>Ga0316231_1000039_pt1 | contig 212432 bp, 182 predicted proteins | sample TBH18027metaG_FD_206002 | JGI IMG/M metagenome (GOLD analysis project Ga0316231, IMG submission 206002) | Freshwater microbial communities from Trout Bog Lake, Wisconsin, USA - TBH18027 | ecosystem: Environmental > Aquatic > Freshwater > Lake > Hypolimnion/Profundal zone | place: USA... | reverse complement strand
CGCCATCAAAAAACCACGACCAACTGATGATATTCTGACCTGCAAGTTTTAATGAAACAGTATCAGTTTTACAACCATAATTCAAATTAAAATTAAATGCTGCTTTGATCAATTGCTGATCGGTAATGACAAAGTCTTTGCTGTAATTTACGGCTATGGAATTATTGCAATTATCTGATAAAGTATTCCCATCAGTCCCCGATTGTTGAACAATATTGTATGCATTAGCAGATAAAGGGTTGCTTAATTGAACAATTACCGAATCGGTAAGAAAACTATTTGAACAGTTATATCCTGATGCAGCAGTGACTGAAACATTTGACGGTAGAATTTTAAAATCGCTTCCATCGGGGGCAATGCTGCTGCACAATATTCGTTTGTTTAATTTAATATACACTTTATCGCCGCCGCAACTGCCTGCAGCATTAAGGTAAGCAGGAATAAGTGGATCAACCAAACTTGCCGTGCCGCCGCCAAATGACAAATCATAACCGCTTTGTGTATCGGTATAATGACTGACCATCAATAGGTAAATATGATTGAGTTGCAAGGTTGGCATGCTGCTGAATGTATTTACATTGGCTGCAGGGTCTGATGCGCATTGTACTGCAGCTGTTCCCGCTGCAGAAGATCCCGTCTTGCCCGAAGAACCTGACCAGTTACCTACCACAAATAAGCTGGCATCTGTATATACATCATTCGGATTATGCCCTGTAATATCAAATAACTGCCAATCATAATCATCACCCAAATTATCTGGAGTAATTACGAAACCTAATGTGCCTGCCTGATAACAGGTAAACTGAAACCAATAAGGGTTTTTGTCGCTATAAGTGGTCGTTCCTGCGCAACCGGGTACAGGTATTGTTCCGTTTGTACAGATTGGAACAGAATGCTGCTGAAAAACAAAAGTACCGCATACGGGAAATGCTGTGTTTGGTGTTTGTCCCAATGTAGTACAACCCTGTCCGTTTGATCGGGTATACCAAAAGAAAAGAAATAATATCAGGATCGATTTTCTCATTCAGCCTTCGCAATTATTTGTAATAGGCCCTTTATAATAAATGTATCTGCCGTATATAAAAACGATATGCTTATCATATATGACTTTGAAACTTAAATTTAAGTGTTTGATTCTATTATTAGCTTATCTGATTTCAGTGATACTTGCATGGTTATGCTTAATTTAGCTATACACACTAGCAATCACGGTTTTGTGCCTTTTATTTACTTATTAACTTTTAGAGAAAGCTATTTCTTTTACATTATGAAACTAAAATTTAAATTCCAAAATAGTATAGGATGAAACGCAGTATTTTGATTCTTGTTTGTATACTTTCTATTGTTTTGCCTGTTTTTTCTCAGCGGGCATTACACAACTTTGCTTTAGGTGATTCTGTTTTTTTGTTGGATGGAAAGCCTTTGCAGATCATTTCCGGAGAGATCCATTATCCTCGTGTTCATCAGGAAGCATGGCGACAAAGATTAAAGATGGCGAAGGCCATGGGCTTGAATACCATCAGCACTTATGTGTTCTGGAATTTGCACGAACCTTTAAAAGGCAAATATGATTTTACGGGCAATAATAATGTGGCAGCATTTGTAAAGATCGCACAGGAAGAAGGATTATGGGTGATATTAAGGCCAAGCCCTTATGTGTGCGCCGAATGGGAATTTGGCGGTTATCCTTTCTGGTTGCAAAATGAAAAAGGACTGATCGTTCGAAGTAAGGAATCACAATATTTAGAGGCTTATAGAAATTATATTAATGCAGTCGGTAAACAATTAGCACCGCTGCAAATAAATCATGGAGGGAATATCTTAATGATACAGATCGAAAATGAATATGGTTCATACGGTAGCGATAAAGAGTATCTTGATATTAACAGGAAGATGTTTATAGATGCGGGCTTTGATGGATTGTTATACACTTGCGATCCTGCCACTGATGTAGCGAAAGGTCATTTGCCCGGTTTATTGCCTGCAGTAAACGGATTGGATAATCCGGGAATAGTTAAGAAAATCATCCGGCAAAATAATAATGGAAAAGGTCCCTATATGATCGCAGAATGGTATCCCGCATGGTTCGATTGGTGGGGAACAAAACATCATACGGTATCACCGGATAAATATGTTGCGGCATTGGACTCTGTTTTATCGAATGGTATTTCTATCAACATGTATATGTTTCATGGCGGAACCACCAGAGGATTCATGAATGGTGCAAATTATAAAAAGAATATAAGCCCTTTTGAACCGCAGATCAGCAGTTACGATTACGATGCCCCCTTAGATGAAGCAGGTAATGCAACAGCAAAATTCATGCAATTCAGAGAAGTGATCCAAAAGCATTTGCCTGCCGGACAAATACTTCCATCCGTTCCTGACAAAAAGAGATCAATATCTATTCCTGCAATAAACTTTACAAAACAATGCAGTGTTTTTGATCAACTCCCTGCAGCCATCAGCAATGATGCTCCCTTGAGTTTTGAAGATCTGAATCAGGCTTACGGGTTTGTATTGTATCGCACTATTACAGATGGAAATATTTCAGGTGTTTTAAAAATTAATAACCTGCGTGATTATGGAATTATTTTTATTAATGGGAAAAAAGCAGGAGTGCTGGACAGGAGATTGAATCAGGATAGTATTGCCCTTGATCTGCCTAAAGGAAAAGTTACAATCGATATTCTTGTTGAGAATATGGGGCGTATCAATTTCGGTGAATATTTATTGCAAAATAAAAAGGGAATCACCGAAAGTGTAAAACTCAATAATAAAGAATTGAAAGATTGGAACATGTATGGGCTTCCTTTCAATGATATTCCTTCTCTTAGTTTCAAGAAGAATGATCCTGTAAAGGATGTTCCTATGTTACAGAAAGGGAATTTCGATATTAAATCAGTAGGTGATACCTATTTGGATATGCGCAATTTTGGTAAAGGGATCGTTTGGGTGAACGGACATAATCTGGGAAAATACTGGAGTATCGGTCCGCAGCAAACACTCTACCTTCCTGTGGAATGGATGCATGAAGGAAGCAATGAGATCATTGTATTAGATCTCCTGAATAAAGGAAGCCATGAACTAAAAGGATTGGATCATGCTGTTTTAGATGAGTTGAAATAAAGCTTTTAGAAATTCGCTTTCATCTGCTAATAAATATCGGGTAAATAAAAACAAGAATTTTATGCTTACAGCAATCAAATTAAATTTCAGGCGAAAAATACAAGCCCTGCTTCTCTTGCTCATTTGCGTTGCTGCTTCAAATACTGCAAATGCATTGATCCGATCCTATAAACAAGATGCCGAAGGCGTTATCTTTTATCTGGATAAGGGTCAGATGCAGATCAAAATATGCAGTGCCGATATTATTGAAGTGCGGTATACCATACTTCCTAAGCTCTCTGCGAAAACTTCTTTGGTGATCAATAATAAATGGACTGAGAAAGTATACTTTAAGATGGAAGACGGCAACGGCAATATTGTGATTACAACGAGTAAGCTAAAACTCTTGGTCGATAAATCAACTCAGGCCATTACTTATTTAGATCATGATGGAAAATTGATCACTTCAGAAGATAAGCTGAATAATAAAACCATGCAGGCTGTAACCATTGCCGGCATCAATACCTATAACTGTAGCACAAGTTTCAATTCTCCCGCAGATGAAGCTTTATACGGTCTCGGTTGCCATCCTGAAGATTCTTTATCCATTAATTATAAAGGGCGTAATCAGGATATGCTGATCAAATACCTGACCGGCGCGATCCCTGTTTTGCTATCTACAAAAGGTTACGGGTTCCTTTGGGATAATTATGCTGCTTCTGCATTTTATGGAGCTGAGGCAGATAATACACAGTTTAAATATGTTTCTGAAAGCGGTCAGCAAATAGATTATTACTTTTTTTACGGGCCTGAATTCGATCATATCATTGATCTGTATCGTACGGCTTCAGGTAAAGCACCCATGTTCCCTAAATGGGCATTCGGATTATTTCAATCACAGGATCGTTACAAATCACAGGATGAGGTATTATCAGTAAAAAACAACTATCGCAATAATCATATTCCCGTTGATGTGATTGTTCAGGACTGGTTTTATTGGGAACCATTACCCATTGGTTCACATGTGTTGAATCCAATCCGTTATCCCGATCCTAAAGCAATGGTGGATGAATTACATCAGGCAAATCTTCATGCCATGATCTCTATATGGCCTGTGTTTGGAGAACATACTGCAAATTTTGATGCACTTAAAAAAGCCGGCGCACTCACCAGTATCACCTGGGATAATTTTTTTGTTAAGACCTTCGATACCTATTATGATGCACACGATTCCAAAGCCCGTGACCTTTACTGGCAGCAGGCAAGAGATAGTTTGGTGAAACGTTATGGATGGGATGCATGGTGGGTAGATCAATGCGAACCTGATAATGGATCCTTACTGGATGAGCGAAGGAAAGCTGTATTTTCTATAGGAAAGGGCATCGATTATTTTAATACCTATTCGCTGGAACACAGTAAAGGTTTGTATCAAAACTGGCGCAAGGATATACCTAATAAAAGAGCATTCTTTTTGATCCGTCAATCATTTGCCGGCGAACAAGCCAATGCAGCAACATTATGGTCATCCGATATCACAACAACTTTTTCTTCTTTGAAAAATCAGATACCACAAGCAATTAATGCATGCGTTTCGGGTATTCCATACTGGACTTCCGATATTGGTGGTTATATGTCTAGGGTTTCACCTGAAGGAATTCCTGATTGGTCTACACCCGAATACAGAGAACTGTTTATCCGCTGGTTTCAGTTTGGAACATTTAGTCCCATCTTTCGCATCCATGGAAAAGGCGAGAGGGCTTTGTTCTCCAAAAATTGGGATGATAAAACGAAAGCCATCCTTTTAAAATACGACGATCTTCGATATCGTTTGCTACCCTATATCTATTCATTATCTGCAGCAGTAACCAGATATAACAGCAGCATTCTACGCTCACTGGCTTTTGATTTCAGGACAGATCCCAATATTATCAATATCCCCGATCAATATATGTTCGGTCCTGCGTTTCTTGTCAATCCCGTAACCGAACAATTGTACAGCGGCCGGAATGCATCCTCAGGAAAAAATACACGTACTGTTTATTTACCGGCAGCTGCTAATTGGTACGACTTTTATACGGGCAAGCTGCTTCAGGGTGGACAAACTATTGCAGCATCTGCAGCTATAGACATTATTCCATTGTATGTTAGAGCGGGTTCGATCATTCCGATGGGGCCTGTGATGGAATATGCAACGGAAAAGCCTTCCGATAGTATTGAATTGAGAATTTATCCCGGTGCCGATGCGCAATTTGAATATTATGAGGATGAGAACGATAATTATAATTATGAAAAAGGGGCCTATGCAATTATTAAACTCTCGTGGAATGACAGATTGCATGAACTCATTTTTTCTGATACAAAGGGTGCGTTTCCGGGAATGATCAAAGACCATGTTTTTAATGTTGTATTGGTGAACAGGGAGCACGGATCCAATACTGATGCCAGCAATAAAATAGATAGATCCGTCCTCTATTCAGGAAAGGAGATCAGGGTCAAATTATAAATATGGACTTCAAATCACACTGAAAATGCAGCGCTTTTTTATACTGCGCAAGGCAGTACAGCAAAAAGGCAAGTTTATAACAGCTTGCCTTTTTTAGTTCTGTTAAGCCCATTTGGTTTCAGGCTGTATTATTAAGGGATAAAGGGCTAGATGATTCCTGTTTCATTGTAACCATATTCGGAGATAACCCTCATATAACCCATATACAAGCCTCATATAAGCCTCATATAAGCTACCTTGATTAGATATGGTTTATATGAGGCTTATAGGTAGTTGAATTATGGTTTGAACTAGGGTTATTGGATAATTAATCAGGGACAAGAGGAGGAGAAAGTAGTAGGCTGGAATGGCTAATCGGTCAGTATGGCTACTGATTTGAATTGCGGGGGTTTAGTAGTTTTTTATAACTGTATGCTGGATTTAATATTTGAAAATTGACCTGCAGGAGATGACAGCAAAATTTTTGTGCTGATTGAAAATAAGTGTTATTTTCACACTTATAAACAAAAGCTTGTCAAACAGCATTCCACATACGCAAACTGCTTGTTGAATCACCCACTATTATCAATAGTGGTTTTCTAAATTCAAACAAAAAATAAAACGACAATGAAAAATCTAGCCTTCCTGATCTTTGCCGCAATCATATTTACTGCCTGCAGTTCGGGAAAAAATAATAGCACCGTTCAACCCGGTATCAAGAAAGTATTGTGGGGACAAAAAGATAATAAGGAGGTTGATCTTTACACACTCACCAATAAAAATGGGTTAGAAGTTAAGATCTCGAATTATGGTGGAACGGTTACAGCATGGATCGTTCCGGATAAGAACGGAAACAATGCAAACATTTTATTAGGCTTTGACAGTCTGAGTGGATACATGGCACCTCCTCCTTATTTTGGTGCATTGATCGGCCGATACGGAAACCGTATTGCGAACGGGAAATTTACATTGGATAAAAAACAATACCAGTTAGCCACCAACAATGGCAAGAACCATTTACATGGCGGTTTGAAAGGATTCGATAAAGTGGTATGGGATGCAGTAGTTGTATCAGATTCTGTTCCTTCTTTGATATTGACCTATATAAGTAAAGATGGTGAAGAAGGTTATCCCGGTAATCTGAAAGTGACTGTGCAGTACACATTGACAGAAAATGACGAATTGAAAATTGAATACAATGCAGAAACAGATAAAGCAACTCCCGTTAATCTTACACAGCATAACTATTATAATTTAACAGGCGATCCTTCGAACACAGTTTTGAATCATAGTTTATGGATCGATGCAGATCATTATACGCCTGTTGATAGTACACTGATCCCGACCGGTGAGATCAAATCTGTAAAATCCACAGCTTTTGATTTTACTACTGCAACTAAAATAGGAGCAAGGATCGATAGTGTTAAGGGAGGCTATGATCATAACTGGGTTTTGAACAGAAAAGACAGTTCCTTACAATTGGTTGCAGCAGTAACAGATTCTGTATCCGGAAGGAAACTGGAAGTATTTACAACAGAACCCGGTTTGCAGTTCTATAGCGGTAATTTCCTGGATGGCAAACTAAAAACAAGCAACGGAAAACCGATCAATCAACATACCGGGCTATGTTTAGAAACGCAGCATTATCCCGATTCTCCTAATCAACCCAATTTCCCAAGCACGATCTTATTGCCGGGACAGAAATACCATAGCGTAACAGAGTATAAATTCTCTTTGATTAAAAATTAATGGGATCCCGACAGACCGCAATATTTGACAATAGATATGCTCACAATAAAAGTCCCGAAGATCCTTCGGGACTTTTTATTATATTTTGTTAAGTTTTAATTCTTTCATTTAGAATGGGGTTTTCCCTGCGAGAAATCTAAATTTTAGTTTATATATTAGCGTATTAAAAATTCTATTTGCTACTTCAATGAAATTCTATGAAAAAAATCTTTAACCCTTTCCGCATTTTCTTTGTGTTGCTGTTTTCCATAGCTGCACAATATTCGTTTGCACAATTTAACTTAACAGGGAAGTTGCCTGTTGACAGTAATGTGAAGATCGGTAAACTGCCCAATGGATTAACCTATTATATCAGAAAGAATGTAAAGCCCGAAAAGAAAGTACAGCTTCGATTGGTAGTAAATGCGGGTTCTGTGTTAGAAGATGCCGACCAGCAGGGATTGGCGCATTTCATGGAACATATGAATTTTAACGGACTGAAACATTTTCCTAAGAATGAGTTGGTGAGTTATCTGCAATCGATCGGTGTAAAATTCGGTGCTGATCTAAATGCACAAACAGGATTTGATGAGACCATTTATATATTACCCATTCCAACAGATGATCAGTCAAAGATCGACAGCGGCTTTACCATTCTGGAAGATTGGGCCGGTAATGCATTATTGGATACAGCGGAAATCAATAAGGAGCGGGGTGTTGTGCTGGAAGAATCACGTTTAAGTAAAAATGCAACGGAAAGAATGATGAAAGTATTCTTCCCTAAATTATTCAACGGTTCTTTCTATGCACAAAGATTACCGATCGGTAAAGACAGTATCCTGGAAAGTTTTAAACCCGAGTCTTTAAAGCGTTTTTATAAAACATGGTATCGCCCCGATCTGATGGCTGTGGTCGTTGTAGGTGATATTGACCCTGCGCTGGCAGAAAAGGAGATCATTAAACATTTTAGTCAGTTTAAAAATCCTGTCAATCAGAAACCAAGACCTGCTATCATTCCAATAGCCGAAAGAAAGAAGGATGATGCTGTTGTTGTAACAGATAAGGAATTCCCTTACACTGTTGTAGCGATCACCAATTTTGTAGAGAAGAAAAAGAATATCGTTACCTGGGCGGATTACAAACAAAATATCATCGAAGACCTCTTCAATGCTATCCTGAATCAGCGTTTAAGCGAATTGACCAAGTTGGCTGATGCACCATTTGTATTTGGTCAGGCTTCCTTTGAAGAAATGATCCGAGGTTATCGCGAATTTGCTTCGGTTGCAGTGGTTGGAAATAAAACCGTGAAAGAAGCGGTAGATGCATTGGTAACAACTACAGAAAGCGTAAAGCAATTCGGATTCCTTCCCGCAGAACTGGAAAGGGCGAAAAGTAATTTGTGGAATGAAACGGAGAAGGCATTTATCAATAAAGACAAAACCGAATCAGGTGTTTTGGTGCAGGGCTATATCAATCATTATACATCCGCGTCACCTATTATCGGGATCCGCAACAGATATAATTTTGTAAAAGAGATCCTGCCTAAAATAACCCTGGAAGAATTGAATGCGTATGCGAAGAATATGGAATCTAAACAGGGAAAATTTGCGATGATCCTTTCTTCCGACAAAAACAAAGAGAAACTTCCCACCGCAGAAAACCTGTTGACATTATTAGCCGATGCACATAAGATCCCGGTAAAAGCATACGAAGAAAAAGTAATTGCAAAATCCTTATTGGAAAAACAACCCGTTGCAGGAAAGATCGTAGCTGAAAAAACAAATACCGCATTGGGAACAACGGATATTACTTTAAGTAACGGCATTACTGTAACCATCAAACCAACAGAATTCAAGAATGATGATATTCAGATGGATGCATGGAGATTAGGTGGTTCTTATAACTATAGTTTGGCGGATAAACAAAATGCAGAGAATGCTGCCACTGTAGTACAGACAATGGGTGTTGCCGGTTTCACTCCTACTAATCTGGAAAAATTTCTTTCAGGTAAAACTGTGAATGTTCAACCCTATATCAATCCAACAGAAGAAGGTATACAGGGCAATAGCAGTATAAAAGATCTGGAAACATTTTTCCAGTTGGTTCACTTGTATTTTACAGAACCGAGAAAAGATGAAACCTTGTTCAAGGCTTTTATTGCACAGGAGAAAGGATTCATTCAAAATATGAAAGCAAATCCTTCCAACTATTTTGCAGATACTTTATCGAAGATCCTGTATCATAATAATCCATGGGCAGGTGGTATACCGGATCCATCAGACTTTGATAAAATAAATATGGAAAGGGCATTCGCCATATATAAGGAGATCTATAGTAATGCCTATGGTTTGCATTTTACACTTGTAGGGAATATTGATATGAATAAGATCAAGCCTTTACTGGAAAAATATCTGGCAAGCCTTCCAGCAAAAGAGAAGGAAAATAAATTTACCGATATTGGATTAAGGCCTGTAAAAGGTGTGGTGAGTGCAACCATTGTGAAGGGAGCTGCAAAACAAAGCCAGGTGAATGTGATCTTTACAGGCGAAGCCGTTTACAGTAAAGAGGAAAACCTGATCATCAAAGCCTTGACCGATGCCTTAAATATCAAGATCATTGAGCAACTGCGTGAAGAAATGAGTGGTATTTATACCGGTGGTATGGGTGGCGGGATTTCTAAAAGGCCAACGAATGAGTATAATATCACCGTTCGTTTTCCATGCGGACCTGAGAATGTTGACAAATTGACAAATGCCTTATTTGTATTGATAAAAGATGCACAGGATAAGGGGATCGAACAAAAAGACCTCGATAAGGTAAAAGAAACATTGAAGAAACAATATCAGGATCAATTAAAACAAAATGATTACTGGCTGGATGGATTGAGCAGTGCATGGATCAATGGAGAAGATGCCGCATGGCTTCTCGACTATTCTAAAAAAATAGATGCCATCACCGTTCAGCAGTTACAGGATGCGGCTAAGAAATATTTTAATTTTGGCAATTATGTGAAAGCAGTTTTGAATCCTGAAAAATAGGATCAAAAGAATGATAAGAAAGGCCTTGCAATTTTATTGCAGGGCTTTTTTATTTTCAAACCATTTTTGATAGATGAGAACGGATAATAAAACGCTGATGCTTGCGAAGAACATTCCTCCTGCAACATCTCTTGGAAAATGTTGAGCCAGATAGATCCTGGAATAGCCAACCAATGCTGCATATAGAAATCCAATAGATACAATCCATTTTTTATCGATCATCAAACAAGCCAATAAAAAAAATATAAAAGCCTGAGTAGTATGCCCCGAAGGGAAACTTGCGATGGTATGTAATTCTACACCCGCAACAGTATGGATCAGTTTGCTGTTTGCAATAGCAGTAATAGGTCTTGGTTCATTGGGAAGAATAAAATATTTGAATGATTCGATAAAGATTTCTGAGAATAGGAATGAAAATAATAAAAGCGGTAAAAATTTTCTTCTGAAAAGAATGAATAAAATAAGAATCAATATCCACCAGATACCATCACCCAAAAATGTGAAGAAAATAAAAAGATAATCTGCCCCTTTTCCAAGATCTGCATTCAGCAAAAGGAAGAGTTCATCTTTTCCAATGATCCAGCTAAACAGAAACAGCAAGAAAGAGCCTGTTATTGTCATGATTAACCCCGATTTGAACTGATCAAGTGAAAGTTTCTCCATAAATTATTTTTCTAGCATCAAATGTAATTGATTGAATTGCTTTTTGATGAACGAACTGCAGGTTTCTCTTTTATTTCCTATCTTGTTTGGAAAATCAGACACATGAAAAAAATGTTTTTTTGTCTTTTGATAACAGCCATCACAATGAGTTATACGGCCTGTAAACAGGGCAGCTCTTCAGCAGACCAAGACTCTACAGTATTCAATAAAGACAGTCTTACGCAGCATATAAAGATCCTGGCATCAGATTCCTTTCAGGGCCGTAAACCTTTTTCAGCAGGAGAGATAAAGGCAGTTGATTATATGCAAACAACATTTAAGAATCTTGGACTGGAGCCCGGCAATGGCAATAGTTATATTCAAGATGTTCCACTCGTAGAGATCACACCAACGGCTGATGCTGTTATGAAAGTTCAATCAGCAAAAGGAAATTTTGATCTGCAGCGGACAAGCGATTTTGTTGTATCAACAGAGAATACAGATTCTCTTATTTCTTTAAAGAATGATGAATTGATCTTTGCCGGTTATGGTGTAGTGGCACCCGAATATAAATGGAATGATTATGCAGGCATTGATGTAAAAGGAAAAGTAGTGTTGGTATTGGTGAATGATCCCGGTTTTGGAACAGATGATTCAACAATATTCAAAGGCAATACCATGACCTATTACGGAAGATGGACCTACAAGTATGAGGAAGCTGCAAGGCAGGGTGCCAAAGCTTGCTTTATCATTCATGATACAAAAGCCGCATCTTATCCTTTTAGTGTGGTACAGAATTCATGGGGCAGTTCTAATTTATACCTCGATAAAAAAGGCAATAAAGAACCGCATCTGGCTTTACAGGGCTGGGTTTCGGCGAATGCGGCTAAAAAATTATTTGCAGCTGCCGGTAAAGACACATCCCTGATCGTAAGTGCCAATAAGAATAATTTTAAAGCTGTTTCTTTCGGAGAGAAACTTTCTTTGAATGTGAGAGTAAAAGCAAAATATAATTTATCGCATAACGTGATCGCTAAAATAACAGGATCGAAAAGACCTGATGAATATGTGTTGTATACGGCACATTGGGATCATTTAGGGATTGGTAAACCTGATGAAAAAGGCGATTCGATTTATAATGGCGCTATCGACAATGCAAGTGGATCAGCTGCTTTATTGGAAATAGCTAGAGCATTTAAAAACCTGAAAGAGAAACCCGAACGTACTGTACTCTTTTTGTCTGTGACTGCTGAAGAGCAGGGCTTATTAGGTTCTGCTTATTACGCAACACATCCCATCTATCTTTTAAATAAGACGGTTGCGAATATCAATATGGACGGAATTAATCCGATGGAAAAAACAAAAGATGTGATCATTACTGGGGCAGGTCAAAACGATCTGGAAGATTATGTAGCGGATATTGCAAAATCACAGGGCAGATACCTTGCGCCTGAAGCACATCCTGAAGCAGGACATTATTATCGTTCCGATCATTTCAGTCTGGCAAAAGTGGGTGTGCCTGCATTGGATTGCAGTGGTGGAATTGATGTGGTTGGAAAAGGGAAAGAGTATGGAAAGAAAATGGAAGACGATTATACGGCCAATCGTTATCATCGACCCGCAGACCAGTTTGATGGAAAGTGGACCTTTGAAGGAGGGATGCAGGATATGCAAATATTATTTTCTGTAGGAAAGAAATTGGCCAATGAGACCAAATGGCCACAATGGAAAGCCGGTTCTGAGTTTAAAGCCATCCGGGATAAGAATAAGCCTTTGGCAGATTAAGAGGTTGGTTGAGTTAATGAATGTCATATATATCACTCTGCGAAACCTCACCGTTCTCTGCGGCTCTGCGGTGAGTTGAGATTTTTTTCACCGCAGAGTCAGGGAGGCAGGGAGTTTTCGCAGAGAAGTCAATTTAAAACAATATGCATGACCAATTAATAATAATTAACGCAAACGGCTTCTAAGATATTTCAATAAAAAAGTCCCACAAGATTGCGGGACTTTTTTATTGCCAAAAACAAATACAGAAACTATTTTAAATAACACCTGCCAACTCAAGGCTACGTTTCTTTAAATTAATGATGTCTAAATTTTCAATGATGGGTTCGGGGGTTAAAATAAGCGAAGTATTATTTTCTTTCCACCAGGTGTTGTTGAACAATTCTTTTGCATGCAAAACACCAATCAAATATTTCCTGTCCTCACCTGCATGCCATTCTTCTATCCATTCGAAATTATCCCTTGGAATAAATTTCCAGTCATCAAAACTCACATACACTTTTACATAGAAATCAGCACTTAAATGATGTGGTTTGTGGTGATATAATTTTTTGTATTCGTATTTGTAATCATAACGAAGGGCGGCAATATCACTTAATACAGCAGAAGCAGTAGGAAAACTACCTGCACCTTTTCCATAAAAGAATTGTTTGTCTGCAAATCCGCTTTCGATCACTACGCCATTGTATTCATTTTTTACAAAGGATAATGGCTCATCGGCTTTTACAAATTGAGGCAATACAAATGCAGCTACAGTCCCATCTTTTAATTTCTTGGCCTGTGCCACTAATTTGATATCGTAATGTTTTTCCGATGCAACCGTTGCATCACTCAATTGAATGTTCTGAATACCGGTAAATAATATATTGTCAGGGTGTTCAACAATTCCATAAGCATGATTCAATAGGATGGTCCATTTATTGACCGCATCATATCCTTCTACATCTAATTTTGGATTGCTCTCCGCAAAACCCAATTGTTGTGCCAGTAACAAAGCATCGGCAAAGCTTAATTTGTCTTCAAATATCCTGGTGAGAATAAAATTGGTGCTGCCATTCACGATCGCTTTAATAGAATGAAGCAGGTCATTATCATAATATTCTTCTAGGTTTCTGATCACAGGAATGGAAGCACAAGCGGCACTTTCGCATAAAAATGACTGACCCGTTTCCAGTTGTAATTGCAATATCTCCGGTAAATGTTCGGCGATCATTTTCTTACTGGCACTTACTACGGCTTTGCCATTCTTTAATGCGGTAGAAACAATTTCAAAAGCTGCATTCGAATCATCGATCACTTCTACGATCACGTTGATATTGTCATCAAACAGCAAATCATTCTTATCAGTTGTAAATAAGTCTGCGGGTGCATTACGTTTCTTACCGGGATGTTTGATACACACTTTCTTTATTTGCGCTTTCAGCGATGGCGTTTGCTGCAATACCTTATATAAACCTTCACCCACTACGCCAAATCCAAATAATCCGATGTTCAATTGTTTATGCGTTACCATTTAGTTTATTGATTTATTAGTTTAATTGTTGATAGGTTTTATCACTCTCAACGATTTAGTTTTTCTTTTTTTAATCTTTAGTTTTTCTCTTTTAGTTTTTTTCTTTGTTCTTAACAAAAAGAATTCTCTTCAACTTTAGTTTTGTTCTGATCCTGTACTAAAGAATGCCTGTTCAGTTGTTTAAATGTTTTTTCAAGATCGTCGATCAGATCCTCTACTTCTTCAATGCCCACACTCAATCTTATTAAACTATCTACAACACCTGCTGCTCTTCTGGTTTCGGCAGGAATGGATTTATGTGTCATGTTTGCCGGATGACTGATCAAACTCTTTACACCGCCCAGGCTTTCAGCCAATTTGAAGATCTGTGTTTTGGAAACAAATTCTTCGGCGAGTTTTAATTCATCTTGTTTTAAAGAAAATGAAACCACACCGCCAAAGCCTTTGGATTGTTTTTTAGCAACAGCATGATTGGGATGAGATTTCAATCCCGGATAAAATACTTTATCGACTGCAGGATGATTTTCCAAATATTCTGCAATAGCCTGTGCATTTAAACAATGTTGTTTGATACGGAGAAATAATGTTTCAATACCGCGAATCGTCAACCAACTGTCTAAAGGTGCTAACACTGCACCACATGCATTTTGAAAGAATTTAATTCTGGCACCGAGTGTTGCATCTTTTATCACAACGATCCCTGCAATGGTATCACTGTGTCCGCCCAGGTATTTTGTTGCACTATGCACTACAATATCAGCTCCCAGCGAAAGAGGTTGTTGTAAGGCGGGTGAAGCAAAAGTGTTATCCACGCAAAGTAAGCAGCCATTGGCTTTTGCAATTTTTGCAATGGCTTCAATGTCTGCGATTTTTAAAGTTGGATTGGTAGGTGTTTCGATCCAGATCAGTTTTGTTTTTTCTGAAATGGCATTGAAAATATTGATGGGGTCACTGGCATCAACAAATTTGATATTAATGCCGTATTGTTCATATACCTGAGTAAATAAACGGTAGGCGCCGCCGTAAATATCATCCACTGCAATGATCTCATCGCCACTCTTCAATAGTTTAACCACAGCATCAATGGCAGCCAATCCACTGGCAAAAGCAGCACCAACGGCCCCTTTTTCCAATTGTGCAACAATGCTTTCCAAAGTTGCTCTGGTAGGATTATTTGTTCTCGAATAATCGTAACCTTTATTTACACCCGGCGCCTCCTGTACGAATGTGGATGTTTGATAAATGGGAACTGAGATAGCACCTGTTAAAGGATCGATCGGAATGCTTTGCAGTAATTGTGTTGCGTTGCTCATATGTTTTACCCTCCATCTCCCTGAAGGGAGTGTTTAATTTTTTAGTAAATAAATTTTCTAATCAAGAATGGCGAGTACTTTTCAGGTGCTTCTTTATTCCCTTCAGGGGTTAGGGGTATAAAAAAAGCTCACCTGAGAAGTCAGATGAGCTTGAAATGATATGACGATGGTTGATCGGTCTTATTTGCAAACTTTACTCTGACTTATCTCTGTCATGCGCACATGACTGGAGTTGGCACCTTCACACAAACGAGTTGATTGTGTGGGTTGCCAAGGCTTCATCGGGCCAATTCCCTCTGCCTTTCTTGATAAGTGTTGTTAAAAGAACTGTTGCAAATGTATAGGCGAATAGGGCAATTTGCCAAATCTTTTTTAAAATATTTTTTTTAAGTCCAATGAAATGCTTTGCTGTATTGTGTTTAAGGAGACTGAAAAATATTGGTTACCCTACTTAAATAATAGGATAATTGAAATATTCAATGATTTTTTGCTCAGTAAACTGCTGCTAAAGAACTATGTGATCCTAAGCTGATGGAAAAACTGTAAGGTCGGCTACATACAAATTCTGTGTTAAAAACTAAACTTTTTAGCTTAAACCTTGTTCTTATCTTTACCTCAATACTATGGCAAAAGATAAAAAGATATTGGAAGCAGTGAGCGAACAGAAAGATGAACACATTGAAGTCTTTGGCGCCCGTGAACATAATTTAAAGAACATTGATATCTCTATTCCTAAAAATAAACTGGTTGTTTTTACCGGTGTGAGCGGCAGCGGAAAATCCAGCTTGGCATTTGATACTATTTACAACGAAGGTCAGCGCAGATATATGGAAAGTTTTAGTGCGTATGCAAGACAATTCATGGGCGATATGGAAAGGCCTGATGTTGATAAGATAACGGGATTGTCACCGGTGATTTCCATTGAACAAAAAACTACGAATAAAAATCCGCGTTCAACAGTTGGGACTGTGACAGAAGTGTATGATTTCATGCGATTATTGTTTGCAAGAATTGGCGAAGCATACAGTTACAATACCGGCAAAAAAATGGTGAAGTTCAGCGAAGAGGAAATTGTTGAAAATATTTTTGAAAAGTTTAAGGGTAAAAAGATCTCTGTTCTTTCGCCATTGATCCGTGGACGTAAAGGTCATTATCGTGAATTATTTGAAGACATTCGAAAGAAAGGTTTTCTGAAAGTAAGAGTGGATGGTGAAGTGCTGGACTTGACGGCAAGAATGCAGGTTGACCGTTATAAGATCCATGATATTGAAGTGGTGATAGATCGATTGGCAGTTACGGATGATATGCGGGTTCGGTTAAGTCAGAGTGTACAGCAGAGTTTAAAAATGGGAAAAGAACTCATGTTCTTATTATTGAATGATACCAATAAGACCATTCAGTATTCCAAACAATTGATGTGCGAGGATACGGGTATCAGTTATGAAGAACCAAGTCCTAATGCATTTTCATTCAATTCACCTTATGGTGCTTGTCCAACTTGTAAAGGTCTGGGTAATGTATATACTATCGATATGGATGAAGTAATGCCTGATAAAACAAAGACTGTAAAAGAAGGCGGTATTCATGCATTAGGAGGTGAAAGAGAAGCAAGTGTTTATCAGCAGGTTGTTGTGTTTGCAAAAAAACATAAGATCAGTCTGGATAAGCCAATAGAAGATCTATCTGAAGCACAATTGAATTTGCTCTTGTACGGGGATCAAAATATTAGTCCTGGCTTAGAAATGAATCTGGATGATGAAACCATTCCCCAAACTTTTACCGGCAGTTATGAAGGGATCATTCCCATGCTGAAACGATGGTTTACATCTACTCAAAGTAATGATGGATTAAGAACATGGGTAGAAACATATATGCAACTTTCTGTTTGTCCATCCTGCAATGGACAAAGATTAAGAAAAGAAAGCTTGTGGTTTAAAGTAGATGAAAAAAATATTGCAGAGTTAAGTGATATGAATCTAGATAAACTTTTAGCCTGGTTCAACGGAATTGAAAAGCGTTTAAGCAACAAACAGAATACGATCGCAAAAGATATTTTAAAAGAGATCAGAGAAAGATTGCAATTTTTATTGGATGTGGGGTTGACCTATCTCTCCTTAAGCCGACCTTCTAAGACCCTTAGCGGTGGTGAGTCACAGCGGATCCGTTTGGCCACACAGATCGGATCGCAATTGCAGGGTATCACGTATATTTTGGATGAACCAAGTATCGGGTTGCATCAGAGAGACAATCATCGTTTGATAGAAGCATTAAAAAATCTTCGCGATATAGGTAACAGTGTGCTGGTGGTTGAACACGATAAAGACATCATGCTGGCTTCTGATTACTTGGTTGATATCGGGCCTAAAGCAGGGAAGCATGGCGGTGCAATTGTTGCACAGGGCACACCAAAAGAAGTATTATTATCGGGTTCCGAAACGGCACAATATTTAAACGGGAAGAAATCCATCCCTGTTCCTAAAGAAAGAAGAAAAGGAAATGGGAAATTCTTAGAACTAAATGGTTCCAATGGAAATAATTTAAAGAATGTGAGTGTAAAATTTCCGCTCGGAAAACTAATTGTAGTAAGTGGGGTGAGCGGAAGCGGCAAATCAACTTTGATCAATGAAACATTATATCCCTTATTAGCGAAGCATTGCTACGACAGCAAGGGCAATGCAATGCCGTTTAAGACCATCAAGGGTTTGGAGCATATTGATAAAGTGATCGAGATCGATCAATCACCCATCGGCAGAACACCGAGAAGCAATCCTGCCACTTATTGCGGATTCTTTACAGAGATCAGAACATTGTTTGCATCGGTTCCCGAAGCAAAGATCCGTGGTTACAATGCAGGCAGATTCTCTTTCAATGTAAAAACCGGAAGATGCGACGTTTGCGAAGGGGGTGGCATGCGAGTGATTGAAATGAATTTCCTGCCTGATGTATATGTACACTGCGAAAAATGCAATGGCAAAAGATACAATCGGGAAACCCTCGAAATCCGATACAAAGGAAAGTCGATCAGCGATGTATTGGATATGACGGTAGATGAAGCCTGCGATTTCTTTCAGGCAGTACCCTGGTTATATCGTAAAATAAAAGTGCTGCAGGATGTTGGTTTGGGCTATATCACTTTGGGTCAATCGGCCGTAACGCTGAGTGGAGGGGAAGCGCAACGTGTAAAGCTTTCTACCGAACTTGGTAAAAAAGATACGGGCAAAACATTTTATATTCTGGATGAGCCCACAACGGGTTTGCATTTTCAGGACATCAAATTATTGATGGACGTTGTCAGTAAATTAGTTGACAGGGGTAATTCTGTTCTCATCATCGAGCATAATATGGATGTGATAAAACTCGCAGACCATATTATCGATCTCGGGCCCGAAGGCGGTGATGGCGGCGGCAGGATCTTATTTGAAGGCAGTCCCGAAGAAATGATCAAGAACAAAGAAAGTTTTACTGCAAAATTTTTGAAAGAAGAATTGGTCTGAACGTGGATTTAGGAGGATTCAAATGATTTTTCGGAAAGGGCTTCAACATGATACCCATCGATCAGCAATTGCTGAATCTCTCACCTGTAACGGTATACTTTTATTACAGTAGCAGATTGGTCGAAAAAGAAATTAAGCTAGAATAGTATTGATCGTTTTCAATTCTTCTTCACTGAATTTAATATTCTCCAAACATTTTATTGAATCAAGCACTTGTTCGGGTTTGCTGGCACCAATTAATACAGAAGTGATCCTTTCATCTTTTAAAAGCCAGGCCAATGCCATGTGCACTAATTTTTGATTGCGTTGTTTTGCCAGTTCATTCAGCTTACTTATTTTTTCAATTATGGCAGCTGTGATATTACTTTCTTTTAAAAAGATACCACTTGTTGCAACCCTCGAGTCACTAGGAATGCCGTGCAGATATTTATCGGTTAATAATCCTTGTGCCAAAGGAGAGAATGGAATGCAGCCTACCCCTTCATTTTCCAATACATCTAATAATCCGCCTTCCACCCATCTTTCAAACATGGAATATTTGGGCTGATGAATTAAACAGGCTGTGCCTAATTGATTTAATAGGTCGATCGCTTTTTTTGCTTCTGCAGCAGGGTAGTTTGAAATGCCCACGTACAATGCTTTTCCTTGCCTTACCATCAGGTCCAGTGTGCGCATGGTTTCTTCCAGGGGTGTATCAGGATCGGGACGATGATGATAAAAAATATCTACATAATCCAGTTTCATTCTTTTCAAGCTCTGATCCAGACTGCTTACTAAATATTTTTTTGAACCCCAATCACCATAAGGGCCGTCCCACATGGTATAACCGGCTTTTGATGAAATGATCATTTCATCCCGGTAATTGGAAAAATCGCTGTACAATATTTTTCCGAAATTCTCTTCAGCAGATCCGGGCGGCGGGCCATAATTATTGGCCAGGTCGAAATGTGTGATACCTGCATCGAATGCTGTCTTTATAATGTTTCTGCTGTTCTCATAATCATTTACAAATCCGAAATTATGCCAGAGCCCTAATGATAATGCCGATAGTTTAACTCCGCTTTTTCCGCAGCGCCGATAGAGCATTTCATTATATCTGTTTGGTGAAGCCTGATAACTCATAAAATTAAATTTAGGAAAACAATTCAATTGTAATGCAAAGCTAGTTGGTGATTGTTAACTCGCAGCAAATTGTTGTAAAGAAACCGAGTTCAACTCTTCCTGATAACTGCCGGCGATCTTTTTGTAATCAAACCTTGCTGTATATTTTTTTGCAAAAAAGGTATTTAGCCAAAATGCTTTGCAACTAAGTATCCGGGGCTCAGTAAATAAAAAATCAGGAAGCAAATGATACCATCTGTAGCCATGGTTATAAAAATGGCTTCTGCATTGGTTCGCCATGCCCAATTCTTCAGCTGCAATCATGGCAGCGTCACGTTGGCAACGTGATTGGATAAATGGTTTTAAGACCCTCGGCTGAAAGCCCCGTATAAAAAGATGATCTTTTATCAGTTTATAATTCTGAAAACGGGAATACGCATCAAATTGCGGAAAGAAAGGTGCAATTGCAAAGGGAAGGAGCAGCATCATTTTCAGAAATAAATTTCCGTCCATCAGCCAAGTTCCGATCCTGCATGTTTGAAATAAAAAAATCAAGAATGCTATTTCAAGTAAAGTCATGATATGCAGCAAATAGCCCACTTTTAAATACGAAATAGCCTTAGAACGGATGATCATCTTAATTGTTAAATATTTAGGAAGATATAAAATAATGTGATGCAATTTAAAATTGTGAAATCTAAAATTAGGTCAACTGGAAAATAGCTGTCAGCCCGGTAACAGTAATGAACTATTTGGCATGAAAATCGATAGATGCAGTAAACACCTGGTAAAAAGTACATTATGGGCTAAAATGCCATTGTGACAACATTGATTCCTTTTGTATTTTTCAGATCTTATCTGTTTAGCTGATTTGGTAGTATATTTTCAAAGCAGAAAAGCTGTTTGAGGTTTCTAAGTGGAGGTCTGGGATTGAAATTTACTTTAAAATAGGTGGCGGTAAATACAATTGACTATTAAGCACTTACAACACAAAGCCGGGTAATTAGTATAAATGACTACAATAATAAAACAAGATAAACTATATCAACAGTCCAAGTTTGTATTTCCCTTTGCTCTATAAATACAATGACAAAGCATTTTAAATGAAAATAAATTTTACACCTGCTTTTTTACGAACAACTCTCTTATCAATTCTTTTGATACTGCAGGTTTGTGTGTATGCTCAGTATCATTTTATGGGTGCTTATTACAGTGATGGTACACCCAAATATTTAGTGATACCGGGTGATACGGTTGGGACTGTGTTCAGAAGCAATATTACTGCCACTTTGCCTGAATATCGTTCAGTACCTGTTTACAATCCTCAACTTATTTCAGATGGAAGAACAGAGACCATTTCTGTAAAATGCCCTTCGGATATATGGGTAACATTTGTAGATGAAGGTGCTGCTTTTCAAAATGTTTTGGGTTATTATGCTTATCCAACCGACACGCCATTGGTTGCAGCACCTGCACCCAGCAAGATCAATATTATTTTTCCCAATGCATCTAAGAGCGGTTTTGGAGGAGGATTAAATCCTGGCGATAAAGTTTATCTGGGAAATTTTCCACCCAACACTTCAATCGGATTTGTATTGTTGGCAAATGGCTGGAATGGATCAAGTCAAACAATTAGTTCAGGCAATTGGGTCTTATATTCTGATTCTAGATTTAATCCAGAGGCTGATTCAACATTGCGAAAACATACTGTTATGTTACATGATACTGCATCAGGAAGAATTGTGGTGGGTTTTGAAGATACACGTCGAGATGGGTATGGAAGTGATCAGGATTTCAATGATGTATTATTTTTTGCCACTGTATTGCCGGTTCCATGTATTAATAAATTAGACAGTATGCCGGATCTTACTTCCGACGGGCATATATCTTTTTCCGGTAATAGCGGTGGATTGGAAAGTAAAAGCCTGGGAGATGCCATCACCAATAGAATGTATCATAAGGCCATAAATAATCAGTTGGGTGAATTAAATTATGATAATTTTCAAAAGATAAATACTGCATTAGGGCCAAGAAGTTTTGGCGTGGGGATAGGAGCTTTAAAATTAAGTGATCTGATGCCGACATCCATTCCCGACTCAGGTGTTGTCGGTTATATAACTACACCTACAGATATTACTTCAATTACGAACGCTGCTGATGTATGTTCAGTGGATTTTACATTCAACAATCAGTGTCGGGCTGCCGCATTTGCAACCCAAACCTTGGGTGTGCTGTATGATCATACCAAACCTATCTGTGACAGACTAAAGGGCGCACAATTATTAGGGATGGACAATTTTACATTGAGCGGTTTCAATATTGTTCGATATACATTATTGCAAGCTGACGGCAATATTGAGTACAGCATGAGTTTCTCCATCGGTAAGAAAGCGGGAAGAACTAATTTCTCTTTCCAGTCAAACTGGTTGAATGCCGATTATACTGCTGAAGATACTTTATACAATTATCAGGTTTGGGGGGCAGCACCATATTATTGTATTGATATGGCTTTGGAAATATTGGGTAAGTTTAACGCCATAATGCCTGTACAACAATTCAAATCCAGCGCAGCATTGCCTTCCACATATATTGTTTCCGGAAACAGAGATGGCATGAACTTGAATTTCTCTATAAACAATAAAAGTAACAACAGCAGCGGCTATTTTGTAATTGAAGACAGAAGCAATGAAAGCAGTACAACAACAACCAAGCGCACTATTCCATTTACCGTCGCAGCCAACGCAATATCAGCAGTTACGATTCCTGTAAATGATGCATTGGAATCAACAATTTCAATGTACCTGAATAATGAACTGGAAGATGTTGTATTTATGTCTGATGGTGTTTGGGGGGCAGATTTTAATAATGCAAATGCTGCTGTAAAGAACTTTACAGTAACGAATGATACCATTGCAAGAAATAACAGTTCATTTGAATTTAATGTTTTGCGCAATATTCAGATCAATGCGGTTACATCAAACTTTGTTTCGGTGTATAAACTTTTGAAAGGAGGAGGAGTTGCGCAAGACCTCACGGGTTTTAAAACTTTACGTTTTACTGCAGTGGGAGCTAACACAAATCTGAGGGTTTATTTGATCAAGAATAGCATTGTAAATTTTGCCGATCAGTATAACTATGTTTTGCCACTAAGTGCAGATAACAAAGACTATTCTATAGCTGTCAACGATTTTAAATCAGCAACAATTAACAGTAGTATTGATTTGAAAGATATCACTCAAATTGTTTTCGCTTTTGAAGTAACAGGCCTGTCATCCATCAATCTGAATGGTGCTATTGCGAATGTTCTTTTCAGTAAACAAACTGCCGATTATTACAACAGGGTTGATGCAGGAGAAGTACAGGCATTTCCAAATCCTTCAAATGGTCAATTTACAACCAGTTTTAAAGTAGATAAGGATGCAGTACTAACTTTAAGGATACTTGATGCCACCACCGGTAAGATAATATCAAGTAAAAATGTGAATGTATTAAAGGGTATCAATACAATTCCTGTTGAGGTATCACAAAATGGTTTGCATATGTATTTATTATCAGTTCTGGGGGATGGCGCGAACTATCAAGTAAAGAAAATAATTGTTGATAAAAAATAATGCGACTCTAATCAATCAAATTGGTCGTATCATTTCAATATGATCGATTCCATCCTCATCGTATGCGTCACTGGTTTGTGCAAATCCCAATGATTCATAAAATTTCTGGAGATACAATTGTGCACCGATCTTGATAGGGGATTCTCCGAATAACCGATAACATTCTTTAATGGCAACATGCATCAATTCTCTCCCTGCACCTTTTTTTCGATAAGCAGGGGAGGTTACCACTCTGCCAATGCTCATTTCTTCATATACTTTTCCTGGAGCGATTAGCCTTGCAGAAGCCACTAAGTTTGCAGCATCATAACCCATCAGATGCAAGGAGAATTGATCTTTATTGTCCATATCTAAGAAAACACAGTTCTGTTCTACTACAAATACTTCACTTCTTAAACGCAATATTTGATACAATTCAGCCGGAGTAAGGCTTTCGAAAGTTTTGGTTGTCCATTTATATTGTAAATGATGCATCGCTTATTTTTGATAAAGTGCAAATCTATTGTGAAGCTTGTAAAAAGCATGGCAGAACGGGTTTTATTTTGCAATTTTGCCGACTGAATCAGTTAATTTGTTGACTAGTAGAATCAGTACAAGTGTGTGATTCTTTTACTATAGAATCGAAGGCAATACTTGTTGAACAGAGAGATTGAGCTGACTCAAAAAAATGTTTATCATGACAAAAAAGATTGCCATCATTGGCGCAGGGCCGGCGGGATTGACCGCAGCTTATTTATTGGGAAAAGCCAAACAGGATGTGGTGGTGTTTGAAAAGGACCCGCATTATGTGGGCGGTATTTCAAGAACTGAAACATACAAAGGTTATAGTTTTGATATCGGCGGGCATCGCTTTTTTTCGAAGAGCAAAGAAGTGGAAGATTTCTGGACAGAGATATTGAGTGATGAGATGCTCGAACGTCCACGCAGTTCACGCATTTATTATAACCACAAATTCTTTGCTTATCCATTGGCTGCATTTGAAGCATTGCGCAAACTGGGTATCATTCAAAGTACTTTATGTGTACTCAGTTATATACAGGCAAAAATTTCACCGGTAAAAGATCCAAATAATTTTGAAGACTGGGTAGTGAATCAGTTTGGCAGAAGATTGTTCAATATATTTTTCAAAACATATACCGAAAAAGTTTGGGGTATTCCCTGTAATGAGATTTCTGCCGATTGGGCTGCTCAGCGTATCAAAGGGTTATCATTGAGTAGTGCGATCTGGAATGCTTTGTTCAAACCATCTGCAAAAGACAGTGATAAGGACAAGATCATTAAAACACTGATCGATTCATTCCGTTATCCAAAGAAAGGTCCGGGTATGATGTGGGAGCGTTGCGTAGAAAAAAGTGAAGCACTGGGCGTAAAAGTTGAAATGAATACAGGCGTAAAAGAGATTCATTTGGAAGATGGAAAATGGACTGTGAAAACCAGCAATGGCGAAAATTTAGGTGGGTTTGATTATGTGTTGTCGTCTGCACCGATGCGTGAATTGATCGCATCTACCTATCCCAGGTTTCCGGAGAAAGCATTCAAAGCATCTCAGGATTTAAAATACCGCGATTTTATAACTGTTGTATTGATCTGTAAAGATGAAGATGCTTTTACCGATAACTGGATCTATATTCATGATCCGAATGTGAAAGTGGGGAGAATACAAAATTTCAAGAGTTGGAGCCCTTATATGGTACCTGATCCAAACATGGCTTGTTATGGTCTGGAATATTTTTGTTTTGAAGGGGATGGTATGTGGACGAGCAGTAACGAAGCCTTAATTGCATTGGCCAAAAAAGAAATTGAAGAGATCGGATTAACAAAGCAATCTGCTGTTGTGGATGGATATGTGGTTCGTCAGCCTAAAGCATACCCTGTGTACGACCATTCTTACAAAGCAAATGTGGAAGCGGTAAGAGAAGCATTGAAAGCTTATCCGGGTTTGTATTTAGTGGGAAGAAACGGTATGCATAAATACAATAATCAGGATCATAGCATGATGACTGCGATGCTGGCTGCAAAGAATATCATTGCAGGCAATGAATTATATGATCTGTGGAATGTGAATGAAGACGCCGAATATCATGAAGGCGGAATGCGTGGGGCAGAAGAAACTGAAAAAGTTGCTGAAAGATTAGTACCTGTTTCAATTAAGGATTGATAATTGCTAATTAATAATGAATAAAAAAGCCATCATTTTTGTTGATGGCTTTTTTGTTTTATTCAGAAGGGTTTATCTCGCCACACCAGGTATCACGGGTAAGCTTTCATTATTGCTATCACTTACACTCTGTACAGCGAAAAAATAATTGTCCTTGCTGTAGGGTAATTTCATTACGAGTTCAGTAGTATAAAATTTCTTCTGCCAAACAGGGCTCGTAGTTTCTCTCATCAAAATATAATAACCTTTTGTCTTGCCGTTCCTTGGAGCTTTCCAATTCAATGAAGTATAATTTTCTAATTTACTTGTTTGCACTTTTACTTCATCAGGAATGGAGGGAGCTTTTGCTAAATTGGCAAGATTGGCTAAATTAACTGCTGTATTTTTTCTCAGATATTCAAAGTCCATGAACTCTGCCAGATCACCATATTGAATATTGTTTTCTTTGCGAACATCCTGATGTTGATGATAATAATTTTCATTCATCTCAGTAATTCTTACTGCAGCAAAACCATTTTGTACAAATGGTGAATGATCACCGCCCCGTAAAAAACGATCATTGCGGTACACCATCACGACTTCAATATTCTCAACATAACGTTCTCCGATCTCTTTTACATAGCGTGCCAATTGTCTTGCCCTGCCATCATTCTCCAATCCCAGATTTCTGATATTTGTTGCAACTCTTCCGGTATCCAGTACAGACAAACCTTCACTGAAAACACGAATACGGGTATTGTCAATGATATTTGTTTCACTGCTGTTATTGCTGCCCATGATATCGTTGTTCAAGACAGCTTCAATACTCCAGTTCTCTTTCCTTGCTTTATTGGCCATGTACTGAGCGCCTAGTAAGCCCTGCTCTTCACCACTAACGATCTGGAAAATGATGGTTGCCGGGAAGCTATGACTGCTCATTACTCTGGCGCATTCAAGCACTGCTGCTGAGCCGCTGCCATCATCATTGGCTCCGGGGGCATCATTTTCTCTGTCCATTTCCTTGCTTCGTCTTGAATCTATATGCCCGCTGATAAGGAAGATACGTTTGTCATTGGGGTCTGTTCCCTTTAAAGTAGCGAGTACATTGCCCAAAATGATTTCTTTATCCACTCTTTTACCATCGGGTCTGTAAGTAACGGTATCAATAAAAGCGGTCATCCTTCCAGCCGACCTTTTTGAAAACTCATTGAATTTATTCAATGCCCAGATACGTGCGGCACCAATTCCTCTGTTTACATCTGTTTGCGTGCTTAATGTATGCCTTGTGCCATAAGCCACCATTGATTTAATGTAGGATTGCAATGAATCTGCCGACACTTCTTTTACCATTGATGCAATTTCTGCATCGCGGTTAATGATCGATTGTGAAAATGAAATGGAATACATTCCAATCAATGCAAGAATGAAAACTAGTTTTCTCATATTACGGGAGTTAAGGTTTAAAGATAAGGAAGAAGATTATTTAATGAACAGGCATTTGTACTGATGACAGTTTCAATGTATCACTACCGGTGGAGCCTGTTAGGCGGTCGACGCAGTTACTGAAATAGGGTTGTGAGCAGGATTTGTGGCTAACAACATGTGTTAGAATCATTTTCCTGCCATTTTAGGCAGCAAGCGAAATTCGATTGACTTTAGTTACAGAAATTATAACTTTGAGGCAACAATTCAACATTAGGCAGCATCTTTTATTGTACAATTAACCCCTGCTTATATGAAAAGAGTATTTACCCAACTTCTTCTTACTGTTTTCTCACTTGCTTTCTCAACAGGACTATTAGCAAATTATATCATTGTAAAAGGATACGTAAAATATAATAATGGCAGCCCCTTCGGTAAGCATTTAGTAAAAGTGAGCGTTGACAGTACAACTAACCCCACCTGCTACTACATTAATTCACGAATTACAGATTCTGCAGGTTTTTATATTGATACACTTACCTGTAATGCAGATATAAAAAAACTAAGAATAACAACAGAAGATTGTAACGGAATTGTGTTGGTCAATACACCTACAACAGTTCCCGGAACTATTATTGTGGAAAGTAATTTTATTGTGAGTTGTGCAGCACCACCACCTCCGATCACATGCAGCGACAGTTTATTTTATTCTGTTCAATCATCAGCAAGCGATCCATTGTTAAATGTAAAATTCAACAGTAAAAGTTTTGTTACTGCAGGAGATTCTGTTATCAGTCGCAGTTGGAGATTTGGGGACAGCACTTCATTGTTAACCGGAAATATTGCTGATCCATTGCATCAATACAGTAAGCCAGGTATTTATTACGCATGTGTATCTATTAAAACTGCAAAAGGATGCGAAAGCGGAGCCTGCACTTCGGTAACTAATAATAATGTCGGGAATTTTATAATTGTAAAAGGGCATGTGAAGTATAATAATGGACTTCCTTTTCCAATGCATCTTGTCAAAGTGAGTGTTGACAGTACTTCTAATACAAACTGTTACTACATCAATTCAAAGGTTACAGATTCAGCAGGCTATTATATTGATACGCTCTCATGTAATACTGCCATTAAAAAAGTAATAGTAACAACTGAAGATTGTAATGGAAATAAATTAACCAATACAGCGACAATAATTTCCGGAACTAATATTGTTGAAAGTAATTTTATTGTAAGCTGTGCAGCACCTGTTCCACCGCCGCCTATCACTTGCAGTAACAATATCATTTACTCTGTTCAAACATCTGTTATTGGTCTGCAATCATATATAAAATTCAACAGTAAAAGCTCTGTCGGTTTGGGTGACTCTGTTATCAGTCATATTTGGAGTTTTGGCGACAGTACACAAATAACAGGTAATATTATTGATCCATCTCATCAGTATGCAAATCCGGGAAATTATTATGCATGCTTAACTATTAAAACTGCAAAAGGATGTGAAAGCAAAGCCTGCATTTCTGTTGCTGTACCCAAAAATAATAATTGCACATCAGCATTCGGCTATACGAGAATTGCAGCTAAAAAATCTGCGTTTAATAGTAATTCAAGTGTCGTAGCATTAGGCGACAGCATTGTGGAACGTGACTGGAGTTTTGGCGATGGCACTTTACTTGGCGGCAATGAAAAAAGTCCGGTTAAAGAGTTCCCGTTGCAGGGTATTTATAATGTTTGTCTCAAAATTAAAACAGCAAAGGGATGCGAAAGTGAAACCTGTAATGAGGTTGTGATACAAGACAGCATTTTGCCTGCACCGGGTGGGACAGATAAGATGGTAAAGATCGTGACCATAAACCCCAATCCTGTATCTTCAAAATTAGCTGCAACAATATGGAGCAAGGATAATAATATGAGCGCAGAGATTTCTATCTACGACATTTATGGAATTAGAAAGTGGACAAGTAAAAAAACTTTGCTTCAGGGAAATAATGTGATCGAAATATCTGCAGCCGGATACCTGATCAGTGGGCCTTATTTCCTGCGGGTAAGTACAGCCTATGGAAGCGAAAGCAGGTCGTTTTATAAACTATAATTTATTTAAGTAGAATTTTAAATTTTCAAGTCCGACATTTTTCAGTGTCGGACTTTTTTATCCGTATTTGCTGCCATGAAAATGGAACCATGAACTGAGCGTAGCAAGAGTTGATGCCATGAAAAACTTTTGCATGCTTCAAAAAATTTATCATTTAAAATCTAACATCAATAATTGTACTTCCCCTTCCATCTTTCTTTTAAAAATTTGCGCAATTCATTTTCCCTGGCATTATTACCCGGCTTGTAGAAAGCAGTCCCAATAAGCTTTTCGGGCAAATATTCCTGCTCAATGAAATTGCCTTCACCGAGATGAGAGTACTGATAGTTTTTTCCGTAGTCAAGGTCTTTCATCAATTTAGTGGGTGCATTACGAATGTGCAAAGGCACAGGCAGATCGCCGTTTTGATTTACTGCCTGCTGCGCTTCCATGATGGCAACAACAGCAGCATTACTTTTTACACTCGATGCTAAATAAGTGGCACACTGACTTAAAATGATCCTTGATTCTGGATACCCGATCTTGCTCACTGCATCAAATGTTGCGTTGGCCAATAGCAATGCATTTGGGTTGGCATTGCCCACATCTTCACTTGCAAAGATCAGCATGCGGCGTGCAATGAATTTTACATCTTCACCGCCTTCGATCATTCTTGCCAACCAATATACTGCACCGTTAGGATCGCTGCCGCGCATACTTTTAATGAATGCTGAAATAATATCGTAATGCTGTTCGCCCTGTTTATCATACAAAGCAATTTTTTTCTGCGCAACATTCATCACATGATCATCTGTGATGATGATATCTTTTTTGTTGGTTGATAAAACAATTAATTCGAGCAGATTCAACAATTTTCTTGCATCACCACCGCTGATATTAATTAAAGCTTCCGTTTCTTTTAATTCGATTTGATACTGTGTAAGAATATTGTCTTTTGAGATGGCTTGTTGTAACAATTCAATCAGATCCTTTTCCTGCAAGGATCTCAGTACATAAACCTGGCAACGGCTTAACAATGCGGAATTAACTTCGAAGGATGGGTTTTCCGTGGTTGCACCGATCAGCGTGATGATCCCTTTTTCAACTGCACCCAATAAAGCATCCTGTTGACCTTTGTTGAAGCGATGAATCTCATCTATGAATAAAATGGCTTTTGAACTTTGTTTTGCTTCTTCGATTACTTCCCTCACATCTTTTACTCCGCTGCTGATGGCACTCAGTTGAAAATAGGGCACCGATAAGGTATTTGCAATAATATTGGCAATGGTGGTTTTACCAACACCGGGCGGCCCCCATAATATCATCGAGGGAATATTGGCTTGTTCAATGGCTTTACGCAGAATGCTTCCTTTGCCGGTGAGATGTTCCTGTCCAACCAACTCATCCAAAGTATTAGGACGCATTCTTTCGGCTAATGGTGCATTGGAATTCATGTATGGAAATTACGCAAATTATAGTTCTTACTCTTTATCAAATACCTGATCGTATTTTTTTAGAAGAAGGAAGCCAAGAATAATATGTACGAGTAAGATCGTTGCATATGCGGCCAAAAAGTAGAGCACTGCTTTGATCATCAAGGCAAATGTTTCAGTGGTAGTGCCTGCAGGCAGATTGGTTTGCTGCTGTGCCAGTAATTGCCCCATCATCGTTTTAATGATGGTAGGTTCAGCCAAGATCACAGCCGTTTGAATATAGCTCATCACCACAAAAAAAATACTAACATAGGCATTCACTTTTATCCAGTCTTTTAATGAATGTTTGCAGGGTTTTGACTGAATGATGCCGTTGGTGAGAAAACGGAAACTGGTAAAAATGTAAATTACCATACTTGCAATGATAAATACACTCAAAAGCATAGCAGGTTGGGCCAATGCAGCCAAAATTGCAAACAGGTCCAAAAATGCAAAGAACCCGGCAATGGGCAATAAGATATAGGAAAGTATTTTGTAAACAGGTTCAATTTTCATAAAGGAAATTTCGATACTGCAAGATGAGATTTTTTTTTGACTTGATTTTTGGATAGGAACTCTGATTCTTTTATTGTTGTTGTTGCCCCATATAATTTTCGTCGATCAATAATTCTTTATCGTTATCGGCAAGAGTGAGCATTTGTACATTTGTTTTTTCTTCGAACACATGACCGTCCTCATAGCCAACAGAAACATAGACAGACAATTTTTGTCTGGCTGGCCCTTTAAATGTTCCCTTAGCAGGCGTACAATCGTTAAAATGGTTTCCTACTGCTAGTTTTACGTGCGTGTTGGTAACCCAAACGTTGTTGGTTGGATCTAATCCAACCCAACCTGTTCCCGGTATAAAAGCTTCTACCCATGCATGAGTGGCACCTTCACCACGCATGCCATCTTTGTTGGGACAAATATAACCGCTCACATAACGAGAGGGTATTTGTAAAGTGCGCAGGATCTGCAGCATCACATGTGCAAAATCCTGACATACACCCGAACGAAGTTCTAAAATCTCGTCAACAGTTGTTTCAATATTGGTAATGCCTTTGATGTAATTAAAATTTGAAAAAATAAAGTCGTTACAATTTTGAGCAATTTCAGCAATGCTTTTATTGGCAGGATTTAAAATAGTGATGATCTCATCAATGCTTTTTTGTGATCTGATTGTATCTGCTCTACTGAGCTCCAATAAAAGAAGATTATCTTTTACTTCATTTTTTAAGTCATTGAACCCCGTAATAAAATTGATATTGAGTGTTTCCGATAAAGTGGTGCGGATGATCAGCTGGCTTTCGATGATCAATGTTTTATGCGGTGCCAACACATTGAACAGGCCGATCTTATTTCCCCAATAATCTGTATATTGAAATATTTCAGGATGATCGGTGATCTCTAACTGATGCTGCAAAATTTCCTGATCAGCACACTGATATGGAAATATTTTTATTTCATTTGTACTTTCTTTAACCGGCCTGTCGTACTCGTATTTTGTAATGTGATGTATCTTAAAAATCGGCATAATAATTAATTAAGAATAAGAAAAGAAACACTGTGCCAGCATCTTGCTGAATTCAACCAATTCTTTTCTTGTTTCACTGAGAAATTCCTGCAAAGTAAGCTGATTGATCGACTCAAAATCAGTGTATTGTAATTTACTTACTAACCTTCCCAAACATTTGGTCAAAGCTTCCTTTTCTTCACTGTTATTGTCTTTGGTCACTTCGCTAAAATATTTATCCACTCTTTTTAATGTATATAAAACACTGCGTGTAAAATGTTCATTGAATAAGACCTGATGCAATGCGTTTAAATTATGCTCTGTGCTTCTGTACGTTTTTAAGTGTAATTCATAACCGGATAATGCCAAAAGCATGGGGCGCCACTGTAAGATATCTTTTTCTTCTTCCAGCTTATAATCAATCAGGCTATAATACTTATTGGCCATCTCAATGGTCAGTAGGCATCTTTCAATGTATTTGCCTAAACTCATAAAATTCCATCCCATTCCGCGGGGCATTGTAGTATCCGCCACACCGTTATATAAGATACATTCATTTGTTAGCGAATCAATTGTTTTGAGTGCTTCAAATCCTTTTAATGAAGCAGATTGATTGATCAGATGATACATTTGATTTACCTGCTCCCATACTTCTTTGGTAATATGATCCTGCATACCTCTTGCATTTTCCCTTGCCCTGGTGATCAGAACTTTCAATGAGTTTGGATTCTGTGTGTCTGATATCAATTTCTGTAAAGCTGCTTCCGTATTATGTTCCAGTAACAATATTTCATCTTCAGCTGCAGCCGTAAAAACCTGAAGCATGGGTCTCCATGATAAATGTTCATTCACTCCTTTGTCAAGCAAAAGAATATAATGCGTTTTGATGCCACGCAATAATCCGTCGCTACGCTCCATATAGCGGTTTAACCAAAACATTGAATCTGCAGTTCTACTAAGCATTCAAGAAAGTTTAAAAGGTTTAATAAGTTTAAGATGTTTAATACGTTAATTACTTAGCTTCTTTGCTTTTATATTTAATTCCTTTTGTCTCTGATTGTTCTAAATAAGAAATCAGTTTTTGAATTAAGCTACTGATCTTTTTAGCATGAATGCTTAAATCTTCAAACACTTTTTCATTAATATATTTTCTATCGAGTGATCTATATAATTGCGACCTCAATTCCCCGCACGAGGCTTTAGCAATATATAAGAACTGTATGAATTCTTTATTGCCGCCTCTTTCAAATCCTTCCGCAATATTATCCATGATAGAACCTGCTGAACCCTCCATTTGATTGATCAACCTGAAACTTGTTTTAAAAGTACCATCGTCAATCAGTTTGCCTATTTTTTCATTTAGTGACCTTGCTTCTTGCCAAGATAATATTTGCTCAAAAGTCTCTATCGTCGCCATAACTTTAAACTTTTCAAACCTCTTTAACTTATTGAACCTTTAATCAACCACCCATGTGTCTTTACTTCCGCCTCCTTGTGATGAATTTACCACCAATGAACCTTCTTTCAATGCAACCCTTGTTAATCCGCCGGGAACTATTTTGATACCATCGGGACCGCACAAAGCATAGGGGCGAAGGTCCACATGTCTTGCCACAAATTTTCCGTCCAGAAAACAAGGTACAGTTGAAAGTTTTATGATCGGTTGTGCAATAAAGCTTCTGGGGTCTTCCTCTACTGCTTTTTCGAATGCTTCGATCTCTTTCTCCTCTGCACTGTTGCCCATCAGCATTCCGTAGCCACCGGATTGATTGGTGCGTTTGATCACCATGTTGTGGATATTATCAAAAACATATTTTCTTGCTTCTGAATCACCCATTTGATAAGTTGGTACATTGGGTAAAATAGGTTCTTCATTCAAATAATATTTGATCATATCTGGAACAAAGGCATAAACTGCTTTATCATCGGCAACACCATTACCCATTGCATTTACAATGGCAACATTCCCTTTTCTATAAGCCCCGATCAAACCGGGAACACCCAAAGCACTATCGGGCCTGAAAACCAGGGGATCTAAAAATTCATCATCCACTCTTCGGTAAATGACATGTACCTGTTGCAGGCCATTGGTCGTTTTCATGAATACTTTGTGATTATCAACAACCAGGTCTCTTCCTTCCACCAGATCAATGCCCATTTGCCTTGCCAGATAGGTATGCTCGTAATAAGCCGAGTTGAATACACCCGGTGTAAGTAACACCACCATTGGGTTTGAGATCTGCTGAGGTGCCAGCGATAATAATATTTGATGCAATAACAATGGATAATTACTTACCATCCGCACTTTATTTTCAGCCAGCATTTCAGGGAAGATTCGCTTAGTGACTTCCCTGTTCTCCAGCATATAGCTTACCCCGCTTGGTGTACGCAAATTATCTTCGAGAATATAGAACTTACCATCATCGCCACGGATCAGATCGATGCCACTGATGTGTACATAAATATCATGGGGTACTTTGATGCCGAAAACTTCACGCGTATAATGCGGACAGGAAGCGATCAGTTCAGCAGGAACGATCTTATCTTTTATGATGAGTTGTTCGTTATAAATATCTTTCAGAAAAAGGTTCAATGCCTTTAAGCGTTGTTTGATGCCTTTTTCAATATGATCCCATTCTACGGCAGTAATTATTCTCGGAATAATATCAAATGGAAAGATCCTTTCAATGCCTGCATTATCGCTGTATACAGTAAATGTAATTCCCTGATTCATGAAAAGCTCTTCGGCGATCCTGTCTTTATGCTGTAAAGCAGCTACATCAAAATGCTGCAGGGCATCGACCACTTTCTGGTATTGAGACCGGATACTATTGTTAGTGTTCATTTCATCCCATACACCGGGATATAAGAAATATTGTCTCAATAGCTCTTCGCAACTCATACGCGGGTCTTGTTTTTGGGTATACATAAAAAAATTGCATCACCATCAGGATGGTGCGCAATCGTTCATTTGCTCAATATAGGAAAAAATGGGAAAGAAATGTTTTTGACCTCAAAAAATATTTATACATAATTTGATTATGTATTGGTAAATTATGTATGTTTGAATTATGAATAAATCAACTTTATACAAAGGTTGTTTGGAACCCATCATCATGCGTTTATTAAAAGACAATGGAAGAATGTATGGTTACCAGATAACGCAAATGGTAAAAGAAATTACTAAAGGCGAACTGCAAATTACAGAAGGAGCATTGTATCCGTTGTTGCACCGATTGGAAGAACAGGGTGTTGTTGACACTGAAATGGAAAATATCGGCAACCGGGTTCGCAAATACTACACATTGACAAAAGCAGGTAAAAAACAGACCTCTGTTGCGATGGATGAATTAAAAATGTTTATGCAAAGTTTAAATCTGATCGTAAACCCCAAACTGGCATAACATGTTGGAACAGGCACAAATAAATGCAATAACAATTTACTGTGAAAAGAGAGGAGTGAAGTATTATGATGTGCAACTAGAGTTGGTAGATCATATTGCCGATATAATTGAAGATTTACAGAAAACTAATCCTGTTTTAAGTTTCAGCGAAGCACTGGAATTGGCAGGTGAACAATTTAGTATAGATGAATTTAAATATATTGTTCGAAGCAAAAAGGATCACATTGAAAAGAACATATCAAGATTAATTGAGAATGAGTTTCTTACTTTTTTTACGATACCCAAGATTATTGTTACTATCACCTTATTTTTTGTTGCATACTTTGTGCCTATTTGGATGCATACCAATAAAGCATTGTGTGTTATTGTATTAGTTCTTACGGTTGTGCCGTTCTTTTTCTACGTTATCAATAAGTATTATTTAATAGATGACTTAAAAGACAAGAGAAATAGCGCTTTCAAATTATTAAGCTATAAAGCCAAAAGCAGGTATGAAATAATTGTGATGGTTTGCATGTATTCGATTAATATTTTTTTTAACGTTATTCGAGTATTTTTCGATTGGCATATAAAATCGGACATGATAAGCCAACTTATTTTATTCTTTTTAGTAATACTTGGAATTCTTTCTGCAGCTATGTATGAAGTGCGTTTTCAGTTTAACAGAAAAATGAAAGCACAATATCCAAAAGCTTTTACATCCTAAATAAAAAACCTGCTAAAATTTAGCAGGTTTTTCGAATATTGTTCTTACTCCCCTTTAGGGGTTGGGGGTTTCAAATCCAACTTGATCTGCAATTCAGCAAATTGTTTTGCATCAATGGTTGAAGGAGCGTCAAGCATTACGTCTCTTCCGCTGTTATTTTTTGGGAAAGCAATAAAATCACGAATGCTTTCACTGCCACCAAGAATTGCACATAAGCGATCAAAACCAAATGCCAGTCCGCCATGAGGTGGTGCACCATATTCAAACGCGCCTAATAAAAATCCAAACTTATGTTGTTGTTCTGCGGCATCCATTCCTAAAGCCGCAAACATTTTTTCCTGCAATTCTCTTTGGAAGATCCTGATGGAACCACCGCCAATTTCATTCCCGTTCAACACCATATCATACGCATTGGCTTTAATATTGGCATAAGGATGTTCTAAGTATTTATCCAGATCTTCAACTTTTGGACTATTGTTGATCATCATGTCAATATGATCGGGCTTAGGACTGGTAAACGGATGATGTCTTGCTACCCAGCGTCCTGCACCGCCTCCATCCTGATCTTCTAAAGCAAATTCAAATAAAGGGAAATCCATAACCCACAATAATTTAAATTCATCTTCTTTTCTAAAGCCCAAACGTTTGCCCATTTCCAAACGCAGTTCGCTGATGGCTTTTCTGGTTCTTTCTTCTGCACCGGCCAATAGTAAGATCAGATCACCTACACTCGCATTTGCAGCAGTGGCAATGGCTTTTAATTTTTCTTCGTTATAAAATTTATCAACGCTGCTTTTAAAAGTTCCGTCGGCATTGCATTTAATGGTCACCAGACCTTTCATGCCGATCTGCGGGCGCTTCACCCATTCAGTTATTTCATCGGTTTGTTTGCGTGTGTATTCGCTGCAACCGGGAACGGCGATGGCAACAACTGTTTCAGCCTCATCAAATACTTTAAAATCAACGCCGCCTATCAGTGATGCTAAACTTTCTTTTGTTGGAAAAGTATGTGCAGGGAATTTCAAATTACAGATCTTCATGCCGAAACGAATGTCGGGTTTATCATTTCCAAACTGCCACATGGCTTCTTCCCAACTCATTCTTTCGACTTTCTCTGTGTAATCGATATTCTTGACATCTTTAAAAATTCGTTTTACCAAACCTTCAAACATGTTTAAAATATCTTCCTGTTCCACAAAACTCATTTCACAATCTATCTGCGTAAATTCAGGCTGACGGTCAGCACGAAGATCCTCATCCCGAAAGCATTTCACGATCTGATAGTAACGGTCGTAACCGCTCACCATCAATAATTGTTTAAATGTTTGCGGACTTTGAGGCAATGCATAAAATTGCCCGGGATTCATTCTTGATGGCACAACAAAATCTCTGGCACCTTCGGGGGTTGACTTTATCAGAAAAGGGGTTTCAATATCCATGAAATTATTCTCATGTAAATAATTCCTGGTGGAACGACCCACAGCATATCTCAATTCTAAATTTTTCTTTACTGCATTGCGGCGCAGATCGAGATAACGATATTTCATTCTAAGATCATCACCACCATCGGTATCATCCTGGATAGTAAATGGAGGAACAGCTGATTTATTCAATATCTTAAATTCGCTTACAAGGATCTCAATTTCACCTGTTGCGATATTTAAATTCTTATTGCTTCGTTCGTTCACTTTCCCTTTTGCCTGCAGCACAAATTCTCGACCCAATGGGTTGGCATCCAATTCGCTTTGTAAGCTTTCACCAAATAATAATTGAGTGATGCCGTAACGGTCGCGCAGATCAACAAAAGTGATGGCACCAAACTTCCTTACGGTTTGTACCCATCCGGATAATGTTACTTCTTTATTCGCATCAGCAATTCTTAATTCGCCACAGGTATGAGAACGATACATATTAGTTGATTAGTTGATTAGTTCATTGGTTGATTGGTAAGAAGCTTTCAGTTGTTAGGATTTTCAACATATAAACTAATAGACCAATCAACTTATTCGGGCTGCAAATATAGGCGAAATGGGCTTTTGCAAAGCTGTAAACTGCGTTAGTTAAGCATTAATGTTTCATCTTTGTAGCATAAACATGCAACAATTAAATCTACCAGAGTTAAGAAGGAACCGATTAGCATTGGCTTTTTTCTTTTTTTTATCAGGCCTCCGTTTTGCGAGCTGGGCCAGCCGCATACCGGATATTCAATCAAATCTGCATCTGAGTGCTGCGGCATTGGGTTCTGTATTATTTGCTTTGCCTGCAGGTTCTATGAGCGGTTTGCCTCTTTCAGGGTATCTGGTAGCTAAATTCGGTAGCAGAAACATTTTATTCCTGGCTACGATCTTATTCCCTGTATCCATGATCGGCATTGGTATGGCAAATAGCAGCCTTGCATTAGCTATTCAGTTGTATTTCTTCGGGGTTACGGGCAATATGATGAATATTTGTACCAATACACAGGCCGTTTCTCTGGAATCCTTATATGGAAGAAGTATCATGGCGTCTTTTCATGGTTTATGGAGTTTAGGGGGATTCAGTGGTGCAATAATTGGAACCCTTATGGTGAGTGCGAATATTGATCCTTTGCATCATTATTTATGGGTAAGTGCTTCAGGCTTACTGATCGCATTTTGTATCTATCCATTTACATTTAAAAATGAAGTAAAGGCAAAACATAAGAGCAGATTATTTGTAAGACCCGATGCTTATTTATTGGTGATCGGATTCATCACATTCGGAAGTATGGTTTGTGAAGGGACCATGTTTGACTGGAGTGGAGTTTATTTTGTAAAAGTGATCAATGCATCTGTTCATCTAAGAACATTAGGTTATGTTTCCTTCATGGGTGCGATGGCAACCGGAAGATTCATTGGAGATAAGCTCATCATCAAATTAGGGCCAAAGAAAGTATTGCAGTTGAGTGGAGTTATAATAACAGCAGGATTATTGGTAGCTGTTCTGTTTCCTTTTATCATCACTGCCACTGCCGGATTTTTGCTGGTTGGGTTTGGAGTTTCGGCTGTAGTGCCTTTATGTTATGCCATGGCAGGAAGATCAACAAAAATGCCGCCAAGTCTTGCTATTGCTGCTGTTTCTAGTATTGGCTTTGTCGGATTTTTAATGGGTCCGCCATTGATCGGATATATAGCACAAGCATCAGGTTTAAGAATTTCATTTACAGTGATCGCCTGTTTGGGTGCCAGTATTTATTTTATGGCACCGAGATTAAAAGAAGAATAAAATAATTTTCACATCGTTTCTAATTCGTTGTGGTGCTTTGGTTTCCAAATTAGATAATAAAAAGCGAGTAATAAGATCCCGATCGAAAACGGAATGATGGCAAGATGCTTATAAGTGATGTCGCCATAAACAATAGCCGTATCTATTTTAAAAAATTCACTCAACATCCAATAAGCATTGGCAGTGATCCAAAAACTAATGGCCACATTATGGCATAGTTCACTCATATATTGCCTTGTTCGGTATGCGATCACTATTGAAATGATCAAAGTTGGAAAGATCATGGCAATGCCCAGGGGCCGCCAGATCATGCACCAGCTGATATCTTTGAACAACCAGAAAACAATATGCAGGTTTTCCATTTTACGATAGCTGAGCGGAATACTATAACTGGCTTCGGGCTGAATATTGTTCATGAGTACTTTAATTTTAGTGCTTAAAACTAAAAATAAGAAATCATGAAACTTGTCGTGATAAAACCTTGGAAAATCTTCTCACATCCGCCAAAGGATTGATAGCTGCTTTGTTGAGGAGGTGTTCTGTTAGCTCATTTGCAAAAAATGCTGCCAGCGAACACCCTTTTGTTCCCATGCCATTTAATATGCCTACCGATGGCATTAAAGGATGTAGGCCCACAAATGGTCTTCGCTCCACATTGGCCGGCCTTTCAGCAGCCCAGTGGTCTAAAATTTTGTAGGGTAATTTCAGCCATTGCTGTAATTGCAATTGTGTTTTTATTTTAAAAGCGGCGGTTGGATTTGTATCGGAATAATTCCATTCGTAGGGAGAACCGATCCAGAATAGGTCTTCCTTCCAGGGAACAATGGTCAATCCCTGTTTATAAATATTTGTTCTGGGCAGGTCAGGAATTTCTGCAATGATCACTTCCCCTTTATTTTTTGCATAGGGCAATAAACTGAAATAGGGGTTTCGAATACCTGCCGAACCTTCACAGCATATTATCTTTTCGGCAATGATATTTTTATAGCTGATACTTTTCTCAGTGACGGTACAATCAGCCCAATCAAATTTTTCTTCGAGTAATAAACTGTTCTCGGCTAATTTTTTTCTCCAACCAACCATGAGTGTTTGGATATCGGCCAAATAACAGGGATTGGTTTCACCTACACCGAGATAGAAATTAAAATAATCGTGTAATGATCCTTCGTTTGCAGGCCTGCGCAAATATTTATTGTCATCAGGCAAACGATCTTCAAATGCCTGTTTCATTTGTACACTGGCGTGAAAGCTTAGCACATTGCATTGCTGAATAACAGTTGCATTTATTTCATTCCCTAATTTTTCGTAGGCATTCACTGCAAAGGGCATGATATCGTTGATCATCCATGTCTCTACTACGCGTCTGCCGGTAACAGGATTGATCACTCCGCTTGCAATACGCGAGGCAGTAAATGTTTCAGCATCATCGATCACTATGATTTTCTTCCCTGCTTTTTGTAAATAGTAGCTGAGAAATGTTCCGCTGATTCCTTGCCCGAGGATGATATAATCAACACTTGTGTTACTCATGACCCGTTTTTTTAGTACCCATATCAAATGTACGCGTAACAGAATCTTTGGCATCACCGCAAATCGCTCTAAGGGTCATTATGAATTTTCCATGATAATCGGCCGGAATGGTAAATGGGAATTCTGTTGTAAATCTTTCTCCTTTGATGGAAGTGAAATACTGAAACGGAAAAATATTCAGGAACCAGCCATCGATACTTTTTTTGCTGCCGGCATCAAAGAGTTCAAGGGTAACATTTCCTGTTTGTTCTGATGATAAATGATGTTCAACCATCACTTTCAGATCAACTTTACTTCCTGCTTTTAATTGCTGAGATAATGTGTAATGAATTTTTAGCGCATTTGGTTTTTGGGCAAACAGGATATTGATTCCAAGCAAGTATAACAATAAGATAAATAATATTTTTTTCATTAATTCATGCAATTGAACTGCAAAGCAACAATTATTTGCAGTATTTCTCTAATAAAGATTATTACAATTATCAGTTCTCAAACTGATATAAATCATAAAGCAATTAACCTGAGATGGATAAACTGTTTCTAACTTTGAACATTGATTTTTACGTATTATAAAACTGTAAAAATATGATTGCTTTAATTGAGAGTTTATTTCTCATTCCAATTACTGTAAGTGCATTGCTTCTTATACTTCCTAAAACTGCAGCACGATTTTTAACAATTCTGGCTACACTTGTTTTATCGGCAATTGCAGTTTACCTGTTTACGCAGGCAACCAGCCGCCCGATACAATTTGCTGTTTCGCCAATTGTGAATCAAATAGTAATGATAGCCGATTTTTTGCTGTTGCTGTTTGTCATTGGGGCAGGTGTAAAACAAAAAAATATTTTGGTATGGGTATTGGCAATTGTGCAATTAGTAGTATTAGGATACTTAACAACCAAAAAAACCGAAACGCAAAGCACACAATTCTATGTTGATAAGCTCAGTATCTTCATGTTCATTTTAGTGAATGTGATTAGCGGAGTGATTGCTGTTTATTCATTACAATATATAGATGAAGAAAAATGCAGCGTGTTTAGAAAAAAATATTTTCTAAACACTATTTTTTGGTTTATTGCTGCAATGAATTTATTGGCCGCTGCTGATAATATGGAATATTTTTATTTGTTTTTTGAATTAACCACTTTGGCTTCTTATTTATTTATCCGGTTCAGAAAAGATGATGAATCAAAGAAAAATGCGCTCACAGCTTTATGGATGAATCAAATTGGCGGATTGGCGATTCTTGGCGCAATAGCATACACCATTTTTACAGCACAATACGGTAACCCTTCTTTCAGCGATCTGATAGCAAAAGGCAATACCGTTGCAATTATTCTTCCTTTTGCATTTTTATGTATTGCCGGTTTGGTAAAGGGTGCTCAGTATCCTTTCAATAAATGGTTAATTGGGGCAATGGTTGCACCAACACCCGTAAGTGCATTGCTGCATTCATCAACGATGGTAAAAATTGCACCGTATATTATATTACGTATCTCTCCTGTAATTAAAGGCACACCCGTGGCTACCGTGGTCATTTGTTTAACCGCATTTGTTTTTGTTGCGGCAGCTATAGGCGCTTTGGCTCAGGATACTTTCAAAAAAATATTGGCTCATTCAACCATTGCATTGCTGGCATTAATGATCTTAATGGCTGCCGTTGGCACACCGGTTGCAGTAACTGCTGCTTTGATACTGATATTATTTCATGGTCTTTCCAAATGCTTATTATTCCTCAATGCGGGAGTATTGGAACATGTATTCCACATGAAGGAAACGTCGGATATGAGTAAAATGGGCGAAGTGGGGCCTTATACGGTATTGGTTGTAGCCATTGGATTTATGTCATTACTGTTACCTCCATTTGGAGCATTTGTCGGAAAGTGGTTCAGTATTGAAACAATTGGTTCAGTTGCATCAGGCTTTAAAATAGTGGGCGCATTGGTATTGGTTTGTATAGCTACAGGCGGTGCCGTTTTATCATTATTATATTTTAAAGTATTGGGTGCAATGATCTCACGTACCGGTGAGAGCGATAAAGTGAAGTTCGAACATGTTCATCCGATCTACGGAAGCACCTTAAATTTTTTATTGTTCGCATTGTTGATCTGTACTATTGCATTGCCTTGGTTACTCCCTTATTATTTCACACAGGTTGCAGCAGATGCAACGGGTTTAACCCTGATTCCGGTAGTAATGGAAGGCACAAATATTTGTATAGGAAGCATTCATTTGCCGTTGATCCCTTTGTTGATCGCGTTGCTGTTATTGCCATTGGGAATTATTGTTGGCATGTTTGTAAGGTTTAAAAATGTAGACAGGGTAAAAGAATATATGTGCGGCGAAAAAATAGAATACAATTTTTCATCATTCTATTTTTCAACAGATAAAGCATCGGCTTATTTTGTTGCAATTGGAATTCTATTCTTCGTCTCAATATTATTGGTTGCATTTTTTATGTAGAAAATAAAACGCATTCAAATGAACAATAGCATCATTCAAATATTACTCATTGTGTTAGCTCCGGTATTGGGCGGATTGATTTATGGTATTGAAAGAAAAGTAAAAGCGAGAATGCAGCGTCGTATTGGCCCGCCTGTGCTGCAACCTTTTTACGATTTTTTGAAATTGATGGATAAGCGTAAAATGATGGTGCATTCAACACACGCTTTTTTAGGCATTTTACATTTTGTTTCATTGTGGTTTGCATTAGCTGTTTTGATTATGGGCGGCGATTTTATTCTTATCATCTTCTTACATCTATTAGCAACTGCACTACTCATTTTGGCAGGATTCAGTACAAGATCCATCTTTAGCCACCTCGGCGCAAATCGTTCAGCGATCAGTGTTTTAGCTTACGAGCCCGTGTTGGTCATTATAGCAGTTTCGGCATACATGCTTACAGGTAGCTTTAATGTTTCGGAAATATATGCGAGCACAACACCCGTGATCCTGAAAATGCCTTTGGCATTTGTTGCATTGTTGGCTATCCTTCCCATCAAATTAAAAAAATCACCCTTCGATATTTCAGAAGCGCATCAGGAAGTGGTCGGCGGTGTTGAATTGGAATACTCAGGGATTTTCTATGAAGCAGTGTATACATCTAAATGGCTGGATTATATGTTCTGTTATTTATTGGTATTCATGTTTGCAGGAAATAATTGGTTATTAGGTTTAGGGTTAGTAGCACTCACCTTTATTTATATCAATGCATTGGATAATTCAACCGCGAGAGTAAACTACAAACAGATGTTGCGCTTTAGCTTTTGGGTGGCACTGCCAATGGCATTTTTAAACTTACTGATGACGATGTTTCATTTATTATAAAATCATTTCAAATTGTATCAGATGGCATTAAATAAATTCAGAACAAAATCACCTTGGATATTGCACTACAATGCGGGAAGTTGCAATGGCTGCGATATCGAAATATTGGCTTGCCTTGCCCCGAAATACGATATTGAAAGATTTGGAATGATCAATACAGGCAATCCGAAACAAAGTGATATTATGCTGGTTACAGGGCCTGTTACCAAACGTTCACGAGAAAGATTAGTAGACATTTATTCGCAAATGCCCGAACCCAAGGTAGTGATCGCTTGTGGCTCATGTGGCTGCAGTGGTGGTGTATTTCGCGGAATGTATAACTGCGAAGGTGGTATTGATCAGTATATCCCTGTTGATGTCTATGTGCCCGGTTGTGGCTGTCGCCCTGAGCAAATTATTGCCGGCGTGGTAGAAGCCTTGGCAATATTGGAAAAGAAAACAAAAGAAATGGAAGAATCCGGAAAACTGCACAATGACCCTATTGAACAGGACGGACAACTGAACAGAAGAAATGTAGCTGCTATAATTTGATAATATGAAAATAAAACGCTCAAAGAAATGAATCGAATTGAAACGTCTTTCGAGAATTTAAAAAAAGATATTGCCGCTTTTTACAAACCGGAGGTCCATCATTTTATTACCATGAATGGTGTTGATCTGGGCAATGATGAAATTGAATATCAATGGTTCTTTTGCAATTATGCTTTTCCGTCCGAAATAACCATGTTTACTGCCAAGGCCAATGCCGATAAGCAAGTGCCCAGCATTAAAAACAGTATTGTATCTGCATGGCTGCCGGAAGCAGAATTGGTCGACCTTTTAGGCGTTGATATCGAAGACACTCAAAAGGGATTTGTATTGGAACTGGATTCTGAAACAGCACCATTAAGAAAAAAATAATTATGTCAACACAATATAATATACCGGTAGGAGCACAGCATATTTCGTTGCTGGAACCCTTGCATTTTAAGTTCACTACCGAAAACGAAAAAATAGTGAAAACCGAAGCCAATGTTGGCTATGTGCATCGTGGTATTGAACAGGCCTGTTGCTCCAAATTCAAGTTTCGTCAGGTGAGTTTCGTGGTGGGCCGTGTTTGCGGATTGTGCAGTATTTCACACACCACTTGTTATTCACAGGTCGCAGAAAAATTAGTAAAGTTAGATATTCCCAAACGTGCCAAATATTTGCGGATGTTGGTGATCGAGTTGGATAGGATTCACTCACACTTATTATGCTTATCTCATGTGGCCGAAAATTCGGGTTTTGAGGCCTTATTTATGCAAACCATGCGTTATCGTGAATTTTCAATGGAATTATTAGAAGCTGTTTGCGGAAATCGTATTCAATACGATTTTTCAATTGTGGGTGGTGTTTCAAGAGACTTGCGCAGCGATGTTGCTCAAAGCATCATTGAAAAATTTAAGGTCTTCAGACCTCAGTTAGATGAACTGGTTGAAATTTATAACTCGAACTGGAGTTTATCATTGAAAAATAAAGGGATCGGAGTTTTATCAAGAGAAAATGCAATAAGGTTAAACGTGGTTGGTCCTTTTGCACGTGCATCAGGTTTGGAAGTTGATGTAAGAAATGAAACAGAAGACGTATTGCCTTGGAAAGAAGTTGGTTTTGAAATGATCACTGATACAGCTGGAGATGTTCATGCAAGAAATATGGTTCGTTTAAGAGAAATATATGTTTCAATGAAGATCATTGAAAATATCATCAACGGATTGCCGGAAGGTGATTTGCTTGTCGATACAAAAGCATTTCCTGAAGGCGAAGCCGTAAACAGAATTGAAGCCCCTCGCGGCGAATTGTTTTACTATGCAAAAGGAAATAAAACGCAGGTGCTGGAACGTTTAAAGATCAAAGCACCAACTTTTTCAAACATTCCGGCAATGGTTGAAACATTTACTAATAATGAATATGCAAGTGTTCCTGCAATTATCGGTTCTTATGACCCGTGCTTGTCATGCACTTCAAGATAAATTTCAAATTGAAATAATGAAAACATTTTTTAAGACCATCGGAAATTTATTCAGAAAGCCCGTAACCATCCCTTTCCCTGCAGTAGCTACTTATAAGCCTGATGATTACAGAGGTTTGATCGTGTTCGATGAATCCTTGTGCATTTGGTGTCGTCGTTGCGAAACAGTGTGCCCTCCCGGTGCGATCGTATTTTCGCAAAATATTACTGATGGTAAACAAACCTATCATTACAGTCCCTATGTGTGCATCTATTGTCAGGAATGTGTACGTACATGCCCCAAGCAGGGCTGTTTAACACAATCATCCGAACCCGGACATCCGGCTACTAAAGAGAAAGATGTAAACAACGTTTGGAATAAATTATTTACTGATTCATTGGAAAGTCGTGTTGCATATGCTGCCGAAAAAAAGAAGCAACAAGCTGCAGCAAAAGCGAATCCTCCATCATAATATTCCGATATGGGGATTTCCATTCGTGTAATTCGTATTAATTTGGGCAATAAAACTTTCTCTGATGCACGAAGTTTCTATAGCTAATTCGATCATCGAAACTGTTCAGAATTTATTGCCTCTAGGCACTAATGAATATGTTTCATCAGTGCAAATAAAAGTAGGTGAATTAAGCAGTATTGAGATCGACTCACTGAGATTTTCTTTCGACATCATCAAAGCAAAAACACCACTGCATCAAGCTGAATTAAAAATTGAAGTGATTGAAGGCGAAGCCCAATGCATCGTTTGCAATGAAATTTTTTCTATGCATAGTTATGCCACGCCTTGTCCCAATTGCAACAGCTATCATATAAATATTTTACAGGGTAAAGAAATGAAAATAGTGAGTTTTGAAACGGAAGGGAATAATAAATAAAAGTTTTTTACTAGAGGATTACTAATGTCAGAAAAAGAAAAAAGCTTGCAGTAGAAACCGCAAGCCTACCCTCTGTGAAAATGAACAAGTTACTGTTAAACTTATCCTGACGCAAAACTGCAGGCATTCAGGCAAAAAAAAAATACCGAATATTCGGTATTTAGTGTAATAGTTTATCTGATAAGGCTTTATTTCTTCAGAACGGCAGCCATTGTTTTTCCAATATCTGCAGGGCTTGCAACCACATTGATCCCGCAGGCGGTCATGATCTTCATTTTCGCAGCGGCAGTATCATCTGCTCCACCTATGATCGCTCCGGCATGTCCCATTCTTCTTCCTGCTGGCGCGGTTTGTCCGGCAATAAATCCAACAACGGGTTTCTTCTTATTATCTTTTATCCAGTTAGCGGCATCGGCTTCCATGCTTCCGCCAATTTCGCCGATCATGATGATACCATCGGTCTCAGGATCATTCATAAATAATTCAACAGCTTCTTTAGTAGTAGTGCCAATGATCGGATCACCGCCGATCCCAATGGCCGTGCTGATGCCCAAACCTGCTTTCACAACCTGATCGGCAGCTTCGTAGGTGAGCGTTCCTGATTTTGAAACTATACCGATCCTGCCTTTTTTAAAAATAAAACCGGGCATAATACCCACTTTTGCTTCATCGGCTGTAATAACCCCGGGACAGTTTGGCCCGATCAATCTTGTATTTTTTCCCTGTAAGTAATTTTTCACTTTAACCATATCCTGCACGGGAATACCTTCTGTGATACAAACCACCAAGGCAATGCCTGCATCAGCCGCTTCCATAATTGCATCAGCTGCGAATGCAGGAGGCACAAAAATGATACTCACGTCAGCACTGGTCGCTTTTACTGCATCGGCAACTGTATTGAACACAGGCTTGTCTAAATGCGTTGTACCGCCCTTATTTGGCGTAACACCACCTACTACGTTTGTTCCGTATTCGATCATTTGAGTAGCATGAAAAGTGCCCTCTGTTCCGGTAAAACCCTGAACAAGTATCCTTGAATTCTTATTTACTAATACTGACATGGCGCTGCAATTAGATTTTTCGTGCCGCAAAAATAGGAGAAAACAAAGTAGCGTCAAGTGTTTACAACATAAACTTTATAATTTTCATTAGTTTTTTAGTCAGATAGCCAATTGATCAGACAGCAACACAAATCTCTTTCCTTCAAACATTTGTGGTTTACGGATCAGCGAAGAACAAAATAGAACCCGATGCTGAGAAAGCATCGGGTTTTGAACTAAAACTACCTCTTTTAGAATAAAACACTGAATATGTAAAACAGAGATACTTCCTCCATTTAAGTTGCTGCCCGGAGGGCCAATTAAATAAGAAAAATACAGCAAATCAAAAATCTCGTTCCCAATCCATACTTTTGCGGCTCTAAATTTTTATTATGGCATCAACAGCAGACATCAGCCGCGGTATGATTTTAAAGCTAGACGGCAGTTTATACAATGTGGTAGACTTTGGCGAAAATAAAACGGCAAGAGCCGCAGCTAAGGTTTGGGCTAAATTAAAAGGGGTAGATAATAAAAGATCTATCGAAAAAACATGGAACAGCGGAGAGAATATCTTCCCTGTACGCGTAGAAAAGAAGGCGTATCAGTTTTTATACAAAGACGAAAGCGGCTATAATTTGATGAACAATGAAACATTCGAACAGATCGCTTTGGCAGAAGAAATGATCGATGCGCCACAATTTCTGAAAGATGGTGGTGAGATCTTCGTATTCATCAATACAGAAACAGAACAGCCTATCGGCGCCGAACTTCCTGAAAAGATTGTTGCCCGCATTACCTATTGTGAACCGGGTGTTCGAGGTGATACGGCAACAAGAGCATTAAAGCCTGCTTCCATTGACACCGGCGGCTCAGTAAACGTCCCTCTTTTTGTAGAAGAAGGTGAATTGATCCGTATCAATACTAAAACAGGCGAATACGTAGAAAGAGTAAAAGAATAATTGAATAGCAAAAAAGGATGAAATTGTTTCATCCTTTTTTATTGGGTATCACACGAGAAATATAGGGGAATAAATTAACAAAGGCAGATTTTTCTATTTTAAGAAAATACCCATTTTTTACCAAAAATTAGCTATTTTGCCCCGCTTTTCATAGTAAAACACCCTTTTTTATCAAAAAACTTGCCTATTATGGACCTTAAACAAATCCACGAATTAATCAAGATTGTAAACAAAAGTAACATAGGAGAAATCAGTATTGAGGACAAAGATGGCAAAGTTACCATCAAGCAAAAAGAAGAACAAGTTGTTACAGTAGCCGCACCCCCTCAGCAAGTATATAATGTGAGCCATCAGCCGCAACAAGCTCAGGCCCCTGCACCTGCCCCAGCAGCTCCTGTTTCAGCCCCTGCAGCAAAAGCTGATAATTTGATCACCGTAAAAAGTCCGATGATTGGTACTTTTTATCGTCGCCAATCTCCCGATAAACCCCTGCTCGTAGATATCGGAGCTTCGATTGAGCCGGGTAAAGTTCTTTGCATCATTGAAGCGATGAAACTTTTCAACGAGATCGAAGCAGAAATAAAAGGAACAATTGTAAAAATATTGGTAGAAGACAATAGTCCGGTTGAATTCGATCAGCCATTATTTCTTGTAGAACCTGCATAACCTGAAAATGCAGTAACAAATGTGCTACGAAAATTCTATTGCCCATTTGTACATTCTCTAATTCTAAATTGTATCAATGTTCAAAAAAATATTAATTGCCAACAGGGGTGAAATTGCATTGCGCGTAATAAGAACCTGTAGAGAAATGGGAATCAAAACGGTTGCTGTTTATTCAACCGCAGATAAAGATAGTTTGCACGTTCGCTTTGCTGATGAAGCTGTTTGTATTGGTAAACCTCCGGGAGCAGATTCTTATTTAAATATTCCGAATATCATGGCCGCTGCTGAGATCACCAATGCAGATGCAGTCCATCCCGGTTATGGGTTCCTGGCAGAAAATGCGAAATTCTCACAGATATGTGCTGATTACGGAATTAAATTTATTGGGCCTACACCCGCTATGATCAATTCAATGGGCGATAAGGTTACAGCCAAAGAAACCATGATCAAAGCCGGTGTTCCTGTTGTACCAGGCGGACATGGGTTATTAGAAAATATTGAACAGGCAAAATCCATCGCAAAGGAAATTGGGTATCCTGTTATTTTAAAAGCAACAGCTGGCGGGGGAGGAAAGGGGATGCGTTTGGTTTGGGAAGAAAGCCAAATGGAGAATTCCTACAATACCGCAAAGATCGAAGCCGCAGGATCATTTAAGAATGATGGTATTTATCTGGAAAAATATGTTGAAGAACCTCATCATATCGAAATTCAGATCGCCGGCGATCAATATGGAAATATCAGCCACTTAAGTGAAAGAGATTGTTCCATACAACGCCGTCATCAAAAATTGGTGGAAGAATCTCCTTCACCATTTATGACACCCGACCTCCGACAAAGAATGGGTGATGCAGCCAGAAAGGCTGCACAGGCCATTAATTATGAAAGCGTGGGTACCATTGAATTCTTGGTTGACAAGCATCGCGATTTTTATTTCATGGAAATGAATACCCGTATCCAGGTCGAACATTGTGTTACCGAAGAAGTAACCAATTTTGACCTGATCAAAGAACAAATATTAATTGCTGCAGGAAGACATATCAGCGGTAAGGATTACGAACCAAAGATGCACGCCATTGAATGCCGTATCAATGCCGAAGATCCATACAATGATTTTCGTCCTTCTCCGGGAAGAATAACAACATTGCATACACCCGGTGGTCATGGTGTAAGAGTAGACAGCCATGTATATGCCGGCTATGTTATTCCACCCTATTATGATTCGATGATCGGCAAATTGATTACAGTGGCACAAACAAGAGAAGAAGCCATCAATACAATGTACCGGGCTTTAAGCGAATATGTGATTGAAGGCGTGAAAACAACAATTCCATTTCATTTGCAATTAATGCAAAACGAAGATTTCAGAAATGGTCATTTTACCACTAAATTCCTGGAAGGCTTTAAGTTGAAATAACAGAAACTTCATTCCATAAAAAAATCCTCATCAAGATAAAATTGATGAGGATTTTTTTATGAAGGACTTTTATTTATTGCCTTGAGGGCGACCCATACCTCCTCCGCCGGGGCGTTGCTGAGCCATTGCATCAATTACTTTCTTAGCAAGATCAGGAGGTAAAGCTTTTTCAAGTCTTTTATTTCTTTCGTCAGTGATCGCTTTCATTTTTGTCATCCGCGCATCTTGGTCTGTCTCATCTCTTAATGCCATCATCTTAGGTCTCATATCATTGTTGATAGCAACAACAGAATCTACTTGAACATCATTCAGTCCAAGAGCTTTATACCTTTCTTTTTGAGCAGCTAAACGAGCGGCTGGGTCCATTTGCTGACCACCACCTTGCGCAATTACTGTTGTGAATGCGCAGGAAACAAAAAAGGCAATTAGGAACAATACTTTTTTCATAATATTTGTTTTTTTTAGTGATGAAAATGTACAATGAAAATCGGATATAAGTAATAATTTTCGGTGGAAGGCTATTTCTTTTCGGTTTTATAAATAAAAAAACCCTACCGGTTATTATAGCGGCAGGGTTCTTGGTTTATTTTTCTTTTTCAAATTATCTCAGGAAAAGGATCTCTCTGTATTTAGGAAGACTCCAGAAATCATCATCCACCAGATGTTCCAGCTTATCTACATTATAACGGATATCATCAAAGTATGCATCTTTAACCTGACTATTGTATGCAATTGCTTTTGTTCTGGTGTCAGTGATCGCATTCGCAATTTTTCTTGCTTCAACCAATGCATGAACTTTATCGAAAATGATCTGAACGTGTTCACTTATTTTAGTAGCGATCGTCAATTGACTTTTGTAAGCAGATTCAGGTAAACCGGCAACTTTCAAACCATTAATGTTTTCCAATAATGTATTTTGATATTTAACCGCAGCAGGAATAATATGATTCAAGGCAAGATCACCAATGATCCTTGCTTCGATCTGTACTTTCTTGGTATATTTTTCCAACTCGATCTCATGTCTTGCTTCTAATTCGGCGTGCGTATAGATATTATTGCTTTCGAATAATTGTTTTGCTTTCTTGGTAATCATCGCATCCAAAGCCAAAGGTGTTGTACGAACATTTGGTAAACCACGACGTTCAGCTTCATGATGCCATTCGTCACTGTATCCGTCACCCTCAAATAGTACCGCTTTACTTTCAACGATATACTTTTGGATGATATGCATGATGGCGATCTCTTTCTTATCTCCTTTTTCGATCAATGCATCCACATCTTTCTTAAATCCTTTTAATGTTTCAGCTAAGATGGTATTCAGTACCGTCATCGGACTGGCACAATTTGCAGTAGAACCCACCGCACGGAATTCAAATTTATTTCCGGTGAATGCAAATGGGGAAGTTCTGTTTCTGTCGGTATTGTCCAATAATAATTCAGGGATGGAACGATGTATATCCAGTTTCAAAATGGCTTCATCCTGTTCGTCGAATTTATCACCCACTCTGGTTTCAATTTCGCCCAACACTTTTGCTAAGTATTGACCAACGAAAACTGAGATGATGGCAGGAGGCGCTTCATTCGCACCTAAACGGTGATCATTACCTGCCGATGCTATCGATGCTCTCAAAAGATCTGAATAATCATGAACCGCTTTGATGGTGTTCACGAAGAAAGTCAGGAACATCAGGTTAGTTTTTGGAGTTTTGCCCGGTGATAACAAGTTTACACCTGTATCAGTTGCCATACTCCAGTTGTTGTGTTTACCGCTACCATTGATCCCTGCAAATGGTTTTTCATGTGTGAGTACACGTAATTTATGACGACGTGCAACACGGTCCATGATATCCATCAACAAACTGTTATGATCTACCGCAACACTTACTTCTTCGAAAATAGGAGCAGCTTCAAATTGTGAAGGTGCTACTTCATTATGTCTTGTCTTAAGAGGAATACCTAATTTATAACATTCAGTTTCGTAATCCCTCATAAAAGCATATACTCTTTCGGGAATTGAACCAAAATAATGATCTTCCAGTTGCTGTCCTTTTGCAGGTGATGCGCCAAATACGGTACGACCGCATTGTACCAGATCGGGACGTGCATTTGCTAATCCTTCATCGATCACAAAATATTCCTGTTCCCATCCTAATGTAGCAGTTACCTTAGTTACATTCTTATCGAAATAATTAGCAACATCAACCGCAGCATTATTTAATGATTCCAGTGCTTTTAACAAAGGAGCTTTATAATCTAAAGATTCGCCTGTATAAGAAATGAAAATGGTAGGGATACATAAAGTTTTTCCCTGGCCGATCTCTATAACGAAAGCAGGAGAAGATGGATCCCATGCAGTATATCCTCTGGCCTCAAAAGTTGCACGAAGTCCGCCACTTGGGAATGAAGAAGCATCGGGTTCCTGCTGAATTAAAGCAGCACCGTCAAATTCTTCGATCGCTGTGCCATCGCTTTTAATAGAAAAGAAACTATCATGTTTTTCTGCTGTGGTTCCTGTTAATGGTTGAAACCAGTGTGTAAAATGTGTTACTCCTTTACTTTCTGCCCATGCTCTGATGCCATTAGCAATACTTCCGGCGGCTGCTCTGTCAATTTTTTTGCCACCCTTGATACTCCCGGTTAAACTCTTATACGCTTCATCACTTAAATATTCCCGGGCTGTTTTTAAGGTAAAAACATTCTCTCCGAAAATAGTGGTAATTTTTTTCGCATTTACCTCACTAATCACATTAGGTTCGTTCGTAAGGTCGCTGATTGCTTGAAATCTTAATGACATAAGTTTTAAAATTTAGGAGTACAAATAAACGTCAAAATCTAAAACAATACAAGTTTGTTTGCTCAATGTTCAAAAAAAGTGATAAAAATCAGTAAAATACAAATATGTAATTTATTTTAATTTAACTTTTTTTGTTTTGTATAAACGCGAAATACCTGATAAATATCCGTAAAGGTCCTATAAGCGATACGATCCTATTTAGCAAAACCTTCGGGTTTTGAGCAGGCTACTATAACCGGGTTTTAGAATGAACACTTCGGTACCGTTTTGGTCTTATTGGATCGACTATATTAATATCTGCGCTTTTCCTAAAAAAAGATAAGTAAATGGTTCTTGGGACTTATTCTTCAGTTCGCTTACTCTTCATCAACTCCACCCTGGCTTCAGGGATATTGGGCTCTACATTCGTTGTTGAGTTGCGAATAAGAATAATTTAGCTCATTTTTTCTCATTGTCGATAATCAATTTTTTCAAACGTTGATACATAAATGAAACGATCAACAGTAGCGCGCCTAAAAGAACAAATGCTGCAATTTTGCCTCCAATCGGAATATTGCTGATATCGTATACGAAAAGCTTAGCAATAGTGATTCCAAATAAGGCCAGAGCAAATACACGCAAAAGTTTGAGTTTATATTTCATACCTATCCAGATGATAACAAATGAAGACATTCCCCAGATGATACTTAAACCTGCTTTGTTATAAAGATTAGTAGCATAATTTATTGATGTTTGATCAGAATAGATCAACCAAACATAGAGATGGTAAATTTCTAAACTCAGCATGAGTACATAGGAAATAGCAACAATCACTGCAAATTGCCGTAAAATATTTTCATATAAAACAGCATCTTCTTTCACAAATCTGATAGTGTTGATGATCATCATTGTCAAAATGAGCACACTCATCCATTGCGCCAAAAAATGTGATTTATTTTGCCCTGTTGAAAGCAATATTGTTTCTGTCCTAAAAACATTTATTGAATTCAGTGTATAAAAAAGAAAAATAAACAGGGTTAATCCCAAACGAAAAGCATTGTTTATTTTAAATGCTCTTTTTGATAAAATAAGAAAAAGGATAAAAAAGAATGAAATAAAGTATAGTTGAAAATATATATGCTCTAAACCGAATCCCGGGTAGCGGTTATAAAATTGATGGCTAATTTCTAATGAACCTGCAATGAATAAAAGAGAAACAGAACCCACTAAGTAAATAATTTTAACAAACTGATTTTGTATCCCGAGTAAATAATTGAAAACAGTTTCTTTCTTCAATAAAAAATAAGTGCAGCATAGTGCAATGGAAGAAAAGGTACAGGTTATAAAGCCCTTATTGAGTATAATGGATAGTGTAGCATTGCCTGAATAAGTATCCTTCAAATCAATCAGTAAACTAAACAGCATCAAAATGCTTACGAACGACGAAGCTATTTTTATAAGCAGAATAGATGATTTTTGATACAACCAGAACAATACTACAATTTCTGCACTCCAGAACAGGGTAATAAAATGCCCCTTAAACTGAATAGGGACGGCAAGGGAAATATAAGTAAGCGTAAGACCAATCAGTAAGTAAGCAAAATTTTTATCAATGTTCGCTTTTTTATAAAACAGATACGCTATGATGAGATGCAGAATTCCCAGTGATGCAGTAAATGATCCTTCAAAATTTTCCAACCCTGATTTTTGGAAAATTAAAATGGCTGCAGAATAATATGCCAGATTAATTGACAGCAAAATGATAAGATCAAATGCTTTAAATAGACTTGCTCTGCTAACATGATGTATTACATTCATGATCACAAACATGATATAAAACAAACTTGCAAAAACAAATGCGCCGTATGCATGAACGGTATCAGAATTCAATTCTTTATCAAGCCAACTCCAATAAATGATAAACGTAAAAAAGAAACCTATAAAATTTAGTATCCGCCATTTCTTTGCATACGCTAATACAATCAAACCCGCATTTAAAATACTCAGGTAAGTGAAGAGTACAATATAATTCCCTTCGCCATTGCTGACTAAAAAGGGAGTGATAAAACCACCAACAGTTGCTAGTATTCCCAATTCAATCCTGTCATATAAAATTGAAAGCAATACAGCAAAGACCGTAATTACAATCATTATGATAAATGATAGAGACTGACTCAGTAAATGATATTGATGATATGCAAAAGCAATGGTAAAATAAAAGACAGTTAAGCCGCCGCCAACTAAAACAGAACTGAATGATCGATAGTTTTTTCTAAGCTTATGTGCAATACTGATAAGAATAGCGCCGCATAGTAATCCTATAAAAACCCTTCCTGTTTCATTGATCCAGTCTTGGTCGATAGCAAACTTTACAAAGAAGGAAATACCTAAAACAAGAATCGCGATGCCGATCTTATTGATTAGGTTTTCGCCAATGAATTTTTCTAGATCAGGATTGCGCTCAAAGAATGAGGGTTTGGAAGGGGCTTCACTGTGGTTTTCTATAAAAAATGTTTTGGGTATTGCAGGAATGTTTGACGTTGGTTCTGCAATTTCTTTTTCTTCAATGATTGCCTTTGATGGATCTCCTTCTTGAATTGCTTTAATTTTTTCATCAGTCTTAATAATGGATGCCAATGTTTTTGTCAAGGATTGCACTTCCTTTTTTTCTTCTGCGGGTTGAATAGTTGTTTCTCTGGCTGATCTTAAAAGAAGTTCCTTTATATCATGTAATTCTTTTTCTAGAATACTTATTTTATGGACAGTATCACTCTTGATCATTGAAACTATGATAAGAATAATTACTAGCAGGATAAGAACAGGAGCTTCCATTCCTTTAGTGTTGGTGTATACTAAAGATAAGTAATAGGGAAGGGCTTAAAGACATATTTCTGCATAGATCGGATAATAATCACTCTGTTTTAGGGCAGGAAAGATCTTCGCCTCCTTAATCTGTACATTTAATTGTTTGTAATCCTTATTTAATCCATTCTCCGGCCTTTGTTTTTAATGGACTGTCGAAAAAAGCAGGAACCACCGGATGTATGCAACTTTTGCCATTGGTTTTATGAAACGAAAATTGTCTATGAACTCATCTGTTAAAAATCCGGCATTCATTCTTTTTCATCGGGCTTCAAACAGGATCAATTCATATAGCTTTAATTTTACCTCTACTAAAATATTCCTGATCAGCATTTGTTTTTTCGCGCTAAAATAGATTGACCGTCTTATAAAACCACCGTTGTATCAAATTCATATAAAGCCCAAGTATCTTAATGGGTTAACACTTGCAAAAAGCAACAAAATCTTTCCATGATCGGGTAGACCAATAATTTCACCGCTACTAAAGCTGAAATTCTTATTTATAGGGGTTTCATCTTTTTATTTAGCTCATTTCTTCAGCATTGTCTAACAGCAAACAAAAGATATAAGATAAAAAACCACATAGCCAATTATCAATTAATCCAAACAATTGGAATACTAAAAAAGCAATGGGTAATCTGAATTGTTTTATTATCTGCCGATTCTATGATTCACGATATGCCAAGCACTGTTATTACAGATTAGAAACTACCTAATTATATAGAAATATTAATTGTAAATTATTAATTAGTACAGGACAAAACTGATTAATCTCATTTTTTTATCAATGTTGTAACGATAACTTAGTTTATTAAAACTGTATTCAACTTGGTATAAAAATTTTTCTATTTCGAAAGAAGGAAGGTTATGTTAGTTAGTCTTTTTCGGGTAAAGAGTAGTAATACAACACTTTAGAGTTTAGGATTAGATTAAAAATTTTATCAAAATTTTTAATCACTAGAATTATTATAACTTGCTTTTTGGTTTATTTTATTGTTCTGAAAAAAAATTATAAGTACTTGCCAATTGAAAATCTATATAATGAAGATATGCTTGTTCAGTCTATGCAAGCAGGTAATGAAGAGTCCTTTACTATTTTGTACCGATATTATAGCCCCAAACTTTATATAAATATCCTCCGTTTAGTGCATGACCCACTATCGGCAGAAGAAATTGTACAGGAACTTTTTACCAGAATTTGGCAAAAAAGAGAAAGCAAAGGAATAAAAGAAAATTATACTGGTTATATGTACAGAATTGCACAACATCTTGTACATGATTTTTTTCGCAAAATAAAACACGACAAAGAACTGCTTGAAAGATTTCGTTTAATTGTGGAAGAAGATTATGAAGATATTGAAGAGGCTTTACAATTAAAGGAATCGTCTGCTATTTTCCAAAAAGCAATTGAACATCTCTCACCACAACAAAAAAAGGTATACAATCTTGTTAGAATTGAAGGCTGCACTTATAGAAAAGCGGCTGAGATCATGGGAATTTCGCCTCTGACTGTTAAAGAATATCTGGCGACCACAAAAAAATCTATTCAGAACTATCTACTCAATAATATGGACAATAGTATTGAGTTGGTATTTTTTGTAATCACTTGTAAGATCTTATCTTAAAATCTTAATTTTTTTTTAGATCAATCCCCCCATTTAGTGCATTCGTCCGTTATTTATTTAAATAAATGATTTAGCGTGACGAACAACTCTCAACAGTACAATGTTTTATTTAAAAAATTAATAGAAGGAAAACTATCTCCTAAAGAGATGGAAGATTTGATTGAATGGTTAGGAGATGACCAAATGAATCCGGAGACCGAAGCAATGATTTTGGCAGAATTGGAGCAATCAATCCAGCCCGACCAGATTAATACAAGTATCCGAACTGCTTTAGATGCAAAGTTGCCTTCCATCTTGTGTAATTCGACCCAACATGAAATAAAACAGCAGCGTATTATTTCTTTAAAATCTACATGGCTGCGCTATGCCGCTGCTATAATTTTATTGATCGGCATAAGTATTGTTTTCTTCTTGACAAAAGATGGGAAACATTTACTGAAAGAAAATATCGCTAATCGGGGCTCATTAAAGAATGATATCGCTCCCGGAAAAGCGGGGGCAGTGTTGACTTTAGCAGATGGAAAAACTCTCATCCTTGACAGTTTGGGTAATGGACTTGTAGCCATGCAAAATGGTTCCAGAGTTTTATTGAATAATGGTCAGCTTGCCTATAATTCAGAAGGGAAAACAATTGATCAGGCCTCATTTAATACAATCAGCACACCAAAAGGAAGAGAGTTTCAACTAGTATTATCTGATGGAACAAAAGTGTGGCTAAATGCTGCATCATCACTGCATTATCCTACAGTCTTTGTTGGTAACGAAAGAAAAGTAGAAATAACGGGGGAAGCCTATTTTGAAGTAGCCAAAAATGCAAAAATGCCTTTTCGGGTAAAAATAAATGCTGAAACTGAAGTTCAGGTATTGGGCACCCATTTTAATATCAATGCTTATCCTAATGAAGCGAATATCAATACCTCTTTACTGGAAGGTGCTGTACAAATTTTAAGCGGTAATGAAAAGACTCTTTTAAAACCGGGTCAGCAAGCACAGAAAAGCACTCAGCAAACAAATTCACAGATAAAGATTGTTAATGATGTTGACATGGAAAAAGTAATAGCATGGAAAAATGGTGTCTTCAATTTTCAGGATGCCTCACTTGAGGAAGTAATGCGGCAGTTGGAACGTTGGTATGATATAGAAGTGGTTTATGAAAAAAACATACCAAAACTTGAATTCATGGGGAAAATGGGAAAGGATCTTACATTATCTAATGTGCTTCATGGTCTTGAAGTGTCTAATGTGCATTTCAGATTAGAAGGCAGAAGATTAACAATATTGCCATAAATAAAAATGAAAATGAAAACGAACAGTACATAACCCCAAATAACAAGATTCATCGATTGATAGAAATGAAAACCGCCTCGGACGGCAATCCGGGCGGTAAGTAGTTTGGATCAATTAAAATTTAGAGCTTGATATAAACTTTTATTTATCTAACCAAACTAATGCAAGTTATGCAAAAGAATGCTCTTTATAATCAAAACCATGTAGTGGTTTCATTTGCAAGGATAGTTTCAGGGCGAGCATTTAAAAGGATACCACAATTGTCAAGGTTATTAACCAAAACATTGTTAGTTATGAAAATAACTACTTTTTTTCTCGTATTGGGCTTACTGAACGTACGTGCAGCAGGCTTTTCACAAACGGTTACCTTTTCAGGTAAAAATGTTGCCATTGTAAAAGTGTTTAGTGCTATTGAGGCACAAACAGGCTATACTGTATTTGCCAATAAAGACATGTTAAAAGGTATTAAACCGATTACGATCACGGCAAAAGAGATGCCGCTTAAAGATTTTCTGGATATTACCTTTAAAAATCAGCCTGTCGAATATGAGATTAACAATAAAACGATTTTTTTAAAGGAAAAGAAATCTGCACATCCCAATGTTGCACTTTTGAGTACGGAGTTAAGATCTGTCGAAAGCCCTCTACCGCAAATCTCCGGGACTGTTCTGAGTGCCGAAAAAACTCCTCTTGAAGGAGCAACAGTAAGGGTCAAAGGCACTAATAAAGTTACAAAAACGGATGCAAGCGGTCACTTTTCGATTAATGCTGAATCAAATGAAATCCTGGTAATAAGCTTTATCGGGTTTCAGACTTTAGAACAACCAATTAATGGACAAGCCAGCTTGAATTTTGTTTTGCAAACTGTAACTAAAGAAATTGATCAGGTTGTTGTAACGGCATTGGGTATTTCCAAAAAGGTGAAATCAATTTCTTATGATGTACAGGAAATATCAGGTAATGAAGTTAATAATGTAAAGGATGCCAACTTTGTCAATAGTCTTGCAGGCAAAGTAGCCGGAGCAACCATAAACAGTTCTTCTGCAGGTCCAGGTAGTTCTACCCGTGTTGTAATGCGTGGCTCAAAATCTATCAGCGGCAATAACAATGCCTTGTATGTAATTGACGGTATCCCGATGCCTAATAATATTCGCGGCCAGGCACAAGACATTTTCTCCGGTGCAGGCCAAACAGGTGATTTTGTTTCTAACCTTAATCCTGAAGACATTGAAAGTATATCTGTTCTTAGTGGTCCTTCTGCTGCAGCATTATATGGTAGTGCTGCTGCAAATGGCGTAATAATGATAACCACTAAAAAAGGACAGAAAAACAAGACAGATGTTAGTGTAAGTAACTCTACCATGTATTCTAATCCATTACTGTTACCAAAATTTCAAAATACATACGGTCAATCAAGTGTTGGCAGTTATTATAGTTGGGGTGATAAGTTAAATACCCCTTCCAACTACCGCCCGGCAGATTTCTTTCAAACAGGTATGAACAATACTACTGCATTAACGCTTTCAACAGGTACAGACAAAAGCCAGACCTATGTTTCATTTGGGAATGTTTCTTCTTATGGCATAATTCCTAATAACAATTATAGCCGCTTCAACTTCACTGCTCGTAACACAGCTACTTTTTTAGATGGTAAAATGATCCTTGACCTTGGTTTCATGACCAGCTTAGTTAGTGAACAAAACATGATCTCGCAAGGCCAATATTTTAACCCTTTAATAGCGGTGTATCTTTTTCCTCCTGGGGACGATTTTAACAGGGCAAAAGCTTACCAACGTTATAATCCCTCCCGTAATTTAATGACACAATTCTGGTCGTATGGCGATAATGGGTTATCAATGCAAAACCCATACTGGGTTACTCAACAAGACCTTTTTCAAAATAAGAAAGAGCGTTATATGGCCAATGTTGGATTGAAATATAATATTAACAGCTGGCTTAATATATCTGGCCGCGTGAAAATGGATAAGGATAATGAAAAAGATGAGAAAAAATTTGCCGCATCTACCAACACGCTTTTTGCATCCAACAATGGGTATTATTCACTCAATTCATTAGATACCCGTCAAATTTATGGCGATGTATTACTTGGTATCAACAAAACCTGGGCTAACAAATTCTTTTTGATGGCTAATATGGGCGCCTCAGTTGAAGATGTGTTATACAATCAATACTTATATGGTGGCAAACTCCTTGGTGTTGCTAACCTATACACTTATACTAATGTTGACAGGACAGTAGCCGATATGTCTCAAACAGGCTATCATAAACAAAAACAATCTGTTTTTGGAAGTGCACAATTTGGTTATAAGAACAGAATTTATTTAGATGTATCCGCGCGTAACGATTGGGCTTCTACATTGGTAGAATCAGGCAGCGAATCTTTCTTCTATCCATCTATAGGTTTATCTGGTGTGCTTACTGATTTGTTACCTATTAAATCAAATACGCTTACTTATTTAAAATTGCGTGCCTCTTACTCACAGGTAGGTAATGAGCCTGATGTTTTCTTGACCATTCCTACTTATGCGCTGTCAGGTGGTTATCCTGTAACCCAAACTGTATTACCTAATCCTAATCTAAAACCGGAGCTTACCAAATCATGGGAATTGGGATTTAACGCCATACTTTTTAAAGGCGCTTTAAAAATTAATGCCACTGCTTACAGTTCCCGTACATACAACCAATTCTTCCAACCAACATTGTCTGCCGCATCCGGTTATACAAGCGTTATTGTGAATGCAGGACGTGTTGACAACCAGGGTATAGAAGCAACTATAAGGTATTCAACTAAGTTGTTCCGTAAGTTTAACTGGAGTTCTTATGTTACCTATTCCTTGAACAGGAATAAGATAGTACAATTGCTTCCGGGCTGGACCAACCCGATTACAGGTGAGATAGTATCCTTACACCAATTGGATATGAGTGGTACTGGTAGTTATAAAATGGTGCTTAAGGAAGGAGGTTCAATGGGAGATATTTATGTAAATACTTTAAGAGTTGATGAGCATGGTGTTATTTATGTTGACCCGGCTTCTCATGATGTAATAGCCCAACCAAACAAATTTGTTTTTGCAGGTAACAATAACCCTTTATATAATCTGGGTTGGGGTAATGATTTTAAATGGAAAGGAATTAATCTTAGCTTCTTATTCACTGCCCGTGTTGGAGGTATAGTAGTATCAAATACACAGGCTATTATGGATGCGTTTGGAGTATCACAGGCTTCTGCTGATGCGCGTGATAATGGTGGCGCTTTAGTAAATGGCTACCGTGTACCTGCAAAAGATTATTATTCAGTAGTTGGAGCAGGCGCTTCAGGTGGTATTGCATCCATGTATTGTTATGATGCAACTAATGTAAGATTAGCTGAATTAGTATTGGGATATGATATTCCTGTTAAAAAGTGGAATAGGTATATAAAGGGAGCTAATGTGTCTTTTGTAGGCCGCAACTTGTTCTTGTTGTATAACAGGGCACCTTTTGATCCTGAATTAACAGCTAATACACAAACATACTTCCAGGGCATAGACTATTTTATGATGCCAAGTCTGCGTTCATTAGGCTTCTCAGTAAAACTTAATTTCTGATAACTAATATTAACTATTGTTATGACAACAGGTAAAATAAATTTTAAGAAAAACCTTACACTGCTTAGTGTATCGGCAATTATAATGTGCGTCGCCTGTACCAAGAATTTCGATTCAATGAATACAAACCCCAACCAGGCAACAGAGGGTATGATGGCAACAGATAACTTAAAAACAGGGGCCTTCTTTTCTCAAATGGAACGCAACGTAGTTTTGTTTAAGGATGGCACTAACCTTTCCAGTGATTACCAGGTTGCACAGGGTTTAACGAGTGATATTTATTCAGGTTATATTGCCCCGACAGGTACATGGTATGGTGGTGTACACAACGGCTCTTATTATTTCATAATGGGGTGGATAGAAAGAACATTCACTTCAGGTTTTGCATCAGTAATGCCGGCATGGCAAGCCATTAAAAAAGCAGCAGATGCTGATGGGCTTCCTGCAGTAACAGCGCTGGCTACTATTGTAAAGGTTGAAGCTATGCACCGGGTAACAGATGCTTACGGGCCTATACCATACAACAATTATGGTTCTGGTACTTTACAAAATAATTATAGCTCACAGCAAGATATTTACACTAAATTTTTTAACGAACTTGATTCAGCTATTAATGTGCTAACGCCCTATGCACAAGGCAATCCTAATGCAACATTACTGGCAAGCTATGATTATATCTATGGTGGTAATGTTGTTAACTGGATAAAATTTGCCAATACACTCAGACTTCGTTTAGCTATGCGCATAGTATATGCTAATGCAGCATTAGCACAAACAGAGGCTGAAAAATCAATTGCCAACCCATACGGCGTTATTTCTAATGTGAATGATAGAGCAGCTTTACAACACTCCGCTATAACCTACTACCATCCATTGTATGAAATTGCTTATTCATTCAATGCCGGTGAGGCCCGCGTGAGCGCTTCAATGGACGCCTATATGAATGGCTTTGCAGACCCTCGCAGAGCTGTTTATTTTACAAAAGCAAGTGATGGTAATTATCATGGTGTTCGCCAGGGTATTATCACTACTACCTGGACCCCATATACAGCAGCTACGATCTCCAACCTTAACATGAACATGACCACAACCCCTATCGTTTGGATAACCGCAGCAGAATCTTATTTTCTGCGTGCAGAAGGCGCTCTTCGCGGATGGAATATGGGTGGTTTAGCGCAGGATTTTTATAATCAGGGGATTACTGCTTCATTTCTTGAAAACGGTTTACAAACAACAGATGCGGCAGCTTATACAGCAAATGCTACAGCAGTTCCTGCAGCATTTACAGATAACAGCGGCCAGTCCGGTAATAACATAGCGGCACCCAGTACAATAAATATTCCTTGGAATACAGCCGACATTATGGAAACCGACCTGGAAAAGATCATCACTCAAAAATGGATCGCCATGTATCCTGACGGGCCTGAAGGTTGGGCTGAGTTTCGCCGTACAGGTTACCCCAAACTTTTTCCTGTTGTAGTTAATAATAGCAATGGAACAATTAATACGACAAAAGAAGTTCGCCGAATCCCTTTCCCGCAATCAGAATATAATAATAATGCTGCGGGTGTAAAAACAGGCGTTGGTTTATTAGGAGGCCCTGATGGTGGTGGTACGCAACTATGGTGGGACAAAAGATAAAATAATTAAGTGAAATATAAATTATACAATATGAAAATATTATCTCTTTTGGTTTTGCTTACTTGCTTTATGTCAATTGTTGGCTGTAAAAAAGACATAAATGCATTGCAGGTTCAAACCCCATATACTTATGACGATCAATATTATGCGAACTTAAGGGCATATAAACAAACGAATCACGTAATTTTCTACGGTTATTATGCGGCTTATGCTCCTATACAAGGAGCTACCGGGAATAAAGAATCAGCCTCTTGGGGAGAACGCATTTTGGGTCTTCCTGATAGCGTTGATGTCGTGAATTTATGGATGGGTATTCCAACAAAAGACTGGCAACCGCTTGCCCTTTCAGACATGCAGTATTGCCAGACAATGAAAGGCACCCGTTTTGTTTCGCACCAGGATGCAAGTAATATAGCGCAGTTCGTACGCGCAGCCGGTGATACAGTTAAAATAATAGATAGCGCATCGATAACTGCGTATGGTCAATATATAATTGACCAGGTAAATAACAATAACATTGATGGGGTAGATCTTGACTATGAACCATCATCAGGTGTTTGGACCACTTCAAACAACTTTGTGATTTTAATAAAATATATCGGCCAGTCCTTTGGGCCTTTAGGAACACATCCCAATAAATTGCTGTGTATTGATTTTTATTCAGCCAATCCACCGGCTGCAACCGGCCAATATGCAAGCTATTTCGTTCGTCAGGCATATTCGCAAAATACAGGCGGCGTACAAAATGCTACCAATCTACAGAGTTATTATAATAGTAATGCCACAACAGTTCCACCCGGCAAGTTTATAGTTGAGGAAAATTTTGGAGACTTTTCTGCAATGGGCGGAACTCCATTTACCGAAGCAAATGGAAATACATTAACAACCGATGGTACACTAATGTACTCACTGGAAGGTATGGCAAGATGGAATCCTACGCAAGGTAAAAAGGGAGGCTTCGGGGCATACTACTTTGACCGTGATTATTATTCACCCTCTGGCATACCTTATTATAATGTAAGGCGGTGTATACAAATAGTTAACCCGGCTGCTCATTAATACCTAACCATCTAAAAAAGAGTATATGAAAATCAATATAAAAACAACTTTGGCAGCAAAAAGTATACTTTCCCTATGCCTCGTTTTGGGGATCATAGGCTGTACTAAAAAAACAGAGGGCGTGGGTGGCGATTTTGGCCAACCGGTTATTCTTATAACAGGAACCGATGTAAGCCCTATAGTAAAATTCGCAGTTGAAAATGCACCTGCTCAATTTGCAGTTACGGCTACATCCACTTATAAAGCATCGGAAGACATTAATATTAGTTTTGCTTTAGATACTACAGCTGTTACAAAATATAATACAGCACATAATACTACTTATTATGCCGCACCTGCTGCAGCAATAAGCATTTCTAACCTGCAAACTGTACTTAAATCCGGATCTTCAGTTTCATCTGCGGTTAGCGTACAAGTAATTTCAACAGCTCCTTTATTAGACGGCCGTTCATATCTGATACCGATAAGTATTATTACAGTTAAAGGTGGCAATATGACCGTACTCGAATCTTCCAGGACAATTTTTCTCCGTATTGCAAGGATATACAGCTTTAATGCCATCTCTATGAATAATTCAACAGGAGCCACCACTGGTACTCCGGGTACACGTGGCCGTATTAATGCCTGCGCTTTGTTTAATACAAACCCTCCGGCAGAACTGCCCAATTTTACCCTTGAGTTAAAAAATCTTATTTATGCTTTCCGCGATCCGGCAGTATATAATGGTAACACAAACCCACAACCAATTCAAACGCTTATTGCTTGGGAAAATCTGGCTGAAAACTCGTCTATTGGTTTGCGTTATGCTGAATTGGGTAATCCGGGCAATTCTTTGCAATTGATCGGTTCGCTCGGTAGCGCTTTCGCATATAATTTTAATGCTAACCAGTGGTATACGATATCATTGGCTTATGATGGTACAACGTTGAGGATGTATGTCGATGGTGTTAAGCAAGCAGAAGTAACAGGTTCTCTTGTATTTGAGTTCAATCGCCTCAATCTTGGACAAAGTTGGGGAGGATATGATACCAAGCAGTATGTTAATGGACGTATTGGCGAGTGCCGTGTATGGAGCAGGTGCTTAACTGCAAGTGAAATTCAACTTAATTTGTGCGGAGCCGACCCTAACTCTAACGGGCTTTTGGCCTACTGGAAACTTAACGAAGGCACTGGAGCAATATTTCATAACTCAGCATCAAGCGGTGCTCAATATAATATGGATTGGACCAAAGTATGGTGGGATCAAGCCGGTAGTGGTACCCTGCTTCAGGCAGATAAGTCTCAATATATTACATGGACCAATGATATTTTAAATAAGTGTAGCCAATAATTGCCATCTTAAATCTTAAAATTAAAAGTATGTTTAAAACTAAATATTTTATAGGGTATATACTGGCTGTCGCCCTTTTATCCTCCTGCAAAAAAACAACTGGTTACGACATTGTTGGGGAAACTGATATAAAGTTCTTTACAAATACACCAAGTTCCGGCAATGCCCCTCAAAACGCATTGGTATATAGCGTTGTTAATATACCAAATACCTCAGGAAATGGAGTGCTAAACCTGTCATCCACTCTTCCTGCCAGCATTCAATTCCAGGTATTTGCTACAAAACCTCTTGGTCAGGACGTAACGATATCTGCTGCATTAGACACAACATTAGTTGCTACTTACAATGCTACATATAACACACATTATGCTGTATTCCCTTCAGGTATTTTATCTACAGATGCATTAGCTGCTCATATATCAAAAGGAAATACTTCATCTACTGACTCAATAACTATTCCTGTAAATTCTGCAAACCTGTCTTTACTGACAGGTACAGCATATATGGCGCCAATAAAATTAACTACTGTAAAAGATGCTTCAGCAGGAAATCTAACTTCCAATAGCACAATGCAGGTAACATATATTGTTGTAAATGTAGAACAGAGAAGAATAAAATACCTCGCTACCACTACCGATATAATAGGTGCATTATTAGCACCACGTACTGCTTGGGCAGCTACTTTTACACCTGCACTTGCAACTACCGGAAGCATTTTTGACGGTTCATTGACCACTTATTCAAGATGGGCAGCTTCACCCGGCCAGTTAGATGTAGATATGCAGGCGCCTAAAAATGTTACAGGTATACGTTTGTATACTGCTACTTCTGCTACCTATGTTCCAACTATAGTTGATGTTTATTTGAGCAATGATGGAATTAATTATGATCACATTGGTACACCTTTAAAAGCAAATATTACATATTCTACTTACGATTATATTTTGTTTTATAAAGCTATACCTGCAAGGTATGTAAGACTCATTTTATCTTATTCCACTTCTACTAGCACTAATAATTTTAGGGTTGCGGAGTTTGATGTGTATGGTAATTAATAAGGCTAATAAGGTGTGGATTGTTGTTCTAAAAAATGGTTGATGAAAAAATGTACGATAATTTTTATGAGCGTATTTGTTTTTATCAATGCGTTGTATTCCCAAACGCTTTCAACAACCATTGGTTTTGAAGAACGGGTACATAATTTTGGAACTATTCTTGAGAAAAACGGTAAAGTTTCTCATTCATTTGTTTTTCACAATAACGGAACAACACCTGCTGTAATAAGTGATATAAGAAGTGATTGTGGCTGTATTGGTAAACTATTATCAAACTCAACAGTAAAACCCGGTGGAAAAGGAGTAGTGACTATAACATTTAACCCGCTGTATAAATCGGGCTTCTTTTCCAAGGAAATCATGGTGTTCAGCAACAATGGGAAAGAGTTTAATCATGTTTGGGTCGAAGGCAATGTAACGCCCGCCGAACACCCCATCGAGGAAGACTATCCTTATAATTTCGGAAGTGGCTTATACCTGAGATTAAAAACAATGGCTTTGGGTTATGTAACGCCGGGTGAAACAAAGCAGGCAGAATTGCATTATGCAAATAATACCAGCGAACCGATGCTGTTAAGCTTCGTGGCAGATGGTAGTAAGGATGAACTAAAGTTTAGCAACCCGGGCAAATTAAAACCCAAAGAACGAGGCATAATGATGGTTACTTATACTATGCCGCTTTTAAATAATGATGATGTTATAATTCATTTACAGCCCTATGTGAATGGAACGAAAAAAAAGGAAATGCTCGACATAAAAATTCTGAACCGGAATAAGCTCAACAACAATCTTAAACCTAAAACTTAGTTTTTTACAAATCACTTAACCCTATTTGCAATAGAGTTATACCTCTTGTTTGCAGTTGTTATAATCACCCCCTTGGTTAATTTCTGATTCAATCAAAAGATATGAATCACAGTATAAAATTATTGTGTATGAAATTATATTGCTCAGCAAAAATTTTTTTGCTTCTTCTCATTATCATGCATGTTTCCATCTGCTTGCATGCACAGAAAGTAAAAGTATTTTCTAAATATAATTATTACACAACAGAAAATATTGTTACTATCATAGGCGAATTTTCGCCGGAGTTTCCTGAAACTAAAACTATTCTGTCCATTTTAGATAATGATAAACTGATTGAAAAATCTGTCATTACAAAAAATAATCAATTCATTATTCAAACAGCATTGGCTCCGTTTAAATTTGGTGAAACCGAATTGCGATATATTGTTTCTGAAAATGATAAAATAATTCAACAGGGTACAATTGTTATCAGCCGTCTTCATCCAAAATCAAACGAAGTAAAAATTGATCTTCAAACAGGCGGGCTAATTGCTGATGGTCTCCCTTTTTTCCCTTTTGGTTTTTATTGCAGTGGGGTAGGAAAATTACCTGAACAGGAAATTACCCACGGGTATAATTTGATCGCACCCTATCAATCGAATCTTCCAAATACATATGAAGAACGTAAGTCGTATATGGACCGTTGCGCACAAATTGGAATGAAAGTGCAATACAGTATTAATTCATTGATCGGTTCAGGACATAACGGAGCAAAAGGTCTGGATAAAAGCGACGAAGAAAAAGAAGAAATACTAAAAAATGAGATCATTGCTTTTCGTGATCATCCGGCTTTATTATCATGGTATCTGAATGATGAACCTGATGGGCAGGGTAGGCCACCGGCATTATTGGAGAAAGCATACAAATTAGTGCATGAACTGGATCCGTATCATCCCATCTCTATTGTTTTTATGCTGCCATCAAAATTCTCTTTGTTTAGAAATACAATGGATATTGCCATGACCGATCCTTATCCTGTTCCCGGACCTTTGGATATTGTTGAACAGTTTGTGAAACAACTGAACAAAGATTTTATTCATGAAAAATCAATATGGCTGGTGCCGCAAGCTTTTGGCGGACAGGAAATGTGGGCAAGAGAACCAACAGCAAAAGAGATTAGACTGATGACTTATCTCGGCTTAATAAACGGCGTTAAAGGAATTCAGTATTATACGCATGCAGCCGGAAATCTAAATCCGCAGTCAGTTTCAGCCTGGTCTGTTTGCAGTGATATGGCAGTTGAAGTAAATCAAATGAGCGCTTTCTTGTTATCAGATGAAACTTCAGTTTCTGTCAATACATCTGATTCAAATATTTTGGCAAAAACCTTTGTTCATAATGGTGATCTGCTCATCATTACTGCAAATAAAGAAAATAAACCAAAGTCATTTGAAATTCAAATGAATGATCCTGAAAATAAATGGGGATCTTCAACTGCATCAGTTTGGTTTGAAAATCGCGTTGTTAGTTTAAGCAATAACAGAATAAATGATGTCATTGATGCATCAGGAACAAGGGTGTATCTTATAAAAGGGAAAAAAATAAATGATACGGCTATTTTTTATCCCAGTAATTTAACAACGAATCCAAGTTTTGAAAAAGTTGAAAGTCCGGGCTTACCCATCGGCAGTAATACAAAAAAGAGCTTCCCTGAAAAACCAATTTCCGGGGCAAGCTTTTTTGTAGATCCAAGACAAACAGTTGAAGGAATGTTCAGTCTTCGGCTCATTACTCCTGTCGACAGTTGCGGAGATAATATTCGTTTATTGCCCATTGTGTTAAAAGCAAAAAATAGCTACAATATTTCTGTTTGGGCCAAAGCAAAACAGCAGCAAAAAATGCCTTCACTTCGATTGCACGTGGAAGGACATGGGCAAGAAAAAGTATTTGCTTTGTCAAAAGATTGGCAACGCTATTCATTTATCTTCTGTCCTGATTCAACTCTTTCATCCGCAATCATTTCTTTTGATCTGCTTACTGCAGGTACTGCTTGGTTTGATATGATACAAGTAACTCCTGATCCTGTTATCAGCTACTCAATCAATAAGGATCATTCAGCAAAGGTTTCCATACAAAGTACTCATGCAAACGCAGCAATAAAATATAGTCTGAATGATGAAACAGATAATGTTGTCTTATCTAATTATTCCGGATCTTTTTTGGTCAATAAAATGGCGACTGTAAAAGCATTTTTATTTGATGGTGAGAAAAAGATAGCCGAAGCTTCATCACTTATTCCGCTTAATAAAGCATTGGGCAAAACTGTAACGCTTCAATCAGAATATGCACCACAGTATGCCGGGTCGGGTTCCGCTACACTTACAGATGGCTTTATGGCAACAACTGCATTCAAAGATAAAAACTGGCTGGGTATTTCAGGCAAAGATGTGATAGCAACTATTGACATGCAAGAGTCAGCAACGTTTCATTCTGTTACTGCAAATTTTTTAGCTGATCCAAACAGCGGGATTTATTTACCTCCGAAAGTTTCAGTTTATATTTCTGAAAACGGGAAAGATTTTAAGCAGGCAGGTAGCTATATCAATAACATGATACCACGCAAAGGTGAACCTTATCTTCAGTCATTTATCATTAATTGTAAAAAAATAAAAGCAAGATATATTCGTTTGATCGCAGATGCTTTTGGTGAAATACCGGAAGGATATCTATTTAAGGGAACAATGTCTTGGATATTCATTGATGAAATAATGGTGGATTGAAAAATGGTTCATACAATTGAATAATTTTATAAATTAATAATTGAGTTATAAAAGAAGGAATAACTTTATTGATTATTGATATCTTTTAAAGAATGAAAATACTACTGTATTATTACTGTTTTCCATTTCTTTTTATTTTTTCTGCATTTCATTCCAATGCACAAGCACAGGATATTTTGCCATTCAGAAATTCAAAAATCACTGTTGAAAACAGAATGAAAGATTTACTGGGTCGCTTAACATTAGAAGAAAAAATCTCTTTGCTTGGATATAAAAGTGCAGCTGTTCCCAGATTGGAAATACCTGCATACAATTGGTGGAATGAAGGTTTGCATGGTGTGGCAAGAGCCGGATTGGCAACTGTATTTCCCCAAGCTATCGGTATGGCGGCTACATTCAATGCCAGTTTGCTCAAGGATGTTGCTGCTGTTATTTCTACAGAAGCAAGAGCAAAGTATAATCTTTCTACCGGGTTGGGGTTTCATCTTCAATACATGGGACTTACTTTCTGGTCGCCCAATATTAATATATTCAGAGATCCGCGCTGGGGCAGGGGACAAGAGACTTATGGCGAAGACCCATTCCTCACAGCTGCAATGGGATCGGCATTTGTAAAAGGCATTCAGGGTAATGATCCACATTATTTGAAAGCAGCAGCATGTGCTAAGCATTTCGCGGTACACAGCGGACCCGAAGCTGGCAGACATTCTTTTAACACGATCGTTGATGAAAAAGATCTGAGAGAAACCTATCTCTATGCATTTAAAAAATTAGTGGACGGAGGAGTTGAATCGATCATGTGTGCTTACAACAGATTAAATGATGAACCTTGTTGTACCAGTAATACTTTATTAACGAATATACTTCGTAAAGAATGGGGTTTTAAAGGACATGTTGTTACAGATTGCGGCGCATTATATGATATACTCGATTATCATAAAGTAATGGATGACCCGGCTCTTGTTGCAGCAACTGCACTTAAAGCTGGTGTAAATCTTGATTGTTCCGATCTTTTACAAAACAATGTGATCAATGCGTTCAATCGAAAACTCATCACACAACATGAAATTGATTCGTCATTAACAGTTTTGTTGCGAACACAATTCAAACTTGGTTTTTATGATGATAAAAAATTAAATCCCTTTAGTTCTTTAGGTGCAGAAAACGTTCATTCACCTGCACATGTTGCACTGGCTCGCAAAGCGGCGCAGCAAAGTATGGTTCTTTTGAAAAATGAAAAAGGGCTATTGCCTTTACAAAAAAATAGATATGGAGCCATTATGGTATTAGGTGCCAATGCAGGTGCCATGGACCCATTAGTTGCAAATTATCATGGCATGTCGGGTGATATGGTAACATTTGTGGAAGGCATTACTGCGGCTGCGGGGCCAGCTATTGCAGTACAATATGACCAGGGAAGTGATTTTACCGACACAACGCATTTTGGCGGAATATGGGCTGCCGGAGAAAGTGATATAACGATTGCTGTTATTGGGCTTACACCTGTTTATGAAGGAGAAGAAGGTGATGCATTTTTAGCAGCACATGGTGGTGATAAACTAAGTTTAAGTTTGCCTGCTGCACATATTGCTTTACTGAAACAATTGCGAAAGAAAAATAAACCTGTAATTGCAGTGGTAACTGCGGGAAGCAATGTTGATATCGCTGCTATTGAACCCTACGCCGATGCGATCATCCTTGCATGGTATCCCGGAGAGCAAGGCGGCAATGCATTAGCGGATATTCTTTTCGGCAAAGTATCTCCTGCTGGGCGTTTGCCTGTTACATTCTATAAATCTTTACAAGACCTTCCGGAATATACTGATTATAATATGAAGGGAAGAACCTATCGTTATTTCAATGGCGATGTGCAATATCCATTTGGGTTTGGATTATCATATACTTCGTTTTCTTATGCATGGAAAAAACAAGTCGGAGACATAAATTCATTGACAGATACATTGAAGTTTTCTGTAGGTATAAAAAACACAGGAACCATGGACGGTGATGAAGTAGCGCAGGCATACATTCAATATCCAAATCTTGAACGCATGCCTTTGAAAGAATTAAAAGGGTTTAAAAGAGTATTCATAAAAAAAGGAACAGAACAAACAGTTCAATTTTCTATCCCAGTAAGCGAATTGGAAAAATGGGACCTGAAACAAAAGAAATGGATATTATATCCGGGTGATTATATTGTTTCAATAGGAAGCAGTTCCCAGGATATAAAACTGAATTCTACTATAAAAATAAAAGCAGGTATTAAATGAAATGCCTATTTGCTTATGAAATAAAATGTAGAGCTTTTTTATGGCTTCTAATATTCAGCTTATTGGTTTGTAAACTTTATTCACAAAAAAATGCCGGACTAACCATTATTCAGAAAGAATTCATTTTTGAAAATGCCCCTTTCCCCAGTTCTCACTCATCTACTATTGCTGAAACCCCAAATGGTTTAATTGCTGCATGGTTCGGTGGCACTTATGAAAAAAATAAAGATGTCGAAATATGGATGAGTAGAAATGAATCGGGGAGATGGACAGTTCCGATCTCAGTAGCGAATGGGATACAAGATTCTGCTACAAGATACCCATGCTGGAACCCTGTACTTTTTCAATATCCTTCTGGTCCGTTATTATTATTTTATAAAGTTGGCATCGATCCAACTTCATGGTGGGGTGAAATGGTCATCTCAAATGACAATGGCAGAACATGGTCAAAGCCAACAAAACTTCCGCAAAATATCCTTGGACCCATTAAGAACAAACCTGTGTTGTTAAACAATGGTAATTTGGTTTGTGCATCAAGTACCGAAAATAAAAATGGACAATGGCAGGTTCATCTTGAAATGACCAATGATCTTGGTAAAACATGGAGATCATCTCCTGCATTAAATGACACAATACAGTATCATCTCATTCAACCTTCTCTGTTAATATATCCTTCGCATCAGTTACAACTCTTATGCAGAAGTATGGAAAATAGAATAGTAAGCCTGTGGTCGAAAGATGATGGAACAACTTGGTCTGCTCCGACACTGCTTGATATGCCCAATCCAAATTCAGGGATTGATGCAGTTACATTAAATAATGGCTTGCAATTACTTGTCTATAATCCTACTATCAGAAATAAAGGAGAATGGGGCGGCCCTCGTTCACCCCTTAGCGTTGCCATCTCAAAAGATGGAATTGTTTGGAATGATATATTAGTATTGGAAGATGAGCCAGGGGAATTTTCATATCCTGCCGTCATTCAATCGAATGATGGAATTATTCATATTACTTACACTTGGAAACGCGAAAAGATCAAACATGTAGCACTAAAGATTGGGGAAGATATCTTTACAATTTCAAAAACAATGCACTAATAAAATATATATATCAAAAGAAGCAGACCTTTTGTAAAAGTAAATTTGTGATCTAAAAAAGAATATAAGGTTATTGAATCTCATAAAACCACCCTTTATTTAAGCCAAAGGATCTCAGGGTACTTACAATTTTGTTAATCAATTCATCTTGATGATCTGGGTTGCCTTTTCTTTGGTTAATGAAATCCAATATTTTCTGTCAACTCGGCACAAAAACCTCAACTATCCTTTGATTTTACCTAGAAATATATAAGCATTATACTAGGCTTATATAAGGAGTATATAAGAAGTATCTAAGGAGTATGCGCCAGCTTGTCAGTCGCTTCCTTACAATTTAAAAACTTTACCCCCCTCACTATGATAAAAGGGATAATAATGCACCCGTTAAAATAGTTATTTGCAAGTTTTATACATAATGCATTTATGACAAATAATTAGCATTGTCTGCCCATTTCACTTTCTTAACTTCGCGGCATCATGGAAATAACCGTAAAAACCGCAGAGGAACTTCGATTAACCGAAGCTGAATTCGAACTCATCAAGCAAAAACTCGGTCGTACACCCAATTTTACAGAACTATGCACATTTAGTGCCATGTGGAGTGAGCATTGCAGTTATAAGAACTCGATCAAGTGGCTAAAGACATTACCGCGTGATGGTGGTAGAATGCTGGTAGCGGCAGGAGAAGAGAATGCAGGTTTAATGGATATGGGCAATGGCTTTGGGGTGGTATTTAAGATTGAATCACATAATCATCCTTCCGCGATCGAACCTTTTCAGGGCGCAGCAACAGGTGTAGGGGGTATTCAACGCGATATATTTACCATGGGGGCAAGACCCATCGCATCCTTGAACAGTCTTCGTTTCGGAAATATCAACGATAAAAAAACACAGCGCTTATTGGCGGGTGTGGTGCATGGTATTGGTCATTACGGCAATTGTTTTGGCGTGCCTACGGTAGGCGGTGAGATTTATTTTGAAGACTGTTATCATACGAATCCTTTGGTAAATGCCATGAGTGTTGGCATCATGGACTCTAAAAAAATGATCAGCGCTACCGCAGAAGGAATTGGTAACCCTATATTTTTCGTAGGAAGTGCAACGGGTAAAGACGGTATTGGGGGTGCATCTTTTGCATCGGCAAATATTACCGCAGAAAGCACGGAAGAATTGCCCGCGGTGCAAGTAGGCGACCCTTTTCAGGAAAAGAAACTCTTGGAAGCCTGTTTAGAACTGGCCGACACAGGAGCCGTGATCGGCATGCAGGATATGGGGGCAGCAGGGATTATTTGTTCCACTGCCGAGATGAGTGCTAAAGGTGGAGTAGGTATGCGCATTGATCTGGATAAAGTGCCTACACGGCAAAAAAACATGAAAGCCTGGGAATTATTGTTAAGTGAAAGCCAGGAAAGAATGTTGATCTGTGTAGAGAGAGGAAAAGAAGATTCTGTTTTAAAAGTATTTGAGAAATGGGATCTGCCCTGCAGTGAAATTGGGGAAGTAACAGAGGATGGATTGCTTAATTTTTATATGCACGGAGTCCTGGAAGCATCTGTTCCTGCCTATGAATTAGTTTTAGGTGGCGGTGCCCCGCAATATAAAAGAGAATATACCGAACCTAAATATTTTGAAAAGATAAAAGGATTTTCTATCGATGCAGTTGAAGATGCTGCAGATATAAAAGCTGTTGCAGAACAACTGATCCAAATTCCAAATATCGCCAGCAAAAGATGGGTCACGGTTCAATACGATAGTATGGTAGGTACTGCCAATGCAAGTACCAATGCACCCAGCGATGCAAGTATTGTTTTGGCGAAAGGAACGGGAAAAGCTTTGGCCATTACAACAGACTGTAATAGCAAATATGTTTTTGCCGATCCTTATAAAGGTGGGATGATCGCTGTTGCCGAAGCAGCCCGAAATGTAGTATGTAGCGGTGCTGAGCCGATTGGTGTCACGAACTGTTTAAACTTTGGTAATCCTTATGACCCCGAAGTGTACTATCAGTTTGTGAAAGCAGTAACAGGAATGGGCGATGCTTGCCGTAAATTCAACACACCTGTTACCGGTGGTAATGTGAGTTTCTATAATCAAAATCCGGATGGCCCTGTTTATCCAACCCCAACCATTGGAATGGTGGGAATATTGGATGATCTGGATAACCGGATGACATTGGATTTCAAAGAAGAAGGTGATGTGATTGTATTGATCGGGGCACAGCAAAATGATATAAGTTCATCCGAGTACCTACATAAGATCAGGAAAGTGGAATATTCACCTGCACCACATTTTGATATTGATGAAGAATATAATGTTCAACAATTTATTTCATCCATTATCAAAGAAAAACTAATTCGATCAGCGCATGATATCAGCGAAGGTGGATTGATCGTAACCTTGCTGGAGAAAGGGTTTAACAGGGATCTTGGGTTTACAGTAGATGCTGATGCAGCAGGTTTTAGAAAAGATGCATATTGGTTTGGTGAAGCACAAAGCCGGGTTGTTGTTACAGTAAAGCCATCACAAATTGAAAGTTTGAAATCACAAATTTCGAAGGCATCCATTACATTCAGCATATTAGGAACTGTAACAAGTTCTGATATAAAAGTAAATGGAGAAAATTGGGGTAGCATTTCGGATTGGAAAGAAAAATATGATACTGCAATTGAGAAATTATTAAAATAGAAAATGAATCATCAAGCAACAATAATAGTGACAGGCGCTGCCGGATTTATCGGTAGTTGCATGGTTGAATATTTAAATGAAAAGGGATTTGAAAACTTGATCTTAGTCGATGATTTTGGTGTTGAAAAAAAACGCATCAACTGGGAATCAAAAAAGTTTACTCAGATCGTAGAACGATATAACTTATTTGAGTGGTTGCATAAGAGCAAACCACAGATTGACTTTGTGATTCACCTGGGTGCCAGGACAGATACCACCGAATTCAATTACTCCATCCATGAAGAATTGAATGTGGAATATTCGCAGGATATCTGGAATTTTTGTACAGCGTATAATGTGCCACTGATCTATGCATCTTCAGCTGCAACTTATGGTGCAGGCGAGTTTGGGTATGATGATGATCATGAAGTGATCGGAAAATTACAACCACTGAATCCTTATGGTATCAGTAAAAATGAATTTGATAAATGGGCTTTGCAGCAACAGAATCAACCACCCTTCTGGGCAGGGTTGAAGTTCTTTAATATCTATGGCCCAAATGAATATCATAAAGGCCGGATGGCCAGTGTGATATGGCATTCATTCAATCAGATAAAAAAAGACGGCATGGTAAAGTTATTTAAGAGTCACCGGCCTGATTTCAAAGACGGGGAACAACTCCGCGATTTTGTATATGTAAAAGATCTGGTGAAAGTGATCGACTGGATGATGTTAGCTATGGTGAATGATGAATGGACAATAGAGAAGAATGGTATTTATAATTTAGGAACGGGTAAGGCAAGAAGTTTTTATGATCTTGCAGCATCAACATTCCGGGGATTAGATTTGCAACCGAATATTATATTTATTGATATGCCTGAAGATATCAGAGACAAGTATCAATATTTTACAGAAGCGAATATGAAAAAATTACGTGCGGCAGGATATACAAATGAATTCTATTCTTTAGAGGAGGGAGTGGATGATTATGTAAGGAATTATTTAAAGGAGCAGAAAATTTATTAACGATAACAGAATATCATGAGCAAGAAAATAGCTATCATCGGGGGCGGTAATTTGGGAACTGCCATTGCAGAAGGATTGATCAGCAGTGGATTTGTATTGCCGCAGGATATCATCATTACCAAAAGAAATATTGAAACACTTTCTTCATTGCAGGAAAAAGGGATCACAACAAGTATTGATAATAATGAAGCGGTTGATTTCGCTGATTATATCATTCTGGCTGTTAAACCCTTTCAATTGAAAGATGTGTTGACTGGCATTAAACCAAAACTTAAGGCAGACAAACATGTTTTAATAAGTGTTGCAACCGGTGTTTGGATCAAGGATATGCTGGAAATGCTGGATGAACCTTTCGCCATATTTCGTGTTATGCCTAATACGGCGATCGCTATACAGGAAAGTATGACATGCATCAGTGAGTACCATGCGAATGTATCACAGATGAAATTTGTTACTGATGTGTTTAATCAACTTGGGAAGACTGTCATAATCGAAGAAAAATTAATGGATGCCGCAACAGTTTTGGGAGCTTGCGGAACTGCGTATGCAATGCGCTATATTCGTGCCAATATTCAGGGGGGTATCGAGATCGGGTTCAGTGCAAAAGTTGCTTCTTTAATTGCTGCACAAACCGTAAAGGGGGCAGCTGAATTGTTATTACAACTGAATACACATCCGGAACAGGAAATTGATAAGGTAACAACGCCCAAAGGTTGCACTATTGCGGGCTTGAACGAAATGGAACATCAGGGTTTCAGTTCGTCACTGATTAAGGGTATTGTAACGAGCTATAAAAAAATAGTGAATGATATGTAATTATGGCATTTTTTTTGCGTTCTTAGGCAACGGATTATATAAGTAAACATATCATCATTGGTAATTGATTTTTCATTTAAAAGTGCAGCATTGCGGAAACATTACTTTTTTCTAATCTTATTTTCTTTAATCTTTTTGAATATCGGTCATGCACAGATTGGTGAAGTTATAAATGCTTCTATTGCTGCTGATACGGCTATAAACAGAGTCACTCCTGATTATTCAAATGAACGGGACATTAAAGATGTTCTTCGAAGAAAGTCGAAAACGAAAAGCACTTTTCTCGAAAATGAAGATGTGGAAAATGGAAAACAAAAGCATTTTTCTTTTGTTCCGGCAGTTGGTTATACACTGCAAACTGGCTTTGCCGGAATCTTAAGTGCCAATCTTGCCTATTATAACGATAATAAAGCCGATACAAAACTATCGAGTATCTCTACCAGTATCACTTATTCGCAATACAATCAAACCATTATTCCATTCCAGGCAGATATCTGGACAAAGAATAATAGGTTTAATATAATTTCTGATAACAGATATATTCAATATCCTTCCGATATATATGGTTTAGGAGGGAAAACCGATCCCAATAACGGTCTTACTATCAATTTCACAGGCTTAAAATTGCATGAAACAATTTTAGCATCTGTTGCAAAAGATTTTTATTTAGGCGGGGGTATTTATTATGATGGATTCTGGGATATAAAAGCAATAGATCCATTGACTAGAAGACGCGATTCTATATTTACCAAGGTGTTGGGCACCACCGAAAAAGCTGTAGGTCTTACCTTCAGAATGTTGTACGATTCAAGACTTAATCAGATCAATGCGGAAAATGGCTGGTATTATAATTTGGTATACCGGGCTAATTCAAAAGCCTTGGGAAGTGATTCGAATTGGAATTCGTTAATGATCGATGTGCGGACTTATTTTCATTTTCCTGAAAATTCCAAAAATGTACTTTCTTTCTGGAGTTTAGATTGGATCACCACATCTGGGAAGCCGCCTTATCTTTTATTGCCAAGTACGGGTTGGGATGATCAATATAATTCTGGCAGAGGATATATTCAGGGTCGCTTTCGCGGACAGAATATGCTTTATTTAGAAACTGAATATAGATACCGGATCTCAAGAAACGGATTGTTTGGCGGCGTATTCTTTGTGAACCTACAAAATTTCTCCAGTGATATCTCTTCTCAATTTGCTACCATCTTACCAGGATATGGCTTGGGTTTTAGGCTGAAGCTGAATAAACATTCAGGGGCCAATCTTTGTGTGGATTATGGGTTTGGCAAGAATGGTTCACAGGGGTTCTTTGTAAATTTGGGTGAGGTATTCTAAACAAAAATCTTTTTTCGTTCTCATTTCACGATTTGACTGCCATAATGAATAGATGATTGAAATACTCAGCCCTTCAATGGTCTGTACTCTTAAAGTAATTGTAAATATCAGTATACATCATTAAAAAGGCGCAGTTCAGGTTAATTTTGAAAGTATCATGCAAAGTTCCTTTAGCATAAAAAATATCTTATTGATCATCTTTTCTATTGTTTTTGCGATTGATGCTTCTTCGCAGATAAAAAAGATAAACGGGGTTGTGCGCGATAAACAAAGTGATGAGCCTATTCCCTTCTGTTCAGTTGTTTTTAAAATAAGTGGCAGGGGTGTGTTGACAGATACCGCAGGTCGTTTCTCTTTTGAATCGGATAAAGCTGCGGCCAATGATACCTTACGTATCTCGAGTGTGGGTTACAATATTGTGTTGATCCCGGCCTCTGTTATTAAAGACTCGGCATTTTTTACGGTAAAATTAGAAGTACAATCATTCGCCAATGAAGCTGTTGTAAAAGTAAAATACAATCGTGCGCTGTGGTTTTGGAAAAGAATCATGAAATACAAAAATATTCATGATCGTACGCACTGGAATAATTTTTCCTACGAGATCTATAATAAACTGGAGCTCGATCTTGAAAATCTCAACACCAATAAATTATCTCAGAATAAATTATTGAAGCCGCTCAATTTTGTTTTGAATTATATTGATTCTACTTCAGAAGAAAGGCCCTTCCTCCCGGCTTATTTAATAGAGACCTTATCGGATTATTATTATCAGAAGAACCCTCATAAAGCGAAAGAGATCATTAAAGCAACCAAAACAAATGGCATAGATAATGAAAGTGTCATCAAACAATTGGGTGGTATGTACCAGAACATCGATGTATACAGCAATTTTATTCCTGTATTTGATAAACAGTTTGTCAGTCCATTTAATGATAACGGCAGCAATTATTACAATTTTAAATTACTCGATACCCAATATCTCAATAAAAAGAGATTGGTGCATTTACGATTTACGCCCAAGCATAAAGGGCAGGATGTTTTTGAAGGAGATTGCTGGGTAAATGATACAAGTTTCGCTATTCAGAAAATTACATTGCGACCATCTGTTGATGCTAATATTAATTTCATCAGTGGTTTATCATTGATCCAGGAATTTAAATTAGTGAACGACAGTACCTGGTTCCTGTATAAGGATAAATTTGTGGCAGATATATCTCCTGTCGGGACCAAAAAAATATCATTAAAAGGTCGAAAAACTACAACCTATAAAAATGTATCTATCAATGATTCTACTATAACTAAAAAATTAGAATCAAATAAAAGCGCAGAAGAAGTGGCTGTTTTGCAGAATGTCTTGGAGAAACCTGATAGTTTCTGGACAAAGAACCGGCATGAAGAATTGAGCAAGAGTGAAAAAACGGTCTATTTAGTATTGGATACACTCGAAAAAAATCCAACATTCATTCATTACAGAAATACAGTTGCTTTTCTTTTTTCAGGAACCAAAGACTTGGGAAATTTCAGGATCGGCCCCTGGTATTATTGGTTAAGCGCCAATAAATGGGAAGGAACAAGAATGCGTTTTGATATTTCTACCAATAAGGATTTTGATAAACATTGGTATTTCAATAACTATATCGCCTATGGCTATGGCGATCACAAATTCAAAGGCAAGGCATCAGTGATGTATGAGTTTAACAGATTGCCGTGGAGTTATATCACTTTATCTTTTAAAAATGATCTGGATAACGGGCAGATGTATACTGATCAATTGGGAACAGATAATATTTTCGCTACTATTTTCCGCAGGCCTAATATCCCCTATAAATTTCAACAGGTAGAAGAAAAAAAGTTAGAAATTTTTAAAGAAACGAATAAAGGAATTGCTTTTGGCTTTGTTGCAAACAGCAGACAATATACTGCATTAATGAACCTTCCGGGATCTGAATTATATCCCGCAACCTCTGGTAATGCTTTTAATAGTTTTGAAACTTCCTTTCGTTTGCGCTATGCTTATCTCGAAAGAACGATCGCTGAGAATTTTGACCGTACCAGTTTAGGAAGCGATTTACCCATTGTTGATATCAAATTCACGCATGGCTGGCCGGGTATTTTAAACAGCAGTTATCAATACAATAAACTTGATCTTTCAGTATCTGACTATTTAAAAGTCTCTCCTTATGGCGTTATTTATTATAATCTGTTTGTGGGGAAACTTTTCGGGACTGTGCCTTATCCATTTTTGCAGATAGCGCCGGGTAATGAGTTATACTACTATAACAAATATGCTTTCAATCTGATGAATCGTTTTGAGTTCATCAATGATCAATATATCGGGTTCAATGTTGAACACAATATTGGCGCAGGTTTATTCAGATTCATTCCGCTCACACGTAAAATGAAATTGAGACAGTTCTGGAGTGCAAAAGGAATTGCCGGTAACTTAAGCGATGCTAATAAACAATTGAATTTTGTTGGTAATTATCCTTTCAAATCTCTAGATGGAAAAATGTATTGCGAAGTCGGTACAGGAGTAGATAATATTTTTAAACTTTTCCGAGTTGATCTGGTTTGGCGTGTTGCCCCTACGCCTGCTGCAAATGAACAAGTGAACAAGTTTGCTGTATTTGGCAGTTTCAGACTTAGCTTCTGATATTTATTTTCATTGCAAACGATTGCAATTCTTGCATCTGCTACTGTCTCGCCTGAGTGGTCGAATAAAGTTGTATTTTCATAAAAACAGCTCATTCATTTAAAAAACATCTTATTAACTTTGTTTTTAAATGATTGCTCTATGAAACAAATTTTTCTAAGCATAACTATCTGTATGCTTTTTTTTATGTCATGTAAAAATAAACCTACCCAACAAACTTTATCCGACTCAACCAATCAGAAATGGTGGAAAGAAGCGGTGGTGTACCAAATTTATCCACGCAGTTTTAAAGACAGCGATGGTGACGGTGTTGGTGATCTGAAAGGCATCATTTCTAAATTAGATTATATTAAAAGTTTGGGAATTAATGTGGTTTGGTTGAACCCGATCTTCGGATCTCCAAATGATGATAATGGTTACGATATCAGTGATTATCGGGGGATCATGAAAGAGTTTGGAACAATGGCAGATTTTGATGCATTGCTGAAAGGGATGCATGAACGAGGAATAAAATTAGTACTTGACCTTGTCGCTAATCACAGTAGCGACGAACACGAATGGTTCAAGCAATCACGTAGTTCAAGAACGAATCCATACAGGGATTATTATCATTGGTGGCCTGCAGAAAAAGGCAAACCTGCACACCGCTGGAGTTTCTTTGATGTGAATGCAGATGCCTGGAAATTTGATTCAGCAACTAATGCGTATTATCTGCATTATTTTTCACGTAAACAACCTGATCTCAATTGGGAAAATCCTAAAGTGCGCAAAGAGATATTTGATATGATGAACTTTTGGTTCGATAAGGGCGTTGATGGTTTTAGAATGGATGTGATTCCTTTTATTTCTAAAGACACCACATTCCCTGAATTACCTAAAGAATACAATGGTGATATGGTGGCGTATTATGCAAACGGTCCGCACTTGCACGATTATTTAAAAGAAATGAATAAGGAAGTATTGAGTAAACACAACGTGATGAGTGTAGCCGAAGGAGCAGGTGTTACCGCACAAACAGCACATAATTTTGTGGATGAAGACAGAAATGAGTTAAATATGTTGTATCATTTTGAAGGTGTAAATTATGGGTATGTAGATGGCAAATTTAAAACACCGGTTCCCGGGGGGTATAAATTGGTTGGCTTTAAAGAAATTTACAGTAAATGGGACAGCATATTTGCGACCAAAGGCTGGGGAACTATTTATCTCGGCAATCATGATCAACCTAGAATGGTTACACGTTGGGGTAATGATTCGCCCGAATTCAGAGAAGCATCTTCTAAAATGCTTACGACATTCTTATTGACCATGCGCGCCACCCCATATTATTATTTTGGAGATGAACTGGGCATGAGTAATATCAAGTTTGACAGGATCGAAGATTATAATGATATCGAAACAAAGAATCACTACACCCTTTTACAAACTCAGAAAGGAGATATAAAAGAATTCATGGAAGCGGCAAAGATCTCCGCTCGTGATAATGGACGTACACCATTTCAATGGGATGCCACTGCTAATGCAGGCTTCACAACAGGCAAGCCATGGCTGAAAATTAATCCGAATTATAAGAATGTAAATGTTGCAGCGGAAGTAGGAAATGTGAATTCCTGTTTAAGTTATTTCAAGAACGCTGTTCAATTGCGTAAGAATAATAAAGTGTTGGTGTATGGAAAATATGAATTGCTGGATAAAGCCAATGAAAAAGTATATGCTTACACAAGAGGTGAAGGAACAGAAAAAGTGTTAGTTATTTTGAACTTTAGTAAAGATAAAGTTACATGGGATCTCCCTGCAGGGTTAGCGGTAGAAGAAAAGCCTCTTTTAAACAACTATCCAACATTTTCTGCAAATGGCCCGATCGCATTGGAACCATATCAGGCTATTGTTGTGAAAGTGAAATAATATTGTGTTGTTAGGATATATAATAAGAGAGCCATCAAATTTTGATGGCTCTCTTATTATATATTATCTCAAATTTCATTTGTCGTCGTTTAATGTGCTTTCAGAAATGCAATTGCTTTTGTATGTGCATCTTCAGTAGCTTCTTTATTAAAAGCGGGATTGGATGGATTAGCAAAACCATGTGCTGCATCATATTTATTTACGGAGATATTTTTTCCTGCAGCTTTCATATTCTGTTCGAAAGCATCTACCACTTCGGGTTTAATACCCTGATCTTTATTTCCGAAGAACCCGATCACATCGCAATTAAGGGTCTTTAATCTTTCCAAATTGGTTTCTGGCCTGCCGTAATACATCACACAACCGGCAGCTTGTTTTCCTGCCAGTATCGTTGCCTGTAAACTCCATCCGCCACCAAAGCACCAGCCAACGGTATAGATCTTTGCATCTGATCCTGCATAGGCAATCGAAGCTTTTACAATATTTTCCAATCTTGTTGCAGAAGCATTTCTCATATATGCCATAGCACTATCAGGAACGGAAGCAATTTTGCCATCATACATGTCTAATGCCAGAACATTTACATTGCCCAATTCTGTATAGAATTTCTCTGCTTCTTTTTTGATATTGTCATTCAATCCCCACCATTCCTGGATCACAAATAACCACTTATTGGTTTTCTTTTTTGCTTTAATGAAATATCCCTGTGCATTGATACCGTCGAAAGATTTGTAGCTGACGGTAACACCCATCGGGTTTTCCAGTGTAAAACGGATCGGATAGGGATGTAATGCAGCAAAGCCGGGTTGATCTGCATCAGCCTGAATCAGGGTTCTGGCTTCGGCATTGAAACAGGCCACATAACATTCTGCCGTTGATGTTTTGGGCTCAGGCCTCTTAAAACTGTAACTCAATAGTGCTGCTGTTGCAAAAGCAGAGGCAAATAGTAAAATTGTTTTTTTCATTTAAGTTGATTTTCATGGTAAAGATGTACACGTTAAATTAACACTTTAGCCTATTGCTTGTTCATTCAGCTAACAGTTATTTTTTGATGAATAAAAATTCATGTAGGTTTGTACGACCTCCGAGAGTAGCTCGTGATTTGTTTCCATTTCTCTTTAAGGTCAAAAAAAATAACATCTGCAAAATAATATGCAGATGATTGTTGTTGTTGCGTGACGAACAGAATGTACAAGTCCTCTGCCGCATAAAGCTATAGAGAACAAGTGTGCCCCGAAGGGATTCCTTTGGAACGACGCAACAAAAGCAAAATAGCAGCACGAAAGTTCAGATCAAAGAAAATATTTACTTAACAGATTAACCATTCATTATGGCCAAGTATATTTTTGTTACAGGTGGCGTAACAAGTAGTTTAGGAAAAGGGATCATTGCGGCAAGTTTGGCAAAACTCTTGCAGTCAAGGGGTTTTAGAGTAACGATCCAGAAATTCGATCCTTATATCAATGTTGACCCCGGTACATTGAATCCTTATGAACATGGCGAATGTTATGTTACAGAAGATGGGGCAGAAACAGATCTTGATCTGGGTCACTACGAACGTTTCCTGAACAGTTATACTTCACAGGCCAATAATGTAACTACCGGAAGAATTTACCAAACAGTGATCAATAAAGAACGTGCCGGAGATTTTCTGGGAAAAACAGTGCAGGTAGTTCCTCATATCACCGATGAGATCAAAAGAAGAATGTTGTTGCTTGGCAAAACAGGGGACTATGACATTATTATTTCCGAACTAGGAGGAACTGTGGGCGATATTGAAAGTCTGCCTTTTATTGAAGCTGTTCGTCAATTGCAATGGGAATTACCGGAAGATGATGTGGTTGTAGTTCATCTGACATTAATACCTTATTTGCGTGCAGCCAAGGAATTAAAAACCAAACCAACGCAGCATAGTGTAAAAATGCTGAGTGAAACAGGCGTACATCCTGATATTATCGTGTGCAGAACCGAAGAACCTTTGAACAATGATATCAAACGGAAGATCGCATTGTTCTGTAATGTAAAACAGGAAGCAGTGATCGAGGCAATGGATGCTTCTACCATTTATGAAGTGCCATTGTTAATGCTACGTGAAAAGCTGGATGTGATCTGTATGAAAAAGTTAAGCATCAATGTGTTTCCTGAACCTGATCTGGAAAAATGGAAAGGCTTTTTAGATAAATTGAAATACCCGAAAAGTAAAGTGACCATTGGATTGATCGGAAAATATATCGAACTGCAGGATGCCTATAAATCTATCCTTGAAAGTTTCATACATGCCGGAGCGATGAACGAAGTAAAAGTGCAGGTAGTGAATGTTCACAGTGAATTTATCACCAAGGAAAATGTGGATGAAAAACTAGAGGGCTTGGACGGATTGCTGGTGGCACCCGGTTTTGGTAATAGGGGTATTGAAGGGAAGATCATTGCTGTACAATATGCAAGGGAAAAGAAATTGCCATTCTTTGGGATTTGTCTGGGAATGCAAATGGCAGTGATAGAATTTGCAAGAAACGTTCTGGGATTGAAAGATGCGCATAGTACAGAGATGGATCCAAACACTCCTGATGCTGTAATAAATATGATGGAAGAACAAAAGAAGATCAAGATGATGGGCGGTACCATGCGTTTGGGGGCTTATCCTTGCGAGATCAAAGAAGGGTCATTAGCGCATAAGATCTATAATGAAACGAATATTACAGAAAGGCATCGTCATCGCTTTGAATTTAATAATGATTATCTAGAGCAATTTGAAAATAAAGGAATGATTGCCAGCGGAAAGAATAATGAGACCGGATTAGTGGAGATCATGGAGTTGCCGGATCATCCATTCTTTATCGGCGTTCAATATCATCCTGAATTAAAAAGTTCGGTGGAAAGACCTGCTCCAGTATTTGTAAGTTTTATAGGGGCTGCTAAAATTTACAATGAAAAAAAGCACGTATATAAAACCTCTGCTTTGCAGGATGCTTTGATTTAAAAGAACTACATAGAAAAATATAGAGAGGGGCAGATAGTATTTAATTCTATCTGCCCTTTTGTTAAAACTATAATCCTCATGTGTTTGAGTTTCTTTCAATGCTCCTGTTTGGTCAGCATATCTTTTTTAATTCCGTTCCACATGTTATCGAAACTTTGTTCGCTGCTTTCTTTCCAGGTATTCATTTGGCTTTGCATTTTTTCATTTCGCTCTTTGTGAGAATTAGTAAAAAAATTTCTAATAAAACCCGAATCCTGTTCAAATGCTAATTGATTGTACAACTCTTTCAATTGTTGTTCGTGAACCATGTTTTTCTGTACGATCTCTTTTTCCATTTTTTCTCGAAGATGAACCTTTTCATCATAAGTGCCTGCGGGTAAAATGGTCTTGGCCAATACAGGCATTAATTCTATGAGCAATAAAATGAGCACCAATAAATAGTATCTGGATTGTAATGCTGTATTGGTTTTTATGAGATTGTTCAAAGCTTCTATTCTCGTTAAAAAACCATCATTCAAAAGTGTATCAAATGATTGTTGTTCTTTTTGAACGGATGATTCGATAAGATGTAAAGAACTATCAGCAGTTTTAATTTGCGGCAATAATGCAATGCTCATCTGTTGGTATTCACCATCCAGCTTTTGATATTCCTTTTGTTTGGCTTTGGCAATATCTTCGAGGCCAATCTTTTTACTGCCGCCCGTGCCATCAGTTTCTGCTATAAAATTATTTCGGGCAATCGATACTTCTTTATATTTATCCTCTAATTGTTTTTGAAGACTTGCTTTATTATTCAGTAGATCCTTTTTGGTGATAGCATAAACAGCTTCCTGTTGTTGCAGTTTATCTTTTTTCTTTTGTTCATTGTCTAACGAGATCTGTAAATGAATTTCTTTGTCAAATAAATACAATAATGCCGGCTGTGCCATGAACATGCCGATAGTTACTGCCAGTATACCCCGAAATACTAATGGCGCTATTTTATTTTTATTGAATTTATTAATGCCTTTGATCAAGGCACGGTCGATCGTTAAAATAATGCCACCCATAAAAATGCCTAATGCAAAACATGCATAGATGTTTGAAACGACAGTACTAAAGAAATAGGTCCAGGCTAAAGTTGCAAATAGCCAGGTGCCCATCACCGTCATGCCGATGATCGAGTAACGGTTTCGGTCGATCACACAATCGGATAATAATTCTTTTTCGGCGGTAGATAACCACCACAAAAATTTTGTCCACTTCGTTGGAATATAGCTTTCCCGTTGGGATAGCATCTGTACGCTTTCCTGCATAACAATTTAATTAAAGAGTGAAGTGGTAGAAGTTGGAAATAGGTTGAGGTTGGAAGTAATGTAAAGGAACAATGAAACTTTGAGAATAGGAACAGTTCTTTTTTTTTTTTGAAAAGTTTAAGAGAATGATTTGCTGTAAAGCTAGGAGTAGCGAGTTATGAGCTTTGAGCAAAACTCGCAGCTAACAGCTCAAGGCTATTCAATAGTACAAATCCGTTGATGGGGATGCCGAATATATCGGCATGATCCGCCGCAACCACCGCTAAACTGCTGTTTCTACCGCTGGTATCATAAAAATGTGAAATCTGTGGACGATAATCTGCAATCAGTTCCCAAACCTTACCTTTGCCGCTCAATATTTTTCAGACTATGAACCTTGATAAAAATACGGTTATTGGTTTTGTGCTGTTGGGCATTTTGTTTTTCTTGTTTTTCTGGTATTCTAACAAGCAACAAGACGCTTACATGCAAATACAAAAAAGGGCAAAAGATTCTATTGACAGGGTGAATGCTTTGCGAGCAATTCCGGCAGATACTATCGCAGCCAGGAAAGATTCATTGTTCAGAGATTCAACCTCAAAATTAACTGTTGCAGGAAATTTTGCTACTGCAGCTATCGGTACTGAACAATTGCTGGTTGTTGAAAATGAAGTGATGAAAGTTACTTTTACAAATAAAGGCGGTAGAGTAAAATATGTGCAACTGAAAAATTATAAATCATTCGATAGCACATTAGTTCAAATTGGTAATGAAAAAGACTTTTTAAGCTACTCGATTAATACAGGTGCAAATGTTGCGGCACAAAGTGGGGAATTATTCTTTACAGCTGCTCAGCCTGTAAAGAATGCAGACGGAAGCCAAAGCGTTTCTTTCACTTTACAAAATGCGACAGGTGAAAGTGTAACACATCAATTCTTATTGAAGAAGAATGAATACATGATTGATTGGAATTTGAATTTAACCGGGGCTGATAAATTATTAAGTGGTGGTGTGATGAACATTTTATGGAAGACTGAACCACAGCGCCATGAAAGCTCTGTTAAATATGAAAGACAACAAAGCAATATCTGTTTTTCAGAAGGCAATGAATTTGATTATATTTCCTCCAAAACACAAAGAAAATTTGAGAAGCCGATACAATGGATTTCTGTTGTGCAACAATTTTTCAATACTACCTTGATTGCAAAAAACAGTTTTGCCAATGGTGAAGTACAATGGACCAGAAGTACTGATTCTTCCAATACTTTATCCAATACGGATGCTGCAATGCAATTAAAAGTGCCTCTTGTAGCTTCTGTAACTATTCCACTGCAATTATATTATGGCCCCAACGATTATAGCATTTTAAAACATGAAGCAGAAAGCATGGATAAAATGGTGAATTTGGGTAGGGATGTATATTCATTTGTACGTCCCATCAACAAGTATATCATTATGCCGGTTTTTGATTTCTTTGCTGGCTTTGTAAAGAATTTCGGTTGGGTTATTTTATTACTAACTGTATTTATTCGGCTGGTTACATCGCCATTAACCTATAGCAGTTATTTGAGCGGTGCCAAAATGAAAGTGTTGAAGCCGGAGTTGGATACATTAAAGAAAAAGTTCGGAACGGATCAGCAGGGATTCGCAATGGAACAGATGAAATTGTTTAAAGAAGCTGGCGTAAACCCGCTTGGGGGATGTATTCCGGCATTATTGCAGATCCCGATATTCTTTGCATTGTATAGTTTCTTTAATTCAAATATTGCATTGAGAGGGCAATCATTCTTATGGGCAAAAGATCTTTCATCATATGATGTGATATTGAAACTACCTTTTAATGTTCCTCTGAATTTCGGAGATCATATCAGCTTGTTTACCATTACTGCTGTATTGACCAGTTTTCTGATCTCCATTTATAATATGGCGTCAACTCCTACACAGGATAATCCTGCAATGAAGTATATGCCTTATATTTTTCCTTTTATGATGTTGTTCATTTTTAATGGACTTCCATCAGCATTAACCTGGTATTATACTGTTTCTAATTCACTAACATTGATACTTCAATTGATCATTCAGAAAAAGATCATTAATCACGATAAGATCCTGGCCAAGATCGATGAGAAGAGAAAGTCTCCGAAAGTGAAAACTAAAAGTAAATGGCAAGAACGTTATGAGCAGATGATGGAGAGCCAGAAAAAAGTGCAGGACTTGAAAAACAAAACTCAGAATAAAAAATAATCAATAGGAAATATTTTCAAGAGCCCTGCATTAGATGCGGGGCTTTTTGATTAACATTGATAAAGAATTTTCGTTTTCATTTGAATTCAACGATATGAAAAAAGTAATTTTATTATTTGCATTGATACCGGCTATGATAATGCATCTGCATGCACAGCAAAGAATTGTGGCAGAATGTACAATCACTTATTCAATTACTGCTGATGCGAATATTGCAGATAAAGACCTGATCGAATCGTTGAAAGAAACCACTAAAACAGTTTACATCAAAGGAAATAACAGCAGAACAGATCTTGTAAGTCCTGCTTTTACACAATCAACTTTTTTTGATAAAACAGAAGGCACTGCTGTTGTTTTGAGAGAATTTGGCAACAACAAATTCATGACCAAATTAGATAAGGATGCTTGGAAAAAACAGAATAGTAAGTTTGAGGGATTAACTATCAACGTATCCAATGAAACAAAAGTTATTCTCGGCTATGAATGTAAAAAAGCAACGATGCAGTTAAAAGATGGGAGTTCGTATGTTGCATATTTTGCAAATGCTATCGCTCCATCAGTAAAGGAGTTTGAATATCAATTTAAGGACGTTTCAGGGTTGGTACTGGAATATGAAGCACTGGAAACGGCGGGTAAAAAAATTCATTATACAGCTATAAAAATTAATTTGAGCCCTGTACCGGCATCAAAGTTTGATATACAATCAAGTAACTACAGAATGTTGAATTAAAAATCAGTGAAGAGGAATTCTGATCTTGTCCTTAATGAATTTAACTTTCAGTTTATAAGGAAAAATAAAAGTGGTGTTACCCTTATCATATTGCATCATGGAACTCATTTCCAGTGCACCGTCGGTATTCTTCTGAGTCACGGTTTGTGATCCTTTGAACTGCATTTCGGATTTTAGACCGGAAATAGAGATACTTCTATGCGAATACAAACTGAGATTTTTGAGCGAATATTTATTGGCTTTATTCCTTTCATCAGTGATACCTGTAAAAGAAAAAGACGCAATAGCCACCTGAACAGCCATTATGAAAATGGCAGCAAAAGCAATTTTTTGTATGTGGCGAAACCGAAACATTGGAACGAAAATAGGTCTTTCTTCCATATTTAACAATTTATATTCTTATAATGATACGTGTAAAGGGTAAAAATGTTGCCTGAAAACTGATTTTCTTTTAAAATTTCCTTATTTTAGATAAACTAATCCAGGCATGAGAGATAATCCGTCCCGCGAAGACCGCGAAGAACTCAAAGAATTACTCCAGCAATACCAGAACCTTAAACAGGGTCGCAGCTATTCTTTTCTTGAAGAAGAAGCTTTTGAACGGATTGTAGACTATTTTGATGAAAAGGATGACTTTAATGAAGCTCTTTTGGCTGCAGAAACAGGATTAGAACAATTTCCCTTTTCTTCTCAACTGATGATCAAAAAAGCGGATATGCTTTTGGCGAACAGAAAATATCATCAGGCATTGGAAGTGCTGGAAACAGCAGAATTGTATGATAGTACGGATGTTAATTTATTCATTTTAAAGACTGATGTTTATCTCGCATTGGATCAACAGGCAAAAGCAGTTGAATTATTGGAAGCTGCTTTGCAGATGTTTGAGGGAGAAGAAAGATTGGACCTTTTATTTGAACTGGCCGATGTGTATGATGATTATGAAGAGTTTGATAAAGTTTTCGATTGTTTACAATTGATCCTGGAAGAAGACCCCAATAATGAAGAGGCATTGTATAAAATTTGTTTTTGGACCGATTTTACCGGCCGAAATGAAGAAAGCATCAAACTTCATCAAAAAATAATCGATGATTTCCCATACAATGAAATTGCATGGTTTAATTTGGCTGCAGCTTATCAGGGATTAAAATTGTATGAAAAATCAATAGACGCCTACAAATATGCAGTGGCTATTGATGAAAAATTTGATTATGCTTACCGGAATATGGGGGATGCCTTTTTAAGGTTGCGTAAATACAAAGATGCTATTGAAGTATTGGAAAAAGTTTTGGAATTATCACGACCCGAAGATGTGATCTATGAAGCGATCGGTCATTGTTTCCATCGTTTGGGAAATTATGCACAGGCAAGATTTCACTATAAGAAAGCGGTACACTTAAATCCTGAAGACAGTAAGCTCTATTATAAGATTGCCACTACTTATATGCAGGAGGATCAATGGCAAAATGCTGTGAAACAATTAGAAAACGCGATGCGTATGCAACGCACGGTTCCGGAGTACAATCTGGCAATGGGTGAGTGCAAGATGAATTTGGAACAATATAAAGATGCCATACTTTATTTTGGAAATGTAGTAAGTAGTAAGCCCCGGAGTGCCTCCGGCTGGGAGGCATTGATTCGTTGTTTACTAAAAGCAACATATTTTGAGGAGGCTGCCGAGCAGTGTATTGCAGCAATGAATGCAACCGATGTTAAACCCATCTTCCTATTTTATTATAGTGCATCACTATTTTTATCAGGAAAATCAAAAGAAGCTTTACTGCAATTGGAAACAGCCATGTCCAAAGCACCAAAGCTTTTGAAAAAGTTTGTTGAATTAAATCCCGGTATTCTGCAAAACAACCAGGTGATTGATATTATTGCCCGTTATAAAAAAGGCAAAAAAATTTAAACCTGTTTTATTTTTGATTGTGTAAGTCTGCTAACTTCATTGCTTTGATTTATACTATTTTTGCAGTTCCTTAAAACACAAACAATGAATTTCAATCTTACTCAAATTCCGGAACGTACACCAAAACCAAGAACACATGGATTGACAATGGTAATGGACAAAGGATTAAGTATAAATGAGGTCCGTAATTTCTTAGATGTTGCCGGCCCGCATGTAGATATTGTAAAATTAGGTTTCGGTACATCATATGTTACTCCCAATTTGAAAGAAAAAATAGAAGTATATCAATCATATGGTATGCCTATCTATTTTGGCGGAACATTATTTGAAGCTTTTTTAATTCGTAACCAGTTCAATGAATATATTAATGTTTGCAAAGAATTTGGTGTTACATATATGGAAGTGAGTGATGGGAGTATCGATATCCCTCATGCAGAAAAATGCGGATATATTGAAAAATTAACCAAACACGGAACTGTGTTAAGCGAAGTGGGAAGTAAAGACGCAGCACATATCATTCCTCCTTATAAATGGATCGAATTAATGCGGGCAGAATTGGAAGCCGGTTCTTCTTATGTAATTGCAGAAGCACGTGAAGCAGGAAATGTGGGTATCTACAGAGGTAGTGGAGAAGTGAGAGAAGGGTTGGTTCAGGAAATTCTCACTCAAATCCCACATGAAAAAATTATCTGGGAAGCTCCGCAAAAAGCACAGCAATTGTATTTCCTCGAATTGATCGACTGTAATGTAAATCTCGGCAATATTGCCCCAAATGAAGTAATTCCCCTCGAATCAATGCGAATTGGTTTGCGTGGCGATACTTTTCATTTGTATTTAAATAAATAAAACCTACAGATGCGTTTATACGGACTGATCGGTTACCCGCTCTCACATTCCTTCTCCAAAAAATATTTTGATGAGAAATTTGCAAACGAAGGCATAACTGATGCAAGCTTTGAGAATTTTTCGCTCGATAATATTTTAATGCTGCACGAGATCTTAACCCAAAAAAATCTCACTGGATTAGCTGTAACTATTCCCTATAAGAAATCGGTGATCGATTTTTTATACGATTCAACAGATGCTGTAAAACAAATGGGGGCATGTAATTGTATAAAGATCAGAGAGAACAAATTATCGGGGTTTAATACTGATGTGATCGGTTTCGAGAAATCATTTATCAAACAATTAAAACCGCATCATACAAAAGCATTGATATTAGGAACCGGTGGCGCTGCTTCTGCTGTTGAATTTGTGTTGCAGAAATTAAAGATCGATCACGAATTTGTATCCCGCAAAAAAGTCGGAACAGAATTTTTATACAATGAACTTGATCAAGATATTTTAAACGAATACCCCGTCATTATCAATGCATCGCCCATTGGCACTTATCCTGATATTGATGAGGCTCCGGCCATACCTTATCAGTTCATCACGTCAAAGCATTATTTATTTGACCTGGTCTACAATCCGGCTGAAACTAAATTTTTACAATACGGAAAATCAAAAAATGCAACCATTCAAAATGGTCAGGAGATGCTAGAGATTCAGGCAGAGGAAAACTGGAAGATTTGGAATGAATGATCAGCCCAATTTTTGAATTGCCTCTTCGGGTACGCTTACTTTCTTTTTTAAGTTATAATCAAAACAGATCATCCCTGTTTTTGCTTTGCCGGCTAAAATAGAATTCTGATCATCCTTAACTTCTAATTTGTAAAATAGGTCGAACCCCAATTTGTCAAAACCATTGGCTGCAACAGAAATTATTACAATATCTCCATAACTCAATTCCTTTTTGTATTCGATGGCAACATCAGCCATAATTAATCCGGCACCTGCAAAATCAAGTTCGCTAAACCCATGCTGTTTTAAGAACTGTTGCCTTGCTTCATGGATTAATGATAAAAAAGAGTCATTACCAACATGGCCACCGTAATTAAGATCAGTTATCCGAATGCTGATCGAAGTTGTGAATGAAAAGTTTTCGGGTAAATTTATTTTAATTCGTTCCATTTTCATTTAAAAATTGAATGAGTTGATCGGTAGCTTTTCTTCTATGACTGAATGCATTTTTTTCTTCCAGGGTCATTTCCGCAAATGTTTTATTACTTCCATTTGGAATGAAAACCGGGTCGTATCCAAAACCTTTATTCCCTTTTTGATCTGTGATGATCTTTCCTTCGCAGATTCCTTCAAACAAATATTCTTTATTGTCTAATATCAACGAGATTACTGTTCTGAAATGCGCATTGCGATCGCCTTTCCCCAAAAGGTTCTCTAAAAGCTTATCAATATTTTTTTGAAAATCTTTTACACCACCTGCATAGCGAGCACTCATGACACCTGGCTCACCATTCAATGCATTCACTTCCAGACCGGTATCTTCGCTAAAACAATTCTGGTTGGTGAGTTGATGTATGACCGATGACTTTTCAGAGGCATTTTTCGCTAAACTGTCATGAGGTTCAGGAATATCAATATCAATACCGGCTTCATGAAGCGTAATGATAGTAAACTCATTCCCGATCACAGATCTTATTTCATCAACTTTGTGCTGATTATTAGTGGCAAAGATTAAGGTTGTTTTCATTGCAGGAATTATATATTGAACATCTTTTTCAAACTTAGCCATAGTTTGCTCTTCTCCAATTTTGCTTCTTGGGTTGTACCCTGTATGATTTCCAAGGAAGGGCTTAATAAAAATTTACAATTGTTGTACTGCTGTATTTGATAATTCGGAACCGTAAAAGGTAATTGAATTTCTTTTGCTGAAATATCGAGTAGCAATAAAAATTCAGGGGCAAGCTTTTCTGTTAATTCGGAATACGAATAATTGTTTTTGGCATAATTTATTATGGCAACATCACCCAGATTCAATTTGCAGGCACCTAAAATGGTCGATAAAAATTGCAGCCATTCATCACGCAAATAAACGGCTTCTTCATCTTTTACTGCAATAACCACATTCTTTTTATTTTCACCCAAGAACCATTTTTGGGCGGGGTGAGTTTTTTGTTTTTTATCGCTCTTTTCCGCTGTATTTAAATCAACCAAAACGTCCTTATAGAGTTCAGCGATCAAAAAGTCCGACAATTGTAATTTTTTAAAACTCATAATTATTTTAGAATATTAACGACTGTTAGTTTTCTTTTTTCTTTTAAATTTGCATCAAATATAAAGTTATGACCGCAGCAGTTGATATCAATGTTTCGAAAGTTGAACGCAGTAAATTAAATGACCTGAATCTTGAAAATATTCCATTCGGGAAATACTTTACCGATCATATGCTGGAAGCAGATTATGAAAATGGTGAGTGGAAGAATGTAGAGATCAAGCCCTATCAGCCCCTGGTTTTAGAACCCTCTTTATCTTCTTTACATTATGGACAGTCCATTTTTGAAGGGATAAAGGCATATAAAGACGAAAACAATAATGCCTATATTTTTCGCCCGCACGATAATTTTATACGCTTCAATATTTCTGCAGAAAGGATGTGCATGCCTGCTGTACCAGAAGAGATTTTTCTGGAAGGAATGAAATTGTTGGTGGATCTTGACAAAGATTGGATCCCCAGCAAAAAAGAACATTCACTTTATATTCGTCCTTTTATGTTTTCAACTGATTACCAGTTGGGCGTAAAGCCATCAGAGACGTATAAGTTCATGATTATTTTAAGTCCTACAGGACCTTATTTTGCAGAGCCAATGAAGATCTTTGTAGAAGAAAAGTATACACGTGCAGCCCCCGGTGGCGTTGGTTTTGCAAAGAATGCGGGTAATTATGCCGGAAGTATGATCGCTGCAAAAGAAGCGAAAAAATTAGGATATGACCAGGTCCTATGGACCGATGCTTTTGAACATAAATGGTTACAGGAAGTTGGGATGATGAATGTTGTTTTTGTGATCAATGGTGTTGCCGTTACGCCATCTTTGGAAGAAGGTACCATTTTAAAAGGGGTGACCCGGGATAGTGTAATTACTATTTTAAAAGACATGGGAATTCCTGTAGAAGAACGTAGAATTAACATTGAAGAGTTGATCGCAGCCTATAAAAACAATAGTTTACAGGAAGTGTTTGGTACCGGTACAGCTGCTACAATTGCATTGATAAAGGAATTACGTTATAAAGATTTTGTAATGCAGTTAGATATTGCAAAATGTAAAGTGGCAAATGCCGTTAAACAAACATTGAATAATATCCGTTCATGTGCAATAGAGGATAAATTTGGCTGGATGATCAAAGCATAATTGTATCCAGGAAATAAAGCCCGAAATCCTGCTTTTTTAAAATTTTAGGATTTCGGGTTTTTCTTTTTGGAATTTAGCCAAAGGCCTATTACCTTTGCCGTCCGAAAAAAATTAAACAAAGTAGAATGCCTACCATTCAACAATTAGTAAGAAAAGGCCGCGAAATCATCAGGGCTAAGAGTAAATCAAGAGCTTTGGATGCATGTCCGCAGCGTCGTGGTGTTTGTACAAGGGTGTATACAACTACTCCTAAAAAACCAAACTCTGCTTTGCGTAAGGTTGCCAAAGTGCGTTTGACAAATAAAATCGAGGTGATCGCCTATATTCCGGGTGAAGGCCATAATTTGCAGGAACACTCAATTGTATTGATACGTGGTGGTCGTGTAAAGGATTTACCGGGTGTTCGTTATCACATCGTTCGTGGTAGTTTGGATACTGCAGGTGTAAAAGACAGAAAGAAGAGCCGTTCTAAATACGGTACTAAGAAAGAAAAAGCAAAAAAATAATCCCTAAATACAGCTGAGTAAAGTTTTAATACTTGAAGAAATTCAGCCCAAATTAAAAATTAGCAAACATGCGTAAAGCACAAGCAAAAAAATTACCACTCGCTCCTGATGGACGTTTCAATGATAAGTTGGTTACCCGTTTCATTAATAACTTAATGTGGCAAGGTAAAAAAAGCACTGCGATCAATATTTTTTATGATGCTGTAGATAAAGTAACCAAAACCACCGGTGAAGATGGATATGAGGTTTGGAAGAAAGCATTGACTAACATTACTCCTGCTGTTGAAGTTCGTAGCCGCAGAATCGGGGGTGCTACCTTTCAGATTCCTTCTGAAGTTCGTGCTGATAGAAAAATTTCTTTAAGTATCAAATGGATGGTTCGTTACAGCCGTGAAAGAAATGGACGTACAATGGCTGATAAATTAGCCAACGAGATCATCGCAGCAAGCAAAGGTGAAGGTGCGGCTTTCAAAAAGAAAGAAGACACTCATCGTATGGCTGAAGCGAATAAAGCATTCTCCCACTTTAAAGTTTAATTTATTTTATATTCTTAGAAAGCCTCGAATGTATCGGGGCTTTTTTATTTTGGTAGCAAGAGCAGTGAGATTGAATTGATACATTCCTCTTATATGGGAAATGAATGAAACTCAAGATGCACAGAGTAATAACTCTGATTTCAATAATTCTCCACAAGTGAATTAAATATTTCTTAACCTCTTTTTCAATGCAGTAAATCCTTACCTTTGCCGCCTCAAAAAAATTTTAAAAACAAGAACTATTTATGGCTGACTTGAAATTACAACGCAACTTCGGTATTGCTGCTCATATTGATGCCGGTAAAACAACCATGACAGAGCGTATCCTGCGTTATACAGGTATGATTCATAAAATTGGTGAAGTGCATGATGGTGCTGCAACTACGGATTGGATGGAACAGGAAAAAGAACGTGGTATCACTATTACTTCTGCTGCAGTTAGTTGTCAATGGAAATTTCCAACAAATAAAGGGGTAGCCGATGCAAATACCAAAAGCTATTATTTTAATATTATTGATACTCCGGGTCACGTGGATTTTACTGTAGAAGTAGAACGTAGTATGCGTGTACTGGATGGTTTGATCGCTTTATTCAGTGCCGTTGATGGGGTAGAACCTCAATCAGAAACTGTTTGGCGTCAGGCTAACCGTTATAAAGTTCCTCGTATCGGTTTCGTTAATAAAATGGATCGTGCAGGTGCTGATTTTTTAATGGTTGTTAACCAGGTTCGTGAAATGCTGGGTGCAAAAGCAGTGCCATTACAATTGCCGATTGGTGCAGAAGATGAATTTAAAGGCGTTGTGGATTTAATTACTATGAAAGGCGTTCAGTGGGATATGGAAACTGAAGGGATGACCTATAAGGAAATTCCCGTTCCGGAAGATATGAAGGAAGAGGCAGAGTATTGGAGAGCTCAGTTAATTGAAGCAGTTGCAGAATATGATGATAAATTATTAGAGAAATTTTTTGATGATCCAAATTCAATCAGTGAAGCTGAAGTGCATGAAGCCATCCGTAAAGCAACGATTGATTTGAGCATCGTACCTATGATGTGTGGGTCTGCATTTAAAAATAAAGGGGTACAAACTGCATTAGATGCTGTTTGTCGTTATTTGCCCTCTCCACTTGATATTGATGATACTGTCGGAATCGACCCTTCAACAGGAAATGAAATTTCACGTAAACCAAATGCGAAAGAACCTTTTGCGGCATTAGCGTTTAAGATCATGACCGATCCATTTGTAGGACGTCTTGCTTTCTTCCGTTGCTATTCAGGTCATTTGGATGCCGGTAGTTATGTTTTGAATGTAAGAAGCGGAAAAAAAGAACGTATCAGCCGTATCATGAAAATGTTTGCGAACAAACAAAATCCGATCGACTTCATTGAGGCAGGAGATATTGCTGCAGCTGTAGGGTTCAAAGAAATTAAAACCGGCGATACTTTGTGTGATGAGAATCATCCTATCGCTTTAGAAAATATGTTCATCCCGGAACCAGTTATCTCTGTTGCTGTTGAGCCTAAAACTCAGGAAGACGTTGATAAAATGGGTATGGCCATTGCAAAACTGGTAGAAGAAGATCCTACTTTAAGAGTAAGAACTGATGAAGATACTGGTCAAACAATTTTGAGCGGCATGGGAGAGTTGCATTTGGAAATCATTGTTGATCGTATGCGTCGTGAGTTTAAAGTGGAGATCAATCAGGGTAATCCGCAAGTGGCTTATAAAGAAGCATTTGGTCAAACTATCGAACACCGTGAAGTGTTGAAGAAACAGTCAGGTGGTCGTGGTAAATTCGCAGATATTCAATTTTCTATCGGCCCTGCTGATGCAGAATGGCTGACTGAAAATCCCGGAAAAAGATTCCAGTTCAAGAATGATATTTTCGGAGGATCTATTCCTAAAGAATTCATTCCTGCCATTCAGAAAGGTTTTGAATCTTCAATGGGTACCGGCGTTTTAGCAGCTTATCCTGTTGAAACAATGAAAGTTAGGATCTATGATGGTAGTTTCCATCAGGTGGATTCCGATTCTATGTCATTCGAACTTTGTGCGAAGGGTGGTTTCCGTGAAGCCGGTCGTAAAGCAAAACCTGTTTTATTAGAGCCGATCATGAGAGTGGAAGTGGTAACTCCGGATCAATATATGGGTGATGTAACGGGAGATTTGAACCGTCGTCGTGGTATGCTGGAAGGAATGGATACCAGAGGAAATGCTCAGGTTATCAAAGCCAAAGTTCCATTAAGTGAAATGTTTGGATATGTAACCCAACTGCGTTCTTTGTCTTCCGGTCGTGCAACATCTACTATGGAATTCTCACATTACGCGCCTGCTCCAAATAATATTGCAGAAGAAGTAATTGCAAAGAGCAAGGGTAAAGTGAAGGTAGAAGACTAATTTTACTGATATATAAAGGAAAGCCTCGTTCAAATTTTGAACGGGGCTTTTTTACAAAACAATTCTTTCAAATAAGGGTGGTAAAAGCAGTAAATCCGGGAAATGACGGTTTTTAGAAAAATATTCAATATTTTTTTCTGATTATCTTAAAATTCTTTCAATATTTCTTGCCTGTGTGGTATCAGCCCCTTACCTTTGCAGCCCCAACGGAAAATTGGGTTTTGACTATGTCTCAGAGAATCAGAATCAAATTACAGTCTTACGATCACAATCTGGTAGATAAATCTGCAGAGAAGATCGTTAAAACAGTACGCAGCACAGGTGCCGTTGTTACAGGACCTATTCCTCTTCCTACAAGAAAGAGAATCTTCACTGTACTTCGCTCACCCCACGTTAATAAAAAGAGTCGTGAACAGTTCCAGCTTTGCACGCATAAGCGCTTGTTGGATATTTACACTTCTTCTTCAAGAACTGTAGATGCTTTGAGTAAATTGGATCTTCCTTCAGGAGTTGAAGTTGAGATCAAAGCTTGATAAAGAGATCTTATTCAATATATCCATCTCCCAATCTTAATTGAAAAAGGAGCTCTGGTTCGAAAACAGTGACATATAAACAGGCCCTTCGAGGTTTGTTTGCTTCCGGTACTTCCGAAGCCTTAATGAAAATTAGGGGAACAAAGGAAAAGGTCGGCAGAAAACAGGGATTGAATTTCGCTTTCATCGGCGGAATGTCCTCTACACCTCAGCGGGGCGCAAACCGCTAAACGATGAAAGGAATTATTGGTAAAAAAATCGGGATGACCAGCATCTTCGGAACAGACGGTAAACAAACCGCTGTAACGATCATTGAAGCTGCTCCAAATGTTGTTACTCAGGTAAAAACAAAAGAGTCTGACGGCTATAATGCATTACAATTAGCATTAGGCGACAAGAACGAGAAACACAGTACAAAATCCGAGCTTAATCACTTCGCAAAAGCTCAAACTTCCGCAAAGAAATTTGTAAAAGAATTCAGAGACTATTCCATAGAAAAAACATTGGGCGAAACCATTTCATTAGACATTTTTGCTGAAGGTGATGATGTTGAAGTTATAGGTACCACAAAAGGTAAAGGTTTTCAAGGTGTTGTAAAACGCCATGGATTCTCCGGTGTGGGTGAAGCAACGCATGGTCAACATGATCGTTCGAGAGCTCCGGGTTCTATTGGCGGATCTTCTTATCCTGCAAGAGTATTCAAAGGGATGAGAATGGCCGGCCGTATGGGTGGTGACAGAGTGAAATTGAAAGGCTTGAAAGTTGTAAAGATTTTCGCTGAGAAAAATTACATTCTTATCAGTGGTTCAGTTCCTGGCCACAACGGTTCAATCGTTTTAATCCAGAAGTAATCACTTTTAATCAGAAGAACATGCAAGTAGACGTATTAAATATAAAAGGACAGAAGACCGGTAGAACGGTTGAATTGCCTGCAGAAGTGTTTGGTGTAGAACCTAATGATCATGTGATCTATTTGGCGGTTAAACAATATTTAGCTGCCGGTCGTTCAGGTACACACAAAGTTAAAACACGTGCTGAAGTTCAGGGTGCAAGCCGTAAACTTCACAAACAAAAAGGTACCGGTGGTTCACGTAAAGGTAATATCCGTAACCCTTTGTATAAGGGTGGTGGTACTATCTTCGGACCAAAACCACACAGCTACGATTTTAAATTGAATCGTAAAGTAAAAGACCTTGCCAAAATTTCTGCATTAAGTTATAAAGCAAAAGATAACGCAATATTGGTTGTTGAAGATATCAACTTGGATACACCAAAAACAAAACAATTAATTGAAGTTTTCAATGCTTTGAATGTAGGAAATAAAAAAGCAATTCTTGTTTTACCTGAATACAACGACAATGTGTATTTAAGTACTCGTAACGTTCCTAATATCGCTGCTACTTTATTGGCCGATATCAATACTTACGAAATTGTAAATGCCGATGTTTTAGTATTTACAGAGAACACAGCAAAAATTTTTGCAGATAACGAAGCTGTAGTAGCTTAATATAAAACGTTTCAACTTTTAGAAAATGAAACCGACTGAAGTTTTAGTAAAGCCGATATTAACCGAGAAAGCAAATGCACAACAAGAAAAGTTGAGAAAGTATGCTTTTAAAGTAAATCGCAAAGCAAACAAACTGGAAATTAAAAAAGCAGTAGAAGATTTTTACGGTGTAAGTGTAGTGGATGTTAATACTGCAGTAATTCCCGGAAAAAATAAAACACGCTATACAAAGGCCGGTTTTATTCAGGGACAGAAACCTGCTTTCAAAAAAGCATTGGTAACTGTAGCTGAAGGCGAATCGATCGATTTATATTCTAACATTTAATTATAGCAAGCGAAGCTGAAAATTTCGCATAAATAGAAAAGAAATGGCATTAAAAAAGTACAAACCAATGACAGCCGGCACACGCTGGAGAATTGGAAATGCTTATGCTGAAATCACCACTAACAAACCCGAAAAGAGTTTGTTGGAGCCTGTGAAAAAATCAGGGGGACGTAATTTTCAGGGTCGTCGATCAATGAGATATATTGGCGGCGGTCACAAGAAACATTATCGTATCATCGATTTCAAGCGTAACAAACACGATATTGAAGCAACTGTTGTTTCAATCGAATACGATCCAAACCGCACAGCATTTATTGCTTTATTGCAATACGCTGATGGCGAAAAAAGATACATTCTTGCACCGCAAGGTTTGCAGGTTGGTACAAAAGTTATCGCTGGCGATAATGTAGCTCCTGAGATCGGCAATGCATTGCAGATGAAACATATTCCTTTGGGTACTGTGATTCATAATGTTGAATTACAACCCGGACAAGGTGGTAAAATGATCAGAAGTGCAGGCACTTCAGCTCAGTTAGCCAATAAGGAAGAAAAATATGCTGTCTTAAAAATGCCAAGTGGTGAATTGAGAAAATTATTGATCAATTGTTATGCAACAGTTGGTGTTGTTTCTAACAGCGATCATAATTTGGAAACTGCAGGTAAAGCCGGTGTAAATCGTTGGAAAGGTATTCGTCCGCGTACACGTGGTGTTGCGATGAACCCTGTAGATCATCCGATGGGTGGTGGTGAAGGTAAAGCTTCAGGTGGACAACCTCGTTCTAGAAACGGCCAATACTCTAGAGGTTTGAAAACAAGAACAAAAGGAAAGGGCAGTGATAAACTGATCATCCAGAGAAGAGACGGAAAGAAATTAACTAAGTAATCGTAACAGTTAAAATATCCCGGTAACGGGAGAATAAACTATAAAAAAATAACTATGGGTCGTTCAATTAAAAAAGGTCCTTACGTAGATGCAAATCTGGATGGTAAAATTGTTGCCATCAATGAAGGAAAAGCAAAGAAAGGCGTTATCAAAACCTGGAGTCGTCGCAGCACAATTACTCCTGATTTTGTAGGTCACACATTTGCAGTACACAACGGAAATAAATTCATTCCGGTTTATGTAACTGAATTCATGGTAGGACATAAATTAGGTGAATTTGCACCAACCAGAAATTTCAGAGGTCACTCAGGTTCTAAACAATAAGTAAGTAAAGTTTCAGGATTTGATTTGTAAGATCAAAAACAGAAACAAAAAACTAATAACAAAAAAGAAATGGAAGCAGTAGCTAAACTGAACAATTATCCCACAGGTCCGCGCAAAATGCGTTTACTCGCTGATGTGATCAGAGGAATGGAAGTGGAGAAGGCGCTGGCTATATTGGAACATCATCCTCAACACAATGCTACTCCGTTAGCAAAATTGTTGAAGAGTGCCATCAGCAACTGGGAACAAAAGAATAATGGCGCAAGTGCAGCCGATAGCAGCCTTGTTGTAAAAACGGTTTTTGTTGACGGTGGTCGCGTATTAAAGCGTATGCGTCCGGCACCACAAGGTCGTGGATACAGAGTAAGAAAGCGCAGCAACCATGTAACAATTATTGTAGATTCTAAACTAATGAAACCATAACATATGGGTCAGAAAGCAAATCCTATTGGTAATAGATTAGGGATCATCCGCGGATGGGAAAGCAATTGGTACGCCAGCAAAAAAGATTATGCAGGCAAGTTAATTGAAGACGATAAGATCCGTACTTATTTAATGGCCCGTATCAACAAGGGCGGTATCGCTAAGATCGTTATTGAGCGTACTTTAGGTAAGTTGATCGTAACTATTCATACAAGCAAACCCGGTATCATCATTGGTAAAGGTGGTGGTGAAGTTGATCGTATCAAGGAAGAATTAAAGAAATTGACCAGCAAGGATGACGTGCAGATCAATATCCTAGAAATTCGCCGCCCTGAATTAGATGCAACAATTGTAGGTGACACGATCGCTCGTCAAATCGAAAACCGTATCAACTTTAAACGTGCTACTAAAATGGCGATTGCTTCTACACTCCGTATGGGTGCAGAAGGAATTAAAGTAAGATTAAGCGGTCGTTTGGGTGGTGCTGAAATCGCTCGTACTGAAGAATTCAAACAAGGACGTACACCATTACATACATTCCGTATGGATATTGATTATGCAAACGTTTTTGCACAAACAGTTTACGGAAAGATCGGTATCAAAGTATGGATCTGTAAAGGTGAGGTTTTAGGAAAACGCGAATTGAATCCAAATTTTGTTGGAGGAAAGAGCGACCTGAGCGATAGAAGAGAAAGAGGTGGTGAAGAAAGAAGAGACGACAGAAGAGGCGGTGGAAGAGATGACAGAAGAGGTGGTGGAGAAAGAAGGGATAATAACCGCGGCGGTGGCGGTGGAAGAGGAAGAAATTAATTTAAAACGCAGATTTGGATCTGTTGAAATAAACAAAGCATTTTCAAATTTTCAGATTAACGAATTTTCAAATTGTAATAAATGTTACAGCCTAAAAGAAGCAAACATAGAAAACAGCAGAAAGGACGTATTCGCTCAGTAGCAAAGCGTGGTACTTCTATTTCTTTCGGAACTTTTGCATTGAAAGCATTAGAACCTATTTGGTTAACCAATCGCCAGATCGAAGCTGCCCGTCAAAGTATGACTCGTGCTATGAAGCGTGAAGGTAATGTATGGATTCGCGTATTTCCGGATAAGATCATTACACGTAAACCTTTAGAAGTGAGAATGGGTAAGGGTAAAGGTAACCCTGAATTCTGGGCTGCAGTAGTAGAACCGGGACGCATCTTATTTGAGTGCGATGGTGTAACAGAAGCAACAGCAAAAGAAGCAATGGAATTGGCTGCGCAGAAATTACCGATCAAAACAAAATTCATTATCAGAAGAGATTTGCAAGCATAATTTTAAAAACAGAATTGCAATGGCTAACAATAAGAAAGATTTTAATAAGGGTTTAAAGGATTTATCTGAAAGCGATTTAAAAGCACGCATTCAGGAAGATTCACTTCGTTTGAAGAAACTAGAATTTGCTCATGCTATTTCTCCATTGGAAAACCCAATGAGTATACGTGGTTTGAGACAAGATATTGCCCGTATCAAAACGGAATTACAAAAAAGAGCTTTGGCTTAATAACCAAATAAAATGCAAACAATGGTCGAAAGAAATTTGCGTAAAACAAGAACAGGGGTTGTTACCAGTAATAAAATGGCTAAGACCATCACTGTTGCTGTTGAAAGAAAAGTAAAACACCCTATCTACGGTAAGTTTGTAAAGAAAACTACCAAATTCCATGCTCATGATGAAAAAGATGAGTGTACAATTGGTGATGTGGTGAAGATCATGGAAACCCGTCCGCTTAGTAAAACAAAGCGTTGGAGATTAGTAGAAGTAGTAGAAAAAGCGAAATAAATTATTTCTGACTTGCCTACCGGGCAGGCAGGTTTGGGATTTGAGATTTGTAATTCTTTTCGAATTCTAAATATCAAATCTGAAATTTCAAATTTCAAATTGTAAAAGATGATTCAGCAAGAAAGCAGATTAAATGTAGCTGACAACAGCGGTGCCAAAGAAGTACTTTGTATAAAGGTGCTTGGTAACAGCGGTCAGGACTATGCTAAAATAGGCGACAAGATTGTAGTAACAGTGAAGGATGCAATTCCTGCAGGCGGTATCAAAAAAGGTACTGTATCTAAAGCAGTAATTGTTCGTACCAAAAATAAGTTACGCAGAAAAGATGGTTCTTATATCCGTTTTGATGATAACGCTGTTGTGTTATTGAACAATTCTGATGAACCACGCGGCACACGTATTTTCGGGCCGGTGGCAAGAGAATTGCGTGATAAAGGCTATATGAAAATTATATCCCTGGCGCCAGAAGTATTATAGAAAAAGCTGAATGCTGAAAGCTTAACGCTGAAAGCAGGAAGTAAAAAATAAAATTTCAGCTAAGCGTTTAGCGTTTGGCATTAAGCATTAAGCATAAAAAAATGAGTACAAGATTTAAACCCAAATTCAACATCAAGAAAGGCGACACAGTTGTTGTGATCACCGGTGATGATAAAGATTTGAAAAAACCACGTAAGGTATTAGAAGTGATAGTTGATAAAGGACGTGTTGTGATTGAAGGTGTGAACATCATCACTAAACATACCAAACCAAGTGCACAAAACACTAAGGGTGGTATCGTTAAGATAGAAGCGCCGATCAACATCAGCAACGTACAGTTGTGGGATGCGAAAACAAGCGCTGCTACTAAAATTAAACGTACCAGAGTGGAAGGTAAATTAGTTCGTGTATCAAAAAAATCAGGGGAGGTAATTAAATAATGAGTACCGTAAAATATTCTCCGAGGTTAGCAGATAAGTACAAAAAAGAAGTTGTACCTGCTTTAGTAAAAAAGTTTGCTTATACAAGTATCATGCAAGCTCCAAGATTAGAAAAAATTTGCATCAATCGTGGTGTGAACGGCGCTGTCACTGACAAGAAATTAGTAGATGTTGCTGTTGGTGAATTAGAACAGATCACTGGTCAAAAAGCTGTTGCTACTTTTTCTAAGAAAGATATTTCTAATTTTAAATTACGTAAAGGAATGCCGATCGGGGCAAGAGTTACTTTACGTGGTGAAAAAATGTACGAGTTCTTAGACAGGTTAGTTTCTATCGCTTTGCCACGTGTTCGCGATTTCAAAGGTGTTAGTGATAAAGCATTTGATGGCCGTGGCAATTATACATTGGGTGTTACTGAACAAATTATTTTTCCTGAGATCGATATCGATAAAGTAAATAAGATTACCGGAATGGATATCACTTTGGTAACCACTGCACAAAGCAATGAAGAAGCATACGAATTATTAAAAGAATTGGGTATGCCATTCAAAAACATTAAAAAAGACAATAACTAATAATAATATCAGATGGCAAAAAAATCAATCATAGCCAGACAGGCAAAGCGTGAAAAGCTGGTTGCCAAGTTTGCAGAAAAACGTACTGCTTTAAAAGCAGCAGGTGATTATGCAGCTTTGGATCTGCTTCCTAAAAATGCATCGCCTGTACGTTTAAAAAACCGTTGTCAATTAACCGGTCGTCCAAAAGGATACATGAGATACTTTGGATTGTCGAGAGTTATGTTTCGCGACATGGCTTTGAACGGAAAAATTCCGGGCGTAAAGAAAGCAAGCTGGTAATATTTCACTATAACTTCCCGATGTATCGGGATGCATAGAAACAACATTTTGAACTGAATTAATTTTAATAAACATGGTAACTGATCCTATTGCAGACTTTTTAACAAGGATTCGTAATGCTCAAATGGCCGGTCACAGACTGGTTGAAATTCCTGCTTCAAATTTGAAGAAGAGAATTACTGAGATTTTGTATGAACAAGGTTATATCTTAAAATACAAATTTGAAGATGATACCAAGCAAGGGCTAATCAAGATTGCATTGAAATATGATGCAGCTACAAAACAGCCGGCTATTCGTTCTTTAGAAAGAGTTAGCCGTCCGGGTTTGCGTCAATATGCAAAGCCCGCAGAAATCAAAAGAGTAATCAATGGTTTGGGTGTTGCTATCGTTTCTACTTCTAAAGGAGTATTAACTGATAAGCAAGCAAAAGCTCAGAACATTGGTGGGGAAGTGCTTTGTTATATCTATTAAAAAATATGTTTTGATCTGATCATCAAAACAGTAAAAATATTTTCTGATACATTAAGCTGTTTCCTATACAGGCTGATCGGTCAGAAAAAACAAAAATTAAAAATCATAAATAGAATTTATTATGTCTCGTATAGGTAAAAAACCGGTTGCCATTCCTAAAGGTGTTACAGTAACAGTTGGTGCTGATAATATTATCACCGTAAAAGGACCTAAAGGCGAATTGAAACAAGCCATTGATCGTGATATTACTGTTGAAGTGAAAGCGGATGAAGTTGTTTTCAATCGTCCCACAGATCAGATCCGTCACCGCGCCATGCATGGATTGTATCGTGCATTGGTTGGTAATTTAGTGAAAGGTGTAACTGAAGGATATAAAAAAGAATTGGAATTAGTGGGTGTGGGTTTTAAAGCTGCGAATCAGGGTAATATCCTTGATCTTGCTTTAGGATATTCCCACAATATCATTTTCGAAGTTCCTAAAGAGTTAACAGTTGCTACTGCTACTGAAAAAGGAAAGAACCCAACTATTTCTTTGGCAGGTATCGACAAACAATTATTAGGTCAGGTTGCTGCAAAACTGAGAGGCTTACGTAAACCAGAACCATATAAAGGTAAAGGTGTGAAATACAGTGATGAGATTCTGAGAAGAAAAGCAGGTAAAGCAGCAGGTAAATAAATCAAATAAAAACAAACCTTCCGGCAGCATCGGAAGTGGTAAATAGAAAAACAATGAACAGTAAATTAGTACAGAGACAGAAGATCAGATACCGCATCCGCAAAAAGGTTGCAGGTACTGCTGTAAAGCCACGCCTGTCTGTATTCAGAAGCAATGCAGAAATATATGCTCAATTGATTGATGATGATAATGGTGTTACACTTGCATCTGCATCATCACTTGATAAAGATATCCTTGCTCAAAAAGTAACTAAGATTGAGAAATCAAAATTGGTGGGTGCAAAAGTAGCATTGAAGGGAAAAGAGCTGGGTATTGAAACTTGTGTGTTTGACAGAGGTGGCAACTTATATCACGGTCGTGTGAAATCAGTTGCTGACGGTGCAAGAGAAGGCGGTCTTAAATTTTAATTCACGAACATTAATAATCGTTAGATAAATGTCTAAACTAAACGAAAATAAAGTAAAAGCCGGCGGCGATGTTGAACTGAAAGACAAGGTTGTTGCCATTAACCGTGTTGTAAAAACTACAAAAGGTGGACGTACATTCAGTTTCTCTGCATTGGTAGTTGTGGGTGATGGAAATGGTGTTGTTGGACAAGGTTTAGGAAAAGCAAAAGAAGTACAGGAAGCAATTGCGAAAGGTATTGATGATGCTAAAAAGAATTTAGTGAAAGTGCCTATCATGCATGGAACTATTCCGCATGAGCAATTAGCAAAAGCTGGTGCTGCAAAAATATTAATTAAACCAGCTGCACATGGAGCCGGTGTAATTGCAGGTGGCAGTATGCGTGCTGTATTGGAAAGTGCCGGTATTACCGACGTTTTGGCAAAGAGTCTTGGTTCTGCTAATCCTCATAATGTGGTAAAAGCAACTATCAAAGCTTTGACTTTATTAAGAGAACCCATTCAGGTTTCTAAAACGCGCAGAATTAAATTAAGTAAAGTATTTAACGGATAAGGCGATGAAAAAGATTAAGATAACACAAATAAAAAGCGGCATTGACAGATCTGAGCGTCAAAAACAAACTTTGATCGCATTGGGTTTGAAAAAAATGAATGCCTCTAAAGAAGTGGAAGCAACTCCTCAAATTCTCGGAATGGTGAATAAAGTTAGCCATTTGGTAAAGGTTGAAGAAGTAGCTTAAAATATTTTTGAATTTTAAATGTTGAATGATACATGGCTTCTGCCACATTCAACATTTATCATTTACAATTAGTAATAATAAATTGCGAGGGGTGATTCCCCGTAAGTTCAAAATCAATTCAACATGAAACTACACACATTAAAACCTGCAGAAGGTTCAACTCACAAAGCAAAAAGAATAGGTCGCGGTGAAGCCAGCGGTAAGGGTGGTACATCAACACAAGGTAATAAAGGTGGACAAAGCCGTGCGGGTTATTCACGCAAGAACCAGTTTGAAGGAGGTCAAATGCCTCTTCAACGTCGTGTTCCTAAACGTGGATTTAAAAATAACAATAAGATTACTTATAAAGTTTTCAATTTAGGTCAGATAGATCAACTGCAGGAAAAATATGCATTTGTTGAATTCTCTGCAGAAAATTTATATATCAACGGATTAATTAGCCGTACTGATAAAGTAAAAATTTTAGCTACCGGTGAATTGAAGGCTAAGCTTTCTTTTAAAGTAAATGCTATTAGTGAAAAAGCAAAAGTTGCAATTGAAACAGCGGGTGGAAGCGTTGAAATAATAAAGTAATTACAGTAACTTTCCAGACGCATTAACTATGCGTCTTTTTGGTTTTAGCGCATTAACTTTTTAACTACAGAATCAGTGAAAAAATTAATTCAAACATTCAAGAATATATGGGCCATCGAAGAGTTGCGTAATAAAATTATCGTAACTCTTGCATTGGTTTTTGTATATCGTTTAGGTAATCATATCGTATTGCCTGGTATCAATCCTAATTTATTGGATCAGGCGAAATTAAGTGCATCCAGTAAAGGTTTGCTGGGATTGTTTGATGCATTTGCAGGAGGCGGATTCAGTCAGGCTTCCATCTTTGCATTAGGAATCATGCCTTATATTTCTGCATCTATCTTTATGCAGTTGATGACTATATTGGTTCCTCAATTACAAAAAATTCAGAAAGAAGGAGATAGTGGACGAAAGAAAATTAATCAGTGGACACGTTATCTAACTATTATTGTTACTGCATTTCAGGCAGCAGCATATATTCAATACTTAACTAATCCGCAAGGTGGTTATGCACAGGCAATATTATTAGACAGAGTTAGTTTCACTTTTGTTACGATCGTTGTTTTATCTGCAGGTACTATGTTTGTAATGTGGTTGGGTGAAAGAATTCAAGATAAAGGAATTGGTAATGGTACATCCATCATTATCATGGTTGGTATCTTAAGTCGTTTGCCACAAAATATTTTACAAGAGTTTAGTGCAAAGAGTCAGAAAGCCGGTGGCGGGTTGTTGATTTTCTTAATTGAAATTGCGATACTCGTTGCAGTTATTTTAGGATTAATTATCCTTGTGCAGGGCGTAAGAAAGATTCCGGTTAATTATGCAAAACAAATTATCGGTAACAGACAGTTTGGTGGTGCCAGACAATTTCTTCCTGTAAAAGTGAACAGTGCCGGTGTAATGCCGATCATCTTTGCGCAAGCCATTATGTTCTTACCTACATTGGTATCATTCACAAATATTGATTCAGCAAAAGGTATTGTGCGGATCTTTAATGATCACAGCAATCCTTGGTATATGCTGATCTATTCTGTAATGGTAATTGGATTTACATTTTTATACACTGCATTAATCTTTAATCCTAAACAAATTTCTGAAGATCTGAAACGCAACAACGGTTTTATCCCGGGTGTTAAACCTGGCCAACCAACTGCTGATTATATTGGATCGATCATGGATAGAATTACATTGCCTGGTGCAGTGTTCTTAGCCATTGTAGGTATCATGCCGGGCTTTGCACAACGTTTGGGAGTAACACAAGCATTCAGTACTTTCTTTGGGGGCACTTCATTGTTGATCATGGTAGGTGTAATCTTAGATACATTGCAACAAATCGAAACTTATTTATTGATGCGTCAATACGATGGTTTGATGAGCAGTGGTCGTGTACAGGGAAGACAAACCGTTTCGCCAACTACTATTTAAAATAAAAAGACTGAACTTTGTAAACCTGTTGGGAAATTTATTCCGGCAGGTTTATTTTTTATCATGACACGCAGAGATAATATGATGATCTATAAAACAGATGCAGAAGTTGCTTTAATGAAAGAAGCTGCCGTTTTAGTAAGTAAAACACTTACTGAAGTTGCTAAAATTTTGAAGCCCGGCGTAACCACGATGCAGATAGATAAATTGTGTGATGAATATGTAAGAGATAATAAAGCAATTCCTTCTTTTTTAAATTATAACGGATATCCATATTCAGTTTGTGCAAGTGTGAATGAAGTCGTGGTGCATGGATTCCCAAATAATGTTGCATTAAAAGAGGGTGACATAGTTTCGATTGATATGGGTGTAATATTAAATGGTTGGCATGGCGATCATGCATATACATTTATTTTAGGTGAGGTGAGTGATGCAATCATGCAATTAGTAAGAGTAACAAAAGAGAGTTTATACAAAGGAATTGAAAAAGCAATTGTTGGGAATAGATTAGGTGATATCTGTTACGCCATACAGGAGCATACGGAAAAAAAATATGGTTACGGTGTAGTACGGGAATTGGTGGGACATGGCTTGGGAAGATCATTGCATGAAGATCCGCAGGTACCTAATTACGGCAAACGAGGCAATGGTCCGATATTGAAAGAAAATTTAGTATTGGCAATAGAACCGATGATCAATTTGGGAACAAAAGATGTAGTTACTGAAAGTGATGGATGGACCGTAAGAACCAAGGACCATAGGACTTCCGTGCATTTTGAACATGATGTTTGTGTAAAGAAAAATAAAGCATTGATATTATCTGATTACAGCATCATTGAAGCTGCAGAAAAAGCCAATACGAATTTGAATTCAAAATATTATTAACCACAAACCCTCTTTCAAAGAGGGTTTTTCGTTTCTTGCAGTATGCAACAAAAATTGATCGTTATAGGAGGAGGTGCAGCGGGTTTTTTCTGTGCGGTTAATGCAGCAAGGATGAATCCTTTTTTGAAGGTTACTATCATCGAAAAAAATAATAAAGTTCTCAGTAAAGTGAAAGCGAGCGGCGGCGGACGTTGCAATGTTACCCATGCTTGCTTTGAGATCGATGAACTTGTAAAAAAATATCCACGCGGACAAAATTTTTTAAAAAAATCATTTCATTGGTTCAATACAACAAATACGATCGAATGGTTTGAAGAAAGAAATGTACAATTGAAAACAGAAGCTGACGGTAGGATGTTTCCTATTACCAACGATTCACAAACCATTATTGATTGTTTATTAAGGGAAGCAACAAAATATAATGTTGAGTTGATATTGAATAGTGAAGTGAAAGAAATTGTTAAGGAAAATAATTCCTTCAAACTCACGACTCAAGATTCACGACTTTTATCTTGCAACTTTCTCTGCATTGCCTGTGGCGGTTATCCCAAATCATCGCAGATGGAATGGTTGCAAAATACCGGGCATTCTTTTGAAACTCCTGTACCTTCTTTATTTACATTCAATATTCCCAATAATAAGATCACAGAATTAATGGGCGTAAGCGTAGAAAATGCAACCGTAAAAATTGCAGGAACAAAATTGCAGGAACAAGCCCCATTATTAATTACGCATTGGGGAATGAGTGGTCCGGCTGTTTTAAAATTATCAGCTTGGGGTGCCAGACAATTAGCAGATAAAAATTATCATTTTGAAATAACAGTGAATTGGTTGGGCAACAGAAATGAAAATGGGTTGAGAGATGAATGGTTATTTTTCAGAGATCGATTTGCTTCACAAAAAATTGGCAATAAAAACCCTTTTGAATTGCCCAATCGTTTGTGGTCGTATTTGTTGAAAGAAAGCTTTATTGATGAATCACTTCGTTGGGCAGAATTAACTTCGAAACAACAAAACAAATTAATTCAAACATTGACTGGGCAAGCATTTCAGGTAAAAGGTAAAACAACATTCAAGGAAGAATTTGTTACTTGTGGAGGCATCAAATTAAATGAAATTGATCCCAACACGATGCAAAGTAAAATTGTGCCGCATTTATTTTTTGCAGGAGAAATTACAAATGTGGATGGAGTGACCGGTGGCTTTAATTTTCAAAATGCTTGGACGGGTGGATGGATTGCTGCAAAAGAAATAGCAGAAATGTCTAATCATCAATCAATTTAAGTCAATTCATATTATAACAAACTTGAAAATGGGTATAAAAAAATCATCCAGAAATTTCCGGATGACTTTTTTATAATACGCAACAAATTCTATCCTTTTGGTTTAGCGGCATCTTTATTTGCTTTATAACGCATGTCAGGTGTGCCATCTTTTTTGGTTGGGCCTGCTGCAGGTTTAGCAGCATCTTTATTTGCCTTGTAGCGCATGTCAGGAGTACCATCTTTTTTTGTTGGTCCGGCAGTTGCAGGAGCAGCGGCTTTGGCTTTCTCCGCAGGTTTTGCAGTAGCAGCAGTGGCGGCAGGTTTTGCCTTTTCAACAGATTTAGTAGCTTCTTTTTTAACAGGTGCTTTTGCATCCTTTTTTTCTTGTGCAATGATCACAGTAGCCATGCATATAACTGCAATTAAGAGAGCAAAGATTTTTTTCATATACAAGTGGTTTTTTTAGATAACTAAAATAAGAAAATAAGTCACATGAACAATTAGTAACTAGCTTATATTAACGTTAACAATCCGGGTGACTGAAATCAGTTTTGCAATCATAAATATTTCTACCTTTGATTACTAATGAAAAAGTTTACGCTCATATTGGCTTCATTCTTTTACATGCTTTCCATTCTCGGAATCGGCATTCATAAAGATTATTGCTGCGGTAAACTACGTGCTACTACTTTCTTTTATCATCAGTCTGATAAGAAAAATTGCAAAGGAAAAGCAATGTCGGGCTGCTGCAGGACTGAGAATGCATTTTATAAATTAAATGACAGTCACGAAACAGCAACCGCAATCATTTTGCATTCAATTCATCCTGAATCAAATGGTTTAACTTATCAGGAGTTTAAGGAAATATTTTTTACCTCATCTACTGCTTACCTTTTCGATCATACCAATGACCCTCCCGAAAGTAAGCGTGTTCCTGTTTATTTATTGAATTGTAATTTCAGAATTTGACCCTTCACGTTCGAGTTGTCAACAAAATTATTTGTGTTGACTTTTTATTTGTTTAATTACCAAACGTGAAAGATGAAATATATTATACTATGCCTGATTTTAATAAACATTGATCTAAATATTCAGGCACAATCCAATAAAGATTCTTCAGTAACCATTAAGGTATTCGGTAATTGTATTCAATGCAAAACGAGGATAGAAGCAGCATTAAAAACAAGAGGTGTGCACAGTGCTGTTTGGAATATTGATACAAAATTATTAGCACTAAAATATGATCCTACAATTATTTCAATGGATAAGATTCATCAAAAAATTGTAGATGTTGGTCATGACACCGAATTAAGAAATGCAAAAGATAAAACCTACAATACTTTGCCGGACTGCTGTTTATACAGAGACAATGGAATTGCACCTGCAAAAATTGATTCGGTTTTGAATCTCTCTGCAACCAATAACAATTTTATTAAAGGGATCGTACTGGAAGAAGATAAAAAAGGAAACTTTAAACCATTGATCGCAGCATCGGTTGCTTGGGTACACTCCAATACAGGAACAGTTACCAATGAAAATGGTGTCTTTACTATTAAAAGAAATGAACGGTCAAACCTATTAGGAATCAGTTATACCGGTTATCAGGCTGATACGCTAAAAGTGGGTGATCAATCTTTAGTAAGGATCATACTGGCATCTAATAAACAATTAAAAGATGTTACAGTTACTGCAAGACAAAGATCAATGTACGCATCTAACATTTCACCCGTAAAAACAATTGTCTTTGGCGAGAAAGAATTATTAAAAGCTGCTTGCTGTAATTTGAGTGAAAGCTTTGAAACCAATCCTTCGGTGGATGTTTCTTATAGTGATGCCATCAGCGGTTCCAAACAAATTCAATTGTTAGGTCTTTCCGGAATTTATACGCAGCTTACAGTTGAAAATATGCCCGGTCCGCGTGGCATTGCAACCGCAACAGGATTGAGTTTTATTCCGGGAACATGGATCGAATCGATTCAGTTGACAAAAGGAACTGGTTCTGTTGCCAATGGTTATGAAAGTATTGCAGGACAAATCAATATTGAAGAAAAGAAACCCGAAAAAAGTGAAAAATTGTATGCCAATATTTATGTGAATGAAGTGGGTAAAACAGATTTGAATTTGAACATTTCGCAAAAGCTGAACAATAAATGGAGCACTGCTTTATTGATGCACTACGATTTTCTCAACAACAAATCATTAGATCAAAACAATGATGGTTATCGTGATATTCCTTACGGCAGTTTATTTACTATTTTGAACAGATGGAAATTCGATAACGGTAAAGGTGTGATGGTTCAGTTTGGCGTGAAAGTATTGACAGATAATAAAACGGGTGGTGAATTAAGTTTCAATCCTTCTACAGATAAATTAACGACCAATTCTTATGGATTGGGTTTGCAAACAGAACGTTATGAAGCATTCGGAAAGATCGGTTATGTATTTCCCGGAAAAAAATATAAAAGCGTTGGTTTGCAATTAGCTGGTTTCTCTCATAATCAATACGATTATTTTGGTCTAACGAAATACAATGCGCAGCAACAAAACTTTTACAGCAATTTGATCTATCAATCCATCATCGGAACAACTGCACATAAATTCAGAACGGGATTGAGTTTTTTATACGATTCTTATAATGAAGATCTGAATACAAATAATTACAAAAGAAAAGAAATAGTGCCCGGTGCTTTTTTTGAATACACATTTACTCCTAATGATAAATTCACGATGGTTGCAGGCTTACGTGCCGATCATGATAATTTAGTCGGTGCTTTTTTAACACCGCGTTTAAATCTTCGTTATCAATTCACACCAACAACAACGGTTCGATTTAGTGGAGGAAGAGGTCAGCGTACAGCAAATGTGCTCGCGGAAAACACGGGCATATTAGCAAGCAGCAGAATTATTCAATTGCCAACAGATCACATCAACAATCATTATGGATTTAATCCGGAAGTGGCATGGAATGAAGGTATCAGTATTGATCAAAAAATTAAATTAAATACACGAGATGGAAATATCAGTTTTGATTATTTCAGAACAGATTTTAAAAATCAGGTAGTGAATGATATGGATCAATCAGCAAGAACAGTCAGCTTTTATAATTTACAAGGACAATCATTTTCAAATGCTTTTCAAATCGAATTGAATTATGAGTTGGTGAAAAGATTGGATGTTCGTATGGCTTATCGTTTGTTTGATGTACAAACAACTTATCATAATGAACTGATGGAAAGACCATTGATTGCTAAAGACAGAGCGTTTATTAATCTGGCGTACGAAACAAAAAGCAAATGGAAATTTGATTATACGATTCAATGGACAGGCGCAAAACGATTGCCTTATACCGGTGATAATCCTGCACAATTTCAATTGAGTAATTATTCTCCATCATTTGTTTTGATGAATGCACAAGTAAGTAAAACATTTGATGTATTTGATATCTATTTGGGTGCAGAAAACATAACAGATCAGCGGCAGAATAATCTGATCATTGACGGAGCACATCCATTCGGTAATTATTTCGATGCATCCATTGTTTGGGGTCCCGCTGTGGGTAGGATGATCTACGGCGGTTTGCGTTTTAAAATTAAGTAGGAAGAAGTCAAAAGGCTTAAGGAAAAGGCAGGTGTGAATGATTGGGCCAAAAAGTCCCATAAAGTTCAGGACGTAGAAGAGTGCGACGCAACCACAGCTTGGGTTTTAGCTGATTGCCGGTCAACAAAAAAATAGCCATAAAAATACCTTTTTTCGGGTGTTTAACCCTACCTTTGCCACCCCGAATTAAAACCATCGGGATTTTTTATGAATCTTATTAATAAACAATTAAACGCAGATGCACAGGAGAGTGCTGCAGCACCAGCCGCAGAACCTACTACTGCGACAACAAATGTACCTGTAGTTGAGCCTGTTGCTGAAACAGTAGCTGCTCATGATGATTTTGACTGGAGCATCGACAAACGTAACGTTAGTAATTACGACGATGTTCAGCGTAAAAAGTATGATAAAGTGTATGAAGACACTTTCGTACAAATTAACGATGGAGAAATTTTAAAAGGAGATGTGGTTGGATTAACTAAAACTGATGTTGTGATCAACATTGGATTTAAAAGTGATGGTTTGATCTCTTTGAATGAATTCCGTGATGTACAAGGTTTGAAAGTTGGCGATCTTGTTGAAGTGATGGTGGTTGAAAAAGAAGACAGAGATGGTAATCTTCACCTGAGCCGTAAATCTGCCCGCATCTATCGTGCCTGGGAAAGAATTATGGAAGTTCATAAAACAGGAGAAGTGATCACCGGAACTGTTACCAGCAAAACAAAAGGTGGATTGATCGTTGATGTATTTGGTATGGAAACTTTCTTACCGGGTTCTCAGATCGATGTGAAACCTGTAACTGATTACGATCAGTTTGTTGGAAAAACAATGGAATTCAAAGTTGTTAAGATCAATGAAACAATCAAGAATGCCGTTGTATCTCACAAAGCATTAATTGAAAGCGATATCGAAGCACAACGTGCAGAGATCATGAGCAAATTAGAAAAAGGACAAGTATTGGAAGGAACTGTAAAGAACATTACAGACTTCGGTGCTTTCATGGATCTGGGTGGCTTGGATGGTTTATTATACATCACCGATATTTCATGGGGAAGAATTTCTCACCCAAGTGAAGTGGTGAAGATGGATCAGAAATTACAGGTGGTTGTGTTAGACTTTGATGATGATAAGAAACGCATCAGTCTTGGTTTAAAACAATTGACTCCGCATCCTTGGGATGTATTACCTGAAGGTTTAGCTGAAGGAACTGTAGTGAAAGGTAAAGTAGTGAACATTGAAGATTACGGTGCATTCTTAGAAATTCAACCGGGTGTTGAAGGTCTGGTACATGTAAGTGAAATTACATGGGCTAACACACCAATCAATGCAAAAGAATTCTTCAAATTAGGAGATGAGTATTCTGCAAAAGTTGTTACGTTAGATAAAGATGCCCGTAAGATGAGTTTGTCTATCAAACAAATGACTGAAGATCCCTGGAGCACTATTGAAACAAGATTCCCTGAAAAGAGCAAACACAAAGGTTTGGTTAAGAACATCACTCCTTACGGTGTATTCGTTGAATTAGAGCCCGGTATTGGCGGAATGATCCACATCAGCGATTTAAGCTGGTTGAAACGTTTCAATCACCCAAGCGATTATGTAAAAGTTGGTGAACATATCGACATTATCATTCTTGGCATTGATAAAGAAAACCGCAAACTGCAATTAGGACATAAACAATTGGAGGAAGATCCTTGGAATGCCTTGGAAGATACATTTGCTATCGGATCAATACATGAAGGAACTGTAACACGCAAAGATGATAAAGGCGCGTTGGTACAATTGCAATATGGATTGGAAGGTTTTGCTCCTAACCGTCACTTGAATAAAGAAGATGGCAAACAGGTTCAGGCTGATGAAACTGCTCAATTTGTTGTGATCGAATTTGATCGTAACGAAAAGAGAATTGTGTTGAGTCATGCAAGAATTTGGGAACAGGCTGTTGCTGAAGAAAAAGAAGCAGTGAAGAAAGAAGCAAGAGCAGAAACCGAAAAAACTAAGAAAGCGGTTAAGAATATTCAGGCAAAAGTTGAAAAAGCAACTTTGGGCGACTTAGGTGCGCTGGCTGATATTCGTGCTAAATTAGAAGGCGGCGAAGAAGAAGCAGCTAAATAAGTTGTAAGTTATAAGTACTAAGTTATCAATAAAGCCATCTCGTTAATTCGGGATGGCTTTTTTATGTAAAGCTTTTGTTTTTCAATGAAACTGTTGTTGCCTTCGAATCATTCACTGAATGATTCGCACACTTCGGCGTTCTGAAGATTTTTCAACAAATAAATAATGACTATCCATTCACCAAATTAAAATGCAATTCCCCAAAATTTTGCAGAGAAGATAATTTCAAATCGGCTGCAGCCCATCGTTCTTCTTTTAATTGCGCATGATGCGGAACGATCACACATTTCATTCTGGCAGCTTTAGCAGCGATCATTCCGTTAAATGAATCTTCAAAACAAATACACTCGAAAGGAGAACTGTTTAATTTCTCGGCACAGTTCAAATATACTTGCGGATTTGGTTTGCCGAATTCCAAGTCTTCAGCAGAAGCTGTTGCCTGTACATATTTTTCCAATTGCAATAATTCAATCACCAGATCAATCAATGCCTGCGGCGAAGAAGTTGCCAATCCTATCTTGAAATTCTTTTTGTGAAAGAAATCAAATATGTAAGGAACGCCGGGTAAAATGATCGGATTCTTTTTTATTTTTTCTAAAACAACGCGTATAATATTTTCTGCAACTTTTGGTACTTCAGTTTCTGCGATTTCAAAAAAAGCCAACCACTGCTCTACAAACTCTTTTGTTCTTAATCCGGTAGAAGAGAGGTATTGTTCATTACTGAGTTTGATATAGTATGCTTCAAATACTTCTGCAGTTGCTTCCTGCCACAAGGGCTCACTGTCGATCAGTAAGCCATCAATATCGAAAATAACCGTGTTTAATTGCATGATCTGTTTTTAATGATTGCAAATGTATTTGCATCAAATGAAACTAACAGAATTTTAAAACAATAACGCATAGTTCATCAATTACATTACATTTCTTATATTGCAAATCATTGTCTGCCAAAACTAACTGAAATGAAATTAAGTGAGAGACTTAAGCATGTAAAGATCGTTCGCTCATTAATATACGGAGTGGTGGGTGCTGCAACTTATCCGGGTTTGGTGCTCGTAAATAAGATCAGTATTCAGGGCACTGAACATCTTAAAAACCTTCCCAATAAAAATGTATTATTTGTCAGCAATCATCAAACTTATTTTGCTGATGTAATTACTTTCATCCATATTTTTTGTGCCGTTAAATGGAGAAAGCAAAACAGATTAGGCCTTCCGTATTATTTGATCAATCCCTTCACCAATTTATATTTTGTTGCTGCTGAAGAAACCATGAAAGGCAGTTGGATAAGTCGCTTATTCATTTTGGCAGGGGCCTTAACGGTTAAGCGTACCTGGCGTGCTGAAGGTAAAGAAGTACAACGCGGATTAGACCCATCAGATACCCGAAAAATAAATAAAGCATTGGAAAATAATTGGGTCATTACTTTTCCGCAAGGCACCACCAAACCATTTGCACCGGGAAGAAAAGGAACAGCATATATCATCAAAAATAATCAACCGATTGTAATACCCGTTGTAATCAATGGGTTTTGGCGGGCATTCACTAAGAAAGGACTGAGCTTTAAAAAGAAAGGTTCTTTATTAAGCATTCGATTTAAAGAACCTCTTGTGATTGATTACTCACAAGGTATTGATGAAATTTTAGAACAGGTGATGGACTCGATCGAACAAAGCAAAAAATTCATGATGAAAGGAAAACATCATTTAATTAATGCTTTGGATAAATAATTTTTAAGGATGTGGAGTAAAGAATGCTTTTAATTCACTTGCATCATCCGGTTTCATCTTCCCGCTTAATATTAATCGAAGTTGTCTTCTTCTTAATGCACCTTCATGTATTTTTTTCTCATGCTCACTTTCAGGAATAACAGGCGGAACAGGCCTTGGCTTTCCGTTAGGATCTAATGCAACAAAAGTAAAGAAGGCTTCATTGCTCTCATATTGATATTGATGCAAACTGTCTTCGCCCCAAACCTGCACATGCACTTCCATCGAAGTATTGAATGCCCTTGCTATCTTCGCTTCAATATGAACAATATTGCCCAGCTTGATGGGGTTCTTAAAACTTAAATGATCCACGCTCGCTGTCATGCACGGCGTGTTGCAATGTTTCATTGCGGCCATTGCAGAAGCAATATCCATCCAATACATCAATCGCCCACCCATCAAATTACCGAATGTGTTGGTATCATTCGGTAATACAATTTCATTCATCACTGTAAAACTTTCAACTGCTTTTTTTCCTTCCATGAAATATTATTTTAGTGCTAAGTTAATTTTTAAAAATGAATGTTTGACCAACTGCATATCTTTTGGCGACTATTCTTGCGTCGCACTCTTGTGCGCTTTGTTCTTTATGCAGCAATTAAATAATTACATTCTCTAAAGTTTTCAAATAAGCATCATCCACATCAGCACCAATTCCAAAACCATCGGGAAGAATTAATTTCATGCCATCGTAACTCATTCCATTGATAACAGGATCTGCCAATTGACCTAATAAACAAGTATCCAAATCGTAAAATTTTATGTTCTTGTTTGCCATTGCAAAATGAACATTGGCAGTTAATGCTAACCTGCTTTCCAACATACTTCCTAACATACAAGACATATTATTCTTTTCGGCTACAGCATTAATTTTTGTTGCTTCGTTAATACCGCCGCTTTTCGCAAACTTAATATTGATATAGGTTGCAGCGTTGTTTCTGATAATTCTTTCTGCATCATAATGCGTAAAAACGCTTTCATCGGCCATCACAGGAATGGGAGAGAGCTTGCAAAGCTGCGGTAATAATTCGTCATTATATTTTCGCATCGGTTGCTCACAAAACTGAATATTATAAACAGCTAATTGTTGCAAGGCTTTAACAGCATCATCAAACTCCCATCCTTGATTGGCATCAATCCGCAAAACAGTTTTTTCGCCAACTGCGTTTCTGATTTGTTTCATTCTTTCTATATCATCATCCACCTTTTTCCCCAATTTTACTTTGATCATGGTAACTCCATCATCCACAAATTTCTTGGCCGTTGCAGCCATATTTTCGGCTGAATCGATCCCAATGGTTAGATCGCTTTCCAATTCTCTTTTTTCACCGCCCAAAAACTTATACAAAGGCTGCTGTGCATGCTTTGCAGCAATATCATACAATGCCATATCAAATGCGCTTTTGGCCGTATAATTGCCTGCAATGAACAAATGCAACTCATTCAATCGGTCATCAATACGCAAGGCATCTTTTCCTTTCCATAATGTTGCAAAATCTTTTGACAGTTCAAAACAAGTATTTTGTGTTTCACCCGCGATCATAGGAAATGCTGAACATTCCCCCACACCAATGATACCTTCATCTGTATGAATCCTGATGAAGATATTTTGTGCGAAATGCATGGTACCTGTTGCAATGGTAAACGGCAGCATCGGGATGGCATATTTGTAGATTTCTGTCTTTGTAATTTTCATAATCATGTGAAATTGGCATGAAAGGTAAATAATTCGTGATTATATTCGGATCATGTTTTTCTCTCTTAAGAAATTGAGGGATAATGCTTCGCCATCATTTAAATTTTTGTAAGACAATATATCGCAAAGAAATAATGAATGATCGGGAACTGCTTGCCCTGCTTGAATTTGAAGTGGCTGTGCATTCATTTCAATTACTGCAATACAATCTTTTAAAATAGGAAACCCTTTCCATTCAGTTAATAATTTTCTTTTTTCTAACTGCTCCATTTTGTCAGTATTCTTTCCGGATTTCTTTCCTAACAATTCAACTAATCGATATTGATGGGTTGATAATATTTGCAAAACAAAGTGCGGATGAACTTGAATATTACTTAATGTTTGTGTGTTTTGATAGATGGCACAAATAAATTGCTTGGGTTGCAAGCTTACAGATTGCGCATAAGTGATGATATTCATGTTGGCTTTCCCATTTTTTTGTTTACTGCTGATAGAATAAACCGGTAGATCAACTCTGTTCCAGGGGCGCTTTGCCATTAATGTTTGTTTTGTTTATTACAACAAAATTGTCGGCTCGTTGTTGTATCTAATAAAATTTATTATGGAATCTTTAAAAGGAAAGAATATTTTAATAGTCGGGGCAACCGGTGGAATTGGCAATAAGCTGGTGAAGCTATTAGTAGCAGGTGGTGCGAATGTTTTTATTACAGGGAGAAATCTTGAAAAATTGAACGGCATTGCACTGGAGTATGGCATACCTGGAGCACACATTAAGCAGGCTGATATCAGCAACATGCAACAAGTAAACGAATTGAAAGAAGCGTTCTTCCAAACTTTTTCAACAATTGATATTTTGGTGAATGCTGCAGGCATTGGTATCATTAAACCTGTTGTAACCCTTTCTGAACAGGAGTTTGTAAAAACATTGCAGTATAATTTAATAGCTCCATTTTTATTGATCAAATCATTTTTGCCATCGATGCAAGAGCATAAAAGGGGATTGATCATTAATATTCCGGGTGTATTGGGTAAAGTACCCATGGCAGGAGCCGCAGCATACAGTGCAAGCAAATATGGATTAGTGGGAATGATGCAATGTATTAGAGAAGAAGTTAAAAGAACGGATATACGCATTACAAATTTATTTTTGGGAGGTGTAGATTCTTCCTTTTGGGATACAATTGATTTAAGAGTTCAGCGTGATAAGATGATCGTTGCAGAAGAAGCGGCCAAAGCCATTTGGTTCTTATGTCAGCAGCCCGTTAGCGGCGTTGTCAGCGAAATGGTATTGCAGCCGTTTAATCATCAGGCCATATAATGTATTCAATATTTTTTGGACAAAGCAGTAATGCACATTGCTGCACAAATGTTATTTTTTATTTTACTTACTGCTTCCGATATTCGCAATACCAATGATTGTACAATGAATATTTCTTTCGACAATACCGAAAATGCGTTTGCTTACAAAACAGACAAAGAATTAAAGCAATCAAAATTCTTATTTAATACAATGGATTATCCATTGTTTGTGCCCATTGGCACAAGGCTTACTCCTTTTCTGATGAAAACAGGGTTGCCGGTTCATGGTATTATACGCAACACGATCTTTAAGCAATTTGTTGGAGGAGAAACATTAGCAGAAACATCTGAAGTTGCTGCTACACTTGGTCAATATGGTGTACAGGTAATTTTGGATTACGGTGTTGAAGGAAAAGAAGGAGAAGAAAATTTTGAACACGCAGCCGATGTTTTTATTGATGTTATCAATTATGCAGCATCACAAACCAACATACCTTTTATCAGTATAAAAGTAACAGGGCTTGCAAGATTTTCTTTATTGCAAACTTTAAATGAAGCACCGAGATTACGCAGCGGTATTCATGATCACGAACTGGAAATTGATGAATGGGACAGGGTAAGAGACAGGATGTACCGTATCTGTGAAGTGGCTGCTGCAAAGAATATCGGCGTACTGATTGATGCAGAAGAGAGTTGGATACAGGATCCTGTTGACAGACTTTGTATGGAAATGATGGAACTGTTCAACAAAGAAAAAGCGATTGTTTATAATACTATTCAATTATATCGCCACGACAGGTTGCATTTCCTTAAACTTTCTCATCGTATTGCTAAAGAAAAGGGATTTATTCTGGGAATGAAATTGGTTCGCGGTGCATACATGGAAAAAGAAAGAGCAAGAGCATCTCAAAGAGGCTATCCGTCTCCCATTCAAATAGATAAAGAAAACACGGATAAAGATTTTAATGCTTCTGTTGAATATTGTATCGATCATATCAATGAAATTGCTGTGATCATTGCATCACATAATGATGCGAGTAATCTGTTAGGTGTAGAGTTACTCGAAAAGAACGGCTTGCCTTTCAATCATCACAACGTACATTTTTCGCAATTGTACGGCATGAGTGACAATATTACTTTCAATCTTGCAAAGACAGGATGCAATGTGAGCAAATATTTGCCGTTTGGCCCCATACGGGATGTTATTCCTTATCTGATGCGCAGAGCACAGGAAAACAGTAGCATGAGCGGGCAGACAGGAAGAGAATTAAGTTTGATCAGGAAAGAATTGAAAAGAAGAAAATCTGCATAAATATTAATCAGTTGAAAAAACAAAGACCCTCAATTTTTGGGTCTTTGTTTTTCTGAATCAAGTGAATAAAATTCATGGGTTTTCCATAGAAACAGGATATCAAAAAAAGGATCTGCAAAAATATCTGTCAAAAAAATTTTAAAAAATAGTACTAAACGAAATTTGCAGTAGCAGTTATTGCTACAAATCATCTCTACTTATTATGCCAACTGATTGGTGATGGCATATTTTGTAAGTTCAGCATTGGTTGACATCCGCATCTTTTCCAAAATACGTGAACGATATGTGCTGATGGTATGAATACTGAGCGACAATATTTCAGCGATCTGAGAAACTGTTTTTCCGGATGCAATTAATTTTAAAACTTCAAATTCTCTGTCTGAAAGTATTTCATGTAACTTCTTATTACTGTCTTCATTCGAATTAACATCTACCAATAATTCGGCTATTTCAGAAGTGATATATTTTCTGCCGCTAAGAATATGCTGCACAGCTTTTACCAATTCATCAGGTGCACTCTCTTTTGTAAGATAGCCCGCAGCACCTGCTTTCAGAGTTCTTACGGCATACTGTTCAGGTGCATGAACGCTTAGTATTAAAACAGGCTGTTTAGGTTTAGTTTCTTTTAATTCTTTTAATACTTCAATTCCTGTTTTACCGGGCATTGTAATATCTGAAATGATAATACTCCATTCCTGTTCCAGTGCTTTATCTAATAATTCAATGCCGTCAGAGGCTTCTTCAATTTGCGCAAATGGAAATGCGTCATTCAAAATATTTCTTAAACCTCTTCTTACTACGCTGTGATCATCGCCAATTAAAATAGTCATGATTGATTTTTTAGTCTGTTAAACTGAATCTTATTAAATGATCTTCACAGGATGGGCTTTTTTCTACAGGAACTTCAACGGTTAAACAATAAATACCGAACATCTAATAGCTTTTATTTCTTTGTTACAGTATTTGTAATTGTTTGATCCTGTAAAGTTCCGTTAGTTGAGTATGGAGTAAAATAGCTGATTGTATGAATAATTTGTAGTGAATATTGTACAATTTGTAGTTGATTTTACTACAAAAGAATTTCAATAACGCAATAGCAAAAAAAAAGACACTTTGCTTAAAGTATCTTTTTTTGGAGGTTATAAATGCCATTATGTATTATCTAATATTTTATTTAAGGGTATTGGATGCATAGGAGTTGATCGGGTCAACAACTGTTGCAGTTCTTGTATTTTTAGCAGTAGCAGTGTAAGTCTTGTTGGTCTGAACCAGATACTTTGCATATAAGTTCATCTGTGGTTTATCTGAATTACCTGAAGGTTCAATAGATAATGGATAATTTTTCCACCAACGGCCTGCGGCCCAATAACAACCGCCAATATTATTTTCACTAAGGTATTGCAGGAAATTATCCAGAACCGCTAACCAACGATTATCATTGCTGGGAACCCCGAATTCACCAACAAATCCTTTTTTATTATTTTTTTGAAGCCATTCAACAAAATGTTTGATCCTTTCAACGCCGGTCATTTCATTTGCACCGCTCGCTGCATAAGATCTTTTATATTCACCTGATCTATCTTCATCAAAATAACAGTGTGCATTAAACATCATTCTGTTTGCAGGGTCAATAAGGTTCTTCAATTGATCATTATATTCAACCCATGTTTCCGGTCCTGAGTAATTATCGCCATCAACCAAAATGTTATGTGTTCTGTCCACTTCCCTGATGCCATTGATAGCTTGTTGAGCAGATTCGAACCAGGAATAATTTTCCATGTGGTTGGGTTCGCTCATGATGCTGAAGGCATAAATATTTTTTCTGTTTCTTAATGCTGTTGCTAATTTTTTCCAAACATCTTTATAATTGGCGCGTGATACCATCTGGCTTCCGATGATATATTCTATGTTGTTAATCTTGTATCTTCCGTAATTCTGCATAATCAATGTAACTTGAATATCTCTTGCTGAACAGGCATCTAAAAATTTTTCTATCAGTGAAAGCTCTCTTACATCTAATGGGCCGCCCAATGTTCTCTGTATCCTTTCCCATCTGATGGGCAACTGAATGATCTGAACACCTTTTTTTGCAAAATAGGAAACTTCATTTTCTTCAGGATAGATATAGTTTGTGTTTAAAATTCCGGGAAGATTATTCTGGCCAAATTCTGCCCCGCAAAGCGTTACGCCAAAAGAACTCTGAGCAGGCTGTCCGTTTACAAATGAAACAACTGCCAATAAAAGAAACGCTATCAGAGTATTTTTTTTCATAATTATATTATATAAAATGTTAATATAATAAACCAAACTTTTGCCATAACCATTTTTTTTATTTCAGTCAGGGCAACAAGCAACCTGCTGAGAAATCATTCAATTCTCAGCCTTGCTAACATTCAGCAAAGAGCGGGGTGGGGGCAAAAAAATGAGCAAGCTGTATCCGATGGATACATTGCTTGCTCTTTGAACTACTTATAAGTACACCTGCCAGTATAATATAAATAGTTGCTGATACGAACTTCAGATACGACCCAATCGAAATGTGATATTTGAGTCGGATTTTTCATAGAAATTGGTTTAACTGGTTTTCAATAATGGATTTTAAACTCGGGACCTTTTTATTTTTCTTCAATTCTTAATGCTGTTCTGTTATCCTTTGTAATCATTTGCTGATGTAAAGGTGTTGCATATAAAAAAGTAGAACAATAGTGAATCGTGTGAAAAATAAGTAGTGTAAGGTGGAGAAGACGGTAGTCAATAAAACACAATGAGTAGTGTTTTTACTACATCAAATAATGAGGGATAATGACTTTGCTACTGTTTGCAGTTAAACAAGCTTATGCTCAATAGCATATTTGATAAGCTCAGTGTTGGAGTGCATGTGCATTTTATCTAAGATTCTTGCCCTGTATGTGCTGATGGTATTTACACTCAGGGACAGCATTTCTGCCATATCAGAAATACTTTTTCCTGCTGCAATTAATTTCATTACTTCAAATTCTCTGTCGGACAAACTCTCATGTGCTGCTTTATCAAAATTATCGCCGTAAGAATCGGCCAGTAATTCTGCAATTTCGGGAGTAATATATCTCTTGCCTCTTAATATATATTCAACGGCTTTCACTAATTCATCCGGCGCACTGTCTTTTGTCAGATAACCGGAAGCGCCGGCTTTAATGGCACGCACTGCATATTCTTCTGCAGCATGAACACTTAATACCAATATGGGTGTTTTTGGCGCAAACTCTCTTAATTCTTTAATGATTTCTACACCTGACCTTCCCGGCATTGTGATATCAGAGATGATAACTGTGTAGGTTTCTTTTGAAACTTTCTTTAAAAGATCAACGGCATCAGGCACTTCGTCTATCTGTGCATGAGGATATTCTTCATTTAAAATTAATCTTAAGCCTTTTCTTACAACGCTGTGGTCGTCGGCAATCAGGATTTTCATACAAGAATATTTTCAGTAAGGTAAATAATATTTATAATTCTACTTCAACTTTTATACGAGTACCGTTTTCATCAGAGCTTTCAATTTTCAGTTCACCATTGATCAGCAATGCCCTTTCCTGCATACCCAGCAATCCAAGAGACTTTGTTTTTTGTGAAGGATCGAAACCTTTGCCATTATCTTCAATAATCAAAATTATTTTCTTTTCCTCTTTTTTGATCGTACAATCTACTTTTGTTGCTGAAGCATGACGCATTACATTGGTCAATGATTCCTGGCAAATGCGGAACAGGTTTGTTTTTACATTGTCATTGAGTGTGATATCGCCTATTTCATTATCAAATTTGCACTGGATTGCTGTTCTTTTCTGAAAATCACCGCAATACCATTCAATAGCAGCTGTGAGGCCAAGATTATCCAATATGCTGGGTCTTAATTCCTGTGCAATTCTTCTTATTGAATTTACCATTTCACCCAGCTCTGCAATTGAATTGTCCATCTTCATGATTACTTCTTCATTCTCACCCTTTATTTTTTTCTTCATCCAACTCAGATCGATTTTAATAGCTGTTGCCATCTGCCCTAATTCATCATGAATCTCTCTTGCAATGTTTATTCGCTCTTCTTCTCTTGTATTTTGAATGTGCGATGCCAGGTTACGAAAACGATAATTCAACTTAATCAGATCTTGCTGAATTTTCTTTTGTTCAGTCACATCTTTAAAATAAACTGAAACACCTTCGGCTGAAGGATAAAAATGAAATTCTATCCAACTCTTTAAATTCGCAAAGAAGTCTTCGAAATAAATGTACTGCTGTGTTTTGACCGTTTTTTCATACGCTTTAAAAAAAGTATCACCGATTTCAGCTAACTCTACTTCCATATTTTTGCCAATCAATTCTTTCCAATTGCGTTTAAATATCTCTCCCGCCTTTTTGTTGATATAAGTGAAGCAGTTCTGATTGTTCAATGCAATGAACCCATCTGTTACCCTGCCGAAAACATCATTGAGCTCCTTGGTCTTTGCAATTACTTCCGTTTCCAATTTCTCATTAAAATTTTTCAGTTTACCTTCTAATTTTTTTATTTCGGTAATATCATTTACGATAATGATAAAACCTTTCGTGTTGCCGTTCTCTTCTTTCAGATAGGTTACAGAAATGGCAACTATAAAAACATCGCCCCCTTTTTTTCTATGTGTACTCTCGGTTTTAAAATAGCCCTGCTTTTCATACTGTGCAATATCCAGTTCTGAAAAAACCGGATGATAAGCGGGAAGAATTTGGTATTCAGTTTTGCCTATCAATTCTTTTTCTGTATAACCGTACATTTTTTCTGCGCCTTTATTCCAGCTTTTGATGCGAAAGTCTTTATCTGTGGTATAAATGGCATCATTTGATAATTCAATGATGGAAGCCAGATGCTTAATTTTTTCTTCTGCTTTTTTCTTTTCAGTAATATCAGAAAGAATAATTAAAAAATATCCATTTGAATTTTCGGCTGTTTTATAACTTAATGATACATCTACAATAATTTGTTCACCATCTTTATTGTAATGGGTTGATTCTTTTTTTAGAAAACTATTTTTTGAGAAATCAAATGTTTCAAAATCAATCAAAGTTTTTTTAATCTTTAATATATCCAGACTTTTTTTTCCGATAGCCTCATTTGCTGTGTACCCATATAGCTTTTCAGCACCTTTATTCCATGAAGTAATAACTGTTTCTTTTGTAGTAGTATAGATAGCATCTTCGGTTTGATTCAGCAATTCATGCATATAAATTAATTCTCTGTTCACCTTTTTTTGATAAGCAAGATCGATCTGAATTTTTCTGATAATAAATAAAACAGTAAGGAAAACAGCACCGATGCAGATGTAAAAAATAATTTTTAAGGCTTTGATTTCTTTAATGCTGTCATTGGACTGACTTTTTTTCTCCAGATTTTCGATGTATCCTACTTTATCAGCGATTAATTTTACAGAATCTATTTTTAGTTTGCTTTCATGTAAATAAAATGAATCTGTTGCTGCTGAAAATTTGTTCTTCTTTTTTGCTTCGATCATCTTTTCTGAAAAAGCGACACTATGGGTTATAGTATTTATAAAGCTGTCAATCCACATCTTTTCCTCAGGACTGTCCTGTTCTTCTTTTCTCAGAGCAGAAATTTTTTCTGCTATTTTTATTTTCTGCTGGCTGATTTCAATTTCTGATTTTTCTTTTGCGTAAAATGTTTCAGCAATTAACTCAAAATGAATTGCAAGAGAAGTTATCTGCTGAATTTCTAATAAATTATTCTCGGTTTGAATAAGCCCTTTTGTAGTATTGTCAACTTGCTTTACCTGATTCAGTGAGAGAATAACAACCAAGGCAATCACACATACAATGATGATTGTTGTTGCCGAAAGAATTTTCTTTTGTATAGGTATTTTCATAGAGGTGTAATTGTTTATGAAGATTGCTTTTACACCAAAAAGCATATGAATGTAATTTCTTTATTTTTCAACTGCAAATATTTTAGAAACAATGTAGCATATACGACTACATTGTTTTGTGGTTGTTTGGGTGAGGCTGATGAAAGGATTAATTAACAGTTAATCCCCAATAAAAATTTATTTCATCTGTTTTCTTTGCAGGTTCTTTACTTTGCAGCTATGCAGCAATATCACCAGCTTCTTCAGCATATTTTGGATAACGGTGTTTCAAAAACAGACCGTACAGGAACAGGCACTATCAGTTGCTTCGGGTATCAGATGCGTTTTGATCTGCAAAAAGGATTTCCGATGGTGACCACCAAAAAATTACACCTTAAAAGTATCGTTTATGAATTGCTTTGGTTTTTAAACGGCGATACCAATATCAAATATCTGAACGAACATGGCGTAAGCATCTGGAATGAATGGGCCGATGCCAATGGAGACTTGGGACCTGTATATGGCAAGCAATGGCGAAGTTGGGAAGGTGCAAACAATGTTGTAGTAGATCAAATTACAGATATTGTAAACCAAATTAAAAAAAATCCGGACAGCCGCAGACTGATTGTAAGTGCATGGAATGTGTCTGAATTGCCGAAAATGGCCTTGATGCCTTGTCATTCCTTATTTCAGTTTTATGTAGCGGATGGAAAATTAAGTTGCCAGTTATATCAGCGTAGTGCAGATGTTTTTCTTGGTGTCCCGTTTAATATTGCTTCTTATGCTCTACTTACCATGATGATAGCGCAGGTTTGCGGTTTGCAGTACGGAGATTTTGTACATACTTTCGGCGATGTTCATTTGTACAATAACCACATTGAGCAAGCTAAATTGCAGTTATCACGTGAATTGTATCCATTGCCTTTTTTGAAGATCAATCCTCAAGTAAAAGATATTTTTAGTTTTAAGTTTGAAGATTTTTCATTGGAAAACTATCAATTTCATCCGCATATCAAAGCACCGGTAGCAATATAAACTCATCCCTTGCCGTGGGCCGGAATCATTTATATTTGATGTATTATTTAATATAAAATTTCCCGGCTTGGGTTATGATTATTTCTTTAATTGTTGCAGCATCTACAAATAATGCCATCGGTAGTAATAATCAATTGCTTTGGAAACTGCCCAACGACCTTGCTTTTTTCAAGAACACAACCTGGAGCAATGCCATTGTGATGGGAAGGAAAACTTTTGAGTCATTAGGTAATAAACCTTTGAAAGGAAGATTCAATATTGTAATAACCAGACAAAAAGAATGGTCTGCAAAAAGCGTTGCCACCGTTCATTCTTTAGATGATGCTGTTGCTTTGGCAAGAGCACATGATTACAAAGAACTTTTTGTAATAGGTGGAGGAGAGATTTATAAAGAAGCATTGCATAGGGCAAATAAGATCTATATGACCAGGGTGCATACTGAAATTGCCGGTGATACTTTTTTTCCTGAGATCGATACAAATAAATGGCAAATAGCTACCGATATTGAGTTTGCAGCCGATGCCAAACATGCCTATCCATACAGTTTTCAATTATGGAAACATAAATAAGCGCCAAGAATTTATTGATGATGTATTCCAAAACACAACTGCTTGTAAAATACCTGAATTATTATGCAAGTGCATCCAACAGTAAAGGCCATGGAATGCATTCTCCGTTTGTGTTCGACCTGATCGATGAAGTATTGAATGATAAGCGATCATTTTATGCATATGCAAACATTGAAAGATTACGCCAAACTTTATTAGTTGATAAACGTATTCTGCAGATCGAGGATCTTGGTGCGGGTTCAAGAATCATAAAAAACAATGATCGGACTGTAGCTTCTGTTGCAAGATCATCACTCAAACCCAAAAAATATTCTCAGCTTTTATTCAGGATCGTTGATCACTATCAGCCGAAAACAATTTTGGAATTGGGAACTTCCTTGGGTATTACCACCGCTTATTTGGCTTCATCAAAACAAGATGCAAAAGTGATAACGATGGAAGGCGCGTCAGCCATTGCAACTGTTGCTCAAGAAAACTTTTCTATACTTGATTTAAAAAATATTGAATTGATACATGGAAATTTTGATGATACTTTATCAACAACACTTTCATCCATTCAAACGATCGACCTTGCATTTATTGACGGCAATCACCGTTATCAGCCCACAGCCAATTATTTTGAACAGATATTGGCCAAGTCACATAATTATTCCATTATTATTTTAGATGATATTCACTGGAGTAAAGAAATGGAACAGGCATGGCATTATGTTCAGCAGCATGAAGCTGTTACCATGACCATCGACCTTTTTTTCATCGGAATTGTTTTATTGCGTGAAGAATTCAAAATAAAGCAGCATTTTTCTGTACGGTTTTAAATATTTTTTCAGAAAAGTTGAATAATGTTGATGCGGTACAAGAGTGCGACGCAACCTTAGCCCTATTTATATTCCACAGCTTATTCAACATAAAAATTTTTGTTTTTAACATTCTGTTCCACATTTTCAGAGTTGTATGATGATTGTCATTTTTACTTGGCTTAAATGCGATAATTTCACGCCTAATAATTTTATGGAATGATTGCAGCGATACTTAAAGAACCGAAAGGAGAAAACAGGGTTTCTTTATTGCCTGAACAGGCCGAAACCTTGCTGAAAAAAAATGTAGAAGTTTGGGTAGAAGAAGATGCCGGCTCTACCGCATTTGCATCTAACGAAGCATATATTGCGAAAGGAATTAAAGTGGGTGACCGCAAACAATTGTTGCAGCAAAGCGATCTTATTTTTTCTATCAACACTTTGACGGAAAATGATATTGCATCCCTCAAAAGCAATGCAGTATTGATCGGAGTGTATCAACCTTTATACAACTTCGCAACCATGCAGCAATGGGCTGCAAAAAATATTTCATCTTTTAGTTTAGATACTATTCCGCGTACCACACGTGCACAAAGTATGGATGTACTGAGCAGTCAGGCTAATATTGCAGGCTATCGTGCGGTATTATTGGCATCAACTTTATTTCCCAGATATTTTCCCATGTTCATGACTGCTGCCGGAAGTATTCCTCCTGCAAAGGTTTTGATACTGGGTGCAGGAGTTGCAGGATTGCAGGCTATTGCAACTGCAAAACGTCTGGGAGCAGTGATAGAAGTATTTGATACACGTCCTGCAGTAAAAGAAGAAGTGATGAGCCTTGGCGCAAAATTCGTTGAAGTGGAAGGAGCAGCCGATGCCAGCAAAGCAGGCGGTTATGCGGTTGAACAAACAGAAGAATATAAACAAAAACAACAGGCACGCATAGCAGAAGCTGTTGCAAAAGCAGATATTATTATTACAACAGCACAAATCCCGGGAAAGCAGGCGCCTATCTTATTAACAGAAGCTATGATCGCGTCACTAAAAAATGGAAGCGTAATTGTTGATCTCGCTGCTGCAACTGGCGGTAATACCCCACTTACAAAAAGCAATGAGACTATTGTAACGGCAAATGGTGTGACCATTTTAGGGAACAGTAATTTACCAAGCGGAATGCCTTTCGATGCCAGTAAAATGTATGGTAAAAATGTATTGAACTTTTTACAACTCATCATCAATAAAGAAGGTGTGTTGAATTTAAATTTTGAAGATGATATTGTAAAAGGTTGTTGTATTACTTATAATGGTGAAGTGGTGAATGAAAGAGTGAAGTGCTTATTGGTTTAATGTTTATGGCGATGAAGATTTTCAAATTATAAATTTCAAATCATAAAGTTCAATGGAAAATATTTTACAATTCATCACAGAGAATCAGCAGATGATCTATATCGTGATACTGATGATTTTTCTGGGTATAGAAGTGATAGGCCGTGTGCCCAGTGTGTTGCATACACCTTTAATGAGTGGAGCTAATGCTATTCATGGTGTGGTGATCATCGGTGCCATCATCGTGATGGGTAAAGCAAGTACTGATAATTATTTGGCATTGGTATTAGGATTCTTAGCTGTTGTGCTGGGAACTTTGAATGTAGTAGGTGGCTTTGTTGTTACCGACAGGATGCTGGAAATGTTTAAGAAGAAAAAATAAAGAGAACTAATTAATTACTCCTCCAATCACAAGAAAATATGCAACTCGATATTCTTACACTTGCTTACATCATCGGCTCAGTGACTTTTATTCTCGGATTAAAAATGTTATCCAATCCTTTGTCTGCCCGCAAAGGAAATCTGATCGCAGCGGGAGGCATGAGCATTGCCATTTTTTCAACTATATTTTTGTATGAAACTGAAGACGGACAAGGATTACACAATTATGTATGGATATTTTCAGGTTTGATCATTGGCTCCATCGTTGGAACCTTAGCAGCAAAAAAAGTGAAGATGACAGCGATGCCCGAAATGGTAAGTATGTTCAATGGAATGGGTGGTGCTTGTGCTGCATTGATCTCTGCTGTTGAGTTCGATCATGTGTATCGCGAATTCAGACTGGACTCCAACAGTTTTGCAGCAGTTGTTCCATTTGGTCATTATTTTACGATAAGTGCCGGGGCCATTATCGGTGGTGTTTCTTTTGCCGGAAGCATGATCGCCTGGGGTAAATTAAATGGTCGTATCAAAGATTTTACATTCAAAGGTCAGCACATCGTTAATCTGTTGGTATTTGGTTTTATATTGGTGGTTGCAGGTCTTACTTATTGGTCAAATACTTCTGTCACTAATATTTGGTTTCTCGTTACAATACTCACAGCATTAGTTTATGGAGTAATGTTTGTATTGCCAATTGGCGGAGCAGATATGCCGGTTGTAATCTCATTGTTGAATTCATTTACCGGTGTTGCCGCAGCTTGCGGCGGTTTTTTGTACAACAACAAAGTAATGCTTACCGGCGGTATATTGGTTGGCGCAGCAGGTACATTGTTAACCATATTGATGTGCAAAGCCATGAACCGAAGTTTAATGAATGTATTGGTTGGGTCATTCGGAACTCATGCAGTGGCAGCAGGCGGTGCAGCCAAACAGGCGGGCAGTTACAAAGAAATTTCTGTAACAGATGCAGCTATGCTGATGAGTTATGCCAAAAAAGTTTTTATTGTTCCCGGTTACGGATTAGCTGTTGCACAAGCACAACATACCTGTCATGAATTAGAAAAATTATTGGAAGAAAAAGGCGTTGAAGTGAAGTATGCCATTCACCCTGTTGCGGGACGTATGCCGGGACATATGAATGTTTTATTGGCTGAAGCCGATGTGAGTTATGATAAATTATTGGAAATGGAAAATGCCAATGATGAATTCAAATCAACAGATGTTGTTTTAATTCTCGGTGCCAATGACGTAGTTAACCCTGCTGCAAAAAATGATCCTTCATCACCCATTTATGGTATGCCGATATTGGAAGTGGAACAAGCCAAAACGGTCATCGTTAATAAACGCAGTATGAAACCCGGATATGCAGGAATTGAAAATGATCTGTTTTATCAACCCAAAACTTCTATGTTGTTTGGGGATGCTAAAGCAGCACTGCAGAAATTGATTACAGAGATCAAGAATATCTGATTCTTTTTAAAGATTCTCACCTTTTAATGATACTGCTTATTTACTTTTGCAGCTATGTCAAATCCTGTTATTTGTATCGGCGCAGCATTGGTGGATGAACTGTACAGTGCATCAAAACCTATGTTATTGGCAACCACTAACGATGCAACTGTGCATCGCAGCGCAGGGGGTGTGAGCAGAAATATCGCACATCAGCTCGCATTATTAAGTGTGCCTGTTCAACTGATCAGTGTTTTCGGAAATGATGGCGATGGTGATTGGTTAAAAGCCATCTGTGATTATACGGGAATAAAATTAGACGCATCCATCACCACCAATTCTCTTACCGGAAGATATACCGGTATTTTAAATGCAGACGGTTCTTTGTTCACTGCACTTATTACACATGCTGCATTGCATTTGATTACACCCGAACATTTAGAAAACAACAGTGCTTTATTATTAACCGCTTCACATATAATTGCTGATGCTAATATCAGCCCGGAATCAGTTTCCTGGTTAGCGGCTTTCGCAGATAAACATAAAATTCCTTTTATCATCGAACCTGTTTCTGTACCGCCTGCACAAAAATTATCGACTTTGAATTTTAAAGGAGTGTTTATGGTAACACCTAATGAAGATGAGTTGCCTGCTTTATGCAGCAGCAAAAATTCTATCATGCAAATTCAGGCACAGGAATTATTGAATCGCGGTGTTCAAAAAGTATGGCTGCATAAAGGAGTGGAAGGTTCGGTTTTATTTACAGATGGTAAAGTCATCACATTGCATGCACCCGAAATTCCGCAAGTAAAAGATTGTACTGGTGCAGGGGATGGTTCATTGAGTGGTTTCATCATGGCAAAATATCTTGGCATGAATGATGAAGAAAGTTTAAAAGTGGCACATACTTTATCAGCAGAAATATTACAATTAGATGGAGCTATAGCAACACACTTAACACAGGAAAAATTATTGAACAGTGTTTCTAAATATTATTAATAATTTTTTTGTTGCCATCTTTTTTATTTCATGGCATCAACTGTTGCGTCGTTCCAAAGGAATCCCTTTGGGACACACTTGTACACTATAACTTTATTCAACAATGAATTATTTTCTTCAAATACATCCCGAAGTCGCAGCAGCTTTACAACAAGGTAAACCTGTTGTGGCATTGGAATCTACGATCATTTCTCACGGAATGCCTTATCCGAAAAATGTGGAAACAGCATTGGCTGTTGAACAAACAGTAAGAGATAACGGTGCAATACCTGCCACCATCGCTATATTCGACGGAAAATGTTTTGTGGGCTTATCAGCTGAGCAAATTCAATTCTTCGGTAAAGCAAAAGATGTTTGGAAAGTGAGTTTAAGAGATATGCCTTATGTTATCTCAAAAAAATTATACGGAGCTACAACCGTTGCTGCAACCATGCGCATCGCATCAATGGCAGGAATAAAAATTTTTGTAACAGGCGGCATTGGCGGAGTGCATCGTGGTGCGGAAAAAAGTATGGATATTTCTGCCGACTTAACTGAAATGGGAAATACTTCTGTTGCAGTTGTTTCAGCAGGCGTAAAATCAATTTTAGATATTCAACTCACTTTGGAATATTTGGAAACAAAAGGAATTCCTGTTGTTACATTCGGGCAAACTGAATTCCCCAGTTTTTATTCACGCAACAGCGGGTTGGATTCTCCGCTTCGTTTAGATTCTCCCAAAGAAATCGCCGACATGCTAAAAGTCAAGTGGGCTTTAGGTCTGAATGGATCTGTTTTAATTGCCAATCCTGTTCCCCATGATCAGGAGATAGCAGCAGATGAAATGAAAATACATATCGATGCTGCATTACAAGCAGCCACAGAAAAAAATATCAAAGGCAAAGAAGTAACTCCTTTCTTGTTACAATGGATAGCTCAACATACCAATGGTGAAAGTTTAGAAGCCAATATTGCATTAATAAAAAACAATGCAAAACTCGGGGCACAAATTGCGAATGCGTTTTAAAAATAAATGATCATTTAAAACTTACTTGTCGTAAAATTGTTTTACTCAAAGGAATCAGTTCTATTTTTTCTATTTTATTTGTGTTTTCATTTTTTAGTTGCAACAGTATTTTTCCATTTACAAACTTTGCTTGATGATCAACAATAAACGCATAATGCACTTTTTCTGTTGGTGCATACTTCCGGTCTTCAAAATTTGGTGCATATACTTTTCCTTTTTGTTCCATTGCTGCTATCGGTTTAGCAAAAAACAGTTCGCCATACGTAAAGAATTTTTCATGATTGATATCTTCTCTTATTGCAACATCAGTCACAAATTCTAATGCAACTTGATCATTTGTTTTAAATGTTCTATTGATTAAAATATATCCATCTTCAATGCTGTATTTTTCTTTTGTTCGGATTGATTGTACCCAATCAGGTTTTCTGATCTTGAAAAGAAAGCGGACATTTTTCTCTGCAACAATTTTAAAAGTGAAATTATTTTGATACGGATATTGAGTGATCTCTTCGATTTTCAATGAGATATTCTTAACAGTAGTATTCACAACAGTTGGTGCCAATAAAGTTGCTGCCAAACTTGTATCTGTTTCTTTCATCCAGGATGATTGAATAAAATAGGGCGTGATTCTTCCTGCATTGGGATTACAGCAAACAGCCACATCTTGATGTGCCGGTGAATATTTATATCGCGTTTGATTTCTGCCTGCTTCTATTTCGCCATTCTTTGTTCCCATCATTTCATAAGAGTTATCAGTCTTTAAATAAGCGATGCAGGAATGCTCAGGATCTCTGCTGCCCTGAGCCGCATTATAAAAAATGTTTTCTACAGCTTCCGCATTTATATAGTTGCCCGTTTTTTGGAGCAGTACAGTATAACTATTCATTAATTCCTGCAGTGAACAATACTCATATCCGACAGTTGTGCTGTTTGCGCTTCTTCCAGCGATCCATTCATCGCCAATGGCACCGCCTGTAAGGGTTGTTGCATTCTTTATTCTGTTAAGATAAATTTCTAAAGCCTTTTGCAGTTCTGTATTTCCTGTTGCATAAGCAGTAACGGTCAACGGGCGCATATGTTCGTAAGTATGTGCGCCGTGAGATTGTAATTTATAAGCGGCATCAAAAATATTTTTTAACTGCACATCTTTTTCTGAACTATAATTATTTGAAAAATTCAAGAACAGGAATGACGCAAAATCCCAATATTTTTTGTTGCCGGTAAGTTGATACATTCTGTCTAACACATCTGTAAATGTGAGGCCATGTGCTACTCCTCCCGAAAAACCATTGCCGACATTAAAAGGATCTGACTGATTGATCGGATAATTCAGCATTACGTTATCAACTGCTTTCAATAAAGCATTCCACACTTTTTGATCCTGTGTGTATTCATAATATGCCAAGAGACCACGATACAAAGTTGCTTTAGACCATAACTCACCGTTCTCAGCATTAAAATGATAACGTAATTCTTTATCGTAAATCCCTAAATAACCATCTGCATCCTGTGTGGCTAAAATTCTGTCGATATATTTTTTTATTTTTTCAATCGCTTTTGTATCATTCAGCAATAAAGCATTGCGTATATAACCATCCCACCAGTTGGATTGAGTTTCACTGTTCCACCATTTGTATTGATCATCACCTTCCGCATCACCCGATTTTAAATTGCCCAGATCTTTTGCTTTACTGTGTTTCTGCAACCTTCCTTCTCCGTAAATCGGATCATTGATCAAAGAAGGAACCAATTGATCCAAATTGCCTACAAAGCCTGCCATATCTTTTTGCATCTGCTCTTTTATCCATCCTGATGGTTTGATGGCGCCGAATGGAAGTGGTTGCAGTTTTTCTTTTAAAGCTACTGACTGCGACATAACAGAAACTGAAACTGCAATAAAATAAAACAGAAATACCTTTTTCATATCATTGATTTTAAGGAGCACTCATTTTAGTTTTTAATTGACCGCCATTCATGATTTCTTTGTATGTTATAAAAGGCTTGTTTAGTTTATGATCATTTAAAAATGATTCATTCACATAAATATTTTGTGCTGAAAAATTCTCTGCATCAACAATAAATTCTTTTCCATTGTTAAAATGAATGATTGCTTTTTTTACTTGCGGTGCACCCAACACAAATTCATCATTTGCAGGATTGACTTGATAAAAACCTAAAGTTGATAAGATATACCAGGCACTCATTTGCCCGCAATCATCATTACCTATCATTACCTATCATGCCATCAGGCGTATTGTTATAAAATTCATTGATGATTTGGTGGATATATTTTTGCCCCTTTTTGGGTGTATCAGAATAAGCATATAAATAAGCAATATGATGACTTGGTTCATTGCCATGCGCATACTGACCAATCATTGCTTCCTGTCCTAAATATTTATTTGGATCAGGTGTTTGAATGGTAAAGAAGCTATCTAATTGTGCTGTGAAATTTTTCTTTCCGCCCAATAATTTCATCATTCCTTCAACATCATATTGTGCAGGTGTCCAAAAATATTGCCATGCATTGGCTTCTGTATAATCACCGGGATTATTCATTGGAGAAGTAGCTGTTAGTGGATTGAAAGGCTTTCTCCAATTGCCTTTACTGTCTTTTCCACGCATTTGTTTTGTTGAAGGATCATACACATTTTTATAGTAGAATGCTCTTTTAAAATATGTTTGGGCAATTTCTTTGTCACCTAATTTTTTTGCCATTGTTGCCACACAATAATCATCTACACCGTGTTCTAATGTTCTGGATACAGATTCATTATCCAAACTATCGTACGGATAATAACCGTATTGATTCAACAATTTCCAATTACTGTTGAAATGATTTTGTGAGGTGGTTTTTATCATTTCCTGCAATGCTTCATTCACATTAAATCCTGAAAAACCTTTATTGTAAGCATCAACAATAACAGGGATTGCATGATTACCGATCATACAATAATTATCTTTCCCCCATGCACTCCAGATGGGTAAAAAACCGGCAGCTTTTGAATGAACGATCAATGTTCGAATAAAGCCATTTACTTTTTCAGCAGCAATGATGGTGTATAATGGATGTGCTGCCCTGTATGTATCCCATAATGAAAGCGTTGAATAATATTCTTTGTTTTCTGCTACGCGTATTGCATCATCAGCGCCTCTGTATTTTCCGTCAATATCAGCAATATTCGTCGGCTGAATAAACAAACGATACATGCAAGTATAAAATATTTCTTTTTGCTTTTGCGGTGCTTCAATTTCAATTCGGCTTAAATAATTATTCCAAATATTTTTTGCATGATTAACTGTTTGAGTAAAATCCCACCCCGGTAATTCTTTTTGCAAATTGAGTTTTGCACCTGCTACACTTACGGTTGATAATGCAATTTTTGTTTGCAGGATTTTATTCTTCAAATTAAAATTCAAAACATAACGAGAAGCATTTTCTTTAGATTGTTTTTTTAAAAGTATTAAAGAGACAATTGGTTGATTGAATTCTATCACAAAAAAATATTTTCTATCCACCCAATTCTTAGTGTGGCAATATCCGCTGATGGTTTTATTATCCTCGATCTTCACATCACTTTCCAACACCAAAGAATCAGTTAAAAAGCAAAGCCCGTGTTGCAGATCAACCAATAATTTTGATTGATCAGTTGGATAAGTATATTGATGAAAGGCAACTCTTTCAGTGCAGGTCAATTCCACTTTTATTTTATTGCTCAAGGTGACCGTGTAATATCCGGGGAATGATTTTTCAGTAGTTTTTAAATAAGTTACACTAAACTTGTTATTGTTATTTTCAGTAAAAGGTTGTAATAAAACATCACCGAATTCACTGATGCCTGTTCCATTCGCCCTTGTTTGCGAAAAACCCATAATGATGGAATCTTTATACTGATAACCACTTGTATAATCCCAACCCATATCTCTGTTATCAGGTCCGGGTTGTACCAAACCAAAAGGCAAGCAGGGGCCGGGGAATGTGTGGCCTGTTCCATCAGTACCGATGAATGTGTTCACATATTTTGTATAATCTGTTTTTTGTGCGATTACTAATTGTGAGATCAGCAACAAAAGCACGCATAAAAATAGCTTCGTTTTCATTCCTATTGATTGATCATTCCAATATATGTTGTACATGTTTTTTCAGATCAGGTAAAACCTTTTTTCCAAACCAATCATTTTTAGCCTGCCATATATTATTCCTTGGGGAGGGATGTGGCAATGGAAAGAACTTTGGCAAATAGGTTTTATAATTCCTGACCGTTTCGGTTAAAGTTGTTTTTGTTTTTTCACTTAAATAATAATTCTGTGCATATTGACCTATCAGTAAGATCAGTTTTACCTGACTCATTGATGCTAACAACTGATGATGCCACAAAGGGGCACATTCGGGTCTTGGTGGCAGATCACCAGCCTTATTTTTTCCGGGATAACAAAATCCCATAGGCATCAAAGCAATAAATTCGGCATTATAAAATAGGGCTTTATCAATGCCCATCCAGTTTCTGAGATTATCACCACTCTTGTCATTCCAGGGAATATTTGTTTCGTGAACGATCCTGCCCGGTGCCTGTCCAATAACAACGATCCTGCTTTGGGGGCTGGCTGCAATAATGGGATTGACTCCAAATTCTAAATGTTTTTCACATACCCTGCAATTTCTAATCTCCGACAATAGTTTTTTCATATTCATTTCTTAAGTAAAAATATCAGAGGTATATGCAATCGTTTATTCCATGATTTTTCTGAATGTCCTTCACCAGGATAAAAATTTGTTATCCAATATTTTTCTGAATATCCTTTTTCTTTCAGCACTTCATCTATTTTGGGTTGAAAAGGAATGTAGTACGCATCCATATCTTGATCGCCATAATCAAAATATATTTTTCTTGTATTCGCTTTTGGTAAATGTGCTGCCAGATAATTTCTGAATTTACTTGCAGCTTCTTTATCAGTTTTATCATTGATCATAGCAAACGGAAGAAATGATGAATTGGTTGATAAACATGCGGCACCGCCAAACACATCAGGATATTCACATAATGCATAAGCTGAAATAAGTCCGCCCATGCTGCTTCCCATAATGAATGTATTTTTTACATCTTTTTTAGTTGAGTAAGCACTATCAATATAAGCTTTTAATTCAGTAACTAAAAACTTCAGATAATTATCTGCATCAGGTGTTTCTTTGATTTGTTGAGTAATTAATTTTGATCTTGTTGGTTCGGGAATACTGTCAATTACTTTTTGCGGTATATAATCTGCAAAGCGTTTATTGGGAACATTCCAAACAGCAACAACTATGCATTCTCTTATCTTTTTTTCTTTGATCAGTTTGCTTACTGTTTCATCAACGCCCCATTCCTGATGATTCCAGTTATAAGTGCTATCAAATAACATTTGCCCGTCGTGCATATACAATACAGCATATTTTTTCTTTGCTGAATATCCTTCAGGCAGCCACACATCTACATTTCTGGCTTCCACATATTTTGATGGAAATTTTTCAATTCTTTGTATAGCACCTGAAGCAACTTTTGGAAGAGGTGTTGAACTTTCTTTTTTTAATTGCGCTGATACATGAAAGGCAAATGAAAATAAAACCGAAAAAGCAAGCAATCTTTTCATGGATAATTTTTTATCGTTGATAACAAAATTAAGCAGTTTCTTATTTGATAATCAGTACTAACAATCCAAAAAATAGCACTATATTGACAACTATTATACTTTTATTATTCAAATAGTATAATATAGTATGAGAGCAAAGCTGGAACTACTGTCTCAACAAAACAACAACCGATCCTTTTTATGCTATGAAGTGAAGCTTCCTTCATTTGATTTTTTCTGGCATTACCATCCTGAATATGAATTGACCTATATGGTTCGGGGAAGCGGAAAAAGGTTGGTAGGAGATAGCTATGAAAATTTTGATGAAGGTGACCTGGTTCTGCTCGGACCTTCGCTGCCACATACCTGGTTCACAGAAAAAAGGAGTAAAGAAAATTACAGAGCCATTGTGATCCAATTCTCGCTGAACTTCATTGAACCTATGTTGCAATACACCGAGATGGCTGACATCAGAAAATTGTTGAAGAAAGCAGATAAAGGCTTAAGATTCTCCACACAAAAAAGTAAAGAATTATCTGTGCATTTGTATCAGATATTACACAATAAAGGAGTTGATTCCATCACCTCTTTATTGTTACTCTTGCAAAAACTAAGTAACAGCAGAACCATTTCATTAGCCACACCCGGCTTTAGGCCCATTAAAGGGAACCAAAATCAACAAAGGATCAATATAGTGTTTCAATATGTACAGCAGCAGTTTAAAAATGGTATCAGCCTGCGGGAAGCAGCCTCTCTGATACACTTATCACAAAGCGCATTTTGTAAATTCTTTAAAAGAATTTCCGGTAAAACGTTTTCAGATTATGTCAATGATATTCGAATTGCGCATGCCTGTCAGCTCTTGATTGAATCTGATATGTTGATCGAACAGATCGCCTACGAATCAGGTTTTGATTCCTTAACCTACTTCAATCGTATATTTTTAAAAAAGAAAGAAACCAAACCCGGATCCTTTAGAAAAAGGGAATAGTACTCTTGATACTGTTGAGGGTTGCCAACCTTCAAAAGGTGGGTTACCCTGTTCAAAACCTAAATAATACTTCTTTTCATATGTTTTCTTCGTGATTCCTTCGTATTTCCTTCGTATCTCCTGGCTGTTTGTTCGTACCGTTACGAAGAACGCTCGAAGAAACATGCAAGAAAGTACGAAGATGGTACGAAGAAGCTGCGAGGCAAAAAGGAATAAAACAGCACTGACCTACACTTGTTAAACCGATAATTCTCTAATTATTTTATTTTCCAACAATCTTCTTTATATTCAATATTCTCAAATCAACTGCATCATGAAAAAATTAGTATTTGTTTTATTGCTCTTGCCTTTTATCAGCATCGCACAGAATATAGATTCTGCATGGTTCAAAAATAATTATGTAAAAAAAGAGATCACCATCACCATGCGTGACGGTGTTAAATTATTTACTGCCATTTATATTCCGAAAGACAATGCAGAAAAGCACCCCATTCTTATCACGCGTACACCATACAGCTGTGCACCTTATGGCGAAGCCAATTATAGCCCGAGATATTATCGTGCTCAAAATAAAGAATATCTGAAAGAAAATTATATCATCGTGGTGCAGGATGTCCGCGGCAGATGGATGAGCGAAGGGACATTCGTTGATGTTCGTCCTTACATCGAAAATAAAAAAACAAAAACAGATATTGACGAGGCAAGCGATACTTACGATACCATCGATTGGCTCGTAAAAAATCTGGAAAATAATAATGGCAATGTGGGTGTGTTCGGTATTTCTTATCCGGGATTTTATTCTACCGAAGCAGCATTGAGTAATCATCCTGCATTGAAAGCAGTTAGTCCGCAGGCGCCTGTTACTGATTGGTTTCAGGGCGATGACTTCCATCACAACGGTGCTTTCATGTTGATGGATGGATTTTCTTTTTACAGCGGTTTTGGTAAACCACGCCCATTCCCTACAACCATTGGCCCTAAAGGATTTGATTTCCCTACGAAAGATAATTATGCATTTTATTTAAGAACAGGTGCACTGCAAAACTTTTCGAAAATAATGGGCGACAGTATTTTGTTTTGGAATGATCTGATGAATCATCCCAACAACGATGCATGGTGGAAAGCCCGTAACACCAGAAATTTTGTGCAACATATTTCACCTTCAACAAACACTTTGGTGGTTGGCGGATTGTTTGATGCAGAAGATGCATTCGGCGCACAAAATCTATACAAAGCCATTGAAGCAAAAGCAAAGAATAATAATAAATTGGTGCTCGGTCCATGGTATCATGGTCAATGGGCAAGTGGTGATGGTACTCATCTCGGCAATGTGCAATTCGGAAGCAATACGGCAGAATGGTACGCACAAAATATTGAAGTGCCTTATTTCAATTATTATTTAAAAGGGAAAGGTTCGATTGATAAAATTGCAGAAGCCAATATATTTTTCAGCGGAGAAAATAAATGGCGGCAGTTCGATCAATGGCCGCCGAAAAATGTTCAGGAACAAAGTTTAGCATTGCGCAAAGGCGGTTATTTATCACAAGTAGTTCCTCTCATTTCTCCTTATGCAACTTGGGATGAATATGTGAGCGATCCCGCCAAACCCGTTCCCTACACGGGTGAGCTGGCTGCAGGCAGGACAAGAGAATACATGGATGATGACCAACGTTTCGCTTCCAAGAGAACTGATGTGTTAACCTATCAAACAGAAATTTTGGATAAAGATGTAACCTTGGCAGGTCCGTTGGTAGCAGATCTTTTTGTCAGCCTTTCAACAACCGATGCAGATTTTATTGTGAAACTCGTGGATGTTTTTCCCGATGATTTTAAATACGCCGACAACGATAAATACATCATGAACAATTATCAAATGCTCGTTCGCGGTGAAGTGATGCGTGGCCGTTTCAGAAACAGTTTCGAAAAACCCGAAGCATTCATTCCCAATAAACCAACCGAAGTAAAATATACATTGCCTGATGTGGCGCATACTTTTCAAAAAGGGCATCGCATCATGGTGCAGATACAAAGCAGTTGGTTTCCGTTGGTTGACAGAAACCCGCAACAGTTCGTAGATATTTATCATTGCAGGGATGCGGATTTTATTAAATCAACCATTCGTGTGTATCACAATCAATCAAGAATTATTTTACCGGTGTTGAAATAAAAACGATTCAGGCATCTAACAGATGCCTGAATCGTTTTTATTAAAGAATAAGATCATTTTTATGTAGCAAACCTTTGTGTTTCATGGCATCAACTGTTGCGTTGTTCCAAAGGAACCCCTTTGGGGCACTCTTCAGCAGTTGGAACTATTTTGAAATTTCCTTACATGATGGAAATGGTTTTTACTTTTTAAAAGTATAAAATAAATTTATTTGAAAAACTCGATTATTTCCGAGTGTTGAACTTCCAAATAATTGGCCATTTACATAAATGGTTACATTCTGTATTTTTGACAATCCGTAATTATAACGCAATTCCACTCCGAATCTTTTAGAAAAATTTGACTTAATTGCCAAATCTAAGCCTATATCAAATTTTTTAAAGTCATCAGTGATATCTGATTTGTTTGAGTCATTCTTGGATTTGGCACTTGTCAAATAATTAAATTCAGGGCCAAATAAAAATGCTAAATTATTAGTAACACTGAATCCTATCAATGTTGGAATGGAGATGTAATTTAAAATCATATTAGTAGTTGTTGACTGTGAAGCAAACTTTGCGTTGTAGCCCTTTGAGGAATATTGTAATCCGGTATTTAAAAAGAATTTCTTATCTAAAGAATATTGTGTAAAAAGCCCTGTGTTCATGCCAATCAAAGTCGAATTGTCGTTGGATAGACCATCTTTTACAGTACAAAAATTTAAACCCAAATTCAGTCCTGTTGTAAATTGAGCGTATGGTTTCAAAAAGAAAAAAAGTAAAGCCAAAATTGCAATCGATTTTTTCTTCATAAAAAATATTTTAAAAGAAACATTTATAGTATTGTGACTAATGTTTTAACATAAGGGTTAGTACAAATCTATAAATTATTCTAAGATACTCACCGACGCTAATCTCTATCTAACACTTATCTTCGCTCTGTGTTACCAGTCCAACTCATACAGTCATTAGAAGGCATCAAAGGCTTTAACAGCAAGGCTTTTGAGGCAGTGCATGTTTCGGGAGAACAGGTAACATCGGTAAGATTAAACCGTCTTAAAGCGGAAAGCTTAAAGCAGAACGCAAAGAGCATGGAGGATGCAGCCTTAAGCCTTAAGCCTTTAGCCTTCAGCATTAAAAAACCTGTTCCCTGGTGTGAGAACGGCTTCTATCTCAGCGAACGCCCATCCTTCACATTCGATCCATTGTTTCATGCAGGTGCATATTATGTGCAGGAAGCCAGCAGTATGTTTTTATGGGAAATGATCAAACAAACAGTCGGCACAGCAACAAATAAAAAAGTATTGGACTTATGTGCTGCTCCCGGCGGTAAATCAACTTTACTCGCTTCTTATTTTAGGGATGGTTTAATTGTAAGCAACGAAGTGATTAAATCAAGAGCAGCGATATTGACTGAAAATATAATTAAGTGGGGAGCAGACAATGTTGTTGTTACCAATAACGATCCAAAAGATTTTCAGCGATTGGAAAATTATTTCGACCTGATCGTGATTGATGCGCCATGCAGCGGCAGCGGATTATTTCGCAAAGATCCCAACGCCATCAACGAATGGAGCGAAGAAAATGTAAATCTCTGCAGCCACCGTCAGCAAAGAATTGTAGCCGATGTGTTACCTGCATTAAAACAAAACGGCATTTTAATTTATTCAACTTGTTCTTATTCAAAACAGGAAGATGAAGAAGTACTCGATTGGTTAATGGAGAATTACCAACTGTCAACGGTCCACTGTCCACTGTCCACCGATTGGAATATCGTTGAAGTACAAAGCGACAAACATCAAGCACATGGTTATCGTTTTTATCCCGACAAAATAAAAGGCGAAGGTTTTTTTATTGCTGCATTTACAAAAACAAATGGCGAAGAAGAATCTTATCATTCAGCACAAAATTTACAATTAGCTAATAAACAGGAATTGGAACAGTTGCGATCTTTTATTCCATTGCCGCAAACATATTCTGTGTTCAAACAAAATGAGGCATTGCGGGCCATTAAAGAAACTTGGTTAACATCATTACAACAATTGGCTAAACATTTATACATCAAAAAAGCAGGAGTGGAGTTGGGCATCATTAAGGGAAAGGATTTTATCCCTTCGCATGAACTGGCGGTCAGCATGATTCCTTTGCAAAGCCTTGCTGCAATTGAATTATCAAAGGAAGATGCGTTGCAGTATTTAAAAAGAAAAGAATTTGTTACGGATGCGCCTAAAGGCTGGACATTGGTAAAATATTGTGGATTGTCGCTCGGCTGGATAAAAGTTTTGCCCAACCGCATAAATAATTATTATCCGCAGGAATGGAGGATTTTAAAAGATTAATTTTATCGGGTTGTATCAGTAAACGTAATGCACTTCGACAGGCTCAGTGTGACAGAAATTTGTCATGGTGAGGCTCTCGAACCATTACAAATTTCTGTTTATAAGAAATTGAATTTATAATAACACAACGCGTTAATTTTACTCCGATTCAAAAAATAGGTTTATGGTATTGAAGCATAAATACGGATTTCTTTCTTTATTCATGATGATGATCTCTTTTGCTGTAATTGCACAGGAAGAACTAAAGCATTTGGTAAAATCAGGCGAAACATTATCGGGCATTGCCAAACAATATCATACTAGTGTCGGTGATATCATGCGGTTGAACGGCATGACCAGCAGAACCATTTTACAAATTGGTAAAACGATCAAAATTCCTGCTGCTTCATCAGCTAAAACAAAATCCGCAACAACTAAATCAGCGCCCGTTTCTTCAAAAGACATGGATGCGAAAATTCATGTGGTGGGACCAAAAGAAACATTATACAGTATCAGTAAAAAATATGCTGTTACGGTTGCACAATTAAAATTGTGGAATGATCTGCGAAATGATGTTATTCAGGAAAATCAGAAATTAATTATCATACCGCAATCAAAAGATCAGGCAGCAAAGAATGTTGCAGAAACGGAAATCAATACTCCGCAAAAAGTTGCTGCACCTGTTGTACAACAAACCATGACTAAGCAGACTGAAACAAAATCTCTAACAGTTGCAAAAACACCCGAAAAACAAACAAACAATCTTGTTCAGCAAACAACTGCAAATAAACCGACAGTGTCAAAATCGGCCGGAAAGCCCACTGTGAATGCTGTTCAGCAATCAGCCACTGCATCAACCGAAACAAAATCGGTTGCAATCAATACAATACCTGAAAAGCAATCCAATACTGTTATTCAGCAACAAATACCGGCACCCACTGAAACCAAATCAGTTGCTGTCCCTAAAAAAGATACTGTTCAGCTAACAGTAGTTGCAGAAAAAACGCAGACAAAGAATGCTGTTCCTGCAAGCATTCTGCCCAGCGTAAGCAGCAGCGATATTAAAACGGATAATGCAGAAGAAGAAGAGGCAGACTTTAATGTAAAAAATATCGGTGATGAAGGATATTTCGCTGCACAATTTCAAAAAGGTAAAACGGAAGTAAGCGGCGATGCATCCACTTTCAAAACTGCAAGCGGTTGGTTAGATAAAAAATATTATATACTCATCAACAGCATCGATGCCGGAACCATTGTACGCATAACCGTGAACAGAAAAACAGTGTATGCAAAAGTATTGGGACCATTGCCTGATGTAAAAGAAGATTATGGTTTATTGCTGCGTATCAGCAATGCAGCTGCAACGGTGTTGGGTGTTCCTGATTCAAAATTTTCAGTGAAGATCAATTATTAGTTTGTTCCAACAATTAAAACTTATAGCCTCTCAAAAAATCTTCCACACTCATTTTCTTTTTGCCTTCCAATTGCAATTCTGTTACATGAATATAACCGTTGCTGCAGGTAAATTTTAAAAATGTTTTTCCATCAGTCACGGCTTCACCAATGGCATGTGAAGGAGTATTATATTCTTTTTTGCTTCGATAGATCTTCAGCATCTTATCATGCAAAAAAGCAAATGCGGCAGGAAAAGGTGAGAGGCCGCGGATCAAATTATGAATCTCATCAACTGATTTATTCCAATCGATCTTGCATATTTCTGTAAATATCTTTGGTGCATGTTTTATTTCAGTTAACGGTTGATGGTTAACGGTTGACTGTGGCTGTTCCTTCAAACTTCCTTCAGCAAAGCCTTTCACGGTTTCAACTAATAATGCAGCACCGATCATTTTCATGGTATCATGTACATCACCTGCAGTAGCATCTTCTCCGATAAGAAAACTTTTTTGCAATAAAATGTTTCCGGTGTCAATTTCGTGCTGCAGTTTAAAAGTGGTAACGCCTGTTTCTTTTTCTCCGTTTATTACTGCCCAATTGATCGGTGCTGCACCGCGATATTGCGGCAGCAGTGAGCCGTGTAAATTAATAGTACCGAGCGGCGGCATATTCCAAACTATTTCAGGCAACATGCGGAATGCAACAACGATTTGCAGATCGGCGTTTAATTTTTGCAATGCTTCAATAAAATCGGGGCTCTTTAATTTTTCCGGTTGAAGAATGGTCAATCCTTTTTCAACAGCAAATTTTTTTACCGCGCTTTCAGTCAATTTCATTCCCCTTCCCGCAAGCTTATCAGCCGCTGTAACAACAGCAACGATGTTACAACCCGCCTGCAGCAATGCATCCAGCGATGCCACTGCAAATTCTGGAGTGCCCATGAAAATGATACGGAGTTCCTGAAAAGATTTTTTTGTTTCAACCATTCAGCAAAAGTAATAGATGAAGATTATTCAAAATCAGGATACAACAAATACAATTTTCGGATGGCTTTAAACTCTTTTAATTTGGGTTGCCAGCTTGCTCTTATTTCGGCTTCGGTCTTACCGGCCTTGATCTGCTGCATCAATTCATCATTACCTGCTAATTTATTAAAATAAGAATCTCTTTCTTTTCCGCTTTTAGCTTTCAAAAAGAAATTTTCTTTGTCAGGGAAAAGTTTGTAAGCCTGCATCACATATTTCAACTGCACTTTATTGTTGATCTGTTTCAGCACTTCTTCATTTGTTCCGTATAAATTCCATCCGTAACATAATTTGTCTTTCAGTTTTGGGTCTTTCGCACCATCACGGCTTGTAGGTGTAAAAGAAAATAAAGTATCTGGCAAAGAAGGATGACCGAAAATACAAAAAGGATGATCGGTTCCACGTCCTTCACTCAAGACAGTTCCTTCAAACAAACAGGTACTTGCATACCAATATACCGAAGCCATATCAGGTATATTGGGAGAGGGTTTCACAGGAAGTATATATTTACTGCTGTGTGTATAATTTTTACAGGGAACGATGAACAAATCAAAATGCGGTTCAATTTCTTTGGCACCTGTTACAGAAAAAAAACTTGAAAAATATTTTTGTTTCTCTCTGCGAATTCTTAGGTCGTCAGTGAACAATGCTTCAAATGCAACTGGAAGCGATGAAGAATGTTTTAAGCGTTCTGCTGTTAAATACAAAGCATATTCACCGATGGTCATGCCATAAACAGTTGGAATGGGTTGCATGCCCACATGTGTTTTGAATGCAGTATCAAGTACGGGACCATCAACATAAAATCCGTTTGGATTGGGACGATCCAATACGATCAGAGGTTTGTTATTTACAACCGCAGCTTCCAGATAATCCTGTAAAGAAGAGATATATGTATAAAAACGTGTGCCCACATCCTGAATATCGAAGAGCATTACATCTACATCTTTCAAGTCATCAGCAGAAGGTTTACTTTTTTTGCCGTACAAAGAAATAACATTGATGCCCGTCGCAGAATCTGTATAATTCTCCACTCTTTCGCCTGCATCAGCCGTGCCGCGGAATCCATGTTCAGGACCGAAAGCCACGGTGATATTGATGCCGAGTTTTATCAAAGAATCAACCAAATGAGAATTGCCAATGGTTGCAGTGTGATTCGCAAAGATCGCTACACGCTTGTTTTTTAGCAAAGGCAGATATAATTCAGTTTGATAAGCACCCGGATAAATAGTACCTGAGATTTTTACCGGAGTTGATTTTTTTGTAGCCTTTGAATGTTTTTTATGCTGAGAAAAAATGAAAGTAACAAAAAATAAAGCAAGGATCAGCAGATATGTTTTTTTCATGTGGTGATAATTAGAAAATGAAAGTTAACTAAAAATAATTGCCCGATATAGCGTATCGGCGTATTTTGCAAGCGGATTTTAGTTGTTTTTTTCTTTGCTGTTGAAATATATTTTTTATTTACACTTTGCTGCTTAATCGTATAAAGTACAAGAGTGCATTTCTTCCACCGGAAGAAATGAATGCAACCCAAGTTGAGAAAAGATATAAAAGCTGGATTCCACATTTTATTACACAAAAAAAAGTACAATGCAACAAGTAAAAAAAGGTGATACCATTAAGGTTCACTATCATGGTAAATTAGTGGATGGCACAACATTCGATTCTTCTGAAGGCCGCGAACCACTTGAGTTTGAAGTTGGCAGCGGAATGGTGATACCGGGTTTTGACGAAGGTGTTACCGGTATGGCTGTGGGAGATAAAAAAACAGTAAGCATCCCTGCTGATGAAGCATACGGACCCAAACAGGAAGATATGATCATGGAATTTCCGAGAGAAAGATTTCCTGCTGAAATGGTGCCTGAAGTGGGCATGCAATTGAATATGAACAACGGTCAGGGACAAAGTTTTCCTGTAGTGATCGTTGAAGTACAGGAATCAGTAGTGATATTAGATGCCAATCATCCTTTGGCCGGACAGGAATTGATCTTTGATCTGGAGTTGGTAGAGATCAAGGGGGCAAAGCCTTTGATCATTATGCCATAATTAAGTTGTAAGTAATAAGTTATAAGTAAAAGACCGATGAAATTTTCATCGGTCTTTTTAATTGAATTTATTCGCTCTTTGATCTACTGAGTTTAAAAATGGAAAAAACAGTAAGCAAAAAAGCAAGAAAACTGAAAACAGCAGCCATTGGAAAAAAATAAATGATCTCATCAATTCCCAATAAAAAAAGAAAAGCAGCAACAGGCCATAGAACTTTTGCAGAAAGTGCCGCATTTTTTTCTGCAATACCGCCAATAATCCAGAGTAATGCAGCGATCAGTAACATGGCAATGGTTGCAGCATACCCGAACCCGTCGTAAAATGCAGCCATCGTTGCATTTGCTCCCATGAATGCAAATTTTTGTTCAGTCATTTGTTTGATCAGATCCTGTGGCACATGACTGTTAGCATTCTTCCAGGTATACACTCCGGTAGTATGACCCACAGCATGCAAGAAAATAATGGCAGCAGCAATTCTTAATAATAGTTTTGATTTCATGTTGTATTGTTAATGTGATTGTTATTTTTTCTTGAGCCATATTCCTAACCATGCACCTACCAATCCCCAACTTACAATCGTGTCAATAAAATGTGCATTGAGGTCTCTTGTTTGATACCAGATGTGAAAAGTATAAGTAATATTTAAAAAACCGATCAATCCTACCAATAAACTTGCTGCTACGATATTTTTGAAACTTGTAATGTTTGTTTTGCCGAGTATCCAGCAAAAGATCCACAGAACAACAAAATCTACCAAAAATCCTCTTGCCATATTTGTTGGCATACTCATATTCATTGTTTTGTGATAATCAATGATGACCCATGGTTTACCAACTGAGTTGTTCATGGCTTTGTCCATCGCTTCACGAGAAGCGTCTTTCGGATATGAAGGCAAAAAATAACTGCCGTCTTCAGAAAATTGTGAATTCAAATAGGAGAGGATACTGTCCTGCTTCGGTGTATAATCCTGAGCCGGACGATGCAATTGTGTTGGGCCCCAGGAAAGGAATTGCCAGAGGAACATGATAATGGCTCCGACCAATGAGCCGATAATAGTTTTTTTCATGATGGTGTTTTTTTAGAACAACAAAATAGAAAACAGTTTTTGAATTTGCAATAGGAGATGATGAAATAAACTGTAATTAATCTTCTTCACTTGTATAAACAATTTTGCGGCTGAAACGCCATGCAAAAATTAGTAACATCAATGATAGCAAAACAGTGCAGATGATCGACCCTTCAAATCCGAATGAACCGCCATTCAATGTTGCAGATCCGACAAGAGACTGTTGCATGATGCTGCTTCCGGTTTCAATGCCGCTGACTTTGTATCCCAAGACTGATCCCTGAAAAAAGTTCCATCCGAAATGAAAGAAGATAGCGAACCACAAATTTTTTGTGTAGATATAATTTACGCCGAGTACTAATCCTGCAATAAAAAGGTTGACAACAGATAAAATCGTAACATAATTATTTTGTGTATGCAGGAATGCAAAAAGCGCAGCAGTTAAGATCAATGCCCACCATGGATGCATGCTCTCCAGAAGATTATTTAACAAGTACCCGCGAAAAACAATTTCTTCGATCAATGCAACGATCACAAATAAAGCAATGCCGGCAGCAAAATCAACAGGATTAAAAAAAGCATTGGTGAAATACAGATTTTGATTGGCAACAAGTATCATCGATCCCAGAAATAAGATCATCACTGCGGAAAAGAAACCCGTCCATGCATCGATCTGATAACCTTTCCATGCAAACCCGAGCGAGAAAAAAGATTGTTTATCGATCACAATTCGAAAGATCCATACCATTAGAACCAGCCCTATATTTTTAAAAACATAATCCTGTAAAAATGAAATGATATTCACTGATCCTTTTGCATAATTATAAGCATACATGCCGTTTGTGACAATGTCGATACCGAATGCAATGACAAGTGTGAGCGGAAATCCGAGTAGCATAAATAACAATACCCGTATCCATCCATGCTCAATCAACGGTTTTTTATTCATGTTTCAATTAACTTGCCCACAAATTAGCATCCATGTTTGATAAATACAAATTCACTGTTGCAGAAAGATTTATGCGATATGTGCAGATTGATACACAAAGCGATCCGCAAAGCCATACACATCCAAGCTCTGAAAAGCAAAAGCTGCTTTCCCATCTGCTTGCTGAGGAATTAAAAACCATCGGTATTAAAGATGCGCATGCAGATGAATACGGCTATGTATATGCAACCATTCCGTCAAATGCTGAAAAAAATATTCCTGTCGTTTGTTTTTGCAGTCATGTTGATACTGCGCCGGATTGCAGCGGCACTAACGTGAAACCGGTACTGCATAACAATTACAAAGGAGAAGATATTGTTTTGCCCGATGATGCAACACAGATCATTACAATAAAAGACTATCCTTATTTAAAAGAACATATTGGCCATTCCATCATCACTGCAAGCGGCAATACTTTATTGGGTGCAGATGATAAAGCAGGGGTTGCGATTATTATGGACTTTGCAAATTATTTGATTAATCACCCCGAAATAAAACACGGAACTATAAAAATTTTATTTACACCTGATGAAGAAATAGGAGAAGGAACAGCAAAAATCGATCTGAAAAAATTAGGTGCTGATTATGCTTACACATTGGATGGTGGCGAATGCGGCACATTGGAAGATGAAACATTCAGTGCTGATGCTGTTACAATAACCATTCATGGTGTGATTGCACATCCGGGATATGCAAAAAATAAATTAGTGAATGCATTAAAGATTGCAGGAGAAATTTTAGCAGCCTTACCCAAAGAAACATTGGCACCGGAAGTCACAGATAAACGGGAAGGGTTTGTTCATCCCGTTCGAGTGGAAGGTTTGGCAGAAAAGGCAGCCATTAAATTTATTATCCGCGATTTTGTAACTGCTAATCTTATCAAATACGAAGATCAATTAAAAAATATAACTGCAACTGTCCTTAAAAAATATCCAACCGCACATTTTGAATTTGAAGTGCAGGAGCAATATCGAAACATGAAAGAAGTGTTGGACAAACATCCCCAAGTGGTGGCTTATGCAAGTGAAGCATACAAACGTGCAGGATTGCATGTTGTGAATGAACCCATTCGCGGCGGCACCGATGGCAGTAGGTTGAGTTTTATGGGTTTGCCCTGTCCGAATTTATTTACAGGTATGCAGGCCATACACAGCAAACATGAATGGATCGGAGTGAAGGATATGCAGAAAGCTGTTGAAATATTGGTGAATTTGGTTCAGGTTTGGGAAGAAAAAAGTGAAGCATAAAAAATAGCCATCAACAATTGATGGCTATTTTTTATGCTTAAAGCTATTTGTTGGTTTTCAGTAACGGGAAGATGTAGCTAAAAAATTGAAGACATTGAATTATTAGTTTACTCCTTATGTTTTTTTAGCGGCTAAACTTCGAATATATAATATCAATTTCCATCTTTCAGTTGCATTAACAGTTTTCTTAAACGAAACCATAGGTGTTTGTGTATGGCCATTAGAAATCAGCCAAAATAATTCTCCGTCTGTTCTATTCTGAACAAAGTCCGAGCTATGGTCTGCCGGCTTAGGATCACAAGTATAAGCTGAAGGGCCATCTCCTTTACCTTTTGTACCATGACAAGGAGTACAGTGACTTTTATAAATTGTTTTTGCTTCCGGCAAAAATTGCATACTGTCTTTTAAAGGATTGATCATTGATTTTGCATTTTCGGGAATCACTCTTTCTTCTGTTTGAGAGAAGACGCTTGTTGGGATAGAAAATATCAAAACTACTATTACAAGTATAGAAGCGTAAAAGCCGTTTTCATTTTTCATACAAATTATTTTAATGAATTTATAGAATTATAAATTTTACTGGTTTATAAAAACAAAGCTAAAATCCTTTAATTGACTTGCTCATTTTAATAATGAGCGATCGAAAAACACTTGCAGAATTTTACACTACTTCTCTTTTATCTGCTTGATTTTAAGAACTCAATGATTTTATCTCTTTCTTTTTCAGTAAGCAATGCCCTTGTTTGCATATGCATACCAACAGTTTCCCATATTTCAGGCGAAAAGGTTGTTGGTGATGGCGTGTTATGACATCTTTGACAGTTTTCGCTCCATAGCTGCACACCCGTTTTATCTGCAATTGCTTTAGTAGGAGCACAACTGTTCATGGATATCATGGTCATCAATCCAAATGAAATAACCAATCCGATTGATAAGCTAAGTAGTGTTTTAGGTTTTTCCATAATCGTAAAATTTAAAGTTGAATGGAAAATTGCAGGTACAACGTATTTGTATTTGTAGTGCCTGTAAATGCATTTAATGCTTGACTTGCAGTGCTGTTGCCGGTATATGTTTCGTAAGTAATTCTGGCTACTGCTCTCCAACTTAACCAGTAATTCAAACCAATAGAAAATGAATGTTGGTCACTTCCCCAAGTTGAATTAGCCGGAGTTGAGTAAGTAGTATATCTGCCGGCTAATTCAAGATCTTTTAAAGCCAAGATCCCGGTAGGCCTTATGGCACATTGTACAAATCCGTTAGTAGTGCGGTTTTTAAAAGTATAGGTCTGTGCGGAATTTACGGGACTGATATAATCCGCATCGCCAACATTAATGATATTATACTGCGATTTGATATTTACTAAAATAGGCACAAATGTTTTTACAAAATTTAGATCAAACGCATAAAAATTGGACTTAACATTCTCATACGGGGTTCCGATATCTCCAACCCTACCGAACATGCCGGAAACACCTAATTCAAGGCATGAATTGGAAAAAGGCAGTAATCCCAATCTGCCGGTAAATGTTTTATTATTGTTGTTATCGGTAATATTACCCCCAGTTAAAGTTCCATCACCGTTCAATTGCAAACCATTTGTCAAAGAAAAATCATAATTCATCTTCATGCTTCCGAGCGGCAATCCTCCTTCGATCTCAATTCCATAATCAGTAGAGGGAATAGCTGATATTCCCATTGGATCAGTAGCCAATTTATTGATCCATCCTGCCGCCTGCTTTTTATTGTAAGTGCCAAACGGCAAAACAAAATAACCGGCTCTGATAATTAAATTAGGCAAAGCAAAATAGGAAATATCAGCCCAGTTTACACTCAATGAATTATTATTGAATGATGGCTCGAACTCCATTAAAAATTTTTTGCCGTGCCTCCATAAAAGCATTGGACTGAATTCATAATGATCCCCATCAGGAAAACTGTTGGATTTTGAAGATGTAATTACACCATTCAGATTGTTAATAGATTTAGAGGCTGCATATCCAAAAGTTGTTAGACCAACCACCATAAAATGATCGTCGCCCGATTTATGATAATTGGTTTGCTCTTCCAGATAATTCAACCTGTCATATATCGAAGAATCTACAGTGCCGGTAACTTGAGCAAATAAGTTAACAGAAACAATAATTAGAAGAGTGGTGATTAACGCACATTTATTTATAAATAATTTTTGTTTCACGGTAGTATGATTATGAATAAGAAAATAGTAGAAATGCGGTTGCAACTTTTATTTTATTATCACTTCTTTCCAAGCGTTTTTATGTAGCAGACCAATTGCCATCTCTGGTTATCAGTCAACACTTGTTTATAGGAAACCATTGGCCCGCGACCTGTACTCATTTTCCAATACAATGAAGCATCAGGTTCATTTTGTACCGCATCAGAAGTGTGATTGGCTGGTTTTGGATTAAGCGATGCTGCTGCGATACCATCACCCTTTCCGCCATTTCCATGGCAAGGAGTACAATAAGTTACATATAACTTTTTACCTTCTTTCGCGGCTGAAGACTTATCAGCTTCAAATGGGTTTTTTTCCTGCAGCGCTGATGCAGGAGCAATCCAAGGCTTAACAGGTTGGCTATTACCTTTTACTCCGGGTAAAGTAAATAAAACAGTCATTAAAAGAATTAAAAAAAACATTCGGGCATTCTTGGTTTTTTCTTTCATATCGCTTTTTTTATTTAGAAGAAATGGTATTTGTTCTTGGTAATAAATCCAAAGTATTTAGTGCATGAGTATAAAATGTTTTATTATCAATCGGATAATTGAAAAATCATTTTGTTATAAATCCAAATAATTATTTTATAAAAAATATAGCAAAGACATTTTTAAATATTCAACTCTCCGGCACGGCACAATCGAATTCTTTTATGGTTATCTTGGAAAAATAAAGCTGTGATTATTGCCCAACCTGATGAAAACTCCGGTCTTGCCAACATTAGCAGTTTTGGATTAAGTAAGAAAGAGAGGTAGTCAGAAAATGAAATTGACGAAATTGTGAACCCAACTTTTTTGAGTATTGATATGGGTTGCAAATATGTCATTGTTCTAACATTGTTTATGCTAAACAAATATCTTACACCTGTTCTTAAAATATCTATGATAAAAATCATGCTGTAACATGATATATGTCATAGAATAATAATATTAATTTCAATATTTGTTTCTTCGATGTTTTGCTTTTCCAAACTGATTGAAGGGAGTCGTCCCTGAATTATGTTTATAATTAAAAGATCTTATACTATTTTAAATTAAGTATCTTCATTTGGTAAAACATTTTTATGGAAATCTTCTTACATTTTTGGTGGGTACTGGTAGTACTCTTTATTATTTTCAGCGGATTGGTCACTGTGAATCAGGGAACCATTGCTGTAATTACTCTATTCGGAAAATACCAACGCATTCTTCGTCCGGGATTGAATTTCAAGATACCGATCATTGAACAGGTCTACAAAACAGTGAGCATTCAAAACCGTTCGGTTGAATTAGAATTCCAGGCCGTAACACTTGATCAGGCAAATGTTTATTTTAAAAGCATGTTACTCTATTCGGTGATCAATCAGGATGAAGTGAACATTAAAAATGTGGCATTCAAATTCATCAGCGATAAAGATCTGATGCAGGCATTGATACGAACTGTTGAAGGAAGTATCCGCGGATTTGTGGCTACAAAAAAACAAGCAGAGATATTATTGCTGCGCAGAGAGATTGTTGAATTTGTAAAAGGTCAGATCGATCAATCATTGGAATCATGGGGTTATCATTTGCAGGATTTGCAAATTAATGATATCACATTTGATCAGGTGATCATGGAAAGCATGAGCAAAGTGGTGGCCAGTAATAATTTAAAAGCAGCAGCCGAGAATGAAGGTCAGGCTTTATTAATTACAAAAACAAAAGCTGCCGAAGCAGAAGGTAATGCCATTAAAATTTCTGCAGAAGCTGAAAAAGAAGCGGCACGTTTACGCGGACAGGGTGTGGCTTTGTTCCGGGAAGAAGTGGCCAAAGGTATGAGTCAGGCTGCGGCAGAAATGAAAGAAGCCAATTTGGATACAAATGTTATTTTGTTCAGCATGTGGACAGAAGCCATTAAGAATTTTGCAGAGTTCGGTAAAGGCAATGTGATATTTTTGGATGGCAGCCCCGAAGGCATGGAAAATAATATGCGTCAAATTATTGCGATGATGAAGTTGAAAGAAGTGAATGCGAAATAAGAATTAATTTTTATTAAAAGAGTGAGTCCAATTGGACTCACTCTTTTTTATTTGCGCTGGACTCCAGTACTGTGCATTATTATTACATAGTTTAGAATTGGAAGATTTTTAGTTTTTTAAACAAGTAACATGAGGCACATGTCGGGAGACATGCGCCGGTTAGACACAGGCATGAATACATGTATTATTTAATCATTGAAACCTTACAATTCAAAAGGAATATGATAGTTTTCAGTTTGTGCAACATGAATAATATTATTTCTTGCAACTTCATTTAAATCAAATAATTCTTTTATTCTTTCTCCATTATTAAAAGGATCTTGAAAATATATTTTCCTGATAGATGGATTCATGCTTTCAAAAATTTCTTTGTCTATTTTGCGATTAAAGAATGGGAATGAATATCCAATTACAACTAGAATCTCAGTTTGTGATGCTATATTTTTAGTGATTTTTAATCTGTTTTCAAAAAAAGTATTATTCTTCACTATGTTTTCATCTTCCCAAGCGAATGATAATAAAATCTCTTTATCGAGAACAGATTTAAAATGGAAGTGGTTGTCAATTTTTTGAGATAGACTTCGCTCCGAATAAAAAAATCCAGCTACCCCATTTAAGTGAAGTAAAAAAGGGTTATTTGAATTTTGTTCTCCATCCTCTAAGTTTGGCCAACACTTAAACCCTTGAACAAATGGATAACCGCTTGGGGATATAGGTTTAAGTTTCTTTGCAGCTAATTCAATTTGCACGTCATAATTCCAAGATAGAATTTTTATATTTTCAGGTATTTTCTGCGACTGTGTAATAGTAGTTAAAAAAGTCAAAGCCCTATAGTCAAATGATTGGCGAATTTCTTGTTCAAATTTAAAATAAACAGATAATAAATTTTTTAATAGCTTATAATTCAAATAATCTCCTGTTTCCATCAAAAATTTAGCATACAAATCTGGCGTTCCAAATTCTAAACATGTGTCTGCTATTTCAGTTAATTTTTTAATAGCAGATGAGTCCCATCCTTCATTATACTGCAATAAAGTAGAAGTGTTGTTTCTTACGAAACTCATAAGTTCTTTCGCTAATCCATTTTTATTAGTTTCTCTATTTTCTTTTATTAAAGGAAGAGCATTAGCGCTTGCACCAGCTCCTATTAGATAAGTAATATTCGGCATAATACATGAATTGGCTATAAAAATGATCATCAATAATGATACTTCTCAAATATACAAAACTCTTCATTCAACACTTTTATAAAAGTTGAACAAATAACAAATCGTACAAGAGTGCGGCGCAACAATAGATGCTATGAAATACTTCAGCTGGTAACAAAATAATTTCTTTAATTAAAAACATCCGAGGTTATTAAATCCTCGGATGTTTTTAATTCTTTTATATCTCCACTTTTTTAAAGAACATTACTTTAATAATATCGGCGGTTATTACATATAGAATTAAAATTCCTGCAATGATCGCCACTAATTTAAATGGCGGCACCACAAAGCCTAACTGCGTTGCAAACGGCGTAAACGGTAATGCAGCAGTAATGACAAATGCCAGCAAACTCAATGCTATCAACAGTTTTCCGGGAACACTTTTTAATAATGATTTGTGTGTGCGTACCACAAACAGAATTAATAATTCGGTAAGAATTGATTCGATGAACCAGCCTGTGTGAAACATATCCGCATTGGCTTTGAATAATTTATATAATGCATAGAATGTGATGTAATCAAACACCGAACTGTGCAAACCGAATACGATCATGAAATTTTTCAGTTGACTGATATTCCATCTTTGCGGTTGCATTAATTGATCTTCATCCACATTGTCTGCTGCCACTGCCATGTACGGGAAATCAGTTAAAAAGTTGGTCATTAAGATTTGTTGCGGCAGCATAGGAAGGAATGGCAATATTAAAGATGCACCTGCCATGCTGAACATATTGCCGAATGTTGCACTGGTGTTTGTATAAATATATTTGAGCGTGTTTAAAAAAGTTCTTCTTCCTTCCACGATACCTGCATTCAAAACAGCCAGATCCTTTTCCAACAACACAACATCGGCTGCTTCTTTGGCAACATCAACAGCATTGTTGGTGGATATGCCAACATCAGCAGCATTAATTGCGGCAACATCATTGATGCCATCGCCCATGTATGCAACCGTATTGCCTGCTTTGCGAAATGCTTTTACAATATTTTCTTTTTGCTGCGGTTCAATTTCACTGAACACATTTACGGTTTTTACTTTTTCCAATAATTCCTCAGGGCTTAATTTATTTAATTCAGCACCTGAAATAACAACGAGGTTTTCCAAACCGATCTTGTCAGCCATATAAGCAGCTACTAATTTATTATCGCCTGTGATGATTTTTAATTCAACACCATTCTTTTTCAATTCTTTGATCACATCGATCACACCTTCTTTTGGCGGATCGAACAATAAGATCAATCCTCCAAATATCATATTCGTTTCATCCTCTTTGGTCAGTGTTTTTTCTTTTTCACTTGGTTTATAACAAACACCGATGGTTCTGAAACCCTGACTGCTGTATTGTTTATAGAGATCATTCAGTTTGTCTTTCTCATCAGTGAACGGAACAACTGTACCATCAGACATCAATACTTTATCGCAGATGGCAATGATATTATCCAATGCACCTTTGGTGATGATCTGATCCTGACCATCTTTTTTTACCGCAATACTTAATCGTTTGCGGATAAAGTCGTAAGGGACCTCATCAGTTTTTTCATAACCATCGGCAGAAACATTTTCCATGCCACGCAAAGCTTCATCCATCGGATTGGCAAATCCGCTTTCGAATTTTGCATTTAAAAATGCTAATTGACGAACGGTTGCACTTTCATTGCCGTCAATGCCAACGATAGAAGAGACTTTTAAAACACCTTCGGATAATGTTCCTGTTTTATCGGAACAAAAAAGATTGATCTCTCCGAGATTTTGAATTGAAGATAATTTTTTAACGATCACTTTTTGTGCAGCCATTCTTTTTGCACCTGCAGACATGGCAATGGTCATGATAGCAGGTAATAATTCCGGAGCCATACCAACTGCCAATGCCAAACAAAATAATAATGAATCTATCAATGGTCTGCCGAAATACAAATTCACTGCAAGAATAATTACAGCTAACACAATTGTTATCTGCATTAATAAGATCCCGAATTTTCTGATGCCTGTTTCAAATGCAGTTTCTTCATCAGGTTTTGAAAGGCTTGCAGAGATGATACCAAACACAGTATCTTTTCCTGTTAATACTGCAACCGCTTTAGCAGAGCCGCTTACAACGCTTGTGCCTTCGTATAAAACATTGGTACGTTTACTCATTCCCGTATCTGCAGGAATGATACCGATAGATTTTTCTGCGGGATATGTTTCACCTGTTAATGTTGCTTCGTTTACATGCAGGTCTTTTTCTTCTATCAATAAACAATCAGCAGGAATAATATCACCGGCTGCAAATAAAAGTATATCGCCTTCCACCACATCTTCTGTAAACACATCAACCGGTTTTGCGTCACGCACTATTTTTACTTTGGTGCGGATGATCGATCTTAATTTCTCAACGGCCTTACTTGCACGACGTTCCTGAATAAAACCCATGATGCCGGTAGCCAATAAAATAAAGGAAATGATAAAAACATCAGAAGTTTCTCCCATGATCCCTGAAAGGATCACTGCTGCAACCAACAATAAAACCAACGGGCTTTTAAATTGAGAAAGAAATAAAAGAGTATCCGTAATAATGGGAGGCCTGGTAGTTTTTGTATTGTTATTGGCTGCAAAGCGTTTAGCCGCTTCCGCAGAAGATAAACCATCAACCGATGTTTGCAAAGAAACGATCACTTCTTTTACATCGTATTGCCAGAAGGTTTTTAAATCCATAAATTTTTATTTGTTGTACAAGTTATGAATGAAGTTCTACCGAGCATCATTTTTGATCCGTATTGATTATCGATTGCGGATAAATCTTATTTTCTATTTATCACCCGTCATCAATCATCTGCAATACCTTATGCTGTTCTTTCAATGTGCAAAAGCTTTCCTAAAAATTAAACTATAACATTTTTATTAACAGCAGAGCAGTTCCTTTGTGTAACTTGTTACTTTAGTATCATCCAAAATCAACAATATGTTTTATTTTCTTCAAGTGGGTGTAAATAATGCAGTAGATACTTTGCATAAAGCTGCCACTGCTATTGCAGCACCTGAAAAAATTTCGATGTGGGATATGCTGCAAAAAGGCGGTGCCATCATGTACCCTTTGTATCTGTTGCTGGTGATCGCCATATTTGTATTTTTTGAAAGGATGATCGCTATCAGCAAAGCATCGAAGATCGAAGGCAATTTCATGAACATCATCCGCGATAATATCATCAATGGAAATGTAACTGCGGCAAGAAGTTTATCGAAGAATACCGACAATCCTGTTGCAAGAATGATCGATAAGGGATTGCAGCGAATCGGCAAACCCATTGATGCCATCGAAAAAAGTATGGAGAATGTGGGTAAATTAGAAATGTATAAAATGGAACGCAATCTGAATATTTTGTCATTGGTTGCAGGTATTGCTCCGATGTTTGGTTTCTTAGGAACCATTATTGGAATGGTGCAACTATTTTACGGCATTGCATCAACAGGTGAATATACTTTGAATACGATAGCAGGCGGTATCTATACCAAAATGGTAACAAGTGCAACGGGTTTGATCATTGGTTTGATCGCTTATGTGGGACATAATTATTTGACCACGCAAATCGATAAAACGGCTAATAAAATGGAAATAGCCAGTGCGGAATTCATAGATATTTTGCAAGAGCCGACAAGATAGGTTTTAAAAAGTTTAAACTTTACGATGAACATCAAAAGCAGATTCAGAAGACATCCCGAAGTGCATACCGGTGCATTGAACGATATTTTGTTCATTCTGTTATTGTTTTTTCTCATCGTATCAACACTCGCCAATCCCAATGTGATCAAGGTTTCCAATCCCAAAGCAAAAAGTGATACGAAAGCAAAACAAACGGTTGTGATCACCGTTGATAAAGACCAGAATATTTATATCGGACAAAAGAATATCCCTTTTGATCAATTGGAAACAGAATTAAAAATATTCCTTGCCAAAGAAACTGAAAAGCCTTCGGTAGTAATTAATGGCGACAGCACTTCCCATCTCGGCACAACCATTAAAGTGATGCAGGTTATTAAAAAACTCGGTGCAACTCCTGTTTTGGCTGTGGATAATAACGGTGTGAAATAGCGTTTTAACTTTTAGTCTTCCTTCTTAACCTATTTTAGCATTTCTTTTATTCTCATCACAAATAATTTGCGTACGTAAATTTATTTGATATGAAAAATATGAAGCTGGTACCTTATTTATTCGTGATGCTTTTTATTATTTCTTGTGCACACAATGATGCACCGCAGGGGCATTACCAGAGTTTGCCTGTTACAGCAGATGGTTATGCAAATGAATGGCAAATGCCGTTACGGTTTACCAATAAGGATTACACCATGTCATACAACATCACCAACGACAAGAAAAACATTTATATCGTTGTTGTATCCAAGGATGATGAGATGGAGAGAAGGATATTAAGATCGGGTATTACCCTTTATTTTGATGCAAAAGGCGAAAACAATAAAAATGTTTCTCTCACTTTTCCTGAAAGAAAGATCAGTAACACAAACTCAGCTCCGCGAAACGGAAAACCTATTGTTAATGATACTTCTAATACAAATAATACAAAACATGCAATGGTACTGCAATCTGATACTTACGATGTAAAGGGGTTTTATGAATTGGAGAACGGGCAATTTTCTGTAAAAGATAAGCGAAGTAAAATTCAGTTGGGAATAAAGACAAATGTTGATAGCGGATTAGTGTATGAAGCCATCATTCCCATCAATTATGTTTTGGAAAACGGGTTGACTTCGAAGGCTCTTAGAAAAAATTTCAGCATTGGTATTGTTGTACATAATGATATTGGCAATTCAGCCGGCAGAAATCAAAACAACTATGTGGCACATAACAATGCAGGATTGGTACAGCCAAGAGTAAGTGTGGGCGGCGGTTTTGGCGGATTTGGAATGGGAGGTGCCAGAATGGGAATCGGTATGGGAGGCGGAGGATCGCACCGACAGGGCAATTATAATAATCAGGAAAACAGAAGCGGGCAAACGGAAGAATTATTGTGGTATCAATTCAGGTTTACTGATAAAGCGAATTAATCAAAATTATTTTTCAAATAAAAAAAGCATCGAGATAATTGATGCTTTTTTTATTGATCAATGCTTGACTTATTTCTTTGAAATTTTTGCAGCGTATTGGCGAATGACGGAGACTTTTCCATCTTTATTGAACATCCAGTTTTCATTCAAAAAAGTAGAATCCTTTTTTCCGTCTTTCATTACATCTACTTCTTTGCCCCAAACACAAACCCAGCTTTCATCTTTTCCTTTGTTTTTTAAAACAACAACTGCATCTACACTTTCAGTGGCAGAAGCCATGCTGCCTCTGGCTTTAGCAATGAATGCAACTGCAGAATCTTTTTTGTTTGAATAAAAAGTTCCATCTGCGAGAAACATGGTAACACTGTCGGCAAAAACGGGTAAACTGTTTTGCAGATTATTATTATCATAATCTTTCCATGCTCCTAAAACAATTTGTGCGTACTTGTTGTCACCGATTTCAAAATCAGAAGAATAACCGATCTGATAAGGAAGTGTAACGGCAGCCTTGCTGCTGTCTTTTACAATAACTGCTTCTTTTGTTCCGTTATTGCATGCCGTAAAGCATATTACGGCAAGAAGAGTTGATAAAATTTGTTTCATTTTCGTTAGGTTTTAATATGAAATAGTAAAATAGAAATTTGATTTGGATTAAGCAAGCATTTACCGCGTTAAATAAAAAAGCGTCAGAAAAGTTCCAACGCTTCAATTATTAATTACTAATTCTTAATTTTTAATTCCTGATCGGTCTTCCGCTTTTCAACACACTTTGAATTCTTTCCAAAGTTTTCTTTTCACCGCATAAACTTAAGAATGCTTCACGTTCCAGATCCAATAAATATTGTTCACTTACCAATGTTGGTTCACTCAGATCACCCCCACACATCACATAGGCTAATTTGCGTGCTACCAAAGCATCATGGTCTGTTGCATAACCGCCGCGCCACATGCCGTTGATGCCGGCAAGCATGGCACCCAAGCCTAAACGTCCCAACACTTTAATGTCTTTGCGTTGTTGAGGGGTTGTATAACCTGCATCATAAATTTCGATCACAGATTTTTTAGCTTCTGCAATTCTTCTTCCGATATTCATCACCACTTCATCATGTCCTTTTCTTAAAATGCCCATATCATAAGCTTCTTGTGCACTGGTTGCAACTTTTGCAGTTGCAATGGCAAAGAACCTTTCTTTTAAAGTATTGGTTTCGGGTTCATCATTGTGCAATTCATCACTGGCACGTAATACAAATTCTTTGGTGCCACCACCGCCGGGAATCAATCCCACACCTAATTCTACCAAACCGATATACGTTTCAGCAGCTGCACAAATTTTATCAGCATGTAAATTCATTTCACAACCGCCACCTAATGTTAATCCATGTGGCGCCACAACAACGGGAATGGAAGAATATCTGCAACGCATCATTGTATTCTGGAACATACGGATGGCCATATCTAATTCATCATATTCCTGTTCAATGGCTAACATGAATATCATTCCCACATTGGCACCTGCACTGAAATTCGCGCCATCATTAGCTATCACCAATCCTTTGAATTTATCTTCTGCAACAGCAATTGATTTTTGGATGCCTTCCAATACTTCGCCACCAATGCTGTTCATTTTAGTACTCCATTCCAAACCTGCAACACCATCACCGATATCGTATAATTTGCAGGCACTGTTCTTCCAAACTAATTTATCTGAATGATTGTTTAAGATGATGAATGCATCACCACCCGGTAATTCTTTGTATGATTTTGTCGGCACATCGTAATACAAACGTTTGCCATTCTCGACTTTATAAAATGAAGTTGCTCCGCTTGCCAGCATTTCATCAACCCAGGCAGAAACCTTATATCCTGCAGCTTTCATGGCAGCAACAACTTTAGCAACACCTAAGAGATCCCATGTTTCAAATGCGCCGATCTCCCAGCCAAATCCAGCTTTCATGGCATCATCAACGCGATAAACCTCATCTGATATTTCAGGAATACGATGCGAAATATAAGAGAACAATGAATAATGAAATAGGCGATAAAACTCACCTGCTTTATCTGTTCCTGCTGAAACCATTTTAATGCGTTGTTTCAGATAATCAACAGGTTTTGCAGTTTCGGTGGTTGCAAATTTTGGTTTCTTTCTGGCTTCATATTCGAAGGTTGATAAATTCAAAACCTGAATTTCTTTACTGCCGCCACCTTTTATTTTTTTGAAAAATCCTTGTCCGGTTTTATCGCCGAGCCAATTGTTGGCAACGATTTTGTCTAACCATGTAGGAATAGTAAAAATATTCTTTGCTTCATCATTCGGACAATTATCTGCAACACCTTTTGCAACTTTTACCAAAGTATCAATCCCTACAACATCAGCGGTTCTGAATGTGGCTGATTTCGGGCGACCGATAATGGGTCCGGTTAATGCATCGATCTCATCAATACTCAATCCCAATTTTTCCATGATATGAAAAATGCTCATGATGCTGAACACACCGATTCTGTTGGCAATGAAAGCAGGAGTGTCTTTACATAACACAGTTGTCTTACCTAAATAAAGATCTCCATATTCCATTAAGAAATCGACAATCGCAGGATCGGTATCAGGAGTTGGAATAATTTCTAATAAACGCAAATAACGTGGTGGATTAAAAAAGTGTGTGCCGCAGAAATTTTTCCTGAAGTCATCACTTCTTCCAACACTTAACATATGTATTGGAATACCTGAAGTATTAGATGTAATTAATGTTCCTGGTTTTCTGAACTGTTCTACTTTTTCGTAAACAAGTTGTTTAATATCTAATCTTTCCACCACTACTTCAATGATCCAATCGCAGCCTGCAATATCTTTCATGTTATCATCAAAATTTCCGGTAGTGATCTTCTTTATTACATCTTTTGTAAAAACAGGAGAAGGGTTGCTTTTGATGGCTGCAGCCAAAGCATCATTAACGATCTTGTTTTTTAGTGCAGGTTTTGCATCGGCCGGAACATCTTTTCCTACAATATCCAACAATAAGACCTGAACACCTGCTCCAGCAAAATGACAGGCAATACGGCTTCCCATCACACCACTTCCGAGAACAGCAATTTTTTTAATGGTACGTTTCATAACAACAAGCTTTTTTTGGAATTTCAAAACTAACAGAAATTAGTTAGCTATGCAACTAATTTAGTTCGAAGGTAAAATAAAATCTGTTCTGGCAAAATCAGCATCGTAAGATTATGTTGATTTTTTTAAAATTTAATGCAGTCGGGAAATTGCAGATACATTTTCTGCTTCTTTTAATAAAATATAGAGAAACTTATCAAAAACTTATTTCGAACGAAACTAAAAATCCTATATTCAAATATTAAAAAACAAACTTGCTGTATGGGAGATTTTCAGATCAAAAAACAAACCAAACAATACGATGCTGTTATTGTTGGTTCGGGTGCCGGCGGTGGAATGGCAGCTTATGTTTTAGCCAATGCCGGATTGAAAGTATGTTTAGTGGAAGCAGGCCCGAATTTTGACCCCGCTGTTAATTCTGCACAATTTAAAAATCCTTGGGAATCGCCCAGACGTGGTGCCAGCACTAAGTTTCGGCCATTCGGAGATTTTGATGGATCCTATTGGGGATGGCAGGTAGATGGTGAACCTTACACACATGCTGAAGGTGATAAATGGGAGTGGTGGCGTGCAAGGATGCTGGGTGGAAGAACGAATCATTGGGGAAGGATTTCTTTGCGATTCGGTCCGAAAGATTTTAAAAGAAAAAGTATTGATGGTTTAGGTGATGATTGGCCCATTGGTTATGAAGATGTAAAACCTTATTATGATAAGATCGATCAATTGATTGGTATATTCGGAACAAATGAAGGATTGCCGAATGATCCGGATGGATTTTTTCTACCTCCACCAAAACCACGATTGCATGAATTATTTGTGAAAAGAGCTGCAACGAATATTGGTATTCCTGTTATTCCTTCCCGATTATCTATTCTTACCAAACAATTGCCCAACAATAAAGACAGAAATTGTGTTTTTTGCGGGCAATGCGGCAGAAGCTGTAAACTCTATGGTGATTTTTCTTCATCATCCGTTTTGGTAAAGCCTGCATTGGCAACAGGTAATGTTGATCTGGTTACGAATGCAATGGCACGTGAAGTGCTGACGAATAAAGAAGGATTGGCAACAGGTATTTCTTATGTTAGTAAAGATGATTTGCAGGAATATCAGGTGTTTGGTAAAACGGTGATCCTTGCAGCAAGTGCATGTGAAAGTGCAAGATTGATGTTAAATTCCAAATCACCGCGATACCCGAATGGTATTGCAAACTCAAGCGGTGTGGTTGGAAAATATTTACATGATTCAACCGGTGCAGATATGGGAGGCATCATTCCGGAATTGTTCGACAGAAAAAGATACAATGAAGATGGTGTTGGCGGCATGCATGTGTACACGCCGTGGTGGTTGGATAATAAAAAATTAGATTTTCCACGTGGTTATCATATTGAATACGGCGGTGGATTTGGAATGCCTTTGTATGGATTTCAATGGGACATTGAAAATTTAAACGGTGCTTATAAAATAAAAGGCAAACAAAAAGAAGCAGGTGGTTATGGTGCTTCATTGAAAGAAGATTATCGTTATTTCTTCGGCGCACATGTGGGTATGGCGGGAAGAGGTGAAGGTATTGCAAGAGAAGACAGTTATTGCGAAATTGATCCGAATGTGGTTGATAAATACGGCATTCCTGTTTTACGTTTCCATACTTCATGGAGCAGTTATGAAGTAAATCAGGCAAAGCACATGAAAGAAACATTCAAAGAAATCTTACACAGTATGGGTGCTGTGGTTACTTGGGGTGGGGATGATGGTCCGCATAATAATTATGGTCTTCATAATCCCGGTAATATCATTCATGAAGCTGGAACAGTGCGTATGGGAAATGATCCTAAAAAATCTGTATTGAATAAATGGAGCCAATCGCACGATTGTAAAAATTTATTTTGTGTGGATGGTGGGCAGTTTGTTTCTCAGGCTGATAAAAATATCACATGGACAATTTTGGCGTTGGCGATGCGTGCCAGTGAACATATTGTTGATGAACTGAAGAAACAAAATTTATAATCTTATTTAAAAATAAATTTTATGGACAGAAGAAAATCCATCAAAGCATTACTGATTGGCACGGCTGCAACAGGCGTGTTTGTTGAAGCTTGTAAGAACAGCGATAAAAAGGTTACGGAAGAAACAACGCTGACAAAATTTACAGGCCCCGAAAGAATGGTAGAAGAAAATGAGTATTATAAAAAAGTGGCTGCAGAAAAATTCTTTACTGAACATGAATTAGCAACCATAACTGTGTTGGCTGATATTATTATTCCGAGAGATGCAGTGAGCGGCAGTGCATCTGATGCAAAAGTGACCGACTTTATTGCTTTTATTGTGATTGATATGCCTTCGAATCAAACACCGATACGTGGCGGATTGCGTTGGTTGGACATGCAATGTTTAAAGCGTTTTGAAAAAACTTTTAAAGATTGTGATGCGAAACAACAAATTGAAATCGTTGATGAAATCGCTTATCCCAAAAAAGCAAAACCGGAAATGCAGCAAGGAGTTGCTTTCTTTAATTTGATGCGTAATTTAACCGCAACAGGTTTTTATACTTCAGAGATTGGTGTGAAAGATGTAGGTTATTTGGGGAATACACCCAATCAATGGAATGGTGTACCCGATGATGTATTAAAACAATACGGATTAAGTTATAGCGAAAAAGAATTGAAAGAATGTGTGAGTTTTGATAATAAAGGCTAAAAGCAAAAAGCCTAATGCTTAACGCAAGCTGTTGTTTGCTTTCAGCTTTTTGCGTTAAACATGAGGCATCATTAACTCACACTGCTACCTTCATCAATTTTAGTATCAGGATTTACAAAATGCAGTTTGCCGCTTTTATCTTCGGCCATTAATATCATTCCGTTGCTTTCAATGCTGCGCATTTTTCTTGGAGCAAGATTCACAACAACAGTCACTTGTTTGCCAACAATATCTTCAGGTTTAAAATGCAGGGCAATACCACTAACGATGGTGCGTATCTCGAAACCTAAGTCCACAGAGAGTTTCAACAGCTTATCAGCTTTCTCCACTTTTTCAGCAGCAACAATAGTTCCCACACGCAGATCTATTTTTGCAAAATCGTCGAAAACTATTTCGGGCTTAAGGCTTAAGGCCGAAGGCTGAGGGCTTTCTGCGTTAGGTGTTGTGCTTTCAGCTTTTTGCATTTGACTTTTATTTTTTAGTTTTTCCAATTGAAAAATTATTTCTTCATCTTCAATTTTTCTGAACAATAATTCAGAGGCACGTAAATTATAGCCCACACTCAATAATTTTAATTTACCTGCATTTTCCCAATCCAAGATTTTATCAGTCACTTTCATTAATCGCAATAATTTCTTTGCTGTGAATGGTAAAAAAGGATTAATGAGAATAGTAAGATTCGCTGTTAACTGCAAACAAATATGCAAACAGTTATCAATGAGTTTTTGATTCTCCGGATTCTCGGCAACGGTTTTCGCCAGAATCCAGGGTTCTTTTTTTTGCATGTACTGATTGCCTTTTCTGGCAAGATCGATCACCTCAAATAGTGCATCACGGAATTTATATTCTTCCAATAAATGCTCGACGCTTAATGCCGAACGCTTAATGCTTTCAATTAATTCTTTATCATTATTATCAATCAATTCATTGTGAAAAACCGGAACTTTTCCATTACACAATTTATGCATCAGCACAAAAGTTCTGTTCACAAAATTCCCGAAGATGCTTACTAATTCACTGTTATTCGCATCCTGAAAACCTTTCCATGTAAATTCACTGTCTTTTGTTTCCGGAGCGATCTGTGTTAAATAATAACGAAGTACATCAGCCATGCTTTCGCCACCATTCTCTTTTTTGATCCAATCGTCAATGTATTCATCCATCTCAATGCTCCATCCTCTGCTCGTACTCATTTTATCTCCTTCGAGATTCATGAATTCATTTGCCGGAACATTGGTTGGCAAAACATTGCCATGCAATTTCAACATCACCGGAAAAATGATGCAATGAAAAACAATATTATCCTTGCCGATAAAATGAACAAGTTTGGTTTCTTTATCATTCCAATAAGGTTTCCAATCCTTATCATTATTCACTGCCCATTGTTTCGTTGCAGAAATATAACCGATGGGGGCATCGAACCAAACATATAAAACTTTTCCATCTGCGCCTTTAACAGGAACTTGTATTCCCCAATCAAGATCACGTGTTACAGCTCGTGGCTGCAAACCGCCGTCAATCCAGCTTTTGCACTGACCTACAACCGTACTTCTCCAATCATCTTTATGCTCTTTCAATATCCATTCACGCAAAAAATCTTCGTGTTTATTCAATGGCAAATACCAATGTTTCGTTGATCTTTTTATAGGTTTATTTCCGCTTAAAGTAGAAACAGGATTAATTAACTCATCAGGACTTAAACTCTTCCCACATCTTTCGCATTGATCGCCGTAAGCACTATCATATCCGCAATTGGGGCAAGTGCCTTTAATAAATCTGTCTGCCAAAAAAGTATTCGTTGCTTCATCAAAGTATTGTTCTGTTTCTTTTATCTCAAGATCGCCGTTATTATTAAGCACGGTAAAAAATTCCTGTGCTGTTTCATGATGAAGGGGAGAAGAAGTGCGGTGATAAATATCAAAACTGATCCCGAGATCTTTAAAATTTTGTTCAATGATGGGATGATATTTATCAATGATAGCCTGAGCGGTTGTTCCTTCTTTCATCGCCTGAATAGGAATGGCAGTACCATGTTCATCGCTGCCGCAAACATATACCACATCACGTTTTTGAGCACGCAGGTAACGAACATAAATATCAGCAGGAATATATGCACCCGCCAAATGGCCGATATGCTTTAAACCATTGGCATAAGGTAATGCAGAAGTAATCAAATATCTTTTTGGAGTCGTCATTTTTATGTACTTAGCTTTTATTCTTAACTCAACTTCGTTGCCTTCATATCTTCCAGTGGAAGAGATGCAAACTTCAACTGTAGAATATGATTGCGCAAAGAAAGATTGCAAAAATAAGCAAATAGAAGCAGAGCCATAATTATTCAACTAAATTGTAAAAAATAATATAGTTTATTCATTCAAATTGAACTTAACTTTATTATTTACTGAAATATCTAATGAAATTTGCAAGGATATTATTACACATTTTATTTCTTCTTTTTTTAAGCGAATTTCTTATTGCTCAAAATATTGTCACATTCGCCGGAAATGGTTCTACAAACTCAGTCTTAGGTCAGGTTGGCGATGGTGGTCTTGCAACAAATGCAAGTGTTCTTTATCCAACATCAGTGTGTATGGATAGTAAGGGCAACCTTTTTATTGCGAGTGTAAATATGATTCGAAAAGTTGCGGCAACCACTAATACCATTACAACTATTGCGGGTAATGGAACTTCAGGATATAGTGGCGATGGCGGTCTTGCTGCAAATGCAATGATTGAATATGCATATTGTTTGTGCATTGATTTGAACGATAACATTTATTTTACCGAATATGTGGGTCATCGTATTCGTGAAATAAATAACAATGGAATCATTACAACGATTGCCGGTAACGGTTCACGTGGTTTTAGCGGAGATGGTGGTTTCGCAAAAAATGCATCACTAAATTCGCCAAGAGGAATTTGTTGCGATGCAAATGGAAATATTTATTTCTGCGATGCAGATAATTCTCGCATCAGAGAGATTGATCAACAAACAGGAATTATTACAACCATAGCCGGTTCTGGTTCATTGATATCCGATGGTGATGGCGGTTTAGCAATCAATGCAGGAACTCCTTATCCTGTTGCTTTATGTTTTGATAAAAAAGGAGGATTGGTTTTTACAGAAGTTAGTATCGGTAATTCGTGTAAAGTAAGAAGAGTTGATACAACTACTAAAATTCTGAATACAATAGCTGGTAATGATAAAAATCAATCCAGCGGTGATGGTAGTTTGGCAATCAATGCAAGCTTATTCGATCCGACAAGTATTTGCATTGATAATAATAACAATATTTATGTTGCAGAATTTGATGATTCACGCATCAGAAAAATTGATGCAAATACTTTGATCATTTCAACAGTTGCAGGAAATGGAGTCAATGCATTTAGTGGTGATGGTGGTCCTGCAATTAATGCTTCGATGTATGGGCCGCAAGGTTTAATGATCGATGGTGCCAATAATTTATTTATTGCTGATAATTTGAATAACAGAGTTAGAAAAGTAAATCAATTTATTGTTTCCGTTTGCTCACCTGTAGTAACTGTTTCTGCTTCTGCTACTTCTATTTGTAAGGGGACAGAAGTTACATTTTCGGCATTTGTAAATAACGGCGGTAATGCTGCACCAACCTATCAGTGGTTAGTCAATGGAAATATTGAATATACAGGTGGCGCGTCATTTTCAACAACTGCATTAAAAAGTAATGATATTATCTATTGCATATACACCAGCACTTCGGGTTGCATTGCTAAAGTAACATCAACCAATAATATTACAATGAATGTGAGTGATTCTCCGGTAATACATTTAACTACAGATACGGTTGTTTATTTCGGGAATAAATTATTATTGAATGCTGTTGTGGTTTCAAGCAGTCCGGTTACATATCAATGGATTCCAAATGTTTGGTTAGATAATGATACAATTGCAACACCCTTATCTACACCACAATCAAATATTACTTATCAGTTACAGATCTTATCTTCCAATAATTGTAAAGCGAATGCTTCCATTAAAATTGAAGTGCTTAATTTAAAAATACCTAATGCATTTTCTCCGAATGGAGATAATATCAATGATACATGGGTAATAAAAGGATTGGCTGATTATCAAAATTGCACTGTTGAAATTTTTAACCGATATGGTCAATCTGTTTTTCATTCAATCGGCTATAATCAGCCATGGGATGGAACTTACAAAGGAAAGCCGCTGCCCATCGGAACATATTTTTATATCATCAATCCAAAAAATGGCATTGCATCTTATTCCGGTTCTATCACTATTTTAAGATAAACGATTTTTATTTCAGCGTTAATAAACCAATACTGATCAGCGCAACAGCGATCAATCCAAACAACCAAACGCTGCGATGTTTTTTTGTTTCAGGCAATCTTTTTGTTCGGGCAACACCAATTGTAAAAAGAACTACTGCAATCAGCATTATAAAAATATGTTCCACTGTGTAATATCGTATAATCGGATTTTTCATAAAACCTGCATCAAAATTTACTTTTGGACTATGTGTATAAAGTAATAAGCCAAATAAAAACTGTAAATGCAAAAATCCAAGTGCTGTACGATTAATAATATTATCAACTGAACTAAACGACCTTTTGTTTCTATCTTTTAGAAAAGCATTCAAGAGAGCTAATACCAAAGCCACGAGCAAGATGTATCGAATGATATTGTGAGCAGAAAATAAAAAATTGTACATGTTTAGGTTTTGGTTCAAATATATCTGTATTGAAAGCATTTCATTGTTACGAATAACGATAAAATACTTATCAGTAATATTGCTAAATGATTACCATTCCACCATACCTTAAAAAGGGAGATACTATCGGCATTGTTTGCCCCTCTGGTTATATGCCTGCTGAAAATGCAGAGACCTGTATCAAAACATTGGAAAACTGGGGTTACAGAGTTAAAGTTGGAAATACAGTTGGTCATCAATTCAATTATTTCAGCGGAACAGATAAAGAAAGAATTCAAGACCTACAAAAGATGATGAACGACAGCAGTATCAAAGCAATTTTATGTGCACGTGGCGGTTATGGTTTAAGCAGAATGATCGATCATATCGATTTTCAAAAGTTTAAAAAGAACCCAAAATGGATCATCGGTTTCAGTGATGTTACTGTTTTGCATGCACATATTTTTCAGCATTTTCAAATTGCAACCATGCATGCACCGATGGCAAATGCTTTCAGCGGTGAAGGGTATAAAAATAAATATATCGCTTCTTTAAAAGATGCATTGAGTGGTGTTACCACCAATTATGAATGTGCTGCACATGCATTCAATAAAACCGGACATGCTGAAGGAGATTTGATTGGGGGTAATTTATCCATCATTGCACATTTGATTGGAACGCATTCGAGTTATAAAACAAGACATAAGATTTTATTCTTGGAAGATGTTGGAGAATATTTGTACAACATTGACAGAATGCTGATCCAGTTAGGACGAGCAGAATTATTCAAACACATCAAAGGCTTGATCATTGGCGGTTTTACCGAAATGAAAGACACTACCATTCCTTTTGGGAAAGATGTGTACAGTATTATCAATGATCGTGTGAAGGATCTAAAAATTCCGATTTGTTTTGATTTCCCGGTAAGTCATGAAACAGAAAATCTGGCATTAAAAATTGGTGTGCAGCATGAATTGATTGTTGCAAAAGATAAAGCGAGTTTGAAAGAAATTTGGTGAGTTAAGTTATACTGTACAAGTGTGCGACGCAACTGCAGCTTAATTTATATTCTTCAGCTAAGTACATAAAAAATAATGTGATTGTTTTGAAATATCTTTTCTTTGCAACATGAAATTATTTCTGATCCGCTATACAAAAATGCTATTCATCTGGTTGCAATTGCATCGTTTATTTGGTTTTGTGAATGGGTTTTTTGGCAACATGTATTATCTCACTAAATTTTCTAAATGGGCTTATCAAAACAGAAAAGTCGCATACAATGATTTTCCCAGTAAGTGGGATTATATGAAGCGCAACAATATGTACCAATGGGTGATAGATAAAGAAGGGCTGTCATCTGAAACCATTAACTATATTGAGTTTGGGGTTGCCTGGGGCGAATCATTTAAATGGTGGCTGAAACAAAATAATAATCCTTCAAGTTCTTTTTATGGCTTCGATACGTTTAATGGATTGCCTGAAGATTGGGGCCCATTTAAAAAAGGTTCTTTCAGCAGTAACCATGAATTACCTGATATTAATAATGATGCAAGGGGAAAATTCTTAAAAGGATTATTTCAACAAACAGTTCCCGGTTTTGTGAAAGAATTAGACAATACAAAAAGGAATGTGATATTGATGGATGCTGATTTGTATTCTGCAACATTGTATACATTAACATCTCTGGCACCTTATTTAAAGAAAGGGGATATAATTTTCTTTGATGAGTTTGTTGTACCAACGCATGAGTTCAAAGCATACTCGGATTTTATTCAATCTTATTATATCAACCTCGAATTAATTGCTGCTGCCAACAATTATTATTTTGTAGCGTTTAAAGTTGGGTAGAATTACAATTGTAAAAGACTGTCTAATTTATTTCGGAACAAAGGAAAAGCATTGAGATTATTGTGTTCTCCTTTTTCGATGGTGATGAATTCATCGATGCCTTTCAATACACCATTTAATTGCTGTGCATTTTTATAAGGAATTGTTTTATCATCGGTGCCGTGAAAAACTGTAATAGGTGCCACTACTTTTCTCAGGAACTCATTAGTTGGAATTTTAAAGCGGATCATCCTGTTAACCGGATACATCCATAAGTATTGCTGAAAAAGGGATGGAATGTTTTTATACGGTGTTTCCAATATCAATCTTTTGCAATCTCTGATGCTGGCCAATTCGGCCGCAATGCCGGTGCCTAAAGACTTTCCGTAGATGATGATCTGCTCCGGCTTATATTTTGTTCTTGCCAATTGATAAACTTGCCAAGCTTCTTCATACATTATTTTTTCAGTCAGCACTCCTGTTGATTTTCCGTAAGAAGGGTAATCGGGCATCCAAATCTCATAACCATGTTTTGTGAAGTTTTCTGCATATTGTGCATAGTGATTGATGTTTTCTTTATTGCCGTGAAAATAAAGAACGATGCCTTTTGCAATAGAATCATTTGAAGAAAACTGTACGATGTTAAAATTGGTTTGTTCATCATAACGAATATTCTTTTCTGTGAATGTTGACCTGAAATGATATTGATAATTCTCCGATAATGATTTGGGAAGAAATAAAATCTTTTCGTACAGATAATAAAAAGCAATGCCTATGCCGCAATACAACAGTATGAAAACTTTTATCCAGCGAAAGAGTATTTTTTGATTCATGTGATGAATTGAATAAGCTAAGTTTTAAGAATATCTCTGATAAAATTATGATACTCGTGAAATGAAGGAAGATTATTATGTCCGCCGCCATGAATCCGTATCAATGTTATTTTGTGCGGATTGAGTTGTTGCAATTTCTCGCTTTGTTTCAAAGGTATCAGCCAATCTTTTGTACCGTGCAGAATATAAGTATGGCAATTCACCTTTCTTATCCATTGATCTGTTCTCAATTTAAAACGAAGTGTTAAACGATGTGGCAAGAACGGCGTGAATCTTTTGGCAACATGAATAAAACTATAGTAGGGCGAATCAAGAATTAAATATCTGGGTCGGTTATCTGCTGCGATCTTTGCGGCAAACCCGCTGCCCATGCTTCTGCCGTACACAAGAATATGTTGTTCATTATATTTTTCTTTTAATCTTTCGTAAATGAACTGCATATCATTCAGCATATCTTTTTCATTCCGCTTGCCGGTACTTTTGCCAAACCCGCGGTAATCAACCAACACGACATCGTATTGATAGCGAAAAAAATCTATTGCATATTTGGCCCAACCCTTTATGCTGCGTGAGTTTCCGTGAAAATACAATATCAAGCCACGCGGTTCTTTACAATAGAAATGCAATCCATTAATTCGTACACCCGGTTCAATATCAAAAAATAATTCTTCAAAAGGTGCATCATATTTATATTCAAAATCCTGTGATAATTTTTCGGGCTTGAATATCAGTTTTTCCTGAATGAAATAGCCTAAAGCAATCACTACAATATAACCGATGACGATATATAACAAAGTCTCATTCAAAATGGCAGGGAATTTGTTCCAAGTTCTGAGATTTAATTGAACAATACAATAGCCAAAATAAAATTGTTCAAAATACCCTGAACCTTTGTTTTCGGGGATAATTATTTTTCACAATTAATTTAAAACTATAAAGCTTTTCATAGCTTACATTTGAACAGTAAAATATCTTATCATGAAAAAAGTTATTTTTCTTTCCATTATACCGTTTCTGTGCATTTATTTTTCTTCTACCGCACAGCGTATCATATATACTGAACCTGATAAGGATGACAGCAGAACACTTAGCTATGATATCATCGGAAAGATAAACGGCAATGTGCTGATATATAAAAATTTTCGTGAAACAAGTTTTATATCTGTTTACGATGCAGATATGAAATTGACAGATAAAACAAGAATGGGTTATTTGCCTGACAGGATCATTAATATCGAGTTTGTCAATTATCCTGATTATTTTCTGATGATCTATGAATACCAAAGAAAAAACACTGTGTTTTGTATGGCTGCCAAATTAGATGGCAAAGGCAAGTTGATGACCGACCCTGTGCAATTGGATTCCACCGAAATAAATTTCAATGCTTCCACAAAGATCTATTCTGTTATTCATAGTGATGATAAACAGAAAGTGATGATATTCAAGATCAATACAAAACACGATAATGAAAATATACTCACAACTGTTCTGGTTGATCATTCTCTCAGCATGATTCACAGAACACGTGTGAATATTCCCATGCCCGAACACAATGATTTTTTAACAGAGTTTCAATTAGACAATGATGGGGATCTGGCTTTTTTAAAAGCATGGGGAACTTCGCAGAATGATAATATTTCGAAGATAACCCTGCTCACCAAAGCTTCTTTGGCGGATGATGTAAAAACAATCGATCCCAAATTAACAGGCATGTATCTGGATGATATCAGACTTAAAGTTGACAATTTCAATAAACATTATCTGATCACTTCTTTTTTCAGCAAACAAAAAAGAAGTAATGTAGATGGCCTTTATATGTATTTATGGGATAAACAAAGCGGTAAAGAAAAATATAACACAACTGCTGCATTTTCTGAAGAATTAAGAGCAGAGGCTCGCGGAGAAAATACCGTTAAAACAGCATTCAATGATTATTTCCTCCGGCATATCATTATGAAAAATGATGGAGGATTTATTATTTCTTCTGAAGCTAATTCTTCATCCACAAGAGGAACTGCACCCATGAACCGCTGGGATTATATGTATGGAGGATCTTATATGATGTCGCCGGGCTATTATGCTTACGGCTCGCCTTATTATTATCCGGGATCAAGGTATAATTCAATGAATCAAACGCGTTATTTCGCTGATAATATCGCCGTTTTTTCTTTTAATGAACAAGGAAAGATGGAATGGAGCAATGTGGTTCATAAATCGCAGTTTGATGATAATACTGATAATCTTATAGGATACGGATTGATCAATACAGGTGATCAGATCCATTATCTTTTTAACGTGCAGGAAAAAAGGCAAACTGTATTCAGTGATCAAACCATTTCACCTGATGGACAACTGTCACATAATGCCACATTAAAAAATCTTGATAAAGGATATGAGTTTATGCCGCGTCATGCAAAACAAGTAGGTGCCAGAACAATAATTGTTCCTTGTCAATTCAGGAATTATGTTTGCTTTGCAAAAGTGGAACTTTAATAATCATTAATCCGTGGTAACATTTTTCAGAGACAAATCAATCATTGCACTTATTTTTCTGGTGATATTATGTTTGGTTGTACATGTACATTTTTTTGTAAGTACACCATTGGTCGTTATCAGTGATGATGATGGACTACTTTCTGTTTTATTTCGCAGATATATTCAGCCACTGCCCGGCACATTCATCTTTGTCATTTATTTTGTTTTTGTGTTGGTGCAATCGATCCGATTAAACATGGTATTGAATGAATTGAAAATGTTTCAGCAGACAGGCTTCACCACAGCAATGTCGTATATTTTGTTGACTGCATTTTTACCACAATGGTGTGCATTAACGCCGGCGCTTATCGCCAATTCACTGGTAGTGCTGATCTTTATTCAACTCAGTAAATTATATAATCATCCGGCACCGAAAACTTTATTATTTAATACAGGATTGATCGTAGGTCTTACTATCTTAAGTTACCATCCAACTGCATTATTGATTTTAGTAGTACTGTTTGCCTTGGCAGTTGTGAGACCTTTCAGGATTACCGAATGGTTTGTTCTGATGATCGGAATCATTACTCCGTATTATTTTTTAATTGCAGGTCTGTATCTCACCAATAACATGAATGAGCTCTATCATTTTATTCCGGATATACAATTCATGCTTCCGGTACAAAAAGCAGATGTTTGGCTTTGGATTAACCTATCCGCCATTGTAATATTATTATTGTTTGGATTTATTTATTGGGTGCCTGCATCAAACAGGATGGTGATACAATTAAGAAAGAATTGGTCGGTGATGTTGGTGATGTTGCTCATTCTTTTGCCCATTCCTTTTGTATTTCAAAATGCAGGAATTGAATCCGGCATACTATGTACGGTTCCCTTGGTATCATTTATTTCCAATGCTTTTCTAAATCCTAAACGCTTGTGGTTACCCAATTTGTTATTTTGGATAGCTGTCATTATTGTTATCCACAATAATTTAGAGCTGATCAAAATTTAACGGTCTTTTTATTTTGGGATAGTACCTTTACAGCTAAACTTTTACTATGAAATTCGGAGTAGTTGTTTTTCCCGGTTCCAATTGCGACAGGGACATGCAGAATGCTTTGCAAAATGATTTGGGCAAAGAAGTGATCATGCTTTGGCATAAAGATAAAGACCTGAGTATGTTTACAACTGATGATTGCATCATTTTACCCGGCGGATTTTCTTACGGCGATTATCTTCGTTGCGGCGCCATCGCACGTTTCAGCCCGATGATGCAGAGTGTGATCGAATTTGCCAATAAAGGTGGAAAAGTATTGGGTGTTTGTAACGGATTTCAAATTTTATGTGAAAGCCATTTATTGCCGGGTGTGTTATTGTCAAACGGGCAACAACAATTTGCCTGCAAGAATGTTTTTATTAAAACTGATGATGGGGAGCCTTTAAAAATTCCGATTGCTCACGGCGATGGCAGATATTATGCTGATGAAAAATTATTGAATGAATTAGAAGCAAACAAACAGATCATTTTCCGCTATTGCGATGAGAACGGTAATGTGGATGAAAAAAATAATCCCAACGGAACTGTAAGGAATATTGCAGGCATCCGTAATAGTAAAGGAAATGTTTTTGGAATGATGCCGCATCCTGAAAGGGCCACTTCATCAGCATTGAATAATATCGACGGAAAAAAAGTTTTTGAAATTTTAGGATTGAATTAATTAGCACACATGAAAAAAATATCTTTTGTTGTTATTGCGGTTTTATTTGCTTTTGTTATAAATGCACAGCCAAAAAATCCGGTCAATTGGAAATTTGAAAGCAAAAAAAAATCAGATGGTGTGTATGAATTGATCGCCACTGCAACGGTTGAAAAACCTTGGCATATTTATTCGCAATTCACAGGCAAAGGACCGATACCCACTAAGTTCAGTTTCAAAACAAATCCTTTGGTTGCACTTGATGGAAAGGTTGCAGAGATTGGTAAATTAGAAAAAGTGAATGATCCTAATTTCAAATCAGAAGTGTTGTATTTTTCAAACAGCGTTCAGTTTGTTCAAACTGCAAAACTGAAAGCAAAAGCCACTACCACTGTTTCCGGAACGGTAGAATACATGGTTTGTAATGATGAAGAATGTTTGCCGCCTGTAAAAAAATCATTTGAGATCAAATTGCAATAATTCTGTTCATTAAATTTTTAATGATGCTTTGTTGCATTAATACATTCAACAAAGCAACGAATAGCCGCCCTATTGCATCTTTGACCAGATGCTACAAGACAAACTAAATTCAAACAATCTCTCCGCATGAAGAAATTTTTCATCAGTTTTATCCTTACTTTTTTTACGGCTGTTATTGGATTTGCACAAACAGATAGTTTGGTAACATTCTCTGTTCAATCAAAAAAAATAAGCGATGGATTATATGAATTAAAAGCTGCTGGCAAAATAAAAGAGGGCTGGCATTTGTATGGCATCAATCCTTCAGTAAAAGATCTGGAAACGGTAAAATTTTCTTTCGAATACGAAAATGCACAAGCAGTTACTGCTCCTGCTTTTGATCATGCTCCTGAAATAATAAATGATGCGATTTTCAAAAAAGTAAATGCTTTTAGAGACAGCATAGCAGTAATTCAGCAAATAAAAATAAAAGGTATTGTTCCGGCAAGTTTAAAAGGAACTATCAGTTCTTCCTTGGGAAAAGGCAATGAGTTTCAGCAGGCAGAACAACCATTTGTGGTAAGTTTAGAAGGTGGTGTTGTTGTATCAGTTGATGCACAAAAATTAAAATCATCTTCAGTTGATCTGGATCATCCTGTTAATGATTGTGGTGCAAAAAGCAGTTCAGCAAGTGCAGGTTTTTTATCTATCTTCTTTATAGGTTTTCTCGGCGGATTGATCGCATTGCTTACACCTTGCGTGTTTCCGATGATTCCCGTAACCGTTTCATTCTTTACAAAACGTTCACCCAATCATAAACAAGCAGTGCGAAACGGGGCATTGTACGGTTTTTTTATTTTTCTGATCTATGTGTTGGCAAGTATCCCATTTCATATTTTGGGAAATGTGCAACCCGAAGTGTTCAATAATATTTCAACAAGTTCAACACTGAATATTATTTTCTTTGTCATTTTTATTGTATTCGCTATTTCATTTTTTGGATTCTTTGAGATCACTTTGCCGAGCGGCATTGCAAACAGTGCAGATTCTAAAAGCGGGTTGACAAGTGTTGGTGGTATCTTCTTCATGGCATTAACATTGGCAATCGTTTCATTTTCATGTACAGGTCCGATTTTAGGTTCTTTATTGGTTGGTTCATTAAGTGGGGGTGCATGGCAATTAACAAGCGGGTTGGCGGGATTTGGTTTAGCACTCGCATTGCCTTTTGCATTGTTTGCCATCTTCCCAAATTGGTTGCACTCATTACCAAAGTCAGGCGGTTGGTTAGATACAGTAAAAAAAGTATTGGCATTTGTTGAACTGGCATTGGCGTTTAAATTCTTATCAAATGCTGATCTCGTGATGCATTGGGGATTGATTAAACGTGAAACTTTTTTTGCAATATGGATTTTGATCGGTTCAGGATTGACTTTATATCTTTTCGGCATTCTTCGTTTGCCGCATGATTATAAAGGAATGAAAATTACCAATACAAGGAAGCTTGTTGGCGTATTGGCATTGGTATTTACGTTGTATTTAATTCCCGGTGTTACATCAACAAAGTATGCGAACCTTCAATTACTGAGTGGATTTCCGCCACCGTTGCATTACAGCATTTACGGAAAAGATAATGTACGCGAAAAAGGATTGGAAGCAGATGTGATAAATGATTTTGATAAGGCTTTGCAATTGGCAAAAAAGGAAAATAAACCTTTGTTGATCGATTTTACCGGATGGGCCTGCGTGAATTGCAGAAAAATGGAAGAGAATGTTTGGACAAAACCAGATGTAAGTGATTACATCAAAAAGAATTTTATTTTGGTTTCATTGTATGTGGATGACAAAGAAAAATTACCGATCGAACAAAGATTTACATATACAACCAAAGACGGCAATAAAAAAGAGATAACAACTATTGGTGATAAATGGGCAACTTTTCAGGCAGAGAATTTTAATCAGGTAACGCAACCTTTGTATGTTATTTTAAATACGCAGCAACAACTCATGAATAATCCTGTTGGTTATACACCCGATGCTAACGAATATAAAATATGGCTGGTGTGCGGTAAAGAAGCATTTGATAGAAAATAAAAAGACCCTATTTGGGAAAAGGGTCTTTCTTTTTATATAAATGTGCAAGCAATCGTTACAACGCAATTTGATTTTCAATCATCATCTTTCTCAGATTGATTAATCCATAACGCATTCTTCCCAAAGCCGTATTGATACTGGTGTTCGTAATGTTTGCAATTTCTTTAAAACTCATATCGGCGTAATGTCGCAGCACAATTACTTCGCGTTGTTCTTCGGGTAATTGTTCCAACATGGAACGGATCTTATCGTGACTTTGGCCCTGCACCAATTTATTATCTGCACTTTCACTGTTTATATTGATCACCTCAAAAATATCTTTGTCATCACCGCTGTAAAGTATTTTAGTACGTTTTACTTTTCTGAAATGATCAACACATAAATTATGCGAAATGCGTAAAGCCCATTGAAGAAATTTTCCTTCTTCATTATAACGGTTGCTTCTGAGTGTATCGATCACTTTAATGAACACTTCTTGGAACAGGTCTTCCGCTAAATATTTATCCTTCACCAAAAAGAAGATGGAAGAAAATATTTTCTCCTTGTATCGGTTAATTAAAGTTTCAAGCGCTTGCTGATTGCCTTCTTGAAACGAACGGATTAAATCCGTATCCAACGCCTGTTGTAGCGGTTCCATAGTGGTAAGGTTTTTTGAAAAAACTTCAAAAATGATAGGATAATTGGATAGGGAAAATTGAATTAATGCGTAAGTAAAATAGTTACTAATGCAATTAGTTCCAATTCTCGTGTTGAAAGTAACTTTGTTTTTACCAGGAACAAATTTTTAACGTATGTTGTTGAAAAGTATTTGCAGACTTCAACAATATCCACATTTTTACAAACTCATTTCAAACTTAACCGCCGATTTTCTGTTTATTTGTTTAGTCTATGATAACGAAGGAAAAAAAGGATAAGAAAATTAAGCTGCATGCTTCCGATAATATTATTGTGAAAGGTGCAAGAACGCACAATCTAAAAAATGTTACGGTTGAATTTCCGCGCAATAAATTAATTGTTGTTACGGGAGTGAGCGGAAGTGGTAAATCTTCATTGACCATCGACACTTTATTTGCAGAGGGCCAACGCAGGTATGCTGAAAGTTTAAGTGCCTATGCCCGCCAATTTATGGCACGTATGGTAAAGCCAGATGTAGACTATATAAAAGGATTATGTCCCGCCATTGCCATCGAACAAAAAGTAATTACCAGAACGCCACGAAGTACGGTGGGCAGCATGACTGAAATTTATGATTATTTAAGATTATTATTTGCACGTGCAGGTAAAACCATTTCTCCCATCAGCGGAAGAGAAGTGAAAAAAGATGATGTGAATGATGTGGTGATGGCAGTGCAGAAAATGAAGAAAGGAACAAAGGTTGTTATTCTTGTTCCTTTTAAACAACATGCAAAGCGAGATACAAAAGAAGAGTTGAATATTTTAATGCAAAAAGGTTTTAGCAGAATTTATTCTAACAAAGAAATTTTAAGGATCGAAGAATTATTAGAACTGACCGATAAAAATTTGAAGTCAAAACTCCCGACTAATGACTCCCGACTAACGACTTTTGTTTTGATTGATCGCATCATTACAAAAGATTTTGAGGAAGACGATCTGCATCGTTTAAGTGATTCAGTTGGCACAGCATTTTATGAAGGCGAAGGTGAAATGTATGTGGAAACAGATGGAGAAAAATTAATTCACTTCAGCAATAAATTTGAATTGGATGGTATTCAATTTGAAGAACCTGTTCCAAATTTATTTTCTTTTAATAATCCTTATGGTGCTTGTCCAACTTGTGAAGGGTTTAGTCAAGTTTTAGGAATTGATAATGATTTAGTAATTCCCGACAGAAGATTAAGTGTTTATGAAGGTGCCGTGGCACCTTGGAAAGGAGAGAAGTTAAGTGCATGGAAAGATCAGTTCATAAAATATGCAAAAGGGTTTCCTGTTCATCGACCGATCTCTGATTTAACGGATAAAGAATATCAGCAATTATGGAAAGGCGTTGGCAATGCATTGGGTATTGATGCTTTTTTTAAAGAAGTTGAAGCCAATTTATATAAAGTTCAGTATCGTGTATTGTTAAGCCGTTATCGTGGAAGAACAACATGCCACGATTGCAATGGTTATCGTTTGCGCAAAGAAGCATTATATGTAAAAGTTGGTGAAAAACATATCGGTCAGTTATGTGCGATGCAGGTAAAAGATTTGCAGATGTGGTTTGATAATTTGGAATTAAACGAACACGATAAACAAATCGCAAAAAGAATATTGATTGAAATACATCAGCGCATACAAACACTAATAGATGTTGGGTTAGGTTATCTTACTTTAAACCGGTTGGCCAATTCTTTAAGCGGCGGTGAGAGTCAGCGCATACAATTAACAAGAAGTTTGGGAAGTAATTTGACAAGCTCATTATATATTTTGGATGAGCCATCCATCGGTTTGCATTCACGCGATACAAAAAAATTAATTGCTGTATTGAAAAATCTACGCGACTTAGGTAATACAGTTGTTGTTGTTGAACATGATGAGATGATGATGCGTGAAGCAGATTATATCATTGATATGGGACCACTCGCTTCTCACTTAGGAGGAGAAGTTGTTGCTGTTGGTGATTATGATGAGTTGATCGCTAATCCCGAAAGTTTAACTGGGAAATATTTAAAAGGCGAATTACAAATTGAAGTTCCGAAAATGATCCGAAAGTGGAACAGAAGTATCACCGTTGAAGGTGCCAGACAAAATAATCTGCAAAACATCAATGTTCAATTTCCGTTGAATGTTTTATGTGTGGTGAGTGGCGTTAGCGGAAGCGGGAAAACAACTTTGGTAAAACAAATATTATATCCTGCATTACAAAAAATAAAAGGGGAGTTTGCAGAGAAAGTTGGATTCCATAAAGCGATCACCGGCGATGTGGATTATATTTCTCAAATTGAAATGATCGATCAGAACCCGATAGGTAAATCATCACGCAGTAATCCCATCACCTATATAAAAGCGTATGATGAAATAAGAGATTTATATGCAAAGCAACCTTTATCAAAATTGCGTGGCTTTCAACCCAAACATTTTTCTTTTAATGTAGATGGAGGAAGATGTGATGCGTGTAAAGGAGAAGGTGAACAAGTTGTAGAAATGCAATTTCTGGCAGATGTGCATTTGACCTGTGAAGTTTGCGGTGGAAAAAGATTTAAAGAAGAAGTGTTGGAAGTGCAGTACAAAAGCAGATCAATATTTGATATTTTAGAAATGAGTGTTGATGAAGCTATTAATTTTTTTGAAGATGAAAAGAATATCAGTAATGCAATCAGACCATTGCAAAGTGTTGGATTGGGATATATTAAATTGGGTCAATCATCCGATACACTTTCAGGCGGGGAAGCACAACGTGTTAAACTGGCGAGTTTTTTGGGTAAAGGCAAAGGTCACGGACATATTTTGTTCATTTTTGATGAACCAACAACAGGGCTTCATTTTCACGACATCAAAAAATTATTGTCCTCTTTCAATGCATTAATCGAACAAGGTCATTCATTAGTTGTAATAGAACATAACACTGATATAATTAAGTGTGCAGATTGGGTGATCGATCTTGGTCCCGAGGCCGGAGATGCCGGCGGGAATCTGGTATTTTCCGGAATTGCCAAAGATTTAAAGAAGTCAAAATCAAGCTTTACGGGTCAATTTCTGTAGTTTTTTAGGTTTAAAATTGACCTCAAAGCCTTATTGGCAGCCTGAATTGCTGTTATTTTCCACAAAATCGATATTTTTCTTCACGAATTTTTCATATTTCGGTTGCATTCTAATATCTTTGCAGCCCCAAAAATTGTATGTCTAAACAACCGCTGATTAAACAAGATGGTACTATTCTGGAAGCGTTAAGTAACGCTATGTTCAGAGTGAAGTTGGAAAACGGCCACGAAATATTGGCCACCATCTCAGGTAAAATGAGGATGCACTACATCAGGATTTTACCGGGTGATAAAGTGGGGGTTGAAATGAGTCCGTACGATTTGAGCAGGGGAAGAATCATTTTCAGGTATAAATAAATTACGCTTAACGCTTAACGCCGAAAGCAAAACGCGATAAAAAATAAACTCATGAAAGTAAGAGCTGCAATTAAGAAGCGTAGTGTTGACTGTAAGATTGTGAAGAGAAAGGGAAAGCTTTATGTAATTAACAAGAAGAATCCTCGCTTTAAACAACGCCAGGGTTAATAAACATTTGTAAAAAATTAAAATTTAAATATGGCTCGTATTGCCGGTATTGACATACCAAAGAATAAAAGAGGTGAAATTGGTCTTACCTATATTTATGGTATCGGACGTTCAACTGCTCAATATATATTGACTAAAGCTGGTGTTGACTTCGATAAAAAAGTGAACCAGTGGAATGATGAAGAACAAGGTGCAATCCGTAATATCATTTCAAGTGAGTTTAAGGTAGAAGGCCAGTTACGCAGTGAAGTGCAAATGAGCATTAAGCGTTTATTGGATATAGCTTGTTACCGTGGTCTTCGTCACAGAAAAGGTTTACCTGTTCGTGGCCAGCGTACTAAAACAAACAGCCGTACCAGAAAAGGAAAACGTAAAACAGTTGCCGGTAAGAAGAAGGCACCTAAAAAATAAACAAATAAGCCTTGAGCTCTCAGCAAATTGCTGCGGGCTTTTGGTTTTTTATAAACTCGCTGGATAATTCTGCTGATGCAGAAAAGGAGGCGAAACATTTTTGAAGATTACCTCAAAAAAGAATTATGGCTAAAACAGCAAAAGCACAGAACAGCGCAAAAACCGCTGCCAAAAAAAGAGTAGTAAAAGTTGATGCAGCAGGCGATGTTCGTATCAATGCTACTTTCAACAACATCATCGTTGCATTTACAAACAAACAAGGTCAGGTGATCAGTTGGTCTTCTGCAGGTAAAATGGGATTCAGAGGTTCTAAAAAGAACACACCCTATGCTGCACAGATGGCTGCTGCTGATGCTGCGAAAGTTGCTGTAGATGCAGGTTTGAAAAGAGTTGATGTGTATGTAAAAGGACCTGGTGCAGGTAGAGAAGGTGCTATCCGTTCTATCGCACAAAATGGTATTGAAGTGACTTCTATTAAAGATGTAACTCCTTTGCCGCACAATGGTTGCCGTCCTCCAAAAAAGAGAAGAGTATAACTTTGGATATTGATTTTGTCAATTTCCATTATTTATAAAGGGTGTATCCTCGATTTTAGATTTTTAATGAGAATACATCGTCACCAAAAAATCAAAAGAAAAAAATTATGGCACGTTACACAGGTCCAAAGACCAAAATTTGCAGAAAATTCGGAGAGCCTATTTTAGGCAATGGCAAATGGTTAGACAAAAACAGTATGCCTCCGGGTCAACATGGTGCAGCTAAAAAACGTAAAACTCTTGGTGAGTACGCTGTACAGTTGAAAGAAAAACAAAAAGCAAAATACACGTACGGTGTTTTAGAACGCCAATTCCGCAAAACATTTGAAGAAGCCTCACGTATCAAAGGTGTTACCGGTGAAAACCTAATTAAGTTATTAGAAGCCCGTTTGGATAATTCAGTTTATCGTTTGGGTTTGGCTGCTTCTCGTCCAGAAGCAAGACAATTAGTAGCTCATAAGCATATCACTGTTAACGGAGAAACAATGAACGTTCCTTCTTACACTTGCAGACCTGGAGATGTTATCGCTTACAAGCCAAAGAGCGAACATAATTCTTCTATCACTAGCAAGTCTCGTGGTAAGAATCCTAAATTCAGTTGGTTGGATTGGAATGAAACTGAAAAGAAAGGTACTTTCATCACTTTCCCTGAAAGAGAAAGTGTTCCTGAAAATATCAAGGAACAATTGATCGTAGAGTTGTACTCTAAATAAGCTGAATAGCATTGTTGAAGTACAAGAGTGCGACGCAAGAAAAGCATAAAAGCTGCACTGCAGCCGGTTCTCATAAAATAAATTACTTTAAGCCTCATGTGGGTTTAGAGATCAAAAATAAAAACCAAGTTTTAATATGGCCATATTAAACTTTCAGAAACCAGACAAAATCGTTTTACAGAAAGCAACAGATTTTGAAGGACAATTTGAATTCCGTCCGCTTGAACCCGGTTACGGATTAACCATCGGTAATGCTTTAAGAAGAGTATTATTGAACAGTTTGGAAGGATATGCTATTACAGGCATTAAGATTGAAGGAGTTGATCATGAGTTTGCTACCATTAAGGGTATCACTGAAGATGTAACAGAGATCATTCTTAATTTAAAACAGGTTCGTTTCAAGAAACATGTTGATCATGATATTGCAAGCGAAAAGATTGTTTTGTCAGTAAAAGGTCGCACAGAATTCAATGCAGGCCAGATCAGCGAAGTATCACAGAGTTTTCAGGTAATGAATCCTGAACTGGTGATCTGTACTTTAGATACATCTTCTAAATTAGAAATTGAATTAACTATTGCCAAAGGCCGTGGTTATGTTCCTGCTGAAGAAAACAAATTGAAAGATGCTCCATTTGGATTTATTTCAATTGACTCAATTCATACGCCAATTAAGAATGTAAAGTATTCAATTGAGAACTATCGTGTAGAACAAAGAACTGACTATGAAAAGTTGATCCTTGATGTTGCTACTGATGGAACAATTCATCCGGAGGATGCTGTTAAGCAAGCTTCACGTATTTTGATCCAGCATTTGATGATCATTACTGATGAGAATATCACTTTCGATAATAAAGAAGACAAGAAAGAAGATGTTGTTGATGAACAAGTATTGCAATTACGCAAAGTATTGAAAACACCATTGGAAGATCTGGATCTTTCAGTACGTGCATTCAATTGCCTGAAAGCTGCTAAGATCAACAGCTTGAGCGAATTGGTACAATACGAACAGGAAGACCTGATGAAGTTCAGAAACTTCGGACAAAAATCGCTTTCAGAAATTGAACAAGTATTAACTGAAAGAGGTTTGAGTTTTGGAATGGATCTGCAGAAATTAGGATTGGATAATTTAGATAACTAAAGCTTAAAGCTTAAGGCTAAATGCTGAAAGCAAAAGCTATTACTCACATCTTGTAATTCCTGACACGGTACAAGATATATAAAACTTAAAGTCATGCGTCACGGAGACAAAATCAACAACCTGGGTCGTAAGAAAGCCCACAGAGAAGCGTTACTGAGCAATTTAGCCAGTCAACTGATCGTTCACAAAAGAATCGTAACAACATTGGCTAAAGCAAAAGCTTTACGCACTTATGTTGAGCCTTTATTGACTAAAACCAAAAAAGGAGAAACTAAAGAACAGATCAGTCATCAGCACAGAGTTATCTTCAGTTACTTACAGGATAAAGAAGCAACTAAAGAATTATTTACTGTTGTAGGGCCTAAAATTGCTTCTCGTCCAGGTGGATACACCAGAATCATCAAATTAGGTATTCGTCCTGGTGATAATGCTGAAAAAGCAATGATCGAATTAGTTGATTTTAATGAGATCTATGGTAAAACTGCAGCAACTCCTGCAGATACTGCTAAGAAAACACGTCGTGGCCGTGCTAAGAAAGTTGAAACTGCAGAAGCAAAAGTTGAAGAAGCAACGATTATTGAAGAAAAAACAGCTGAATAAATTAAATGTTGAAAAGTTTATTATACAAAGGCAAGACTTATTGGTCTTGCCTTTTTTACTTTGCACCATAAAACAGAATAACCCATAATGGCCCACACATCACAACCCGCGATTTTATTATTAGCAGACGGACATGTTTTTTACGGACAGGCTTTTGGAAAAATCGGAACTACTACCGGTGAATTATGTTTCAATACCGGAATGACCGGTTATCAGGAAGTATTTACTGACCCAAGTTATACCGGTCAAATACTGATCATGAATAATGTTCATATCGGTAATTATGGTGTGAAGGAAGCAGATGTTGAAAGCGATACTGTAAAGATCCGCGGGTTGATCGGAAGAAATCTCGAAGAACAATTCAGTCGTTTTCAGGCAATAGGTTCATTGAGTGAATATTTGATCTCCAATAATATTGTTGCTGTTGAAGGAATTGACACAAGGGCATTGGTAACACATGTTCGTACAAAAGGAGCGATGAATTGTATCATTTCTTCTGAAATTACGGATATTGAAAAACTGAAAGAAGAATTAGCCAAGTGCCCAGACATGGATGGATTGGATCTTGCCAGTGGGGTTAGCACAAAAAAAGAATATGAATTAGGTGATGTAAATTCAAAACTGAAAGTTGCCGTACTTGATTTTGGTATCAAGAAAAATATTTTGAACTGCTTGGTTGAACGTGGTGTGCATGTAAGAGTATATCCTGCAAATACTACATTGAAAAGATTGAAAGAATTTAATCCTGATGGTTATTTTATTTCCAATGGTCCTGGCGATCCTGCAGCATTGCCTTTTGCCATTACAACCATTAAAGGAATCCTCGAAGAAAATAAGCCTTTGTTTGGAATTTGTTTGGGTCACCAATTATTGGCATTGGCAAATGATATCCCAACATTTAAAATGCATCATGGGCACAGAGGATTGAATCATCCTGTTAAAAATATTATCAGCGGTTTATGTGAGATTACGACTCAGAATCATGGTTTTGGTGTTGACCCTGAAGCCGTCCGCAAACATCCAAATGTAGAAGTAACACATTTGAATTTGAATGATGAAAGTATTGAAGGTATTCGTTTGAAAAATAAACCTGCATTCAGTGTGCAATATCATCCTGAAGCCACGCCGGGCCCGCATGACAGCAGATATCTGTTTGATAATTTTGTGGCAATGATGAACAATTGATTTTAATACGTGCCAATTTTATAAATAAAAACATCCTGAGCTTTATTAAACTCAGGATGTTTTTGTTTGATGGGCTGCAATCATTAATCAAATCAAAATATGACTTGTCGTTTACGGGGATTCTGTTTTAATGGTTTTTACAATTCTCCGCTTGGTTTAGCATACCGTGAACCCCATTTTGCCTGCATATAATCGTAATACTCATTAATATTATGACTATTGTACAAAAAGTAGGCAAAATGATAATCAAAGATCCAGTCCATTTCAACCAGTAGTTTTTTCATAAGGGTTGTTTTTTAATTTCATTTCAAATCCTGTCACAAGTTAAATGACCTGAAAAAGCCATTATGTAGTAATTATTGTACAAATTCTGTATTCTGAAATACTACAAATCAACAATTCAATTCTGACAAACATTTCACGGTCCTTGATTATATAAACGAATCAGCCCGCATTTTATTACCGCATCTAAAATAGTAGATGGTTCGGGAAAAAATAATGAGCATTCTCAGCCTTATACAATGCAGTAAAAAAATAATATCATCATTTTTCGTAAAAATTCGTGTAATTCGTGGTATGAAAATCGCCATCATCAACGGTCCTAATCTAAATCTGCTCGGTAAACGTGAACCGGATGTTTACGGCAATTTGTCATTTGATGTTTATTTCAAACAATTACAGGATTTATTTCCTGCAGTAACATTTACTTATTTTCAAAGTAATGTAGAAGGAGAATTAATCAATGAATTGCAAAGTGTTGGTTTCGATTTCGACGGCATTGTTTTAAACCCCGGCGGCTACACACACACTTCCGTTGCCATCGGCGATGCGATTGCCGCCATCAAGACGCCTGTTGTAGAAGTGCATATTTCCAATGTTCATGCACGAGAAGATTTCAGAAAAATATCTCATGTTTCTGCAAAAGTTTCCGGAAGCATTATCGGATTGGGTTTGAGAGGATACGAATTGGCTGTTCGCTGGTTCATCGAAAAAAAATAAAGTATTCTTCACTTATTGATGTGAATTTGATACCATGCAAATAAATTACAAACAACGTTTATTCTATTTGCTGTTTTGCACTATTCTTTTCAAATTAATTGTTGCTGGATTGATTGAATTGGGAAATGATGAAGTGTATTATTATACTTACGCATTGCAGTCCGATTGGAATCATTTTGATCATCCGCCGATAGTGGGAATATTGATCCGACTTTCTACTTTTAATTTATTTTGGCTGAGTGATGTTTCCATGCGTTTGGGTGCGATACTCAGTTCTGCAATCGCCACTTATTTCATTTATCAAACAGGCAAAATTATCAGCACGGAGAAAACGGGATGGTATGCTGCTTTGTTGTATAACTTTTCAGTCTATACAGGCATCATTGCAGGATTATTCATTCTGCCTGATTCACCGCAAATGCTTTTCTGGACTGCTTCCTTGTATTTGATGAGCCGTATCATTTGCAATGAAGAAGATAAAAAATTATGGCTTTGGTTATTGTTGGGATTGATGATCGGATTGGCTTCCATGAGCAAGGTGCATGGATTGTATTTGTGGGTTGGCTTTGGATTATTCATTCTCATCAAAAAAATAAAATGGCTGTTGAACTGGAGGTTATATGCAGGAATTGTTGTTTCTGTTATTTGTGTACTTCCTATTTTATATTGGAACATTCAAAATAATTTCATCACTTATAAATTCCATTCGGAAAGAGTAACTCATCATGAGATACAATTCGATTCCTTGATTCGTGAAATACTCGGAGAGTTTGCATATCAAAACCCTGTGATCTTTATTTTGATGATCATTTCAATTATATATTTTATTCGCAAAAAGAATATTTTCTCTTCACTTAAGAACAGTTGGTTGTTGTGTTTGAGTGTGCCAATGATCTTTTTATTTTGGTGCATATCATTATTCAATCCAACATTGCCGCATTGGAGCGGCCCGGCTTATATCCCTTTGTTTTTTATCACAGCGCAATATCTTGAGAAAAAAACAACAGCTTATTATCTACCTCGATTCATTAAAGTTGCCGCTTCTTTCATCCTGATTAGCTTAATTGTTGCAATTTTAGTTATTCGTTTATCGCCAATTAATTTCGGAAGCCAAAAAGTTGAAAATTATGGAGAATACTGTCCCACATTGGATTTGACAGGATGGAAAGATTTCAGTAAGAGTTTTGCAGCATTAGTTGAAAATGATATTGAAAATAAAAGGATGAAGGTCCATTCACCCATCATCATCAACAAATGGTTTCCAGGCGGGCACTTGGAATTTTATACAGCAAGAATTTCAGGGTTACAAATTATCGGTATCGGCAATCTCGAAGATCTGCACAAATTTGCTTGGTTAAATAAAACAAATCAATCATTGCAATTAGGAGATGATGCTTATTGTATTGTTCCATCGAATGTTCCATCCAATCCAAATGAATTGTATGCACAATATTTTACAACGATTGAAAAGCCGGTCATTATTGATCAGATAAGAAATAAAGGTGTTGTAAGAAAATTCTATGTGTACCGAATGAAAAATTGTAAAAAAATACCGGACCCTGTTTTGCCCTAATCACCGTTTGTTTTAGGAATGTTATCTGTTGGGGATTTGATTTTTATTTCTTCTTTTTTATTCCCGAATATTCTTTCAAAATCTCTTTTATACGATAAACCTACTCCTGTTCTCTTTTGTTTTCCAAGAACAGAACCATTTACATCAAGGCTATTTTTACTGAAAATGATGCCACGAAGTTTTTTATCTTTTGTGATATAATATTCCACATTCAAATCGGGTAACCATTGAAAGTTTCCACTTTGTGCAGCTGCATTTAGACTGAAATCGAAATCTCCTCCAAAGCTTACAGCTACTTTATCATTGAAGAAACTGTAACTCAGTTTCACATTTACACGGCTTCTGTCAAGGTCGTTATTGCCACTTGCAGGTACACCCTGACTTTGTGAGAATAAACTGCTGCTGCTGTACACGGATGTACCTACATCAAAATGAAGGCTTTTGTCATGTGTAATATTGAATAATAGATTGGATAATGATTTATTGAGTTGATTGGTGATCATTTGTGAAAGTGTATTCACACCTAATTCTTTTGCATTGATAACACCTGCGCTATTGCTTTGACCATAAGGTGCGAACATGTTGAAAACAATAAGGTAGGTTACCTGTTTCAACATTTCATTATCATCTGTCTCGATCTTATTAATGAATTCAGAAAATACGGGATCTGATTTAATGGGGCTTCCCTGCGGAAAATCTAATTTAAAATGTATGTTGGGTTTGCTGAGTTTATCAGTCAATGAAGCGATTACATAAACTGGACCTCGATACACTTTACTGGCACTGCTGATAGACAATGATTGTGTGTTGATCAGATCATTAATGCTTACATTATCAGCTGTGTACTGTGCATCTATTTTAATATCTGCATTTAACGGATCACCGGTCCATTCAATATAGTTTCCCGATTCCGGTTTTAAGAGAAATGGTTTTCTAATGAATGATTGAAAACTGAAATCATATTTTCCTTTATCAATAACATATCTTCCTCTGATGGTTAGAGGATCAGTAGTGCCTACTTTTATCCGTAACCTCCCATCGCCTGTAGCTTTGATCACATCACCGCTTAAAGGATCCAATATAACATCGATCTCCACTTTTTTATTGGCAGTTACATCGAGATCAACCAACAAGTCAAAATTTTTATCCTTTTCTTCTGCTTCTATTTCTGTTCCATATTTTTTGAAAACAATAAAATCATCATCACCTTCTTTACTTACTGAATTTTGAATATAAATGTGTGAAGAATCGTTTGCTTCAGCAATGATGGTCATTTTACATTTCGATTCCGGTCCTTTGAAACCGAGTTTTGCTTTACCGATGGCCTTGCCGTAAAACTGCTGATTGTCTTTTTGTTTTGTATCGATCAGCAATAATTTATTTGTTGACAGATCAAAATCAAAATCCATGTTCTTAAAACCTTTCTCGTATAATTTCCCTTTTATATCACCCCTGTTTTTGTACATGTCATAAACATAAAATTCTCCAAAGTCAATTCCATCTTCTTCAAATTTTATATCCGCTGAATCTATTTTATAATTCACCTGCGTGTAGTCGACCTTTAAATTGGCTTTATACAATTTAATGTGACCCAGTAATTGCGGCGAATTTGGGTTTCCCTTTACTGTTAAATTTCCGCATGCCAATCCATCCAGATTGCTGAAGATACCGACCAGTAATTTATTCAGGTAACTAATATGAGTACTGTCTAATTTTGCATTGATATTAAGTGGCGCATTCCCTGTGTCTTTCGTATTATAGAAACCATCTGCCGAAAAATTATACCCTTTGTTTGCTGATTGAACACTGAAAGGAACTACTCCGGTATTCAAGTCATAACCGCCTTTGATAGTGACTAAACCTATGGAATCATCATCTATACGAAACTGCTCAACCTTCAGGTCTGATTCAATTTTAAACTTTCCGTAAAAATTATCTAAATGTATATCACCAGATGCAGAGCCTTCTAATTTTGGATTCTTAAAAAACAGTGCAGTGATATCGCCCAACACTACATTTTTTAATTTCACCATCAAATTATTTTTGCTTTGGTCATGTTCTTTTTCTGTTTCAACGGTGATCTCCTGAAAACCCTGTGAAAACTTTACATTTTGTGCCGATACAAAATCTTTCCTTACCACTATCTCACCTTCTTTTTCCAAAAACCATTTCTTATCATTTAAAATAAAGGAAGATGGATCGAATTTAACACGCACACCGTCTTTCATGGTATAAACATCTGCATTCAGGTCTGCTTCATTCAAAGTATTGCTGGCACTGGTTTTTAGCGAAACAAAAGAATGATCGTTACTTGCTTTTACAGTGAAACGAGAATTGGGAAACGACAGGCTGTCGCTTGCCTGAACACTTGAAACTTCACCGATCACTACCAAACTATCAGAATTACCAGTACCTTTTATATCCACACCCGTAATGGAATTATGATCATATCTGGCATATGGAACTTTAATATTAATTTCAAAATTGTCTTTTTTGGTATCTACAATTCCACTTGCTCTCAGATCATTAAAGCCGGATATTTTCTTATCATAGAGTTTCAAAAACGGTTCAATGAAATTTGTGGTAACTGAAACTGTAAAATTTTGTTTCTTCAGTGAAGCGGAAGGTGCATTTATATATGACGGATAATATTTATGAAGGAATGACTGAAAATTATTGGGCAGGTCAAGTATGTTAAACTCGCCATCAATATTTGCCGTAAATTCATTGTTGATGAGTCGCAATGATTTTACTGAATCAACAATATATGATGAAGTAAGATTAAGGGAATCAAAACCAAGCACCACATCATCACTCTTGATATTTGCGTTTAAAAATTTTGCTGCACCGTTAAAATGATCAATGTCAGTTCCTGTAAAATTCACATCCAACAAACCGGTTAATTCTAAATTATTATGAAAAAAATGAAGCGGTTTTAAACTTGATTTTACAAGATCTCCCAGAATATTGAAGCTTGGCTGATCCTTTGTCAGATCAATTTCTATCTGACTTTTAAAATCAAGATTTGGGTCATCGATCTTTACTTCTCCGTTAAAATATTTTTTCAAAAATGTACCATTAGTAGTAATATTTGAATAAGTATAATCATTAAAATCAAGGTGGCTTATATTCCCTTCGATGGTAGTTTTTAGTTTGTTGATGTTAAAATTGCTGCCAGATATTTTTCCGTTAAAATCAACCAACCCCAAAAGGTCATAATTTAAAAATTTTCCGATATTAAATTGTGTTGTAGTCAAATTGCCGGAATAAGTGGCGTCTTTTTTATCCGGCAGCTGCATGGAAACATCGGCGGTCAATCCGCCGATGGCAGTACTGATTGTTCCGGCTGTTTTAAAATTCAAGATCGTGCCGTTAAAATTTCCACGGAATAAAATATCTCCCAATGAAGCTAAATCTGGAACATGGACTTGTTTTACCGAAGGGGCAAAAATGCTGATGTCGTTATAATTTGTTTTTAGAACCCCGTTATTAAAATCAATCTGTGTTTGATTAATATCCGGTAACCCTTTCATAGCAAAGGTTCCGCTTATATAAGTGGTGCCACCTGCTTTTGCAAAAAAATTCTTTACATTAAAATTAGCAACAGTGCCACTGCAAATACCGCTTAAAGAAACCTCTTTCTTCCAGGATTTTAATTCGGGTGCAAAAAATGCAATATCATCGCTGCTCACTTTGGCATCTTTAATCCTTGCATCCATGACAACTTTATTGATGTAATCAGAAAAATCATCATTAAATGCTTTATATTTCATTGCATAATAATCACCCAGTTTGCTTTTGTTGGTTTGTAAATCTAATTTTGCAAATTCCATTATTTGTGGCGTTACCCGAAACTTTGCTTTTAATTTTTTTAATTCTAATCCGCTTCTTTCTTTTGCAGTTATCTCTACATCACTTCTTAATGTATCTTTTAATAAAACTGTATTATTAAACTTTCCATTGATTTTGGAAATGACTAAATGACTTCCGTCAAAATAGTTATCGAATGGATGCTCATTGCCAAGAATACTTACCGTGCCATTTTTGATCTGCCATTTTTTGATATTTAAAACCATATTTCCCGGATTCATCTTCAAGCCCGTATCTGCTTTAGGGTTGATATGATGGATCAAAGAGTCAGGCCGTAAACCCGGAAGGTTTAAAATGTAGAAATATGGATTATCAATTGTGAGCTCATCAATAATAAAATTTTTTGTGGTGAGATTTATTTTCTCAGCATCTAATAAAAGGCTGGATACTTTTATATTCATTCTTTCTCCCCGCCAGAGATCATTTTCAAAGAATGAAACATTTTTAAGATCTACTTTTTTTAGATCAAAATCTATACCTCCAGCTTTTTTCTGTTTTGCTTTGGGTGATGCGAAATAATCGGCAATGAATTGATAATTCCAAACAGAATCCCTGCGTTGTAATTTTATTACTGCATCTTCCAGACCGATATATTTTAATTCAGCTTTTTCTTTCAAAAAAAACCAATCAGTGATTCTTATTTTCAAAGCACCTGCGTAAAGAAGCGTGTCTTGTTTCTTGTCTCTCACCAAAGTGCCTTCCATATTCAATTTGTTGAACAGTGAAAAGCTTACATTTCTAATGCTGACTTCAGTTCCCAGCTCGGCTGATAATCTTGAGGCGGCAAACTTGACTAACCAATTCTGAACAACATTTACCTGAACGGCAATGAATGCCAGGAGGAACAGGGCAAAAATGCTTAATAAAGTGTAGCGCAGTATTTTAAGAAATCTCTTCAGGTCATTTACTTTATATGTAAAAATAGCGGTTCACAGGCTTAGTTCAAATTCAATACCAAACTATTTATAAAATGGATTTTTCTTTTTTAATTATAAAAATGATTAAAAGCAGACCGAACTGCATCATAGAATTTAAAACCAGTCTTAAAACCGATAGTGAGGAATCACAAAATTAATTTTTCAATAATATCGATCGCATCATTTCTATTGTAACCTCAGTAAAATCTTTTACTATAATATCAGCTTGATTTAATTCAGCAGATTGATGTGTAGTGGTTAACGCAATTGTTTTAAAACCTGCTGTTTTTGCTGATTTAATGCCCGCCACAGCATCTTCAAATGCGATACATTTTTCAGGAAAGAATCCCAAAGTTTTTGCAGCAATCTGATAAATTTCAGGGTGCGGTTTGCCGTTCGAAATATGTGTACTGTTAATGATGTTTGTAAAATATTTTTTGATAGGAATATGCTGCAGCATGAATTCAATATTCACCGGAATGCCGGACGTGGCGATCACCATTGGAATATTATGTTGATGCAATAATTCTAACAAATCAATTAATCCGGCAACGGGTTTTATATGCGGTGCATAAAATTCACGGTAGATCTCTTCTTTTTCATTCGTATACTGATGCGTTTCTTCTGCAGATAAATTGGGGTGAAAGACATACTTTAAAACATCGGCGTTTGTTTTGCCGTTAAAATGTTCAATAAATTCTTCGGTCGTGAAATTTCTGTTTCTTCTTTTATAAAATTCCTTCCAGGAAAGGATATGATAATAATTGTTATCGATAATTGTTCCGTCCAGATCAAAGGCAACACCAAAATTATAATCACTCATTGTCTATGGTTGTTTGTGTACACCTTTTTTTATGCCTTCATTGTATTCTTTACTTGCTCCTTTTGCTTTTGGGATGCTTAGGGAGTTCCATTCTTCATTACGAATTAATTTTCCGAGATAAGCAATCTGCCCAACATGATAGGGATAATGTGCTAATTGACGAAGAATAGCATCCATCACCATCAATGGTTCAGTTCGTATAAAGATCACTCTTTTCAGATCTTCTTCCTTTAATTGTACAAGTGTTGACAAAAGGCAATCCCAGCCTGAATTCCAGAAGGATATTAAATCCCGGCGACTGCATTGCATCACTTCAAATTCTTCATCACGTTTACGCCATTCTTTTTCTCCATCTTCGGTTAAAAAATTCGTCCAGCGGCTCATCATGTTGCCATACAGATGCTGAATGATGATGGCAATGGAATTACTTTCAGAAGAAGGTTGAAAGAAGAAATCTTCTTCTTTCAATTGCTCAAAAGTTTTATCACCCAGATCTTTATAATTTCTGAAACGTTTGATGGTATTTTGTAAAAATTCTTTTTCGAATGACATGATTTATTTTTTTTGTTGCAAGCTGCAAAACAAGAATTTAGCTTTAGTTGCCTTCGATTCTTTCGGTGAAAGAATCGCACACTTGTGCTTTCAAATCTTTGCTAAACTATTAAAACCCCGAAACAGAATCATCGCCTCTTTTATCAGCCGCAACCTCACGTTTTCCATCAGCTAAAATTTTAATCACTTCTGTTCTGCCAATAGCACCGCGTTCAGAAATCTTATAACCCATTGCAAGCAATTGTTTTTTTACATCTTCACTAAAACCTTTTTCAGTCATTACTTCATCAGGCATCCATTGATGATGGAATTTCGGTTTATTAACTGCATCGGTTGCATTCATATCAAACTCTAAAATATTCACCAATGTTTGAAACACAGATGTCGGAATGGTTGTTCCGCCGGGAGTTCCAGCAACAATCAAAGGCTTTTTCTTTTTATCAAGTACTAATGTCGGAGTCATAGAACTCAGCATTCTTTTTCCGGGTGCAATGGCATTCGCCTCACCGCCAATAGCACCATACATATTGGCAACACCAGGCTTCACACTAAAATCATCCATTTCATCATTCATAATGAAACCGGCACCTGCAACAACGGTTCTGCTGCCATAAGAATTATTTAAAGTAGTGGTGATGCTGATCATGTTTCCGTATTGATCAATAATGCTGATATGTGTTGTTTCTTCACTTTCTTTAATAACACCAGCTTTGATCTCTTTACTTGGTGTTGCTTTGTTTGAATCGTAATCAGACATTCTGTTTTTAATGTATGCATCACTCGTCAATGTTTTTACAGGAACTTTCCAGAAATCAGGATCACCCATGAATTCTGCTCTGTCTGCATAGGACCTTCTTTCTGCTTCCACCATCAATTGAACACTTTTCGTTGTTTGAAAACCATAATTTGCCAATGGTCTTTGTTCCATCATCTTCATCAATTGCCAAACAATTAATCCACCACTGCTTGGAGGCGGCATTCCGATAATGGTATTTCCTTTGTATTTAAATTCCAAAGCAGTTCTTGATTTTACCTGATAATTTTTAAGATCCTCTAAAGAAATGATGCCACCACCTTTTTTCATTTCATCAACGATCAGTTGAGCAGTCTTCCCTTCATAAAAACCTTTCTGACCATTATCGCGAATACGCTTCAATGTTTCTGCCATATCTTTTTGAATTAATGTATCGCCTGCTTTCCACTTATTTTCTTTTACAAAAGCAGAAGGAGCCGTACTGTTTTTAATAAGTGATTCACGAACAGAATTCAAAGCTGCTGCTTCTCTTTCAGTAATGGTATAACCGTATTCTGCCAGATCAATGGCAGGTTGTATCAATGTTTTAAAAGGAAGCTTTCCGTAAGTAGCAGTTGCAAATAAGCCTGCTATTGTTCCCGGCACACCGCTTGCCTGATGGCCGAATTGTGATAACAATATTTGTGCGTTTCCGTTTTTGTCCAAGTACATATCTCTCGAAGCCTTTGCTGGAGCAGTTTCCCGATAGTCGAGAGCAATACTTTTTCCATCAGATTTTCTGGCCACTAAAAATCCACCGCCACCAATATTGCCTGCATTCGAATACACAACGGCCAATACCAATTGTGTTGCTACTGCTGCATCAAATGCATTGCCGCCCTGTTTCATCATTTCTGCACCGATGGCACTTGCCAAAGGATGTGCACAGGCAACGGATGCCTTATCAAAGGTTTGTGATTTTACACTGGTGTAATGATAAGGGTCAATTATTTTGTTGGCACCAATTATCGGAGATAGTGATTGGGCTGTACAGTTTAACTGCCATAACAACAATATGCTGCTTACAATGGTTCTTTTCATATTGCCAAGTTAAGGATTTATATAAATACTGAAAATCAAATAATTAAATTAATATTAAAAAATATTTATAAAAAAAATTATGCATAAATAAAAGCATTTTATATTTTGGTCATCTCTGCGTATATGACTCTTTTTAAGAAGCAAACATTTCTCAACTTAAAAAAGAGCTATGAAAAATTGTATTCTTATTTTTTTGTGGTTGATTTTATTCATTCACTCAAAAGGTCAGTATTCTTATTCAACAGCAGGTGCTGTATATTCTCAGAATTTTGACGGATTGCCGAACACCGGTGTTGCAAGTGCATTTCCGATTACCGGAGCAGGTCCTTTTAATCTAAGTTCAAGCCCTATAAGTGCCACCAATTTAACGGGTTGGCAATTCTATAAAACAGGAGGGAGTAATTCAAATGCGGCTTTTTCTACAGGAACAGGAAGCAATAATAACGGTTATGTTTACAGTTTTGGAAATACCGGTTCTTCAAACAGGGCTTTGGGCTCAATACCCACCAGCGGTGCCACTTATGCCATTGGGTTTCTCCTCACAAATAATACAGGCGCAACATTAAATGCTTTCACGGTAAGTTTTACTGCGGAGCAATGGAGAAACGGCGGATCCAATGTTTCAAATACATGGGCTTTTAAATATAAAATAGGTTCTTCGCTTTCCAATATTAATCAGGCTTCGTTAAATACTAATTCCACTCTTAATTTTTCTTCTCTTTTTTCATCTGCAACAATTACAGTATTGGATGGAACTCAATCATCCAATCAATCTCAAAAATCATATACAATAACTGGGATTACCTGGAACAGCGGAGATCAATTATTATTAAGATGGGATGATGCTGCACACAGCAACAGTGATGCAATGGCAATTGATAATTTCAGTTTTGCGGCTTATGCTTCTTCATCCAATATTTATACTTGGTCGGGAGGGTCATCAGGTTCGTATAATGTTGCAACTAATTGGACACCTAACAGGAATTCAGTTTCATCGAATGATATCCTTGTTTTTAATAATGCGGGTTCAGTTATGATCGATAATATTTCAACCGAAACATTAAAAGATATTATTGTTACAAACGCAGCATCGCTCACATTGCAAAACTCAAGTACAGCAAGTGTTTTAACGGTTTCAGATCATGTCAATATCGGATCAGGTGCTTCATTGACGTTGGGAACGAATTGTAACCTTTCTATTGCATCATCTGCATCTGCAAATGTTAATGGCACGCTGAATACGAATAATGCTTTCACGTTACGCTCTGACAATATCGGCGCTGCTTCCATTGATATATCAACAGGAACGATTTCAGGAAATACGACAGTTGAAAGATTTATTTCTGCACAAAGGGCGTATCGTTTATTAAGCCATCCTTTCAGTAATAATACTTTATTGAGCAGTTTATTAAACTATGTTGATATTACAGGATCCGCAGGAAATGGTTTTAGCGTTGGTGGAGGAACGGTGCCTTCTGCCTATTCTTATATAACTGCAAGCGATTCATGGCAAGCTTATCCAAACTCAAGCAGTACATGGAATGCAGGGCAGGGTTTGCTTTTATTTATTCGCGGAAAAGTGAATGAAGGTTTATCGGGTTCACGTGCAGGTGCCGATACTTATATCGGCGGAGGGCCATC
>Ga0316231_1000038_pt1 | contig 214638 bp, 185 predicted proteins | sample TBH18027metaG_FD_206002 | JGI IMG/M metagenome (GOLD analysis project Ga0316231, IMG submission 206002) | Freshwater microbial communities from Trout Bog Lake, Wisconsin, USA - TBH18027 | ecosystem: Environmental > Aquatic > Freshwater > Lake > Hypolimnion/Profundal zone | place: USA... | reverse complement strand
GCCAATGGCACGGCTGGGTAGCGAAGTTCGGTTGTGATAACCGCTGAATGCATATAAGCGGGAAGCACGCTCTAAGATGAGATCTCCCAACCCAAAAGGGAAATGAAGGGCCCTGGAAGACCACCAGGTTGATAGGCTGGATGTTGAAGCGCAGTAATGCGTGTAGCTTACCAGTACTAATCGCCCGTTTGGCTTGTCCATAGAATTTACTCTGCGCAGTGTAGTCCACTGTTCTTGAGCACATTCAACACAAGCCCTGTAGTTATCCCAGATGTTTGCAATAAACGTCTAATCCCAATCTATTCAGTTATGAGAGATCGCGTGAGCGAGATTTCTTTGACATACAGGTGCAGAAGCAGATCCTTCGCCGCAATCGGCTCAAGACTTCTGCTTCGGGCGTAAACGCCCTCAATGCACCTCAGTTTGCCGGTGAGTTTACTACGAGGGTCACACCCGTTCCCATCCCGAACACGGAAGTTAAGCCTCGTTGGGCCGATGGTACTGCACGCGTCAAGTGTGTGGGAGATTAGGTGATCGCCGGCATTAATTTAGGAGCCCCACCCAACAGGGTGGGGCTTCTCATTGTGCGTCCGCCTAAAATTAAATTGCCAGCTGTTCAATTTGCCGCAGATGATTTATGTCGTGGCCTGCCATAGTTTCCACAATAGTCCAGAAAGTCATGATGCCGCGCTCAGGGTGAGTAACTTCACGTTTGCGATCCGCTTCGCTTGTGCCCTTGATGAGGCAAAGATTCCAGATTCGCGCGCTGGCAAACAGGCTGAGCGCTGCCGGCATGGAGTAGTTAGCATAGTGAGAAGCCCAGCGGTCCTGGTCGAATGGTTGCAGCGTGGGATGGTCTTCGGCGAGCGTCTGCCGCAGCCGGAAGCTGAAGACGAATTCGCAGTCGGCCAGGTGGGCGACTATCTCGCGCGCGTTCCACTTTCCTGCCGGTGTTCGCATCACCAGTTGCTCCTGCGGGATTCGATGCACCAACTTTGTCAGTTCGTCGTGCGCGGTTGCCAGGATGTCGAGAGGATTGCGGCCATCCAGAAATTTTGCGTACGGGTTAAGTTCCATGCGCTTAGAATGCCATTCCGCTGTTTATAGGGCAAGTGAGAGTGTGGCTTTTTGCTTACGCATCCTGAAGAGCACCCACTCTACAGGACTAAGCAGCGGGTAGAGACCGAATAAGTAGTCAGGCAGCGGGAAAGACTGCCACATGCGGGCGCGGAAAAGCACGCGCAACAGCAGCTCGTAGCGGTAGCGGAGGTTGGTGCGCAGTCCATACTCAAATGCCATCGTTGCGGAGTGCGGAATATCCTCACGTTCTGCGAGAAAGCCTCCATGGACAAGAGTCCGGTCGGAATATCGTAGGATGTGACTTAGAGTGTGGTCGCTTTCGGTCAGCAGACGCGAGCTCCAGTGGTCCATTGCCAGATAGTGACGAACCAAAGTGAGTGCTGCGGAGAGTTCCGGAAGAATTCCGTATCCTTCCGCAAGGAATGCAATTTCATCCAGCTCCTCCTCGCTCATGTTGCGCACTTGGGCGCCCACATCGACTAGTGACTTGAGAAAGAGCCATCCGTCAAAGGCACCATGAACACAAAGATACAGCAGGTTTTCCGGCGGTAGCAGCGTCTCTACCTGGAAGTCTCCGAAGAAGATTCTTTGTCCGCTAGGTGTGTCACAGAGGTCTGCGCCGGGCATACTGGAATTACGAAACAATCTCCAGTGCAGATCGATTTCGAAGCCGGTAGCGGAGTTCTGGTAGGCATTGTCTCTCCAGTGTGAGCGGTAGAAGGCGAACTGCCTGGGTGTAAGTTGATCCAACTGGAAGAGTCCGGTGTAGCCTAAGTCGCGCAACACATGGTCAGCCTCTAGGACTGACTTCTCGTCGATCAGCAAGTCGTTGTCACCGCTGGCGCGCAGTCCGATGTCACCAAAGACTGATTGTGCCAGCGGCAATCCTTTCAATACACCCACAGAAATGTCGTGCGCTTGAAACTCATGTACCACTCGCCTCAATTCGGCCAGCAAATGAAGCGACTTATAAGCGTTGTCCAGCGAAAGCTGATGAAGATTGTGAAGCAGTGGTTCAAGCGAAGGAGAGCTTAGTTCGGTGACACTGGCATGCAGATTCCGCAAGACCAGGGGAACTAGACGATGGTGTTGCACCAGGTGCAGAAAGTGCTGCCTGTCCATTGGACGTACGGCAAGCTGGCTGATAAGTATGCGATCCTCATCCCGCTGAGGCCAGCGCGCACACAGCAACAGAAGGTCAAGTTCCGAGGACCGGCCGGTGTTTCGAGCACCGTACTTCTCGGCTACTATGTGCCGTCGTTGTTGCAAGCCTCGTCGCCTCCCTGTCTACGTCTCACAGGATACCCTGTGGGCCGGGAACACCCTTTGCACATCCGCGGCAGACACGCACTTCCCTCCCCTAAATTGTTGCACCGTATTGGTTATCGCAGTATCGTACAGGCTGTAACCGACAGGCTGCACAATAACTCTAGGAATACTGGTATGGATGAGCCGCCTGCAAAGTTCTGAGGAGCAAACCCATGAATGGATCGAAGATCGGGCGCAACAGCTTCGTCTGCTGGAGCAGCATAGCAGTGGCAACAGAGGTTAATGGCGAGGTGATCCTGATGAACCTGGAGCGCGACCGTTGCCATGGTCTGGGCAGTACAGGAAGCGAGATATGGCGCAGACTGCACAAGCCAATACGCGTAGCGGAATTGATGCAGCAACTGGAAGCGGAATTCGATGCCATGCCGGGAAAGATCGAATCGGATGTGCTGCGGACGTTGGGGGAATATGCCAGCGAAGGGTTAATCCAAGTGTATGCCACACACGAATAGGAAATGTACCTACCGCCAATTCCCTCTTCGCACTAATATCGCGAATCCTGAGAATCCGTGTTGCTCTCGTAAGGTCTCTTTTACCTAATGGAATTGTGCTGGGTGTCACACGAGCAGTGTTGCGCAAGGAATAGAATTATTAAGAGGATCGGGGCCCCGAGCCGCTATCCCACGGGAGATGATTTTTTATGTCGAAGGGAAGTTGTGACATTGGATTGATCGGGCTGGCAGTCATGGGTCAGAACCTGGTCTTGAATATGAACGACCACGGATACAAGGTTGCGGTGTTCAATCGCACGGTATCGAAGGTGGATACATTTCTGAATGATGAAGCAAAGGGAACCAATGTGGTAGGCGCGCATTCGATGGAAGAATTGTGCGGACTGCTTAAGTCGCCGCGTCGCGTGATGCTGATGGTAAAGGCGGGCGACGTAGTCGACGACAATATCAAGCAGATACTTCCCTACCTGGAGAAGGGCGACATTATTATCGACGGCGGCAACTCGCTGTTCACGGATTCCATCCGGCGTACCAAGTCCCTGGCGGAGAAAGGGATTCTATTTATCGGCACGGGTGTTTCGGGCGGTGAAGAGGGCGCGCGCTTCGGTCCGTCCATTATGCCTGGCGGAAATCCCACAGCATGGCCGTATGTGAAGGAGATCTTCCAGGCGATAGCGGCCAAGGTGGAAGACGGAACTCCATGCTGCGACTGGGTGGGCGAGGATGGCGCGGGCCACTACGTCAAGATGGTGCACAACGGAATTGAGTACGGCGACATTCAACTCATCTGCGAGGCGTACCAGATGCTGAAGGACGCTCTGGGTCTGACGCCAGACGAGCTGCATGAAGTCTTCACCGAATGGAACAAGGGCGAGCTGGACAGCTATCTGATCGAGATCTCGTCCATCATTTTCGGGACGAAGGATGAAGACGGCTTGCCGCTGATCGACAAGATTCTGGACAAGGCAGGGCAGAAGGGCACCGGTAAGTGGACTGCAATCTCTGCACTGGACCTTGCTATGCCGCTTACTCTGATCGGGGAGAGCGTCTTTGCGCGCTGCCTGTCAGCGTTAAAGGACGAGCGAGTGGAGGCATCGAAGGTGCTAACCGGGCCGGCGAAGAGTATGCCGGTGGAAGACCGCAATACGTTTATCGAAGAGGTGCGACGCGCTCTATACTGCTCCAAGATGATCAGCTACGCGCAGGGTTACATGTTGCTGCGCGCCGCTGAGAAGGAGCATGGATGGCACCTGAACCTGGGCGGCATCGCCCTGATGTGGCGCGGCGGATGTATCATTCGCAGCGTCTTTCTGGGCAACATCAAGGCGGCTTTCGACAAGAACCCCGACCTCACTAACCTGCTGCTGGACGATTTCTTCTCCAGCGCGCTTATCAAGTATCAGGCGAGCTGGCGCAAGGCGCTGGTGCATGCCATCGAAAGCGGCGTACCGACACCGGCCTTTTCCACCGCGCTTGCGTTCTTCGATGGATATCGCACGGCACGACTGCCGGCCAACCTGCTGCAGGCTCAGCGCGACTTCTTTGGCGCTCACACCTACGAGCGAGTGGACAAGCCACGCGGTGAATTCTTCCACACCAATTGGACCGGACACGGGGGCAAGGTCGCCTCGGGACAGTACAACGCGTAAGTTCGTTGCAACTTAAACCAATGGAGCCAGCTTCGCAACTTCGAGGCTGGCTCTTTATATAACTGATGTGATGCATGCAAGGATGCAGCGCGTTGATTTGTCCTCGCTTACTGTGCCTGTAGCTTCTGCCAGCAATCCCATGTATAGATGGCGATGATGATTACCGTGAAGATGCCAGACAGCGTGCCCAGTGCACGAACATAGGGCAATGTCCTGTTGACTTTCTGAACGATTGAAGTCTGCTGTTGCTCTTCGTTGGGATTGATGTCCTCAAGAAAGAGTTGGCTCTCCTCATAGCGTGTGATCGTTGCATTGTAGGCTAGCAGAGCAAGAAACAGGCCTGTAATGACGGCCCAAATAATAATCAGAAGTGGCAAGTCATTCATCATGTGGCACCTCCCTCTGCGGGACTTGCAGCGGCAGAGTTACCAGGACCTTGGGGCCCCAAATCGCCTGACTTGAGCTATCGAATCGTAATACTGCGCTCAAATTGCAGTCCTTATAGGCATGATACGCCCAGAGGGGGATGACCCTGTGAATTATTTGTGTTGCGATGCGTGCGGCATACTGACCCTGTGGATCGGCTTGCAGCGACCGGAATGGTCGCATATACTGAAGGTGCGGAAGTCGAAAAGGAGAGTGCCATGGCCACAGCAACTGTTACCCCAACCCCGGAGGTCGTCACCGGTGCGCCCAAGTCGCAGCCCCCGGTCACCCTGACCCCGGCGGCGATCGCCAAGGTGCGCGAGATCATGGCCACGCAGGACCCCATCCCGGCTGGCCTGCGGATCGGCGTGGTGGGCGGCGGATGCTCCGGCTTCCAGTACTCAATGTCGTTCGAGAACCAGAGCGGCATGATGGACAAGGTCTTCACCTTCGACGGCCTGAAGGTGTTCGTGGACGCCACCTCGGCGATGTACCTCAGCAACTGCACCGTGGACTACGTGGAGACGCTGGAGGCGGCAGGATTCAAATTCGAGAACGCCGCCGTCAAGAGCACATGCGGCTGCGGATCGAGCTTCAGCGTTTAGTTCGGACAGTATTTTGTGGGAAGAGGCACCCTTCGGGGTGCCTTTTCTACGTCGGGGCTATTTAAGTGCTGTGGGACGTAGCTTGCCGATGCGGCCGTGCGGGCCGACGACGAAGGGCAGCGAGAGGGCGTTCCAGTTGCGGTCGGCATCGGCGGGCTCGTGCAGCGCGGGGTTGGGGTGGAGGGCGCGCCAGTCGCGGCCATCGTCGGTGGAGATGTCCGTGCCATTGAGGCCAACGGTGATCCAGCTATTGCTCGCAGCGTCGTAGGCCACCGCCGAGCGAAAGCCATGAGGTGGGGTTTGGGTGGCTTGCCAGGAGACTCCGATATCCGTGCTGGAGGCAGCAGTGCCAGCGGAGTCGTCGGGCTTTTGCGAGTTCCCGCCAACGGCCACGCCCATCGCATCGTTCTTGAAGGCGATGGAGAAGACGCCCGAGGACGCATCGTCGCCCGCGAGTGGAACACTCACCTTGTGCCAGTCGGCCAGTTCGTCGTCAGGGTTGACGTCGGAGTACTTGTCCACAAAGTAGTAAATGAGCGCGCCTCCGGGACCGCTGGTGCCGAACCACATCTCCGGCTTGGGATCGGGATGGATGTCCTTTTGCGAGAGAGCCAGGGATGAGTTGCTGACGGCGAAGGCGTGAACGCCATCCGATGCCGCCAGACTCGCCTGGGTGTACTGATCTCCCTGAGCCTTCCATTCCTGCGAGCTGGTCCAGTCCTGTGGGGAGCCGAAGATAAAGTGTCCATCGACCGGGTCGCCCAGAACATAGCCATCGGAGCTGCTGCGGAAGTGCAACGCGACCCACGAGCCGTCACTGTTGGGGTTGGTGAAGAGGAGAGTCCAGGATTTGCAGCCGTCGGTGGTCTTGTAGAGGCGGGAGAGCGCGCCTTTGCCGGTGGACACGACGATAGCGGTGTTGGCGTCGAAGGCCTGGATGCCGCGGAAGTCGAGCTTCTCCGCATCGTGTGGAGTGGGGCAGAGCTGCCAGTGTACGCCGTCGTCGGTGGTGCGCAGGATGGTTCCATCGGAGCCGGAGGCCCAGGCGATTCCCTTCCCTACATTGTCGATGCCGCGCAGGTCGGCTGTGGTGGGCGCGGCTTGAATCTCCCACTGGGCGTTAGCGGTATTAACCGCAAAGAGAACACCGAGAATGAGCGCGTAGCGCATCGAAGGAAGTGTATACCGGCATCACAAATCCAGGACAGACGGCATGCTGCTATTTCAACTCGCGCATACTCGGAGTGAAGGTAATGCCGACCAGAACTCCATCTGGATCGAGAAAGCGGCTAACGGTCTGCCCCCAAGGTTCCTTTTTGTTCTTAATTAACATCCGGACTCCTATGGATTCAAGCTCTGCGGTGGCGCTCTCAACATCGTCCACATCGAACTCTAGCCATGCCTGCGGCGTCGGTAATGTGCTGGGCCATGTGCTGTTACCAAAACAAGATTCCGCAGCATGGGAGAGCGGCCATAGGGCAAAATGCTTTACCCCGTCAATATCACTGGTATGCAGATAACCATTGCTTTCCTCTTGGAACGGTATTCGGAGGGCATTGGAGTAAAGCGTGCGGCTGGCATCTACATCGCGCACGATTGGCCCAAATCCCGCGACGAACAGTATCTTGATTTTTCCCAATCCGGACATGACACTTCTCTTCGTTTGCTTCATAGCTTAGTGAGTGAAGACCTGCGTCAGCAGCTGGTCGTTTATATTGTCGATCTGCTTGAGCGTTTTTTGAACCATCGCCTGGTCGTCGGCGTCGAGCAGATGGAGCATCTGGATAAGACGGTAGGTAGTGTCCTGCAGTAGAAGCTCGGAGTCTTTGACATGCTTGCTATCGCGTGTGAGATTGTGCTGGATGAGGGAAACGACCTGGTCGATCTGGTGGATGGTTGCATTGGCGTGTTCGCTGTCGTCGGCGGCAATCTGGGCAGCTACTTTCTGGGTGAGGCCATGCACCATCTGGGAGTATAGAAAGCACTGCTCGCTTGGCCTGGCCTGGGAAGCACGCTGCTGCAGCGAAGTCAGATCTGCAGCGGTCGGAATGATTTCATTGGCGGCGAGTACAGGCATGGCCAGCAAGAAGAAACTCAGCGCTGCGATGGATGAAAGCGAGAGGTACATTAATCACCTCTTGGGAGCCGTATGCTTCGTATCCGAGGTAAGCACGACTAGCCGTTGGCGCACCTGCGATTCCTGATCTGGAAAGCCTCCGTCGGCCGCTGCAAGAAACTGCTTGTAGAGATCGACAGCTTTGCTAATTTGATGCAGGGAATCGTACGCAGATGCCTGCAAAAAAAGGGTTGGTGGTGAGGGTGGCAGAACGGTAGCACGCAGAGCAAGCGCCTGTAACGTGGTTGCTGGGTCGTCGATCTCGGAGGCAGCGAAGGCGAGATGGGTGGCTGCATCGCCCAATGCGGCGGACGTGGGAAAGGCAGCAGGGTTGGCAATGGCCTGCTTCAGCAGCGTCTCCGCGGCGGCAGGGCGATGCAGTCGCAGCAGGGCTTCCCCACGGTCGTCCAGCAGGGTGGGGTCAGGGTGCGCTCTCTGGGCGGCAATCAAGGCGGCGTAGAGCGGGTCGGCCTGATCTGGATGATCGGTATCCAGGTAGACACGCGCGAGCAGGCGCGTGATGCTGGCGTCCTGGGGATTCGCATTGTGCAGCTTATCCAGCAGCGGAACGGCTTGAGCAACCCTGGCGGGATCGTCGGAGCTGATGTAGGCGCGGGCAAGCAGCGCGGTGAGTGAGGGATCGGCAGGGTGAGCGGCGAGGGCAGGCGTTAGCAGAGATTCGGCGTCGCCGGTGCGATGCTCGCTGAGCAGAACGTGGGCGAGTGCAGCGATGGCCTGCGAATCGCCAGTCTCTGCAGGCAACGCCAGGTAGCGGCGATATGCGCTCTCCGCGGCGGGCAGGTCGGTGGCAGACTCGGCAATCTCTGCGGCCATCAGGATGTCCTCGGGCGCCTCGGGGGTGAGGTTGAGGGCCGCAAGAAGATCGGTGGACGCGGCCGTTGGATTGGGTGGCGTGGATAGCTGGGCATTCCCCATCAGTTCCAGCCGTGCAAGCGCTCGGTAGGCGCGTGCCTTGAGGGCAGGTGCGGTATCGGGGAGCGTTGTGGCCGTCAACAATTCGCTGCGTGCCTCAGCAGAGCGCCCCGTGCGAGCCAGCAGCAGCCCAAGCGCGACGTGTGCTGCAGAAAATTGCGGATTGGCGGTGATGGACTGGCGGTAATACGACTCTGCGGTGGGAGCCTTTGATTCTGGCGCTGTTGCGCCTGTAACTTCAGGTCCCAGGGCTTCGATGGTCAGGCCAAGGTCGTAGAGAACCTCAGGATTATTCGGTAGCTGCGTGTTGAGGCCGGTAAGTATCTTGAGTGCGGCGGCAAAGTCACTGGCGGCCAGAGCATCATTGGCTTGTTGGATGAGGGCGGCCTGCGGAGCGGGCTCACTGTCTGGGTGGGAGAAGTCCTGCGCGGGAAGTGCGGCGGTAAGGATGAATGCGACGTGGAGTAGGGCTGCGGCGCGAGTCCACCCTTGATTTCGACTCCCACCCATGCGCGGAGAGATTGCGCGTGAATGAGGTACCCGATTCTCGACTGCAAAGTTGAACCCCATTCGCTTTGACTCTCAACTACAACCTATAACGAACAACTATCTTTACCGCTCGCCCCACTTCAGCTTGGAGCGCAAAACATTGAAGAGCCCGTTGGGCTGCAGGCGTAGCAACCGTACACTGTACTTGCTGCGGCAACAATTTACCTGGTCGCCGACGTGCATGGGCACGGCCTCCTGGCCATCCACCGTGAGATAGGTCTGGTTGGGCACACCCACCACGCGCACGCTGATGGCGGATTCGCCCGGTACTACGATGGGTCGGATGGTCAACAGGTGGGGGCAGATTGGCGTCACCAGCATGGCGTTGACCGTGGGCATCACGATAGGCCCGTGGGCGGAGAGGTTGTAGGCCGTGGAGCCGGTGGGCGTGGAGAGGATAACGCCATCGGCGCGGAAGGTGGCCACCGGTTGTCCGTCGATCTCCACCGCAAAGTCGGCCATACGCGCGATGGTTCCCTTGGCCGCCACGACATCGTTCAGCGCGTCCCACTGGCGCGTACGCTCGCCTGACGAGAATAGCTCGGCGTGGATCATGCTGCGCACCTCGACGGTGGCTGTGCCATCGCACCATGCTTGCATTGTGGTGTAGAGGTCTGCCAGCGGCACCTCGGTCATAAATCCCAGCGCCCCCAGGTTCACGCTGAGCAGTGGAGTGCTGGTGTGAGCGAAAGCACGCGCCGCGGCAAGAAGCGTGCCGTCACCGCCGAGGACAATCACCAGGTCCGTATTGCGCTCGGCCATCTGCGCGCGGTCGACGATTTGCGACTGCGCGTGCTGCGCGTCGACCTGCAGATACGCCGCGCTCTCGTGGTCCAGAACGCTGCTCCAACCGCGCTGGGCAAGCCATGCGCGCAGCTCGGGCAACACGATTTCCAGTTCAGGCTTCTGCGGTTTGGAGATGATTCCAGCTAATGGCATTCCGCTATCCAGTGTACCGCCCGCAGCCAGTTAGCATCTGGAATCAGTCATTTGAACTTTCAAAAAAATGCGCTGTCCGGCCTGCTCAGGCGTATCATTTTGGCGAGCAATATTTGAGCAATCGAATTGCTCCGAGGAGGGCCTCCTCATGAAGATCGCTTCACTTGCGACATTGACAGCACTTGTCGCGCTGGTTGGCTGTAGTCTGCCCAACTCCACAACCACCGAAGCTCCGACCACCGGTAGCCTCAACGGTAATTGGCAGCTTGTCGTCGGTAGCTTTCCGGTCGGCGTCGTCTTCACGACCACAAACGGTACCGTCTCCGGCCTCGCCGTCATGCAGGCTCCTGTCCCTCTGGTCTGCATGGTCGGCATTCCCTGCGGATATCCTGAGGTATTCCTGGGTGGCAACCTCACAGGCACTGTCGATGAGTCCGGCAACTTCACGCTCAGCACCAGTTCATCCTACCCCTCAACCCTCACCCTTACCGGCCAAGTCTCCAGCAGCAGGCTCACTGGCACGTTCTCCCTGACGGTCGGCACCTTGACCGACAGCGGCACCATCTCCGGAACCTACATCCAGCCCATCGATGGCACATACACCGGAGTGGTCACCTCTTCCGTCACTGGCGCAAGCATCAACGTTACCGCAGTCCTCACCCAGGGCTCCATTGCAGGCTCCCGCGGCACTCTGCCGCTCTCCGGTACGGTCAACTTCGGTGGCTACTCCTGCTTCTCCTCCACCGCCGTCTCAACCGGCAGCGCTGTGCTCGGCGAGGGGTACGGCCTTACGCTTGTTCCCACGAACAGCTCCGGTGTCGGCGCTGAGGGCACGATCTCGCCCGATGCCAAGACCATCACTTTCGATTATTCAGTCTTCGGAGGCGGCTGTGCGTTCGACGATGGCACAGGCACGTTGACGCTGCAATAGCCGCGCCAGGGCCATCAAAAAGATCGGTGACCTCGGTGTGAATCGGTGTTAAGCCTTTGCCTCGCCGAGCCACGCATGCAGAAGATACTCCCAGTTCCCTTCCATGCCGTGGATGGGCGACTCGATGATGTCGATTCCCTTCCCGCCGAGTTCCGCTATGCACTGCCGAACCCGTTCGATGGCGAGATCGCGTCCGGCCTGTTCGCGGACGATTCCGCCCTTGCCTATGTGTTCGCGGCCCGCCTCGAACTGCGGCTTGATGAGCACCACCGCCTCGCCGCGCCATGCTTCACCCGCAGGCGCCAACGCCTGCAATACGGACGGTAGCACCAGCGTCGCCGAGATGAACGAGACATCCATGGCAAGGAACGAGATTGCCAGCGGTAGATGGGAAGTTGGCCTCCTCTCGATGCACTCTACTGCCCCCCTAAGCGGAATACGGGGATTCTTCGCTTCGCTCAGAATGACAAGGTTGTGCTGCGTACTGTCTTTGTAAGACAGTGCCAGCTCCCCCGCGCCCAGCAGCCGCGCATTGCATCGCTCGCGCAGAGTGACCCGCGGGTCCACGCGCAGCTTGTGGGCGATCTGGCCATAGCCGGTATCGACGGCCAGCACCGAGGCTGCGCCATGCTGTAACATGCAGTCGGTAAAACCGCCGGTGGATGCGCCGATATCCACGCAGGCACGCCCGTCCAGCGCGATGCGCCAATGCTCGAGTGCGCGCTCCAGCTTGAGCCCGCCGCGGCTGACATAACGCAGGTCGTCACCCAGCAGGCGCAGCGTCGCGCCCTCGATAACAGGCGTCCCCGGTTTTTCCACGCGCTGCTCGTCCACCAGCACGCGCCCGGCCAGAATCAGCGCCTGGGCGCGCTCCCGCGAGGCCACCAACCCCCGCTCCACCAGCGCCTTGTCCAGTCTGATCTTCATCTGCCTCTTTGAGAGTACAACCTGCCTCGCGGAGTTCAGGATAAAGTAAACTGATCTTTGTACGATCGTCCTGGCCAGACCATCTGTGGGTGCGTGCAATGGATAGAACAATCGGGGCATCTGACAGAACGCAGCACTCCATCGCGGACGACGCCTTTCTTCTCTCTCAGGTGCAATCAGGCGACGAGCGGGCCATCTCTACCCTCTACGACCGCTACTCCAGAATTGTGTACTCAGTAGCCCTGCGCGTACTCAGCAACTCTACTCTGGCCGAAGACGTGCTCCAAGAGGTCTTCATGCAGCTGTGGCGCACGCCAGACAGCTTCACTGCTTCCGGGTCCAGTCTCGGCGGATGGCTCGCAGTTCTTGCCCGCAACCGCTCCATCAACGTTCTGCGGCGTAAAAACAACGCAGACTTGATCGATGCGATCAGCTTTGTCACGCCCACCAATCTCTCCAGTGAGGCCGAACGCAACCGCCTTTCGGAGCGCTCTCGCACCCTTCTCCATCTTCTTCCTGGCGAACAGCGCAAAACACTCGAAATGGCCTTTTTCGACGGCCTCACGCATACCGAGATTGCCGAGGTTACTGGCGACCCCGTGGCCATCGTCATAACCACTTTGCGAAACGCCCTAATGGCACTGAGAGAGACAGTCCAGCCATGAGTAGCCAGCCCACTCTTCAGCTTGGAATTGCCAATTCCGGCGACGCGCGCCATGCCAACGCGGAGGACCTGGTACTCTTCGCACTGCAGTTTCTTTCCCTGGACGAGGCAGCCCGCATCGCAGGTCACGTTGAGCAATGTGTCGCGTGCCGTAATGAACTCGCACTCACACAGGGCGATCTGGCCGCATGCTCCTTCACCTCTGAGCAGCAATCGCCACCTGCGCTTGCCCGCCAGCGCCTCAGGACGCAGGTCACGCGAGAGAATCATCCTTCTCTCCAGGGTCCGCCGGCATTTGCCTCCTTTGGCCGCAATGGCTCTATCCTTGCTCCGCCCGAAGACATCCCACCCAGACACAACAGTGCACTTACTCTCATGGGATGGCTTGGCTGGATCGTCGCAGCAGTCCTAGCCGCCCTTGCCGCTAGTCTCTATCAAGGAGAGATCGCTCAGCGCGCCCACCTCAGCGTTCAGTCCAATCAGCTCGCGCAGCTTACCGCCGACGCGGCCCGCTCGGCCCCCATACTGGATGCACTCAACGATCCCAACGCCACGCGCATCCTCCTAACCACTAAGCCTCCTGCCAATCCGCAGCCCCTCGGACGCATCACCTACAATCCATACAACGGCAACCTCATCTTCCTGGTCGATGACCTCGATCCGCTTGAACCCGGCAAAGTTTATGAGCTCTGGCTTCTCCCCGCCGACGAACGAAATCCCATCGCCGTTGCCGTCTTTCACCCAGACAACCACGGTAATGGCAGAGTCATCCTGCCCATCCTGCCCTCGGGCATCGCCGCGAAGGGATTCGGCGTCAGCATTGAAGACGATGGTGGTGCGCAGACCCCTACTCCGCCCTATGTCATGACTGGCAATTAGACTTCCATCATGTGTCTGACTGAATTTCCTTTGCACTCCGTATTACTTGCCTATGCAGAACTTCGAGAAGATCAGCTGCAACACATCGTCACTGATGGTCGCGCCTGTCAGTGCATCCAGGCCGCGCAGTGACACATATAAATCCAGTAGAAGCATCTCGTGCGGAATCCCCGACGTTAAAGCGACTCGCGCAGCTTCCAACCCAAGCAGTGCCTGTTGCACCGCCTGATGCTGCCGTATGTTGGTGAGCATTCCCGCCTCGCGCAACCCTCCCTCGGCCCCCGCGACGGCATCTACTATGGCCGCGCGCAGATCGGCAATCCCGTCGCCGGTCAACGCCGAGGTCCGCACCAGGTTCTCTGTTCCCTGTTCCCTGTTCCCTATTCCCTCGTCCGCTACCAGATCGCTCTTGTTCCAAGCCACCAGCACCGCGCTGCCACCCGCTGCACCATGCTGCAACACCTCGCGGTCTTCCTCTGAGATTCCAGCCGTGGCATCGACGACCAGCAGTATTACGTCGGCTTCGGCCATCGCCTCGTGCGAACGAACCACTCCCATTCGCTCTGCTTCGTCCATGCCTTTGCGTAGCCCGGCGGTGTCGATCAGTTCCACTGGTATGCCCTCCAACGCGACATGTTCCGTCACAGTGTCACGGGTAGTGCCCGGCGCAGCAGTTACAATGGCGCGCTCGCGCTTCACAAGCCGGTTGAAGAGGCTCGATTTACCCGCGTTGGGCCGCCCCACAATTGCCAGCCGGAAGCCGTCGCGCACAATGCGCCCGTAGGCAAAGCTGTGCTCCAGAGCTTCGAGCGGCATTCGCACTTCGGCGATCTTGCCAACAATGCGTTCTGCATCCATCACATCGATGTCGTCTTCGGCGAAGTCAATGCCCGCTTCGATCTCGGCAATCAATCCCACCAGTTCGGACTTAATAGGAGCCACGGTTTTGGCCAATGCCCCGCCCATCTGCCGTGCCGCAACCCTCGCCTGCTCCAGCGTGGATGAGGCGATGAGATCATTTACTGCCTCAGCCTGGGTGAGGTCGATGCGCCCGGACAGAAACGCTCGCTGGGTAAACTCGCCCGGCTCGGCCAACCGAGCTCCACCCGCGCAGCACTGGCGCACAATGTATTCCAGCAGAACCGGCGCGCTGTGCGCTGCAATCTCCACCACATCGTCGCCGGTGTAGGAGTGCGGCGCGGCAAAATACGTCACCACTACTTCGTCCAGCACTCTCGGCTCACCCTCACGCTGAGTGCCCCCTTCATGATGCGGTAGTGTCGCATCATGAGTGGGATTCACATCCACCAACTCGCCAAATCGCGCGTGTCCCGCGGCCAGCGGATGGCGCAGACACAGCGTCGGTGCGGAAATCTCTCGCGCGCGCGGACCGGAGAGACGCACCACGCCGATCCCACCGCGCCCCACCGGCGTCGAGATCGCCACAATCGTCTCTTGCTCCATCAAGCTCATCACACTAGGATAGTCGACCCCAGCAGCCTAAAGTGTGATGGCATGTGCGCCGTCGGAGGCGCGGCTGTTGTAAATCTCAGCGGTGATGCCGGTGGCTGCCAAGTAGCCGGCACGCATAGCTGTAGTAAAGGCCTCCACCTGGGATGCGGCCACCAGGTTTACGGTGCATCCCCCAAAGCCTCCGCCAGTGATGCGTGCACCATAGCAACCTGGCTGTTTACAGGCCAGTTCCACCATAATATCGATCTCCTTACACGACGCCTCAAAGTCGTCGCGCATACTGATGTGGGCCTGGCGCATCAACTCGCCAAAGTGGGTCAGGTTGGACGAGTGAAAAGCATCGGCGGCAGCCAGCACGCGCGCATTCTCTGTAATCACATGGCGGCAGCGTTTGAGCACGTTGGCGGGCAACTCCTGGCCCCACTTGGTGAGGTCGGCCACGTTAGCGTCGCGCAGTGCCATGATCTCAGGACGGTGCGAGCGTAGAATCTCCGTTCCCTGTTCAATCTCCGCGCGGCGATTGTTATACTCGCCACGTGCAACTGTATGCTTCACCATGGTGTTGCATATAACGATGCGAACGGTTTCCGGGATGGGGGCCAGTGTGTATTCCAGCCAGCGGCAGTCGATCATTACAGCGTTGTCCTGCTTGCCAAAACAACTGACAAACTGGTCCATGATGCCACAGTTGGCGCCGACGAAGGCATTCTCTGCACGCTGACAAAGCAGCGCAATCTTCGTCAGATGCAGGTCGAAACTGGTGGTCCCAAGCACCGCGATCGCTGTTGCAACCTCGATCGAGGCCGATGAACTTAAACCGGCCCCAAGAGGAACATTCCCTGCAATCGTCATCGAGAAGCCGTTATCGATCGGTACGCCATGTTCACGCAACGCCCACAACACGCCCGCAGGATAGTCGGACCAATGAACATCGCGTCCGGCGCGCAGCGATGTGAAGCCCTCATCCAGCAACTCAGATACGCCTTTATCCACACGCTCGTCGTAGTTGATTGAGTGGATCAGAATACGCCCGTCCGTGCGCTGCGAGATGGCAACCACGGTGGCGAAGTCGATCGCCGCGGGCATCACAAATCCGTCACTGTAGTCGGTGTGTTCGCCAATCAGATTGACGCGACCTGGTGCGGCATAGAGCGCGCCGGGAACTTGGTAGGAGGCAAAGTGCAGTGCGGCTATTTCAGCATTGGATAGCATGGACTCTTTCTACTGTTCAATGGGCTAAATTTGCAACTCAAATAATGGTTTATATATCCATCTTGCGCGTAATCTACCAGCCATCAATCGAGATAGTGCTTCTCCGGCAAATCGCGCAGCCGTTCAGCGGCGGTCTCGGGCGTAAGATCGCGCTGCGGGCCGCCAAACATCTCAAAACCTACCATAAACTTGCGGATCTCCGCCGAACGCAGCAGGGGCGGGTAAAAATGCGCATGAAAATGCATGAAATCGTGTGCCTGCCCGTCCGTTGGCCGCTGGTGGAAGCCCAGACTGTAGGGGAAGCTGGTCTGAAAGAGGTTGTCGTAGCGCGTGGTAACGGCCTTCAGGATCGCCGCCAGGGCCGTGCGTTCGGCGACGGTAAAGTCTGTGAAACTGCCCATGTGGCGGCGCGGCAGAAGCAGCGTCTCGAAGGGCCATGTTGCCCAGAACGGGACGACTGCGATGAAATATTCGTTCTCGGCCACCATGCGCTCAGCCTGCTTCAACTCGGTAGCCGCATAGTCGCATAGCATGCAGGAGCGGTGTTGCTCTCTGTACTCCCGCTGTGCGGCCAGCTCGCGCAGAGGCTCGTCGGGGACGTGCTCGGTGGCCCATATCTGGCAGTGGGGATGGGGATTGCTGGAGCCCATCATGGCGCCACGGTTTTCGAATATCTGCACATGGTTGATATACGGCAGATCGCCCAGCGTGGCAGTCTCATTGGCCCATGCAGCCACCACCGCAGTAATGTCATCCACTTCCATGCGAGCCAGCGTCAGCGAGTGGTTGGGGTGGAAGCAGAGTACGCGGCAACGACCGCGCTCCGGCTGGGCGACCAGCAGAGGAGAGATGTCGGGCTGCGTCTCCGGCTGTGCATCGCTGAGCAACGCGGGAAAGTCGTTGTCGAAGGCGAAGACACCCGTGTAGGCAGGATTGCGTACGCCTCCGGAGCGCGCATTGCCTGGGCATAGGTAGCACGATGGATCGTACGCCAGCCCCTTGCTTACGACGGGTTTGCTAGTCTCGCCCTGCCACGGACGGTCTGTGCGCTGTGGGGAGACTAGAATCCACTGACCTATAAGTGGGTTGTAGCGCCGGTGCGGTATGAGATGTAGCAAACGAGACAAAACGGACACAGGGTTCCTCTTATGGAAAACAGCAACACCATCCAGTGTAAGCGATGGAGCGGAACTCTAAGCGGAGTTACTGGTGCCCGGAGCGTCGAGCGCTGTTGCAGCGACCTCATCTTCGGCAGCGACTTTCTTCAGGCTGACGTGGTTGATCCGCGCAAACACAAGCCCGGTGGGAATGATGCACAGGAACGTGACGACCAGCAGCAGCGCGCCGCAGGCGGTTGCGGCCTCGATCGGCGCTCCGTAAAACTCGTGCATCGCGGTCGCTGTCGCGACGATCTGAGTAAACCAACCGATGATTGGGAGTTGGAACACCGAGGCTAAGATGCTCACTCCCATCAGCAGCATGGTGCGCGAAAACGTGATGGTTGCCAGTTGCGGCGTATCGACGAAGGCGTGCAGCGTCTGCACATACGCGTAGCCGATCATTCCCCACATGGCCAGCGAGATCAGTGTGACGACCAGAAAGTCCTGCGCCGAGCGGATGGCGTCAAGACCGTCGCGGAAGCCGTGAATCTTATGGGCAACACTCTCGCCGATAGGCTTGGAGAGCCAGCCGAGCGTCGTTCCCGCGACCTCTGCCACCGCGTCCCCCGCCACGCGGATGACCACCGCGAAGACCGCGAGCGCCACGATCCAGTAGAGCGATGAGCGCCCGGCGCGGACGTAGATCTCGTGGCCCGGCATGTCGCCTACAAACCGCAGTGAGCCCGAAATGATCAGCGCCACTGCGCCCAGGTCGCACATGCGCTCGATGGTGTAGACGGCCACCTGCGAGCTAACGGAGAGCTCGATGCGTTTGGCCACCAGCGCGGGCCGGATGACGTCGGCCAGCCGTCCGAAGAGTGCGACCGCGGTAAACCCGACAAACTGCGGTCCCACCAGAACTAGCGGCGAGACCCTTTTGGTCGCACTGATAAAGACCGACCAGCGAGCTGCGCGCAGCCAGTAGGTAGCATAGATCAGCGCAATGCCAACGACGATATGGATCCAACGGACGTGGCGTAACTGCAGCCAGAAGACTACCCAGTCGAAGTGAATACGGTCGCGATAGGCAAAGACAACCAGTGTAAGCACAAGGAGGATTGCAAGCCAGACAACGCCCTTGCGGCTCTTCATCGGTCTGCTCTCCTGTGCTTTATTCAGACGCACCATCTATTTTTCGGCTGCAAGTAGGCTTGTATGGGCGGTGTGTGCGGCGCGAGTGCGCTGATTGAACTCGCTAATTACGCGGGCCACGTAGGCGCGCGTCTCGACATAGGGAGGAATGCCGTGATAACGATCCACGGCCGCCGGCCCCGCATTGTAGGCCGCGACCGCCAACTTGATGTCGTTGTGGTAGCGAGTCAACAAAGCGTCGAGGTAGGCCGTGCCGCCACCAATATTCTCCTCCGGCGCAAACGAGTTGTGCACACCTAACTGCGACGCTGTGGCTGGCATGAGTTGCATCAGACCCTTAGCTCCGGCGCGCGATATCGCACGGGCATTGCCATTGCTCTCCGCCTGCACAACACTGGCCAGCAAATCGACATCGATGTTGTGCAGCGTACCGGCGCGCGTCAGCATCTCGAGCATCTCGACCGGCGTCATCGGCGATGCTGCTGGCAGCGCATGTTCGGAATTAATCAAAGGCAGAACGGGTGGCGCGGTCACTGAAGTGACGGTTGCTATGGAAGGTGTGGGAGGATCAGGAATCTGCTCCACACGTATCACGGCATTGGCTGCTACCTCGATGAAGTTGGCATCCGTGGCTGCATCCTGGCCCGCGCCCGCCGCGGGCAAAGACGCATCAGGGCCCGCTAATAGATACAGCCGGATCCGGTCGCCCGCAACCTCGCGGCGCACGCAGACCAGCTCGAAGCCATTGCGCAAAGTAATGTGTTCCGCCGCATATGCCCGCAGACACGACCCCGCGATCATAGCCAGCGCAATCAGCGTCAGGGTAAGGCTTGTGCGAGTTGAGGAGTGCCACCTCATCATTCCTTCCTCTCTCATCCTACGACGCAGGAGCATAGCTTGGATAATATTCGCGATGACTCAGGGCTCCTTCCTCGCGAGCTTACATCATTCGGCAAGTGTGATGCGCGAGTTCTTCATGACCTTTAGACGCTGTAGAATCTTGCGAGTAAGCCCGGTTAGCGGCAGACTTGCAAGGCGCGTAGTACGCGTCCAATGCATATTATTCGCCTCGATGGGGAGAACCGTGCGCAGCGCATGGGCCGAAACAGTACTGGGTTTGTCCACACTTAAATGGCTGCCGGAACTGCTGCGTACCAACTGGCGAGGGGAATATACTTGCACATAATAATTGGTATTTGTGATGGCATGGCGCAGCCGTAGCGCGGGCTCCAGGCCCTCCACCGCCTCCTGAGGCAGTCTGGGCAGTTCATACATCGCAGGCATTACGGCGGCGTCTACAGGTCTGCATTCCAGTAGAACCTCAGTCGCTGGACCGCGTTTGCGCAGATCCAGCAGGCAGGCTGCTGGCTGGCTACGCTGCGGTGTACGTGCACGCGTCGGATGCTCGCCACGCGTGTAGCAGAGCGAGTGCACCGGACACTCGGAACAACGCGGTGCATGGGGCAGGCAAACAACGGCACCCAGTTCCATCATCGCCTGGTTGTGGTCTCCGGCAGCGTTGCCGGAGGGCAGCGAGCCTTTTATGGAGTGTGAATCCGGCTTCGAGCATCCTGGCGCGTGAGGCACCAGGGCCTGGGCCTGCTGGCGGACAAACCGGCGCGCAGCCGCCGTAGCGTCGTTGGCGCGACCAGTAAGCCTCAGAATCACACGCTCCACATTGCCATCCACCACGGCAACGCTCTCCCCAAACGCAATGCTCGCAATGGCTGCCGCCGTATACTCACCAATTCCCGGCAGCGTACGCAGCTCCAGAGAGTTGTCGGGTAACTGGCCATGCCGCTCCGTCATGATGAACTGTGCTGCCTTGTGCAACATGCGAGCGCGGCGGTAGTAGCCTAGACCAGACCATGCAGCAAGGACATCGGCCTCCACTGCCAGCGACAACGACACCAACGTGGGAAATCTGCGCATAAACTCGGTGTAGTATTCGATGACCGCAGCCACCCGCGTCTGCTGCAACATGATCTCCGACACCCAGATACCGTATGGATCGGAGGTTCCGCGCCAGGGCAGAGCGCGTGCGTTATCGCGGTACCAACGCATCAGCCGGCGACGAAAGAGTACGGAATTCAGCTCGTCATGCACTTCGTCCTTTGCCTTGCTCTCGGTTGCAGGTCCTTTCATCCTGCCAGTCTACCCCGCGAATGTATTGCTGCACCATTGTGTGCTATCCCGCGGCAACCACTTCGTCATACACTAGTGCGCACGATGAAGAACCTGCCCCGCCGCGAATTCCTCAAGCAGACTGCACTGGCCTCCTGTGCCGCCGCTATACCGCTCGCCTCATTCGCCCAGACGCTGCAGCCCTCCGAGCATCGCCCCCGATTCCCCAGCCTGGATCCCGCATGGGGCGCCACATGGGACGCCGCCCTTGCCGTCGTCGCCGGAAATGTCCGTACCATGCCGCGCTACGACCATCCTGTCCTGGTGGAGGGCAGCACCTACGCCGGCATCTGGCAGGAATGCGCCCCACAGGAGGGCCAGGTCTACGGCACGCTGGAGAAGTATGTTGCCACCGCAGCAGGCCAGCCTACGCCACTCGTCACAGCCCGCGCCAACCATATGGCCTTCTTCGCCCAGCAGAAGCCCGACGGCCAGCTTCCTGCCTCCATCAAACTCGCCGACCAGGTCGGCACCTCCGCTGGCTACGGCCAGATCCAGATGGTGGTACCCATCGCCGCAACTGCCTGGGACATCTTCCAAATCACTAAAGATCAGGAGCTCCTAGAAACTGCATATGCCTCCTGCAGCCGCTGGGACGCCTGGCTTCGACAGTACCGCGACACACGCAAGACAGGCCTCGTCGAGGGCTTCTGCACCTACGACACAGGCCACGACAACTCACCCCGCTGGAAAGGTGTCCGCAATCAATGCCCCGGAGCCGACGCCCGAGTCTGTCCTCCTGACCCCGGCGTGCCCCGCCTCTGCCCGGACCTCTCCGCCACCGTCTATGGCGGCCGAATCGCCCTCGCCGCCATGGCCCATGCCCTAGGCAAGCGCGACGACCACGCCCGCTGGCTGACTGATGCCGAACACATCCGCCACCTCATCCTCACCAAGCTCTACAGCCCCGAAGACGCAGCTTTCTACGACCTCGACGCGCAGAACCATTTCGTTCGCGTCCGTGGCGATCTCATCACCCGCGTCCTCGGCGAACACGTCGTACACCCGCACAAAGAGAAAGCCATCTTCGAGGCCGTCTGGACCAAACAACTCCACAACCCGAAGGCATTCTGGGCACCCTTTCCGCTCGCCTCCATAGCCATGAACGACCCCACCTTTGTTCGACCCATTCCGCGCAACAGTTGGGGCGGAGCCAGCCAGGCCCTCACCGCCTTGCGCGCTCCGCGCTGGATGACCTACTACGGGAAGCAGGCCGAGCTGAACCACATGATGCAGCAGTGGTGCTCCGCCATCATGCGCCACACCGAGTTCCGCCAGCAGATGGATCCACTGACCGGCGACTTTACCCAGCCCGACCCTGGCGGATACTCGCCCGCCGCACTGGTCTTCTTGGATTATGCGAGGCGACTTAGTAAAGGGTAGCCAGACAAGTCATCTACTGGTACTTCCAGTTGCGCTGCTTCCCTTCGCCGATCCATTCCACCGCCTGCGCTATGCGTCGCTCCCGCGTCTCCGGCCGCTTCGCCTCCGCAATCCACTCCGCATACTCGCGCTTGCAGCTTGGACTGAATGCGTCATACGCAGCTTGCGCTGCCTTGTTCTTTTTAAGCGCAGCCGCAAACTCAGGCGGTGCCTCCAGCGGCGGCTTGGGAGCCTTCACAATGCGTCGCTCGGCCACCATGCGGTTCTCGCCCTGCCCGCTCTCGATAAGCGCCGCAGCCTGGCGGATATAGCCCAGCAATTGCTTCTCCTGCGGCAGGTCTTTGTGGCTGGTTATGCGCCCTAACGAGCCCATCCCGCCCGACTGCAGTACGCCGTCCTTGCGTAATACCTTGCCAATCTCTGCGCCCCAGAAGCCGAAGCTACAATGCGCCTTGAACGCCGCGATATTGCACAGAATCGTGCCACGGTACAGAAAAAATGGTCGGCCCCACTTGATCTCTTCCACCACATCCGGGCAAGCCTTATGCACCAGCGCACGCAGATGCGCCAGCACCGGCTGCGCAAACAAGGCAGCATTGTCAATGTAGGTATCAATTCGAGGTTCTGGCTTGGACTTGCTCACGCCAGCAGTTTACACAATGACCCGAATCGCAAATCCCAATATTTATCGTATTTAATGTGTGCCCGCTTCTAAATCACTCAATCTATCTACCTGAAACCAAAGAGCATTATCTCTAAGTTGTGGAATTTGTTCGGTTTACAGAAATAGCAGTTACCCATCGTGTTCCTTTGCCCCTTTCATGGGATAGAACTAGCTCATGCATGTCATTACTCTGGTACGATCACCGCATTCTCCTAAGTACCCCGGAAGAGAACGGCGCGCCAGTCGGGAACATTGGATCAGCGATCGCCTCATAACGCGCTTCGGCCTTCTCCATCAGAAAGGACTTCATGAACCTTCGTCTTCCTGCGATCCTCTCCGTCCTGGCCCTCATGCCTATAGCATTACCAGCCCAGACACCCAGTTCATCTCCAGTTCTATACGCGGCGTCGGGCTCTCCCGCATCGTTCTCCAGCTCCGTCGCACCCATGATGCTGGCTGCCGCTGCTGCCCCAAGCGCTCAAGCCTCCGCCCCATCCGGAGGCAGATCGATGCCCTTCTCCGGCCTGGCAGTCGGTTTCAAACTCGGTCTCGGAGGCTTTGGCTTCGATGTCGCCACTCCCTTGGTGGCGCAGCGCCTCAACCTGCGTGGCGGAGCCACCTTCTTCTCCTACTCGCCCAGTACCATCACCACAGACAGCCTCAACATCAATGGAAACCTCAAGTTCCAGAACGCCGCCACCATGGTCGACTGGTTCCCTTTCCATGGCAGCTTCCGCCTCAGTGCTGGCGCAACCATCTACAACGACACCGGCCTCACTGCCACACTTTCCGTTCCCGTTGGACAGAGCTTTACGGTTGGCAACACAACCTACTACAGCGAGCCCTATAACGCCATTACTAACCCCAATGGCCCGATTCAAGGTAATGGAGTCTTCGTCTTCGGCGGTAACAGCATCGTTCCGCGCACCACCATTGGCTTCGGTAACATGCTGCCCAAGACAGGACATTTCCGCTTTGAAACCGAGATCGGTGTACAGTACTTCTCCGCTCCAACTGTGAAGTACACCTTTAGCGGAACCGGTTGCCAGAATTACATCGCAGGTATCTATTCCAACTGTGGACCCATCAACCAGGCCGATGTCCTCAACGAGCAGAACAAACTGCAGAACGACCTCACTGACTTAAAGTTCTTCCCCATCCTCTCCTTCGGCCTCAGCTACAAGATCCACTAAAGGATCGCTGAGCTAGAAGGCGAGTCGAAGGAAAGACGAATAGTATAGGGAGAAGCATTGTGTCTTCTCCGAAAAAAATCACGCATACAGCACACGACCTCGTCGGGTCTCGCACGCAGGACGATGCCGCGGCAGAGAGAGATCATGCCACCGCAAGCAGACTCCCATCTCTCTACGACTTCTTCTCGCCCAATGGTCTGCTATCACGCTCCGGCCTCGAGTTCGAGCATCGTAAGGGCCAGTACGAGATGGCACGCGCCATTGAAAAGGCCTTCGCGGACAAGCGCCACCTGATTGTGGAAGCTGGTACCGGCACCGGTAAAACACTCGCCTACTTGCTGCCCGCCCTGCGTCTGGCCCGCGAACGCCAGCAGCGTATCATCATTTCCACCGGAACGAAAAATCTCCAGGAACAGCTCTTCTTCAAGGACGTTCCTTTTCTGGAATCGATCCTTGGCCCTCTCAAAGTTTGTTACATGAAGGGCCGTAACAATTACCTCTGCAAGCACAAGCTCTATGCGTTGCGCGATTCACCATTGCTGACGGGGCTCGACGAGATCGGCCAGTTCCACACCATCGCAGCATGGGAGAAAACCACCGCAACCGGCGACCGCGCCGAGATCGATACCCTTCCAGAGTCCTATGGACTATGGGGGAAGTTGGACGCGCGCGGTGAAGCGTGCCTTGGCCAAACCTGCCCCGACTGGGATAACTGCTTCATCACCTCCATGCGCCGCAAGGCGCTCGATGCTGACATCGTCATCGTCAATCACCACCTCTTCTTCGCTGACATGGCAATACGGCTGCAAGCCGGCGCAGCGCCAGACGCAGGCGTACTGCCCGCGGCCGGAGCGGTCATCTTCGATGAGGCACATGAAATGGAGGACATTGCCAGCAACTTCTTCGGTATCGGCCTCAGCACGCAGCGCTTCGACGAGTTAGCCCGCGATGTAGAGACCATGATGCGCGCCAGACAGGCCTCCACCGCCGCAATCGAGAACGCCACTGCAACCCTGCGCGAGCGGGCGCGCCTGTTTTTCGCCGCCCTGCCGTACGACGCATCCAGGGCCGCTGGAGACTCAATCACCACACTTGACGCGCAGCCGAACTCCAGTCCATACGCTGGCCTCGGACGCATGCCATTCGAGCAGCGTGATGAGTTCCTGGAGGAACGCGGTGACACCTACACCGGGGCCCTCAACGCACTCTCCCGTCTGGAGAGCGAATTGGACCACATGAAGAATATCGACGAGGTGCCCGGCCTGCGTAAGCGCACCGCCGATATCGCAAACCACCTCAAATTTCTGCTGGAGTCGCACGACCCCAACACCGTCTTCTGGATTGAGCGACGCGCCGCCGGAGGGGTCCGCTCCTTGGCGCAAAAAGGAGTGCACGGCATTGGCCACCTAAGCCACCATACCCATCTGCAGGCCACACCCATCGATGTCTCACAACTTCTTGCCGCCACACTCTTCGAGACCTATAGCTCGGTCATCCTCACCTCCGCAACCCTCACCGTGGCCTCCGGGAGCGACGAATCTGGAAACGCTCGCTCCGTCTTCCAACACATCTCACGTCGGCTCGGCCTCACCTTGGCGCGTGAACTGGTCGTTCCATCGCACTTCGACTATTCACGACAGGCGCTTCTCTATCTACCACCTGGAATGCCCGACCCACGTGATCATGAATATTTCTCACAGGCCGTGGAACGTACGCGTCGCATGCTGGAGATCACTCGCGGTCGCGCCTTCTGTCTGTTCACCAGCCACGCCCAGATGCGCGCTACACACCAGCGCCTCGCAGGTGAGTTGCCATACCCGTTGCTGCTGCAAGGCACATCCCCGCGCAATGTTCTGCTGGAGCAGTTCCGCGACACTCCGGGAGCCGTGCTCTTTGGTACCTCCAGTTTCTGGCAAGGCGTAGATGTGCAAGGAGAACAACTCAGTTGCGTCATTATCGACAAGCTGCCCTTTGCTGTCCCCTCCGATCCTGTCATCAAGGCCCGCATGGATGCTGTCAATGCCAGTGGCGGCAACGCCTTCTTCGACTACCAGGTCCCTAGCGCCGTCATCACGCTTAAGCAGGGATTCGGCCGCCTCATACGATCGCTGAAAGATCGTGGTGTTCTCATGCTGCTTGACCCACGCATCCAACGCCAGCGTTATGGCCGCATCTTCCTTGACTCACTACCCCCTTACCGGCAGACTCAATCCATGGAAGACGTTGAAGCATTCTTTGCGCAAAAGTAGTGCGCCGATATAGCCCTGCTCCAAATGCACCAACATGCCATGCGATCCACTGAAATCAGAATAGGTACAAACGATACACTCCCAACAAAAAAGATCGGGCCGGACAAGACCTTTTAGGATCTTGCCCGGCCCGATCATCAGTTCTTTCTAGTTGATCGTAATCGGCACCACAAACGATCTCGTAGTCGTTGGTTGAGATGGAGTGATGGAGGTATACGTGGCGTTGACAGTGACAGTCTGCGGCCCTGTGGGAACCGGAGTAAAGAACTCCACGTTCGTTCCGCCACCGCATCCACTCATTACAGTACCTACTGCTGCGATTGCAATCAGCATCCACAACGCCTTGCTCAGTCTGCGTCTGCGGCGCACACAGAATGCAAGCAAGCCAAGCGGTAGGAATGCCAGTACAGTCCGCGTTGCAGTTGTGCGAAGCTGACTCGTGAAAGTGAAGCCGATCGGCAGTGTTGCAGGAGTGGATACATCGAAGACAGCCGGTACCGCAGGTGCGGCCAACGTAACAACCGCATACGGTATCAGGGACGGAGCGCCATTTACCACCGTAATCTGCCCAATAAAGCAGTTCACATAGGTCGGATTTTGCGGTGCACAAGTCAGGTTCACTGTTCCGATAAACCCATTGATTGCACCAATTTCGATAATTGTGGACTGCGAATTGGAGCTGTTCTGGCCAGGTTGTGAGGGTAGACCATTACCATTCGGTACGTTACCAGGAAGAACACTGATTGGTGACGTGTTCGAGGTGAAGGTATAGTCCGGATTGTCGACAACCAGTGCGTATGGAACCGCACTGCCACTCGGGCACGTCTGAGCTGCTGTACCCGCCAAGGAACTCGGCAGCGCAGTGGATGCTTGCCCAAATACCGAGCAGGAGAAGTCGCCTAATCCATCTCCGTTTGTGCCTGCATCGCCACTATAGAGGAAGCTCAAGTAATGAGTACCGGGTACCACACCGCCCGAACTGGTGTAGTACGGGGAAGCAACCCCCGAGGTATAGGTCGGCAATGCGAAGGTAGCATTGGCTCCCACCAGCGGCACACTCACCACAGGGGTGCAACTGGCTGAAGCAGCCGCCCCTACAGCACATGGCATCACCGACGACGATGGCCACTGAATAGCTCCATTTACCGTCGGGAAGACCCCCAGCAAAGGCGTTGCAATGAAGACAGTCGGCGTAATCGGTACAAACGTATCGTATACAAGCACCGTTCCCGTTGGGACGCCCTTGCCAGCCGTGACCAAGGAACCTACCGAGATCGCGTATGTGCCAGCTGCAATGCCAGCCGGTGTATTCAGAACAACGCTCTCAGAACCAATTCCAAGTGAGGAGCTGGCAGCGGTGATCTTGGCTGGAGTGATGCCCACAGAGGTTGGCGCAGGCGTTACAGTGTCCGTTCCATTGGTGATGGTCAACGTATAGTTGCCGATGGGTTTGCCGGTCATCGTAGCAACCACCGGGTACGCCGTGCCGCCATTCACGTTCAGAATCGATGAATCAGCAGGAGTGAAGGTAGCGCTCAACTTGGGCAGGTCGGTGCCTACAGCTCCAGTGATAACCATCCCTGTGGCGTAGTTGAACGAGGCAGCTCCATAGACTGTCGAATAGGCAGGCACAAGTACCGACAGAGGAGCCTTGGTTTCAGTGACGGTAGCTGGAGTTGTGCCAGACGAATACGCTACCGGGAATCCATAACTGCAGGCGTTGGTGCCCGAAAACACAACCTGAATCGGATAGGTGCCAACATTCGAATACTGGCTGGCACCGCTATAGAAGGTTGCTGTCACACCGGTGGGAAGTGCGGGATTTAGGGTGCCGGTTAGGGTCGGAACCGCATTCCCATACTGATACGTGACCGAGGCCGCTGTTACCGCTTCCGCAACGGTTGGTGCAACCGTGAGCAGAATCGGTGTTTGAGCGTTGGTAATGCTGTCGGTTGTATCAGCTCCACCAGGGGTAAAGACTGCCGTGACGGTGTATACCAGTCCAGCAGAGAGAGTTGGCATGGCATATGTTGCTACGCCAGCCGCCAACGGAATCGCAGTCGAGCTGACAGATGCTCCACAGGAGACGCCGCCGTTGGCGGTAGGACCAGTGGGATTGATCGTATACGAGAATACAACTGTACCGGTAGGAGTGGGAGTACTGGTATGAGGTTGCGTGACAGTTGCTATGATCGTCTCCGCAGCAGCGGTTGCAGCGTAGTTGGGAGACGTCCCAGTGCCATTCGAGGGAGTCAGTACGATCTTGACTTCAGGAAGCGCGCCATTCGCCATCAATGCGATCGACTGAGAATTATTGGTAGCGCCAGAAGCGTTGAAGGTGACAGTCGCGGTCGCAGCACCGGTAGACACTGGTGTGAACAGCGGTTTGATGGTGCATGTGGTGCCCACAGGCATCGGGGTCGTGGTTGAGCATGTGGTCGTTATGGTGAACTGGGGGTTCGAGATCAAGCCTAGCAATGGCGCGGTCAAAGTAATGGGTTGGTTGCCTGTGTTGGTCACCGTCAACACACCGGTGCAGGCTACGCTTCCTCCAGTTGTCGGGCATCCGACTGGAGTACCGGCTAACCCGGATGGTGTTCCAAGTACCTCCGGCACTGTACCAAACTGAGCGACCGGATTCTGCCGGTTCATGTTCAGGATTTGCTTGTTACCCGAGTCCGCGACATAAAGATTTCCATTCGCGTCCAGAGCCAGACCTGCCGGCGAACTCAACCCACTAAAGCTGAGAACAAATGGATTGCCATTCGGTGGGCCAGCGGCTGGCGCCTCCCAAACCGCATTGCCTGAAGCATCGGAGATAAAGACGTCGCCGGCTGCATCCACCGCAACCCCGTTCGGATTGTTGATGCCCTGGCCACCAAACAGCGGAAGCGCGGAAACTACGTTCAACGCAGATCCTGGGAAGGTCGATCCTGCAGGCTGCAGATCGCCTCCGCCTGGCGGTATACGTGTGACTTCACCAGCCACGTTCTGCGTGTCGGCAACGTAGATGAAGCCCTTGGAGTCAACCGCAACCGCAACCGGATTCGTGAAGGTCGGTGCACCCGGGTACTGCAACAGTGGGGTTGCGCCGCCCAGATCGATGTTCGCCGGGATCTCTACAACCGCCGGTGGAATCGCAGGGGTGGCCGAAGCATTGCCCGCATCGGCAACAAATACGTTGCCCCACGCGTCAACCGCTAGACCGAGCGGCTTACCCCACTTGTACTGAGGAGGAGCCACGGTCGGCACTACGGCCGCGCCTATTTCATTCGTTATGTTTTGCGTCTTCGCGGAGGCTATCGTATTCGAGGTGTAATTTGTGAAGTTGCAGTTTACGTTGATCGTCGGTGATGTTGTGCCACCATCGCAAGCCGCGCCCGGTACCCATACATAGTTACCCAGAATGGTTGCGATCTGCGTATTCGGGTTGTACTCCAACACACGCGTATTGCCCGTATCGGAGATATAAATATTGCCGGCTGCATCCAGTGCAACACCTTGCGGATTGGATAACGTTTGCACCGGAGTTCCGACGAACGTGCTCGGTAACTGAACAGTCAGGGTAGGACCAATCACAGTCTGTACGCCGGCTGTATTAACCACAATTCGGTTATTGGTTGGGTCGGCAATATATATGGTGCCATTCGGGCTAACCGCTACGGAAGAGGTGGTTCCTAGTCCCGTAGCTGTAACCGCGGTCTGCTGGCCACCGTCGATCGCCAACTGAGGAGCTGTTGCCATTCCAGTAAGCTGGAAGTTATATACGGAACCGTTGGCAGTGGTGACCACCATCGTTCCCGTCCTCAACCCTGGCTGTGTCGGTGCGAACTTAACATAAGCCATGCAGTCGTAGCTGGTATCAGGGGCGATATTGATTCCCGCGAGGGCGGAAAGATTGAGCTGCGAGCAGGTGGGAAGACCGGCCCACATGGCAAGGCCGTTGTTGGTGCTATCGCCATAGTCGCGCTGAGTATTAGCGTCCATGGGGAATTCCGGCGTGGTGACGTCAATCGAGAAGTCACCGGCATTGGGTGCCACCGTAATTGCATTGGTGGTATAGGCGAGATTCGGGGTCGGAACCTGTACGTTTTGCGAAGTAAACGAACCGGAGGCGGCGCCCGCACCCGTGAGTGGTGGGTTCGAGCTATCGAAGTGGATCTGCACCCACTGCGTCAACGATGATCCCACCGGTACCGAAGCGCTATAGGGATTCGTCGACTCCGGGAATTGTGTACCCACATTAAGCTTCCGGACTCTCTGGCGAGAGTAATCGGGGAAGATCAGGTTGGGGATACTGTCGCTAGCAAAATTAAATCGGAGATTGGTGGCGACGTTCACATTTAGCCCGTAGCAGTTGTCTCCAAATGGATCATAGCTTTGCGGTCCCTGGATCCACGGGCCACCACCCGAGGTCGTATTGCCCCAAATGCAACCATACGGGTTAGCAAAGGATGCGACCGAAGTATAGTCGCTGATGGTGCCGTTCAGATTGGAAACGTTGTTGCCCAGAGCGGGCACGGTCGTGGGACGGCCAGACAAGGCGCTTGCATTCGCGAGGACAATATAGTCCCCCTGGAACTGGTCGAGGCGCTCCAGCAACGGCTGGTTGGAGTCCATGAAATAGACCGTGCCGTACATGTCAGAATCCCAGTAATCCGGCCGAATGTCTCCGTTGACAGTCACGTGGTAGGCGTTTCCATAGGTGAGCGGCAACATACTCGGAATCAGCGTGTCGGCAGCAGGTACGGGAACGATAGTCTCAGTCGGACTGTAGCCTGCGGCCGCCTGAATCGCCGATTGCGAGGTTAGATAATTGGTCATCCCCGGTCCGCCGGCATACGCGATCGGGCTGTAGCCCGCGCTGGGAGTACCTGTGCCCGACCCGCTACCCATGTTTTGATAGAAGTTGCCGTATCCGTCGACGGAGCCCCCGATGTACTGGCCACCGCCGAAGGTGAGTCCATTAATAGGAGCATTGGCGCCGACGCCCACAGGTGGACTGACGATGGGTTGGCATGGGGCGGTCGTGGCCGTGTTGCAGTTTACAAATTGACGCATGTACCCAGGCTGCACCGTGTACTGGAAGAAGGTCTGTGGCGTCTCCTGCGTGTTGATCACCACCGACCATGCAGTGGTCGTGGTGGCGTTGCTGGCGTCGTTGCCCATCGACATGTAGATATTGCCGGCGGCATCCAGGGAAATAAAGTCAATATTGTTCGCGGTGACGCCCTGAACTGCGTTCGGATTGGAGGAGTCCGTAAACGCTGGTCCATTGTTCACGATAGGCGAGAGCGTGATTGCGCAGTTCGTCGTGTTGATCGTTCCAGCGATGAAGTATATATACCCCACCTTCACACCGCCGGCTTTCGCGACTCCAGACGGATTCACCCGGGTAATAAAATCCGCAACCCGCGTGCCGCCGCGATAGATGATGGATACTGTGCCTTTGTAGTCGGCGTAGTACACGTTTTCAAAGTTGTCTACCGCAATCGCATAGGGAGTGCCACCGATCGGGGTCCCATATGCGGGAACGCCGTTGGAGCAGCCGCTGTAATGCACCGAGCAGACCGTGCCGCTGCAACCCGTGGGAGGCACACCAGCAATCGTATTGATTATCCCAGTGCTGGAGTTGACTTCGCGCAGAACGTCGTTGTTTGTGTCGGCAATATAGATGTTGCCCACTGCATCCACCGCGATGTCGGAAGGACTGTTCAGCGCCGCGCCCCCCGCAGCCGTCGCACCCTTCTTGCCCAGCGTACCGCTCCCGAGGGTTTCAGTCGCAGTAGTACCGTCCCCACTAAAACCGCCCACCTGCGCGTTGCTCGCATTGTATTGGGAGATGCCGGCGACCGTGACCAGCTGAGTCGGAACCAGCAACGGCGGATTGCCACTATTCGCGGCTACGGCCGCTCCCACTGCGGCCACCATGAAGAAAACCAGGGCCACTGTCAGTTGGATGAGAGTTCGCGACGAGACGATGTGTTTACGGAAGAGCATCGGGTTCACCTGTCCTTAAATCATGTACATTTGCGATCCGGCTGTATGGGCAGCATAGTTCCCAACCGCCGTCAAATTTCCTGGCTCATTACCAATGAGAAACAGTTTCCAAAATATGCGGCATACTACGCGTTCGCTGAAGACACTTGCAAGAAAAATCTTCAGCCGCGCATGCCTCACGGTGATATGGCTATAGCAGTCATCTTTTCTACGCGTTCGCTGAAGTCACTTGCAAGGAAAATCTTCAAACGCGCATGCCTCGAGGGGATAGTGGTGCAACAGACATTAGTTCCAAACACTCCACAAAGAAGCCTGCGCGATAAGCGGCAACCGCACATGCCCCCATGGATAACGGCCAATACTACCATCTTTAGTGGAGACTTGGCTCTAGCCAAGGCAGGTCGCACCTTCCAATCCAGCACATCTCCCACAGATCAGTCCCGCCAAGGCGGCTGCGGCCCGCCTCCCCCTCTCACCGGTGCTGCAAGTCCCCCGTCCGCGCCCTGACATGCCCTTTCAATCGGCTGTAGCTCAACCGCATGCCAACTCCAACGGGCCCCCATCCAGCGAAGCACAAAATCATGTCTTTCCGACTCTAACTTATATTGTTGCGTTTCCTGCCCAAGCGAACTAGCATGTTGCCTGAAGCTTTGAAAACTCAATCTTCCGGGCAGACCTCCGCCCGCTTCCGGTCAGGCATCGCCCCTTGCAGGGCCACCCGACCGACTCTTGCCGTTTCCATGGGAAAACATTTTCTTATTGACAATCGAGCCTGTAAACAAATACTTTTTTCGCGTTCCGGCTCATCGGTATTTTCAGATTTCTAGTCATCGGCGCAAGGCTTTTTGGGGGATGTTTTTCCCGGTTAATTGCCGGAATTCCAGCCCAATGTCTTCCAGCGCAAAATCAGATGGAGCAAACTATGTATCGCATCACGACTGTTGGGTCTTTGCCGCTCGGGCTTTCAACCCGTCTTCTCGCACAGCGCTTCGCTACCATGTTCGCCTGCCTGTTGGCGGTCTTCACACTGGCCCTATACGGTGGCATGCCGCTCCACGCGCAATCGACCAGCGGCGGCGGCATCACGGGGATCGTTACCGATCCCGACGGTAAAGTCGTTGTCAAGGCGGTAGTCACCGCCACCAACACCGACACCGGTGTTGCGACCACGCAAACAACGGGCGGAGCGGGAAACTATACCATCCAGCCGTTGCAGGTCGGCACCTACAACGTCGAAGTCAGCGCCAAGGGCTTCCAAAGACTGTTGCAGGAAAACGTCAACGTCGACAACGCCTCCATGTTCGGCTTGAACCTTAAACTGACGGTCGGCGGCGAAAATACCACGATCACAGTTACGGACGCTCCCCCGTATCTGGATACTACGGATGCGACCCTCGGCGGAACCATCGAAAATGAGCTCTACACCTCCCTGCCGCTCTCCATGCAGGGTGGCCCGCGCGATCCAACCGCGTTCCAATATCTCATGCCAGGCGTCCAGGAGAATCCAGCCAACGCTACCAACCAGGGTTCTACCGCAGGCAGCTCCGGAATCTATGGCGGCACAGGCCAGAACAATCTGAATGCTAACTATGTTGAAGGCGTACCCGTCTCCAACATCTCCGCCCAGGGCGATGGCACTCCGGTCGCCAATGCCGTATCGGTCGATGCTGTCAACCAGTTCTCCGTGCAGACCAGCGGCGCATCCGTATCCTTCGGCGGAGCCGGCGTCACCAACTACACCATCAACTCAGGCGGCAACCAGTTCCACGGCACCGTCTTCGACTTCGTACGTAACACCATGTTTGACACCTGGGGCTATACCAAGGTGCCCGCAGCCAACGGATTTGAGACTAAGCCCGCCGAGCATCAAAACTCCTACGGCGCTTCCATTGGCGGACCCATTCTCAAGGACAAGCTCTTCTTCTTCGGCAGCTATGAAGGGTTTCGCTACACCAAGATCAGCAATACGCCCCAGTTCATTACCGTCCCCACTATGGACAATCGCCAGGGCAACTTCACCGATCTCCACGGTAGCACCAGTTCCTCGATACAGGACCCGACCACGACCTACGGTTCTACCGGACGCCCGCCATTCCAGGGCCTGCTAAACGGTGTTCCCACTTACAATGTCATCCCTGCCGCGGAGTTCTCCAGTATCTCGCTCGCGCTGCAAGCAGCCCTACCTGCCCCAACCAGCAGTTCGACCTTCAATAACTTTCTCGCATCGCTGCCGCTGGCTAATAACAACTATAGCGTTGATGTAAAAATCGACTACACCATCAATTCACGGAACAAGTTCTCCCTTACCGCACTGGGCGGCAATGTGGGATACGGCGGAGCGCCCAACTACAGCAGCTACACACAGCTCCCCGTACCATACGCTGGCGGCACCTATACCAACCAGAAGACGGCCAGCGGGATCCTGTCCTACACCTACATCGCATCGCAAACCCTGATCAACTCCATCAAATATGGGTACACCCGCAACTGGGGTGAAGGATTCCCCCTCTCCGCTGGCAAGAGCATGCCAACCGAGTTGCCCTCGGTTTCTCAGTACTTCGGGCCTGGCGTGGTTCCTCCAATTCCGGTCACCATGCCTAGCGTTCCTGGCTGCAACGGCGGTGAGAACGCATGCGCCGTAGGCATCACCAATCTGCCTGCCGGTAATGCCTCTACCAATATGCCCTCCGTCAGCTTCAGCGGTGGCACTGCACCCGCCGGCTGGGCTTCCTCCTCCAGCACAGGCCCCAAGGGCGTCAATACCTACACCATCGTTGAGAACCTGACCTGGATCAAGAACCGCCATAACTTCACCATCGGTGCCCAGGCTCAGTGGCTGGAGACAAACGGTGGCTCCTACGGTGGCTTTAGCCAGAGCGTTGCACTAGGCTACAATTCCCTGGATTCTGGTGAACCATACGCCAGCTTCCTGGTCGGCTCTGTATACAACGCCAACGTGCATACTCAGTCCATCCAGGATGTCGGAGCGCGTTATAGACCCATGTCGCCCTACATTCAGGACAACTGGCAGATAAGCCCCAAACTCACTTTGAACCTGGGCTTCCGTTATGACTATCTACAGCCCTACCACGAAGTCCACGACCGCATCGCATTCCTCAATCCCACAACCATCAACCCCATCGTGGGAATCCCTGGAGTGCTCGAGTTTGCCGGCTTCCCCAACATCAATAACTTCAAGCCCTACGCAGCCGGCACTACGGTCGTATCTGCTGCGGAGCAGTATGCCAACTACGCTCCTTACATCTGCCACTGCACCACCCCGGTTCATCCCTATAACTCAAACTGGGAGCCGCGCGTGGGCTTCGCATATGCCTACAATCCAACCCTCGTCATCCGTGGCAACTTCGGCCTATCCCTCACCCACGCTGGCGGCGTAGGCGGCGGAGCTGGTGCAACCCAGGCCACCGGAAATAACGGCGAGTACAACGCCACCACAAGCTGGAGCCAGAGCAACAGCAGCACGCCTCCCGCTTTCTACCTGACCAATTACTTCGCCCCCAATGCAACCCCTAACAGCGCCCTCATCGCTCCTCCGCAACAGGGTACCCAGGGAACCTCGCTTACCGGCGTTCTTGGTCCTCAGATTCCATGCGTCGCGGCAGGAACTTGCAATCCCTTTACCTCGCTTCCTCCCTGGACAGTTCCGGGTACCGCAGTCAATCCACTGTCCACCACCGGCAACTACGACTTCACCGCATATAATGCAGACCATCTGAACGATTTTGGATGCAGCTCAACGCAGACCTTCTGCAATGCCGGTGGCGTCAACTATGCTGATCCCTACTATGGCGGGCGCGGTCCGCAGTTCATCAGCTACAGCGTCGGCTTCCAGAAACAGATCAACAAAAAGGCCGTATTCAGCGCCGACTACTCAGGCACACAGACCCATTTCCTGCCCGGTGGAGCTGGTCGCGGCTACGCAAAGAATACCTTCTCTCCGGACTATATGCAGGAATTCGGCATCAATAGTACGATCGCCGGATACTACTGCGGTTATGCAACCGCCACCGCTTATGGCTATGCCACTGCCTGCCCAAATGGCAACCAGCCTCCATACCCACTCTTCTCTGGACCCAATGCAACTGTCCAGCAGTCCCTGCGGCCCTTCCCGCAGTATGGCGGTTTCTCCGATCTCTGGGGAAATACCGGAAACGCGAACTACAACTCACTGCAGCTCTCGGTCACCCAGCGTCCCTGGCATAACCTCTCCGGCTTCATCAACTACACCCGCGCCAAGGAAATCGACAACACCGGCACCCGCAGAACAGATTTCCCCGTCTCGAGTGCAGATGGAAACTTCCCCTTCCCCATGTCCGCAAACCGGGTCGATCGCGGTCTTGGCGCTACCAGCCAAACCAACGCCTTCAACATGACATGGGTTTATACCTTACCCATCGGGCGCGGTCAGGCCTTCTTCGCTACCAACCGTATCGCCGGTATGATCGGCGGAGGTTGGGAGTTCTCTGGCATCTACAAGTATCGCGATGGCTATCCGCTGGCACTCACCAACAACAGCGGTCAGTGCGCACCCAATACCGGCTTCGGGCAGGGACCACAGTGCTTCCCCGACTACAACCCCAACTTTAACAAGAGGCAAGTGCGCATCAATGGCAGATGGGGACGCGGTCCAGGATCCAACGCATCCACCTATAACAACATTCAGTACATGAACCCGAACGCCTTCGAATGCCCCGACTCTCCTTCGACCAACATCTACCGCACCTGCAATGCGGCTGGTTCAAGCTCGAACGCCGGACCACTGGGCACCGCAGGACCGCTCACCGAGTCCTATAAGCTCGGCAATATCGCTCGCAACGCTCCCGACGGCCTACACGGCCCCGGATGGTGGGACGTCGACCTTGGTCTCCGCCGCACCTTCAACATTCGTGAAACTGCCACACTCCACCTGACCTTCCAGTTTGAGGCGGACGTGACTAACATGACGAACTCCACCTTCTTCAACCTGGGCGGAGGAGCCGGTTGGGATACATCCAGCTTCGGCGTCGTTACCGGGCAGAACCAGCAGATCGTTCCTCGCGATTGGCAGTTCGCCGGGCGCCTCCGCTTCTAACCCATCCTCATCAAAAGTTGTGGCCAGCAGGTTATCTGCTGGCCACAACTTCTTTAACCATACCTTCCTTTAGCTCCGCGACAGATCTATTTCGCCATTCGTACAACCCGTATATCCTGCGCAACCTCGTGCGGCAGATCGATCTCCTTGTCCACACAACCAACCCGTACCGAATAGCCCTGCGCACTCGCCTTTTGCCTTACCTGCAGTCGAGCCCCTGGTGTGATGCCGTAGACCTCCATCAGCTTCAGATTCTCCACGTCCCTGTCGCATATGCTGTCAATCGCAAATGTTCCGTCCTCCATTACATCCACCAAAAGCATGGACTCCAGCTCCGTCCTTCCCCCCTCCGGCATCTCTCCTTCGATCGTCGGAATAAAGTGACCATGAGGATCAATTCTGGGGTTCCCAAGCTTGGCTGCAATCCTCTGCTCAAACCGCTCCGAGATAAAGTGCTCCAGCCGCTCCGCCTCCTCATGCAGCTCGTCCAGTGGATAATCCAGCACCTCATACAAAAATGTCTCGATCAGCCGGTGATGGCGCACCACCTCTAGTGCTCGCTTCCGCCCAGCGGACGATAACTGCACACCGCGATGCCGCTCGTAATCAACTGGCGGGGTCGGCAACGTCGCCAGCTTCTGCAGCATATTCGTCACCGAAGCCGGTGCCACGCTCAGACGGTCGGCCAGCGCTTTGATGGTCACGCGGGCCTGCTCGGGCCCACCCAGCGACAGGATCGCCTTTAGGTAGTTGTCTACCGATTCGCTGTTGCCGTTTATCCGCCTACGTGCCACCATCTTCCGCTCTCCCATGTAGTTCAAGATTGACACATTTCATGTTGTTAGGTATACCTAATTCGTAGGCTCGCCTAATTTATGTGCGAGGTGAAACCTTTCGCTTACACCTCGGTTACCTGCGCAGGAGTTTAATGCCCGATCGTTCGCCAATGAAAGTGGGTTCTGCGGCTTCCGCCCAATCAGATTCGCACACTGCCCCAGACAGCTATCCTTTTTCGTCCTCGAACCCCTCCCCTCCACGCCGCGGCTTCTTTTCAAACCTGAGCCGCACTGAGATGTGGTCTTACTTCGGCCCAGCATTTGTTGCCTCGGTCGCCTATATCGATCCCGGCAACTTCGCCACCAACATCCTGGGTGGAACACAGTTTGGCTACCGGCTTCTGTGGGTACTGCTCTGGTCGAACGCCATGGCCATGCTCATTCAATATCTTGCCGCAAAGCTGGGCATCGTTACCGGGCTCACCCTTCCACAGAACTGCCGCAAGCACTTCACCCGGCCCACCACCATCGGCCTATGGTTCGCCGCGGAGATTGCCGCCGTTGCCACCGATCTGGCTGAATTTCTGGGCGCGGCCATCGGCCTCGACTTGCTCTTCGGCCCGATGCTGGCAGCCCACGGTTTGAGCTCAAAGGAGACGCTGCTGGCAGCCGCGCTGGTTTCCACCGTCCTCGTCTTCGCCATACTCGCGTTGGATCTCGCGGGCTTCCGATGGTTGGAGCGCGCCATCATGGGCTTCGTTGCCATAATCGGTATCTCTTATGCCTTCGAGGTCTTCCTCGTCCACCCGGACTGGAAGCTTGCAACACTCGATACCCTTCTGCCCACGCTCGATCACTCCTCCGCGCGGAACTTCCATGACAGTATCTATGCCGCAGTCGCCATGCTGGGCGCTACAGTGATGCCCCATGTCGTCTATCTGCACTCCGCGCTGGTGCAGCCTCGTCTGAAGGAGCTTACGGGCTCCACCCTGCCGGCAACCGAGACGCTGCAAAATCTGGAGGCCCGCAACCAGTCAACGCAACTTCCTCGCCGCTTTATTCTCAGCCGCTTTCTGCGTTTTGAACTCATCGACGTCTTCGTCGCCATGAACGGAGCATGGCTCATCAACTCAGCCATGATCCTGATGGCTGCAGTGGCCTTTGTAAATACAGGCAACCGTCAGCCCACCATCGAACAGGCCTACCACACCCTCGGTCCGCTCTTCGGAAGCCTCGCCGCCACCGTCTTCGCGATCGCTCTTCTATGCTCCGGCCTCTCGTCGTCGACCGTCGGCGTTATGGCAGGGCAGGTCATCATCGAGGGATTCCTCGATATCAAGTTTCCCATCTTCCTGCGTCGCGCCATCACCGTCATCCCGGCCATCGTTCTCATTGCCACAGGCCTCGACCCACTGCGCATTCTTGTGCTCTCGCAGGTTGTGCTCAGCTTCGCCCTCCCCTTCGCGCTCATTCCTCTGCTTCTACTCACCAGCCGCGTCGACGTCATGCGTAGCTTCGCCAGCGCGCGCCGCACCCGCATCGCCGGTTGGCTCGCCGTGGCTGTGATTCTCAGCCTGAACGCAATTCTGCTTGGTCAACTCGCTTTCGGCGCGTAATCTTTCGATTCGACCAGCTATCCCATCGTGGTCAGCAGAGCGCTCAGGCCGCTTTTATCCTTCACTACAATCTGTCGCGCATCGACTTCCAGTAGACCCTCGGCCTGTAGTCGCGTCAGGTTGCGCGAGATGAGTTCGCGAACCGTGCCAAGCTGGTTAGCCAGCTCCTGATGACTTGCAGGCAGCAGAAACTCGATTCCACGCTCGGTCTGCTTTCCGTCGCTCTCTGCCAGGCGCAAAAGCGCGGCAATCAGACGCTGGCGAATCGTCGTGAAAGACAGCTCTTCGATGATTCCGACCAGTCGGCGAAGTCGCCCGCCAACCACCGCGAGTACTTTCAATGCCACCCCTGGGTGCTCCATACAATAGTCCTGAAAGTTGCGCCGTGAGATAAAGGCGACGGCTACCTCCTCGATCGCACTGGCTGATGCGGGATACACGCCACCGTCGAAGACCGGCAGTTCAGCAACTGACTCGCCTGGTTGATTGATGGCCAGCACCTGCTCGCGTCCGCCTGCCGATGCTTTGAAGATGCGTACCCGTCCTCGAGCAAGGATCTGCAGACCGTGGCATGGATCGCCCTCACTGAAGAGCAGTTCGCCTGCTGCGTAACTCTTGTATACAGTGCGCATCGCCAACTGCTTCAGCTCCGCCTGCGTCAGACTCGACAGAAGTGCGGCCTTCTCTAGTACACTCACCAGATCCATTCGTTCAGTACTCATGATGCAGAGTCTAGCAGCGTGCAACAGCGCTGGGATAATCTGCGAAAAGAATGTCAAAGTGCCCGAAGAATATATCTTCCCCGGACATCGATGACGCAGCATCCATTGCAACCGAGCCAATCACGCGAGCATCGCGGCAAGGTCAGCATCAGCCGTGGTAATGGCCATCAGATTGAACTTCTCGTGCAGCAGCGCAAGCACTCCCGGTGACAGGAATGCGGGCAGCGTCGGCCCAATCCGTATATTCTTCACGCCGAGATGAAGCAGCGTCAGAAGCACTGCAACGGCCTTCTGTTCGTACCACGACAGCACCAGCGAGAGTGGCAGGTCATTCACTCCACACTCAAAGGCATTGGCCAGCGCCAGCGCGATCCGCAATGCAGAGTATGTATCGTTACACTGCCCTACGTCCAGCAGACGCGGCAGCCCGCCGATCTCGCCGAAATCCAACTTGTTGAAGCGGAACTTACCGCAACCCAGCGTCATAAGCATGCAGTCGTTGGGAATCGCCTCAGCCAGTTCCGTATAGTAGCTGCGCCCAGAGCGCGCGCCATCGCACCCGCCAATGAGGAAAAAGCGACGAATCACACCGGCCTTTACCGCGTCAATCACTTTGTCTGCGACACCAAGCACGGCGTTGTGCCCGAAGCCCACTGTGATCTCATCCTTCACACCGTCCTCTGCGTAACCCACAGCCTGCATTGCCGCGGCTATCACCGGCGCAAAGTTCTGGTCTGCAATATGCTGTACTCCCAGCCATGCAACCGCTCCGCTGGTAAAGATTCGCTGCTTATAGCCGACCTTCGGTTGTTGAATACAGTTCGATGTCATCAGAATCGCGCCAGGGAAGGCCGAAAATTCGTCGGCCTGATCCGTCCACGCGCCGCCATAGTTTCCCGCCAGATGCTCATACGACTTCAGCTTGGGATATCCGTGGGCAGGCAGCATTTCGCCGTGTGTGTAGACCTGAATATCCAACTCCTTCGTCTGTTCCAGCAGCGCGTACAGGTCGTGCAGATCGTGTCCCGAGACTAGGATTGCCTTGCCCTTTCGCGCCCCCAGTCGTACCTTCGACGGCGTCGGATCTCCAAATGTCTCCCTATGCGCGCGATCCAGAATCTCTATCACGTGATAGTTCAACTCGCCGACAGCCAGCGCCATTCCCAGTAGCTCCTCAGCAGTCGGTGCCGGCTTCGTAAGAAAGTCGAGAATCTCGTGAATCTTCGCGAAAGTATGCGGATCGCCCGCACCCAGCGCCAGCGCATGCGAGGCATATGCGGCCACGCCTTTGATGCCGTAGAGCACCAACTCCTGCAGGTTCGTGATCTCTTTTCCGTCGCTCAGGAAGCGTGCGGGCAGAACCACGTGCTTGCCCTGCGCCAGTAATCCATCCAGCGTCGGCGCTGGGTTCCACGCTGCTGCTCCGCCAAGCTCGGCAGGGACAACGCCTGCGGCTACGGATACATGCTCGTATAGATTGCGTGCCTCGTTGCGCATTGCAATCGCGTGATGAATCAACGCAACCAATCGCTCCGGGTCAAAGTTAACATTGGTTAGTGTGGAGAAGATGGCCTGAATCGTGAAGGCGTCGATCTCTGGATCGGCCGCGCCCTGTTGTCGCGCACGATGTGCATACATTGCAACGCCCTTGGTCGCATGGATCAGCAGATCTTGTAGTGTTGCGGTGGACTCGTCCTTGCCGCAGACGCCCAGCGTCTGACAACCTACGCCCTGTGAGGTCTGTTCGCACTGATAACAAAACATCGCGTGTACCGTCCTGAGTTGAACTGAGCAGCAACTTCACCCTACCCACAGCGCGCCAATCGAACAGCGACTTAAGTCACTCCCACGCGAAGATTTGTCGACAGAATTATCTTTCAGCGCTGTGACCAAAGTCGCTGCCTTGCGCGCAACCACACATTAACCTACAAATAAGGGAGAGAGACCATGACAACCACTACACAAACCGTCCGCGAGATTGCACTCGCACAGCCTAGCTCCATACGCGTCTTCGAGCACTATGGCATCGACTTCTGCTGCGGAGGACGACGCCCGCTCGACGAGGCCTGCACCGCAGGCAATGTCGAAATCGATGCAGTCCTGGCGGCGCTCGAGGCCGCGGCTCAAACTCCTGCAGCAATGACTGAGGACTGGCAGAAGACCTCGCTCGAGGCGTTGTGCAATCACATCGTCACAACGCATCACGCCTATGTCATGCGCGAGCTGCCGCGACTCGCAGTGCTTGCCGTAAAGGTCGTTCGCAAACACGGTGATACGCAAGTCGAGCTGCAAATGATTCAATCTCTTCTTGCTCAGCTTGACGCGGAGCTGACGCAGCATCTGGGCAAAGAAGAGGCAATCCTATTCCCCTACGTGGTCGCGATGGAGCGCGCAATTGCTGTGGATGCTGCGCGTCCGCATGGATGCTTCGAAACTGTCTCCAGTCCCATTTCAATGATGCTCTCCGAGCACGATGCAGCGGGCGCTCTGCTGGCAAAGATTCGTACTCTCAGTCATCAATTCACAACGCCCACTGGCGCCTGCCCCACCTACCATGCATTTTTTGATGGTCTGCACGAGTTCGAGCAGGATCTGCACCAACACATTCATCTGGAAAACAATATTCTGTTTCCACGCGCAATTCAGATGGAGTCTGCTGCTTAGTGCCACGCGAAGGCAACTGCAGCGATAACCCTTACCAACCCGAACAGACTGGCAACTCGACTGAATCGCGCTGCCAGCCCGCTTGTTTTATGCGTCTTCCCGTAACGCTAGCGAGGCTTCTCATCCCTGTTATCAGGACGTGACGCCGGTGCCGGCTGTGGTCGAGGTGCAGGCGCCGGTTGTGGTCGAGGTGCTGCCTGAGGCTGAGGTGCAGGTTGCGGTCGAGGTGCTGCCTGAGGCTGAGGTGCTGGTTGTGGTCGAGGCGTTGCCTGAGGCTGAGGTGCCGGTTGTGGTCGAGGTGCTGCCTGAGGCTGAGGTGCCGGTTGTGGTCGAGGCGTTGCCTGAGGCTGAGGTGCCGGTTGTGGTCGAGGCGTTGCCTGAGGCTGAGGTGCCGGTTGTGGCCTGGCCTGCTCCTGCGGTTGGGGTGCCGATTGCTGTGGAGGAGTCCGTCTCATCTGAGACTGGGGCGCAGCCTGCTGCGACGGTGGTTGCACCTGCTGTGGCGTCACCTGCTGCGGAGGAGTTCGCCTCATCTGAGGTTGCGGCGCAGCCTGCTGCAACGGTGGTTGCACCTGCTGTGGCATCACCTGCTGTGGAGGAGTTCGCCTCATCTGAGATTGCGGCGCAGCCTGCTGCGACGGTGGTTGCACCTGCTGGGGTGTCACCTGCTGCGGAGGTGTCCGTCTCATCTGAGATTGCGGCGCGGCCTGTTGTGACGGTGGTTCCACCTGCTGGGGTGTTGTCCGTCCAGGCCCCATTGGCGGACGAGCAGCCTGGTTGGGGGCTTGCCCCTGCGTCGGACCAGCCGCACCGCGTACACCGGGTTGTGCCGAAGGCGCACGCTGCGGTAATGCCGCAGGCCTGGGTAGGGCCGCCGGTAGTGTACGATCCGCGGCAACTGGGCGTGCTGCCACAACCGTAGCCGGTCGGCCATGATTCTGGCTGAACTGCTGCTGCGGGTTCTGCGCCGCCTGATGCTGTACCTGCACTTGAGAGGTCATCGGCGGTATGCGCCGCTCCTGCATCACATGGACCTCTGCAGGCAGCGGGCGTGCCTCTACGCCTCCTCTGCCGCCGTTGAAGCTGACGCGGTTGTTGATCCCGCCATTCACTCTTACATTGTTGATGACAACGTTGTGGACATACACATTGCGAACTACGTTTACATTCACGCGCGTTATCGTCGTGTTGTAGAAAAAGTGTCCGCCGTTCCAGTAGCCGCCGTAGTAGCCATGGCCAACGTAGCCGTAGCCGTAATCCACGCCACCATAGAAGCCGATATGCAGGCCCCAGTAGCCATGATGGAAGCGATAGAAGCCGCCGTAGAATCCCCAGTAGCCAGGCGTCCACAACGCGCCTTCATAGGGCGCGTACACCCAGCAGCCAGGCACCCAGTAGTATCCCATCGGGCCCCACGCCCAGTAGCCGGGAGTCCACAGGTAGTCAGGGTCGGGAGCGGGCGGTTGATCGTAATCCGGTAACGGCGGTGGTGGCTGGCTGGCCTGCGCATCGGTCAGGTCGTCGGCATATATATCGGCCGTCTGTTGATCGCTGAGTTGTCCACTATCTCCTGCGTCGTAGTCCGAGGCACTATTGTCGTAGTTCTGGACATCAGGCGCTTGCTGGCCCGCATCCTGTCGCACAATCGGAGCGGGCTGCTGCTGCGAGTAGTCTTCTCCCTGCTGTTGGTTCTGATCCTGTGCGCGCGCGCCAAGCACCTGCGCAGGTTGCGCAACGCTGCTGCCTCCAGCGGACGGTGCCATGTTGGCATCCGCGGGATCGTCACCATTTTGGTCGACCGTACTCTGCGCACTTGCCGTCTGCGGCGTCTTATGGCAACCAGGTATGCCGAAGACCAGAGCCAGCCCAAGCCCCACGCCCACAAGTCGCCGGCTCGCCGGTGTCAATCCAGCCTTCTGCTGCGTGCAACCAGGCCATCCTGCCTGCACTCCACCCGTATGCGGGTTATCCATCACACTGTCTGCTGTTTGCCTGTCGCCGATCCGGTTCATGTTGTCTCCGTTCCCCTGCAAAAAGGTTCCCGCAGCATTCGGCCCAGTGCCGAGCTGCCGCGGGTGCCTGTTAGCTTGGATGCATTCCGTCGATGAAAATCAATCCAACTACCCTGCTTATTTCGCAGCAGGATATTCGACTGTCTCACCCGTCCGCCCATTGGTCACTGCCAAGCTACCATCCATGCGGGCTGTCAGCTTTAGATAGTTCCCTGCATCCGGGCCCGCCAGGTTGGCAATATGAGAATCCGCGACGTTATGCTTGGCATCACTACCTTCGGCGGTATGCAACTGCCACAGGTCCTTCAGTCTGGATGAACCCTCAATCGTTTCAAAGGTTGTGGGTGCATCACCCTTGCGCGCGCTGTTGTCTACAATGGCCAACCTGGGCGCGATGGCATCTACCATCGCCGGACTGCCACTGTTCACCAGTCCATGGTGAGACACAATGTACACATCCATCTTGCCCAGCTTATCTATGGGACACACCAGTCCGCGCTCCTTGTTCCACGTCAGGTCGCCAAGGTCCTGTATACGCAGCTTGCCAAAGGTGATCACCATGCCAATCGACCGATCGTTCTCTGTACCCTCTGCGTCTTTTAGCGGAGAGGCCGCACACGCCGGATTCTGTTCGCCGGTTGTCGCCAGCGCGCTCTTCATAGGCTGCCCAATCACATCGCCATCTCCGCTTACCACCTCAACATGCAACGTCTTCATGGGCAGCACATCGCCCGGCTTCACCGTCAAATGCTCCGCGTGGCTGTCGGATAACACCTTCTGATACGCGTTGTATCCAGCAATCGTCGACGCACCGCCCTGTACTCCGGCTCCCTCCCGATTCTCTCCATGGTCAATGAACCGCCCCACTGGAATCAGTGCCGTCAGTTGCGGCAACCCGCCAACATGATCGGAGTGATAATGCGTGATCAGCAGATCATCAATCTTGGTCACACCCGCCAGCTTGCACATAGCCGCGATCCGGCTGGCATCCCGGGGAGCTGTCGGGTTTCTGGAATCCGGCGAACCCGTGTCCACCAGAAGGCTCTCGCCCCCCGGAGCCACAAATAGCGTCGACTGTCCGCCTTCAACATCAACAAAATAAATCTGAAGTTCGCCCTTCCCGACCTGCGGCCCGCTGGTTGGTCCACGGCGCCCTCCATCCCCCTGGGCCAGGGCAATCGTGCCCAGACCGACTAACGCCGCCAAACACACACTCCGTAGCTTCCAATTGCTCATCCCAAACCCTCCAATTTGCAAAGATCGCCGACCAGTATTAAGATCAAGGGCCAGCCTTCGCATCATCGCACAATCTATACGGAACTTTCTCTCCAACATGCCCGTCCAATATCAAACGGCATATCCAAGAGTAAGTTCCTGATCCACGTTCCTTCAACAGGACCAACCGCGCCATGACCAATCGCAGGGTATACAGACTGGATTGCAGGGACTGGCTCCTGCTCCTCGCAGCCGCCGCGTATGTCTCCGCCGTGCCTGTTAACGCCCAATTGGAGCATAAAGGCCCTCACGAGGCCATGGCCTTGGCCGACTCAACGCCCCCCTATGACGTCGTCTCGGTTAAACAAAACAAATCCGCAGACCAGTCCGCCAACATGACCATCCGCGACAACGTCTTCACTGCCACCAATATGTCGCTTAGTTCCATCATCGAGTTCGCCTACGACGTCCGGTCCGACCAGATCGCCGGCCTCACCGGCCCGGTCAGCTCCACCCGCTTCGACATCGAAGCCAAAGTAGTTCCTCCGCGCGACGTCCCCATGCCCAAGCTCACCGAGTCGCTATTGCAGGCCATGATCATCCCGCTGCTTGCGGACCGCTTCAACCTCAAGGCCCATCTCCAGTCCAAAACCATGCCCGTCTATGACTTGGTCGTTGACCATGGAGGTCCCAAATTTAAATTTAAGGAGGATGATGACGAGCAGGACAACAGCTCCATCAACGTAAATACTTCCAACACCGACAACACCCTCAGCGCCAAAGACGCCACCATGTCCGACATCGCTGCCGCCCTCTCCGAAGAGGTCCATCGTCAGGTGATCGACAAGACCGGGCTTAAAGGAGATGCCGACATTACCCTCAAATGGACCTCCGATGAAGCCGCAGACCAAGGCGGCACCGTCGTCTCCATCTTCACCGCCGTCGAGGAACAACTCGGGCTCAAACTACAGGCCGCAAAAGGCCCCGTCGACACCCTCGTCATCGACCACGCCGAAATGCCTTCGGCAAACTAGGTCCATCTGCTACTTCAATCGGAGCGAAAAAATCCCCTAATTTCGCCTTTGATTTCGCCTTATCCCGCTATTGACTTGTATTGATCGGTGCTTCTATCGGTGGCAATCGGTGTAAAGTCTTTTCCCCCAACAGCCGCTATGCCAGTAGCACTTCGATGCCCTTGTTGCGCAGCATCTCCACATACTCAGGTGCCAATTCGCTGTCGGAGACGACGGTATGAGCCGCGTCCAGTGGCGCCACAGGAATCATCGCTCCTCGCCCAAACTTGGTGTGGTCCGCCACGATGATCACGCGGCTGGCGATCTCGATCATCTTCTGCTCCGAACCAACCACCAACGTGTTGTTGTTGCTGAATCCCGCCTCGGAGACGCTGCCAATGCCCATGATCAGCACATCGGCGCGGATCAGGCCCAGCATCTGCTCGCACAGCGGCCCCAGCATCACCCGAATGCGAGGATCAAGATAGCCGCCGGTCAGCGTCAGCTCGATGTTGCGCCGCGCCTCGAGCGTCTCCGCAATAGGCAGCGAGTTGGTGACAATATGCAGCGATTTGCCGGCAAGCTCACCGGCAACAGACGCAACGGTAGACCCGCCGTCCAGGATCACAGTCTGGCCGTCTTCAATCAGGCCAGCCGTAAGTCGCGCAATACGACTCTTCTCATCGCTGAAGCGTCCGCTCTCCACGGTAAAGTCGAAAGAGCCGTTGCTGGACGAATGAAGCGGAACTGCGCCGCCATAGACGCGCTTCAGCAGGTTCTCCGCCTCCAACTGATCCAGATCGCGGCGAACGCTGGACTCGGAGGCATCCAGCTCGCGGCACAGTGTCTCCAGATCAAGGAAGTCCTTGGCCTCGAACATCTGACGGATTCTCAGTTGCCGCTCAGCAGCTTTCATCGTTCAGTGACCGAGTGTCGCGAGTTGCGGAGTGCATCCACTTCCCACTGGGATTTCTTTGCAATGTTTCAGGTTTCGTTGATGGCTCTCATTACGGCGTCGGTCACGCTCTTCACCAGGCTATCCATCTCCGCAGTATCGGCTCCGGCGGGCCGGTGGCCGTCTCGCACGCACGGAAGCCGCGCAATGGCGCTGGGATCTTCCATATCGGACAACTGGCACTCCTTCATGTTCGATGGGTCGAAGCGCGAGTCCGGCAAACCCAGCGTCTTCTTAATGGCCAGCAGGTCAGAGGTTTGCTTCTCCGATATCTGCGAGATGGGCACGCCCAACTGCGACGCCAGAATCAGAGTATGACAGTAGGTATCGACCACTTCGGCGTACCACTCGGCATGGGTCACGGTGTCTGCCCAGCAAATAATGCCGTGGTTGGAGAGAAGTACCGTGTTGTGATCGCGCACATATGGAATTACTGTCTTTGCGAAAGCTGCCGTGCCCGGCGTCTCGTACGGCGACACAGCGACCTTGCCGACGAAGACCTCGAACTCCGGAATGATTCCGTTGGGCGGAACGCGCCCTGTGATGGCATACGCGGTGGCATGAGGTGGATGGCAATGAACGCAGGCCTTCGCCTCCGGTACAGCTTTGTAGATCTCCAGATGGAGAAAAATCTCGCTGGTGCGCGGCTTGATTCCCGCTACCTGAACGCCATCCAGATCGACCAGGCACAGGGCCTCGGGCGTCAGATCGAACTTGCTGACCAGGGTAGGCGAGCAGATGACCTCGTTGGGCCCGATGCGATAAGAGATATTGCCGCCGTTGCCATCCACAAAACTGCGATGCCACAGCTTGCGGCCCACTGCACATATCTCCTTCTTGACTGCCTCGGCCTCAGGCGTGGTAAATAGCTTGGGATTTGCGGGGCTGCGCGGCGTTTGCACCGCAGTACCCGTATTGTTTGGACTGGAGGACGTCGCTCCGCCAATCACCAGCTCAATGTCGTTCTGCCGCAGAAAATCGCGCGCCGATGGAGTGATAATGCATCGCTTGGTGACTAGCACCTGGGTCGCCCCAGCCGCCAAGGCGCCTTGCGCATCGCGCATGACCAGTACATTCTGCCCGGTGAGTTCTATCTGTTTCACTTCGCCCTTCCTCACTGCTGCACCTCAGATTCTTACTTAGCTAGCTGTTGCGAACTGGTTGTAATGGTGTCGACGATCAGCGTGCAATACGCATCGATGGGAACCCGTTTGGGCCAGAAAGGGTTGGCTGCTTCGCTGCCTTCGGTAAACGCCACCATCTGCCCCTTGGCCGCGCCCAGTGCGTCCACTGCGACCATGGATTTACCGCCGCCCAGGCCATTCTTCGCCCGCAGGTTGTCCATGGTAACCGGCTCAAGCACAACCAGCGTCAGTCCCAGCAACTCCGGAACAGCCGGGCTGAGCGTGACGCTTCCGCGAACGATGCCCAATCTCATGCTGTCCCTCCTGCGATCTGTACCGGGTCTACAATTCCCATCACCACCAAGCGTCCCGGAGTGGTGTTGCCGAAGCGCTGGCGTGAGATGTCGCCGTCGGTGGAGACCAGCACGGTGGAATTCTGCGCTGCGCCCATCCAGTCGATCACCACCTGCGGCTCTGCTCCCGTGCTGCCATCGGCTTCCAGTCGCTGGGCCACCAGAAAACGGCAACCCTCCAGCGTGGCGTGCTTAGCCGCTGCAACTACCGTGCCGTCGATGCGTGCCAGAAACATGGCTAGATGATCCTCAATGCGTTGCCGATGGTGAGCTGCCGCTCACGGGTAAAGGTCAGCGGCGTAGTGATGCCCTCGCCGGTGGGTGTCGCAATACTGTGGCTCAGATATCCCGGCCCGCCAAATCCCAGCGACGCCAGCGAAGATGCATTGCTGACAAACAGCGTGGTATTCATGGCGCGCGCCATGCGTGTTACCGCGTCCACATCCTTGGAGTGAATGATGGCGGTATGCCTGTATCCGTGCTCCGCCTTTACCGCGGCCTTGATGCCAGCGTCCACGCATGATACGCGCACGATTGGGATGAACGGCATCATCTGCTCTTCAACAACGAAGGCATGGTCCTCGTCCGTCTCGCCGAAGAGAATCTGCGTACCGGCGGGAACCGTGACACCGGCCGCCTTGGCCAGCACGGCCACGTCCTTGCCTACAAGCTCCTTGCGCACATGCGCGCGCACACATCCCTTGCCATCGCCCTCAAAGGTGAAAGCAGCCTGCGATAGGCGCTCGATTGCGGCCTTGTTCAACTCGAATCCTCCCGCTTTGCGCATCGCATCCATAAACGCAGGCATGACCGATGCCACCACGAAGACTTCTTTTTCGCCGATGCAGAGCAGGTTGTTGTCGAAGGCTCCGCCCAGGATGATGGATTGCGCGGCAAGGTCCAGGTCGGCGGTCTGATCCACCACAACCGGAGGATTGCCCGGCCCGGCAGCAATCACGCGCTTGCCATACTTGCTTGCCGCAGCCACCACCATCGGCCCGCCGGTAACGCATAGCAACGCGACCTTGGGATGCTGAAAGATCTCCGCTGCGGCCTCAATGCTTGGCTCCAGAATCGTGGTCAGCACGTTGGCCACGCCGCACTCGCGCTCGATCTCCTTGTTGAAGAGCTGCAGCGCATACTGCGAGACGCGCTTGCCCGACGGATGCGGTGCAAAGATTGCTGTATTCCCCGCGGCCAGAATATTGATCGCGTTGGCAGCCATCGTTGGCACCGCATGGGTCACGGGAAGCACCATGCCAATCACGCCCCATGGCGCGTGCTCGATCAGTACTACGCCCGAAGTATCGGTGCGCGCCTCGGTGTGCATGGCCTCCACGCCCAGCACGTACTGCATGTTCTTCAACTTCTGAATCTTGTGGTCGAGCCGGCCCACCTTGGTCTCTTCCAACTCGACGCGGCCCAGCTCTTCGCATCGGTCGATGCAGATGCGCCGGACAATGGAGATCATGCGCCCACGCTCTTCCAGGCTCATCTTCTCCACTTTCTTCTGAGCTTCATACGCCGCGTTGACGGCCTCGTCCACGGTCAGGAAGACGCCATCGTGCGCAGCTGCGCTATTGGCTGCTTTGCCGGGTGCTGGAACACTAGCCGCAGCTGGCTTTGGCGTATACGTCGGCGCTGGAGCCGATTGTGACTGTTGCATCTGCGCGCGGAGCCTCGCCACTACCTCTCGTGCAATCTCCGCAATCACCTGTTCCTGGTTCGTCATACTCTCTCCAAGCCTGGCTTACGGCTTCTCCAGTACTTTGCCATCCACTTCGACGGTATCCACGATGCCGACAATAACCGCGTCCACCGGCGCATCTTTGGTCGCCGTCGTCAGTCGGGCAGAACTTCCCTGGGTAAACAGGACACACTCGCCGATTCCCGCGCCAACACTGTCTACCGCCACCACAGAGCTTCCGGAGACTTCCAGCCGACCGTCGCGGTGAATGTGCGGTTGAATCAGAAGCAGCTTCATGCCACGGAACTTCTCGCTCTTCTGCGTGGAAACCACGTTGCCAATTACTTTTGCGATAAACATGCCCGTTCCCCTCTTTGCCCTGCGCAGTATCGATAGCGTGCGCAGAGGACGCAGCTACTACTTGGGCAGTACGGACGACAGGCTGCCGTGCGGCCGCGCGATCACATGCACGCTCAGCACCTCGCCGGCTTCCTTGGCGGCTGCCGCGCCTGCATCCACCGCGGCGCGCACGCTGCCCACATCGCCTTGCACAAACACCGAGCACAGACCACTGCCCACCTTGTTCCAGCCCACAAACTCAACGCTTGCCGCCTTCAGCATTGCGTCAGTAGCCTGCACCAGGGCAACAAGGCCCTTTGTCTCAATCATCCCAATCGCTTCATTGGCCATTTCGATTCTCCCAAGCTTCTAAGTCCTGTAATATTCCCTGGTCGAGTTCAATCACTCGAACCTCGAAATTTGTTTCGACCTATTTCAGAAAGCTGTCAACCAACGCATCGTGCGGACGCGCGATCACATGCGAGGCCACCAGTTCGCCGATTGCCTTGGCTGCTGCAGACCCGGCATCCACAGCTGCGCGCACACTTCCCACGTCGCCGCGCACGATTGCGGTCACAAATCCGCCGCCAATCTGTACCGTCTTCACTAACTCCACACTGGCAGCCTTCACCATGGCATCACTTGCCTCGACCAGTCCTACCAGGCCCTTCGTTTCGATCAATCCAATTGCTTCACTCATCTTGTCTCCTCTGCCCGCTGGGGCAATTCCTTCCGGTGGCCCTGCGCCTGCTACCGGGATCTACGCTGTGTCTCCATCCGTGGTGCATCTTGCGTTCAGAAAGGATGGGGTTAGGCTATTTCTTCACTGCGGCCTTCTTTTCCGCTTGCACGAAGGAGGGCAGTTCGTCGTGGGGACGCGAAATCACCTGTACGCTTACCACCTCGCCAATGCGCGATGCGGCTTCTGCGCCGGCATCGGTTGAGGCCTTCACCGCGGCCACATCGCCCTCCACAAAGGCGGTGACTAGTCCCGACCCTACCGACTGCCAGCCGGTAAAGGTCACGTTTGCCGATTTCAGCATCGCGTCAGTCGCCTCGAACAGCGCGACCAAACCCTTCGTTTCAATCATTCCAAGCGCTTGTTTCATCGTATCCTCTCTTATTCTTTCCAAACTACCTAAAATCTTTACCAACCTGAATTTCTATTCAACTAACTAAACTTGTTGCAACCGGCTTACTTCAGCAGTTCAATGTCCTTGGTCAAATGCAGTCCGCATGCGTTGGCCTCGTCGGTGTCCATGTGAACGTTGAGCCGCGAGGTTGGATCGATACGAACAATTACGTTGTTGAAAGTAGTGCTGGCCGCCCCGCCCACACGCAGCTTCATCATGTCGCCCTGCTTCACGCCAAAATAAGCCGCCTCGGCCGGGTTCATGTGTACATGGATCGCGGCGCGAATGATACCTTCCTTCAACTGCACGGTTCCCTTCGGCCCCATAATGATCGCGCCCGGCGTACTCGCAATGTTGCCGGAGAGGCGCACCGGAATATCGTCAAAGCCCAAGCTGATGGCGTCAGTAAACGCAAGCTCAATCTGCGACTGCTTGCGCATCGGGCCCAGGATGCGAAGGTTGGAAATAAGGCGGCTGCGCGGCCCGATGATGGTTACCTTCTCGTTGGCTGCGAAGTTGCCCGCCTGGTACAGGTCCTTGTGGACCGTCAGTTCCGTGCCCGGGCCGAACAGGATGTCCATGTCTTCGCGGCATACATGCATGTGCCGCGCCGAGGCCATCACGGTAAGTACGGGAGCTTCCGTAGCGGGCTTCCCGGAGCGTTCGCGCTTCAGATATTCCGATGCCACCTGGCGGACAATCTGCTCAACGGCAGTCCGGTCCACCCCTACTGACGAATTGGTTCGTGCTGTGCTTCCGCTTGCCATACGTTACCCTGACTCAGCCTGCTGCTTATCTGGATTAACCTGCGAGTGCCGGATGCAATTTCGATTGCTCAACGACGCGCACCGTATCACGCGCAACAATGCTCTCTTCATCTGCCGGAATGATCAGCACCTTCACGGCTGATGTCCTGCTGGAGATCACCTGCGCCGTCCGCGCTGCGCGGTTCACCGCGTCGTCAAGCTCGATCTCGAACGCGGCCAGGTTCTTGCAAACTGCGGCACGCGTCTCCCAACTGTTCTCGCCAATGCCGCCGGAGAAGCTGATGACATCCACACCGTCCAGCTCCAACATGAAGGCTCCAAGGTACCGGCGTATTGCTCGTACATATACATCCAGCGCAAGTCGCGCGCGATGGCTTCCCATAGCAGCCGCCTCATCCAGGTCACGCATATCGCCGCTGGTGCCACTGATGCCGGCCAGCCCGGATTCGCTACCCAGAATGCGTGCCATCTCGTCGGGGCCGACGTTCAGCTTCTTCATCATGTACAGCACGGCAAAGGCGTCGATATCGCCCACGCGGTTGTTCTGCGGCAAGCCAGACTGTGGCGATGTGCCAAAACTAGTGTCGATGGTAACCCCATCGCGAAAGGCCGCAATGCTGGAGCTGCCGCCCAAATGGCAGGAGATGTGGCGCAGGCCCGGCTTATTGAACTGCTTGCGCACATTCTCGCTGGCTGCACGATGGCTGGCACCGTGGAACCCATAGCGGCGAATTCCGTACTTCGTGCGCCACTCGTACGGCACCGCGAAGGTTGTGGCCGCTTCGTCAAGAGATGCGTACGGAATAGTCTCAAAGACCGCAACCAGAGGTACGCCAGGAAGTTCGTCCTGGAATGCCTTCATTGCGGCAATGTAAGGCGGATTGTGCGCAGGCGCAAAGAAGGAAAAGTCCGCCATGGCCGCCAGTAAAGTGTCATCGATCAGACATGGCCCGCTGATGGGGCCAGCATGCACCGCCTTGAACCCTACCGCCTCAATCTCCGACAAGCTCTTCAGAGCCTTGCCGAGGCCAACCACATCCTGAATACACTTGTGGATCGCGGAGGGGTAATCGGCACAATCGCCGCCCGGCTGGCCAATACGTTCTACTCGCCCGTTCGCCATTACGGACTCACTCGGCATGTCCAGCACGCGGTATTTGAACGAGGTACTACCGATATTGGGTATCAGACATTTCATGATGATCGATGTATCCGTGGCACATACGGTTCGTCTTGCCAGTAATTCGGTGCGGATAGACTCATGTTCTCGAGTGATTAACCACTTATTACCTAAATAGTTACCTGATGTAGTGCGTACAACAATGGCAACCAAACTACTACTTCATGGCCGATGATGATCGTTCTTGACTGCATGAAAACCCTATCGTATATTGGCTGTCAGAGTCAATCAGAATTGTGGATGACTTTGAGGATTATCTCTCATGGCACCAGAAGTTGGCGTGTCGCAAAATGGTGCGGCTCAAAATACATCGCAGCAAATGACAATCGACCGCGTGAGCGAGCTTGGTATCGTGGGCGCAGGTGGCGGCGGATTTCCTACCGCAGTCAAGCTGGGAACGCGCGTGCCGTTGGTGATTGCCAACGCCGCCGAGTGCGAGCCCCTGCTGCACAAGGACAAAGAACTGTTGCACCACCTCTCCGAACCGTTTCTACGTGGAATGATCCAGGCCATGGAGATGGTGGGCGCGCCTCAGGGCGTCATCGGTATCAAAGAAAAGTACCACGACATCATCGACGCAATGCGACAGGATGCACCCAAAAGTATCCGTGTAGCCACGCTTCCGGATTCTTATCCGGCTGGCGATGAGTTTATTCTGGTGCACATTGTCACCGGCCGCGTCATCCCGCCTGGTGGTCTGCCCAAGGATGTAAACGCCATGGTTGCCAACGTCGAAACCCTGATGAACATCGGGCTGGACCAGCCGGTAACGCAGAAGTATCTCACCGTGGCAGGAGCCGTGCACAGCCCTGTCACGCTGCGTGTGCCTATCGGCATCTCGATTGGCGAAGTGATCGAAGCAGCGGGCGGGGCCACCGTGGACGACTTTAGCGTTCTGTTAGGCGGCGTAATGATGGCCAAGCCAGCAGCAGGACTGGATGTTCCCGTCACCAAGACCACTGGCGGCATCGTAGTGCTTCCCTCCTCGCATAGCCTCATCAAACGCCACGCCGCAAAGTGGCCGGTGATTGCCCGCGTCGGGCGCTCTGCATGCGACCAATGCCGCTTCTGCACGGAGTTCTGTCCACGCTATCTGCTGGGCCATCCTATTCAGCCGCACCGCGCAATGCAGTCGCTGGGCTTCAGCCCCAGCCCGGCGGAGATCATTGCCGGCACGCTCTATTGCTGTGAGTGCAATCTTTGCAGCCTCTACGCCTGCCCCGAAGACCTCGATCCCAAGAATGTCTGCACCGAGTCTAAGCCCACGGCGCGCGCTAACGGCCTCTTCTTCACGGGTACGCCGGAGTCGGTAACGCCGCATCCCATGGCAGACTACCGCCGCGTGCCCATGAAGCGCCTGATATCGCGCCTGGGCCTCTCAGAGTACAACAATGTCGGCCCGCTCACCGAGTACAAATTCGCTCCAAAACACGTGGTTCTGCCTCTCAAACAGCACGCAGGAGCGCCCTCAGTTGCCATAGTCAAGACGGGGCAGCAGGTGAACCCAGGCGATCTGGTAGCCACTCCCGAAGAGGGCAAGCTGGGTGCGCGCATTCATGCAAGCATCCACGGCATGGTGCGGCTCACACCCAACTCGGTGGTGATCGATGCCTAGCAATCTGACACTTTGCACGAAGCTTGGAAGGAGCCCATCTCGTGGCTGATATTCAATCGATCGGACTAATCGAACTCTCCAGCGTTGCCACCGGCTATCAGGTAGAAGATGTGATGTTGAAGGCAGCAAAGATACAGCTTCTGATGGCGCGCAGCATATGTTCCGGCAAGTTTTTGATTGCGGTTGCCGGCGACGTGGCCTCGGTGACGACGGCGGTGGAGGCGGGTGGCGCGGCCGCGGGAGCTTCGCTGATCGAGCGCCGCCAGATAGCTCGCGTACATCCATCCGTGCTGCATGCCATCTCGCAATCCGTGGAGATCGATTCGAAAAACTTACGCTCCATCGGCGTCATCGAAACCTTTTCCGCGGCCAGTATCATCGACGCCGCGGATGCTGCCGTTAAATCCGCCAATGTGACGTTGCTCAAAGTGCATCTGGCAATGGCACTGGGCGGTAAGGGGTTTGTGCTGATGGCTGGCGATGTCTCCAGCGTACAGGCAGCGGTCGAGGCAGGTTCGAAGGCCGCCGCGGAAGAAGGTATGCTGGTGGCTCGGAGTGTGATTCCCGCGCCTTCTGAAGAACTCTTCCGCGATTACATCTAAGCCGGTAAGCCGGGTCCTCTCCATCCAAATCTTCCTATATACGGGATGCTGTGATTCTTGTCACATCCCATATACCATTCTGCATCTACACTTACTCCACAATTGATATGCAAGTAAGTCACGCTGCATCGAGATGACCTAGGTTGTTTAATGAGTTATTACAGCAGAATGTAAAGTTGCCTCTCATCGGCTGCAAGTGCATGCCGGTACGGCGGTAAACATCAGGGTAAGGCCCGCACAGCGGGTGAATCAGCGAGCCAGTCCGGCTTGGAGGAAACGTCTTGCGTCTTGTCATTGTGAAGGAAGCAGCCGTAGGAGAGACCCGTGTAGCCCTGCTTCCCGATGCCGTCAAGAACCTGATTGTCAAGGGCCTTGAGGTTGTAGTGGAAACCGGTGCGGGCCTTCTGTCCGGCATTGCCGATGAGGCCTACGCACAGGCCGGTGCTACTCTCTCAACCGACCGCGCAGCTCTTCTCGCCTCCGCCGATATTCTGCCGCTGGTCAACGCGCCGTCCGCCGATGACCAACGAATGATCAAGCCTGGTTGTGTTGCCATTGGCTTCTTACGTCCTTTAGACGATCCCGCAGCGCTGCTTCCAGCCATCCAGTCGGGTGTGACACTCTTAGCCGTCGAACTGGTCCCGCGTATCACCCGCGCACAAGCCATGGATGCCCTTTCATCGATGGCCACGGTCGCAGGATACAAGGCCGTTATCCTCGCCGCCAATACTCTTCCCCGCCTTTTTCCCATGCTGATGACGGCTGCGGGAACCATCGCGCCAGCCAGGGTCTTCGTCATCGGAGCAGGCGTCGCCGGTTTACAGGCCATCGCCACCGCGCGTCGCCTTGGTGCCGTTGTGGAGGCATATGACGTGCGCGCCGCCGCCGGGGAACAAGTGCGTTCGCTGGGTGCGAAGTTCCTGAATGTGGACTTGGGCGGTCTGGCCACCGAAGACAAGGGCGGCTACGCCAAAGAACTTAGCGAAGAAGCCCTCGATCGTGGCCGCGACCTCATCGCCAAAACAGCCAAAACCGCCGACGTTATCATCACCACAGCGCAGGTCCCTGGTCGCCGATCGCCACTGCTTCTGCGCCGCGATGCAGTGGAGAATATGAGGCCTGGTACGGTGCTGGTCGATCTGGCGGCCGCCGGTGGCGGAAACTGCGAGCTGACAAAGCCCGGAGTGACCCAGATTCATAACGGGGTCACACTGTTTGCTCCGCTTAACCTGGCAACCACGGTTCCCGGCCACGCGAGCCAGCTCTACTCACGCAACATCGCCAACTTTCTCGCTCTTCTCGTTAAGGATGGCGAGCTCAACCTCAATATGCAGGATGAGATACTCAGCGGCTCCTGTGTGGCCCACGAGGCCAAGGTCGTCCATCCGCGTGTGGCTTCGGCACTGGAAGCACGGTCGGTCAGCCAATGAGTTTCGTTGTGAACCAGAGAGGCCTATGAATCCCGCTGTTCTGATCGCTTCTGTCTACGTCTTCGCGCTTGCCGCCTTCCTGGGCTACCAGGTCATCAGCCGCGTTCCGCCCCTGCTGCATACGCCGCTTATGTCCGCCACCAACGCTATCAGTGGAATCTCGCTGATCGGCTCCCTTGTGCTGGCTGGGGCCACACACTCGCACATCGCCCATGTCCTTGGCTTTATAGCTGTCACCACGGCCACGATCAACGTGGTGGGCGGCTTCGGGATCACCGACCGCATGTTGAAAATGTTCGGCAAACGCAAGGATGAGGGCAAGAAGCTTCCTGCCGCGGAGGCGTCCAAATGAGCCTCACCTCGTATTTCATGGAAGCGACATATCTGATTGCATCCATTCTGTTCGTACTCGCGCTGAAGGGCATGTCTCATCCAGAGACGGCGCGCCGCGGCATGTTCATGGCCGAAGCCGGAATGTTCGCCGCCATCGTTGGTACGCTGATTGGCGCGCACATCGTCACCTGGGGATGGATTCTGGTTGGACTCACCATCGGCTCCATCATCGGCATATGGATGGCGCTATTTGTTCCCATGACCTCCATGCCGCAACGGACTGCGCTCTCCCACGCCTTTGGGGCACTAGCGGCGGCTCTGGTCGGCGTTGGCGAGTTCATTCTGCATGGCACAGAGATGAGTGTTGTCACGCGTGGAGCACTAGGGTTTGAGGTCATGCTGGGCGCGCTTACAACCACAGGATCGCTGATCGCCGCGGGCAAGCTGCATGGCACCATCCCTGGCAAGCCCATTCAATTCCGCGGCCAGAATGCCATCAACCTCGTCATCTTTCTCGTCATGACGGGAAACTTCGTCTACTTCTGGATGCACCCATCCGTTATCGCGGCGTTCTACACCATGCTCGGCGTCGCCTTCGTCTTCGGCGTCATGCTGGTCATCCCTATCGGCTCGGCAGACATGCCAGTCGTCATGTCGTTGTTGAACAGCTACGCCGGCCTTGCCGCTGCTGCCACCGGATTCGTGCTGGGCAATAACGTCCTCATCATCGCCGGTACGCTGGACGGCTTCTCCGGATTCATCCTCTCCGTACTGATGTGCAAGGCCATGAACCGATCCATCACCAACGTGCTCTTTGGTGGCTTTGGCGCGGTGATTGCCACAGCCTCCACCGATACCGGCGGTGTAATGCGAGAGATATCTCTGGACGACGCAGCAATGCAGCTTGCCTTTGCCAACAGCGTTGTCTTCGTTCCCGGATACGGACTTGCCACAGCACAGGCTCAGCACGCCGTACGAGAGTTGGCCGAGTTGCTGGAGTCGCGCGGTGTTACCGTCCGTTACGCCATTCACCCCGTCGCCGGACGTATGCCCGGCCACATGAATGTGCTTCTGGCTGAGGCCAATGTACCCTACTCCGCGCTCTACGAGATGGAACAGATCAACCCGGAGTTCTCTTCCACCGACGTCTCCGTTGTCATCGGCGCCAATGATGTTGTCAATCCCGATGCGCGTGACAATCCCAACTCACTCATCGCCGGTATGCCCATCCTCGAAGTGGACCATTCCAAGAGCGTGATCGTGCTCAAGCGCGGACAAGGACGCGGCTTCTCCGGGCTGGAGAATCCACTCTTCTTCAAATCCAATACTTCCATGCTCTACGGCGACGCCAAGAGCACTCTCAACCACTTGGCCCAGGCCGTCCAACACGTCTAGGAGCCTCTCAGGCTCATGCAGCAGATGTACCGTCGGCTGCACAACGAGTAGACAGGGGTTGTGCGGGCAGAGATACGGTGACCGTAGTGCCGTTGCCCTGTGTGCTTTGAATCGCAATGGTTCCACCTGTTCGCTCCACAATGGCCTTGCAGATGGACAGACCAAGCCCTGCTCCACCACTCGCACGGCTTCGTGAGCGATCAGCGCGATAGAAGCGTTCAAACACCCGGGGCAGAGCGGACTCGGGAATCCCTTCGCCCTGGTCGACCACCTGAAGCACGATAACTTCACCGTGCGCTTGCACGGAAACGGAGACAAATCCATGCGGTCTGCTGTGCTGCAAAGCATTCACAATCAGGTTCGAACAGAGTACATCCGCGTCATCGGCTTGCAGACCGACCAAGCACAACTCGCCCGCATCTGCGTTTATTCCGACCTGGTGCAACTCGGCCACAGGCCGCAGCCGTTCCGTAACCACTCCCAAAATCGCTCGCAAATCGCTCGACTCGTTCCCCTCCACAGGCGCTTCTTCCAGCCGCGCCAACGTTAGCATCCGGCTCACCAGTTCTTCCATACGCTCAGAATCCAGCAACAGACCGCCCAGTCCTGCCTCGTATTGCTCCGCCGTTCGCGGCACCATGGAAAGTAGTTGAAGACTCGATTTCAATACTGCTATCGATGTCTTCAACTCGTGTGCGGCATCTCCCGTCAGCTGGCGTTGCCGCTCAAAGGCCAGTTGCAGCCCCTTCAATAGCTCTTCCATCGAGTGCGCAATGGGCGCAAGTTCCGTGGTTCGCAGCACGGCAACCGGCGGTACAAACTCCCAGGAGCGCGTCGAGACGCGGCTGGCAATCGCCGCAAGCTCCTGTAACGGCGACAACCGGAGACGCAGAAACCACACCAGCGCAATGCAGGTAACAGCCAGCAGAAGTGCGCTTGCTGCAATGTAGTACCACTCCGCCTCCACCGATTCATGCCACATATCGCGGGTAGGCGAGGCGTAGAGCACGGTGACAGGGCGACGAATACCACCGTTCTCTTCGCGGTCAATCACGCGCACGCTGTCAAAACGAACCGCCCTGTAACGCACCCGTCCGGCCCTGAAGTTGAAGGTGCCAGCTGTGCGTGTGGAACTCAGTGCGGACTGCACGTCGGCAGACCATACGGGTGAGTGACCCAGCACGCGCCCCGCAGGGTTCAGTACCTCGTAAACATCCTGTGCGGGCAATACCAGCTCCGTGGGATCGACCGTGACGTTGTCCTCGGGGTCTTCCGCGTCCTGTACTGCTCCCATCAGTGAGTCGGCACGGCCACGCAGCATCACATCGAAGGAGCGCCTGCGACCATGCATCTCGTGACCAATGGCAACTACCGAAATAAGCGCGGCGCAGAGTAGCTCCGCCAGCAGAACTCCGACGATCAGTTGTCCGCTGAGAGAGCGCGTCTTGACCGCCGCGACGCTCATTGCTGCTGCTCCGGAGCTTCCAGCCTGTAACCCCGCCCGCGCAGGGTGGCAATGGAGGTCTCTTCACCCACAGCACGCAACTTCTTGCGCAGGTTCGAGATGTGCGCCTCAATCACGTTGGAGTGGTGCTGCCAGTTATAGTCATACAGGTGCTCCAGCAGTTCGCGCGCGGATACGATGGCGCGCGGCCGGTAGATTAGATACTCCAGCAGGCGGTACTCGGTCGGCGACAGGTCAATCAGCTCACCTGCGCAGCGCACCGTCTGCTCGACCGTGTTCAAGCTGATCCGGCCTACGGTCAACACCGGATGCGAGGCGCCTTTGCCGCGACGGATCAGTGCCTTGGCCCGCGCCAGTAGCTCACCCAGGTCGAATGGCTTGGTCAGGTAATCGTCGGCCCCGGCGTTCAGCAGTTCCACCACCTGTGCCGGCTGGTCACGCGCGGTAAGAATCAGGATCGGCGTCATGTCCTTGCGCCTGCGCACCTGGCGCACGATGCTGAGCCCATCCATGCCCGGCAGCATCAGGTCCAGAAGCAATAGATCATAATGTTTGAACTCAGTCATCGCGGCCCCGTCCGTGCCGTTCCCCGCACAGTCCACCGCAAAACCGCATCTCGTGCGCAGGGCCTCGGCTATGTTGTTCGCAAGCCGGACTTCGTCTTCCACAATCAGCACTCGCATTGGTTCTATCTACTCTACTCAACTCTCCCTTAATCTTTGCTTAAGCCCGTAATGGCACAGTTAAACTTGGAGTGCTAGACAGCCATGCTTCCGGCTCGTAGTAGAAGCGCGCCCTGACACGGTTACACTGAATGCTGTGTACGGTCAGTGTGTATCCTGTTTCTGGAACGGTACCGATTGAGTCCTATGTCTATTCTTCGCGCATCTTGGAGTCTCTGTCGTAAATGCAAGCTCCTTGTTCCGCTTCTGTATCTCTCAACATTCGTATCAACGGGATTGGCCCAACAGCCTGCATCCCCCACGCCAGGATCGCCATCGGCCATCAGCCTGGTCGATGCCATTGCCCGTGCGCGCTCCTCGGAACCTGCCTTCGCCGCAGCCGCAGCACAGGCTAAGATTGCCAAACTCGATCAATCCATCGCCAAGTCCGCGCTTCTACCCAGCGCCGTCTATAACAATCAATTCCTCTACACACAGGGCGGTGCGGGAATCGTCGGCAATCCGGCGAAGGCGAAGGATCCGCAGCAAAGCAGTGCCTCTTTACCACGATTCATCGCTGGTAACGGCGTACACGAATACCTCAGCCAGGCTTCCGTCACAGAAAACATTGGGCCTCAACAGTTCAATGCCGTAAGTAAGGCGTCTGCCTCGCTCTCCATCGCCACAGCCGAACTTGAGATCGCACGACGAGGCCTGGTTGCCACCGTGGTTGGCCTCTTCTATGCATCTACCACCGCCAGCAACCGTATCATTGTGGCCCAGCGCGCCGCCACAGAAGCTGCCAGCCTCACGACTCTCACCCAGCAGCGTGAAACAGCCCGCGAGGTTGCCCACGCAGACGTCGTCAAGGCGCAGCTTCAACAGCAGCAGCGCGACCGCGACCTGGCCGATTCTCGCCTGGAGGCCGATCGTGCGCGGCTTGATCTGGCTGTACTCCTCTTTCCCGATCCGCGCACGCCCTACACACTGGTTGTGCCCGACACGTCCTCTGTTCCAGCGCGAGCCGATGTGGAGGCCGCGCTTATCAGGAACAATCCTGAACTCGCCAGCTCGTTGGCCAGCTCGCATCTGGCCAATCTCAATGTCACATCCGCCCGACTGGGTTATCTACCGGATCTGTCTCTCAATTATTCCTACGGTATCGACGCCTCCCAGTTCGGCCTGTACAACGTACTGGGCGACCACAATCTCGGCTACTCCGCCAGTGCTATGCTCAACATTCCCCTGTGGGACTGGTTCGCAACCCACGACCGCGTGCGCCAGAGCGAGATCAATCGCGACACCGCACGCGTTGCGCTTACCAATACACAGCGCAAATTGATTGCCACGCTGGATGAAGACTACGCAGAAGCTGTGGCTGCGCACGACCAGCTCGATAGCCTTAACCTCAGCGTAACCACGGCGGCCGAGAGCCTGCGCCTGATGCGTCTTAGCTATACCGCAGGAGAAACCCCTATTCTTGAAGTCGTCGATGCGGAGAACTCGCTGACCGCCGCTGAACTTGCCCGCGAGGACGGCATCGTCCGCTATCAGACCGCGCTCGCCAACCTTCAACTGCTCACAGGAACGATCTAAATGATGAAGCCACCCAACACCCATTCCAACCTCGCGTTGCGTACCCTCCCCTGCTCCATCGGCTTTCTCTGCGCCACCCTCATGCTTCTGCTTCCGCTTGGCTGCAAGAAGGCCGAAGAGGCACCCGTGCCAGAAGTCAACGTACAGGCCGCGCATCCCGAGCAGGGCAGTATCTCGGAGCAGATTTCCTCCGACGCAATCCTCTCTCCGCTGGCGCAGGCTGCTATCTCGCCCAAGGTCACTGCGCCGGTAAAGCAGTTCCTGGTACAACGCGGGTCGCATGTGCAAGCAGGCGAATTGCTGGCCACGCTGGAGAACAACGATCTTGCCGCCGCAGCGCTCGACAACAAGGGTAGCTACGCAGCCTCGCAGGCCACCTTCGAGACAGCAACCAAGGCCACCGCACCGGAAGACCTGACCAAGGCCCGACTCGACCTTGCCCAGGCCAAGGCCAATCTCGACCTCGCCCAGTCCATCGTGACCGCACGCAGTCAACTCTTCACCCAGGGAGCTATTCCCGGGCGCGACCTGGATACTGCCAAGGCGGAGCTGGTGCAGGCGCAGGCTGCTTACGACATTGCCCAGCAGCATATGCAATCCATGCAGAACGTCAGCAACAAAGCGGCCCTGGAAAATGCACAGGGTAACCTAGACTCCGCGAAAGGAAAGTACCTCGGCGCCCAGGCTCTTCTCAGCTACACCGAGATACGAAGCCCCATCTCCGGCGTGGTCACGGATCGCCCCCTCTTTGCTGGCGAAACTGCGGCCGCCGGTACTCCCCTCATCACCATCATGGATACATCCGCGCTGATCGCCAAGCTGCACATCACGCAGATGCAGGCGCAGCAGCTTGAAATCGGTGCCCCAGCCACACTCAGTGTGCCCGGCATTGCGCAGCCCGTACCCGCCAAAGTCTCGCTTATCAGCCCCGCGCTGGACCCCGGCAGCACAACCGTTGAGGTGTGGTTGCGTGTGGAGAACGCAAAGGGAGCTCTCAAGCCCGGTACACCGGTTCATGCGACCATTCAGGGCCACACGATCCCTAACGCGCTCACCGTTCCTATCGATGCCATCCAAAGCAGCCCGGATGGATCCAGTAAATTCGTCCTCGTGATGGCGGCGGACTCCACCGCGCACAAGAAGACGGTTACCCTGGGAATCCAGAACGCGAACACGGTACAGATACTCAGTGGACTCACCGCATCGGATATGGTGATCTCCACAGGGGCATACGGCCTCGACGAGAACACCAAGGTTAAGATCGGCGCAGCTACCGATTCTGACTCCGGAAAGGATGCGGACGACAAGTGAGCCTGCGCGCATCCAACCCATCCGATCACCCAGAGCAAGAGTCGCCCTTCTGGCTCTCGCGCATGTCGCGCACCATCTTCTTTCTGGTCGTTGTGCTCTCTCTGGCCGGCATCTACGCAGCATTTCAAGTCCCCATCTCGGTCTTCCCCGACACCAATTTCCCCCGCGTCGTCATCGGCGTTGACAACGGCGTCATGCCGGTCGAGCAGATGCAGGTCACCATCACCAAGCCTATTGAGGACGCGGTAAACAGCGTTCCTGGTCTGCGTACCGTCCGCAGCACCACCAGCCGTGGCTCCGCCGAAGTCAGCCTCTTCTTCGACTGGAACGTCGACATGTTCCACACCCTGCAACTAGCCGATGCCGCGCTCTCCAAGGTGCGCCAGACGCTGCCGGCCACCGCCATCATCACCACCAACCGCCTCACCTTCGCCACCTTCCCCATCCTCGGTTACGCACTCACCGCAGACGACCGCGGACCGGCCACCGTCTCGCCAACCAGGCTCTGGGAGATTGCAACCTACGACCTCAAGCCTCCTCTCAACCGCGTCGACGGAGTCAGCACCGTAACGGTGCAGGGCGGAGAGGTACCCGAGTTCCACATCGTCCCCGACATGGCCCGCCTGCAGAACTCCGGTGCCACGCTCACGGATCTCGTCAACGCCGTGCAGAACTCCAATATCATCGATTCGCCCGGCCTCTACCAGGCCAACCACGAGCTCATTCTCGCGCTGGTCGGGTCGCAGGCGCACGATGCAGCTCATCTCTCATCGCTGGTGATCAAGACAACCCCCGCCGGCACTCCCGTACACATCTCGGACGTAGCGGATGTACGCCCTGGAACCGAGCCCGTCTACCATACCGTCACCGCCAATGGTGTTCCCTCCGTACTCATCAACCTCGCTCGCCAGCCTTCCGCGAACACGGTTCAGGTGGCAAATGAGGTTGCCGCGGAAGTCGCGCAACTGAGCCGAATCCTCCCCCCAGGCGTCCATCTCGCACCGTTCTATGACCAATCTGAACTGGTACGCGAATCCATCGCCAGCGTGCGCGACGCCATCTTCATCGGTCTAGTGCTGGCCTGCATCATCCTCTTCCTCTTCCTGCGCGATTGGTCCAGTTCGCTGATTGCAGGTCTTGTGATTCCCGTAACCGTTGCGGTTACAATCCTCTTTCTCTGGATCATCGGCCAGTCCTTCAATCTGATGACCCTTGGCGGCCTGGCTGCCGCCATTGGCCTGGTCATCGACGACGCCATCGTCGTGGTGGAAAACATTATCGTCCATCGCGACGCGGGCCAGTCACGCACTGCGGCCATTCGCCTTGCCTTGCAAGAACTTGCCACACCACTGGTCTTCTCCACCATCACCCCCGTCGTTGTCTTTCTGCCACTGATCGCAACTACAGGCGTCACCGGCAGCTTCTTCCGCGCACTTGCCGTCACCATGACAGCGGCCCTGCTCACCTCGCTTGCACTTGCCGTCACGTTCACTCCAGCGCTATCGCTCTCTCTGCTCGGTGAGCGCAAGCTAGCCGGCGGCAAAACACGCAAGCCGCTGTTCTCATTCTTCTCCCACGGCAAGGCCACCGACAGCCCAGCGGTACTGGATGCGGAACCCTCGGCTATTGCACCGCTCCACGACATTCCCGCTGTTGCGGCCGCACACGCCGGTCACATAGACGGCCCTGTGATGCGGCGAGTTCTCAGCGCCCACGCGAGCGCTCTCACCTGGGCGCTCAACCGGCCCTTCGCTTTAGCCGCTGTCTGTATCGTGCTTGTTGCCTCCACATGGTTTGCCTACAACGCGCTTGGATCAGACCTTATGCCAGAGATGGACGAAGGCGCATTCATCCTCGACTACTTCACTCCCGCGGGCACCTCGCTCGAAGAGACCAACCGCATCCTGCAGCACGTCGAACAGATCCTACGCAGCACACCCGAGGTGGAAATTACCAGCCGTCGTACCGGGCTGGAACTGGGCCTTGCCGCTGTTACAGAGGCCAACCGAGGCGACTTCACTGTGCGCCTCAAGAAGGACCGTGACCGCTCCATCGACGAGGTAATGGACGATGTGCGCGACCGCATTCTCAAGTCTGAGCCTGCGCTCGACGTGGAGTTCGTGCAGGTGCTGCAGGACATGATCGGCGATCTCTCCAATCAGCCCGAGGATATCGTCATCAAGCTCTTCTCCAGCGACACCCAACTGCTCGACCAGCTAGGCCCACGAGTGGAGACGGCGATCAAAAAGATTCCCGGAGTGGTGGATACCAAGAACGGAGTCGACGATACGATCTCCGGCCCTGCCACCAGCTTCCAGATCGATCCGGATGTCGCAGGCCGCCTGGGATTTACACCCAGTGAAGTTGCCGATGACGCCACCGCCATTCTCGACGGTCTACCCACCTCGGAGCCAATGATTGTCAATGGCCGCCCCTATACCATCCGCGTTCGTCTACCAGAACAGAACCGTGCGTCCCTCGACGCTATCCAGAATACGATCTTCAACTCCAGTACCGGCCATACTGCGTCCCTGGGATCGTTGGCGCAGGTCATGGATCTGCCGCCTCAGGGCGAGATACGCCGCGAAAACCTGCAGCAGTTGGTCACGGTGACCGGTCGCCTCGAAGGCTCTGATCTTGGCACTGCCATGCAGCAGGTACAGGCCACGGTCCAGAATCTTCACATTCCTGCCAGCGTCCGTATTGAGTACGGCGGCACATACGAAGAGCAGCAGAAGTCTTTCCGCGACCTGTTGCGTGTTCTGGTACTGGCGCTCGTACTGGTTTTCGGCGTCTTGCTCGCCGAGTTCCGCAACTTCTCCGCGCCCATCGCCATCCTCACCAGCTCTGTACTCTCCATCTCTGGCGTGGTACTGGCATTGCTGATTACGAGTACTGACTTCAACGTCGCCAGCTTTGTGGGACTCATCATGGTAGTAGGGATCGTGGCAAAGAATGGCATTCTTCTGCTCGATGCAGACGAGAAATTCCGTGCCCAGGCAGAGATCGAACGAGTCACCAACCCGGATGCGTTCGCCTCCCGCGATCTGGCCCGGGAGGCCATGCTGCATGCGGCGCAACGGCGGCTTCGCCCCATCGTGATGACGGCGATAGCGGCGGTCTGCGGCATGCTTCCCCTTGCCTTCGCACTCGGATCCGGCTCGCAGATGTTGCAACCGCTGGCCATTGCCGTTATCGGCGGACTGCTGATCTCCGTAGTACTGTCGCTCATCGTCACACCAGCCATCTACTACCGCCTGACGCGCAGTCGCCACGCCTGAAGCCGCTAACGCCAATCTGTCATCTACCACCTGGTTGGACGCCACCCCCCCTACCTGTTTTTTCAAAGTATTCAAAACAAAGAGAACAATATATATACCGGGGGTATACGGCATATGGGGGGGTGGTATACGATTCTTTCCCAGTTTTGGACCATATCGGCTGATGTTCGCGCACCCAGATCGGACCATAATTTTCCCCTTGCTTTAATGATACGGGTTGGAGGGTATCTAGTATGCCAAGTATTTTTAGGAGATTTGCGCTTTGGATTGAGTGGATTAGGGGGCTTTGGGGGTATTGAGGGGCTTGACAGAGGTTTTGGAGGGGCGAGGTTCAAGGTTCGAGGGGTGTAGGGAGGGCGATAGGGGATCGGTGGGCGGACGGACGGAAGGCGATATTCGGGTCGCTGCGCCCTGTGGCTTCGCGACAGCCTACGGCAGTGCGGTATGGACCTGCGGCCCGGCGCTTATTGGCGTGGCTAAAGCCACGCCCTATCAAAGCGCGGCGAGATATGGCCCGCATGAATGCGGGCCCTTCCGGTTTGTAGGACGTCCGGATATGGTATCGGTTTCACTCCCACCCAAGCGGGGCTTGGATGGGGCACCCGGCCTGACAGCGCGGCGTTTATGGCCTGCATGAATGCGGGCCCTTCCGGTTTGTAGGGCGTCCGGGTATGGTATCGGTTTCACTCCCACCCAAGCGGAGCTTGGATGGGGCACCCGGTTCGGCGGTGGCTATTGCAGCAAGGTGCCGTTTTCGGGTTGGGATTTGGGGTCTTCGGGGGGGATGACGACGGCGGCGGCGACTTTGTCGTCTGCATCGAGATTGAGGAGCTTGACGCCGGAGGTGGAGCGGCCCGCCGAGCGCACCGTCTTGGTGTCGATGCGGATGATTTTGCCGAACTGGGAGATGAGCATCATTTCGGTGGTGTCGTCGACCAGGTTGATGGCTGTGACTTTGCCGATTTTTGGGCTGGTCTTCATGGAGATGACGCCCTTGCCGCCGCGTGACTGCAGGCGGTAGGCATCGACATCGGTGCGCTTGCCAAAGCCGTTCTCTGAGACGGTGAGAATGAGGCATGGAGTGAGGCCGAGCTTCTCGTCGAGTTTGGCGAGCTTGGCGGCGGCCTCGGGGGAGATTTCGGGGGTACTTCCTCCAAGAACCTCCTGGCCATCCGGATTATCTGAACCCACCCTTTGCGATACGGCGGCAAAGGATGGGCCACCCGTGGTTGTTTCATCGATGACGGCTTCGACTTGCTTGGTGAGGCCGGTGCGTTCGGCGAGTTGGAGGCGGGTACGGTTGCGCGCCTCGTTGGAGGGTGTGACGGCAGCTCCGATGAGGTAATCTCCCTTGCGCAGGTTGATGCCGCGGTTGCCGGTGGCGGGGCGGCCCATGGGTCGGAGGTCCTGCTCGTTGAAGCGGATGGCCATGCCGTCGTGGGTGGCGAGGAAGATGACCTGTTCGCCGTCTGTGATGCGGGCGCAGATGAGTTCGTCGTCCTTCTCGATGTTGATGGCGATGATGCCGCGCGACATGACGTTGGAGAAGTCCTTGAGCGCAGTCTTTTTGACGGTGCCATTGCGAGTGGCGAAGAGGACGAATTTGTTGTCCTCCTCGAGGTCGCGGACGCCGAGGATGGTGACGACTTTTTCTCCTGGCTGGAGGTCGATGAGTGAGGCCATGGCCTTGCCCTTGCCGGCTGCGCCGATGTCGGGAACTTCATATATTTTGACCCAGTAGACGCGGCCACTGTTGGTGAAGCAAAGCAGGTAGGCGTGGGTGGAGTCGATGATGAGCTGGGCGACGAAGTCTTCTTCGCGGGTCTTCATGCCGAGTCGGCCAGTACCGCCGCGTCGCTGCTGGCGATAGATGGAGATGGGTGTGCGCTTGAGATAGCCGGTATTGGTGACGGTGACGGCGACCTGCTCGTCTGCGATGAGGTCTTCGAGGCCAAGCTCGGCAGTCTCATCAAGGATGGTAGTGCGACGTGCATCGCCGTACTTGTCGCGGATTTCTGTGAGTTCCTTGACGATGACTTTGCGAAGCTTGGCGGGCGAGGCGAGGATGGACTCGTACTCGGCGATGTTGTCGCGGACGGCACGGAGTTCGCTGAGCAGCTCGTCGATGGAGAGCTGGGTGAGGCGATAGAGTTGCAGTTCGAGGATGGCGTCGATCTGCTTGAGCGAGAGGATGAGTGTGGCGGAGGTGGCGAAGGTCATGTCGACGCCGTACTTGGCGGGGTCGAGGGTGACGCCACGGAGTTCTGAACCGCGGAGGGAGATTTTTTTGCCGGAGAAGAAGGCGAAGAGGTTCTCGCGGGCGTCGGCGCGCGACGAGGACTGGCGAATGATCTTAATGACGCTGTCGAGGTGGTCAAGGGCGATCTGGTAGCCGAGCAGGATGTGCTCACGGTCGCGTGCCTTGGCGAGGAGGAATGCGGTGCGGCGGCGGACGACCTCGATGCGATGCTCCAGGAAGGCGCGGATAGCGGCGTCGAGCGGCAGCTCCTTGGGCTGATTGTTGTGGACAGCCAGGAAGATCATGGAGAAGGATTCCTGCATCTGGGTGTGCTTGTGGAGCTGGTTGAGGACGATCTCGGTTTGCGCGCCGCGCTTCAGGGGAATATAGATGCGCATGCCATCGCGGTCGGATTCATCGCGGAAGTTGGGAGCGTCGATGTCGTTGATGATGTCTTCGCGGATGAGGTCTGCAATGCGCTCGATGAGCTTTGCCTTGTTGACCTGGTATGGAATCTCAGTGACTATGATGGCCTGGCGGCCGCCGGTGATGTTCTCGACGGCGCACTTGGCGCGCATGATGAAGCGACCGCGGCCCGTCTTGTAGGCGCCGGGGATGGTGGTCTTGCCGAAGATGTATCCGCCAGTGGGGAAGTCGGGGCCATGGACGTGTTCGAGGCAGAGGTCTAGATCGGAACGCGTCTCATCCTTCGCTTTATCGATGAGGGCGATGCATGCGTTGACGACTTCGGTGAGGTTGTGGGGGGGGATGTTGGTGGCCATGCCAACGGCGATGCCAGAACTGCCATTGACGAGCAGATTAGGGATGCGCGCGGGCAGGACAACGGGCTCCAGCGATGACTCGTCGTAGTTGGGTGCGAAGTCGACGGTGTCAGAGTCGATGTCGGCCAGCATTTCGCCGGCGATGCGAGTGAGTCGGCTCTCGGTGTAACGCATGGCGGCGGGCGGATCGCCATCGACGGAGCCGAAGTTGCCCTGACCGTCGACCATGGGATAACGGAGGCTGAAATCCTGCGCGAGGCGGACCATGGTGTCGTAGATTGCGGAGTCGCCGTGGGGATGGTAGTTGCCCATGACGTGGCCAACGACCTTGGCGGATTTGGTGTACTTTTTGTTGAACTGCAGGCCCATCTCCTGCATGCCGTAAAGGATGCGGCGATGGACTGGCTTGAGGCCGTCACGGACGTCGGGCAGGGCTCGGCCAATGATGACCGACATGGAATAGTCAAGATAGCTGCGGCGCATCTCGTCTTCAATGTTGACGGGATAGAGGAACGCGGCACCGCGACCCTGCACAGTGGTTTCGCCGGGGGGGCCATCGGGTGGCGGCGGGGGCGCGGAAGGGTCGTGCGGAAGCGAATTTTCGGGGTTTTGCGGGTCGTCCGGAAAGAGGTTATCAGCCATGATTTATAGCTCTATTATAGGCGGTTTGAGGGGGCTGCGGAGCGGGGCCGGCGGGGCATTTTGGGGTGGGTGACGGGGCATTCCTCAGACGAGAAACTGCGCCGGCGTCATGATCGGAATCCCTCGCCAGGGATTGAGTAACCGGCAGTCCTGAACTTATGTTATTTGGCGACTGCGGGCTTGTGCTCTTTGGCCTTGAGTTGCCAGAGGTCGAGCTGGTCGCGCGCGGCCTGTGCGTCCGCAGCGTTGGGCGTCAACTCCAAGTACGACTTCATGTGCTCGACGGCATCGGTGTAGTCGTCCAATTCCGCGGCAATCAAGGCGGCGTTGAAGTGGCCCTCCGGCCAGGTTGGGTACTGCGCCAGGCCGGCCTCGTAGTAGTCCAGCGCTGCATCTGGATGGCTGTTCTTGATGGCGTCCTCGGCCGCGATGCGCTGGATGCGCACCGCATCCGGCAGAGGCGGTTTGGTGGCCAGCGCGCGCCACACCTCAGCCTGCTGCCGGAACTGGTTCCATGCCGCGCCATTATCGTTGGCCAGCACATGCAGCCGGTTGAGAGCAGCGGCGAAGTTCTTCGCGGCCTGAACGCAATCCTCCGGACAACCGCCATTACCGTCCCTCCACAAAATGTTCCGGTGATCCACAAACGCCTGTCGTTGCGACTGCTTGACCGCATCGTGCTTCCAGATACAAACGTCCCCCGCCCCCAGCCCAAGTTTTTTGCAGACAATATCGAAGACCTCCACGGTTTTTAGGTCAACCGTGTAATGCCCCTTACCCAAATTGCTGCTCATGTCATATTCGAATGTGCCGGAGGTAAACCGAATGCTGTTGCGATCGACACTCGCATGCCCACCGGCTTCCCCGGAATTACCCATAAACACGCTGGATACGAGGATCGAGTGACGTGCCTGCCCTGCAGTCATGCTGTCGACCGCGGGAGTAGGTTGCTGCGTACTCGCCTCCGACAATGAGAGAACGGTCAGAGATGCTACGGTTACAAGATTTCCAGAGAGGCGTTTCATGGGTTCTCTTTCTTTCGCGGTATCGCTTGAACAAGGAATGCTTGAATTACTTGGTGTCTGTACGCATTTGCTGGTCGGCTTTGTACTTCCACAGGTCGATCTGGTCGCGCGCGGACTTGGCATCGGGTGCGTCTGGCAGCAACTCAAGATAGTTCTGCATATGATCGGCGGCGTCGGCGTAGAAACCCAATTCGCCGGCAAGCAGCGCGGCGTTGAACCATCCCTGCGCCCAGGTCGGGTCTGCCTGGACTCCGAGTTCAAAGTCGTTCAGGGCCTCGTCCGGCTTCTGTCGCTTGATGGCGTCTTCGGCTGCCAGGCGGAGGATGCGCGCGCCCTCCGCCAACGGAGGCTTGGTCGTCAGGGCGCGCCACGCCGCGGCCTGTTGGTGGAAATCGCCTGAACCGGCCGGGTGCGAGATGGCAGTGTCATGCAGGCCGTTGAGCGCTGCGGCAAACCAGTATGCGGACTGGATACATTCACCCTTATTCTCCGCCCCGGCACACGGAGACTCACCCTGTCCCCCCCATCCGAACCAGAGTTCGAACGGGACTGCGTCTGCGTCTTGAATCGCGACAGTTCCCACCGCAGGTCTCAGCTCGCAATAGGAATGATCTTCGCATGTCGCCGAGACCTTTTCCAAATCCTTGACGTTAATCTGAAGATGCTTCGTTCCGCCTTTTCTGCCTTTTCTGTAGTCAGCGTCAAACTCCATCCCGACGGCCGTGATCTTGATGCTGCCTGGATGGATGGAATACTCTGTCTTCTCGCTCAATGGTTCCACAATGATATATTTGCTGGCGTTGGTGACGGCGTGTCTTGCTTGCCAGAGGCTCAATATATCGGTGGGGGATGAGGAGTACAGCGACTGGGCCGTGACTTTATCGGCTGGCATCAGTGCCAGCGAGAGACCTGCAAGGAGAATGAATGTCCGTGGGATGCTTTTCATGATGCTCCTGAACCGAAACTTGCGTACGGTGAGCATGGGGCGAGCAAGGAGGGAAAACTACGCGAGCATGTTCAGCCTAAGTCTGAATTCACATGCCATTCTTGTTCTCGCTGCCGCGACTGTCAAGAAAGTAATGATTCTGTCAGTCGCACATTCGTGTGATGTTCCCATAGCCATAAGAGCTACAATCAATGCGTTGCAATTCCATGGCGGACTCCGTTGGCCCAAAGTGGAAGGGGCCCCCATGCAGAAGAACGTCTTCCGCCTCACCCATCGTCCGATAACCCGTGATCTCCGAAAGGTTACTGCACCACGGACACGGTACGCGCTACGCAAAGTCAGCTTGCAATACGGACGGTTGGCAGTGCTATGCCTGCTTGCACTGTCGAGTGTGTTTTTAGCGGTAGACCGCGTCAGCGCGCAAAGCGCGTGCTCGCAACTCGGCGTGAATTGCGGAGCGGGTTCCGTACCTCCGCCAGGCCCTCCGCGGTGTTATGACCCAGCAACCGGGGCAACGATCTCGTGCAGCTATCAAGCCCCGTCGAGCACACAGGGTTCGAGCACATCTGGCACCAGCACACCTCGCCCTGTCGCAAAACCGAGCAGCGCCACTCTGCTGAATAACGCCCTACAGCAGCAGATGATAGGAAGCTTTTTTCAGATGTTCTTCAGCAACGATTCGCAGGCAGACGCGCAAAAGCAGCAGATGATGGAAGAGTTGCAACTGCGGCAGGCTGCAGCGGAAAAGCAGCACAACATTGAGGAGGCACAGCGGTTGGCGGCGATCTGCAACCGGCTGCAGGCTTCGCTGAAGCTTGCAGGACTGCCTGCCCTGGAGATGAAGAGTAGCGGCGGCAGCGATCTGCAACTGAAGCTGAGTGACAGCGGAAGCGGCGGGAGACACCACGTTGGAGAAGCCGGATTGCCTGGAATCGCACTGAACGATACCACCGGGAACGGAGGCACGACTCCCTACGGCGAACCAGGATTGCCGGGCATTTACACCAATGGGTCCGGCTCCGGGTCAGGTAGCGCGACCTCGGATGGGCCAAAGATGAGCATGAAGATGGACGATGGCAGCACGCCACCGGCCCCACCCGCGCCAGTCGATGGGAATACTGCCGGAAGCAACCCGCCTGCCGATATATCTCTTCCCGCTGACACGGTTACGGATGTGCGCAAGATGTCTCCCCAGCAATTGGCCGACCTGGCGACGAAGATCGACAATCTGCCGCCAGAGGAGAAGCAGCGCCTGATGGATGCGGCGCGCAACTCCGCGGGGGGAAGTCCGCCGGCAGTAAATCCTGCGCCTGCGGGCGGTGCGAATCCTACTCCAGGTGGTATGGGTGCGAATCCTGCACCGGTGGCGGCAGCGAACACCAATCCTGCGGCAATCCAGCCACTGCAATCCCAGTTACAACAGATAGCGACCACGTCGAAGTCTGCGGTTGGCGCTGCTACTCCAGAGGATGCATCGGCTTTAGCCAGCTCCGGCTTCGATACAGCGGGTGGCGGCAGTGTACGTCCTGCTGTCGCGATCTCGGGCACTACGGTGGCTGCGGTTCCAGCACCGGCCAGCAGCCAGCCCGTCGCGCGAAGCAATGTTCCGCTAACACCTGTGAGTTCACCTGCCAGAACTTCTGTCCCCGCGTATCCGGTGGTACCTCTGCTCAATTTGGCTTCACCCTCTGCTAGCGCCGCGCCTGCAGCAGGGGCAGCAACAGTGATGGAGCAGCATGAAACGGCGAGCGCTCCCTGCCCTCCCAGTGTTGAGAAGCTGGTTCCTACGCGCCAGGAACTGGAGACCGAGCTGGCAGTTCGACGCGCGCAAGTGGAGAGCCTGCGCGCGACGATTCTGAGGATGGATCGAAGCGTTCAGCTGGATCAGCAACAGTACGCAGTATGGCAGGACGAGGCAAGCGCGGCCATCGACCGCCTGAAGGGGCGCATCTGGGACGCGGGAACCAAGTATGCTTTCGACAACCTACTCGGCGCCGAGGAAGAGCGGGTCAAAGAGATGCCAATCTCCGATGCGGAGCGCGCCGACAAATTGCGCAAACTTAAACTCGTTGAGAACATCAAGGACTTCGGCGATTTCCAGCAGTGGGCCCTGCAAAACAAGGACGATTGGGAGATGATCGACGGCGGCATTCGCAGCCTGGTCGATTCGTTGCCGCTGGCCGAAGAGCCGCTCTACTATGTTCATTGCGCAGAAGACCTGATCGACAACGCATACGACCTGACGGACTTTATGGCCACCTGGAACAACGTGCAGCAACTGAACCATAACTCGGACCAGTTTCTGCAGGCGGTGCGCCTGAATGGGCAACGCATGACGGCCCTGGTGCAGCGCATCCAGACCATTCAGACACAACTGAATGGGACGCGTGTGGGAACACCGGGTACGCCAGCCTGCCATACTGTTCAGGCTGGGATAAAGTAGAAATCGTTGACGGAAAGGACCGTAGCTGCGGAGACGGTCTTCAGCATTGACGGATATTTACTTCTCTTTGGTTTTGGTCTGCCAGATGAGGATTTTGTCACGTGCGGCCTGAGCGTCGGTGGCGTCGGGAACCAGTTCCAGGTAGGCCTGCATGTGTTCAATCGCGATGTCGTAGTAGCTGAGGTCGCCCGCGATGAGCGCCGCATTGAAGTTGCCCTCCGGCCATGTGGGGTAGAGCTGCACACCAGTCTCGTAGTAGTGCAGGGCCTCATCCGGCTTGTTTGTCTTGAAGGCATCCTCGGCCATCATGCGCTGTACCCTCACTTCATCCGGGATGGGCGGCTTGGTAGCCAGCGCGCGCCAGGCCGCGGCCCGCGCGGTGAAGGTGTGCAGAGGCGCATTGGGGTCCCTGGCAAAGGCACGTAATACATTGAAACCGTTGGCAAAGGTCTCTGAATGACCGAAGTTGTCTAAAAAATTGAACATTTTGTTCTTCGGCAAAGACCCAGCGTCATAGGTCATATGCAGAGTACAGATCAGAGCTAAGAAGTGGTACGTGCATTTGTACTCCACTGCCGGGGCCATAGCCATGTTGACGGTTACAGTTTCCTTGACCTTCTTGGAGTTCACTACATCGTAATCGAAGCCGTCTGGAGTGAAGCGAACGCTGCTCAGTTCACCGGCCACGGCGCGGCGGGCCTGCCAGAGGGTCATCTTGACTGGTGGATGCGCAGGTTGCTGGGCAGAGCTTGTTGCTCCCGGCAGAGAGGTGAACAAAAACAATACGGAAAGAGCTGGCGTGAAGACGATTCGTGCAACGCGATTCATGGTGTCACTTTCTACTACATCGATTTCTCTGGGTTTTATCCATGGGAAGGAATGGAATGTGTGCAATTTCTACTTCTCTTTGGCTTTGGTCTGCCAGATGAGGATTTTGTCGCGCGCGGCTTGTGCATCGGCGGCATCGGGAACCAGCTCCAGATAAGCCTGCATGTGTTCAATCGCGGTGTCGTAGTAGCTTAGGTCGCCCGCGATGAGCGCCGCGTTGAAGTTGCCCTCCGGCCATGTGGGGTACAGCAGCACTCCGTTCTCGTAGTAGTGGAGTGCTTCGTCGGGCTTGTTTGCCTTGAACGCATCCTCTGCCATCATGCGCTGCACCCTCACCTCATCTGGAATGGGGGGCTTGGTTGCCAGCGTCCGCCAGGCTGCTGCGCGCTGGGTGAAGGTGCGCAGAGGCGCATTGGTATCCTTAGCGAACGTCCGCAATGAGTTGAAGGCGGTGGCAAAGGTCTGTGCCTTCTGCACGCAATCGGCGGAGCAGGTCGTTGGAGGTGTATCGCATAATAAACAAACCTTCGGGGGGGGATCGTACCAACGTTTGTAAAGAAAACTGCTCGTTACTTTGTTCTTTGGTAAAGACCCCGCATCATAGGACAGTTTCAGCGTACAGTCGTGACTTCCGCACTTGGCCTCCACCGCCGGGGCCGTCACCAGATCGATCTTGATCGCTCCCGATAGCGTCTGACCCTTAGACTTATATGAAATGTTGTACTCGATGCCGTCTGGGTTGAAGCGAATGTCCGTGACCCCTAGTGCGGTGGCCATGGCGCGGCGGGCCTGCCAGAGGTTCATCTGGCTTGGCTGATGCGGAGGTGCTTGTGCAACGCTTGTGGTTTCCACCAGGGAGGGAAAAAGCAACAACGCGGGAAGAGCTGGCCTGAAAACTAATCGTGCAACACGATTCATGGTGTCACTTTCTGCTAAGTCGATTCCAAGGTGAACCATTCTTGCGAAGTCTGGCACGTTGGAAATCGAAGCCCCAAATCACCACAAACTCTATGCTCGCAACATTCTCAAGTCAAAGCTATTGTGCGCGATGGTATACACGATCCAACACGAAAGAAGAAGATAGGGTGCATGGCGGTATACGATTTGTGATTACCAACCCATCTGGCGCATGCGTTCCTGGATGATGGCACTGTACTGGCTCATGCGCTCGGGTCGCCGCTTGAGGGGAGCGGGAAGGATAGCGGCGAGCTGGGCGGACTGTTGTCGACCCAAGGTGCGGGCGGGGGCTTTGTAGTAAGTGCGGGCGGCGGAGTCTGCGCCATAGATGCCGGGGCCCCATTCGACGACGTTGAGGTAGAGCTCGAGGATGCGGCGCTTGCCGAGGACGAGTTCGGCCACCGGCACAAGGGTACACTCCGCGCCCTTGCGCAGGAAGGAGCGGCCGGTGCCGAAGAAGAGGTTTTTGACCAGTTGCTGGGTGATGGTGGAGCCTCCGCGGATGCGGCCTCCCTCCATATCGCTATCGGCGGCGAGTTGGATGGCGTGCCAATCGAAGCCGTGATGTTGGTAGAAGCGCGCGTCCTCGGCGGCGATGACCGCGTGCTGGAAGTCGGGCGATATCTGGTTGAGGGGAACGAACTGGTAGCGTTCGCGATAAGGCTTGCCTTGCATCCAGGCCTGCATGCGGCGCTGGATGTGCACGGCGGTTGTGGGCGGATCGATCCATCGGAAAGATACAAGAGTGAGCGCGGCGAGCGACCAGAGAAGGACTACGGCGATGACAATCCATCGAATGAAGGAGCTGAGGATGCCCTTGCGACGCGTACGCTTATTTGCCATAGCTGGTCGATTTCAGGATAAATGGAGCGGTCGCGCTGACGCGCGATTACCCACCCATGCGCGATAAGACTGCGCATGAATGGGGCACCCAGAATTAGTGGCAGGATGCATAACTTTGGTGAACGCGATGCCAGGTCTCGGTTCTGCCGAACAAGGAGATTCCAACATAGCCGCGCAACTTCAAGGTATCGCCTTCCACAACCATCGAGCCGTGATAGGTGTTTCCCGACTTTGGGTCGTAGATGGATCCGCTGGTGGCGTGAGTGGCGTCACTTGCATGAAAGTGGCTGCCAATCTCAAGGTTGCACAGCGATTTGCCGCGCAGATTCGCGTCGGGATTGTGGATGTCCATTGTGGAGTCGGCTTTTGGGCTGATAAACACGATCCTCATGCAGAAGTCAGTGGAGCATGGAGCGATGCGTATGATGGTTCCCGACGGCACCTGCCAATCGCCCAGGAACGGAGAGGTCTGTGCGTGGAGGGGTGCGGCGCAGGTGAAGATTGCAAGAAGTAAGAGGAATACTTTCGTCATGTCACTCATCGTACATCCCACGCTTTCGCAAGGGCGCGAAACGAAGGGGCACCCGCAAGGGCAACTACTGAGATTCTGACTCTGCGAGTCAGAATGACGTGCGGAGGAGGGACGACGAGCGGAGGAGGAATGCGGGGATTCTTCGCTACGCTCAGAATGACAAACAAAATCAGTCAGTGTTGCGGAGTCTTCAGCCGGTGTTGCGGAGCCCGGCGGAGATGCCGTTGATGGTGGCGGTGATGGCGCGGTCGAGTTCGGCGGGGACGGGCTGGCCGGCGGCGGTGGCGGCGCGCTTGCGGCGGATGAGTTCGACCTGGATGAGCGACATGGGATCGACGTAGGGGTTGCGCAGGCGGATGGATTGCGAGAGGACGTTGTTCTTTTGCAGCAGCGAGGTTTGGCCGAGGACGGCGAGCACCATGCGGTGGGTGAGTTCGAACTCGGCATGCAGGATGGTGAAGACGCGGGCCCTTAGCTTCTCGTCCGCGACGAGGGATGAATACAAGCGGGCGATGGAGAAGTCGGCCTTGGCGAGGGCCATCTCGACGTTGCGGATGATGTCGATGAAGAGGGGAAATCCGCGGGCCATGGATTGAAGCTGGGCGAGGTTGGTGGCTTCCCATTCCGGGGTTCCAGGTTTGAGGTTCGAGGTTAGAGGTTCGAGGTCGGGCGTCTTCTTGGATTTCTTTGCGGAGGCTCGCAAAGAGGAAATACGGGGGGCCTTCGCTTTGCTCAGGATGACAGCTTCAGCGTTGGGGTCGTTGTGCTGGATGAAGTGCTGCAGTGCGTGGCCCACGCCGAAGTATGCGGGGACGACGTGGCGGGACTGCATCCAACCGAAGACCCAGGGGATGGCACGCAGGTCTTCCATGCTGCGCTTCCTGGCAGAGCTTGCATCGGTGCGCTTGGCGGGGCGCGAGCCGATGTGCGCGTTCTCCAGTTCAGCGACAGGCGTGGCCTGTTCGAAGTAGGTGAAGGTGTCGGGGTTGTCGACGATGTGCTTGCGGTAGAAGGCGTAGGAGGTGGCGGAGAGCTGGTCCATGGCGGACTCCCACTGGGGGAGGATTTCGCCGGTGAGCTGGGGGATGTAGTCCGATGGCGGTCCATCCCAGGTCTCAGAATCGAGACCTGGGGCACCCAAGTTCTTATGTTGCAAGATGGCGTCGGGACGGGCGAGTGCATCGAGCGAGGCGGCGATCATGAGCTCCAGATTGCGCTCGGCAAGAACCACGTCGGAGTATTTCCAGTTGAGGACTTCGCCCTGCTCGGTGATGCGTAGTTCGCCGGTGAAGCTGTCCAGGGGCTGGGCGAAGATGGAGCGGTGCGTTGGCCCGCCTCCGCGGCCCACGGTTCCACCGCGGCCATGAAAGAGGCGCAGTGTGACGCCACACTCTGCGGCCACCTGATGCAGCGCGCGATGTGCCTTCCATATCTCCCATGTGCTGGTAATCATGCCTCCATCTTTGTTGGAGTCAGAGTAGCCGAGCATGACCTCCTGCTGATGGTTCCAGGACGCGAGCAGTGGCTTGTAGGCATCGGAGGTCCAGAGTTGGCGGCAGACGGCGGGCGCGTTGCGCAAGTCTTCGATGGATTCAAAGAGTGGGACAGGCTGGAGGCCGGGGTCGGAACTGTCGGGACAGCCGTCGGGACCGCCGCAGCCTTCGACACGCACTCCGGCGAGGCGCGCCAGCCACAGGACGTTGAGCACATCTTCGGCGCATGTGGATCCGCTGATGATGTAGCGGGGCAAAGCTTCGGGGACGTAGACACGCTTCAATTCCGCAATGGAGCGGAAGGTGTTGAGAACTTCGCGGGTCTGCGCGGTGAGTGCGGGGGGAAGCTGAAGTTGATTGGGCGAAATCGCGCCCGGACTTTGGGCCAGTTCTGCGATAGCGGCGGCGTGGACGCGCGCGTGCTGGCGAATGTCCAGCGCCTGCAGGTGCAGACCGTAGGTGCGGGCCTCCATCAGCAACGGATCGATGAGAGCCTGCGCCAAACGGCGGCCACGGTTCTGAATGAGGCTGGAGTGCAGCACCATCAGGTCGTTTACGAACTCTTCAGCGCGCGCGTAAGGCTTCAGCGGCGGGCCGGTCGGTGGCGGAACAGATATCTGCGGCGCACCGCCGAGGCGCATCATGATGCAACCGACGAGCAGACGAATGGATTCGAAGGGGAAGCGCTGTTCCAACGCGGTTTGACCGGCGGTGCGCAGCTGCTGCATATAGCCTTCCAGCAGCGCGGCGAGTTCGGGCGAGATGGGAACCTGCTGGGTAGAGCTGCCGAGCTGGTCAGAGATGTTCTGCAGGCGACGGCGGTAGTGGGCATGGAGCAGGCTGTGGGCCATGGCCAGCGCGGAGCGGGTGACGCGCGGCGTGACGAAGGGATTGCCGTCGCGGTCGCCACCGATCCAGGAACCGAAGGCGATGAGGCGTGGCAGTTCGGCCAGGTCGGGCTCGATGCCGTACTCGGCGACAAGCGCGGCGGATACTTCGGAATACAGGACGGGAAGCGTGGCGAAGATGGAGGACTCGTAGTAGTCCAGTGCCATGCGGACCTCGTCGCGCACGGCGGGGCGGGCCATGCGGACGTCGTCGGTCTGCCACAGTGCTGTGATCTCGGCGATGACCTCCTGTTCGAGAGCTTCTAGCTCGGCCTCGGGCACGGGGATGCGGTCCAGTTGCTCCAGCAGTGTGGAGATGCGGCGGCGCTTGGACATGACGGAGCGGCGGGCGACCTCAGTGGGATGCGCGGTGAAGACCGGCATCACGGTGATGCGGGCAAGCAGGGCGAGGGCGTCCGTGGCGGAGATACCGGCGAGATGCATCTGGCGCAGAGCGCCGCGGATTGATCCACGCTGCGGGCCGGCGTTGGGGTCGAGCTGGTGGGCGAGGCGGCGGCGCTTGCGGTGGTTGGTCTCAGCAAGGTTGGAGAGCTCAAAGAAGAACGCGAAGGCGCGCGCAAGCTGATAGGCGGTGTCGCTGGTGAGCGCCTGTACTCGCTTGAGCGCGTGCTGCATGTGCTGCCCAGCAAGGGCGGCCTGGGCATCGCTGGAGCCGGGATCGTCGAGGGCAGTATCGTCCAGCGCGGTTGCGTCGGCTTCGCGGCGGGCGATTGCGGTGCGGCGCAGGTCTTCGACGGCCTGGTAGAGGGGCAGGCCCGCCTGCTCGCGCAGGACCTCGCCCAGCAGTGCGCCCAGCGAGCGCACGTCGCGGCGCAGAGGAGCTTCCTTCAGATCGCCAGTGGGAGCCTGAAGCTCGGCCAATCGCTGCTGCCAGTCGGTTGGGGACCAAAGAGAGGGCATAGATTATTATGCACTGGGGACGCGGGGATTCGTGTAAGTCCATTTCTCTGAAGCGAGGCATGGGCACCCGGCTATTGCGTGCGCACGCTGAGAAATGCTGGAATATCGCGGGCGCCCTGCGTTATTGCTACGATCTCGATCCACTCGGATTGAACACGATAAAGAATCAGGTAGGCACCAACCGGCCAGAAGAGGATTGGGAAGGCAGTGAGGTCGTCGCGCCGGTGGCCCATCCCGGGTAGTTGAGCGAGTGACTGAAATGCGTCGAAGAGCTTGTCGATCCAACGATCCGCCGCATCGATATTGTCCTGTGCGATGAACTCCCAAATCTGGTCGAGATCGAGTTCGGCGGCAACACTCAGGACGTACAGGTTCATGCGCTGATCTTTCTCCGCATCCGCGACTTGCTCTCGATTCGCGCCCGGGCCGCTTGCGGGACGACACGCTCTCCGCGATCGAGCGAGGCCAGCCGGTGGCCGATTTCCAGGTTGAAGGCGGCGATCTGTGCGCCGCGAGCTTGATCGTGTTCTTCGAGCAGCCTGAGCGCCTCGCGCACCACCTCGCTGGCCGAGTTGTAGCGGCCGGAATCGACTTTGACAGCGACGAATTTTTCGAGCTCGGGCGTGAGAGAGACGTTCATGGGCGCAACCTCCTACAGTCCATGGTGATGGCAATAACAGGCTTTGTCAATCTTTAGCATCATCCGATACCCGCCCTTCGCTAGAAAAAGTGAAGGAAGGGGCACCCAAATACATCCCACGTCTCAGAAGCGAGACATGGGGCACCCAAATTCGTGGAGTCATTCAGACCTGGGCCACCTGCCTGCGGCGAAGATGGGGAACCCAGGATTTTATTTCATGGGTGGGACTGTTGCCAGAGTGTGGTAGTTTATAAACTACAGGGCGCGTCATGATCGAGTTCAAGCAGACCGAGACCTTTTGCAAGTGGCGCATACGGCTCAAGGACGAACGGGCACGGGTCCTGATCGCGTCTCGGCTGGACCGTCTGGCGTACGGGAACGCGGGAGACGTGAAACCTGTTGGACAGGGTATCAGCGAACTGCGCATCGATTATGGGCCAGGCTACCGAGTCTACTTTCAGAAGCGGGGAAACACCATCGTGGTCCTGTTATGCGGCGGCGACAAGAGCACTCAGGCGAAGGACATCAAGACGGCGAAGCGGCTGGCGGAAGAATGGAGCGAAGAAGATGCGTGAAAAACTGACAAACTATGACCCAGCCGAGGACCTCGGATCGGATGAGGCGATTGCGATCTTCATGGCGGAGGCACTCGCAACCAACGACGTGGGCTACATATCGCACGCGCTGGGCGTGGTGGCGCGCGCCAAGGGGATGGCGCAGATTGCGGAGCAGACAGGGCTGTCGCGCGAGCAACTCTATCGCTCCTTCAGCGAGAAGGGAAACCCGACGCTGAAGACGACGCTGGCAGTGATGCAGGCACTGGGAATTGAGCTGACCGCGAAGATTTCCTCGGCGGCCTGACCGAGAAGACCGCGAGACCTGGATGGTAGACCCACCCATCGCTCGACCACCCCAGCGAGCCAAAACCGCTCGCCGGGGACCCCGGAGTCGCAGCGAAGGATGGGGCACCCACTTCCTGGCCACCCGCCGGATGGATCAATTCGGTTCAATTTGATTTCAATTCCTTCATCTCAATTTGCTCTTTAACCTTCAGCCACGATGACCAGCCCCTCGAATTAGATTCCTCAGAAATCACACGCCTAGCGGTATCAACCGACATATTCATAACTTCACGGTTAACCGAAGGAATATAAATTACGCGAATGATGATCGTATCCTCATTTTCGATTGGAATAAAATCCAACATGTAGCCGCTGTCCATCGTGAGGTCAACCCGCATCTCAGAATTTAACTCGACAGCAAACCATTCGACACGTGTCGGAGTATACGGCTTAGCTCCTTCATGCTGCGACTTTTGGCTCTGCGCGTATGCATCACTGACAACTCCTGATATTAGCAAGCAAATATATAGCGATGTTCTGAGTACTGATAGCTTCATATTGCCAACTCCTCACTAAAACACTGTGCATCTAAACTCGTATTTGACACGACTACTCCTTGCTTAGGCTCTCTTGCAAGTTGACAAACTGCCTCTCTACATCCTCGTAAAGCGGATACAAGCTCTTTTCTGTGTGTCCCAATTCATTCAGTACCTCCACCGGTAGAGTTTTGTTCAGCCACCTATCCCATACCTCGATAAACCGAATAAGCGCTGGAAGATGTTTGTATGTAGAAGCGTCAGCCAAATGCATTTTCGAGATGAGAAGAGCGAGAAGCTCCTTGTATGCGGGTAGCAACTCAGAGACGAATTGATTATTGTTGTACTCGGTCATGCGGTCATATTCTGGAGCGCGATTGTCAGAAACTTCCTTCATATAATCTGGACCAAGAGGGCGGGCCTGTTCAATCAATTGAGTCCATGATTTGTTGAGCAACGCCGAGATTTCTGGACGCAACTCAGACTTGACTCTAATCCGACTGCGAATACCGTTAAACGGTCCGTAAAACTCCTCAAGTTTTTTCATCAAGAGGGCATGTCGACGTTCCTTTTTGCCATTCAATGCCGCCATCCAGCCGCCGACGAAGACTCCGAGAAGTGCAGCTGTTGCTGATATAACCGCAGTCAAGTCGGAACAATGCATAAGTCTTACCTCAACAAGATTTCAATCTTAGACGGCTGACGCAGCCACTATAGCAGTTTGGGTGGGACAACCAGCACGATGCCCCGGGCTAAAGCCCTTTCTTACATGGGCCTCTATCCGTGGGGCTAAAGCCCCACGCTCCCTCTGAAGAACAGGCAACCGCAGGTCCTTCGACTACGTTTGACGAACGTACACGCCAAACTTCGCTCAGGATGACAGCAAGAACAAACAACTACCAAGACGAATACGGGGATTCTTCGCTGCGCTCAGAATGACATGCGTTCTGGTTGGGGTTCGCATCGCGAACAGCCGCTCTACTTCTGGATGCGGGAGACGTCGCGGACGGCGCCGCGGGAGGCGCTGGTGGTCATTGCGGCGTAGGCCTGGAGGGCCTGCGAGACTTTGCGCGCGCGTGTTGCGGGCTTCCATGCGGATGCGCCTTTGGCTTCCATCGCGGCGCGACGCTTGGCGAGTTCCGCGTCGGAGAGGTTGACGCGGAGGATGCGCTTGGGGATGTCGATCTCGATGATGTCTCCTCCTTCGACCAGGGCGATCGCTCCGCCTTCTGCTGCCTCCGGCGAAATATGGCCAAGGCAGAGGCCGGAGCTGCCACCGGAGAAACGGCCGTCGGTGACGAGCGCGCAGGATTTGCCGAGTCCCTTGGACTTGAGGTAGCTGGTGGGGTAGAGCATCTCCTGCATGCCGGGGCCACCGCGCGGGCCTTCGTAGCGGATGAGGACGACATCGCCGGGAACGATCTTGTCGCCGAGGATGGCCTCGACGGCGGTGTCCTGGCTCTCGAAGATGCGCGCGGGGCCGGTGAAGGTGAGGTGCGCGGTGTCGACGCCAGCGGTCTTGACGATGCATCCTTCTTCGGCGATGTTGCCGTAGAGCACGGCCAGGCCGCCATCTTTGCTGAAGGCATGCTCGACGTTGCGGATGACTCCGGCGTCGCGGTCGAGGTCGAGCTCGTCGTAGCGCTTGCTTTGGCTGAAGGCGACGGTGGTACGAACGCCACCGGGCGCGGCGCGGAAGAACTCTTCGACCACGGGAATGACTCCGCGCTTGACGTCGAGCGTGTCGAGGGCCTGACCGAGGGTGGGCGCGTAGACAGTGTGGGCCTCGCGATGGAGAAGGCCGGCGCGGTCCAGCTCGCCAAGGATAGCCATGATGCCACCGGCACGATGCACGTCTTCCAGATGGACGTTGGGTGCGGAGGGCGCGACCTTGCACAGGTTGGGAACGCGGCGCGAGAGGCGGTCGATGTCTGCCATGGTGAAGGGAACCTGGGCCTCCTGCGCGGCGGCCAGGAGATGCAGCACAGTGTTGGTGGAGCCGCCCATGGAGATGTCCAGGGTCATGGCGTTCTCGAATGCCTGGAAGGTGGCGATGCCGCGCGGAGTGGCGGTTAGGTCGTCGTGCTCGTAGTAGCGGCGGGCCAGATCGACGATGGTGCGGCCAGCCTGCAGGAAGAGCTGCTCGCGGTCGGCGTGGGTGGCGACGATGGTGCCGTTGCCGGGCTGCGCCAGACCGAGCGCCTCGTTGAGGCAGTTCATCGAGTTGGCGGTGAACATGCCGGAGCATGATCCGCAGGTGGGGCAGGCGGAGTGCTCGTACTCGTCGACTTCGGCGTCGGTGGCCTTGGGGTCTGCAGCAAGGACCATGGCGTCGATGAGGTCCACGGTTTTACTTTTGCCGCCATGCATCACCTTGCCCGCCTCCATGGGCCCGCCGGAGACAAAGATGGCGGGGATGTTGAGGCGCAGGGCAGCCATCATCATGCCGGGGGTGATCTTGTCGCAGTTGGAGATGCAGACCATGGCGTCGGCGCAGTGGGCGTTGACCATGTATTCGACTGAGTCGGCGATGAGTTCGCGCGAGGGCAGGCTGTAGAGCATGCCGTCGTGGCCCATGGCGATGCCGTCGTCGACGGCGATGGTGTTGAACTCCTTGGCGACGCCGCCTGCGCGGGCGATCTCCGCGGCGACGAGCTGGCCGAGGTCCTTGAGGTGGACGTGGCCGGGAACGAACTGGGTGAAGGAGTTGGCGACGGCGATGATGGGCTTGCCGAAGTCGCCGTCCTGCATTCCGGTGGCGCGCCAAAGACTGCGCGCGCCAGCCATGTTGCGTCCGTGGGTCGAGGTTCGTGAGCGGTAAGGGGGCATCTATCTATCTTACTGCGTGTGGGGACGGGGCGGTGTGGGGTGCGTGAGGGAGTGGGCGGCGGCATGGATTTTGTTGCGACGAAACGATATGCGGTTGGCATACAATTCCAGCGACCCGGAAAGTGCGGTTTTGTCTGCGGGATAAGTGCCTGCCGGGATCGGTTGGCGAGCGATTGCCGCCGTGTATTGGAGTGCGCAAGAGACCCCAGGGGAGGACCAGGCCATGAACGTTACCCGTCGCCAGGCGATGCAGATGATAGCGGGAGCAGTACCCGCGGTTGCAGGAACACACGCGTTTGCTGCTGAACAAGCGAGTGCAAAGCCACAGGCTGCTGCGAAACCGAAGACTGCTGCAAAGGTTGTCGCCAAGCCGCAGGTTGAAGCGCCAGTCGAGGCTGGGGTTAGGCGGTTCGTGTTTGAGGGCGTCTCGTCGGAGATGCAGATCACGATGGAGGAGCTGGGGCAGACAGCGCCGGCGGACCTGTCAGGCTACACGCATCTGGTGATGGAGATGCGGATGAGTTCTCCGCAGCGGCTGCTGATCTGGTTTTATACGACACATGGGCCGCGGTCGGCGTCGATTATTGGCTTTGGGCAGAATGCGTGGCTGCGCGCGTCGATGCCACTGCAATACTTTATTGGGCGCGACTCGAAGGGCAACGACCTGGCCTCGGCGCAGAACCGGCGGACGAACTCATCGTGGTACTCGGTGTGGGGGCCGTTTGGCGACCTGCATACGGTAGAGGCAATTGGCATTGCGATGGAGTATCCGCTGAACAAGCCGACGATTGAGATTCGGAACGTGCATCTTTCTACAAAGGACGAGGGGTCGGAGTTTCTCGATCCGGGCGCGAAGCTGGACAGCTTTGGGCAGTGGGCGCTGGCGGACTGGCCGCGCAAGATCAAGAGCAAGGAGCAGTTGGTGCGCGAACTGGCGGCCGAGGAGAAGGCCTTCGGAAGCCCGGCGGACTTCGGCTACGGGAAGTTCGGCGGCTACAAGAACACACAGGTGAAGGCGACAGGCTTCTTCCGCGTGGAGAAGGTGGACGGGCGCTGGTGGTTCGTCGATCCGGAGGGGCACCTGTTCTTGTCCACGGGAACCAATGGCGCGCCGGGTGGAGGCGCTGGTTTTGGCGGCAACGATGCGGGCGCAACCGTGAAGCGGACCAATGCGCGGCTGGATTCGTGGGGCATGACGACTGGCGGACAGGGGCGTCCGGGAACGGTAATGCTGCGATGGCCGCAGAGTACAAGCTTCCTGGGGATGCCCGATGTGTACTCCGCGCAGTTTGCGGCGGACATCGACGCGGCAGCCAATACGCAGTGCACTCCGCACAAGAACGATCCACTGGTGCTGGGCTACTTTATCGGCAATGAGCCGCCGTGGAATGCGAGGGAGGCAGAGCTTTGCGGTTTGATCTTGGGTGGACCGGCGACGGCGACGCAGACAAAGCTGAAGGAGTTTCTTGCGGCGGGCGATACGGCAGCACGCAGGAGGGAGTTTGTGCTGGCGTGCTTCCAGTGGTATCTGGGGCTAGTATGCGGCGCGGTGCGCAAGTACGACCCAAACCACCTGCTGCTGGGGACGCGCTACGGCGGGACCATGGCGGATGAGTATTTTGTTGCGGCGCGCATCTTCGATGTGTGCAGCATCAATGTATATGAGTACGAGCCGACAAGACAGATCATCCACGCGGCACGCCTGTGCGACCGGCCAATCCTGATTGGTGAGTATCACATTGGTGTTCCCGCGGACGGCCTGGCCGCGGGACTGGTGCAAGCTGCGAGCCAACTGGAACGCGGCGTTGCGTATCGCTACTATGTGGAGCAGGCGGCGTCGCTGGAGTGGTTCCTGGGCGCGTACTGGTTTGCATGGCGCGACGAGCCGGTGATGGGCCGTATGGACGGAGAGAACTACAACATTGGATTTGTGGACGTTACCGACCGGCCTTATGCAGAGTTGGTGGAAGCGGCCAAGGTGACCCACAAACGACTGCAAGAGGTTCACTCCGGTAAGCTGATGCCGTTTTCACGACATCCCATGGCATCGGCAGCGGGCGCACCATCTACACCATGGCCGCTGGGCAGCGCGGTTTGATTTTGGCTCTCTATTTAAAGGATAAGAAGCAATAGATTTTGGGCACGTTGAAGATTTCAGATTGATATGGAGAGATGACGATGCAACTATTCCGTTCCGCCACTACGTTCGTATCCAGCCTTGCGATCACCACGCTGCTGTTTGCGGCTGCCGCGAGTGTGAAGTCCGCAGCCCCGACAAGTTCCGCGCCAACGGCAAAGCCTGCCGCGACGGCGAACCAGGCTACACCGGCGAAGGTTGTTTCAGGGGTAAAGGTGTGGGAGGAGAAGGTCACCATCCCGACGTATCTGCTGGGCGAGCCGAACCCGAATCCGCAGTTTTACTTTGGCGGCAACTCGCAGGGCGCACAGCATCGCATCTATCCCTATCCGGAGTATGACAATCTGACCACGGAGAAGAAAGATAAGACCTACACCATGGTCTATCTGGAGAACGAATATGTGAAGATCGGCATTTTGCCAGAGATCGGCGGCAAGATTTTTACGGCGGTGGACAAGACCAATGGCTACGACTTCATCTACAACCAGCATGTAATCAAGCCGGCGCTGATCAGCCTGCTGGGTGCGTGGCTGTCGGGCGGGATTGAATGGGACCTGCCGCACCATCACCGCGCCACCAGCTTCCTGCCCATGCAATACAAGGTGGATGAGAACGCCGACGGATCGAAGACAGTGTGGATCGGTGAACTGGAGCTGCGCGACCGCATGGACTGGACGGTGGGCGTGACCCTGTTCCCAGGGAAGACGTATATGAAGGCTGCATTCCGTATGATCAACCGCACGCCGGTACCGACCTCGATGCTGAGCTTCAGCAATGTTGCCGTACATGTGAACGACGACTACCAGGTGATCTATCCGCCGAGCACACAGTTTGTGACCTATCACGGCAAGGTGGACTTCACCACATGGCCCATCGCGACGACCAAGTATATGGGCGCGGATTATTCATCCGGGGTGGACGTGAGCCTGTATAAGAACCACTCGACCGCAAGCAGCATGTTTGCGTGGAACTACAAAGAGGATTTCTTCGCGGGATACGACCACGGGAAGAATGCGGGCATTATGAGCGTGGCCGATCATAATGTGGTTCCGGGACAGAAATTCTGGACGTGGGGCGACAGTCCGCAGGGGCACTTGCAGGACCATTACCTGACGGATTCCGACGGGCCGTACATTGAGTTGATGGTGGGGGCATACAGCGACAATCAGCCGGATTACACCTGGATGCAGCCCTATGAGACGCGGATGTGGTCGCAGTACTGGTATCCATTCCGCGACATAGACGGAGTGAAGAATGCGAACCTGGATGCGGCTGTGAATCTTGAGGTGAAGGATGGCACGGCCACGGTAGGTTTCTACTCTACCGAGGCACGGCCCTCAGCCACTGTGACGCTGAAGTTGAAGGACCAGATTTTACTGGATCAAAAGATAGCGATTGGTCCTGGCCACTCCTTCGTGAAACAGATCAAACTTCCGGCGGGCACGGATGAACACGATCTGCGCGCGGCAATCAGCGCGGATGGACGCGAGCTGGTTGCGTATTCACCGATCCGGTTGGAGAAGGAACCGATGCCGGCAGTGGTGAAGGCCCCACCCGAACCGTCCGATATCAAGACCAACGAAGAGCTGTACCTAACGGGCCTGCGCATGGAGCAGTTCCGCTCGCCCTCGGGAGATCCCAACGCATACTGGAACGAGGCGCTGCGGCGCGATCCCGGTGATATTCGTGTGAATACAGTGCTTGGTATCGATGCGATCAAGGGTGGACGATATGCCGAAGCGGAGGCGTATCTGCGCAAAGCCATGGAGCGCGCTACGGCAAGCTACACAACGCCCAAGGACGGCGAACCGATCTACTACCTGGGGTTGGCACTGAAGGCGCAGGGCAAGCTGGACGATGCCTATACCGCGCTTTATAAATCGACATGGAGTGCTGCATGGCGGTCGCCGGGTTACTTTGCGCTGGCGGAGATTGATGCAACCAAGGGCGACATCAACGCGGCGCTGACTGCCGATCAGGATTCTCTGGAGGCCAATGCCAACAACATCCAGGCGCTGGCGCTAAAGGCAGCATTGCTACGCCATTCCGGCCGCAACAGCGAAGCGCAGGCCGCGATTGACGCGCTGAAAAAGATTGATCCGCTGGATGTACATGGCATGACCGAGCAATGGCTGGCCACAAATTCTGCCGCCAGCGCTGCCGCGTTGACCAAGACGGTAAGCGAGTTTCCGTCCACCGGATTGGAGGTTGCCGCGGACTATATGAATGAGGGACTTTGGCAGGACGGCACAACTCTGCTGACGCATATTGTGAGCACCACCGCGAACAAGTCCAAGGTCTCTCCACTGGTCTACTACTACCTGGCCTTCTTTGCGGGACAGATGCACCAGGCGGACAAGGTCAAAGCGTATGACCAACTGGCGGAAAAAGCCTCTCCTGACTATGTCTTTCCTTTCCAGATGGAGATGATCGCGGTGCTGGACGACGCCATGCGAGTCAACCCAGGTGATTCGAGGGCACCTTACTATCTGGGCAATCTGCTGTACGATTGGCAGCCGAAGCAGGCGCAGGCGCTATGGGAGAAGTCGGCCTCACTGGGCGCCGACTTCCCGGTTGTATATCGCAATCTGGCGCTGGTGTATACCAACCAGGGTCAGCGAGAGAAAGCTCTGGCCACCCTGGAGAAGGGTGTCCAGTGCGGCGGCAACGCCATGGTCCTGAGCGACTTGGACAAGCTGTATGAGGAGAACGGGGTATCGCCGGCCAAACGGCTGGCGGTGATGGAGACACACCAGGCAGTGGTCAACCGGGACGAAGTGATCTCGCGCGAAATCAACCTGGATATCTTTGCGGGCAAGCCGGACGCGGCGATCCAACTGCTGCAATCGCGCTTTTTCCGTGCCTGGGAGGGTGGCGGAAGCTACTCGCTGGGCGACTCGTGGATCAATGCCAATCTGGAGCGCGGACATCAACACATGATTGCCAAGCAATATGCGCAGGCACTTGCCGACTATCAGGCTGCTCTCAAGACACCGGACAGCCTGCAGGAGGCGACCGGGAATGTGAGCGGACGGCATGGCGAAATCTCCTACTGGATTGGTACGGCATACGACGCAATGGGCGATGCGGCAAAGGCGCACCAGGCCTGGACCGACGCAGCCGCAGATGCGTCCGTAGCAGCGCCAAGTACGAACGGCCCAGGTCGTGTGCGCGTCAGCATGGGCGGGTTGGCTGCCGGAGTACGCGAGGAGAAGGCTGCGCCGTACTATCAGGCGCTTGCCATGGTTAAGCTCGGCCAGCAGGACCGCGCCAAAGCCCTCTTCAACCAGCTTATCGATGCAGGGTCCAAGTCGCTCGTTGGCGCACCCGCGATCAACTCCATAATCGCCACACCGGCGCAACGCGGGCAAGTGGCCGACGCCCATTATCTTATTGGTCTGGGGCAGCTTGGACTGAATAACCAGGACAAAGCGCGGCAGGAGTTTACACTCGCCCTGGCAGCCAGTCCCGATCATTACGCCGCCATGCAGGCGCTTAGCAACAATAAGATGCCCTGAGAAAGTACTGTAATTTTTTCGGACGGCAGATTGTCACCGTACTTGGATCGTCCTCCAGTGCGGCTTTTGCTGCGTGGATCACGTCCATAGCTTACGACAACATTAAGATCGCGACCGGGTCAGAGAGAATATACGGCAATCCGGCGAAGTAATGTCTATAGCTCGAAACGCAGTATCAGGATGCAACTGGTTCCCTTCTAGGTGGGGCCGTTCGCTTTCCAAACGACCACCGGAGAAGCATCAGCATGTCTGATAAAAATGGGGATCCTGTACTGCCACGGACTTGCCGAATTGCGATGATCGGCGGCGGTCCGGGTGGTTTGATGACCGCGTATCAGTTACAACAGCGTTGCACCGTACCGTTGCAAGCCACCATCTATGAAGCTAGTGCGCGGTTGGGTGGCAAGATCCTGACCAAACAATTCGAATCGATGCCGGTAAGCTACGAAGCAGGTGCTGCCGAGCTGTATGACTACTCAATCACTGGGGAAGATCCGCTACGCGAGTTGGTGGAAAAACTTGGGTTGAACGTGATGCCGATGAGCGGCACTGCGGTGGTAATGCGCGACCACATAGTGCGCGACATCGAAGACGCTGGCCGAGTCTACGGAGAAGCAACTCGACAGGCTCTACTGGACTTCGACGCGAGAGCCAAACAATGGATGAGCCCGCAGGAGTACTACGAGTCTGATTGGGTGGCATCGAATGCAGATGCCATAGCGTCCAGAAGCTTTTACGACGAGCTGGCTCAGGTTCCCGACGAAGCAGCACGCGAGTATCTTCGGACCCTGGTACATAGCGACCTGGCCACGGAACCGCATCGCACCAGTGCTTCGTACGGTCTGCAAAACTACCTGATGAATGACGACCGGTACATGCGACTTTATACCATCGAAGGCGGGATTGAACGGCTGACCCAGGAACTGGCGGCGCAAATAGAAGCCAGAATTTTGCTGCGCGAGCCCGTGGTTCGCGTGGAGCGCACACAGGGGGAGAATCTGCGTGTGCTGTCTGTTCGACATGGAAAGATGACGTGGCAAGAGTACGACTTTGTGGTGGTGGCACTGCCTAACGCTTGCATCCCGATGATTGAATGGGGCGGAGACGCGCTGGGCGAGGCTATGCATCGCCACTGTGCACGGTATGACCACCCTGCGCATTACCTGCGGGTGAGCATTCTGTTTCGAGAGAAATTCTGGGAGCAGAGTTTGCAGGATTCCTACATGATGCTGGATGCCTTTGGCGGATGCTGCCTATACGATGAGTCGTCGCGCAATGGCTCCCTAAGCGTCGGCGTGCTTGGATGGCTGCTGGCAGGCGACGCTGCCATGATCGCCGGCAATCATACCGATGAGCAGTTGATTCAACGAGCCCTGGGATCGCTGCCATCGTTCCTCCAACACGGGAGAGAGTTATTCGTGGAGGGGCAGGTGCATCGCTGGATTGGATCGGTGAATGGACTTCCGGGTGGATCGCCGATGCTCGACATGGACGCGCGCCACATTCCGGAGCCTGCGCACCCCAATCTGTTCGCGGTAGGAGATTATCTGTTCGATTCGACCATAAGCGGCGTGCTCGACTCCGCCGACTTCGTGGCCGAATGCCTCTGCGAAGCGATGGAAGAGCGTACTGAATCACATATTTCCCAAACCATGGTCCATGCAGCCTTATGAGCAACCTAGTCGAAAGTACGGGCGAAGCAGTCGAAAGTACCAGCGAAGTAGTGCAGGCCAGCATTGGCAGTACCAACCAACGGCACATACACTTTGTCGACGATATTAGCGGCGATGATCTGGTTTTGATGAGCTTCCAGAATCCGTCGCAGCGTTATGCGGTTCTGGCAGAGTCGGCCGGGACGGCCAGTGGCGACGTGTTGGAAGTAACCTTCTTGCCACCACCCACTACGCCGCAAGCAACTGCAAATCATAGTTCCTGGGAGTGGATGGATATGGCTGACAATCAGTCCGTGCCGCCACCCATCCATATCAAGGTTCGCGGCATCGAGCTAATGTGGCGTCCTGGGCGATCGGTGCTGCAATGCGACTCCCAAAATGTTGAGGCTCTGCTCTCCGCCCTTGTCGAATTCGCGCACTATGAGTGCGAGCTCAGGCGTATCGAAGAAGAGATTGCGGGTTCCTGGACAGAGTTGGAGCTGGATAAATCGCTGGCTTTTGAGGTAACTACGTCCGACCTGCAACGCAGCCTGGCTGTGGGCTCTCGCATGAATCGCGTGCTACAGAGACGCATTCGGTTGGCGCGGATAGAACCGACCCTGTACCAGCCGGGAACGAGCCTGACGCAGATGGGGCAGAAACTGGGCGAAGAACTGCGCGAGAAGGCACGGATTGAAAGCAGGCTGGAGACCGTGGACGCGCAACTGGAGGTTTTCGAGAGCGTCTACGAGATGTGCGGTCAGCGTATGGGCGAGCATCGTGCCGCGCGCCAGGAACATGTGCTGGAATGGATCATCATCGTTCTACTGACCGCTGAGATGCTTCTGTTGCTCGCCCAGACCGTGTGGAAGTCCGGCGTCTGAATCCAAGTGTGCGAGGAATAGGAAGAGCCACAGAGCGTGGACACTCGCTCGTATCCGCTTGATACCGCATTAATAAAGGATGCAGTGTGGCTACCAATCCACTGCTGCTGTCTGAAACAAAACTGATTGAAAGTAATGGTCGGGACGACTAGATTCGAACTAGCGACCTCACCCACCCCAAGGGTGCGCGCTACCAGGCTGCGCCACGTCCCGACTTATTTCGCACGTTGTCCCGGCAGGCAACGGCAGAGGTTGATGCAGAATCAAGTGTACACGAGCCGCGACCATCTCAGGACGCGTCGCATAACTCAATGGCTGGGCGCCACATACTCCTTGGGCAATGAGCCGCCTTCACCCTCACTGAAGAAGAAGCCGTTCATCTGCTCCACAAGAAAATCCTGCGCCTCGCGCGTCCAGGGCTGCAGGCGATATTCGTTTAGCAACATCTTCTGCCGCTCCACCCACTCGCCCCACGCCTGCTTGGAGACGTTCTTGTAGATCTTCTGGCCGAAGTCGGAGTCGAACGGCGGTTCGTCCAGCCCTTCCATCTCAGCCTTGTATTTCATGCAAAAAACCATGTGCGCCATGTTTGTTCTCTCCTGTCACTCTATTGATTGTACCGGGGATTATCTGCGCTTGCGCCTGGCCTTTTTACCGGCTGCCTTGGCTTTGATTTTGCTGGACTTCGATTTGCACGGTTTACCAGAACGATTCGGACTTGTGCGCTGATTGGTACCGGCCTTTGTGGCTTTTTGTTTGTGGGGTGGATTGATGGATGCAGGTTCGTCCTCTGCAATCAACGCAAACTGAAGCCGCCGCTGTTCTCGGTCGATGCGGTCCAGTAATACATGCACCCGCTGCCCCATCTTGAATGCGTGCCCGGTGCGGGTGCTGACGATCTGCTTGTCGGTGTCGCGGAAGACGAAGCGCTCGTCCGAGCCCCAGCCGCTGAGCGACGCGATGGGAACAAGTCCCTCGATGAAGAGCTCGTCCAGCTCCACAAAGAAGCCGTACTTTGTGCAGGAGAGGATGATGCCCTGAAAGTCGTCGCCGACGCGGTCTTCCATAAAACGCATCTTTTTCCGCTCCATCAGCTCGCGCTCAGCGTCGTCGGCGCGCCGCTCGGCCTGGCTGGATTCGGCTGCAATGGCAGCCAATTCAGGCTCGGGGATCGGTTCTGACCGGTATACATTGTGCCGTTGCATCGCGGATTTTATATTCGTAACGGATTTAGTAGCTTGAGTCCATGGTTGCGGGTCCGTGCTGAGAATCGCATCGCCGTGTGTGTTTGCGCCCGCGCGAATGAGGTCGCGAACAAGGCGATGGACAATCAGGTCCGGGTAGCGCCGGATGGGTGACGTGAAGTGTGTATAGCAGGGGCTGGCCAGTGCGAAGTGCCCCTCATTCTTCTCGCTGTAGCGTGCCTGTTTCAGGGAGCGCAGCATCAGGTAGCTGAGAATACGCTCCTCCGGCTTGCCCGCGATCTTCGCGGTGAGGCGCTGGTACATCTGTGGCGTCACTGGAATCGCCTCGGCAACTTCATGTGTCTGCGCGGAGCGTCCTCCGCCGCCGCCACGCCGCACATCCCGCCGGTCGGATTTCATAGTCATACGCTTCACGGGCAGGGTGGAGAAGCCAAGCGAGTAGCCGAAGCCGCTGGCCGTCTCCTCGAAGTCGAGAATGCGCTTTGGGTCGGGCGTCTCGTGAATGCGATAGATGCCGGGAATTGCGTTGCGCTCGATCCAGTGAGCAACGCACTCATTGGCGCTGAGCATGAACTCCTCGATGAGGCGATGTGCCCAGCCACGCTCGGAGCGCACGATGGACTGCATGTTGCCGTCAGGGTCGAACTCGATGACTGGCTCCGGCAGATCGAAGTCGATGGAGCCACGGCGATGGCGCTTGGCATTCAATTTCAGCGCTAACTGATACATCTGCTCAAAATTGGTTACAATATCCGCAAACTCCACGCGCACAGCTCGATCTGCTTCGGTGGCCGTATCCGTTCCGCTATCAAGAATCGCCTGCACCTGGGTATACGTCATGCGCCTTGCGCTACGGATGATTCCCTCACACACCTCATATCGAAGTACTTCGCCGTGTGAATCAATCTCCATCATGCAACTGAGGACTAGGCGGTCCTCATCAGGACGCAGACTGCACATGCCGCTGGAGAGTTGCGGTGGAAGCATGGGAACTGCACGGTCCGGGAAGTAGACGCTGGTTCCGCGCAGGCGTGCTTCGAGGTCGAGCGATGTTCCCGGCTGCACGTAGTGGCTGACGTCGGCGATATGCACCTGCAACTCCCAGTTCCCGTTGGCCAGCGGAGTGACCAGTACGGCATCGTCGAAGTCCCGTGCAGTCTCGCCGTCGATGGTGACGATGGGCAGACCGCGAAAGTCACGCCGTTGCGCACGCTCGCTCGTTGTCAGGGTATCGACCGTATGTTTGGCTGATTCACTTGCATCCGCCAGCACGTTTGCAGGAAATATATGCGGCAGATGATGCTTGCGAATCACAATTTCCACATCCACGCCGAAGGCATCCGGCGGACCAAGAATCTCAATCACACGCCCACGCGCAGGTCGGCCAGGAGCAGGAAAGTCGGTAATTTCGACATCGACGGCAAGTCCCTCCAACGGGGTGTGGCTGGGCGCATCGTCTGGGACGCTCCATTTGTGCTGCTGCGTCTGCGCTTCCTCGCCAAGCACGCGATGGGGTGTATCGGCAGGCGTTGTGGGAAGCTCCGCGCCATCGGGAATCAGGATGACGCCGCCTCCAGAAGCGCCCGTCATACGCTCATCCAGTGGCGTGACATAATTGCCCGCATTGAATGACCCGCTCTGCGAAGGATCGTCCCATGCGTTCCGACTGCGTCGTGCCCTTGCGTAATGGAAGATGCCAACCACGGTGGGATTGCGCCGTGTGAGCACACGCGCAATGCGGCCAGAACGTCGCCCATCGCGGCCCGGCGGGGCTTCATCCACAAGAACCTCGTCGCCCTGCATTGCACCATTCAGCTCGTTGGGTGGGATAAACAGATCGTCATCGCGATTGCTGCTGCCATTGGGACGCACAAATCCGTAGCCATCACGATGCAGATCGAGCCGGCCCGCCAGCAGCCGATCGCGGGTTGCCCTTAGCTCCCCAGGCATCGCTGTCCCACCGTCCCGTCGCGCCCTCGCCGTTTTCTCGAAGGCCGCCTGCGGCAGCGCCCACTGCTCCTGCTCGGTCTTTACCAGGTCGCCGCGCGCGGTAATACGTGCCAACTGTTCCAGCAGAAGACGCCGCTCGCGCCCACCACCCAATCCTAGCTCGCGAACCAACTGCTTGTACCCCGCACGATGGCCAGCCGAGCGCTCGATGCGCCGGATCAGTTCGCGGTCTGTCTGCGGATAGGGTGTTTGTGCCATACGTCCGAGGATAACGCGACGTTGTTAAGGTGTGTGTACGGTCTTGCGCGTTTACTTTGCCGCATCCTTCAGCAATCCCACAGCCTGCTCCAGCGTAGTCCCCAACGGCACCAGGGTGAAGTCAGTCTTCACTTCGTCCTCCTGCTCGCCGATGGTCTTGAAAAATAACGCGTGTCCGCTGATGTGTACATGCGTCTCCGTGATCTCCCAGTAAGCGGGCGACACCTGTCTGCGCTCCACGTCGAAGGTGCTGCCTTGCTTGATGCGAGCCAGCAGGCCGAAGCCGATGGTGACATCGCTTTGCAAGCGTCCCTTGAAGGTACGAATGCGATGTTGCTTGCGATCCACCACCAACGTCCCACTCATCTGACCCATCACGCGCGCTTCCATATCCGGCGGATGGAAGTTCGGGTCCGGCTCAAAGTGAAGCGTCGTCGCATCTGCCGTCTCACCCTCTACTTTCCATACAAATGCCTGGGGCAGCAGGTTCAGCAACTCCACCGCGCTCTTATCGTCATGGGAGCCATTGGCACGCTGCTTCTGCTGCTCCGCCGGGTCGTGAATGAACTTCTGCGTTCGCTGTTCTTCCTCCGCCAGCGTCTCAGCGGAAGCCGGCCTGCCGTTCTTCTGCACCTGTCGGCTGATGGCGCCATACTCCGTCTCCACAATGATCATGGAGTTGCCGCCCGCCTCGGTCCTCAGATAGCGCCAGTGTGAGTTATCATCTCGGTTTGCCGCTAGCTCTGCGTTTACCGCCTGCTGCACAATCTGTTTCGCAACCTGCGCCTGTGCGCCTTGCCCCAGCGCACCCATTAGTGCGCACAACATTCCAGCCCAGTGTTTTGTACTCAACTTCATTCTTCTCCTTAGACGCGCATGGTTGACGAATGGTTCATGAAGCGAACTCGGCGATACAGGTTAGCTACTTGATCCACTCCACGCGCACGCTCTTCTTGCCCAGTCGCAGCACGACGGAATCGCCGACGTTCACGCCCTTCAACAGCTTCTCCGTGATCTTTTCGCCGTCCACACTGACCGCGTTCTCAGCCAGCTTGCGCGTCGCTTCACCAGTTGAACTAGCGAGTCCAGCAAGCAGTAGCAGCTTCGGCAGGCGAACCACCGCGCCCTCGCGCAGGCCCGGTTCGACGACCAGTCCATCTGCTGCCAGCGAAATCTTGACCACGGGCGCGTCTTCAGCCACAGCGCGCTGCTGAAACTGCTTCGCCCAGTTCTCTGCCGCCGCATCCGCCGCGGTATCCGAGTGGAAGTCCCGCACAATCCCCCAGGCAAGATTCTTTTTCGCTTGCATAGGATGAAGCGAGCCATCGGTAACCTCGGCCTGCATTGCGGCGATCTCACTGGCGCGCAGATCGGTCAGCAGAGTGTAGTACTTCCACATCAGCTCGTCGGAGACGGACATGACCTTGCCGTACATCTCGCTGGGCGGCTCGTCGATTCCGATGGCGTTGCCCAGCGACTTGGACATCTTCTGCACGCCGTCCAGGCCCTCCAGGATCGGCGTCATCAGGACGATCTGCGGCGGTTGTCCATCCTTGCGCTGCAGCTCGCGGCCCATCAGCAGGTTGAACTTCTGATCGGTGCCGCCCAGCTCCACATCGCAGCGCAACGCAACCGAGTCGTAACCCTGCGCCAGCGGGTACAACAGCTCGTGTACGCTGATGGGCTGTTCCTCCTTGAAGCGCTGATGGAAGTCTTCGCGCTCCAGCATCTGGCTCAGCGTAAACTTCGCCGCCAGCCCGATCACCCCGGCGTATCCCAGCTTGTCCAGCCACTCGGAGTTATAGCGGACCTCCGTTTTTTCGGCGTCGAGGATCTTGAAGACCTGCGATTTGTATGTCTCCGCGTTTCGGTCGATCTCCTCGCGGGAGAGCGGCTTGCGCGTGACGTTGCGTCCGGTGGGATCGCCGATGAGCGCGGTAGAGTCGCCTATGAGGAATATGACGGTATGTCCAAGCTGCTGGAAGTGGCGCAGCTTGCGAATCAGCACCGTGTGGCCCAGATGCAGGTCTGGAGCGGTGGGGTCGAAGCCCGCCTTGATGCGCATGGGCACACCCGAGACGTGCGACTGAGCAATGCGCTCGCGCAGCGCATCCAGCGGAATGATCTCCGCTGCTCCTTTGGTAATCAGATCGAGCTGCTCGTCAACCGACGCAAACGTATGCATATCTATTGAGTATAAAGACTTCCGCGTTTCCGCACTGCATAACTCAGTTGCCTGCTCCGCGGTCTACCCATAGGTACACACAAATTTGCCCCGACGTAAAAGACGCCGCACCCTGCCATGCAGCAAATGGATGAGCCGTGGTGTTGGGGCTAGCTACTTTCCTTTTGCCGGCAGGTCGGAGTTCCAGGTATCGGCCTCGACCTTCCAGCTATTGTCGACCTGCTTCTTCCAGATGGCGAGGTATTTCCCTTTGTCAGTGGTGGGCTTGCCCTTGGCTACTTTGGTCGTCATGGTATAGGAGCCCAGGATGTAGGCCAGATCGCCAGACTTGGCGACCTCTACATACATTGGCGTCCAAGTGATATCGACCCCGGGAATCAGTCGCGTTGCCCACGACTTCTGTATCTCGGGATGGCTGGTGAGCAACTCCTCGTTGGCCGGCAGCGAGACCGAGTCGTCGGCGTAGTAGGTGAGCAGGGTGGTGAGGTCGTGCGCTACCACCGCCTTGAGTACTTGCGCATCGGCATTCTTGATGGTTTGTTCGATTGCTTTGCTATCCACAGGGGGCTTTTGGTTGCAGCCTGCAAGAAGCATCAATCCGGCAAAACATCCGCATGCTGTGGTTCCCAGAATTATCTTGGTGAGGTTATTTTGTTCGCTACCAATTTTCATCGGTCTATCCTCTGGCGGGCAAGTTACGCCACAACCATTGCGGTTGCAGTGATATCCATCACACCCTTTGGACACCACTCTTCCCTGCTCACCTACTCTGCCAGCCTTGAACCTACCGCCTTGTACTTAGTACCTTGTCCCTATGGACGTAGATCGACTTCGCGCATATCTGCTGACCCTGCCGCATGTGGAGGAGACGATGCAGTGGGGCGCGAATCTCGTCTTCTGGGTAGGCGACAAAGCCATCGGCGGCAAGATGTTCACCCTCATCAACCTGGATGAGCCGGTGGCAGGCAAACCTCACCTGCTTCTCTCTTATTCGGCTGGTGCGGAGCGCTTCAGCGAGTTGGTAGAGCGAGATGGGCTTGTTCCTGCGCCGTATATGGCCCGCATCCACTGGGTCGCCGCAGAGCGCTGGGAGGTCTTCAGCGACGCGCAGTGGAAGCGAGAGCTGCGCGCTGCGCATGAGATTACCCTGGCCAAGCTGCCCAAAAAAGTCCGCGCCACGCTCGCCCTGCCCGCCGCCGAGCAGCGCAGACTGATTGTCGCGCGCCGCAAGCGGATGGATACCAAATCAAAGAAAGCAGTTTAAACCCTGCTGTCCAGTATGCCGCCATCAGCCTAGGAGGGCTGTGCCCGGCGATCGAAGATCCCCGCGAACGAATCCCGATACGCATACACCAGAAAGAGTTCCAGCAGTCCAATCACCAATCCAATCACAAGTCCGGATGGTGCCAGCGTCAGTCCGAAGAGCAGAATATTCGTAATCAGGCCCGCAAGCAGGGTCAGTGCCAACGGTACATACCGCCCGAAGAGCAGCATCAGGCCGCTGGCAGTCTCTACGAATCCATAGAACGTGAGCCAGCCGTGACTGTACATCAGAACCATCAGCGCGCCTGCATCGCCGGTCGGCATCGCGGGGTGCATGAATGGAACAATTTTGTTGAATCCGAAGACCGCAAATACCAGTCCCAGAAGAATTCGCGAGATCGCGACCGCTATCTTCATGTGTGTTTTGCTCCTCTGTTGAAGATGAGTTCCCTGGCCCAACAGCAGGTTGGTTTATACATTAATCCGATGCCAGCAAGGTCCATCTGATGCAAAATGAAACAATGAGCCACGAAACCCTTCCCACCTCCGGCGTCAGCCTGTCCCTGGCCAGCCGCACAGCCCTCATCACCGGAGGTTCGCGTGGCATTGGCGCAGCCACCGTCCGCCTGTTTCGCAAGGCTGGAGCACGTGTCGCCTTCAGCTACCACACTGCCACAGACCAGGCTCAGGCTCTCTCCGCAGAGTGCGGTGGCACCTCGGTTTGCCTTCCCATCCAACAGAATCTGGTAACGCCGGAAGATGGGGAAGCTCTGGTTGCCCGAACGCTGGAGGCCTTCGGCGATCTGGACATCCTGGTCGCCAATCACGGCATCTGGCCACCCGTCCCCACCACCGTTGCTGACATGACCGGCGCCCAGTGGCACCGCACCATTGCCACCAACATCGATAGCGTCTTCGGTCTGGTGCATGCCTCCGCAGCTCATATGCTCACCCGCCCGCGTGGCCCCGCCAGTAACCAAACAGCCGGCAACGTCCCACTGCAACCCGCCCGTGGACACATTGTGATGATCGCGTCTGCCGCCGGACAACGTGGTGAAGGGGGCCATGCCGACTACGCCACCAGCAAAGGTGCCATCATTGCGCTTACCAAATCACTCTCCTGGGAGCTGGCCCCGCACGGCATCTACGCCAATTGTGTGGCCCCCGGCTGGACGCACACCGAGATGACCGGCTCCGTCTTCGACCGTCCCGAAGACTCCGCGCGCACCAACCCTACCATCCCCGTCGGACGGCCAGGGCATGTGGATGAGATCGCCGGCCCAATTCTGTTCCTATGTACTCCCTTTGCGGGCTTTATCTCCGGCGAGATCTTCAACGTCAATGGTGGCGCGGTGCTTGCCGGGTAAAACGCGTTACCAGGTTTTCTGTCTCCGTATGCAACCCAAAAAATGCTGGCTGCCTCGTATACTTGAGGCAACCAGCGGTGTTCACTCTGTAAATTCACCCCACATGAAACGCTTGATGGTCCCAGCCACGCTCCTGCTCTCCGCCACCACCCTGCTGGTGGCGCCAGGGCGCCTGTACGCGCAAGCATCCGACCTTCCCAGCGCCGCGCCCGCCTCCTCACCAAACCAGAGTGATACCGAGCGTGGACGCCAGCTTATCGACCAGATGATTGCTGCGCTGGGCGGCCCAGCCTGGATGAATCGCACAACCATACAACAGGATGGCCGCACCTCTTCCTTCTTCCAGGGACGGCCCAATCCCTACATAACTGAGTACCACGAAGCGCACCGTCTCGCTGCCTCCGGCCAGCCCGATGCAGACCGCATCGGGTTCCTTACCGAGCGTGGCATGATACTACCCGGCAAAAAAACCGATGTTGTTCAGCTATGGACCAAAGGTCATGGCTACGAGATCACCTACAAGGGTCAGACGGACCTGCCCAAAGATCAGGTCGAGGACTACTATCGGCGGCAGGCGCATTCCATTGAGACCGTTGTCCACCAGTGGCTCGACGCTCCCGGTGTCATGATTGTGGCCGAAGGAACAAAGATGGTCGGACGCCGCATGGCAGACCGCGTCAGCGTTCTAACGGCAGATAACGACGCCGTCACCCTGGATCTTGATGCAGTCACTCACCTTCCCGTCCAACGCACCTTCCGCTGGCGCAATACTCAGTTCAAGGACTACGACGAGGATTCCGAGACCTACGACGATTACCACACCATCCAGGGCCTGCCCACGCCGCTTACCATCACCCGATACCACAATGGAGATATGGCGGGACAGCGATACTACACTAAGGTCGTGTACAACCTGCCGATGGACCCATCGCTGTTCAACCCCAGTGTTGCGCTCAAGAAGAAGTAGAAGGCATTTATACTCAAGCCTGAGATGAGCGACCTCCCCAACCAGCCCGCCGCCGATACCAGGATCGTGGACATCAACGAAATCATGTCCCTGCTACCCCACCGTTATCCCTTCCTCTTCATCGACCGCCTGATCGAGATGGAGCGAATGAAGCGCGTCGTCGCCATCAAGAACGTCACCATCAATGAACCGTTCTTCGTTGGCCATTTTCCCAACTTTCCCATCATGCCCGGGGTGCTGATCATTGAGGCCATTGCCCAGGCCGGTGCCGCGCTGTTACTCACCGAAGTGCCGGACCGCGCCAGTAAGCTCATGGTCTTCACCAGCATCGACAACGCGCGCTTCCGTCGCCCCGTGGTTCCAGGCGACCAGCTTCGTATTGAGGTTACGGTGCTCAACTGGCGCACCAGCGCGGTGAAGATGCGCGGCATTGCCACCGTCGATGGCAAGGTTGCCTGCGAGGCCACTGTAATGTGCGCAATGACCAATCGCAAGCCCGCCGAACCCACAGCCGCAACGCCAACCGGAGTCTCCTCCGAGTGAGCATCCATCCCACCGCGATCGTTGCCCCGGGTGCACAGATTCCCGCGTCCTGTAGCATCGGGCCATATTGCACCATCGGGCCCAGTGTGGTGTTGGGCGAAGAGTGCGTGCTTGTCTCCCACATTGTGCTGGACGGGCATCTCACAATGGGCCGAGGTAACCGCATCTATTCCTTCGCCTCCATCGGCATCGCGCCGCAAGACCTGAAGTACGCAGGAGAACCCACCCGCTGCGAGTTGGGCGACAACAACACCATCCGCGAGTCGGTGACTATATCGCGCGGTACGGTAGGCGGCGGAGGAGTTACCCGCCTGGGTTCCGGCTGCCTCATCATGGCCTATGTGCATATCGGCCACGACTCGCAGATCGGCGACGGCTGCATTTTGGCCAACGCGGCCACGCTGGCTGGCCACGTCGTCATCGAGGACTATGCCGTGGTTGGCGCGCTGTGCCCGGTACACCAGTACTGCCGCATCGGCCGCTACTCCTACATCGGCGGTGGAACAACCATTACGCAGGACGTGCTGCCGTATTCGCTCACCTGCATCGAGCGCAACAACCATGCCTATGGGCTAAACAAGGTGGGACTGGAGCGACGCGGCTTTACTTCCGCACAACTGAAGGCACTACGCCAGGCCTACCGTCTGCTGCAGGCCTCCAAGTTGAACACCAGCGACGCGCTCTCTGCCATCCGCGCCACGCTACTGGCCGAAGGTGTCTCCGCAGACACGGAACATGTTGCGTACCTCGCGGAGTTCATCGCCGCCAGCCACCGCGGAGTGATTAAGTAGGAGCAACCGCCATGCGGAAATTACTTTTTCTCCTTCTCTTTGTGACCCTCCCCGCGCTCTCTCAGACACTGCCTGCGCCCGGCGCTCCCATCAATGTCTACGACGGCTTCGAAGGCCCGTCTCTCAGCCCTCTCTGGGAGACCACTCGTATCGTCCCCGGCGCACTCACCCTGCAATCCGCAATTGTCCGGGCGGGTCATGGCGCCATCCAGCTCACCGTTCACGCCAACGACAAGTTCGAAGCCGGCCAGCATGGCGATGCCGATAGCGAACGCGACGAACTCCTCGAGGCGCGCCGTCTCACCAGCCAGGAAGACATCTCATACGAGCAGTCCTTCAGCCTCTACTTTCCCGCGGACTTCCCCATCGTCCCGATCCGCCTTGTCGTCGCGCAGTGGAAGCAGTACTGCTCCTCCGACACCGCCCCCTGCTCAGACGACAGCCCCGTGCTTGCCGTGCGTTACGTCGGCGGCGTGCTCTCTATCCCGCAGAGCTTTGGCCGCAAAGAAAAATCTGTTCTATACGAAGAGAAGCGCGATCTGCGCGGCCGCTGGCTCGACCTACGCTTTCAGGTGCGTTTTACGCCGCAGGCAAACGGCTTCGTGCGCGCATGGCTCGACGGCAAGCAGGTAGTCGACTACACCGGCGTCACGGCCAATTCGGAGAACGCGGCCACCGGCTACCCCACTCCCGGCTACTACTACTTCAAGATGGGCCTCTACCGCGATGTCATGCCCCAGCCTATGACGATCTACTTCGACGAGTACCGCAAGAAGCAGCTCCCTCCCAACGCGACAAGCACCGGAAAGCCAAATTGAAACAAGCCCTCAATCTATGCGGAAGAAGCAAAAAAAAAGAAATGGTGCGCCCGAGAAGATTCGAACTTCTGGCCTACAGCTTCGGAGGCTGCCGCTCTATCCAGCTGAGCTACGGGCGCACGTTATAAATCAATAATCTATCTATTCTTCGATCCACTCAATCCCCATACGATGCAAGAATCGGCCTGTAACGTGGCAGATTGCATGGAATTTCGCAACAGGGGCAAAGGACGAGCATTGCACAAGTATAGCAGCGGCGATCGAGTCGGCGGGTCAGTAGGCTGCGCGGGGATAACGTGTGGGAATGGCGCTACCGTGTGCGTGGAAAGATGAAGCAGTAGAAGTTCAAGGTCGCCGATTGCCCAACCAAGAAGGCCTTATGGAAACACCTGGAACCTTCGGTTCGTCTCCTGAATGAAGGTGCGCACAAGCCGATTCCGGTCGCGGTCAACATGGGTATCGGAGTCTATGAAGTAGCGAACGCACATAGGGTCAATTCAAAGGCTTTTCTTTTGCCACATAGAGCGCATGGTGGCTGAGGATGAAAAGGGTGCGATGATCCGTGCCGCCGAAGACGATGTCGATGGGGCGCTCCGGCACATCGATCTGGCCGATCATCTTGCCCATTGGGTTGTAGACGAAAATTTGCCCATTCGCGACAAAGACATTGCCCTTGCGATCGACTGCGACGCACTCTCCGCCGCGCTCCGCAAAGGTCCGGAGATCGCTCAACGTACCGTCGGTAGCGACCTGCGCGCTGTAGGTTCGGTCTTCCGATTCGTTACTTACATAGACGCGCTGGCCGGGAACCACACTGGTGAATCCGTAGGTGTCCAGATTATCGGAGAAACGCCAGCCTGTTGGGTCTGCCGGGCCTTGCTGGAAGACGCGTCCAGCAGGCAGGAAGAGGCTGCCGTCGGGCGAGACGTACTGCTTCGTCTTGGGGGTCGACACATTCTCGGCAAACATCTGGGCCATAGTTCTGTAGGTGAAGGTGTTGAAGTCGAGCTGATTTTGGAATTCACCATTGTTCCAGTAATTCACCGGAAGAAGCGCCACCGCTTCGGGATGCGGCGTGGTTGATTGTAGCGATAGCACTGTAATCTGGTCCTCCGGCGATCCGGGGCGGAACGAGTAGACGGTGCCTTCAGGGCCGTCGGACGAGAGCACAAGCAGGTCGCCCGCTTTGTCGAATGCCAGGTTCACCGGATCCAGCGGATTGTCTCGCACAATGTTGAGCCCCTGGACCGCAGACCAGCTATAGATGCGCTGCTGGTGGCGATCGACGAAGTAGAGCTTTCCGGATGCGTCCACGGCCGCTCCGGAGATAGAGAAGAAGCCGTCTTCCAGCTTCGTGACCCGCGATCCCGGTGCAAGAACGGCGGAGGCATCGCCCGGCTGTGGCTTAACAGGATTCGCGGGAATGTCGAGCACGGCGAATTCACGTTCCCGCACTTCCAGATGATGGGTTATGTCCTCGATTGCATTTTCGTAAGGGTATTTGCTGACCCGCAGGAATGTGCCACAACCGTTCGCATCGCAGACGGCATATCCGCTCTCCGCATTCACATGTAGATTGCGGAAGTGGATGTTCTCGGAGTTGTAGAGGCGGACTGCGGCGGGAAAGGGTGCGCGGGACCGTGTGACGCGGTAGCCATGATAGTTGGCGATGGTGATGTTCTTCGAGTAGTCGAGTTCAAGCGACAGCGATTCGGGACTTTCGCCTGCCTCCTCCTCGCTCTGCGGGGCGTTGATGTCCCAGTTCTCCACGTGGTCGAATTTGATTTCGTTGCGCACATGATGTTCGTTGGAAAGCTCGTAGACATGGCCGGGCGTCCTGGTGTCTGAGACATAGAATCCCGCCTGGGCGAAGGTGTCCGGAGTCCAGATGTCCGCGAAACTGCCACCACCGCCATGCGTCACCCAGAGACTGGGATATTGCCCGTCCCAACGCTTGCGCAGATCGGGATCGGCGGTGGCATTGTTGTTGTAGGGATTGAAGCCGCTGCCGTGGCCGCCCAAAAAGCGTACATCGTCCACCAACGAGCCGGCGCCCGACTGCCACAGCACACCCACGGCGCGTTGATTGATGCCTCCGGTATAAACACCGAAGCCACTGATGATGTTGGAGCCGCCCGCTGGCGCCAGGATGACCGGCCTGGGCGCGCCTGCTCCCTGGAAGCCCGGCGTGGAATCCTCCAGATCGAACTGAGTCAGCGTCGGATGCAGGCCGACGAGGACCGTGTCAGGCTTCAAGGTGAGAGTGTCGCTGACATGGTAATGCCCGCTGGGGAAGTACAGCACACGGTGGCTATCGATGGCCTTCTGTATGGCGGCGGTGTCGTCGGTGGTTCCATCTCCCACGACATCGAGCATGCGGACATTCACCCAGTCTTCCGTGGGCGGCAGCGCGGGGATCGCCGACGGTAGCGCAACGGGCAATGCGCTCAGCGCCGTGGCATCGTAGCGCATGCCAATAGAGCCGGTGCTTCCCTCGCCGGGCAGGATGAGTCCGTAGTTGAAACTTCCTACCTTGTAGATCGCGCCCTTGCCGAGAACCTTCTTTTCGTTCTCGCGAAATAGTGCGAAGGTGGGCACATCCTTCAGCACAGCGTTCTCGAAGCCAATCTCGGTCAGTGGACTCTTCTCATTGCTGATAATGACTACTGCCTTGGAAATCTGCTCGAAGCGGCAATCCTTGACCCACAGTTCGTCGGAGTAGTGCGGATCGATATCAATGGCGACCGGCACATTGCGGAAGCTGTCACGGATCAGAGTAAGGCCCGCCTCATGCTCGCGCACCGCAGCCTCGCGCTGTCCCTCGAAGACCGAATCGAGAAGGGTAAACTGCCAAGCCGGCGAAGGCTTGTCGGTCAGGATGGCGTAACGCCCGCCGTAGAAATGAAGGTCTTCAGCCTCGTTGCCGATCTCGGTGAGCGCAGCCAGGCCCGAACCGATATGGAAATCCATGTGGCTGAGATAGGCGTGCTGCGCGGCATGGAAGCGGATGGCGATGGCCGCAGGATTACCCTCGCAAATCTCGAAATCGATGTTACTCATGGCCGAATAAAATGTTCCCGCGCCGGCGTCCACCACATCCTTCGGCGGCACAGTGCCTGGAGGCGGAAACGGAATGCGTCGAGTTCGTTGCGCGCTAACAGGCGATCCGCCGACGAACATCACCATGTCTCCCACGCCCGTCTGAAAGCCCGGTGTGTTGTTAGCCAGCAGGATCACTGGGCGAGTGGCTCCGTAGCCGATGAGACGCACACCCGGCCACACGTAAAGAGTACGTGTGATGCGGTAGCGGCCCGACGGAACGAAGACAATTCCCTCGCCGGCGTTGCTTACCGCTTTGTCGACAGCCGCTTGGATGGCTGCGCTGTCGTCGCCAATTCCGTTACCGAGAACGCTAAACTCCGGCGCTGTAAGGTAGACCGCCTTTGGATCGTCAAGCCGGGTGGTAAAGACGGATACGGCCGAAGCGGAAGAAGAGACGCCCAGCAATAGCACTAAGAACAGCAGACTCTTATTCATAAGTATTTTCCCTACAAGATTTCATTGATGGCTCGTTGCCAAGCAAGAATCCAGGAAGTCAATTCCAGACGAGATTCAACTGGGATGTGGTGCCTGATTGGCTGCTCGGATAAATTCTAAATTCCCACAGTATCAAACGCAGTACGCAACTCTTCTAGAGTCGCTTTCCTGCACGAGACGACGACACCCGCTGGATGGTCTTAGTACCTCTGCTCAGATGATTGATCTATTGGTTCAGGAGTGCGGAGCGCGATCTTGCGTGGTTGTTCGTTCCTCATTGGTTCCACTAAACAACGCGACAAGCCGGGCAAGTGCTGGAACACCGATGGTTAAAGTGTCCGCATCGATCTGATATTGCTCCAGGGCTGCATTCACGACGATCCTCTCGCGCCTCCAGGTCAAGTTAGAGCGATGCGGGACGGCTACCCGCAATCTCTCTTGCCAGTGTCGTTTTACCAACCTGACGGGGGCCGATGATTGCCACAGCAGCCTGCTCAGACAACGAATGCCCTATAACTGTCGTTACGGATCATTCAATCATCCTTGCATAATAAAACCTTCGTATTCGATTTGCATGGTTTATCTGTTTTGGTGCAAGTTGGGACCCGGTCTGGTGCAGACATGTTAGTTACAGCGAGACCGGATTAAGCATTTTGAGGTGTCTTAAGGATGTGACTTTTTCTCTTTAGCCTTAGTCCATTTTTCACCCCGTCTGGCCCTATATTTTGCTCGCTACCCTCCGTCTTCCAGCATCCCACCGCAGACTTAGAAAGAGCCTTTCTGTCAGCTCCTGTTGACCAGCCGAGGACCTGTTTTTAACCCTCCCCTCGGATCCTCCGTCCTCACCGTGGAAGGTGAGGCCTTGTTATTCAGTCCTCCCCGTTCTTCGGCACCAACTCCAGCTGCATCCGCCCCAGTTCGATGATGGCCTCGATAATACCGGCGCGGAATATCTCTACTTTGAAAGTCGGCCAGAAAGAACGAGGTCGATCGCGACGTCTTTGTCCGCTTTCCAAATTAAAAAGCTTGGGTCCTTCAGTCCCCATTGGATGTACGGTACAGAAAAATGTGCCTTGGCCGATGCGGTTGGGCCTTCAATATGTACCAGCATGGGGACGGTGATCTCGTGAGGCGTGCCGAGGAGTGTGAAGATGCCGGTTACCTGGATGTTTGAGTCTCCTGATGGAGCGATGGCGCCATTGAAGGACTTCGGCTCAAACGAGATAGTTGCGTACTTTTCGACCTGTAGAATCTCCTTATTCATCCTCTTGTCGCGGCTGCCATTGCCGGTATTTCCACTGCCAGCGAGGACGACCACCGAACCCGACATCTTAGGACTATCGCGGTCAAACTCAATCGAGCCGTACCGTATGTGAAAGGTTCCGTTGACGAGCTCGTGGGTTGTTTTGAGTGCTATCTTGACCTCGCTAACGTCGGGATTGACATCGAAGGTCTGATGCTGGGCGCGTGCGGCTGGAGAGAGTATGACTGCGAGGGTGAAGATTGCGAAGGATTTCATTGCATCTCCATAAAGGGTTTTGACTACCGATTATTTGCTTTGGCGTGACTCGATTTCAGCTGACGGCTGCCTGTGGAGCAACGGTGGCGTGCTGGGCGACGCGCGTAAGTCTGGCCGTCACGCGCATCACACCGGGCCAGACCCTGAGGCAAAACGGCAGTACAGCGCGTGCGAGTGAGTTGTTCAAGCCATCGGCGGCGAACTCGGCAAGGCGCATTTGAGTAAGCAGTGTGGACCGCAGTTTAGCCTGAAAATGAGGTGCTGGCTCTGATGCAAGACAGGCAGCTACGGCGCAACGTGCTGTATGCAGCGCGATGGATATGCCATCGCCTGTGAACGAGGGGATGACGGCTGCCTGATCGCCGATGCAGTAGAGCCCATTCTCCGTTGTGCGGCGGATAAAACCATAGGGGATATGGGTGATGGCGATCGGCTTGGCGAGCAACGGCTGCGCACCAGCAAGCCTCATAGCGAGGTGTGGGCAATCCTGCTGCATCTTTGCGAGGAAGTTCTCCCAGCGATTCCCCACACGGGCGAGATATCTTTGTTGCACCACGCAGCAAAGATTTGCGATACCGCCTTCAACCGGCTGGATACCACCATAACCTCCGGGATATAGCATCAGCTCAGAGGCTCTCGAGATCTCGGCGGCCTGCTCGGGCATCAGACGAAAATACATCTTAAAGGCGACCCATTGCTCTGGGTCCTTCGGACGCCCATGGCCGCGTAAATCCTGCTTCCCTGTCGCGAGAAAGACTGTTTGGGCCTCATGCATGGTGCCATCGTCGAGCTTAGCTTGCCAAATGTTGGCTGTTGTGCGGTTGAGCTCCTGCACACTGCGACCGCGCTCTACCCGGACTCCTGCAGCAACGGCCTCTGCGATGAGTGCTGTATCAAGCGTCTTGCGCGTAAGCGAGGCCGCAGGAAATGGCAAAGGAGCCTCTGCGGCTCGCCTGGCGGCGGCAAGGCGAACGTAATCGATGGGCACCGCACCAAGAGAGGCCACGTCTATACCCAGCGTATGCAGGTCCTCAAGGGCCTCACCGCTAAGGAACTCTCCGCAGACCTTATGGCGCGGTGTGGGTTCGCGTTCAATCAGCGTGACGCTTCGTCCCTTTCGCGCGAGAGCGATCGAAGCCGCACACCCTGCCACTCCACCACCAAGGACGAGAACTTCGTCTTGTAGAGGAATCTGATTCAGATTGGAGGTTGTAACTGGTATCTCCTTGTTCAGATCCGATATATGAAACTGTATCGCTTCTGCTGGGTACAGCATGACCAATGCTGCAATTGGTCAGTGGTGCTGTGTGCGCCTTGCACGACTGGCGCAAGGGTTTGACGCAGTGTAGGTACGAATGGTGAGCCACAGCCTGCTCTGCACGATGATCAAGAGAAGGCCAGAACACCCATGATCAGGCACGACGGGTGGTGAGTTCGCGCCAATTGAGGCCGAGATCGACCAGAAGAATGGAAGCCAGGGTAAAGGCGATGACGCCAACTGCCGAAAGTACGTCGCCAAGATGACTCCAGTACGCTGGCACCAGATTGAATACACGGCTCGTGACAAAGGTAAACGTAACCGCGTAGGAACGTGCCATCCATTGGCGATGAACAGCGATCTGGCGGTTCCGCGCGGCAATTACTGCGGCGGTAGTGCAGACGACCCAGGCAGCGCCTTGCATGGATGTTCCCGGAAGCCCCGGACGCCCGGTAGCAAGGGCGATTCCGGTAAAGGCACCAAAAATGACAGAACCGAAGTAGATACGACCTAGAACGCGATGGAGCTTCAAGTGTCGATGACGGAAGCGTGTCGAGAACTGCAAAGGGCCAGCCAGCAATGCAAACATTCCGCAGAGGGTATGCGGGATAAGGAGATGGCGGTCGGCGATGACCTGTAGCCGATAAGCGTGGTACATCGGATAGTCGGTGATGAGGAGAACTTCTGAGGTAATGAAGACGAAGAGCGCGGTGAGACCAAGGGAGATCCATATAACAGTTGTGGATCTGGAGCGGGCAGCGCTGAGCGCCGGCAGCGTGGAAGTTGGCATTATTCGCCTCTTAGATAGTTAGACGTGATGAAAAACGCTACGAGGGCGACTTTCTTGAAAGGCTTCATGTCTCCTGGTTTAACGAGATACTTCAGAGTCACCGACTTCACTTCCACCGCCCCACACACAATCGTCCCGGCCGCCAATGTTCCACCGTAACCAACTCCAGTTGAACCCCGGCCATAGCCAACAGTCGCACCCAGTCCTCCTTGCTGAAGGCACGCCGGAACGATACCGGCCCATCATGCTGCACAAAACGGTGCCACCTCATCAACCCTGCCAACCAGCCGAACATTTTACAAGTCCTCTCCGACCGCTCCAGATCATTGATAAACCAACCCATCTGAGCAGTCGCTTCCATCCACCGCAGCAGTATGACGATCTCCTCATCCTCCAGATGATGAGCCATCAGCGAATTCAATACAATATCCACGGGCTTCTGCGGCCGATAGACCAGAGCATCGCCGGTCACCCATTCAATGTCGAGCTCTGTCGGAGTAGACTCCGCTGCGGCCCGCGCTGCATGAGGATTCAAATCGATCCCTGTTAGCTGCACAGCAATATCGCGTCTCCGTGCCCAGTTTGCAATCCTCCGTAGTAAATCACCGCCCCCACTGCCCACATCGACGATATGCACCGGATTATGCAGTCCACGCGGTAGCCGCTCCAGCCAAGCCATGGTTGGCCGATAGCCCAGCAGCCAACGGTTGACTTGCTCCAGGCTGTGCAAGCAGCCACGGAAATCCTCATAGCTGCAATCGCTATCCATCAGCTCTGGCAGCTCGCGCGGAGAGGTCCGTTGTCTGAAGTCGATTTCTGTACTAGACGACATGAAAGCGCATCGTCTCCGCGGTTAGACCCGGGCCAAACGCCATCGCACAGCCACGCTGTCCAGGTAGTGCAACCTGCATCATCCGTTGCAGAACAAACATCACTGTCGCGGACGACATATTGCCGAAGCACGAGAGCACCTCACGCGATGCCGCCAGCGCGTCCGTCGGTAGCTCCAATCCCTTCTCCACCGCGTCCAGAACGGAGCGCCCGCCAGGATGCACCGCCCACAGATCGATGCCATCCCGCTCGGCCATCAGTTCGCCGTCATGCAGCGCGCGACCTAGCTCTCCCGGCACCTGCCCAGAGAGCAGCATGTCGAAACCCAATCCACGAATCTTCCAGGTAATTAGCTCCCTGGTGTTAGGCACCATGACCGCCTTAAAACTGTCCAGTGCGAAACCCTGCTCGCGCGCGGTAATCAGGCTCGCTGCCGCACCATCGGCGAAGACCAGGAAGGAGAGCACCTGCTCCAGTTCCTGCGTCTCCTGTAAGTGCAGTGTGCAGAGTTCAAGATTGAGCATCAGAACACCCGCCTTGGGGTCAGAGCGCACGATGTGCCGCGCCAGTTTGAGCGCATTAATCGCTGCGTAGCATCCCATGAATCCAACCATGGTGCGCTCCACACCGGTGGAAAGCCCGAGGTGATCGACGATTTCAAAATCCAGGCCCGGCGCGTAGAGCCCCGTACAGCAGGTAACCAGCACATGCGTGATACCGGAGCGTTCCTCTTCACTGAGTAGTAGGCGGTCTAGCGCTTTCCGCATGAGCTCCGGAGCGCATTGCTCAAACAACTTCATCCGCCGCGCCGTGTTGGGAAAGTCGCCAAGCCGATAAAACTCATGCGCGTCATGCGCGGAGAATCGGTTGGGATCTATCTGCGGATCGAGGAATGAATAGCGATGCGCTATGTCGGCACGGCTTGCCATGCGGCGGAATAGTGCCCGGAGACGCAGGTCTACGAGCATTATCTCCGCGAAGCTGACGAAAGCGTCATGGACATCGTGCTCGGGTACGGCAGTGCCAATGCGGTTCAGGTAAGCCGTAGTCATGCAAAAGGCCCTCAGTCCCAATTATAGGGGCGATATGTGGAGTGCGCGTCTTGGGCAAGCTGGAGGATGAAGAAATGATCGACGGCTCACATTTCTGCTCTGGGATAAGATTTGAATTGAGACATCGGACATCCAAAGAGAATGACATTATTGCATCGGGTGGTGAGACAGGATGGGAAGTTTCAGAATCCTGTGCCAACACGAGTTGGCGGCCTTTCACTGATCTTCAAGATAGTTCCACTATACCTAACAAGTAAGGAAGAGAAGGCGCCACTAAAGTCGCTGGGGCCCTTCCACACAGATGCGCGGGTATATGCCGTGCCACCGAAAAATGGATTGCGTGTGACATGGTTCGGTCACTCGTCGATGCTCCTGGAGATTGATGGCACACGGATACTGATCGATCCTGTGTGGGACAAGCGCGCAGCCCCGACACAATGGGTGGGCCCTAAGAGGTTTTTTGCGCCAACACTCATGCTGGAAGAATTGCCTGCAATCGATGCGGTACTTGTTTCGCACGATCACTACGACCATTTGGGCAAAGCGACGATCCAGCGGCTTTCGAAGCTGCCAGCGCTGGCTATGTCGCAGTGGGTGACATCATTGGGAGTAGGTAAGTTGCTGGAAAAGTTTGGTGTGCCCACGCGACAAATTGCGGAACTAGATTGGACGCAAGCAGTGAGCATCGCTGGTGGCGCTTGCAAGGTGACGTCGCTACCAGCACGACATTTCTCCGGCCGAAGCTTGTTTAACCGATTTGAAACCCTATGGGCTTCGTTCGTGATCAAAGGTAAAGTCCATAGTGTGTTCTACGGAGGCGACTCGGGGTGGTGGGAAGGGTTTACCGAGATTGGAGCAGCTTATGGACCGTTTGACTTGACGATGCTGGAGATCGGTGCATTCAACGAGTTGTGGAAGGACATTCATATGGGGCCGGATGGTGCAGCGCGGGCGTATATGGCCCTCGGTGGGCCGCAACACGCTGGCCTGCTGATGCCGATTCACTGGGGATTGTTTGATTTGGCGCTGCACGGCTGGCGGCAACCCATGCAGCGCCTGTTGGAGATTGCGGTCGGGCGAGAGTGGTCTTTGTTTGCACCAGAGCCGGGCTTGCCAACGGAAGTAAATGCGGTGCAATCAGATTGGTGGCGAAATACGGCAACTTATTCCCGATGATTGATCCCGTAATCCGGGATTTAGGCCAAGTTCAAATCCATGCCCGCCTTTAGTGGCTATCGCCGTCGTGGTCTACGTCGCCACCGCCAACCGCCTTTTGGGCTGCGGGACTCAGAGTGACTGTATCGGTCGGCAAAGTGGAGGACGAGTGCAATGGCACAGGAGGTTGGGTTTGTTTCTGAAGTTCCAGCAGATTGCTTACAGCAGTGGAACTGATAGCAGACACACTCATAGGGATTACCTCCAAGAACTCTATCGGCATGTGACAAGGAACTGTCCAGGTGGGTGAAAGTTAATTTCGACGAAGGTGACAGCCTTGCGTGTTACCAGCTTTCTTTCTTCTGCTGCTTTGACCACAGATAGTCTGCTACGCGGTTGACGTCTTCGTCGCTGAGCACATGTTTCCAGGATGGCATGTAAAGCGGAGGAGTTGGGCCTGCCGGATTGTCCAAGGGAGGCGCCTTTCCATTACGGATGATTGCGATGACCTCGTCCTTGGTGTAATCATCGGAGACGTGCAACAGCGACGGCACCTCGCCGCCCTGGGCGTTGGGGTTGGGCACACCTCCTTGCAGCTCCGTCCCATGACAACCAACGCATCCGAATCGTGCGAAGTCCAGCCTGCCCGCCTCAATGGCTACATCTTCAGGTTTCAATGCGGTCTTCTTTCCCGACAGGATCGACTGCATGTCCTCCGTGGTGGCCGTCGTTAAGAAGGCAAGCAGAGCCTTGCGCGCATTGGCCTCAAGATCGTACTCGGGCATGGTGCTTCCCGGGTAAACAAGCTGCGGATTCACCAGTTGCTCGTCGAGCCATTCGTTGGAGTGGCGCTTGGTCACGCCTAGCAGGTCTGGCCCGGTCTTTGCTCCCACGCCGCCGACACTGTGACAGACAATACAGTTCTTTTCGGTAAACAATTCCCGGCCATATTCGGGGCTTGGGATCAGACGCACGCTGGCATAGTAGCTCCCCATCTCCTGGTTGGTGAGCGAGAGCATGTAATAGGTAAGGTCACGAGCCTGATCTCTTGTGAAGTGAAAGTTGGGCATGGCCGAGCCGGCAGAGACTGCGTTGGGAGTCAAAAAATGTTGCTCCAGCCACTGCGGAGCGCGGAGACTTGCGCCCTCTTCCGATAGGTCGGGGCCGATACTTCCGCCAACGCCATTCAACTTGTGGCATCCACGGCATCCCTGGGTCTCGAAGAGATGCCTTCCCTCGGTGAGTTCCGGCACACCGGGTACATCGCCCTCCTTGTGGCATCGGCCGCAGGAGGCGCGAACGTAGTCCGCGGAGAGGAGTGGGTTCGGCCAAAATGCCACGTTGCCGTGGGCGCTCTCCTTATCGGTGGCAAGGCCCTGACCGCCATGGCAGATGGTGCAACCAAATTTGGAAGAAATATGCGGGCCGAGCCCGGCATGATAGCGGAACGGCTCCGGTGCATTCTTCATGGTGGGGTCGTCCACACCCAGATGGCAGGTGGTACAGCGGTCCACGCGCTGCAGGCCAGTGAGCATCACCTGATGAATCTCCAGCGGTGTGGACAGAACAGCGGTCTTGGCGGCGGCGTTGGGTTCAGCCTGCGCCTCAAGCTGTAGGAAGCTTCGCTGATAAGTCTTCCACGAAGGCGTGTTGGCCTGCCATTCGGCTACTAGGATGAGAGCCAGTGCAAGCACGCTGAGCACAAAGAATATTTGTTGGAGTCTGCGTTCCATCACTCAGTCCCCCCGGTGACATGCACCCATGGTGGGACCAGCGCCCAACCCGGTCCTCGAAAGAATGTCCCAATGACGATTAACGCCAAGTTAGCAACGACAAAGAGCGCGAAGAGCCAGAGAATCAGCTTGCGATCCGCGGGGCGACGGCTGGGGTTCCTGTCGAGATACGGGATTGCGAGCAGCGCAAGCACCATCAGAGCCGGCGCTACCACACCGCCCAGTAACGCAGAGTGGCTTACCAACTCCTGCAGCCCCAAAAAATACCACGGTGCCTTGGCGGGATTGGGAGTCTTCGCCGGGTTGGCCAATTGCTCCAGGGGCGCGTTCAGGAACAACGACATCGCCATGACGGTGGTGACAGTTGCCATCAGCACAACAGCCTCGCGAACGAACGCGTATGGATAGGAGAAGACGGTATCTTCCTCCTCTTCAGGAGTGATCGTCTCGAAGATGGGCTTGCCGGTGACGACCTCCATCAGTCCGTAGGTCTTATCCTTGGAAGCCGCTTCCACTTGCAGCGGAGCGACCACCGTGGGCGCACCGATGGTGACCAACGACTCAGTCTTGGGCTTCAGCGTCCAGACTGGCCGCGAGAGCCCACCATCTTTGCGCACTCGCCAGAAGTGAACGATGGTGAGCAGAATAATAAGTGAGGGGAGTACGGCCACATGAAGCACATAGAAGCGAAGCAGAGCGGCCTCGCCGACCGTGTGGCCGCCCAGCAGCAGTTCGCGCAACTGTCCGCCAACCAGCGGAGCGTAGCTGCCGATGTTGCTGCCAACCGTGATGGCCCAGTAAGCCAGTTGGTCCCATGGCAGCAGATATCCGGTGAAGGAGAGCCCGAGGGTCAGCAGCAGCAACAGCACTCCGACCACCCAGTTGAACTGACGCGGCTTCTTGTAGGAGCCGGTGTAGAAGACCCGGCACATATGCAGAAAGACGCAGATCACCATGCCATGCGCAGCCCAGCGATGCATATTACGCAGGAAAGGCCCCATGAAAACCACAAACTGAAGGTCTTTCATGTCTTGATATGCCTGCGGCGGGTAGGGCCGGTAGTAACACATCAGCGCGATTCCGGTGGTCAGCAGGATGAGAAAGAGGAAGAAGGTAATAAAGCCCAGGTAGAAGGAATGCCTGAACTTCATGTTCTCCTTTTTAACTTTGGCCGGATGGATGTGCAGCCACACATTGAGAAAGACCAGCTCGGACTTACCCTTGTCGGTGGTGAGCGGATCGCGCCGTACGATCGAACGCCAGATTTCGCGGATCAGATTCATGTTTACACCATCAACCGGTATGTAGGTGGAACGACCTTGTCTTTGTCCACGCGAAGCATTCCATCGCGTGCCAGCGTCACTTCAAACCACTCCAGCGCGCGCGGCGCCGGACCATGCTGTACCAGGCCGTTGGGGCCAAAGACGCTGCCATGGCACGGACAGTGGAAGCGGCTATCGCTGGGGAAGTACGCGACTGTGCAGCCCAGATGCGTGCAGATCGCACTGGCTACGGCGAACCCCTTGTCGCGATCGCGAAAGACGAATATCTTTTCTTCCACCAGAAATGTGGGAGGGCCGAAGGGATAATCGGCGGGATCGCCGATCTTGAAGGCCTGCGGCGGCTCATAAAAGACGTTCGGCACCAGGAACCGGACAACGGCTGCCAGGCTGACCCCTACCGCCGAGACAAGGGTAGTTAGACCTACCGCACCCCAGCTGAATTTGAAAAAGCTTCGTCGATTCATTGCCTTGCTCCCTTACTCAAAGACTTCCCGTTCCTGCTGTTCTAGAGCTTCCATGGTGATGGCATTGGTTGGGCAGCGGTCTGCGCAGAGACCGCAGCGAATGCACTTCTCTTCGTTCTTGATGATGGCGCCAGCCTGGCCCGCCTTGAGTTCGGCAGCAGGCACTCCGTAGCGATGTTGAATCAGTGCGTCGTATCGTTGGTCGCCGCTCACCTTCACCAGATCCACAAGACGCAGACAGCTCTCTGGGCACACGTCCACACAACCGGCACAGAGGATGCACTTCGATCCGTCAAAGATGGTATTCACCTGGCAGTTGAGGCAGCGCAGTCCTTCGGCACGGCCCTGTTCCTCGTCAAAACCAAGTTCCACTTCGGCGATGCCAATCCTGCGGTTGGCTGCGAGCACGGGCATCTTCTGCCGTGGTGTGGTGAGAAAGCCGCGCGGCATGGACCAGTTGGGCATGATGCGAAAGCGGCTGCGTACGGTTTTTTTGGTCTTGCCACTGAGATACACATGAATCGAGCGTGCCGCGCGGTGACCATTAGCCACGGCCTCCACCAGGACGCGCGGGCCGAAGGCCACATCGCCGCCGGCGAAGACACCCGGAGCGGTAGTTGCCAGTTCTTCGTCAATCTTGAGGATTCCGCGGGGAGTCACCTGCACGCCCTCCTCGCCACTGAGGAAGGAAAGGTCTGCCTGCTGGCCGATGGCGAGGATTATACTGTCGCACGGAATAATCTTTTCCTCGTCACTGAAGGCGGGATTGAAGCGGCCATTTTCGTCGAAGACCGTTAGGCAACGGCGGACCTTCAGGCCAGTGACGACGCCGTTCTCCCCCACGATCTCCTTTGGCCCCCAACCGTTGTCCACCACGATTCCTTCCTGCTCGGCCTCGTCCACCTCGCCCTTCCACGCAGGCATCTGGACGCGTGATTCGAGGCTCACCATGTCTACTTCCTGAGCGCCCGAACGCATCGCCAGGCGGGCTGCGTCCAGAGCAGGCTGAAGACTCTCACCGGGTGAATCCATCGATCCTTCCTGCACCAGGCGCACGGCGGCGCGAGCCACGTCGATGGCCACATTGCCGCCTCCGACCACAACCACCCGCTTGCCAAGCTCAATCTCGAAGCCAAGATTCACATTGATGAGAAAGTCGATGCCGTTATAGACGCCCGCTAGATGCGCTCCAGGAATGTTCAACTCGCGTCCCTTATTGAGACCAGTAGCCAGCAGGATCGCATCGGACTTCGATCGCAGATCGGCGAAGGAGATATCGCGCCCGATAGTCACGCGAGTATGTAGCGTAACCCCCATGGCGAGGATGTTGTCCACCTCCATCTTGATGATCTCTCGCGGCAGGCGGAACTGGGGGATGCCCAGATAGAGCATACCGCCTGGGACTGGGGCGGATTCGTATACATCGACGGTGTAGCCCAGCAGGGCCAGATCGTGGGCACAGGTAAGGCCACAGACTCCGGCCCCCACAATGGCAACTCGTTTGTCACGTTTCGGCACGGGAGAGAGTTTCTTTCGCGCCGGATCGTGTCCGGTGCCCAGGTTGTGCCGATCGGTGGCGTAGCGTTTCAGAGCGCAAATGGCTATTGGCTCGTCGATCTTGCCGCGCCGGCAGTTGTCCTCGCAGGGATGCGCGCAGATTCGCCCAAGCACATATGCGAAGGGATTAGGTGCGCGGGCCAGTAGATACGCTTCCTCATCTTTCGAGATCCCGATGGCCTGCACATACCGTCCGCATTCCGTGTGGATGGGACAGGCAGCGCGACACGGAATATTCTTGTCGAAGTATTCCTGGTCCGGGACTGTGACTGTATAGCTCATGCGTTCCCTGCTAGGTCGAGTTTCCAGATGCAGTAGCTCAAATCAATTGCCATATGGATCCGCTTACTTGAAACAACGCCCCGGCGAGAAAGGCAAGCCTCGCCGGGGGCTGATTGCAGCGCTGCCTGGTCCTGTTGAGGCAAGGGCTTCGACAGCCGTGCGACGCCGCTCTAATGCTGCGAAGCCTTCAGCTTCTCAATCTCATCATCGCTCAGTGACTTGAAGAAAGCCGATGGGTTCTTATCCTTGCGCGCCTCCTGATCGTAGGCAAGGAATTCAAAGATCGTCTTCCCCTGGTTGTCGCTGATGCCCGAGTTCGGCTTGTGCATCATACGCTTCACGTAACGCTCCCACTCATCCTTTGTCATCGTGGTGTTGATGGGTCGTGCAATGGTGTGACACTTGGCGCATTTGTCCGTGAACAATTTGTAGCCCTGCTGTTGAGCCGCTGGGTAGGCGGATACATCGATCTTTGCCGGCCCCTTGTCTTGCGGAAGGGCCACGTTACCACTGCTCTGTGCGATGAGAATCAGGGGAAGGCTAAGCCCGGCGAGTGCCACAATTGCAAGTGCTTTATGCATTTCAGTCTCTCCTTACCACATATATCGAACGTCAAATTTGAACAACTTGTCCGTAGTTCCAGTTAGGGCCAAAGGGTCGCCATCGTGCTCCTGCGTATACGCGGCACGAGCAACGATATTGCCCAAATCGGTAAGGGCATGTTCGCCACCTACGCTCCAGACCCGCGTATGCATCAGCGGCTGCGGTGCGATGCTCTGGGTCGAGCGATCGATTCTCGCCATCAGGACAAGCCCCGGCTTGATGTAGTAATCAGCCTCTGCGCGATAGGTGTTTGCGACATAGTGCGAGAGCGGTCCATTCTGCACCCACTGCCAGTCGTCCTGACTGTGGATGAAGCCTCCGAGCAAGTCCAGCTTGTCGAAGAACAGGTAGTTGCCGAAGGCACCGGATCGCCATATGGTCGGGGTATAGGTGAACTGATTCACAGCACCCGCATTTTGTATTTGATCCTTTGACCCGTGGTACATCATGACTGTCACACCGCCGTCGGGCCCAAACCAGTAATCAGCATCGGCCCACACATCCTTTGAGTTTCTGGTCGAATTGCCAAGGATCTCGCTTCCATCCGCGTTCAGTCCGTTGGTCACCTTTGCCGAGACAGCAAAGACGCGTTTGAAGTAATTCGAGGCCCACGTATATCCCACATCCACCCCAACCGGATGCTGATCGAGCGAAAAGTTGATTGGATCTACGTTGGTCAGCGTATAGGCAGGGTCGGCGAAGAGGTTATAAAACATGGCTGCCCGCGTTCCTTCGCCTTCCTGCATATGCATCTCGCCGGCCTTGATGAAGTAGCTGTTGTTGGCCCGGCCTCCGGTGTACACACCAAAGCCCTGTTCCAGATCGCTGTTTCCATCCTGGTAAAGCTCGTAGTGAGCGAAGTAAGAAAAACCAGTCTCAGGGATGGCTCCTGCCGCAAACAGCGCCGCCTCATCCAAATTAAAGCTGGAACACGAGGCGCTCTGCAGTGTGCCATCCGTGCCGCTATTGCACGACGAGGAGGGAGAGGATGAGGTAGTATTGCCCGCGTCTGCCACAGTCTTGTCCGCGGTATAACTGGTCTGCAACACCAGGGCCATAGCATTAGTCAGATCAAATTTGTTGTTCTTATCCAACTCAGTGATCTTGGGCGCTGGCTTGGTTCCGTCCATCTCATCAGGAGGCAACCGGTAGCCCAGTCGCTTGAACATAAAGCCGTTCTTGTTGAGTGCAGGCGGAACCGTGTGGCAGGAGTAACATTTGAGGCCGTATTTGCGGGCAAACGCCGGAATTGCGTTCCCCTGCCGTGGCATGAACAGGAATAATCCGAACGTCAAGAGAGAAACCATTGCGGTTGAGGGCCTGAGTTTCATGTGCGGTAGCTCCTGTGACATGCATTAGCACATGACAGACCAAAACCCGGAAGCTTTTATATCAAGGGTTTAGCGTTGATGAACTGTTCGTATGTGGAATTCATTCCACACATTCCAGGGACGACTGGGGATTCGACTCCCCAGTCGTAAACTCCTTATCCCGTTTGAGTAGCGCGTAAAAGGTCTTCCGGTCTACTCCCGCTTCCCGCGCCGCAGCACTGATATTCCCATCACATCGTGCCAGAACAGCATGCGCATAGGAGTTCTCAAAACTTGCCAGATACTGCTCCCGGGCATCCTTCCAGGGCAGGATGGAGAGAGTAGCTGATGCCTCGAGGTTCGGCGAATCTTCCTCGATGTCTTCCGGCTCCAGTATTCCTCCTGGATGCACCGCCGTTAGCCGTTCCATCACGTTCTTCAGTTGCCGCACATTGCCCGGCCAACGCTCCCTTAGAAGCCCCTCGTAAAATCGTTGAGAACCGGAGAGACTCTTGCCATAACGGCGAGAGAACCGCTCCAGAAAAAAACGAGCCAGGTGGGGGATGTCCTCCCGCCTCTCGCGCAGCGGAGGTAGCTTGACCGTCACCACACTCAACCGGTAAAAGAGCTCTTCGCGAAATGTTCCTGCCTTGATCTTGGCCGTCAGGTCCTGATTGGTCGCGCACACTATGCGGCAATCCACCGGCACTGTAGACAGAGCCCCCAACCGCCGCAGCGCCCGCTCCTCCACAAACCGGAACAGCCGTGTCTGAAGTTCCACCCCTAGATCGCCAATCTCGTCCAGAAACAGAGTGCCACCATTGGCCGATTCGATGAGTCCTTTCTTGGTGCGCTCTGCACCGGTGAAGGCCCCGCGCTCGTATCCAAAGAGTTCGCTCTCGATCAGTGACCCCGGCATGGCGCTGCACTCGACCGGCACAAACGGGCCATCCTTGCGCCGGCTCTGATTATGGATGAACCGGGCCATCACCTCCTTGCCTGTTCCGCTTTCGCCCAGAATCATGAGCGTCGCGTCGGTGGCCGCCGCCCTGCGGCTCTTGTTCATCTGATCCAGCATAGCCGGGCTGCGGCTTTGCGCTTCTTCTGCCTCTCCAAGTGCCTCCAAACGGTCTTTCAGCAATTCCACTTCCTGCTCAAGCTTGGCGTGGGTAAGCGCCCGATTCACCACTAGCTGTAGCTCTTCGCGGTTGAAAGGCTTCTGCAGATAATCGAAAGCCCCATTGCGTATCGCCAACACCGCCCCCTCCACCGAGCCGAAGGCAGTGAGAAAGACGATGGCAAGTCCGGGATGAGCCTCATGCAGCCGGGTAAAAACCTCTTCCCCAGACATCCCAGGCATGCGTACATCCAGCAGTACCAGGTCAGGCGGATTGACCAGGCATTCGGCCAGTCCCTTGCCTGGATCGACATAAACGGAGACCGTGACCCCGGTCGAACGCAGCATCCGCTGGATATTTTCCCCCAGTGCTGGTTCGTCGTCGATGACAAGGATTCGTCTCAAGCTGTCGTTCCTCCGGCGAACCAATGATAGGGCTGTCCACGAGTAAATCGCGCCGGGGGCAGCTCGATCACAAAGCTGGCGCCGCCGCCGTCCCTCGGCTCATAGCGAATCCGGCCATCATACATATCCAACAGGCTTGCGGCCAGAAACAGCCCCAGTCCCAGTCGCTCCCGTCCAGCACTTTGCGATACAAACGGTTCAAAGAGATGGGCACGGATGCTCTCCGGCACGCCCGGCCCGTTGTCTTCGATGCGAATCACCACTTTAGCGCCTGCAGTGCGATAGGGATCAATGCGCGTCCAGATTATCACCTCGTCGCACCCCTGCAATGCCTGCAGTGCATTGCTCAACAGACCACGAAGCACCTCGCCAACTACATGTTCGGGCACGTCCACGCGCGGCGCTTCCGCAATCTCCTCGATCAGCTTCACTCCCTGTACCTCTGCCGATGGCCGTAGCGTCCTCAACACATCCTCGAGGACCTTCTGTGGGACTGAGGCCTCAAAAACCTCTCCGCCTCGCTCCCGCCGCAGCGCCTGTAGCAGAGTACTGGCAATGTTGCTCATGTAGCGCGCCTCTTTCAGCATCGCTTCGAGATCAACGCAGAGTGCCGCATCCAGCTTGCGTTCGTCTAACAGCACTTCAAGACGGCCAGCCACAATCGCCAGAGGGTTGTTGAACTCATGCATGAAGCCCGCCGTGAATTGTCCAAGAAGAGCAAGTTGGTGCGACAGTCTGGCTTGCCGGTCGGCAGCTTGTAACTCCTCCCGCAATCGCGATGTTCGGAATCGCACCGTTTCCAGCTGTAACCTCAGCTGCGCAACTTCTTCCTCGGCATTATTCGCACTGGCGAGCAGACGGCCACGTTGCCTGTGTGCATACAGCAGCGCAGGAAGCGGAGCAAGCAGTATCGCAAGAAGTGCAAGTAGAACATTGACGAATATAGAACCAGAGTGAAGCCAGTACGCGGCTCCTAAAAGAGGCATAACCCATGCCCCGCTCACCCATAGCGCAGCCCTGGCCCGGTCTTTGCCACGGTTGACGCCGTCGTTAACTCTTAGCTTCTCTGCCATATCGCACAAGTGTAGTGCCTCAGAAAACTTAAGCCCCAATCGACTAGTTTGTCGGTAGCGGGTAAATATGAAATTCACAAGGGCTTGAATGTTGTGAGTGCAACACGAATCACAGTGTCATGCCTATCGCAGTCATCGCCAGCTTCTTTGATCAACGGTCAGTTAAATCCACCGAGACAAACAGAAACGTCGGATAGAGATATTTCCTCCTTGTTTGACCATAGGGAGGCAGTGTCTTTCAGCTTTTCAAGCTTACAGGTGAAAGAGCGACTCCCGTGCAAATCTGACTTCTTCAGCGAGTACCTTCAATACCTGGAACGACAGTAATGGTTCCGTCTGCATGAGGGATACGAAGTCTTCACGGGTCACCAGGCTCAGTTCCGCACCATCCATCGCTTCCGCCGTGAGAGAGTACGGTTTCGCCCCAATGACCGCAGGCAAACCAAGCAGCGAGCCAGCGCCCACTTGAACGCTGAGGATTCCTTCATCATCAAACCGACGAGTCAGTGTGGCCGCGCCTTTCCTGAGAATGTAGACCCCGGTGGGCGCATCGTCCTGATGAAAGAGGATGCGGTCCGAGCCAAGAGATATCGGCTTTGATAGCCTCTCGAGTTTCTTTGTCAATTCGGGATCAGCAATGAACGCCGATGATACCTGCGGCATAGTCTGTCTCCAGGAGCCAACCCAGGATGACCAGTAAGACTGACCTCAGGCAGGATGGCACGAGGTCGAAGTATTTCATCGAGAGAACTTGGAGGATGTGACATGCGTCACATTTCACTTACTCCCGCGCAAAGAAGGTCCGTTCGAAACCACGCCAGAGAGGAGCGCGGATAATCTGCGAAAATCACTTGCCTCGGTTTTGCTAATTGTCCGATGAGAGATCTGCTAGTACCAAACCAGGCTTACTACTATTCCGGCAACGCCAGTTGACCCTCAACTCGAAAGTGTCCACTGACTCGGGGCGCTGTAGTATCAGGCTGGCCTCCACCGATACTGATTGTGTATTCCCCGGGAGCGATGATCGGATTTCCGTCTTCGGTCACCATGCCCAAATCACGAGTTTTCAACTCGAAATGGACTGTCCGGCTCTCGCCGCCGTCAAGATGAATCCGTTGAAACCCGCGAAGTGCGACAGATGGCGCTCCTTTCACGTCGGGGAAGTTCAGGTACAGTTGCACAACCTCGTCTCCTGCCCTGCTGCCGGTATTTGTCACAGTTACATCGGCCTCTACAGGACTTCCAGCTTCCACGGTTTGATGCTGTACTTTGAGATCGCTGTATTTGAACGTCGTGTAGCTGAGTCCGTACCCGAAGGGGTAAAGCGGCTTTCCTTTGAAGTAACGGTAGGTCCGGCCGGCCATTGTGTAGTCCTCAAAGTTCGGCAGCTGGGTGAGGTCTTTATAGAAGGTGACGGGCAACCGGCCCGCAGGGTTGTTCTTACCGCTGAGCGTTTCGGCGATTGCAGCCCCGCCTTCCTCGCCGGGGTACCACGATTCGAGAACGGCATTGGCGTGATCGTTGATCCAATTGACGGCCAGAGCGCTGCCATTCATCAGGACAACCGCGACTGGCTTGCCGGTGGCCACAACAGCTTCAACCAGACCTTCCTCGGATGCGGGAAGGTCGATACTGGTGCGATCGCCGCCGAGAAATCCGGGTTCACTTACCGGCATCTCTTCGCCTTCAAGCGAACTGGTGATGCCCACGACTGCAATCACGACATCGGCGTTCTTCGCCGCAGCAATTGCCGCTGGTGATGGCACATTGGTGACCTTTGCCCAGATCAGTTGTACATGCGGGTGTCCATCGTTGCTGCTGTAGGTTACGTTGAGGGCAACTTTCTGCCCCTTTTCCAGGTGTACGCGGCCAACCCTTGAGTCGATTCCGTTCGATCTGCCAGCCATCGCCACCTGTTTGCCGTCGATCGTCAGTCGCCCATATCCCTGGGCGCGCAGACCGATCAGGTAGTCTCCGGAATCCGGAGGTGTTATGAAGCCTGACCATTGCACGCCGAAGGACGTCTTTCCAGTAGCCTGTGAGGGCAAATTGTTTTCGGTCAGATTGATGTTTGGCTCGTTCCGTGTAGCAAACGGTGCCGCGGCGGTTGCTGATCCGGGGCCGGGCCGACCTCCGCGTGATTCGCCATATTCCGCCTTGAGCCCGGTCTTTCCATCCGCGTTCGTCAAAACGCTGTCTGGCACTGGATCGCCGTCATTGCGCAGGAATTGGGTGCCCGGAACGTACGTGATGGTAGCGTTCGGAAACTCCGCATGAAGGCCGTCCATCACCGAGACGATATGCGTCGGCTGTCCGGCATAATTTCCTATCAATGGAGTTGTCTGGTCAGCAAGCGGGCCTACAACGGCAATCGTCTTAACCCCCTGCTTGATTGGAAGTGTGCCGTCGTTCTTGAGAAGCACCATGGACTCATTGGCAAGCTTGCGGGCGTACGCACGGTGCTCCGGGCTGTCCATCTCTTTCACGTCGATCTTGTTGTACGGAACCATCTCCGGAGGATCGAACAAGCCCAGCTTGATGCGCGCTGTGAAGAGCCGCACCACAGCCGTGTCAACGGCGCTCTCAGGGAGGTACCCCTGCTGTACAGCATCGATAAAGGGCTGGAAGTCCTTGTCGTCCCTGCTTCCGTTCGACATGCCGTCGGCACAGTCGCTATCCATACCGCGGATCACTGAGATGGCCGCGGATTCCGCCTGCGTAGGCCGGTAGTGATGCCCGGTAAAGATATCCTTGACCGCGTCGCAGTCAGAGACGACGTATCCCTGGAAGCCCCATTTCCCGCGCAACTGGTCCTGCAGCAGAAATTGATTGGCGCATCCCGGCTCCCCGTTGATGGAGTTGTACGAGCACATGATTGACCCGGCCTTGCCTTCGGTAATGGCAGCGCGGAACGCCGGCTCGTAAGTGTCGAGTTCGTCGTGCTTGGTCACATCCACGTCGGCAAAGTGCCGGGTTGGCTCGGGGCCACTATGTACGGCGTAGTGCTTTGGCGTCGCGATCACGCGGTAATACCTGGGGTCATCGCCCTGCATTCCGGTGACAAAGGCGACTCCCATCCGCCCGGTGAGGTAAGGGTCCTCGCCGTAGGTCTCCTGGCCACGGCCCCAGCGCGGGTCGCGGAAAATATTCAAATTTGGTGCCCAGAAATCGAGACCGTCGGCGGCATTACCTCCCTGCCGGTCAGCCACCATATGCCTAACCCGCGCTTCAACGCCGATGTCAGTCCCCATAGCTTGTACCCCGGGAGCGTCAAAGGTTGCGGCTAGACCGATCGGCTCAGGAAACTCCGTGGTGCCGTTGCTGATGACGCCATGAAGCGCCTCGCTCCAGAAGTTGTAGGCCGGAACCTTGAGACGAGGAATTGGACGGGCCTGATTGACCAACTGCGAAGCCTTCTCTGGAAGTGTCATGCGATGCACCAGGTCGATTGCGCGCTCCTGGGCAGGCAAGTTCGGATTCATATAAGGCAGATTCGTAACCTCCTGGGCATTTGAGCATGACGGTGCAAAGCCAAAAATGAACACCCCCGTCAATATAGCGATGCCAGTCAAATCGCGTGTTGCGCTCTTCTTCATAATTCCTCTCCATGTTGGGCGTCGGCCAACCAGGGCTCCTTTCCATCATAGGGCGGAACATGGTGGGAAGGTTGAAGGTCGCTCCACCAAGAGCAGTACTGGACGAACCAAAGAAGCCCCTTGAAGTGGCGGAACTGCTCAAAGGAGACAACTTTGAGAAGGCGTTCTCGCAGCTTGTGCGGGAGTACGCAAGGAGAAACGTACCAGGAGTCCTCCGAAGTTCTTGGACACCAAAGCTCGACAGCAGGGTGGACTTGGGCAGCACAAAAAGGCGACTCTCTTCACGTCTCAACACATCATCAAGGGATCCTCTGCGAGGCTTCTATTTGCCACGACCAATAAACATTGTTGTATACAGGTTGCGGAAAAAGTTCTCCCGTGTGCGTAGAAAGATGAAGCAGTAGAAGTGCAAGGTCGCCGACTGCCCAACGGCATGGTATCCCAGTAATGTTGTCGGACGGCAGCAGATTTCAGAACCACAATTCACAGTTCCACTTGCGCAAGGTGGTACTATTCTCACGTCTTTCAAAGATGTAGAAATCGATGCCAAGGCAGTGTAAGGAGATCGTATGTCTCTGCCGCACTCGTATGGACTGGTGTTAGCGCTCACTATTTTGACTATGCTGTGTTGGGGTTCATGGGCCAACGTACTCAAGATTGCAAAGGGCTGGCGTTTTGAACTTCTTTACTACGACTACTCCATTGGAGTGGCTCTGGGCGCAGTGCTAGCTGGGCTGACCTTTGGTACTTGGGGGACGGACGGCCTCCGCTTCGTGGACGACCTGGCGCATGCAGGCGCTGTCAATCTTCTCTGCGGGTTCACAGGCGGTGTAATTTATAACCTCTCCAACATCCTGGTAGTGGGAGCAATCTCCGTCGCTGGAATGGGGGTCGCATTTCCCATCGGCGTGGGTCTGGCACTGGTGGTTGGGGTGATATGGAACTATTTCGTCAACCCGCAAGGCAATCCTGTGCTGCTCGCCGTGGGCGTCGCGCTGGTTGTGGGGGCCATTGTCGTGGACGCCATTGCTTATCGCGCGCACGCGGTCAGCCAGAGCGTAGCCGGAGACAAAACTGATGCTGTGGCGAAGCGAGCAGCCACCTGGAAGGGGATCCGGCTGAGCGCCATCGGCGGCATCCTGATGGGGATGTTTTATCCGCTGGTTGAGATCGGCAAGTCGGGTGAGCGAGGACTTGGCCCATACGCGGTCGGATTTGTCTTTGCCCTGGGTGTGCTTGCCTCGGTCTTTGTGTACAACCTCTACTTCATGCGCTTCCCGATCGCTGGTCCGCGGCTGAGGTATGCGGATTATCTGCGCGGCAACTGGTGGGTGCATTTCCTCGGGATCGTGGGCGGCATCGTGTGGATCGCCGGATCGCTCTCGAACTTCGTGGCAGCGAGCGCGCCGCGCGCGTTACAGGTTGGACCGGCGATCAGCTACGCCATTGGGCAAGGATCGACCATGGTGGGAGCGCTTTGGGGCGTCCTTGTGTGGCGTGAGTTCGCGGGAGGTGGAGTGAAGGTAAATCGGCTTCTTGTGCTCATGTTCCTCCTATTTGTCAGCGGACTTGGAGTCGTCTCCATCGCGCCACTCTTCGCGGCCCACTAGAGCTGCGGTCGAAAGGACACTGTGGAATCACTTCTGCTCGGAGTCGATGCTGGAACCAGTTCCGTAAAGGCCGTTCTTCTGGACCTTCGCGGGAACCTCTGCGCTGTCAGCCAGGCAGAGTATCCGCTGCATCACCTTCGCTCCGGATGGGTAGAGCAGAACCCCGAAGACTGGTGGCAGGCGACTTGCATAGCCATTCGTGGGGCGCTGGCGAAGGTAGAGCATGGGCCGGAGCGCGTGCTGGGAATGGCTGTGAGTTCCCAAGCTCCCACTCTGTTGCCGCTGGACCGTTCTGGCCGGCCGCAGCGCCCGGCGATGATCTGGATGGACCGCCGCGCCGAAGCAGAAGCGGTTCGCCTGACCGAGCTTCTGGGCACAGACAATATCTATCGCATCTCAGGCAACCGGCCCGATTCATTCTATGTGGCTGCGCGATTGCTGTGGCTGCGCGAACATGAACCCGAAGTTCTGAAACAAACCTGGAAGTTCGTTCAGGTGAACGGGTATATCAACTACCGGCTTACCGGGCGGGTTGCCATGGATCCGGCACACGCCGTTCTGCTGCAGATGCGTGACTACGTCACGGGCGCCTGGTCCGATGCACTCTGCTCCGCCTGCGGTGTCGATCCGGAGCAGTTCCCCGAGGTGATGGAGGGGTACAAGGTCCAGGGCGAGGTTAGCGTCGAGGCCGCCGAGGCCTGCGGCCTGCGGGCTGGAACCCCGGTGATGGCCGGGACCGTCGATAGTCCAGCAGCGGCGCTGGAGGCTGGCGTTGCCGAACCAGGAATCGCGGTGGAGATGACTGGAACATCGACGGTGGTCATCATTCCCAACGACCGCGGGCTGACAGAGCCTGCGCTGATTGCGCTGCCGCACGCGCTGCCGGGAATGCACCTGCTGCTGGGTGCGATGGTCTCATCGGGCGGCTGCCTGCGCTGGTTTCGCGACCAGTTTGGACAGGCGGAGAACGTGGCGGCTGCAGAGGGCGGCACCGATCCATACGAGCTGCTGACGCGACAGGCGGATGAGATCGAGCCGGGAAGCGACGGGCTCATCTTTCTGCCGTATATGATGGGCGAGCGGTCGCCGCTATGGCACAGCAACGCCCGCGGCGTCTTCTTCGGGCTGTCGCTGGCCACACCCCGCGCGGCTCTGGTGCGCGCCATTCTGGAGGGAACGGCCTTTGCCCTGCGCCACAATGTGGAAACCGCAGTAAGCGCCGGGGCCGAAGTGCGGGAGATGCGCAGCGTGGGCGGATGCAGCCGCAGCGATGTGTGGAACCAGATCAAGGCGGACGTTCTGGGCGTTCCGCTGGTGCTGCCGCGGACTACAGTGGGCTCTCCGTTTGGCGCCGCCATTGTGGCAGGAATGGGAGCGGGCGTGTTTCCCGATGTAAGCAAATCGCTGCAGGAAATGGTGCATCTGGAGCGGCGGTTCGAACCGAATCCGGTCAATCACGAACGGTACATGCGGTTCTATCGCATCTACCGAGACATATACCAACACCTGAAGGGCGACTTCGACAGCTTGGCGTCGATCAGCATTTGAAGCTCATTCCGTGAACCTTCTCCAGAAGTTGAATAGTTCGTACGACCTCGGCAGCGACGGTCTGCGGAGGCCATTGGAGGACGCGGGCGACGACGGCGGCCAGCTCTTCGATGACGGGGCGGGTGGCCTCTCCGAGGAGACCGATGAGGGTGCGGCGGAGGATGATGTCGTCGAGGTGGAGGACGCGTTCGTTGCGGGCGATGAACTCGATCTCTCGGCGCGAGTAGGCGGGGAGCGATGCGAGTGGCGCGTCGGGTTCTGCCTGCATATAGGCGGCGATGCGGTCTGCACCAGTACCGTAGCGTTCGGTGAGCGACAGCAGACGCTCCTGCGTCAGACCAGTTCCCTGCGGCATACGGGGATAGCCCTTACCACCGCCGATGGGCAGATGGGCGGAGCTGCGCAGACGGGGGCGGTCGAGGACGCGCAGCAGCTCGTCAGTGACCTGCTCGGCGAGGGCTCGGAAGGTGGTCCACTTGCCGCCAACCAGTGAGTAGGTGGGAAAGTCGATGCCGTTGCCGGGTGGGAGGACTGGGAAGCTGTGGTCGCGGCTGATCTGGCCGGGTGTGAGGGCGTTACTGCGCGGCAGCGGGCGGACTCCGCAGAAGCGGAAGACGACGTGGGAGCGGTCTATGCGGACGGAGGGAAAGGCCTGCTGCATGGACTGGAGGATATAGTCCACCTCTGAGTCCTCGCAGGAGGTCTCCGGGTCAGTAGTGGGAAGGTCGGTAGCGCCGGCGACGATCTTGCCCTGAACGGCGTAAAAGATACAGATGCGGCCATCACGGTTGACGAAGTAGATCATCTCGTCGCCAACGGCACGGACCAGCTCGGGGTGGTCGAGGACGATGTGGGAGCCTTTGGTTCCTCCGATGAACTGGCTTGCGCGGCCGATGTCGCGGTTGGTACCGTCGATCCACGCGCCGGATGCATTGATGACGATCCTTGGGCGCACGATGCAGGTATCGCCGGAGAGTTCGTCGCGCAGAACGACCGTGCCGCCAGATGCACTCCGCAGACGGACGTAGTTCAAGGCTCGGGCCTGGGGACAGACGGCCTCGGCGTCCTGAACAAGCTCGAGGCACAGCCGCTCTGGGTAGGTGATGCGTGCATCGAAGTAGGTTGCAGTGCATACGATCTCGGAATTCAGTGTGGGGCGCAATGCGAGGGCGGCGCGCCGCGAGCGGAATTTATGGCGCGGCAGGGGGGATTTGCTGCCGGCGAGAAAGTCGTAAAGGGTAAGGCCTGTCTTGATGAGGACGACCCCGCGGTTACCGGGCCTGGTGGGCCAGCGCAGAAGGTTGCGGATGGCGGGAACCATTCCGGAGGTCCAGTTGAAGATGGGAATGGTAGTGGGCAGTGGCTTGACGTAGTGGGGCGCGTTGCGGAAGAGGCGATTGCGTTCGCGCAGAGACTCGCGCACCAGGCGGAACTCGGCGTTCTCCAGATAGCGCAGGCCGCCGTGGATGACGCGCGTCATAGCAGCACTGGTTCCGGCGCAGAAATCGGATTTCTCGACCAGAAGGACATCGATTCCCTGTAACGCCAATTCGTTGAAACAACCGATTCCGTTGATACCTCCGCCGACGATGAGGACGGAGATATCTGGATGGTCTTTAAGAGTATTGAAATCTGGTCGCATCGGGGCCCTCGTGTCTCCGAAACTTTATCACGGGCAGGTAGTGGAAAGGCATGGTGTGCATCACACGTGGGAACTCCGCCTGCTGCGTGAAGCATACGGCGCCGAAGGGACAGGGCCCTGGTTCGAACGCGGTGAGAAGCCTTAGTTGTTGTTTATTTCGATCAACAAATATCGATTGCTTCCAAGAAGAAGGTGGGGATATAGTGATCGCGCTGCAAGCATGGGAAGTGTGTACTGACTGAATCTCCGCACCCGCGGATGAGATGGGAGGCATAGGACATGGCCCTAAGCGCTGAGTCCAACCCGATGCGATGGCCAGCCGGCCCTTTGGATATCGCACTGCAAGAAAAGACCAAGGGATATACGGCAGGCAAGGCCGAGGTGCTACGCAACTGGCTTGATCCGGCCACACTGGGAATTTTGCAGGGCACGCCGGTGAATACCCTCGTGGTGAGTTGGGCCTCTGGCCTGTCAGTCGATAGCGAGCAGCAACAGGCGCTGACTCCCCTGATCGAGAAAGCGCGGGAGAGCGGTGTGGGGCTGGTCGGAGTAATCGAGGGCGAGGCAAACACGTCTGCCGCGATTGCGACCGCGCGGTCCGCGGGCCTGATTGCAGTCGCCATGGAGGGCGAGGCACCCGCAGATGCTGGGATACCTGTGATCCAGCGCAATGCGGATGCACGAATTCGCTGGGGCGGAAAGTCTCCGGTTCTAAGCCTCTCCAATGGGATATGGCCGGGGATTCCGCAGGACGTGAACCAGGCTGGAGGACCGACCAATCTTCCGTGGGTGGATTCCAATGGGGCGACGTTGCGGATTGCGCGAGCGCTGGCTCCGGATAAAGACGTGTGGATCGAGTTCAACCCGCTACAGCAGGCGACGGCACAAACTGCCGAGGCGTATATGCTGGCCGTTGCGGACCCGGCGAGCTATGGGGCGAGATGGGTGGTATCGCTGGAGGATGGATTGCGTGCCGACCTGAGTGCGAAAAAACAAACTGCCATGGACACATGGAAGAAGGCCACGGGCATGATGGCCTTCTTTAAGGAACACAACCTAAGTAAGAACTACGAGCCGATGGGACGACTGGCATTGGTTTCGAACTTTGCCGGAGAGGACTGGGACAGCGGCGAAGAGACACTGAATCTGCTTCCCCGGCTGCGCGAACCGGCGCGAGTGATTGCACGATCACGGGCGGCGAGCGCATCGTTCGCTGGACTGCAAGCGATCTACTATACCGATAAGCAGCCTCCGGATGCCGCGTTGCGGGCGAAGCTGCTTGCCTTTGCGCGTGGCGGGGGGATACTTTTTGTTCCGTCCAAGTGGCCTAATCCGGAGGGCGCTTCAACAGCGGCTGAAGCGTACTTGCTGTTCACACTGCATACACTGGGCAAAGGACGTCTGGCTGTATGCAAGGAAGAGCAGCCAGATCCGTACGATCTGACGGCAGACCTACAGACCATCATGAGCCACCGCTACGATCCGATACGGCTATACAACGCTTCGTCGATGAACTTCTTCTATGAAACATCGGCGCAGGGCAAACAGGGAGTGATCCACCTGTTGAACTACTCGCGGCGGCCGGCGAGTGATGGGCCACTGTTCTATGTGAAAGATCCTCATCGCACTGCACGGTTGGTGAGCCCTGAGTTGGCGTCGCCCGCCGAGCTTCAGTGGAACCCGCAGGATGCAGGCGGATCGGAGTTATCGCTGCCGAAGATTGCTGTATATGGCGCCGTTGAGTTGGCGAGCTAAAAGGCTAAGGAGGTCGCTATGAAAGATGAGTTGACCAGAAGAGAGATGCTGCTGGGAGCCGGCGCCCTGCTGACCCTGCCTGCATGGCCGGCGTGGGGCAGTGCCGCTGTGAACGCGCCAACCGCGAAGGTGACAGTGGGGCGATGCATGACCTATGGGCCGGAGCTGGTGCCAACCCTGTCGAAGATGTTCGACCAACTGGGCGGCCTGGACCGAATGGTGAAGGGAAAGACGGTTGCGATCAAGATCAATATGATCGGCGTTCGGTCGCAACGCTTGGGGATCGCGCCAATGGAGGAGACTTTCTGGACGCATCCCAAGGTGATTGGCGCAGTGGTCCACCTGATGGGCGTGGCTGGGGCGCGCCGGATACGCGTAGTGGAAGGTCCGTGGTCGAGCTGCGAGACTCTGGAAGAGGTGATGCTGTCGATGAACTGGAAGCCTCAGGACATCCTGAGCGCGGCCAAGAACGTGGAGTTTGAGAACACGGATCATCTGGGACGAGGAAAGACATACTCGCGGTTGATGGTGCCGGGCGGGGGATTGATCTTCCCGGGGTACGACCTGAACCATTCGTATGCGGACTGCGATGTGTTTGTGTCACTTGCCAAGATGAAAGAACACGCAGCGACAGGAATTACGCTATCGATGAAGAATGTGTACGGGTCAACGCCGACCACTATCTATGGGCAGGGCGCAGGGGTGGACGAGCCGAGCATTCGACCTCACGGCGGACGCGGTGGCGTGTTTCATTTTGCAACACGCCCGCCCTCCAAGAGCGCGCCGCAGCAGATGGATCTGACACTGCCGAAGGATGCGGGATACAGGCTTCCGCGCATCATCGCGGAGCTGTGTTCGGCGCGGCCAGTGCATCTGGCTATCATCGACGGGGTGAAGAGCGCAACCGGCGCAGAGACGAACTATGGAAGCCGTCCGCAGGCAGCAGTGAATCCCGGAGTGCTGATTGCCGGGACGAATTGCGTGGCAACCGACGCGGTGGCGATGACTGTGATGGGGTTCGATCCCATGGCCGACAAAGGAAGCGCGCCGTTCGCCACGGCAGACAATATGCTGCACATTGGGGAGACCCTGGGAATTGGGCAGCGCGATTTGAGCCGGAATGAGGTGTTGGGCGTCCCGGTGTCGCAGGTGGTGTTCAGCTACAGCGCGGTGCGCGACAAGATTCTAGCCGCGGCTGCAAAAAAGGCGTGAGTCACAATGAGTTGCTGCGGATGGTGGAGCATTGCGACGCCATGGGCTCGACCTACTCCATCGCCCTCTACGGAAACAACCAGGCAGAGATGAGGGCAGCGATTGACGCTGCCTTCGCCGAGGTTGCGCGGCTCGATTCCCTGCTCTCCAACTACCGGGCGGAGAGCGAATGGAGCGAAGTGAACCGGTACGCAGCCGATGGGCCGGTGCGGGTTTCGCCGGAACTATTTCAGCTGCTGGCGAAGTGCATGGTGGTCAGCCACGAGAGCGAAGGAGCCTTCGATATTGCGGTGGGGCCGCTGATAAAGCTCTGGGGCTTCTACAAAGGATCAGGTCGGTTGCCCAGCCAGGCTGAGGTTGCGGATGTGATGCCGAGCGTGGGATGGGAGCACGTTGCCTTGGACGCGGCAAGCCGGACGGTGCGCTTCGACTGCGTCGGAGTGGAGCTGGATCCAGGCGGGATCGGCAAGGGCTACGCCGTGGATTGCATGGTTGACGTTATGCGACGTCGGGGAGTTGAGATTGCTTTGGTGGCGGGGTCGGAGAGCACGTTGTTTGGAATGGGCGCGCCACCGGATGAGCCACGGGGTTGGCGGGTACGGATCAAGGATCCGCATAACAGACAGCGCACGCTAGACGAGGTATTTCTGAAGGACTCGTCGCTCTCCACCTCTGGAAGCACGGAGAAATTCTTCCGGGTGGAGGGACGTGTGTACAGCCACATCATGGATCCGCGGACGGGATTTCCTGCGGAGGCTAACGGATCGGTTTCGGTGATTGCGCCGCACGCAATTGACAGCGAAGCCTGGGCCAAGCCGTACTTCGTCCTCGGCCGCGAGTGGACTGCGCAGCACAGGCCGGAGGAGTTTCGGGTATGCTTCTGCGATGAAAACCAGGAAGAGCCGTGCTCTTGGCTACCTTGATTGCTTTGCAACGAGAAAGCCGTAGGTTGATATCGTTTGCCTTCATTACATCTGCACGAGAAGTAACCCCAAACTTCCCGTCCATTGCGTTTGGTGTGAATTGACCCGGACGGAGAACGTGCCAGCCACTCTATCGGAGACACTGTTTCAGGCATACCGGCTGTGCAGCAATTTCAAGAATGGTCTTGCATTACCCATATGGAGGGGTACAATTCTCGCGATTCAAATATGGACGAGGAAATTGCAGCCAAGCAACCCAAGTCCTACCCCCAAGGTTTGCAGTGAAAGGCCGGCGTTATGACCCAAGCAAGGATTCTCGCCCTCTCCACGTTATTTTCCCTGGCAGTAGTTATGACATCCGGAGCAGTAGCGCAGCAGGCTGCCAAAGTTCAGCCAGGCTCTGCCGCGAAGGCTTCCACTGCCGCCCCTGCAAAGGCCGGCGGCGTTGTGCTGCCGAAGATCGCGAAGGTGACAGTCAACGATCCGGTAACTCTGACTGACAACGGCGACACGTGGACCATGGACAATGGCATCGTCAAGGCCACCATCGTCAAGAAGAACGGCAGTTTGCTTCAGGTGGTCTATCACGGTGTTGAAACATTACGCCCATCGATCTCGCGCGGGTCGGATAATCTCCATTCGCCGCCGACTCCTTCGGGCAGCCCGATCCCGTCGTGGGAACAAATGCCGTCGGGCACGGTGACCGCCTCGGTGACGATCGACCCAGCGAAGAACGGCGGCGCCCGCGCAGAAGTAGCCATTAAAGGCATCAATCCAGGCGGTGGCAGCGCACCAGGCGGTGGTGCTCTAGGTGGTGGAGGTGGGGGTCGTGGCGCACCCGGCGGTGGTGCTCTAGGTGGTGGAGGTGGGGGTCGTGGCGCACCCGGCGGTGGTGCTCCAGGTGGTGGAGGTGGGGGTCGTGGCGCACGCGGCGGTGGCGCTCCCGGCGGCGCTCCTGATGCTTCAGCTGGCGGCGGCGGCGGTCGTGGCGGAGGCATGGATATTGAGACTCGCTACACCATGGAACGCGGAGTGAGCGGCATTTACGCCACTGCGGAGTTCTCGCATCCGGCCGCGTATCCTGCCGCGCATGTGGGAGAAAGCCAGTTCATTCTCCAGCTCGATCCCAGCTTCAACTGGTTCTCTGTGGATGCTGACCGCAACATGCTGACGCCTGCGACTGAAGACATGCGCGCCGGAATCATGGTTCACGCGCCGGAGCAGACAATTCTGAAGAGCGGACTATACAAAAACTCGGTTGAGCATAAGTACACCTACAGTGGCGTGATGTACCAGCATCCTGCGTGGGGATTCTCCAGTCCTAAAGAGCACATTGGCGTTTATGTAATAAACCCGAGCACCGAATATATCGGGGGCGGCGCAGAGAAGCTGGACTTGAACGGCCCTTATGCCTGGGGCTCGAACAACACAATTCAGATTTATTGGACCAGTGGCCACTATGGCGGGGGAGCGAACACGGACATCGCGGCAGGAGAAGACTGGAACCGTGTTGTAGGTCCGATTTTTGTTTACTTCAACACATTGGATCACCCCAAGGACCCGACGCAGGCTGAACTCGACAAGGTGACGGCCAGTTACGGCGGCGGATCGCTGGCAGTACCAAAGGTGTGGCATGACAATGCTCTCGCCTTGTGGACCGACGCCATGGTGAAGGCAAAGACGGTGAAGGCGGCATGGCCCTTTGACTGGCTAACGGGCATGGATTACGCACATAAGGCGGAACGCGGCACTGTGACCGGGCAACTGGTACTGGACGATCCGCAGGCTGCATCGAATAGTCTGCCGAATCTGACTGTCGGACTGACGCACCCAAACTATGCAGGAAGCGGCAGCGGTTTTCAACTGCGACCTGGGAACGGCAATATTGTCACCTGGCCGCACGATGGGAATTACTACGAGTTCTGGGTGGACGGTACGGCGGATGGGCGATTCAGCATTTCCAATGTTCTGCCTGGCACTTATGTGTTGCGCGCCTTTGCCAAGGGAGTGTTGGGCGAGTACGACCGGACAGCGAAGGTGACAGTAGAGGCGGGCAAGAAGATCGATTTGGGCAAGATCGACTGGAAGCCGGTTCGCTATGGCAAACAGATCTGGGAGATTGGCTATCCGGACCGCACGGGCGACAAGTTCTTCAAAGGCGATGGAGCCAACTATTGGTTATGGGGTTGGGGTCTACGCTATAGCGGGCTGTTCCCCAACGACATTACGTACACCATTGGCAAGAGCGACTACCGCAAGGACTGGTTTTTTGAAGAGGTGCCTCACTCGACGACTAGCGGATGGTTGAATCCTGCTGCGAAGGACCCGTACAACCAGCATTTTGGGTGGGTCAATATCCCGCCGACCAACGCTGACCCATGGCCGCAGTGGGGCCGCGGGCGCACCACCACATGGACGGTGAAGTTCAACAGACCAAAGGCCTCGACGGGTACGGCAATCCTGCGTATCGCGCTGGCTGGTGCCGATGGAACTACCCTGGCCATTGGCGTCAACGGACAAGAGGTTGGAACCATCCGACCGGTTGCCACCAACGCTCTTCGCTACAACACGAATAAGGGCGTTTGGAACCAGTACATCCAGAAGTTCGACGCATCGCTGATGAAGGCGGGAGAGAACGAGATGACGTTTACAGTTCCGGCGGGGGACGTTACTACTGGAGTCGTCTGGGACTACCTCCGACTGGAGTTAAACGACGGAAGCAAGAGTTATCCCACTCCGCCCGACACTCCAAGGCCGGACTATCCAACGCTCGAGTAGGTTGAGCCAAGCTGTATAGGGTCATACAGAAAAGAGAATCGGTTGGATTGGCTATTACTAGACCCCGTTATTCGTGAATTAAACTGAGAGGACTCTTCGACTGAATTCAGCGGCCTGAATAATCATGTGCATTCGATTGGTCGAAGCAAGTGTTGCGTCGACCGTCTGAGCTGGCATAGCCGCGTTGCGTCAACAGGAACCGAATAGAACCATGGTCCTTGCCGATAACGCGCACAAACTCATACAACGACTCTTCCGACTTCCTGCGATCTCACATGTCGATCCGATGTTCCGCGGGAAGCTTATGAACCAGCGAACGGTGGTCGGACGTTCGGAATTACTCGCTCACCGTGGCCAAAAGCCAGTACCAAAAGACCAAAGAAGCAATCGCCGGGAGTGCGATGACACCCGTGCAAAGATTGCAGCGGCACAAAAGAAGCGTTGGACCACGGTCCCCACAACCCATTAGGACGCTGGTCTGCTAGCGCACATGGAAGACAATGCCCGCGGAAAAAGTCTGCAGCGTGTGGTTGGTGTTGTCAATCCCAGTAAGCTGGCCGGTGCCATATTCAATCCTCGCGGCCACCTGCTGGTTCGCGAACGGGAAGTCTGCACCAAACTGAGCCTGATAGGCGAAGGAACCCGAACGCGTGGTGCTGGTTCCGTTGTTGGTGCCTACGGCCCCTACTTCAAATTGAAAGTAGGGAACGACGGGGAGTTGGGCGTCGGAACCGTCGATACGAAAGCCGACAAGGCCGCCGAAGATCTTGTTGCCGTAGGCAGTGGAGTTAGCGCTGTTCTCGACAATAAGTCGTGCGTCTATACCAAGATGAACCGGTCCCGGCGATGGGTATATGACATAGCCACCAAAGGTGCCACCCATGGCCGTCATGCCCCCGCTTTGCGTGGGGGCTGTACCATTGCCAACTCCCAGGCCGGAGTAGTGGCCGGCACTGAACATTAGATAGGGCGAGAAGTAGCTAGCGCGATTGTTATACCGCGGGTATGCCTGCGGAGACCCGGAGGACGGTGGGTAATCTGGCCGCTGCGGGTACTGCGCGGGAGGCGAGGACGGCGGCGGATAAGACGGCGGCGGCGGCGGATAGGACGGCGGCGGGTAGTATTGCGCAGCTGCGGTCATGGCTATCGACATCATGGCCACTGTCAGGCAAAACGCGAAGATGAGACGGCGATAGGCGAGTCGATTCATAGTTTCCAGGCCTCAAGGGCAATCGTATAAACCCTGCTGTCTGAAATAAGATGCCTGCTTCGCGCAATTGCCCGCTCTCATAATGCAACGATTCCGCCGCCAATCCAGCCTCCCCAAATTCCCTTCCTCGGTAAAGTACCCTCGCCGGGAGTATATATAGAAGCAGCCTCAAGGATTTACAACGCTCGGCGCTGACCCGCCAATCACCATCAAGAGAGAGACCCATGAGAGAGTATCGTTCGCATCTTCGCTTCCGTTTATTCACCACTGTCGCTGTTATCATGCTTCTGGCCATTGCTTCAAATGCGCTTACTGCCCAGATGGGTGGCGCGCCCGCAGCAGGCCCATTGCCCAGTCCGGACGCAACTGCCAACGTTAGCGTTGCAGGCGGCAGCATTAATATCAAGTACAACTCGCCGCAGATGCGCGGGCGCAAGATCATGGGCGAACTGGTTCCCTATGGCAAGGTATGGCGAACGGGCGCGAACCCCGCCACCTCGATCATCACCACAGTTCCGCTGAAGTTTGGCACGCTGCTGGTTCCGGCGGGGACGCACACTCTGTACACGCTGCCCAGCGCGGATACATGGCAATTGATCATCAACAACCAGACCGGGCAGTGGGGTCTTACCTACGATCAGAGCAAGGACCTGGGCCGTACTCCCATGATGGCCAAGCCGATGGCAGCGCCGCAGGAGGGGATGAGCCTCAGCTTTGAGAACACTACGGCCAAATCCACCGAACTGCACATGCGCTGGGAGACGACCGACCGCTACATTGTGATTACTGCACCGTAGGTTCGGCAAGCTTGTTTCCCCTGGCCTCGGGGCCAAGCGCCGTGACCATCGCAACTATGATGGCAACAATCACTACCGTGCCAGAGAGCGCGACGTTCAATGAGCCCGCATTATGGCGGTCGGCAAAGGTCTGCTGGAATATCTGGTTGCGCGACGACAGCAGATTGCCAAGCTGGTAGGCGAAGCCGGGTAGAATGGCGCGCACCGGGCCGGGCGAAAGCTCGTTCAGGTGCGCAGGTATGATGCCCCACGCTCCCTGCACCATGAACTGGATCAGGAAGCCGCCCAAGGCAAGCATGACAGCAGAGTGGGACCAGGCCCACAGCGGGACCATGGGTATCGCAAGCAGCGCGGCGAAGACAATCGTCCTGCGTCGGCCCAGCTTCTCTGAGAGTGTGCCGCAACACATTCCGCCAATCAGCGCCCCGATATTGCCAACTGCTGCGATCAGACCGGTGTGCGACGGGCTTTGATGCATGTCGTGCTGTAGAAATGTGGGGTAAAGGTCCTGCGTACCATGACTGAATGATGTGAATGCGCTCATCAGCACTATCAGAAAGAGAAAGATGGGGAGATAGCTGAACAGGATTCGCACTTGCTCGCCGATGCGCTCAGGCGTCAGCGATGAGGGGCGATGGGCGCGTCGTGCAGCCAGCCATGCAGGCGATTCTTCCACCTTGTAGTTCAGATAGAAACCAAGCAGCGCGGGTAGCGCGCCAATCATGAAAAATACTCGCCAGTTGGCCAACATGCCGGAACCGTGCAGGTGGGGAAACAGCGTGGCGAATAGTAGTGCGGCAAGTAGGTTGCCGCAGACGTAGCCCTCCTGCAACAGGCCAGAGAAGAAGCCGCGATTGCCGGCGGAAAGGCTCTCCAGGGCCAGTGCCGCGCCTACTCCCCACACGCCGCCCATGGCAATGCCGAATAGAGCGCGGCATACCAAAAAACTGTGCAGCGTAGGAGCCAGCGCGGAGGCAAGTTCGAAGGCCGAGAACGCGACAATGTTGACGATCAGGGTGGGCCTGCGACCGAATCTTTCCGCCATCGCGCCAAACAGGAATGCGCCGACAGGACGCATCGCCAATGTCCAGAAGATGGCCTCTTCCACCTGCTTACGGCTGGTATGAAAGCTGACGGCTATGGTGGTCAGGCAGAAAGTGAGTAAAAAAAAATCAAAGGAGTCCAGCATCCAGCCCAGGAAGCAGGCAGAGAATGTGTTGCGCTGCGATGGAGTCAGAGCGCGTATCTGCTGGATTAAAGTCACCGCAGAATCTTAGCATTCTGCATGGTTGTGCGGAGTTTGCAGTTGCGGAGGCAATGTAAGACTACGCTTACATCTTCGCGCGCAGAGGAGTCATCTGCGCCATCGGAGGCATTGGCATCATCTCAGGCTCCTGCACATAGTTCTTCAGCAACTGGTGGTGCAGACAATATAGAGCCAACTCAAGACGATCGCTCACACCCAGCTTGTCATACACCTTGCGCAGGTAGTTCTTGATCACCTGTTCGGTGGTGCCAATCTGATAGGCGATCTCCTTATTGCGCATGCCGCGTGTAATGCAACTGATGATAGCCATCTCTTTCTTTGTGATCTTGGGCAGAACGCGCGGACTGGTCAGAGAGCTGGCCTGCGAACGATAGGCCTCAATCACCCAGCTGATCGACTGGTTGTCAATCCAGGTCTCTCCATCGGCAATCTTGCGAACGCATTTAATAAGCAGGTCCGGCGAGATGGAGCGGGGCACTACACCGCGCACACCGCGCCGATATAGCTCCACGATGTTGTCTTCGTCCGACTCGACAACCTGAACAATAATTTTTGCGTCCGGACTGTGCTTCACTAACTCCGGAATGGCGTTCACTGTGCCCGCAATCAGTTGCCCTTCCAGCACCACAACATCGGTCGGATAGCGTTCCAGTGCAATCAGCAGATTGGCGAACGACTCAGCCTGCGCAACCACGCGGATATCGTCTTCCAGCGCGAAAACCTTCTTCATGCCAACCCGGTAGATGGTCTGGGAGTCGGCCAGAATAACCCGGATTGCGGTGGTTGTGTTAGACGCTTCCCGCCCGTTCGCGTTGGGCTGTTCCAGCCCGTTGTTGTTGGACGGATTGTCGCCGTTGGCTGTGGATTTTGCCGAATTGAGAGTTGAGACCATGGTTTTAAACCCTGAGTGTGTAATCGTCAATTACCGCGGCCACCATCGTTTCTTTCCCTGTTCGCTGATGACGAACAACCCGGCCCGTACACTGAATGGATACATCGCTGGCCCAACCCATGACTTCCGACGGCATGTCCATGGTGAATTCGATACGATTGCCAACGTCCGGCAAAACCTTTGTTTCAAATAGCAGCCCGTTGGAGGAGATATCGCGTGTCGTCGCCTCCACTACTCCATCTTCCGTCTTCAAATGCAGCGCAAGCCTCAATGGGAATCGCACTGCTGTCCGTACCGCATCCCTCGAGTCAGGCCTTTGCCAATCAGCCACAATTGCTCCTTTGGACAACCCAGATGAACTCATCATGTAGCACTCTGGTTACCAAAGTTTATGCTACATGATCATTGTGCCACTCATCTTCCGCGCACAATGACACTTAAGTTGCAACGACGAGAAATAGTAACAGGTGGCCTTTGGGAGTGCTGGGCAATCCTCCTTAGAACACTCCTCCGACATCCGTTGCGAGCTCTCCTTACCGAAACCGTTACCAACAGAAGAGGAACCGCAAATTACTGGTTAGCGTCCATAAACGACTGGATCTCCTGAATTTCTTCACCCGTAAGACGATACGTCACAGCTGGCCACACCCCCTCCACCTGCTGCGGGCTGCGTCCCCCAACGATGGCTGCGGTAATACCAGGATTGGCCAGTGTCCACGCAATCGCAACCACCCCGGCACTGACGCCGCGGCGCGCGCCAATCTTTCCCAGCACATCTGCCAGAGCTAGATTGCGTGTCAGCAGAGGCTCCTGAAACTGCTTTGCATTACGCCGGAAATCGTCCTCCGGCAGGTTGGCAACGCGCTCTTTGGTCATCGCACCCGTCAGCAGGCCGGCAACCTGCGGCGAGTAGTTGATCACACCGATTCCGCGATCCATGCAGAACGGCAGAACCTCCGCCTCCACCGCTCGGTTCAGCAGGGAGTAAGGCGGCTGTAACGACGCAATCGGTGCAATAGTCAGGCAACGTTCCATCTGCGCCACCGAAAAATTCGATACGCCAATGTGTCTCACTTTGCCCGCGTCCTTCAACTCGGCCATCGCCGTCCATCCCTCTTCAATGTCCTGATCTTCAACCGGCCAATGAATCTGGTACAGGTCGATAACATCCAACTGAAGTCGGCGCAGACTGTCGTCCACCTCGCGGCGAATCTCCAGTAGCGTGCGTCGGATGCCACGCTTCTCGTCCCAAACCATGCCGCTTTTAGTAAACACGAATGGCTTAACCGAGGATTGCTTCACCGCTTGGCCAACGATGCTCTCTGAGTGACCAAGTCCGTAGACAGCCGCTGTGTCAATCCAGTTGACGCCGAGGTCGATCGCCTTGCGAATGGCCGCAATGGAGGCATGATCATCCTGCGGGCCCCAGGCAAACGCCCAGTTTCCGCCGCCAATCGCCCATGCGCCAAATCCGATTGGCGTCAGCCACATATTCGTATTGCCTAGTTGCCTCATCTCCATCCATCGACTCCCCATGTCCGTCGTTCCTGCATGGCATCAATCTACCCGAATTTTGCCCATGAGTCAGCCAGACCTTCACCCCATGCCGCATGAAGAACGATCCGATCGCAGAAATTTAGCTCTTATGCTCCGCCACAGCCACCTTTGTGTCCGTCTGTTCTCGGATGTCGGTGTACTCCGCCGTATACGGAGTCTTCCCCCAGATCGTCCAAAAGTAGTTGATCGTATACCGCCACGCAATCCGCAGCGTTCCTTCCTTCTTCAGCCGCCGAGCAGACGAGTACATCTTCAAATCGAACGTGAACTTCGCCTCACCCACCTCGTTCATGCGCCGCGCTATGTCCGTGTCTTCGCCGTAAAACGAGATCGCCGTATTGAAGCCGCCGATCTGCTCCAGCGCCGTGCGCCGCAGCACAAAATTCCCCCCCTGCACCATCGATCCAGCGCGCAGAATATATCGGTTCAGCACATACACCAGGTACGCAATCAGGTAGAAGAGCTGCACGCTGAAGCGCTGGCTGGGCGACATATCGTAGTAGATAAACGGCCCGCTCAGCGACACCAGCTTCGGCTCGGCGGCAAACTCCTTCAGCACCGTCTGCACCCAGCCGGGCGTCAGTCGCGAGTCCGAATCCACATTGGCAATCAGCTCGCCTGTGCTGGCAGCAAAGCCCGCTTGCCGAGCAAACGTCAGCCCTTTCTGCGGTTCGTCCACCAGCAGCACGCCCGGGTAGCTGAGTGCAACCTCCCGCGTGCGGTCGCTGCTCGCATTGTTGACTACGATGATCTCCACCGCATCCCCCAGATCCTTCGTCTGCGCAAGTACAGACTCCAGACACGCCGGAAGATACGTCTCTTCGTTATAAGCAGGTATCACAAAGCTCAGCCGCATACACTCACGCTAGCCCCCGAATGTTACAGGACAGCGACAATCGCGCCGCGTACCTGCGCGAATACCTGCCGCTGCCTGTCTCAGATTGAGATGCGTGATTTTACTGCGCCGCCGGTGGATCCTCTGGCATCACTGCGCCCGCCTTCACCCACTGCTCCACCGTGGCAATGTCCGCATCGCTCATCTTGGGAGCCTTGGACGGCATCGGCATCGGGTCTTCTGCAGGTCCTTCGTGCCGGATCAGCTTTACCAGTAAGCTGTTCGCAGGATCACCCGGTACGATCGCTACGCCATGTCGACCACCCTTCATCGTCGTCGCCTTGGTCTGCAGGCTCAGCCCGCCCTTTCGGTTCACATCAAAATGGCATTTGCCGCAGTTAGTCTGTAGCAGAGGTCGCACTTTCTCCGTATAAAACGCCGGCTTACTGGCATCCGCCTGCGCCGCCACGCTTCGCAACCCAGACCCAACCAGAATCCCACCAACCAGCGTCACCGCTGTCAGCACACCAATACCTGCAAGTACTCGCCGCATCCATCCTCCTTCAAACTCTTTCGCATAATTGAAAACCCTGGCCCACGGAACTTGCCTGTTCCCCATCTCTATTAACTGATCGGTACACAGAACCTCTCTGGTCACTTACTGCAAGTTTACGTTCCAAGTAGGGTAGAAGTTGCTCTGGTGCCTCCGCACCTCCAAAAAATTAACGATGCGCTCAAACGCTCCCGCGGCCCTTCTGTTCGCTCTGGCCTGCCTGCAACTCAGCGGTACGCCGTCGCTTGCCGCAAAGCCGACACGGTCCATCTCCAGACACAGCGAAGGACGTCTCCTCGTCTCTCAGCCCGCGCAGCATCTATCTCCAGAACATTCCGCTCGCAGACGCGCCAACCCGCGTCTGGATGCGCACCTCCGTACCCACGCCAGGCAACGCACAGCCCCGCAGTTCAGCGCAGCTAATCTTTCGCGTTACGCTGGCCCAACTGCGCCCCACAGTAGCATCTCGCGTCACTCGCAAACGCCTCCGCACCACTCCGATCCAGAGGCATCCAGCGCCAGCGTCCACGCATGGATGCGCTCCCGCGAGCTGCAGCAATCCATACCCGCAGCCTCGCATTCTTCCGCTCAGCTCGACCTGTCCGGCAATCAGCAGGACTCCGACAACTCCACTACGCTCATCAACGTCGGTGGTGTCCTCCGTCCCCTCAACGAAGTGCAAACCTTGCCTTCCATCGAAGAGGAGGCTGCGACACCTGTCATTCTTCCCGCACTCCGCGTCTCTGCGCTCTACGATAGCAATGGCCACCTTATGGTTCCCCAGCCGCTCTACGGTTCGCACAATATCCTCCTCCACCAGAACCAGATGGCAGATCACGATGGCCTGAACCGGGTGCGTGACGATGCCGACCTGCTCGCCCTGCGCCGCCAGCATCAGCTCGTTGCCCTGCCGCAGAACGAGGCCCTTCGTGTTGACGACCGCCTACCAGAGGACCGTCGTTTCTCTCGTCCCTGGACCGCCGAATTCCTCGCCGCGCTCGCCAGCGATCATTACGCCAGCTTTCACATGCCCTTGCAGGTCAACTCTGCGGTACGCACCGTCCAGTTCCAACAGCGCCTCGAACACAGCAACGTGAACGCCGCACCCTCTACCGGCGATACCGCTTCGCCCCACCTCACTGGACAGGCCGTCGATATCGCCAAACATGGCCTGTCCCTCACAGAGATCGCCTGGATGCGCGCTTATCTCCAGCCGCTGATCGATCAGGGCAAGATCGACGTGGAAGAGGAGTTCCAGCAGTCCTGCTTCCACATCAGCGTCTACAAAAGTTACGCCCCAGCCACACCCGCCCACATCACTCTCGCCGCCAGCCGCTGACTCCTGATTTACGCCGATTCCAGCAAACCCTCCGCTTCAATCGCGTCCTATACGGCAATCCCAGTATTCTCAACGTATTCGAACAACGGATAGCCAGCCGCCTTCCATCCGTCGAATCCGCCACGCAGTGGGCGCACCCGCGTAATGCCCAACCGGTGCAGTTGTAGTGCGACTTTCGCGCTGGTCTCCTCCGAAGGGCACGTACAGTAGAGAATCACGTCGCGATCGCGTGGAATTCGTTCCGCATAGTGTGCCACCTCGCTCGGCCCTATGCGCACAGCACCGGGTAGCACACGCGGATCGGGTAGGTAGTCCAACGGATGACGAAGATCCACAATGTACGGCTGCGCACTCCCACCCAGTGCCGCCTCCTCCAGCATCGCCTTCAACTCTGCGGGTTCCAATCGCATGCCGCGCACCTGCGTAACAAAGCGCCTCTGCTTCACCACGCGCCATACCAGGAATCCCGCTACCATCAATCCAAATACCACGGCCGCAAATTGACTCAGAAACGCGAAGACTCCCTGGCTTCGGCTTGCCACATCTCCAAAAAAATAGCCAGCGGACAAAAACGTAATCGACCAGAGCAGCGAACCCATCAGGTCATACAGCAGAAAACGCGCATAGCGCATCCCAGTCTGGCCCGCAATCGGCGCTGCTACCGTCGACAGCCCAGGCACAAACTTTGCAAATAATAGAGTCACAGGCCCGCGACGTGTAAAGTATCCCTCCGTGCGAGCCACGCAGGTCGTCGACTCCAGGGACATCCGGCATAGAACGCGCACCACGCGACTGCCGAACTTCTTCCCCAGCGCAAACCACACCGTGTCCGAGATGAGGCACGCAGCAAGCACAGCCAGTACAGCCGAGCCCCCAACCATGCGATGCGTCGCGCTCAGCGTGCCCGCCGTAAGCAATAGCGGAATGCTCGGCGCTGGCAGGCCAAGCTGTTCCACCAGAACCCACAAAAACAGAATCGCGTAGGCATGGCCGACGAAAAACTCAATCGCAATCGGCATGAAGGGAACTCCTCCCATATAGATGACGCCGGGCCTCGACTGGATGCTCCCGAGGTCCTGGGCCCTATCCAGAACAGATCTATCGTCTTCGGTAAGATTCCAGTTAATGGAACCGGGTTTAGGATGCCCCCTTGCACAGCTTCACCCACGCTTAAGGTTGTTGGCCTATACTTGGTGTCGGCTGCGCAAATGTTCATTCCAGACATCGCGCTTGCCTTGCAAAAGTTGATAGCAACATCAGGAGACGCACTCTATGTCACGCAAACTGCTCATACTCGCCGCCCTAGCGGCTCTGCTTCCACTCGCCTCAGTCGCAAACGCACAGACGGGTCCCTATAAGGTCCTCAAGACCGTCAAAGTCGGTGGCGACGGCGGCATGGACTACGTCACCGCAGATTCCGATGGTCGCAACCTCTACGTCGCGCGTTCCGGTGCCGCAGGACACATCGGCGTTTTCAACCTTGATACCTTAGCCCAGGTTGGCGATATCCCAGGAACCAGCGCCCACGGCGCCATCGTGGATACCGCGACTGGTCACGGATTCGCGACCTCCCGCGCCATCACCATGTTTGATGCCAAAACCTTCGCCATCATCAAGACCATCCCCGTCCAGGGCAATCCTGATGGATACCTCAACGATACGGTGAACCATCGCTTCTACGATCTCTCTCACTCGCAGCCCAACATCACGGTCATCGACGATAAGGATGGTTCAATCCTCACCACCATCGATATCGGCGGCGCGCCGGAGCAGGGCCAGTTCGATGGCAAGAACAGAATCTACGTCGACATCGAAGACAAATCCGCCATTGCAGTCATCGACGCCTCCACTATGAAGATGATCGGCAAGTATGACCTCTCCTCCAAGAGCGGCGGTTGCGCTGGTCTCGCCCTCGACGCCAAGAACAACATCCTCTTCGCCGCTTGCCGCGATAAAAACGATATGGTCATCCTCTCCGCAACCGACGGCAAAATCCTCGCCGACCTGCCCATCGGCCAGGGTTGTGACGGTGCCACCTTCAACCCCGACACCATGGAAGCCTTCAGCTCCCAGGGTGACGGCACACTCACAATCATTAAAGAGAACTCACCTACCAGCTTCGTCGTCGAGCAGACCGTCACTACTCCGGTCCGAGCCAAAACCATTACCTTGGATCGCAAAACCGGTCACCTGTATCTCATTACCGCGGAATACGCTCAGCCTACAGCTCCTGCCGCACCTGCTGCTGCACCCGCACCAGCACCCGCAGCCGCTCCCGGCGCAGCCCCGGTAGAGGCCGGACGTGGCGGCGGTGGGCGTGGCGGACGTGGAGGCGCCATGGTCCCAGGCTCCTTCGAAATCGTCGTCGTTGGTAAATAGTCACGAATCGAAACCAACTCCCCACCCTTTTGCAGCATCGTAAAGGGTGGGGATTTTTCCGCTTGCACGAACCACACTGCTAACCTCCACACAACCACAACAGCCGCATCGCAATTAGCATTGAGTGATATGCCCGACCTCGCAGAACTCAGCACCGAAGCACGCAACCCTCGCACCACCCATATCGATCAACTCTCCACACTGGAGATGGTCACCCTCATCCATCAGGAAGATGCGGCAGTCGCTACGGCAGTCGAATCGCAGTTGCCCACCATCGCACGCGCTATCGATGCCATCGCAGAGCGCATCTCCAACGGAGGTCGCCTTTTCTACATCGGTGCAGGCACCAGTGGCCGCCTTGGCGTGCTCGACGCCTCCGAGTGCCCGCCCACCTTCTCCGTCTCGTCCACCTTGATTCAGGGCCTCCTCGCAGGCGGCGACGCTGCCCTGCGCAACTCCTCCGAACATAGCGAAGACTTGCCCGAGGAGGGTAAACGCGATCTCGTCACCGCTGGTTTCACCGCCGCCGACGCTCTCGTTGGTATCGCCGCCAGCGGACGCACCCCCTATGTCATCGGTGCGCTCATCCACGCACAGTCGCTCGGTGCTCTCGCCATCAGCCTTTCCTGTGTCGCTGACTCAGCCATCACCCGCTACTCCGACATTGCCATCATCCCGGTCACCGGCCCAGAGGTCATCACCGGCTCTACGCGCATGAAGGCCGGAACAGCCACCAAGCTCATTCTCAATATGATCTCCACCGGAGTCATGGTCCGCACTGGTGCCGTCTACGGCAACCTCATGGTCAACGTCAAACCCACCAACGACAAGCTCATCGACCGCGCCCAGCGCATCCTCATCGCCGCCACCGGTTGCGACCGCCCCACCGCCGCGCGCCTGCTCATCGAGGCTGGCTCCGTCAAGACCGCCATCGCCATGCACCTGCTCTCGCTCTCGCGCTCGGCCGCCGAAGCTCGCCTCGCCGCCGCCAACGGCAGCCTCGCCAAAGCCCTCACCCCCACCCCCACCCCCTGAGCCTGCTGACTTTTTACTCGTCATTCTGAATGTTTTTGCTCGTCATTCTGAGCTTCGCTCAGAATCTCCGTCGTTGTTCTTGCCTTGCCCGTTCTCAACTTACAACTCACAACTCACAACTCACAACTTTCTTCTGTCAAGGGTCTCATACCGCCTCTAAAATCATAATCCGCACAATCAAAACCTCTTCTACCCCAAAATTAGCCCAAAATAGTTGGCATACTAGTTTCCCTCCGCGGCGTACAATTAACGTAGTGAGTTAAACAAGAAGCCCGGCACCGTGCCGGGTTTTTGCTTTTAACTGTTCCCTGTTCCCTGCATTTTAGCCACCGGGCCGTATACCCCCGGTACATATACTTTAACCTTTACTTTGAATACTTTGCGAAAAGTACCCAGGGGGGTACCCACGGTGTCCCAACCAATTCCAGTCACCTCAGCCCTCCCCCAATCGCTCTCAGCCCTTATTGTCCCCATCCAGCGGCTTGCGCGCGAAGTAGTACAGGCTGTACGCCAGCAGTCCGAACATCAGCACGCTTACCCAGTCGTGATACATCGGATTGCTCGCGCTGAAGCTGAACAGTTGCCAGTGTCCTCCGTGCTGTTCCGAGAGGCCTTCCAACAGACGCGCACACACGCCCAACAACCCAACAATTCCCCCCGCGGCAATCAGACCGGAGGCATACAGGCTGCCCGGCGAGATCTCGCTCTCCACCTCGGACGCAGCGGTCTCGCCCTTGCGCGCTCGCTCTCGCTTCATCGCGCGATCCACCATCCAACGCATCACCCCACCGGCAAATATGGCCAGTGTAGTTGCAATGCTCAGATACGCGCCCACCGCAAACGTCAGCGAGCGCACGCCCAGCAACTCCACTACAATCACCAACGCCACGCCCAGCAGAACCAGCGTCCACGGCAGCTTTCGACTCAGAATCCCGTTGATCACCGTCGCCATAAGACGTCCCTGAGGAGCTGCAGCCCGCTCGCTGCCAATGCCCTGAATCCATTGCACCTCGATCTGCCCGCTGGCCGGGTTGTACAGATACTTCCCGTCCTCCAGCGTATTAGAACCAATCGCGTTCAGCAGTATGTACTGCCGCGTTCCAGATATCTGCTCCGTGGCGTGGCTGTCCGCACCATGGGAGGTCAGCGAGACGCTGTCACGTGTAAACGCACCCTCGTCCTCTACCCCATCCGGCAGATGGGCGAGAGAAAGTGCAACCGGCTTTGGCATTCGCTGAAACTGCTCGTAGGCGCGGTTCATCGCGTTCAGCGTTGCGCCAATGGAAAAGATGCAGACCATCACACCGAATATCAACGCCACCTGTTGCTTCCATGGAGTCGATCCAATCAGGTAGCCGGTCTTCAGGTCCTGGCTGGTGTCGCCCGCGTTCGAAGCAGCAATGCACACCACGCCGCCGATTGTGATCGCAAGCGCGCCAAACGCCGGTGCCGTCCATCCTTTCACCAGAAAGATTGCACTGGTCGCCATCAGCGTTGCAATGGTCATGCCGGAAACAGGAGATGCCGAGGAGCCCACAATTCCCACGATGCGAGCCGAGACAGTGACAAACAGAAAGCCAAAGACAACAATCAACAACGCGGCCGCAAGGTTCGCCAGTGGCCCAACGTACGCGCCGGGAACCGGCTTGAACTGGAGAAACAGGAACATCAGGACTACCAGCACAACGCTGCCACCGAAGACAACAATGGGAGGTAGATCATGCTCGGTGCGTATTCGTTGCGCACCAGCGAGCTTTGCCCCGCCCTTCTTCAGGGTCTGCGTCAACGCACTCACAATAGTCGGCAAAGTACGCACCAGCGTAATCAGTCCTGATGCGGCCACCGCGCCCGCTCCCATCGGGCGAACATATGTGCGCCACAGATCCGTCGGAGACATCTCCGTCACAGGAACCGTTCCGGGATAAAGCGGGCCCGTAAAATGAGATCCGAAGAAATATATCGCGGGCATCAGTACCAGCCACGAGAAAACACCTCCGGCAAACATCACCGCAGAGACTCGCGCTCCGATAATGTAGCCGACACCAAGATACTCCGACGTACAATCCGCGCGGATCGAGGCGCCTTTTAGCAGATGCTGCGTGCCTCCCAAATCGGGATCATACTTCGGCGTGTCTGGCCAAAGCCGGAATAGACCGTCGTTCTGGAACAGCGTGTACACGCCTCCCAGTCCGAGTCCGAGAAAGACGCGCGACGCAAAGCTGCCGCCTCGTTCGCCCGCCATCAACACATCGGCGCAAGCCGTACCTTCAGGATAGATCAGCGCTCCATGCTCCTCGACAATCAGCTGTCGACGCAATGGAATCATGAACAGCACGCCCAGCCAGCCGCCAAACAGAGCCAGTGCAAAGATTCGGCTCGCCTCCAGGTCGAATCCCAGGAAGATCAGCGCGGGAAGAGTGAAGATAACGCCCGACGCAATCGATTGCCCCGCGTTTCCCGTGGTCTGCACAATGTTGTTTTCCAGAATGCTCGCCCGTCCAAAGGCGCGCAGGATGGAGATCGACAGCACCGAAATCGGAATGCTCGCCGCTACCGTTAATCCAGCGCGCAACCCGACATACACCGTCACCGCGCCAAACAGCACGCCAAAGAACGCGCCCAGGATCAGTGCTCTCGCCGTCAACTCCGGTCGCGTCTCGGTTGCGGGAATAAAGGGCTTGAATGCGGGCTTGATAGGGGTTATTGCGGCCATGTGGTTGGGATCTCCCGCGTGCAAAATCGGCTCGATAGGCTTCGATGGGAGTGTATCAGCGACGGAGACTTTCGAGTATCACGCGCCTTCGATTGATGCTCCGGTCAACCTGCTGGTCAGCAGAGCCGCGAGGCTTTATACTCATCCCATCGGCGCGGCCCAAGCGGCCTGGAGCGTCGGATGGGCAGGTGCATCTTCAGCTTAAGTCTGAATGAGAGTACGCTCCATGATTGCCCCGGCGCGCCGCCTGGCTTCAGCGCTGGACCAGACGATGGTCGCGCAAGAATTGGCCTGCTGCATGCTGTGGTAGCAGAAACTTACGCCACACTTCGTTCTGTAATTGACGACCTTGTGACAACAGTATTTCCATCGGACTGCCGCATTTGCACGCGTCCTCTGCCTCGTGCCTCGGTCCTTCCCATCTGCGATAGCTGCAGGACTTCGGTCCAGCCACAGGCGATGGCGATGTGCAAATGCTGCGGCGAGGCTCTCGATATCGATATGGAAAGCGCATGCCTCGTAGGCCAACTTCTGGATGAAGGAGTACTCTGCTCCGACTGCCGCGCAGATCCGCCGATGTTCCAGCGCGCCATTGCGTCTGCTGTCTATCAGAGTGAGCTGCGCGATATGATCCATCTGCTGAAGTATGAGCACATGAGCCGAGTCGCCAAGTTACTGGGAAAAATGCTCGCCGATTCGATCCTGTCACTCGAAGCCGAGGCTGCGCAGCAGTTGCTCGTAGTCGCTGTGCCGTTGTTCCCAACCAGACAGCGCCTGCGCGGCTATAACCAGTCTGCGTTGCTGGCGGACGCGGCGATCGCAGAGCTGCGCCGAAGCCGTCCCCAATGGCATCTGCGTCCGCAGCACAAACTGATGGAACGCCAGCGCGATACCAGAAGCCAGTTCGAGCTCAACCCGGTCAGCCGCAGAGTCAATATCCGCGGTGCCTTCCGGGTGAACGCGAGCGCTATCGTTCCAGGCAGTGAAGTGCTTCTGATAGATGATATCTACACCTCAGGCACAACCGCTCGCGAGTGTGCGCGCGTACTGCGTCGGGCTGGAGCAAGCAAGGTTTGGGTTGCCACTTTGGCCCGCGCGCAGAAGTCGCGCGTTGCTCTGTGGGACGACACAATGCTGCACGCAACGCAGGGATTCGGATAACGGAGTGGAAGTTAATTGGGCCCTTCACAATAGACGTCATCTCATGCAGCAGATTTGAAAGCGGAGGGATAGAGCGATGCAAGCATCCCATAGTTCTACGAAGGCTCGCAAGCAGAGGATCAGCGGAACTCGGCACACGAGCAGTCACAGTTCGCCTCGGCTGACTACTGAGCTGGATGTTCGCATCGGCGTATTTCGCCAGCCCGCGATGCAAACTCCTGTATTGGTGCTGAACGCGTCCTATGAACCCATTAACATCTGCGGTGCGCGGCGCGCTCTGGTGCTGGTGCTGAAAGGTGTTGCACGCACTGAGGAGGAACAGGGAGCAATGTTGCACGCGGCGCGCATGAAGGTGGCGATGCCAAGTGTGATCCGTCTGCTGGAGTATCGCAGAATTCCACACCAGACGCGTGCTCTCTCACGCAAGAACATCCTTCTGCGCGACCGCAATGCATGCCAATACTGCGGCATTATTCTGACTGCGGGAGAACTGACGCTCGACCACGTAATTCCTCGTTCGCGCGGTGGTCTGTCAACATGGGAAAACCTGGTTGCGTGCTGTCACGAGTGTAATCGCCGCAAGGGCAATCAACTGCTGCATGAGTTGACCGAGATGAAGTTGCAGCGTGAACCGCGTCCGTTCAGTTTGCATACATCGCGTCACATCATGCGCATGATCGGATCTGCGGATCCAAGCTGGCGGCGTTATCTTTACTTTGAATCCGAGCCGGAACTTCAGTTTGTCGCGTAATTGTGCTTCAACCTGCTTCACTTTGCAGGCGCAGAAGGAGCCTGCTGCTGACTGTTGCCGGGCTGTTGTTTGGGATCGTTTGCGTCTTTGTTGTTGGTGATGTCCTCTCCGTTGAATATGATTCGGCTTCTGGCGCGGAATCGTTTGTAGTCGGTGTAGCGCACGGTTGAGCGGATGTGGATGTCCTCGTTGAGTGCACCATTCTGCGCGGCAAAGTGCAGGATGCCCTCTGCCTTGGTGTAAGTGGGGAACCAGTACTTGCCATCGACTTGCTCATAGTAGGTGGTAAAGGGCGGTTGCAGGTCTTCTTTGCCGGGACGCGTCTCCTGCGGCACAGTTTTGCCGTTGATGAGGACGATTTGCAGATCCTGCTGATCGACCCAAACCTTACCCTGGAAGTAGTGGTGGTTCTTCTCGATGCGCATCGGTCCAGCCTCGAAGACATAGGTATCGATCTCGTCGACCTTCTGGCGCCCAATGTACTTCACGTCGTACTGCGGCAGGTCTTCGGAAGTAAGGATGAAGGGGAGACGATGTTCGATCTCGTCGGTGTCGGCGGGCGTCATCTGAATGCGCTCGAGGGTATTCTGCGGTGCGAAGACGACATGCTCCTCGCGCTTTCCATCCGGGGTGAAGGTGATGTCTGTGACCATCTGATACTCGCCGTCGACCTTGCCGCTGTTATCGTCGAGCGTGTCGACTTTGACGGTCTGGCGGAAGGTGTAGTCATTACGTGCCTGAGCGAACTCGGACTCGCGCGCTGCAAATTTCTGAATGATCTGCGCCGACGTGAGGCCGGTCGGCGGCGATGGATCAAGCTTGCTAAAGCCAGATGCGTCCTGCGCGGCGGCAAGATGCAGCGATGATGCTAGAGCAAAGCTGAGGATAGCAGCGGCGGATTTGGCTAGCAGTTTCATCGGTACATGACTCCTAATCTCGGACACTCTGTAGGTTAGACGTTCTTGATAGGCCCCCCTCCCCCCCATGGGATAAATATCTATAAAACAACGAGTTCCAGATATTTAGCTGCAAAGATACCCTTCTAAATGAGTTAGATACTATATATAAGAAAACAAAGGGTCTAAATGTAGCGGCGCAACTTAACAATCTTGAACTCTATTTTAAGGATAGCAGGTGAGGATATCTACTATGCCAAGTATTTTTAAGTATTATGTGGTTTAGATGGAGTAAGTTAGATGGATTTTGGAGGGTCGAGCCCCTTGACAGGAGAAAGTTGTGAGTTGTGAGTTGAGAACGGGCAAAGCAAGGACAACGACGGAGATCCTGAGCGATGCTTAAATGGACGGACAATTACATACAAAAACAAATGCGGGGATTCTTCACCGAGCTAAGAGTGACAAAGACGACGGCATGTCGATGTGGAGTAACTACGCCAGAAGAACGGGCAAAAAGATGCACCACCCTTTCACTATGGAACTATGAAAGTATGGAGCACCAAAATTCATCCGATGTCTCAGAAGCGAGATGTAGGGCACGTGATTTGCGGAGTGGATCTTCTCTGTCGTACGCGGTTTGATCCTTGTGCCACAACAGGGCACGCAGAAAATGCAGCCTTTGGGCTGCCAACTCGCGGATAATGTTTATAGGCCGATGGATTTTCTGACGCAGTACAAGAACGCGTTATTTCTGATTGGGGTATTGCTAACGCTGGCGATTGCTCTGGCAGTCCAAGTGCGCAGCCCGCTGGACGCGACGCAGCCTGACGGCCCCAGCGTTCGACTGATCCGGATGTGGGCGATGACGGCTGTGACTCCACTGGAGCGGCTGACTCACGCTGTGGGCAGCGGCACAGGCCATGTTTGGTCGGATTACGTCTATCTGCGCCATGTGCGTCGACAGAACATGGACCTGCAACAGCAATTGGCGCGGGTACGCATAGATGAGGCTGCGATCGCGGAGGATGCGCTGCAGGGACGGCGGTTGCAGGCGATGCTGGGGTTCCGTGAGAGTTATGTGGGCTCGACTGTGGCGGCGCAGGTGATTGGGGCAAGCGGAAGCGAGCAGTCGCATATTTTGACCATTGACAAGGGATCGCGGGACGGGCTGCGTCCGGATATGGCTGTGATTACGCAGAACGGTGTGGTGGGCAAGTTGCGGGATGTATTCCCAACAACGGCGGAGGTGTTGGAGATCAACGACCAGAGTTCGGGCGCGGGGGTGTTGCTGGCCAGCACACGCATCCGCGCAATTCTGCACGGCACTTTGACGGGGCGAGTGCAGATTGTGAACCTGACAGCGGACTCACGCATCCAGCCGGGCGAGCAGGTGCTGACCTCGGGCGGCGACCAGGTGTATCCGCGAGGGCTTCAGGTGGGCGTGGTGGAGAGCATTGCGCCGGACCCTGATCACCAGCCATACACCGCGATCCGGGTGAAGACAGCGGTGGATCTGGACCGTGTGGAGGAGGTACTGGTAATTACCGGGACAGAGCCGGATCTGTCAGTAGGCGCGCAACAGGACCTGACGGCTGCGGCGGCGCAACATGCTGCCGACCTTAGCGCGGAACGGCTACCAGGAATCTATGACGAGCAAACGCCTGGGGCTGCCGGTGGTAGCGGAGCGACCGGTACGCCAGCACCCGCGGCCAATGCCGCACCGGTGACTCCCCACCCGGCGCCTATCCTGCATCCGGACAGGTTCAGCAGCGGAACGACACCACCGGCGTCTGCGTTGAAACCTGGTGGGTCAAACTCCACGCCGAGCGGACAAGAGCCAGGCGCAACCGAACCAGGGGGGGCGCCATGATGGTGACACGCAGCTACATGTCGCGCCGGGAGGTGGAGCAGCAGAGATTTTCCATTCCTGTGACGGTGCTGGTGCCCGTGGGAGCGGTCCTGCTGCAGGTACTGTTGCCCAGAGTGTTTGCTGGGCTGGCGATTCTTGATCTTCCGTTTGTGGTGACACTCTTTTTCGCCATCAGCCGACGCAGCCCGATTGCGGGGACGGCGACGGGCGCGGCCATCGGGTTGCTGCAGGATGTATTGACCGGTCAGCCGATTGGGGTGAACGGGATGGCGAAGGCGGTGATCGGGTATGCGGGGGCGAGCCTGGGCAGCCGGATCGATGTAGAGAACACCACTACGCGCACTCTGCTGGCATTTGGCTTTTCGCTGGTACAGAGCATTCTGCTGTATATGATCGAGCGACACTTGCTGGGCATCCGGGCGTTCCACATACTGTGGCTGCACGAGTTGCTTCGCGCGGCAGCTAATACCGCGCTGGCTCTGCCTGTCTGCTTATTGCTGGACCACACGAAGCACCGGGAGTAGGGAATTTGCCGACGCGAAGATGGCCAGTGAACGAGGTAGGTAGGGCTAGATGAGACGAATTGAAGAAGTACACTGAGGAAGAGCAGGCATGAAACCGTGATTCCCATCGCAAAACCCGAACGCAGCATCGATCGTGATGAGAAGGTGTCTGCGAATAAGCTGCACGCAACCCAATACATTGTGGTGTTGGTGCTGGCGGTGTTGGCAGCTGGGATGTGGCGCTTGCAGATTCTGGGTGCGGATGGCTACCGTGTACTCGCCGAGGCCAACCGAGTGCGCAAGGTGCCGGTGCGCGCACCGCGGGGAAAGATATTCGACCGCGAGGGCCGGATTCTGGTGGACAACTATCCCTCGGTCTCCTGCTATGTTCTGCGCGAACAGGTGAAGGACCTGCAAGGGGACATTCCGATGATTGCGCGTGGACTGGATCTGCCGGTGGAGCAGATACAGACTGTGCTGCGGCGTTATGCTGGCTCGCCGAAGTACGAGCCTATCCCGTTGAAGCTAGACATCACGCAGGATGAGCAGGCGTTCATCGAGGCGCATCGCAGCGAGCTTCCCGAACTGGTGACCTTCGACGAGCAACGGCGGCTGTATCCGCGCGATGGCTTTGCGGCGCACCTGATTGGCTATGTAGGCGAGCTTTCGGCAGAGGACTTGAACAGCTCGAAGTACGATTTCTACCAGCCGGGCGACGTGGTAGGAAAATCGGGTGTGGAGGAGACGTACGACGAAGTACTGCGCGGCACGGACGGATCGCGCGACGTGGTGGTGGACAGCCATGGCAAGGAGGTTGGGAAACCTATAGGACAGCAGCTTGCGATACCGGGTAAGGATCTGCGTCTGACCATCGATCTGGACGTGCAGCGTGCTGCGGAGCTGGCTATGCAAGGGCATAATGGCGCGCTGGTGGCGATGGATCCGCATACGGGGGAGATTTTGGCGATGGTGTCGCGCCCCACGTACGACCCCAACCAATTTTCGGTACGCCTGACCAAGGACTATTGGTCGCAGATCGTCAACGATCCCGACCACCCGATGATGAACAAGACGATTCAGGCGCAGCTTGCACCGGGCTCGACGTTCAAGATCATCATGTCGCTGGCCGGGCTGGAAGAGGGCGTGGCGCAGGACATGAAAGTAATGTGCAACGGCGGCGGAACCTTCTATGGTCGTTTCTTTGCGTGCGATCAACATCATGGGATGGTGGATATCGACCATGCGATCCCATGGTCCTGCGATACGTACTACTACACGCTGGCGAACAAACTAGGCATCGATACGATTGCGAAGTATGCCACCGAGGTCGGCCTGTCACAGAAGACCGGTATCGATCTTCCGGAAGAGGCAACCGGCACCATGCCATCGACTCAGTGGAAGCTGAAGACGCAGCATGAGAAGTGGTATGCGGGGGAGACGATCTCGGTGGGCATCGGGCAGGGCGCGATCCAGGTGACGCCATTGCAACTGGCGCGCGCTCTGGGCGGGATTGCCACTGGAGGTGTACTGAAGCGGCCGCATGTGGTGTTCCCCGACGAGCTGCCGCCGGAGATGCAGACTGCGATCCAGGCGACGTTTCCAGGCAGCGGCGATCGCGTCATTCCGATCACGCCGGAGAACTGGGAGACGATCACGGATGCCATGGCTGCGACCCTGGCGCCTGGCGGAACCGGTGCTGCCGTGCATCTGGAAGGCATCGACTTTGCGGGGAAGACTGGAACCGCCGAGGTGGTGAGCCACAGTGCCGGCGCAAAGAGCCTGGGGACAGGAAATGAACGCGCAAATGCATGGTTTGTCGGTATGGCGCCGCGACGTAATCCTGACATCGTGGTCACTGTATTGTGTGAGCATGGCGGGTGGGGAGCAGAAGCCGCCGCACCCCTTGCTGCCCAGGTGATTAACGCATTCGTGACCAAACAGCGCACCCGCGAAGGCAATATTTTGCGCATGACCAATGCGTCCAAACCGGCCGCCAGTCCTGCGCCGAATGCAAACGGCATACCCAATGCGCTGGTCATCCCAGCAGTACAACCCGGAGCGAGGAACGCTCCGTCAGTCCAACAGCCTTAATGCGACAGCTTTAACATAGAGCAGACACCCATGCGCCGCATCTCATCATTTCGCGACTTCGACTGGATGTTGATGGGCCTGGTATTCCTGTTGTCCATCATCAGCGTGCTGGAGATCAAATCGGCGACGCTGAATACGAGGTTCCGCGGCTTCGACCACAAACAGATTGGCTTTCTGCTGGTCGGGCTACTCTTGATGTATCTGATCTCCATGATCGACTACCACCGGCTGGTAGACATAGCTCCGTGGGCGTATGGCGTCGGGGTGCTGTTCCTGCTGGCGGTGCGATTGGTTGGAACGAAGGTGGCCGGCGGGCGGCGTTGGATCAACCTGGGCGGCGGAATACACTTTCAGCCGTCGGAGTGGGTGAAGCTGGTGCTGATCCTGATGATGGCGCGCTACTTCTGGGGGCTGACCGGACGCAGGTTGAGCTGGGTTGATATAGGCAAGGCATTCGCTCTGATTGTGGTGCCGATGTACTTCGTGCTGAAGCAGCCTGATCTGGGAACAGCACTGACCTACCTGCCTGTGCTGGTGGTGGGCTTGTTTCTGGGCGGAATACGGCCTAAACAGACCGTGATGCTGCTACTTCTGTTCATGCTGATTGGCTGCGGAGCCTGGTTGAGCGGCAAGCGATTGAAGAGCTATCAAATGGAGCGGATTAACAGCTTTATCAATCCAGACACCGATCCTAGGGGCACCGGCTACCAGATCCGGCAGTCTCTGATTGCGGTGGGTGCGGGCGGACTGTGGGGCAAAGGAACCAATCAAGGAACGCAGACGCAGGGTGACTTTCTGCCGATTCCATACACCGACTTCATCTTCGCCGCGTTCTGCGAGGAGCACGGCTTCGTAGGCGGGGTGGGCGTGCTGCTGCTCTACTTTCTGATCCTGATGCGGTTGATTGAGATCGCGCAGCAGGCCTCCGATGTGCCTGGGGCGTTCATTGTGATGGGGGTGGTGGCCGTGCTGCTGTTCCAGATTGTGGTAAATATCGGGATGGTGGTGGGACTAATGCCGGTGACAGGCATCCCACTGCCCCTGATGAGCTATGGCGGATCGTCGATCCTGTTCACATTTCTGGCACTGGGGATTGTGATGAATATACGGATGCGGCGGTTTGTGAACTGAAATTATGGACTCGCTATGGAACGGCATGGTGGTCGAATGTGGGGCGGGAAATACGCTTGCGACGATTTTGGTGCATACTGTAGATACCCGGCTGGATCATTTAAGCCGGAGCAACTCCCCGCACCCGTTGGCGCATGGCGCTGGGCATGCGGCGCACGAATTTTGAAGATTTTTGATTTTTTAATTTAGAAGAAGCCGGCCAGGCAGAGATCAAGTCCGTTGGCCGGACAGGTTTGAAGGGAAATGATTGCATCCGGACCGCGAACGGCCCCGCCTCAAGCAGGAACTGAGGTTGAATCGGTCACAAACTCCGCATGCCAGTGTTTGCTCGAAGCGTTTCAGGGTTCCCCGATCGCTTCCGGGTTCAGCCAGATAGCACCCTTTGAGGGTGCGATCCGGGAGCAGTCAGGGATGGGTCACGAACCCCGTCTGCACCCTACGGTGTACACCGCAAATCCTTCTCGTACTCTGTCCGCACTCACGGTGAGCAGCACCTAGCGCATTTCGCCAGGGCTCCTCCGATCCTCTTACCTGCGCCTGCCGCACGCACAACCGGCTTATTAAATCCGGAGCGAGCAGAAAGAGCAGGAACATGTCGAAAGAAATCTTTATCTCCAGTACGCCTCACGAGACGCGTCTGGCCATTGTCGAAGACGAAGCCCTCACAGAGATTTATTACGAACGCGAGAACGAATACACCCTTGCCGGATCGATCTACAACGGGCGGGTGACACGGGTTCTTCCAGGCATGCAGTCGAGCTTTGTAGAGATTGGCCTGGAGCGGGACGCCTTTCTTTACATCACTGATTTCATGGAAGAAGCTCCCGATTCTGAGGAGTTTGACACGACTCCGACGGGCGACCGCACAGCACGCGCACCCCGTCTAAGCAACGGCGAGCAGAATGGGGATGCGGGGGCCCGAGGCGACCGTGGCGGCAAGGGACGGCGCGGCGGTCGGGACCGCAATGGCGACCGTCAGGGAGGCTACGAACCTGCAACGCAGCCAAAAGAATCAGCACATGGCGATTTTGGATCCAACGACGCAGAAGTTACTGCCCCCAGGGAGTTCATCCAAGGCGGCGAACCTGGTGAAGGCGCCCCTGGAGCTGACGGAGGACGTCGCTGGCGCGGACGCCGTGGACGCCGTCGTGGGCGCGGCGCCTCTGGCCAGGCAGACGATACGACGCAGGAGAACACCGGACAGGGCTACTCGGAAGTGCCTGGCTCTGGCGATGACGACACGAATTTCGAGCGTCAGACAACCCATGAGATCGATGGCGAAGCAAGTGGACAGCCGCACCCCCAATCCACCGAGCGCAACCAGGATAGTCAGCGAGGTGACCGCGGTCGGCGCGACGCTGGACGCGACGGAGGACGCAACCGTGGCGGTCAGCGACGCGATGGACAGCGGACAGATCAGCGACCGCAGCGTTTTCCGCGTGGATTCGAGCCCTCGCGCAACCTCTACGGCGTAGACAGTGGGGAGACCAGCGGTACCGGCCCTATTGCGAATGCTTATCCCGACGTGGACGATCTGGCAACAGGCGCGGAGCCGATGATTCTGCCTGGCGAATCGCTCTCGAAGTATCGCAAGGGCGGCGATGAAGAGGCCATGCCGAAGGTGGCACAGACGACTCCGTTCAACCTGGCTCCGCCGGCCAATCTGTATACCCTTGCAACGGGCTGGGACGGTGGCTCGGTTCTGCCTGGCGAGACGCTGTCACGGCGAAGCTCGCCGGATTCACGACATGAATCTCGGCCCGACTCAAGCGAGGGACGCAACCGACCTACTCGCGACTATGATCGTGAGCCTAGAAGGGATGGCCGCCACGACCGCAATGACCGCGGTGCAGGCCGGCACGACAACCGCAATGCGCTGCGCAACGACGCAACCATAGCTACGACTACCGCTGTCATTCAGCCAGGAACCGAAGTATCCGCGCCTATTGCGGAGATGGTTCAGGATTTCAATCAGCATGCTGCGGCGGAAGTTCATATTCCTGAGGTTGCAGCAACTTCCGAGATTATTGAGCAGACGGTTGCGGAACCAGAGGCTGCCGCCGCGCCGCCAGTTTCACAGGTTGAAGTGGAGTACGAGCCGGAGAGTGCCTCGGCCTCATACCGCGTCGATCCTGTGGCCCCGAGTGAGTTTCGCCAGAGCACTCCGGTGCTGGAACCCGTGGCGGAAGCAATGTCCGAACCGCAGGTGGAACCAGCAGCCGAGATTGCCGCGGAGCCGGTTGCAGCGGTCCACGACATGACTGCAATCACTGCCACGGGCGAGATGATATCCGAGCCGCAGGAAGTATTGCCGGTCGAGGCTCAGGCTGCTGCTGAGTTGCTGCCACCTACCAAGCCCTTCTTCGCGCCAGGAGATGGAGAGCTGACCGAGGAGACGTTTGAGGAGGAAGATTCTGAGGTTCCGGGCATTCACGCTAGCTCCATCGAAGAGATGGATGATCTGGACGAAGAGACGGTGGAAGGCGCAACCGATCTGGGCACGATGCTGCGCGAGATGTCCATCGACCAGATCACCCGGACCGGACCCGAGTTGGAAGAAGAGGATGACCTCGACGAGGAGGAAGATTTTGAGGAGGACGACCTCGACGAAGAAGAACTGGACGAAGAGGACGAGGCAGAAGAAGACGACCTGGAAGGCAGTGAAGGGATCGAGCAGGCAGACGAGTCGGAGGAAGTTGAAGCGGACGCGCCCATGGCCAACGAGTTTGGCGAGGCGCAAACGGGCCAGAGCACTGAGGCAAACTATAGTGAAGTGCAGCAAGGGGCGATGCGCACAGATCGTGGACGCGATGCAGAACGCCGCCCAGGGCGTCGCGACGGACGCCGCGATGGAAGGCGTGGCCGCAGCGATCGGGGCGATCGCCCGCGCAATACAGGGGGAGGATCTGGCGAACGCAGCCGGTTCGGACACAGCGGTGGAGGACGTGGGCGTCCTTCGATGCAATCCACCAATCTACCCGCCATCAGCGATCTGCTGAAGCCGGGCCAGGAGATTCTGGTTCAGATTGCGAAGGAGCCGATCGCGAAGAAGGGAGCGCGCATCACCAGCCACATCGCACTTCCCGGTCGCTTCCTGGTCTTTATGCCGACGGTGAACCATACCGGCGTGTCGCGCAAGATCGAGTCGGACGGGGAACGTCGCAGGCTCAAGGAAATTCTGCTGAGCGAGAAGGGCGACGCAACGGGCGGCTTTATTGTGCGCACTGCTGCGGAGGGTGCCACCGAAGAGGAGTTGCGCAGCGATCTGCGCTTCCTGCTGAACCTTTGGGCGGACATCAAGGCCCGGTCAGAGTCGTCCAAGTCGCCTGCGCTGATCTACCATGACCTGAATCTGATCGAGCGCATTCTGCGCGACCAGGTGACAGACACCTTCTCCGCCATCTGGGTGGACACAGAGAGTGAGTACGAGCGCGTGCTGCGGTTTCTGCAGCGCTTCCAGCCGTCGCTGATCCGGCGCGTCAAGCTGTATCTGAAGGACACGCCGCTGTTCGAACAATTCGGCATCACGGAGGAGATCAACAAGGCGTTGCGCTCGAAGGTATGGCTTAAGTCGGGCGGGTCGATCGTGATCAACCAGACCGAGGCTCTGGTGGCCATAGACATCAACACCGGTAAGTATGTGGGCAAGACAGCGCGGCTGGAAGACACGATTGTGAAGACCAACCTGGACGCGATTCCGGAGATTGTGCGCCAGATCCGGTTGCGCGATCTGGGCGGCATCATCATCATCGACTTCATTGATATGGACGAGCGCAAGAACCGCAACCGAGTGATGGCTGCACTGGAAGAGGAGTTGAAGCTGGATCGGGCGCCGTCGAAGGTACTTCAGTTCAACGATTTTGGACTGGTTGCGATCACACGCAAGCGGGTGAAGCAGTCGCTGGAGCGGACGCTGTCGACGACCTGTACCATCTGCGACGGCACGGGGATGGTGAAGTCACCGATCACCGTCTGCAACGACATCTACATTGAGATGCGCAAGATGCACAAGACACTGGATCGCGGCGACATTATGCTGCGGGTGCATCCTGAGGTGGTAAAACAACTCAAGACATCGGGTGCGAAGTGGCTGCTGGAGATGGAAGAGATGGTAGGCAAGACAATTCTGGTGAAGAGCGATCCTGCGCTTCATCCGGAGCAGTTCGACATCCACTAAACAAACTGTATGCAAAAAGTCATCCAATTTATGCAATAGAGCGTCATACTCTAGCAAGATGAGGGTTAGCCGCAATCGCGAAACCTACACAACTAACTCAGGCCATTCGGGTTCAACCACCCGAAGCACTTTGTACTTAAGAGGGAGTCACGAAACAATGAACATAGACCGTAGTCTCTTCGGTATTGTGTGCCGCGCTGCGGCATTCAGCTTCCTGATAGCGGGAACGACCGCGCTGGCGCATGCGCAGCAGGCCTCGTCCGTAGCATCGGCCATGAATGCACCGCTGCTATTGGCAGCTGAATCCTCTCCGGCGAGCCTTGCCTCTGCGTATAGCAGTTCGTCTTCTTCTGACGTTGCTGCGGCCTCCGATGCGATGGCTGGATTCAATCTGCTGGGCAGTTCGCAGCCCCCGCCGCGCCGCCGCTATGGCCGGCCCAACTACGCCAGCGGCAATAGCAACGCCGACGGATCGGAGAAGTACACGTTCCTGGCCGGTGCGGGACTCTCCGGGCCGATCGGAAACACTCATAAGTATGAGACGCCCAGCTACGGCTTCCAATTTGGTTTTGGACGCAACTTCAATAAGGTCGAAGGCGTGATATTCCAGTTCGACTACGACCACTTCGGATTGCAGGGTGCCACACTGGCCAATGAGGAATACGTCTACAACTACTACTGCACCACAGCACAGCAGAATGCAGGATACTGCACGCTGATCACGAACCTGGATGGCAGCAACCACGTCTGGTCGTTTACGCTGAACCCGACGTTCAGCATACCCACCTCTGGCTCGCTGGGCGCGTATGCGGTAGTCGGTGCCGGTTTTTATCACAAGGTTACCAACTTCACCGAGCCAAGCACAGGCTACTACTATGATCCTTACTACGGCTATATTCCCTACTCCGCGAACCAGGTGATCGACCATTACAGCAGCAATGCGGTTGGCGTGAATGGCGGATTCGGCGTCACCTACAAGTTCTCCAAGTTCTCCAACGAGCGGTTTTACATGGAGGCGCGGTATGTCTATGTTGCCAACTCGCAACGGATCGGGGTTACGGCAGCCAATGTGGGAATATTTGGGGCCACCTACAACGGCTACAACTACTATCCTGCGAACAGCAACCGCACAACGTTTATACCCGTGAACTTCGGGATTCGGTTCTGAGCCGCTTGTAGTTTGCCGCAATTCGCACGCGAGCCCGGCCAACCAGCCGGGCTTTGCTGCGTCTGGAAGATTTAGATTCCCATGGGGTAGGGCTTCTCGTGCATATCGGGCGAACCGCTTGCCTCTTTACCGGCACGCTCGAAGAGTCCCTGAAATAGACTGAGTAAACCGGTGTACCAGTAGCCCAGCACAAACAGCAACAAGAACGGCACGGTGAAGTAGTTCTCCGTGGTCATGGCGTACCAGACGGTCCACGCGAAGTAGGTACCAATGGCCAGCTCGATCCACGGGACAATGCCCAGCCGTTTGCGATAGACCTTGGCCTGGCTGGTCTCGCCTTTCTTCTTGACGCGATACTTGGGTGTGCGTGCGAAGGCCGTCTTATAACCGATGAGCGCTTCCATGACTGCCTTCGTGTTGGTGATGGTGAGGCCGACGCCCAATGCCATGAGGAACGGAACGTAGAGGAAGGTTTTGTACCATGTACGCGGAAAGAGTTCCTTCTGGCTTACCAGATAGAAGGTAGAGACCGACATGGTGCTGGCGATGAACAATGGGAAATCGATGAGCAGCATCTGCACATAGCCCTGCCAACTGCGGATAATCATGGCGGGCATTAGCAGCACACTGAGCACGATCATCAGGGGATAGCTGATGTTCGCGGTGAGGTGGTACCAGGCCTCCAGCTTGGTATGCCATGGCGCATCGCTCTTCATTACACGAGGCAGGATTTTTTTACCGGTCTGGATGAGGCCCTTGGCCCAGCGCGCCTGCTGCGTTTTGAAGGCGGTCATCTCGATAGGCAGCTCGGCTGGGCACTCGACATCCTGCAGGTATTTGAACTTCCAGCCAGTCATCTGCACGCGATAGCTAAGGTCGGTGTCTTCGGTGAGAGTATCGTGCTGCCAACCACCACCGTCGCTGATGGCCTGCCGCCGCCATACGCCGGCGGTACCATTAAAGTTGAAGAAGACGCCGGCGCGGGAGCGGCCTCCGTGCTCCAGTACGAAGTGGCCGTCCAGTAGGATAGCTTCCACCTGGGTCATGAAGCTGTAGTTGCGGTTGAGGTGGGTCCAGCGGGTTTGCACCATGCCGATGCCAGGCTCGGCAAAGTGGTCGACCACCTTCATCAGCCAATCCGGCGCAGGGACGAAGTCTGCATCGAAGATGGCGACCAGCTCGCCGCGCGCCACTTTCAGGCCCTCATCCAACGCGCCCGCCTTGTAACCGTGGCGATTGGTGCGATGCAGATGCACAATAGGCTGAGGCACCAGGCCTGCCGTGCCATGCGCATAGCGCTGAACGATCTCTGCGGCCACCTGCACGGTCTCGTCGGTGGAGTCGTCGAGGAGCTGTATCTCGAAGCGGTCGCGCGGATAGTCGATGCGGCAGACTGCGTCGATGAGCCGGTCAATGACAAACTGCTCGTTATAGATGGGCAACTGCACGGTGACGAAGGGCAGCTCGCCAGGGGCAAATCGGCCAATTGGCTTGTCCCACAAGGCCTTCTTCTTCTTGTTGTGATAGTAGAGCCACACTAACTGGTAACGATGGATTCCATAGAACGCCAGAATCACCATGACGATGAAGTAGGGAATCAGGATGGCGAGGTCGAAGCCGTTCCAGCGATAGAGGCCGCGGAAGGTGTGGTCGCCATAATGCGTGTGCAGGTAATGGCCAAAGCCCTTGGAGGCCAGAAACATGGCCGGAAGAGGGTGCAGGTTGTTGAGATGTGAGAGCAGAACAAGACCCCGCGAAGACGATTTCGTCAGTGACGATTCTACGCGAAGCCGCTAATCGGGGAGACGATCTTCGTGCAAAGCTAGAAAATCCGCCGGGGTAATGATACAAATTTCGACCCCAGGGAAGACCATCGAAGTTGATACTGTTAGTTCAAGAACATGGTGCGGTAGGGGGCATTGCGCTGGGTAGGCTGGAAGCCGGCATCGCGGATGATACGGCGGAGGTCTTCTTCGCTGCGGCTGCTGTCGTCTGGCGTAATGGAGCCGGCGTCGTTGGCACCGAAGCGCAGCCCAGTCTGCAGGAGTTTGAGGCCTTGTGCTGAGCCGCTCCACTGAATGTTCTCGATGCTGTCGAGAAAGATGCGCGCGATGGCCAGTGTCTTCATCTGCTCGACTGCGGTTACTGCATCCAGCTCGCGGCCGCTTGCGGGCTCGGCAGGCAGTGGAACGAAGGCCGCGAATCCTCCGGTCTCCTGCTGAAGCTGGCGAATGGCCTGCAGGATATCGACGCGCTGCTCGAGTGTTTCGCCTGCGCCGAAGACCATGGTCGCCACGGTCGGCATTCCAAGCGCGTGTGCGGCGCGATGCACGGCGAGCCAGTCGGCATTACCGGCCGGTTGTGAGCTGTCGCTGGCAATGGAATCCAGCCCCGCGTTGTGCAGGCGCACGAGCGTCTCTTGCAGGTCCAGCCCGCTGTTAGCGACGAGAGCAAGAATCTGAGCTGGGGACAGGGCCTCAAGCCAGAGGGATGAAAAGCGTTGGCGTATGTCGCGAATAATTCCTACCAACCCCTCGATGTCGCTAGTCTTTGAGCCGGAATTGAAGTGGTTGACCAGACGCACGCTGGAACTGCCAAGATCGGCCATACGGGCGATCTCGGCATAGAAGGAAGCGTCGTTTGTGGCATCCATGCCTACCGGGATCGATACAGCGCACTGAATGGCGTAGCTGACCACGTCTTCGGGATGCAGGCGGCGGCGCACTGCATCGGCCTCCATGCCGATACCGATCAAGTCGTCGCTGCGGAAGCACTCCAGAGCCTGTTGGCGGCTGATTCCCATGGTTCTATTCTACTGACGCCGGTTCTACCGGGTGATCCGCAGCCGTTTTACAGGCGCACGAGTAGCGCTTCTTTCTGAATTTCAAGAGAAGGGCAACCACGCTGAGCAGGAGGATGGCCGCGATAAGTGCCTGCGACCATACGCAGTAGATGCACCACTTCTCGAGGATGTAGGCCTCGATGTAGCTGAGGAAGGCGGCGAAGAGGAAACCGACCTGGGCCAGTTCGAAGACCAGCCACATCCGTCCGATCAGCGCCAGGATCGCGATCAGAGAGTAAGCTGCTATGCCGAGTGCGGCGACGGGGATGTGCAGCTTGCTGGGTGGGGCATCCCCATCCATCTCGTCCATCGTCTTGGGAAGAATCCACGAATAGCGGCTGTGGCCTACGGCCCCGCAGTCCCAATGTTCGGATATGGCGCAAGGCGGTGCAGCGTTGGGGTCCATCATGTGGACATGTAGCGCCATAGAACTGACCACGATGCCCGCCACTGCCAGAAGAGCGATCAGATATTTCATGCATCCATGGTACATCCGCGTGGCGAGTCCGTGAGGGATGTCCGAGGAAGCCATGGGTGACTACCGCATCCGCTACACTGGGGGCAGAAGATGTTTATTGATGAAGCTAAAATTCGCGTCAAGGCTGGGGACGGCGGCAACGGATGCATGGCGTTTCGACGCGAAAAATTCGTACCCCGTGGCGGGCCATCCGGCGGCGACGGTGGTCATGGCGGCGATGTACTGATGTCGTCCCTGCTATCGCACAATACGCTGGTCCACTTCCGCTACAACCCGGAGCACAAGGCGCAGCGTGGAGGCCATGGCCTGGGATCCAACATGTCGGGTGCCGCGGGCGAACATCTGACCCTGAATGTGCCAGTGGGGACGCTGCTGTACGACGATACAACCGGTGAGTTAGTACACGACTTCAGCCGCCCCGACGAGACCATTGTTATTGCACGAGGCGGACGCGGTGGGCGCGGCAACCAGCATTTTGCCAGCAGTACCCACCAGGCCCCACGCGAGCACGAACTGGGCCGCGCCGGCGAGGAGCGAGGTTATCGCCTGGAACTCCGTCTGTTGGCCGATGCAGGGTTGGTTGGCTATCCCAACGTGGGCAAGTCCACGCTGATCTCTCGGCTTTCCGCGGCCCGTCCCAAGATCGCCAATTACGCCTTCACAACCCTGCAACCCAACCTCGGCGTGGTTCAAGTGGGCGAGTTTCCCCACATTCAATCATTTACCTTGGCCGATCTGCCGGGGTTGATCGAAGGAGCTCACCTGGGTGCGGGCCTCGGTATTCAGTTCCTGAAGCACATTGAGCGGACCTCCGTCATCGTGCATCTGGTCGATGTCTCTGACTCCAGTGGAATGGGCGGAGGAAACGATCGTCCCGACCCGGTTGCCGACTTCAAGGTGATTACAGCAGAGCTGGCCACGTTCGATCCGGCATTGGCAGCCAAGCCGACTATTCTGGTGGCCGCAAAGATCGATGTCGCAAATCCGGCGAAGCTGAAGAAACTGACCGTCTATGCGAAACGCCGCAAGCTTCCTTTTTATGCCATCTCGGCAGTAACTGGGGAGGGGATCGAGCCACTGAAGTATGCGATTGCTGAGATGGTGACCGCCCATCGCCCAACTCATATTGAACTGGACGAACCAAAGTTGCCAACCCCTTCTATAGGGAAGCCTGCCAAGCGCAAGCCAGCCTATCCACCACCCGCGCCACGCGCCCGGGGAAGAGCGCGATAATCCTCACAGAGCTGCCCAGGCCGCGCCTGCAATCGAATCTTTCTATAGACTTGGAAGTGCACTTCTATCGTAGGCCAAACCGGCCTATGGAGCGGTGTCAGCATCCCGTATTTATTTGAGGATTACCCATGAAGCTTCGCAGCATTGCCGCAGTCGCAGTCCTGGTTCTGGCGACCGTCGCGGCCCATGCCCAGACCGGCCTGTATTTCAATCCCGTGGCTATTCGCGTCAGCAACTCTGCGATGGACAATGGCCCCTTTGCATTTCTCGGACAGAACTCGACATCCCAGGTATTTTACGGATATACGTTTGGCGGCTACTACGACTTCTACCATAGCGGCTCACTCTCGGCAGGATTCGACATGCGCGAGTCCGATTTGCACGCCAACAATGCCATGTTCCGGAGCTTTCTGGTGGGTGGACGCGTCTCCGGCAAGCCCTTCAAGCGACCCATCAAGCCATACGCTCAGCTCTCAATTGGGGTTGCTACCACGAAACCACCGGTCAGCACGGTTCATGTCAGCAAGTTTGATTATGCCCTTTACGGCGGCATCGACTATAGCCTGCAAAGGCACATCGACTTCCGCGTTCTCGAGCTCGGCTATGGATCTGTGACCACGGTCAGCAGCGGTGTCGTGGGTTCCGGTGGAACCGTCAGCGTCCCTGCGTCCAAGCAGATCAGTTTTAGCTCAGGCCTCGTATTCTGCTTTTAGAGGTGCATTGGCATCTGCGTGCCCTTATTCCAGGGCTGTTCCCTGCCCTGGGAACCCGTGCAGGCAGATAATCTGTAAATTTCTTCGAATTTTCTTCGCTTATTCAAGGTCAATTTCAGATTATTTGCCATTGAGAGTCCTCTTCAGCGACACACTGCCAGCCTTAGTTCCGGCCTCCAAATCTTTCCACTATAAAAATTTGCTGACATTGGCGTTCCATTTCTATATGCTCATCGGTGCGCTAACAACTCCTCGCAAAAGGAACACCGATGAAACTGCGAACCATAGCTCTTGTTCTATCCGTCGCCCTCGTATCTGCATCTGCCTATTCTCAAACTGGAGCCTATGTCACCGCGAACGGCCAGCAGTTCACTCAAGAAGGAGTGAACCTGCCAGCCCACGCGAACAGCAAGAATAAAGACAGTCTCTGGCTGGCCGGGGCTACCTACGGCGTTTACTATGACTTCAATCGCCTTCCCGGGGTCAGCAAGTACAAGACCTGGCCAGTTACTGTAGGCCTTGACGGGCGCGGTGACATCTTCCGCCGGAGTGTCTACGGGAGCCAGATCGATCGCGAGGATGGCATTCTGAGCCTGCGTATCGCTCTGAAGAAGCCAATGCCCCAGAAGTACATGTGGAACACGACTCCGTATCTACAGGGCGGTTTCGGTATTGGTCATACCAAGAACGCTTTTCGGAACAGTTATAACAACAACATGATTTATCAATTCAGCCTTGGCCTGGATCGCCCATTGACGAAAAAGTCCAAGAATCTAGACTGGCGCGTAGTGGAGTTAAGCGGAGGCAGCCTGGACAGTTATCCCACCGGCTATTATCAGGGGGGTGCTGGCCCCGGTCAGAGCAACTACATGATCACCGTAGGCACCGGTATCGTCATCCGCTCGAAGCGGTAACCTACACGGCACATTTGAATTGCACCACCCTTTCAGAGTTATGCCCTGAGAGGGTGGTTTTGTGTATAAGACACTTCCGCTGTCCGTTAGGCACACGATTTCTTCTCTCCAGCCTGGCCATATCTGCCGAGATTTGCGATCTTGTCTTCTTTGTGAAGGTGTGATGGTGAGGTGCAAAGAATGGTTGCACTCGAATCAGCCACACTTGAAGTAATTTCCATCCACGCCTCCCATGAAAAAATGCACTAGCATGACAAGATGCGCGTAGCGTTCTTCGGAGGCACATTCGACCCCATCCATTGCGGACACCTGCGGTTGGCCCGTGCCGCAGCTGAGGCCTATGCGCTGGACCGCGTGCTATTCGCGCCCGTCGGCAACCAGCCTCTGAAATCCGAAGCGGCGATTGCCACCTACAACGACCGTCTCGCCATGGTCCGCCTTGCGCTGGAAGACGGGACGCAACCACAGCCTGAGACGGAGCAGATACAGACTGCGACCAGCAATTCCCGCTTTGCGGTATCTGATCTGGATGCTCCCCATCCGGATGGCTCTGCAAATTACAGCGTAGACACGCTGGCCGCATTAGCACACGAGTTGCCTGACGCGAGGCTGTATGTTCTAACTGGCGCTGACAGCTTTCTTGATATGCGCCGCTGGCGCTCACCGGATCGGCTACTCAAATTTGCTGAGTGGATCGTGGTCAGCCGCCCTGAGTTCCCTCTCAGCGAATCACGCCTCTCGCCGCTCGCGCTGACACCCGAGCAGCGCACCCGCGTCCACCTTCTCACTACCGTCCATGAGGAGGTCTCGGCCACAGAACTACGTCGTAGGCTGCAAGCAGGCGAATCGTGTGCCGGACTGCTTCCCTCCGCCGTCGCCGCCTATATCCAGACCCATGGCCTCTACCGCTGAATTTGCGGACGTCCAACAGGCTGGTGGCACCCTGCAACATGGAACAGCAATGCTAGACTCAACCGATATGGCGAACCGTTCTGAGGGCGATGGCAGGCAGGGAACTCTGGCCGGACTATGGCTGGAACCCACGCGTAAGCGCTCGCACCAGCAACCAGACCGATCAGATGTCGCCGCTCCTTCCCATGAAACTGGAAGCACGAGCCTTGAAGCGCGAACCGCGAACCGAATAGCGCCCTGGAGCGTCGGTGCCCTGGTTAACGAACTTCGTCAGCATGTCGAAGCCGCCTACTCTGACCTTTGGGTGGAAGGCGAGATATCGAACTGCCGCGTAGCCCCTTCCGGGCATGTGTACTTCACCTTGAAAGACGGCGAGGCGCAGCTTCTGGTGGTGCTGTTTCGCCGCCAGGCGCAGCTTCTCGGCTTCAATCCGCAGGATGGCGTCGTAGTTCTGGTACGCGGGCGCGTATCTGTCTACGAATCGCGCGGACAGTTGCAGCTGATTGCAGAGACCATACAGTTGCGTGGCGCAGGCGCGTTACAACTGGCGTATGAACAACTGAAGGCACGCCTGCAGATAGAAGGCCTCTTCGATGCTGGCCGCAAGCGACCCTTACCAGCCTATCCGCGCACGGCTGGTGTGATTACATCCCTTGGGGGAGCCGTCCTGCACGACATCATTAAAATTGTTCGCCGCCGTCATGCGCGTCTGAACCTGCTGGTGTATCCGGCAACAGTTCAAGGACCAGACTGCGCGACCTCGGTGGCAGATGGAATTCGCTGGTTCAATCAGTGCCCGCAGAGCAAGTTCGACGGCAAAGTGGACCTCATCGTGATTGCGCGTGGTGGCGGGTCGCTGGAGGATCTTGCAGGATTCAATGACGAATCACTTGCACGCACGATTGCAGCCTCGGAGCTTCCCGTGGTTTCGGCGATTGGCCATGAGACCGACTTCACCATTGCGGACTTTGTCGCCGACCTGCGCGCTCCAACACCGTCAGCAGCAGCCGAGCTGATCACGGCTGCACAGCATGGAGTGGAGGAGCGCATTGCGGCGCTCGCCGCACGCATCCACCGCGCTGCCCGCTACCAACTGATGCAGGCTCGTCAGCGCTTCACTTCGCTTTCGGTAGCGCAAATACAAAACCGGTTGCAAGCTCTTATCGGGCGCCGCAGTCAACGGCTGGACGACCTTCGCCACCGACTCGCATTGGTTACTGATCGCGGATTGCGTATGCATACCAGCCAGCTTGCGTCCCTTACAGCACGGCTGGAACGCCACAACCCGGCGATGCACGTTGCCCTGGCGCGGAGAAGACTGGAGGTCGCCAGACAATCTCTCAGCGGCCTTGCTATGGCTACGCTTGCCGCACGCATCACGCGACTGCATCACGCCGCCGCACGCCTGGATGCGCTGTCTCCGCTGGCGGTGCTGAACCGCGGCTATGCGCTGGTGTACCTGGATGACGGGACAGGAGCGGGGCAGTTGTTGCGCAATGCCACCGACGCTCAGCCGGGCCAAACCATCCGCGCCCGTCTAGCTAAAGGATGCATCACTGCCGAGGTCAAAACCACCAGCGATGCATGAAGTGTGCGCAAGCGCGTATCCGCGCAAACCGGCATAATGGATAGAGAGAATTCCACCATCCACCGGGCCCTTGCAGCTAAATTCCATCGAGAGATTCCATGTCGACCCTTCACGATTTAATGCAACGTTTGCCTCTCCGTGAACTGTCGCTGCTGACTTCCCTGGTGGGGGCCTCCGCGGTGATGTTGTGGCGCGTGCAGGAGGGCCGGACGGCAGTCACGCAGAAAAAAATCCTCATCCCGCCCCTCGGCATGGCCAGCGGATTCTGTATGTTCCTGGCTCCCGACTTTCGCATTCCGTTGCTTTGGGCGGTCTGTGCCTTCCTGCTGGGCGCCACAGCACTCGCATATCCCTTGCTACGCACATCGCGCCTGGTTCGCGACGGCGACATCATAATGATGCAGCGGTCTAATGTCTTCTTCGCGGTTGTAATCGTACTCGCCGCCATTCGGATTCTTGCCCACGGCTACCTGGATAAATTCGTGGATGTGAAGCAGACCGCTGCGCTGTTCTTTGTGCTTGCCTTCGGCATGATTCTGCACTGGCGTCTGCGGATGTACCTGGAATATCGCCGGCTCACGCGTGGATAGAGGAATGAAGCGCAGTGTGCAGATCGGCTGAAGCAAAAAATTTAGATGCAACTTATGGTTCAAGGACTGGGTTTACGCAAATGGCGTGATGCAGTGCGCCTGCAAACGCCTGATAATAGATGTGGAGAAAGATTTTGATGAAGAAGCTGTTTGGAACGGACGGCATTCGCGGTGTCGCCGGCCAGTTTCCGCTCGACCCTGTCACCATCCACGCCGTCGGCCTCGCGCTGGCACACCACTTAGGCGATGCGCCTCGCATCCTTATCGGACAAGATACACGTGAGTCGTCTGACCCAATCACGGCCGCGCTGACTGCAGGGCTGGAGGAGGGCGGCGCTATAGTGGAGAGCGCGGGTGTTATTCCCACGCCTGCCGTCGCGTACCTTGCCCGCGCGCACAATTTTGCCGCCGGAATCGTCATCTCCGCATCGCACAATCCCTGGGTCGACAACGGCATCAAGCTCTTCGGCTCCGATGGATATAAGTTGCCCGATACCACCGAACTGGCCATCGAAGCTGAGATATTTCGCCGCATCGAGTCTTCGACAAACAATACACAACTCACGACTCACAACTTCCTTTCCGTCAACGAGGCCGACCGCACGGAGTACATCCGTTTCCTGTTGGCGGCGGTTCCCAATCTTTCGCTCGACGGTCATCGCATAGTCATCGACTGCGCCAATGGAGCGGCCAGCGCCATCGCGCCCCAGTTGTTCGCGGAACTTGGTGGCGGCGAAGTCATCTTTACCCACGCCTCGCCCAACGGACGCAACATCAACGAGAATTGCGGCGCGCTCTATGCAAAGACTGTTGCCGCGGAAGTCATGCAGCAATGCGCCAGTATGGGCATTACCTTCGACGGCGATGCCGACCGCGCGCTGTTTGCGGATGAAAACGGCAAGGTGGTCAATGGCGATGCGGTGCTGCTGCTTGCGGCCCGCGACCTGGCTGCGCAGGGCTTGCTTACCAACTCCACCGTGGTGGCGACCACGATGTCCAATATGGGGCTGGAAGCCGCGCTGAAGCGCTCGGGGATTACGATGCTGCGCGCGCCCGTGGGCGACAAATATGTTCTGGAGCAGATGCTGGCCACCGGCGCGGCGCTGGGCGGAGAGCAGTCCGGCCACATTATTTTTTCCGGCCGCAGCACCACCGGCGACGGCCTGCTGACCGCGCTCCTTCTGCTGGACATCGTGCATCGCAGCGGCAAGTCGCTGGCCCAACTTACCGCCGACCTCAAGACCTTCCCCCAGGTCATCGTCAACGTGAAGGTGCGCGAGAAGCGTCCGCTGGACTCGATCCCAGCGGTTGCCGCCGCCATCGCGGAAGCCGAGGCCGCGCTGGCCGATTCAGGACGCGTCGTCATACGCTACTCCGGGACGGAGGCGCTGGCCCGCGTCATGATCGAGGCCGAATCCGAGGCGCAGATGCAACATCACGCCAACGCCATCGCCGATGCCATCCGCAACGAGCTAGGCGTGTAACAATCACCATTATGCCAATAACCGAGGTCAGGGAAAAAGGCGCAAGACCCACGTGGAAGCCCATTGTGCTCTTTCTTGTCCTTGCGTATGGCATTGCCTGGATCCTGTGGCTGCCGCTCATCCTCGGTCCTCAAGGTCTGCACCTCACCAAGTACGATGCATCCCTTCCATTTTGGGTATCGCTCGGGACTATCGGCCCACTTATCGCCAGTTTTTTTGCAACACGCTTCGAGAAAGGCCGATGGGCGATGCCCAGCCGCTTCCTCCCCATCATGCAGCTGCGAAGCTGGTTCAACTTGGTCCCAGGCCCTGCGATAACTACATTCGCATTCGTCATCCTTCCCTATATGTACTGCGTTGCGCCAGGACATAAGTTAATACCTCTTCGCTTCCTGGCTCCGCTGTTGGCAATTTGGCCCAACATCTTCGGTGGCCCGCTGGAAGAAGAGTTCGGCTGGCGAGGATTTCTTCTCCCCCGGCTCTCTGCGCGCATCGGTAATATCTGGGCAACGCTTCTTGTTGGCGTCCTTTGGGCAACTTGGCACTTGCCTCTGATGCTGACCCACGCTTGGGGACCTTTCTGGTACTTCCTCCCGATGGTCATGGCCTTGGCCGTATTCGCATCGCTGTCCTACTATGCAACCGGAGGAAGCATCCTTGGCCCCATCCTCGTGCATTACGTCTTCAATACTTGCTCCACCATGCTTAACACTGCATTCCTAGGGCAGCCGCGCTACCGCCATCGCGACGTCAACGAAACGATTCTGGTATGCATGATCGGAATTGCGCTGCTCACCATTGCCGCCACACGCGGCAAGCTAGGTCAAAGTCGTTTCGATCAAACGATCACGCCTTGACAGGGGAGCGAACTAACAATTTGCGCAGAACCCTAAGCGGCCTTCCGATACTCCGAAGTCACTACGCTGCGTATCTTCTTGCGCCTCTTCTGTGAGGCTAGCCAAATATCCCTCTGGAGCTGCATCCCCAACCACATTTCAACATCCACTCCAAGTGCATCTTGCAGTCGCAGCGCCATATCGGCCGAAACTGCTGCCTTGCCGTTGATTACGCGAGATAGTGCCGCGCGCGTCACGCCGATGTGCTTTGCCAACGCCGTGACAGAGTTGCCGATGCTCAGGTTGCCATTCTCCAGAATGTCGGCAATCAGCTTCCCGGGATGCGCTGGGTTATACATCCTCATACACTCTCCTTAGTGATAGTCCTGATAATCGACGAGGATTGCGTCCTCGCCTTCAAATCCAAACGTCAATCGCCAATTCCCATTGACCTTCACAGCCCAAAGACCAGTCAACTCGCCTTTCAATGGGTGAAAATCCCAACCAGCCATGTTCATCTTCTCCGGCGACCGGGCAAGATTCAAAGCCGTGAGTTGGAGGTTAAGGCGTGCCGTGTGCTTCGGCTGGATGCCGGCCTTCGATCCCGTTTCAAAGAAGCGCTGAACGCCCTTGTGCCGGAAACTCTTGATCACACAAATGAGTGTATACCGGAACGCTACGCTATACGCATTTATTTTGATGTTTGCGCAGCCGCGTACTCCTCGTCGCTGACGTGGGCGAGCCAGTTCACTTCTACGCCAGCCTCGTCGGCCACCTGCATGGCCAGGTGAACCATGGTATGTCCCGGCGCGGCGCCGTGCCAATGTACCTCGCCCGGCTCGATCCAGACCGTATCGCCCGGATGGATCGTTTGCGCAGGCTCGTCCTTCTTCTGCACCAGCCCCACCCCGCTGAGCACATGCAGCGCCTGGCCCAGCGGATGGGTATGCCACGCCGTGCGCGCACCAGGCTCAAACGAGACGCGGAAGGCCTTCATCCGCGCCGGTTCGGCAATCACAACCTCATCCAGCCACACCGTTCCGCTGAACCAGTCCTCCGGCCCGCGACGGCAACTGCGCATCTCACTGCTCAGGATTTTCATGAACTCATCCTAATCCCAACCCGAATCTGCTGCCACCAAGCAGGTCTGACGCTATGATCGAAGGCAGGACAGTATGCATTTGACGAACCTACAGACCGCGCCGCTGACGGAAGACGCCATACGCGCAGCGTTGCGCGACTGCTATGACCCCGAGCTGCAATGCAACATCGTCGATCTGGGTCTGGTGTACGGCATTGCGCTGACGCTGGACCATGATGCTCCCGGCGCGGGAATCGCAGGTGTGCCCGCGCGCTATCGCGTGGCGATTCAACTAACGCTGACTACGCCGGGATGCAAGGCTCAGGGGCAGATCGTTGCGCAGATTGAGAACCGGCTGGCTGCGTTCGAGAGTGTTAGTAAGACTGAGGTTGAGATGGTATGGCAGCCTGTGTGGACGCCGGAGCGCATATCGCCGGAGGGACGCAAGCGGCTGGGTATGGACCGGCGCAATCCATCTCACCTCTCAACAAAAAATAATCTTGTGCAACTGCGATAGTCTGCGACGATGGGGGAAGAGGCACGATCCGCACGATGAGCATCTCGAAGACAAAAGTCGATGCCGCTCCCACGCTGAACCTCGTACCGAAGCCGCGGCGCGCCCGCGACGTGTTGCAGATGACGGCCTTCCCCGTCCATCCCTTCGACCAGATGCATGGCGTGCGCACCAGCGGCCTGGTTCCCGCCACTCACCTTGTAACGGGCCATGCCAACGACGAGCACATGACCGCATACTACGGGGTTGCGCCCAGCATTCTGCGCGCGTTGATTGGCCACTGGCGCGAGACGGTGCCGCCGTATCCCATCCACAGCTACACCTTTATCGACGTGGGCGCTGGCAAGGGGCGCGCTGTGTTGGTTGCCAGCGAGTACAGCTTTCGCAAGGTAGCCGGCATCGAGCTGAACCCGGAGATGGCCGCCACCGCACGACAGAATCTGGAGCATTGGACGCACGCACACAACCAGGACCCGACCGCTGCCAGCATCGCTCCTATTGAGATCTATGAACAGGACGCGCTGGACTACGAGCTGCCCCGCACGCCTACCGTGCTGTTCCTCTTCCATCCCTTCGAGGCGCCGGTGTTGAAGCAGTTGCTGCGCCGCATCGAGACACAGTTTGCCGACCGGCCCGACACACTGGACCTGCTGTACGTCAACGCAGAGTGCGTCAATGTGATCGACCGCAACCCAGCGTTCAAGCAGCTCTTTCTGGAGAACGTACCCATGTCCCCGGAGGACCATGCCGCCGATCTGGAAGCCATCGCGCGGCAGAAGGAATATGGCTCCACGGGCGACGAAGAGTGCGCGATCTATCGCTACACGGGTCGGGGTAAGGGGCCAGTCTTCGATCCCGCCGCGTAGGACTATTCTTTCAGACGCACGATGAGGCCGCGTTCGTCGCCCTCCCCATGCTCCATGTAGATCTCGCCAGCGGCGCGCTGCACGATGCTCTCGAAGCGCTCGCCCCATTCAATGAGCAGAAGTGAATCAGGGTAGCCAGCCATCTCATCGATGCCGAGCACGGCTATCTGCTCCTCCGTCTCGAGGCGATAGAGGTCGAGATGAAAGAGGCGGACCGATATGCCCTGGTACTCGTGGACGATGGTGAAGGTGGGGCTGGTGACTTCATCTTCGGCGGCCGCGCCCAGGGCTGCGGCAATCCCCTTCACCAGCGTTGTCTTACCAGCGCCCACCTCGCCGCGCAGGATCACGATAAGCGGTGGGCGCAGCATTGCGGCGATGCGCTCACCCAGCGCCAGCGTTTCCTCCACCGAGCGCGTCTTGAATTTTTTCTCGCGCATCAGCTTTGCTCCACGTCGTTCATCCCGCAGATCCAAGTCAGGCCATCGGCGTTAGTAGCGCGAGAGCGGAAGGCATTCGAGAGATGTGTCAGCGTATCGGTGGCGAGAACGGTATGCTCGTCCATGGCGTGGGCTGCAAAATCAGCGGCGAGGCCATGCAGATATACGGCAGCCTCCACCGCGCGCGCAACATCATGCGGGAACTGTGCCAGCAGCGCGGAAATGATTCCAGTCAGGATGTCTCCGCTGCCTCCCTTGGCCAGCGCCGGGTTGCCACTCGTGTTTACCGCAACGCGTCCATCGGGATGAGCGATGAGCGTGCGCCAACCCTTCAGCACCAGGGTCAGTTGATGTTTGGTGGCGAAACTGCGCGCGAGACCGATGCGGTCCACTTCGACTTCGGCGATGGTCAGTCCAGTGAGGCGCGCCATCTCTCCGGGATGCGGCGTGAGGACAAGTGTACGACCGCTTCCATCAAGAAGATTGGCTCGTCCCTCAAATGCGTTGAGCGCATCGGCGTCGATCACCATCGGCAAGCTACAATCGGCAACAAATGCGCGTGCGAAGTCGCTGGCCTCGCCTCGAGGGGAAAGTCCTGGGCCAACGGCCACCACGGAAATTCTTTTTGACTTAATCAACTCTTGCAGCACTGCGAATGTCTCCAGTGATACGGCACCCTCAGGGCCTTCACGCAGCGGCGCAAGCATCAGTTCCGGAGCAACCGCGGCTACCATCTCCAGAATGCTCTTTGGCACGGCGGCAGTTACTAGCCCCGCGCCCGCGCGCAGTGCGGCCAGCGAGGCCATTGCAGGCGCGCCGGCCGTCCCATAACTTCCACCGACTACCAGCACGTGTCCATACATGCCTTTGTTGGAGTTCACATCGCGCGACTGCTCTGCGATTGATTTCGCCGTGCCTGCCCAAGTTATCTTGCTGTCTGAGAGGATTGCCTGTGCAGGCGATCCGATCTCCGCAACGACAACCGGGCCAAATGTGGTGCGTGTCAGATGGCCAAAGACATGCGCCGGCTTGGGACGGGTAAATGTGACCACCGCATCGGCGAGGAATGCCTCCGGCGCAGTCTGCGAAGTGGAGTCGGCATCCCATCCCGACGGCAGGTCAACGGCAACCACCAACGCGGTAGAATTAGCGACTATCTCACGCAGTGCAGCGGACAATCCGCGTAAAGGAGGCTTGAAGCCGGTCCCCAGAACGGCGTCGATTAGTAGATCCGCAGAATTAATAGCATCACTTGCCGCCGCAAGCGCAGCGTCATCCAGTATGGACGTGATGGTGATAGCAGGTGCTTCCTCACGGAGCCTCGCAAGCGCACCGGCCGCCTCGCCTTTCACGTCGTCCTCACGGCCCAGCAGCAGCACTGAGGCCTCTACACCAGCCTCTGCCAGTATGCGCGCCGCAACAAATCCGTCACCACCATTGTTTCCTTTACCGCACAGCACCAGGGCGCGCTGTGCCTCCGGAATCTGTCGCAAACAAAATTCGGCGACAGATCGTCCCGCGTTCTCCATCAAATCCGCCAACGGTACGCCGAATTGTTCCGCGGTACGCCGATCTACTGCGCCCATCTCCGCCGAAGACAAAATCTCCATCTGTCCCTTCTACGCGCTTTAGGGCTCTAACGCCAAGTGCTACCGTTCATCGAGTGACAGATTTCCCAATGGAATGCGGCAAGGTGTATAAAAATCCTGCTATTCCCTATGTTTAACAGCCCACTGAGCGGCTTCGCAGTTCACAGCCCTCATACCTGGGATACCTGTCTGAAGGAGAAGTTCCCCTATGCGTTTCCGCACACTCGCCGTCCTCGCCGTATTTGTGCTTCCTCTTGCCTGCATCGCACAGGCGAAACCCGGCGACCCGATGCCGCCCCGCAGTTGGGTGGACAAAGACACGGGCCATCGCGTATGGCGACTAAGCGATGAGCCGAACTCCGGGGGCTTCTACTTCAACATCAACGCCTATACGCCGGATAACAAGCAGATGATCTACACCGCTCCGGATGGGATCCATGTGATGGACATGGCTACATTGAAGACCAGGCTGCTGGTGGCGAACCCGCCGCAAGCCGCGGACGCTAATGCTCCAGGAATGGTCCACACCATGGTGGTTGGTCACAAGACCAACAGCGTGTTCTATACCGCGACGGACAAGGCAGGAGTCACGTCCGTATTCAAAGCTGACACCAATAGCGGGGCTATCACCAAGCTCGTTGACCTACCCAAAATTGCAAACACCTCCAGTATGAGCGTGGTAAGCGTTAACGCGGATGAAACCCTGGTGGCCGGCACCTATATTGAAGGCCCGGCCACCGGCAAGGAGTACGGTGCGGCAGCAGCTGTTCCTGCCCCGGCACAACCCGCCGGCGCAGGCGATAACCGGGTTGCGAGTGCGGTGCAAGGGCCTCACTACCAGCCCACGAACAAGGGCCAGATGATGGCGGTCAGGTTGGCGGCGAAACTTCCCCTGGTGCTGTTCACGATTCGCCTGGAACCCGGAGCGAATGGGGCTAAGGCAGGAGACCTCAAGGTGCTGCTTCACTCCACTGACTGGATCAACCATCTACTGTTCTCGCCTTCCGACCCGGAGCTGCTGATGTACTGCCACGAAGGAGCATGGCAGGAGGTGGACCGTATCTGGATGATCCACACCGATGCGACCCACAACACCCTGGTCCATCCGCGCACCATGCTGATGGAGATAGCGGGACATGAGTTCTGGGGGCTGGATGGCGAGACCATCTGGTATGACTGGCAGTATCCCAAGGGCGAGGACTTTTTTCTGGCGGGCTATAACCTGAAGACCGGCCAGCACACAGCGTTCCACATGCAGCGCGACGATTGGTCGATTCACTTCAACCTGACCAAGGACCTCGACTTGTTCTGCGGCGATGGCGGCGATCCTGGCCAGGTGGCCAAGGCCAGGGATGGCGAATGGATCGAACTGTTCCATCCGCAGTTGGTCCGCGGCGGGGGTGGTGCGCTGAACTCGCCGACGTTCTGGCAGCCTGGCACCTTCCATCCCGAACATCTGGTGAATATGTCGCACCATAACTATCGCGAAGAGCCGAATGTGCGCTTCTCGCCGGACAAGAAACTGGTGATCTTTACCAGCAACATGTTCGGGCCTGCCTACGTTTTTGGCGCCGAGGTGGCGAAGGCAGACAATCCGCCCGCTGCGGACGTGCAATCCACGCCGGAGCTGGCGCGTAAGTTCAATCCGGTTGATCCGCCAAGCGGCATTCGGCCAGCCGCCCCGACACCCCCAGCTCGCTGAGCTGGGTACGTGGCCTGAGTTGGCACGAAAGTTGCATGAACGTAGCGAAAGTAGCATAGAGTTCCGCTGTCGACCCTGCGTAGCTTAGGACAGGAGCATTTTTATGACCCTGCGCCTTGGTGCGTCTCTGCGACAGATTCTTCTGGGCCTGCCGCTTGCCCTATTGCTTGCAGGTTGCAACAAGGTTGAATCCCTCTCGATTGTCCCCGGACCTGGGATTGAGGTACTGACTGCCGCAGGCCAGACGGCACAGTACACGGCATATGCAGGGGAGCAGATGGGTTCTGCACCCCAAACTACGAATAACGTTACCGGCTCGGTAAGCTGGACCAGTAGCAATCCGAATGTTGCCATCATCAACTCCTCCGGGCTGGCAACGGCAATAGGCGCCGGATACGCCCAAATTACAGCCACGTCGTCCAATAACGTGATTGCAACGTCGGATCTTACGGTGAAAATAGCCGGGAGTACCACGGGTGGAAGTGGAAGTACCATCACTTCGATAACCGTCATACCGGGCTCACAATCGGTGGCTTCGCCGAATCAAACCAGCCAGTTCCTAGCCATCGGCACCACATCCACCGGGGCTACGCTGGACCTGACCGGGCAGATAATCTGGAGCTCAAGCAGCACACAGATTGCCACCATCAACGCCGCCGGACTAGCCACCGCAGTGGGTCAGGGCACCACGACCATCACGGCAATCTATGTGAATTCCACAGGCGGAACCGTGGTGACCGGAACCTCGACCTTCACTGTGGTGGGTGGAACCACAGAGAAGTACACCGCAGTAAGCATCCTGCCAGGTTCGCAGGCCCTGTCTGCATCGGGCCAGACGGGCCAATTTATCGCACTTGGCACCTCCGGCAGCACAGGCCTGGAGACCGATGTCACACTCTCGCCGCAGATAAAGTGGAGTTCCAGTATTCCAACCATTGCGTCGGTCAGCGCAACTGGGCTTGCCACGGGCATCAGCACGGGCACCAGCTCCATCACAGTGGAGTTGACCAACACGGACGGGACCGTGGTGTCGGCCTCCGCGACGGTTGTGGTGTCCCTTACTGCCGCGCCAGAACCCCTGCTGTCGCTCACCATAGTTCCGGCTTCGATTACAGTGGGTCAGTTGCAGGACACCGGGCAGTTCCTGGCCATCGGGACCTACTCGACAGCTCCCTATACGCGCGACCTGACCAACTCGCCCAACCTCGCCTGGATCTCCGATGTACCCAGCGTCTTCCCCGTGAACACCAACTCCGGTGGCAATGCGGGTGCTACCGCCGGAATTGTCACTGCCTATGGAAATGGCAACGCCAACATTATTGCGGAGGCAACGAATCCAAGCGATGGCACCATTCAGACCGCCTCGGCTACGTTCAATTGCCCCTTGGTGCTGCCCAATCCGAACGGCAATCCGCCAACCCCGGGTTCATGCTATCCCGGCTCGCAGGCAGCCGCGCTGTTGGCTACCATTACCATCTATAACGAAGGATTGAATACTACAAACTGGCTGGTAACCGCAGCTTCAGCCACAGGGACGCCGAACGTAATCCACTGTGGTCCAGGTTGGGCTGCGAGCGGAGGAACGGGTGGCTCCGTCTGCGTTGCGACTTATCCGATCACTTCGGGTAATACAACGATTCTGATCACTGCGCCTACGCAAGCGGGAGTCAACTTCGGCGGATGGTCCTACAACTGCACACCTTCCGACAAGAATGGCAATGCCCTGCTAGCTCCACCCTACTGGACCGCAGCCGGGCCAAACTATTGCAAGGTCACGATAACCAGCTCCGGCAGCTTCCCCAACACGAACATTACGGTAGGCGGAATCTTCAACTAGACACAGGCTATGGGCCTACGGATACTGCGAACCATGCATCTCCGAGGGTTCTATGCGTTGGGTCGCTTAGGCCACTTAAAATTTGTGGAACATGAAAAAAGCTCCTGCCACAAGGCATCCTGCCGCCACTGCGTGGTTCCAGTGCAGCCGGTCGCCAAAGTAAAACACGGTGAAGACGCCAAAAACGCCGAGCGTAATCACCTCCTGAATCACCTTGAGCTGGTCTGGCGAGTACACAGCGGAGCCCATCCGGTTGGCGGGCACCTGCATACAATACTCGAAGAGCGCAATTGACCAACTCACCAGAATTACCTTCCACAGCGCCACCCCTTTAAACTTCAGATGGCCATACCATGCGAAGGTCATGAAGATGTTTGACCCAATCAGCAACACAACCGGCCAGACTCGAGCACCCATAGATTACCTTTCTGCATTCCCCTAAGAATCTTTGCTGAGAACTAATAAGATGCTTCTAGCATGTCTCTCGCCGCCAATCATGCACGCATTCGCGAACAGATATCCGAGGCCTGCCGCCGGGCTAACCGGGCGGAGCCTGAGATTGCGCTGATGGCGGTCAGCAAGAACCACCCTGCCGAGTTGATTCTTGAGGCCTACGACGTGGGCCTTCGCCTCTTTGGCGAAAGCCGAGTGCAGGAGTGGCAGCAAAAGCTGCCTGCGCTGCAATCGTTATGCAACGCAACCCAATACGAATCGCCCATGCAGGTGCATCTGATTGGGCCACTGCAGTCCAACAAGACAGCACGTGCCGCTGAGCTATTCCACGCCGTCGATACGGTCGATTCCTTGAAAATTGCCACTCGCCTGGACGCCGCTGCGCGCTCGCTGGGCAAGCGGCTGCCGATCCTGATCGAGGTCAAGCTGAGTGAAGAGGAGTCAAAGCACGGCGTAATGCCCATGGAACTCCCATCCCTGATGGCGGCCCTTGCGCCGCTTGTAGGACTGGTGCCCACAGGTCTGATGACAGTACCACCGTGGACGGAAGATCCGGAGAGAGCGCGTCCCTATTTCCGCGAGCTACGTCGCCTGCGCGATCGCTCACTTGTCGCGTGCCCTACGCTTGTCCAGCTTTCTATGGGAATGTCAAATGACTTTGCGGTGGCGATCGAGGAGGGCAGTACGTGCATCCGGATCGGGTCCGCGCTGTTTGGCGAACGGCTGTACATGCACCATGCACTGCACACAAATTGAGGGTGTAGGGTATTCGGGAGTTCAGATTCGTGTCGAGTAGAAGTGCCTACTCGATGCCGGAGAACATCGCGGCCAAACAGGGTGCAAGCACCATACCTATAAAAATTGCGCCAACCAGAATGCTGTGCATCTGCATGCCTCAGTTCTGCCGGTGAGCGTGCTGGCACTACCGACATCTCTATCATCGGCATATGGCACGTTTTTCTCTATGCCACTTCAGCCACGCACCCATTCCACTTCAGCAATCCATCTATTCCACTTGGGTGTTATGGCATTGAGGATGCGGACTTTACGGGTTGGAACGGTGAACATGGCGCTCATGTCATAAGATGGAAGTATGCCGATTAATTTGAGTGAACCACTTGCCACGGCCGATCCGGCGATTGCCAGCCAGATTCAACTTGAGGTGCTACGCCAGCACGAAGGGCTGGAGATGATTGCCTCGGAGAACTTTGTCAGCCGCGCTGTACTGGAGGCGGCGGGCACGGTCTTCACCAACAAGTACGCCGAGGGCTATCCTGGCAAGCGTTACTACGGCGGGTGCGAGTACGCCGATGTGGTAGAGAACCTTGCGCGCGATCGCGCCAAGCAGCTATTTGGCGCAGAGCATGTGAATGTGCAGCCGCACTCTGGCTCGCAGGCCAACGCGGCAGCCTATATGACGCTGTGTTCTCCGGGCGACACGATTCTTGGGCTCGATCTGGCCCATGGCGGACATTTGACGCACGGGCATAAGCTCAACTTCTCTGGCAAGCTGTATCGGGTGGTTGGATATCAGGTGCGGCGAGACACCGAAATTGTGGATTATGACGAACTTGAAGCGACCGCCGTGCGGGAGCAGCCAAAGGTGATTGTGGGCGGAGGAAGTGCCTACCCGCGGCAGTTCGATTTTATCCGGATGCGTGCAATCGCGGACAAGGTGGGCGCATCGCTGCTGGTCGATATGGCGCATTTTGCCGGACTGGTGGCAGGCGGAGTGCATCCATCGCCCGTGCCGCACGCGCATGTAGTCACCACCACCACGCATAAGACGCTACGCGGACCGCGCGCGGGCATGATTTTATGTCGCCAGGATCTGGCAGCCTCCATTGACCGAAGCGTTTTTCCGGGGCAGCAGGGCGGACCATTGATGCACATAGTCGCAGCCAAGGCAGTGGCGCTAGGCGAGGCGCTGCAGCCGGAGTTTGCCAACTATGCTCGCCAGACTGTGGCCAACGCTAAAGTACTGGCGGCAGCGCTAGCCGAAGGTGGATTCCGCATCATCTCCGGCGGAACGGACACCCACTTGATGCTGGTAGACGTCTTTCAGAAGGGTATCCTGGGCAGCGAGGCCGAGCACGCGCTGGGCCAGGCGGGCATCACCGTCAACAAGAACGCGATTCCCTACGACACCAACCCGCCCATGAAGCCCAGCGGCATTCGCATTGGCACTCCGGCGCTGACCACGCGCGGCATGCAGGAGTCGGAGATGCAGGTGATAGCAGGGTGGATTGTAGCGGCGCTGGAGCACCGGACGGACGAGGCCAGGCTGGCGAAGATTCGCGGCGAGGTACTTGAGATGGCAGAGCGCTTCCCTCTGTATGGCTGGCTACGGACGTAAACCACGGCTGTAAACTTTTCCGCGAAGCTGTACCCAACCATCCCCTGTGCGTGAGACACTCTCCATCACCAGTCCTTTGGCTGGCTGAGGAGGCATTGCGTTGGGCGACTATCCAACGCCGCATTCTGCGCGATGCCCCTGAGGTGGTCCCATGCTGATCGCAATGTTGTCGTGGCTGCTGGCCATTCCTCTGCTTGGAGTAACAACCGGATTGCGCTCGATGACGCCAATGGCTGTGCTGTGCTGGTTCGCTTATCTGGGCTACCTGCCCGTGGACGATACCTGGGCAGCATGGACGGGGCGGCTGTCGATTGCCATTGCGTTTACTGTGCTCGCGATCGGCGAGATGATCGCAGACAAGCTTCCGCGAATTCCCGACCGCATCTCCGCAGCGCCGCTGATGACTCGGCTCATCCTGGGTGGACTGATCGGCTCCATCGCTGCAACCGCGATGGATGGTCCAGGGCTGGAGGGCGTGCTGCTAGGAGTGGTGGGTGCTGCGCTTGGCGCATTCACGGGATTTATGGTGAGGCGAGATATGGTGCAGCGGATCGGCTGCGCGGACTGGAAGGTTGCGCTGGCCGAGGACCTTTTTGCGGTGGCATGCGCCGGCTTCGCCCTGCATGTGGTCACCAACTAACGGCCGTGCGGTCCTTCGCAGCAAGGACGGTTGCAGCACCTGTAAGCTGGAGGTGACGAAACTTACAGATTCTTAGCAAAAAATCTACCCACTCTTAATACGAAAGAGTATCTTCTCTATTTAGCACTGGATGAAGGCATCAAAGGGTCAGGAGGGGAGCGGCGATGGACTACAAACAGAAGGATGATAACAAGGTGGTCTGGGTCGCCAAACAGCTATGGATGTTTGGCTGGGGATTGCTGTTAGTGGTCGCGTTGACCATCATGGCCGAATTCATCCCGCAACGTACTGCCACCAATCCTTCCTATACGCCGCCGGCCGCCAAAGCGTCTGGCATAGCGCCAGCCGAGCAGGCCGACAAGTAGGCTTGTACTTCCTTACGCTGCCGTCCGGCAACTCGTAAGCGACGGCTCACCCCCATTGAGAATAGTTGTTAACCGAATGCGCCCTGGTTCGTTGTATGGATGAAGCAATCTTTTCATCTGGCAACGAGAGGGTGTTATGCAAAAGCAAAGTAGTCGATTGATCTCCGGGATAGTTGGTCCGGCCGTACTGTTGCTGGCGATCTTTGCCTGCGTTCCTCAGGTGCAGGCGCAACAATCTGCACCGGGGCGCGTAAAGATAAGTAATGCGCCTGTCGCCACAGCAATCGGCGACGCGGATTCCGGCGCTATACAGGACCAACTCATCAAATTGTTGCGCCTGAGCCCTACACTGACGACGGTAGTGGCGCGCGACCCGACGCTGCTTGCCGACAAGGACTATGTAGCCCGCAACAATCCTGAGCTGGCGAAGTTTCTGGTTGCCCATCCGGAGGTGGTGCGCAACCCCGACTTCTATCTCTTCTCGCACCTGCCGCGAGGCAACGGCCGCCGGGATGAGGTGTTGACGCGCAGTATCTGGCCCGATCTGGTTCCCGCGCCCCAGCAGGTCGCCGTACCGGAGTCGCCGCAGGCGCAGCAATGGGCAGCGGATCGAGCGCTGGAAGACATGATGGGTCCATTGGCCGCCTGTCTGGGTTTTCTCATCTTGCTGGGTTCCTTGCTATGGCTCATCCACATGTTTCTGCAGAACCGGCGATGGAACCGCATCTTCCGGCTACAGACTGAAGTGCATAGCAAGCTGATCGACCGCTTTGGTAACAACCAGGAGTTGTTGACCTACATGGGCACGGAGGCCGGCAAGCGCTTTCTGGAGGCGGCTCCAATTCCGGTGGACTTCAAACACGATCAGCAGCGAATGCCAAGCGCCGTGGCACGGGTGCTGACACCGCTGCAGATTGGCGTGGTGCTGGCACTGTTGGGAATCGGTCTGCTGATGCTGCGTCATGTCGATCCTTCTCTGGCTATACCGCTACAGGTCTTCGGTATTGTGGTGATGATGCCGGGCCTTGGGTTTATCCTTTCGGCAGGGATTACGTGGTTTCTGGCTGGCCGGCTCGAGCTATTACCCGATAATGCCGGCGGACCGCGCAAGGCGGAGCAAGATGCAGGCGAGCGGCAGTGAAGCTCGATGTCGCGCGATAAGGAACGGAGGCGGGTGCGTGTGATTTGGGACTATTCCATTGCGCGGCTGGAGACTGGCGTTGCCGCACTGTACGCCGCGCAGCCCATGGATAGCGATGCATTTGCAGCGTTCTACCAGCGGTCGGCGCGTTCGCTGTGGGCCTATCTGGCGCGCGTCTGCGGCAATCCTGCGCTGGCCGACGACCTGATGCAGGAAGCGTATCTGCGTTTCCTGGGCGCATCGCATCTGCCGGATGGCGAAGTAGCTTGCCGGCGCTACTTGTTCCGCATCGCGACCAACCTGCTGCATGACCATTGGCGGCGCCCGCATACCGCTTCGATTGACGAGCTTCCAGAGATGCTGTTTGCCGCGAAGGATGGCTCGGCGGCCAGCGATGCCCATGTGATGCTGGGGCCGGCACTGGCGCAGATGAGGCCGCGGGACCGGCAACTGCTGTGGCTGGCCTATGCGGAAGACTACACGCATAACGAGATTGCCGAGATCACCGGGCTCAAGTCCACCAGCATCCGTCTTCTGCTCTTCCGCGCGCGACGCAAGGTTGCGCGGCTGCTGCGCAATGAGCACCCAGCGGAGAGGGTACAAGCATGACACTGCGACATTGCGCTCACGAGAAGGAAGTGATGGCCCTGTTGCGTAGCGGCGGATGGCCTGCGGCGTGCGATCCGGATTTGCGCGAGCATGTGGAGGGCTGCAGCCTGTGCGCGCAGACCGTGCTGCTGAAGTCGTCGTTTGCGGACGCGCTGGCACATGCCAAGGATGAGGCGCGGCTGCAGGCTCCCGGAGTGCTGTGGTGGAGGGCGCAGTTGCGGCGCCGGAATGCTGCGGTACAGCGAGTGAATCGACCGCTTGCTGGAGCGCAGTGGTTTGCGTTGCTCATCAATCTGCTGGCCGCGGTTGCTCTGCTTGCCTCGCAGTGGCGGCATCTGGATCGCATGACGGCGTGGTTTTCAGGCATCGCCAATGGGCCGGTGTTTCATCCCGCAACTCTGTGGGCCATGATGGCCCAGCTACCGGGTTGGAACCTGATGATTCTGATCCCCTTCATCGTCGCGTTCGTGGTCCTGGGTGGAATCACCGTCTATCTCGCCAGCGAACGATAGCTGCCTGCCCCTACTTCGGCAGAAGCGACAGAACGCCTTGGCTGGGGCTGGGGATGACGTGGGCGGCGATCAGTTTGCCCAGTCCTTCAACATGCGCTTTGCCTGCGTCCACGGCGGCGCGCACCGCGGCCACGTCGCCCTTGATGATGATGGTGATGTAGCCGCCGCCCAGTTTTTCGCGGGCCAGCACTTCGACGTTCGCGGTCTTCAGTGCGGTGTCGATAGCTTCGAATACGGCGGTGAATCCCTGGGTCTCAATAAGTCCCACGGCAAAGCTTGCCTGGTCGTTCATAGGTTCCTCCGGTTTGTGGACGGACGACTGTTCAATCAGCGGGTTGAAGTCTTTCGCAGCCTGCCATGCGGAGCTGGTGCCCTGCGAAGGCTGCGGAATAATATGTGTTAGGATCGCGGTCTGCATGGCCTGAGCGGTCTCTTGCGCCGCGCGGGTGGCGGATTGCACGTCGCCGATGCGTCCGGCCAGCGTGATGGTGACTCCGGGAGCGTCGTTCAGCTCCGTCTGCAGTACGCGGACGCTGGCGTTCTTCTCCATGGCGTCCAGCACCACCATGGCCGGCGACCATCCGCCAACCTCGAAGAAGGCAAGCGCCTGCGCCCGGTCGCTCCCGGATGTCGGACTCTGGCTCAGACAATTCCTCGATTCTTCATCTCATAGAAGACCTGCTGCACCATCTGTTGCAGTTTGTCCTGCCCAATTTCTCCGGTGCGTACCGGGCATCCGGCAGCTGGCGGGTTCACCAACTCGTAGTCGGCCAGGATGCATTGCATCACATTACTCAGGACCTTGTGTTGGGAGTGCTGCGCGCCGGTCTGGGGCAGCCGGGTGTGGCCGAAGTGGAAGCCACGCAGCGCCGCCGCCGCGCGGAATCCATCGGGGAACTCGAAAGGCAGGTTCAGCATTACGTCGAAAAGTTCCAGAATGCGGTACTGCCACTTCATGGCCCCGGCGGTATCGCCTCCGCGATAGAGGTCGTACATCTTGCGCGTAATCTCCGGAACGACGTTGCTGGAGGCATGCGTACCGCCGTCACAGCCAATCATCAGCATGGGAATCAGCACGGCCTCCCATCCGGTGAGGAAGGTAAAGTCGGGCCGGTTGGGACGTATGGCCGCAATCATACGCATCATGAAGGCCAGATCGCCGGAGGAGTCCTTGATGCCGATGACGCGTGGAAATCCATCGGCCAAGCGGCGGATGGTGTTTACGTCGATGGGGCTGGCAAATGCCGGGATGTTGTACAGCGTCAGGTCGATGGGCGAGTTGCGCGCAATCTCCGCGAAGTATGCGTACACCGACTCCGGGGCTAGCTTGTAGTAGTAGGGCGCCACAATAGCGACGGCGCGAACGCCCATATCGGCGTAGGCCTGGCAGGCAAACAGCGTCTCTTTGACGTTAGCCTCTGCGGCACCCGCCAGAATAGGGACACGCCCAGCACATTCCTCGGCGACGATGTGGACGATGCGGCGGCGTTCGGTAGGCGTGAAGCGAGTAAACTCACCGGTCGAGCCGTTCGGATAAAGCCCATGCACGCCCTTCTCAATCAGCCAGGATACGAAGCGGCGCAACTCAGCCTCATTGATCTGGCTATTCTCATCCAATGGCACCAGCAGCGGAGTAAAGATTCCTTCCAGTTTGCCCAATTGACTTCCTTTCACAACAACTACAGAGGTGTTCAGCCATCTTACTCCAAGGCTTCCAACGAACGCATCTCTTCAACCGGAAAGAATTTAGGTGGCCCGCAGACCATGCAGTTCCGTGCCAAGGCTCATGCAGGCACGCGTAGGCGGGATTCCATTAGGGCATTGTTGCACTTAGCCAATCCTAAATAGAGCAGGATGCGTCTTTGGTCATCCCCCAATGCGTCGATGACAATGGCCTTCCAAATTACTTTTAGCAAAAGAGTCTTCGATTTGTGGAGATATGGCATGGATACGATCGATTGCAATGTAAGATTGAATATGCAGGCGGAACCATGCGCGGCAGGAGAGTAATTAAATGGCATCAGGAACAGTGAAATGGTTTAACGACGCAAAAGGCTTTGGCTTTATCACCCCGGACGACGGTAGCGCGGATCTCTTTGCCCACTACTCCGCAATCGCATCCAGCGGTTTCAAGTCGCTTCAGGAAGGCCAGAAAGTGACCTACGAAGCAACCAAGGGACCAAAAGGCATGCAGGCTTCGAACATCCAGCCCGCATAGCTAACGGCTCCGCAAACGCGGACAGATTTAGCAGAAGCTACAGTTCACGAAAATGTTGGTGGCCCCGGACTCGGCGAGGAGTCTCGGGGCCACTTCCCATGCAGTCGGCCCGTAAGCCGGATTCTGTTCTAGACGATCATTCCTCTAGGCGACGCGTTACCGCGCCGCTCCAGCAACCTACCCGCAAGTTTCGGCTGGTTGACCTAAGCCAACCCAAGCTCCCTGCCTTGGCGCATCGGGCCGATACGCCGGTGCCCGCTGGAGAGTGCGGGCGCCGTCCCTGCCTATTTGGTCTTGCTCCGTGTGGGGTTTACCATGCGGCGTCCATTACTGGCCGTCCGGTGCGCTCTTACCGCACCTTTTCACCCTTACCTGCAGCCCTTTTGAGGAGGACTGCCGGCGGTATATTCTCTGTTGCACTAGCCGTCTTTGCGCCTTCAAGCGCAAATCCCGGACGTTATCCGGCACACTGCCCTGCGGAGTCCGGACTTTCCTCCCCCGCTCGACGGCGAACCGCGAGCGGCAGCGATCATCCAGCCGCCTGCATATTGATTGTAGCGCGCCAAGGTCATTTCAAGTTTTGAAGTCTTCGCCAACTGGATTTCAATTTATGGACCAATTTGAAATCGCAGGCTTCTGTAGACAAAGAATTATCAAATCAACTCAAAGCCATCCAGCCGCGCGGCCTTCCGGTCGAAGGTGAGGGTAGAGTCGCAGCCTGCCCAGGCGCCGAGCGCACCGACCAGAGCATCGGCCAACGATCCGCGACCGGCCCTGAGCGTAGCTACAGCGGTGAATACCTCCTGCTCGTTCTGCACGACTAGAGTATCGGCCTGCAGCATGGCTTCCACCATGCCAGCGACCTCATGATCGGACAGGCCATACACCCGGCTGAGCACCCATACCGTTTCCACCAGGGTCACAAGACTGATAAACCCCGGCTCGTCCTCCGAAAGCCTGCGCTCGAATATCTCCGTGGCCTTCTTCGACTGAACTGGGTCGTCCTGCGTCAGGTAGCGCACCAGGACATTGGTGTCGAGACCTGTCATCGCCGCGCGGCTTGATGATTGTGAATGGCTCCGGCGGCCACAGCCTCATCCATTTCCGCTATGCTGGCCGGCCGTCGTCGTCGGCCCGATGCAATGCCTTTCAAGCGCGCTGTGGGCAGCTTGGGCAGAATCACCACCGTGCCGTCGGGATGCTTGAAGAACTTGATCCGGTCGCCGGGTTCCAGGCGGAGATGCTCGCGTATGGCCTTGGGGATGGTCGCCTGACCCTTGATGGTGAGTGCCGATTCCATAATGCCCCCTTTACTTTCTATAGAAAGTAATACTATGCAGGAGACACGCTCGTCAATCTGAGGCTGGGTCAGCGGAAGTGAATTTCTGACGCGATGTTATGCAATAGTGCGGTCAGTTGCCTTAGGCCGCTGAAGCAGCCGGCGATACAAATACAGGCATACGATGGCGGCTATTGCAAAGCTGGTGGCATCGCTGACGACGACCCACGAAGCGGGTATCCGAGGTATATGCCGGTAGCGGTAGCTGGGAAGCAGGAAGAGGTAGATCACCTTGACAGCAATCGCCGGCAGGCACGTTCCAGCTAGGATAGCCAACGGTTTGCGCCAGCGTGTGACTACCAGTGCAGCACAGATGAGGAGTACGCCCAAAAGCCCGGAGAGGTCCATGACCCATGGACGAAGAGTGTAAACCAGTATTGAGATGGCGAAGAGTGCGCATGCAAGTTGTGTGAGGCGATTGCGCATGCCAAATCGAACTACGGCAAAGGGAGTGGCAAAGCACAGAAATTGGGCCATCACCATCGAAATGTTCCAGGTGATCAGCCGGACATGCAGGTTATACACACCGAAGAGTCCAGCCTGCATCAACGTGGGGACTCTATGATTCATCAACCACTGAATGACTGTCCCATACATGAATCTCATGCAGAGGAATGCGAGGAGGAAGGCCGATCCGCCGGTGCGCCAGCCGAGCGCGATCAGTGTGCGGATGTATGCGGTCCAGAACCAGAGGCGACCGCGGCTGGCGGCAAGCTCTTCCAGGTCGCCGATAATGGCTGCGGCGTGGTCGGGATCGGTGAGGCGGGCGAGAAGCCATTCGGCGGGTGAGGATTTCGACATATACGACTCCTGCTTCTGTCTGAATCGGTGAAAGCCTTCGGGCGCTCTACGCTACGGCTGGCTCCTGCCGCAGCAGACGACGGTACAGGCTGGAGCAGACCATAAGTGCGATCGTGATGCCGATGGCTTCGCACGCGAATACTTTGCGGTGGTGGAAGACGCTTGTCAGGATGTAGGTGCCGGTTTCCACACCCACAAAGGCTGTGACGGATGTAGCTGCAAGGACAATCACGGGTCTGCGCCAGGGCGACAAGAGGAGTGCGGCGACGATGGCGAGTACCGTCAGGACGCCGGATATGTCCCTGACCCACGGGAGCCCAGTGTAGACCGGGAGGGTGATAAGAAGCAGAGCGCAGGCAAGTTGCGTCAGACGATTGCGCCGGCCGTAGTAAACCAAGAAGAAGGGCAATGCAAAGATCAGGCACTGAGCAATCACCATCGGGAGATTCCACAAGATCTCACGGTTCATCCTGCCGAACAGGCCGGCATCGCCCATCTGGTGAGTTCCGTAGTGAGCTACCGAATGGAGAACTCTGGTCAGCATGAATTTCACGCTGGCGATGGCGACGAGGAACGCAACCGGGCCACGCCAGCCGAGAGAGATCAGTGTGCGGGTGTAGGCGATCCAGAACCAGAGGCGACCGCGGCTGGCAGCAAGCTCTTCCAGGTCGCCCATAATCGCGGCGGAGCGGTCGGCATCGGCGACGCGGGCGAGGAGCCATTCTGCGGGGGACGTAGTAGGCATGGGTCTCTCCTATGCGATCGCAGTGCTTTGGCGAAGCAGCCTGCGGTGTAGCCAGGTGCAGAGAATAGCTGCATTGGCCAGGGCAACAGCCGCGGTGAGCCTGACAACAGCCCAACTGGTGAGGTTGAACTCATGAGGATAGTGAAAATAGGGATGGTAGACCCTTGTCACCAGGTCGGTAGTAGCTTCCAGAGCGACAAGGGCTGTGATGGATGTTGCTGCAAGAACGATCATCGGCCTGCGCCATACCGAAGACCAAAGGGCTGCAATGATAAGCGCGAATGTCACCAGGGCGAATATCAGCGAGATTGAATTACTGTGAAAAAGGAATGGAGTCGTAAGCAGAAAAAAAACGCAATAGAGCTGCACCATCCTGTCGCGATGACCAAATCGAAGGAAGGCATAGGGTGCGGCAAACCATAGGCTCGAGGCAAAAATACTCAGGAATGCGGTTGAGAGGAAAGTGAGTGCGTTATGGGTGGAACCGAATGCCATATTGTCGATGGCTTTCGGGATACGCATCCACACCCCGAGGAAGGACATCATCAGGAGGAAGCTTGTAAATCCAACGACGAAGGCGGCCAGCGTGCGCCATCCGAGGCTGACAAGCGTGCGGATGTATGCGATCCAGAACCAGAAGCGACCGCGATTTGCGGCTAGTTCATCGAGGTCGCCCATGATGGCGGCGGCTCGCGTGGGGCCGGCAATCTGGGCCAGGAACGATTCTGCTGGTGTGGAATCGGACGTGTAGGACTCAAACATACGCGCCTCCAAACATAAGCCTGACGAGCGGATCAGCAAGCAGGTCGAGACCTTGCAGCAGGCTTTGATACGCGGACTGTGCGCTGGCCAGGGCGTTGCGGCCCTCGCGCGTGACAATGACGAAGCGCTTGGCGCGGCCGCCGCGCTCGGGCGTCGGGCTGCCGTCGCGGAAGGTGACCAGGCCCTTGTCCTCCATGCGGTGCAGCGTGGTGTACAGCGCGCCGGGAGCGGAATTGCGGCCCGTCTTCGCTGCAATCTCATCCAGAATCGTGACGCCATAGGCCTGATCGCCGAGGCGTAGGACAGCCAGCAGGACAATCTGTTCAAATTCGCCGAGAGTACGGTCGTTGTTCATATGAACTACAATGTAGTAGTAAACCAATCCCTTGTCAAATTAATTCGTAAAAGCGAAACGAAAAGTATATTCCTCCGCTTCATTGTGAAGCACAAATCATGAGAGATGCGACATGCTGGGATGAACTTGCAGCGCCCCAACTGCGTACAATCATTCGTAGGCCCATGGAATTCAAAGAAGCGATGAAGCTGGCGATGCAGTCTCTGTGGCAGAATAAGCTGCGCACGGTGTTGACCTTGCTGGGCATGACGATCGCGGTGGCCAGCCTGATCGCCGTGGTGACGTTGGTAAACGGTGCCATGACGTACGTCACCACCAAGTTCACGCGATATGGCGCGGACGTGTTTACAGTCTCGCGCATGCCTTCCATTATCTTCAGCTCGGAGGACTTCGAGCGGCTGCAGAAGAGGAAGAGAGTCCTCTACGACGACTACACCTACGTTCGCGACAACTGCAAGCGCTGTGTAGCGATTGGGGAGTCACAGGGCACCTCGGGCAAGGTGGTGCGCGGCACTAACTCGGTCACAGACACATCGATCCGCGGCTTCACCTGGCAGATGCCCATGCTGCAGAACCTGGATATTGGCGAGGGCCGGGGATTTACCCAGGTCGATGAGGACCATGCATCGCCTGTGGCCATCATCGGAACAGACATTCGCGACAACCTGTTTCCTGGCATCGATCCATTGGGTCTGGAGCTGCGCGTCGATGGCATGCCTTACACCGTAGTGGGTGTGGCGGTGAAGCAGGGCAGCACCTTCGGCCAGAGTCAGGACAACTGGGTTGCAATCCCTCTGACGGCCTACATGAATACCTACGGCTCCATGAACTCCAGCACTATCTATGTGAAGGCTGGCTCTGCAGGCCAGACGCTGCAGGAAGCGGGCGACGAGGTGCGCGTGCTGATGCGCTCCAGACGTCATGATGCACCGGGGGCGGATGACTCCTTTGAACTGGATGTCAACAATACCCTGGTGGGATTCTTCTCCAAAGTGACGGGAATGTTCGGTGCCGTCATGGGAGGGGTTGCGCTGATTGCGCTGGTGGTAGGCGGCATCGTGATTATGAACATGATGCTGGCTAGCGTGACCGAACGGACGCGCGAGATTGGCATTCGCAAGTCGTTGGGAGCGCGCGGACACGACATTATGCTGCAATTTCTGGTGGAGTCGTGCACTCTGGCGCTGGTGGGCGGGCTATTCGGCGTTATGGGAGGTATTGCCGTGGCACAGATTGTTACGCTTCTGCTTGGATTCCCCTCCACCGTGGCAGTATGGAGCGTGATGGTTGGATTGGTGATGGCAGCAACCACCGGAATATTTTTCGGTGTGTATCCAGCACGTAAGGCAGCCAGCCTGGACCCTATCGTGGCATTGCGCGCAGAGCTATAAAACAGGGAACAGGGATTAGGAACAGGAAACTACGATGCGGATTGGCGACTTCAAAGAGACAGTGACGATGGCATTGGGCACACTGCGCGCTAACAAGATGCGCAGTGGGCTCACCATTCTTGGGATCGTCATTGGCGTCTTGACGGTCATCACCATCTCGTCGGTGGTGAATGGGTTGAACGCGGGGGTGGAGGGTCTGGTGCAGTCGCTGGGCTCGAATGTCCTGTTTATCTACCGCTTTCCTGCATTCTCCGGGCGACCGACCACCGAGATGCTCACCCGCAAGCAGCTCAACTATGACGACGCCATCGCCATGCGCGCTCTGCCCCATGTGGTGGCCGTATCGCCCGCGCTGCAGTACACCGACAATACAGCCCCCGGTCGCAGTGGTGTCACGTCGATCAAGGGCGGCGGAAAGAGCATGCAGAACACCATACTGACCGGCGTCTCCGATGAAGAGAAAGACGTATCCGATCTGGATATGCTGGATGGCCGCTTCGTCAACTTACAGGATCAACAACGAGCTTCCAAGATCACCATCCTGGGGTACGACACGGCGGATCATCTGTTTCCCGGACAAAGTGCCGTTGGTCGTGAGGTGGAAGTGTCTGGAATGATCTTCACCGTCGTGGGTGTGCTGGACAAGCAGAAGCAGGCCTTTGGCGGAGGGACCAATCCCCAGGATAACCAGGCCTACTTCCCCGTCACCACCTTCCACTACATGCATCCGGAGATGCTGGACTACTGGATCACGCTGAAGTACGACAATCCTAAGAACCGATTGACGGTGCAGGATGAGCTGACCGAGTTGCTGCGCAGGCGGCGTAAGGTACTCAACGAAAAGCCGGACAACTTCGCCATCTTCGGAACCGACGTCATTACGCGCCTGTGGGACGAGATTACTGGAGGGCTCTTTCTTCTTTTGTTTTCCCTCTCCTCCGTGGCCCTTATGGTGGGCGGAGTCGGCGTGATGAACATAATGCTGGTCAGCGTCACCGAGCGTACGCGCGAGATTGGCGTGCGCAAGGCGATTGGAGCAACCAAACGAACCATTCTGACCCAGTTCACGCTGGAAGCGATTACCTTGTGCGCCGTAGGCGGTGTCATCGGATTGGTGCTGGGCAGCGGCATCGTGCTGGCCGTGAGTCATTGGTTTCCAGCCGTGCTCTCTCCCCTGTGGGTGGCTACGGCTTTCCTGTCCTCGTGCGCCATCGGGCTGGTCTTCGGCATCTATCCCGCGTGGAAGGCCGCCAACCTCGACCCCATCGAGGCGTTGAGATACGAGTAATCGCGGCCGGATCGTGAGAAAATTCCTCTATGAGCGATTTCATTCCCAAGCCAGGCATATTGAAGATTGGCGGACTCGGCCGCAAGGCGCAGAAGCTGCTTGCCATGCGAGAGAAGGCAGCCCAGGTGAAGAGTGGTGCAAAGCCGTCGCCTGGCGCGTCCATGGCTTCGTTTAAGGCAAAAGACTCGTTTGCCAACACCAAGAAGACCACCTTCCAGCGCAAGGCTGTGTAGAGGCAGCCTTATCTTCACTTCGGTAGACTGGTTGCATGGCGACTGCGGTCGAGATCGTGACAACCATGCTCACACTGGGCGGGATGTTCTATATGCTGCTTGCGCTTTGGGGGGCACGCGACTTCGATCATACCCGCCGCCGCATTGCCGCCGCCCAGGCCACTTCGCCGATCTTTGCGCCGGATGTCACCCTCCTGAAACCGCTGAAGGGCATGGATGCGCGTATGCATGCCGGACTGGCCAGCCACTGCAGGCAGAAGTATGCAGGACGCTTCGAGCTTCTCTTCGGCGTCAGCAGCACAGACGATCCCGCCGTGGAGGAGGTTGCACGGCTGCAACAGGAGTTTCCCCATTGCGAAATCCGCCTCATCGTCTGCCCGCAACGGTTAGGCCCCTCGGCCAAGGTCAGCAACCTCATTCAGATGCTGCCCGAGGCAAAGTATCCATACGTCCTCATCAACGATAGCGACATTCGCGTCTCGCCCAGCTATCTGACTCGTGTGATGGCGTACTTCGCCAATCCTAAGGTTGGCATGGTGACCGCATTGTTCCTGGGGCGCACCGCCGCAGAGGGTCCAGCACTGACGCTGTGGGCACGCCTGGAGGCGCTGGCAATCTCCACCGACTTTGCCGCAGGTGTGCTGGCGGCGCGCAGGCTCGAGGGTGGAGTCCACTTTGGATTGGGAGCAACGCTGGCCATGTCGTGCGAGGCTTTAGCTGCTGCCGGAGGATTGGAACCGCTGGTTGACATCCTGGCCGACGACAACGAGATGGGCTTGCGTGTCGAGCGCGCTGGATACCGCATCGAACTCTGCGGCGAGGTGGTTGAGACCACCGTGCCTGCGTATCGCCTACGGGATTTTTGCCTGCACCAGATTCGTTGGGCGCGCACCGTGCGCGATGCGCGGCACTGGGGCTACCTCGGCCTCGGCATCACCTACTGCATTCCCTGGGCCGTGCTCAACTGTATAGCCAGCGGATTCGCTCTGTGGAGCTTCAGCCTGCTGAGTTTGGTTGTGCTGGCACGGGTCGCAGTTGCTCTTTCGGTGGGCGTAGGCGTGCTGGGCGACGATCAGGTGCTGCGCGACATCTGGCTGCTGCCTCTACGCGACTTCATTGGCCTCGGCTTCTGGGTGTGGAGCTACGCGTCTGACATCGTTGTCTGGCGCGGCGAGAGCTTCCACCTGCATAAAGGAAAAATTTCGCGCGTTGCTTGAGATAAGGCTTAATGTCGATGAATCGGCATTGATTTTTGAGCCGTCGAAATACCTGTTGACATATCCGCATAACCGTACTACTGTACTCATACAGTATGATCATTCGCGTACAGCCCGGCCTGGGAGTTCCCATCTATCTACAGATTGAATCGCAGGTAAAGCATGCCATTGCCGCGGGCGCGCTGAAGCTGGACGACGCCCTGCCGTCTGTGCGCAAGCTGGCTGCCGAGCTGCGCATCAACCCCAACACAGTGGCACGTGCGTATCAGAACCTGGAGCGCGATGGCATTCTGCGTACCGTCCCCGGCGGCGGTTGCTACGTCAACAGCCAGAGTCCCGGCTTGCTGAAGTCGGAGAAGCTGCGCCGCCTTCGCCCTATCGCTCTGCAACTGGCGGTCGAGGCCAAACAACTGCGGCTGACGCGCGCTGAGTTGCTACTACTGCTGGAAAACTCGTACGACAATCTGGAGTCGCAATGACGGAGAGCACAAGGAACGATCTCGCAATTGAAACCCATGCGCTGCACAAACACTACGGCGACATTCGCGCCGTCGACGGGCTGGAGATGCATGTGCCACGCGGCGCAGTGTATGGGTTTCTGGGCCGCAACGGCGCCGGCAAGACCACGACCATACGCGTACTGACCGGGCTTGCCCGCGCGGATGGCGGCGATATGCGCGTGCTTGGCCTCGATCCGCGCACGGACAGCGTTGCCATCCTGCAACGCACCGGCCTGGTCATCGAAAAGATGCTGATCCCATCGATGACGGGCAACGACCTGGTGCGCTTCAATCGCGGATTCTTTCCGCGCTGGTCGGATGCGCATGCGAAGAAGTACGCCGAGGTGCTTGAACTCGACATGAGGCGCAAGTTCAAGAAGCTCTCCACCGGCAACCGGACGAAGCTGTGCCTTCTGCTTGCGATGTCGCAGGGTGCCGAGCTGGTGGTGTTGGATGAGCCGACGGCGGGACTGGACCCTGTCGTCACCGACCAGTTGCTGCGCGTGATGGTGGAGGACTTTACCAACGAGGGCCGCACGCTGTTCCTCTCGTCGCATCATCTCTCCGAGGTGGAACGCATCGCCGAGTGGGTTGGCATCATCGACCACGGCAAGCTGTTGCTGGAAGGCCGGCTGGAGGACATGCGTGCCAACTTCCGCCGCGTCCGCGTGGTGGGCGAGGCGCTGCCGCTGGCTGCAAGGCCGGAGATCGTGAGCGCCAACACCGGCGAGGGTACAACCGAATATGTCCTGCGCTCAGATGCGGATGCCTTTACAGCACAGCTCATAAGCCAGGGCACGACAGTGCTCGACGTTACGCCACTGAATCTGTCGGAGATATTTCTGGAAGTGGTTGGAACTGGTTCCATAAGCAACCGCAATGCTCGCCACGTAATTATGGATCCCGCCGCCGAAGCGGGTTCCATGCAGCTTTGAGGATCGACCAAGTAGATGTATGGAACCAGTTCTGAAAAGGGGAAGACCCATGTATCTGTGGAAGTATTGGCGTGAATCGCGCATCACTTTCTCCATCGGCCTGGTCCTAATTGGCTTGTTGTTCTGGGCCCTGCATGTGCATCACGTTGGACCACCGCTCCAAGGCTCTCGTGTTCGGGCTCAGTACAATCCCGACCAGATTTATATGATCGTTGCACATGTTCTGACGCTTCCTCTGGCCTTCCTTGCGTTGCGCTATGGCAGCTTCGGTGTGGGTCGCGATCTAAACGAAGGCAGCGGGCCATTTCTCTTTAGCCGTCCGCGCGAGCGCACGTTCTTTGTGTGGAGCGACTGGTGCTATGGCATGGCGCAACTGCTGCTTCTTGTGCTGGCCGCGAATCTGGTAGTGGTCTTCGCTGCGCACCGCATCGCCGCAGAAAGCGGTCCGACTTTTATCGCTGACGGATCACTCTCCTTGCTTTCCATCTTCTGTGTCAACTGCGTAACTGGCCTATTGCTAACGGCCTCGATGTTCAGTCTCACCTACTTTTGCTCGGTGCTGACGCGGGGTCGCGGTGTCACTTTGGCCGTGGGAGTGATTGTCATCTACAGCATCGCAGGAGCTGTGGTGAACCACTACTGGCCGACCATCACACTGCCTGACCTTATGCTGACGGGGTTTTCCGTCTCCCACTCTATGATCATCAGCTTCACCGATGGCCTTGGCCGCTCAATCGCACTGCGGGGTGCTTTGGCGATGGCCTTCCCCATCGCCGCACAGTTACTACTAAAGCAAAGGGACGTCGACTAGATAGTGTAATGGCAGCTTCAATTCGTCGAAGGCGGCACGACGTCACGCAGCTGAACCTGTCGGTGATATTTCTGGAAGTGGTTGGAAGGGGAAGACCAATGTATCTGTGGAAGTATTGGCGTGAATCGCGCATCACCTTCGTCGTCGGCGTGCTGCTGGTTGGCTTGCTGCTTTGGGCCGTGCTCAAGGCCCACGTAGGCGCTCTGTCGTCAGGGCCTCGGGATGTCAGCCAGCAGAATCTGGCGCAGCTCTATCTGGTAATCGCGGCACCACTGACGCTCCCGCTGGCCTTTCTGGGGTTGCGCTACGGCAGCTTCGGCTTGGGACGCGATCTGGGCGAAGGCAGCGGGTGGTTTCTGTTCAGTCGGCCAAGAACGCGCGCCTTTTTTGTGTGGAGCGACTGGGGATACGGCATGGGCCAACTGCTGCTGCTGATTCTTGCGGCAAATGTTGTGCTGGCGTGGGCGATTCACCGCGTCGCACCGGACACCGCCACCATCTTCATGAGCCGCCAACCCGTCTCCATGCTGGCGATCTTCTGCCTGCACTGCGTGGCTGGAATGCTGCTTGCGGGATCGATGTTCAGCCTAACCTACTTTTGCTCGGTGCTGACACGGGGACGTGGCGTGTCGCTGGCCGTTGGGGTGATTATTGCGTACTGGATTGCCGGGGCGGTGGTGAACCACTACTGGCCGGATATCACCCTGCCCAAACTTACCCTGACTGAGTTCTCCTTCACCCGTTCTCCTACGATGCCCTTGGGCTTTGCCGATCATCTGGGCATCGAGATTGCAGCTCGCTCGGCTTTGATGCTGGTCTTTCCACTGACCACGCAGTTGCTGCAGCAGCAGCGCGACATCGATTAGGGCGAAGAGTGACACAAAGGCCTTACCGGTTCGACTGGTTGCTGACGATCTCTTTGCCGCCGGATTTTACGATGACGTAGACGGGCGAGAGCGCGGCGGGTAGCGCGCTGGGCTGGTTGCCAAGATCCTGCCACACGAAGATGCGTTGTGGGCCTTGCCACTTCTGCGAGAGCGAATGCGGCGTCTCGAAGATAGGCGGCGCATCCGGAAAGAAGCTGCCGTACCAAAGGTCCGAGCTGCGGCCTTCTAGGATGTGCAGATCGTCTCGACGCAGATAGAATCCAAGCGTGCTGGCAAACTCATACTCCTGATGAATGACCACGATATCCTCGGCGTGAATTTGTGGCGCGATTGCTTCAGCTAGCTGCCGTGAGCTGAGCACAGGCGCAAAGATTTGGAGCGCAAGGTGTGCAGCCAGCAGAAATCCGAAAGCTCCAGCCGCTAGAGAGAGCGTCGCAGCATGTGGTCGATTCTTCTTGCGCAGAATTAATGCACAGATTGGGCCGAGAAGGATACTGAGAGCAGCCAGCGTTATTGGCAGGCGAAAGAGTGCCAGCGCCTGTGCGTTGAGGTCAAAAAAGTGGCCCATGCTGAGTGTGTAGTCGGCGGGATTTTTTTGCAGTAGTGCGGCCAGGTCGGCATTCGATGCAGGTGCATGCAAGCGCAGTAAAAAAATCGCCGCAGCCGTGGCGAAGATCGATCCCAATGTAAGCAGGACAGCAGTCGCGTGCAGATTGACACGGCGGATTCGCCCAGCTAGCCGTGTTGTGCGTGGCTCTACCGCATGGCCCTCGTCCAATGCCAGCCAACCGGCAATCAGGATCGCGAGAGCAGGCAGCGCAGGCAGAACGTAATACTCCTGCCGCGTGGAGAAGCTGAAGAACACCAGCGGAATCGCAGCCCAAAGCACCAGTAGAAGATGTATCTTCTGTTGTGGAGAGAGATTCCGGTTGCGAAAAGCATCGCGCCAGTTCGTCAGGCATGCGCGAATCGCATGGCCCATCGCAGGAATGAGGAATGCGCTCCACGGCATCAACCACACCAGGCACAGCCCCCAGAACAGCCATAGCGGCACCGTGTCATAATCACGCGGAACGCGCAGGTTCAGGTAACGCAGCAGTTGCTCGTTCACAAAGTAGAACCAGAGCCAGCCATGAACGTTGCCCTGCGTCGGAAGTAGAACTTGCCAATGACCAGCGGCGAAAATCACGCCGCCGGGGTTTTCCTGCGCCGGGTTCGCCACAGCAGCGAGAATGTGCCATGGCACGGCAATCGTCAGAAATATTGCGCTGGACGACAGCGGATGAAGTTGTCCAATGCGTGTAACGCAGCCGCGCACGCCACGCGTCAGCATCAGATAGAGCAGCACAATTGCGACCGGAAACACGACTCCGATCAGACCCTTGGTCAGTATGCCGAGAGCGCAGCATGCAGCGAAGGTATAGCAGAGGAGCCGATGATTCTTTCCCCACCCATCGCGATGGGGCTGCGATGAATGAGGCACTCCAGTGGTTGGCTCATCTGTCAGCCAGAAGCAGAGCATCGCCAGTGTGAGCCATAGGCAGAGCATCCCATCCGGTAGCAGTATGCGTGTGAAGAGGAAGACACCGAAACCGGAGAGCAGAATCAGCGCGGCGTACAGGCCGGCGTGGACGCTACAAAATGCGCGTCGTGCAAACGACTCCACCATCAGGGCCAGAGCCAGAACCATCAGAGCGAGTGGAATGCGGGCTGCCGCAGCGCTAACGCCGAACAGTTTGAAGCTGGCCGCCATCGACCAGTACAGCAGCGGTGCCTTCTCCAGATAACGAATCCCATTGACGTGCAGCGTAATCCAGTCGTGATGCAGAAGCATCTCGCGCGCCACTTCGGCATGCACCGAATCAGCATCGTCCAGCAGGGCGGGTGTGTATAACGTAAAGCTCCCATAGAAAATGACCCACACAATAAGCAAGACGAAAGTATTGGCCAGCGGTCGCTTCGGAATGTAGGGAGCAGGCTGCATGTGTGATCTGCTCGATCCTACAATGCTATGGATCGAGCTTCCATTCTGCTGTGTCTGCTCACGCCAGCGAGATGTCTTCATCAATGGCGAGCTGGTCGGCACAGATGTAGAGAGCCTCACCGAGCTTTTTGAAGTCGAGTTTGCACTGCGCGGAATAATTGTTCCGATCGGAGTGGCGGAACAGCTCATTCCAGATATTCTGCGCCTGCCACAGGTTGACGTCGAAGGGCATGGTGCGCAGCGCCAGGGCAATAACAAGTGCATTCCGTATGACCGACTCCGGCGGCTGACCCAGGTTGACCGCATCCTCAATCTGCACCATGGCGCGCTTCATTCGCTTGTCTGCTGCGAAGCTGAGCGCCGCACTGTCCAGGGCGACATGATCCGTTGTGGCGCGCAAAAAGAGTGCCCGCACCTCGCTGGCGTCGAATGGCTCTGCCTCGATGGCGCGGCGCAGGCTGGCATTTATGGCGAAGTTGGCGGCGATGGCCAGTGCGGGCGGCGTGGCCATTCCCGACTCGGTCAAAAAATGCAGCAGTGATGCATGATCTTCGTAGATGCTGCGCAGTGAGTCTTCCATCTCCGCCAGTGTCTGGTTAAGAATCGTACGTAGGATGCGCTGCTGCTCGTCGGCAAACAGCGAGGTAAGCGAGTAGGAAATGGTTCCGAAGAATCGGTCGATCAGGCGAATTACTTCAGGAAGATTGGCGCGTTGAATCGCTTTGCGGATGTCATTGGAGAATGTGGTAAACGCCGCCCCATTCTCCGGGCCATCGGTGGAGTAGTGGCGCACCGCCGCGGACAGGTTCTGGTCGCCCAGGTGCATCACGGCAAAGCATATCTCCTCATTCTCTTCCGTGATGCGTGAGCGCAGATGCGCCCGCCCGATGGCCACCTTGCCCCGGCCCGAGGTAAAGCTCTCGTACGAATCGCGATGCACATTGAAGCAGAACAGAACTCCATCCTCCGGATAGTTGCGAAAGATGGAGCTGATGGCATAATGCGCACCCACCTGCTCCAGTCCTATGCGCAACGCCGTAACAAAGCGACGATAGACTTTGGCCCCGTCCCCCATCTCCGGAAGGTTGGATTTGGCGCGCGATAGGATCTCCAGAAAGTGTTCTTCCAGTACGGCCCCGGCGGGTCCGAAGAGCTTGCTGGCCAACTGCATCACGCGTCCCGCATAGGCCATTACCTGCAGCGTCTCAATGCCGGAGATGTCATCGAAGAACCATCCGCAACTGGTGTACATCAACTGGGCGTGACGCTCCAACTCCAACAGCTCCAATAGTGTCGTGCGTTCTTCGCCAGAAATGGGACGCTTGGCGTGCCGGTCGAAGAAGTCCGCCACGGAATCGGGAGATCGGTCGAGCACAATGTCGATATACGCATCGCGTGCACTCCATAGGTCAATCAACAGTGGATCGGCAAGCGCTTCGGCCAGCGGCGCAGTGGCATCGCGTAGATAGTCCAACGCATCGCGCAGGGGCGTGCGCCACTGCTGGTTGCAGCCCGGCTTGCCACCGTTGCATCCACAGTTCGAACGCCATCGCTCCACCCCATGCTCGCAGCTCCAGGAGGTGTTCTCCACCACTTCCACCTCCCATTGCGGCGGAAATTTCTCCAGGAACTCGCCGTAGTTGGTCAGCTTTGCGTGGCCTTTGTCCTCGATCCATTGCATGGCATAGGAGAGCGCCATCTCGCCGTATTTATGGTGATGGCCATAGCTCTCTCCATCGGTTGCAACGTGCGATAACTGCACGGGATTGGCAGTGTTGACAGACGCAGCTCGGAATCCGTCCAGCAATCGGCTACCGAAGGCTTCGCCACTGTTCAGCAGGCCCTCGAAGGCGATGGCACGCGACGCGGGCCCGTCATAGAAGAACACCGCAATACTTCTTCCCTCATCCAGCTTCACCGTGTAGGGACGGGTGGTATCGACCGGTGCATTCCTGGTGGAGGTCCAGTTTTCCGTGGACGGCGGCCTCACGCTCGCGCACTGGTGAGGCGCAAGTATCGTGAACTTGATTCCTTCAGCGGCCATCAGATCCAGTACTTCGCGGTTCACCGCGGTCTCAGCCAGCCACATGCCTTCGGGCCGGCGGCCAAACCGGTGTTGAAAGTCGGCAATGCCCCAGCGGATCTGAGTGATGGCATCGCGCCGGTTGGCCAGCGGCAGAATCACATGGTTGTACACCTGCGCAATCGCAGAGCCGTGCCCACCGTAGCGCTGTGCGCTGCTACGGTCCGCGTCCAGTATGGTGCGGTAGGTCCGCGGAGTATTGTCCGCCATCCACTTCAGCAGGGTCGGGCCAAAGTTGAAGCTCATGCGCGCGTAGTTATTCACAATGCGTACAATCTCGCCCTTGCGATTGGTGATGCGCGAGGCCCCGTTGGGGGCGTAACACTCCGCCTCAATCCGCTCGTTCCAGTCGTGGTAGGGCGCAGCAGACTCCTGCACCTCCACCGTCTCCAGCCAGGGGTTTTCGCGCGGTGGCTGGTAGAAATGGCCATGCACGCAGACGTATCGCTGGGTCTGGACAGATGAGGATGCTGTGAGATTCACAACTTGCTGGGAGCTTCTGGACTTCACACTGGAATTATAGGAGGTATCTTGCGTCGGACGTATTCGCGTGTGTGAACTCGGCTAGTCAATATGGAGTGACCGGTCCCGATGCGCTGGCCGTGGGTTAGGCTGTGAGAGTTTAGGCAGCACAGCTCAGAGCCACAAGCGGAAAGGAACCGGTCATGAAGGAGAAGTTACGATTT